>Ga0209692_10000044_pt1 | contig 504913 bp, 467 predicted proteins | sample tdDd472_FD_187129 | JGI IMG/M metagenome (GOLD analysis project Ga0209692, IMG submission 187129) | Marine sediment microbial communities from the Atlantic coast under amendment with organic carbon and nitrate - tdDd47.2 (SPAdes)... | ecosystem: Environmental > Aquatic > Marine > Coastal >... | reverse complement strand
ACTTTGAAAAAATAAACAAAAGTTATATAAAAATTAAATCTTAGACTCAATATAAACCAAAAAAAAATAGAAACAGGTTAAACAAAACTGTCATCTAACTGATATTATCTGAAAAATAAATTAAAAACGAGTCAAACGAAAAATAGCATATGTGTAAAAAAATGCGTAAAACTAATTAAAACTTGACACAAAAGCGAAACAGGTGTATGGTAGTTAAATGTTAGCTGTGGGGGCATATACGAAATATGACTACTATTTATGACAAATATATTGCACCACTTGAAGAATTATGCAATAGGACGGCAAACAACATAACAGATCAACAATTAGAAAAATTTTTAGAAGTAAAACGTTATACCCATAATTCGGAAATAATTAAAATTTACATCTTTTATTTTGACACCATAGATTCAAATAGACCTTTTCTTCAAAAATTATATAATGAAGCACCACCTCCAATACCAAAAAAACCAGTTAAAATTCAAAAAGACCGACCGAAAAATTTTCAGAATTTTATAGATAGGTTAATTCTCAAACGATACAGCCCTAGAACAATAAGCAGTTATCAATCTGCCTTACAACTTTCCCATGAATGGTTTCTTGAAAAGTATACTATCCCAATATCTGAAATCACTGAAAAACAAGCATATGACTACTTTTTAGATCTTACAAAAAATCGAAACGCATCTTATTCTACCATAAGAACTCATAGATTTGCTATGCAGTTTTATTTTAATCATGTTCTTCAATTACCAATTAATCTTGAGTTCATGTTTGATATTAAAAAAGATAAACACCTCCCCACAATCTTAACGAATAAAGAGATAAGAAAAATTCTTAAGAACATACATAATATCAAACATAGGTTGATGATTTCATTGCTATATTCCTCAGGCTTAAGAGTTTCTGAAGTAGTGAAAATAAAGGTGAAGGATGTTTCAATAGAACAGTTAACAATACGAATCATACAGGGAAAAGGTAAAAAAGACCGAATCACAATATTTTCAGATAAACTTATAAATAATATTGATGAATTCATAGAAGACAAAGAAGCAAATGAATACCTGTTTACTTCACATATGCATGAAAATAAACCTGTTAATGTCAGAACACTTCAAAAGGTATTTAAAAAAGCTCTACAAGATTCTAATATAAAAAAAAATGCTACCTGCCATGATCTTAGACATAGTTTTGCAACCCATCTTCTGGAATCAGGAGTAGACATTCGTTACATCCAGAGTCTCCTCGGCCATGCAAACTTAAAGACAACAACAATCTACACAAAGGTTGCCATGTCAAAGCTGAATAAAATACAAAGTCCATTTTAGGGCTCATTCCAATTTTTCTGTAAAATAATTATGAATCAATGTAGCGGTTTTATTTCCGACACCTTCAACGGCTAACAAATCTTCTAGAGAGGCCTTTTGTACGGCCTCAGGTGAACCAAAATGTTTCAACAAGAGAACCTTAGTCTTGTGTCCAATTCCATTAATATTATCCAGTTCAGAAGAAATTGTATCTTTATCTCTTAACTTCCTATGATAGGTAATGGCAAAGCGGTGTGATTCATCCCTAATCTGTTGCAATATATGTAGGGCAGGGGATGTTTCTAAAAGTCTTATGGGAGTTAGAGTTGGATCATAATAGATCTCTTCAAATCGTTTTGCTAAGGATACAATAACAAGTGAATTGGTAAAATTTTCAGCTGCCTCTTTTGCACGACTGAGCTGGGTTGGTCCACCATCTATGACTATGAGGTCTGGCATTGGTTCATTCTCATTAATAAGATGCTGTACTCTTCTTGAAACAGCTTCGTGAATCATTGCAGGATCATTGGGACCTTCGTGACCCCGAATTTTAAAACGCCTATAATTTCCCTTTGATGGTTCTCCATGTCGAAATTGTACCATAGAAGCAACTGCATTGGTTCCCTGAGTATTTGAAATATCAAAACATTCAATTACCTCAGGTATTGAATCAAGATTTAAGACCTCCATCAATTCTGAAAGTCCCTTTGCTTTATTTTGGTAGACTTCTGCAGCATTTCTATCTGCCTTTATAACATCAAGATTTTTATGCATGAGTCTTACAACAGAAAGCTCTTCAGATGAAACAGCAAGAGAAATTGAAATATTTTTTGATGAAAGCCCCGTAAGATGTGACTGAATCAATTTATTGTCATTAACAGTTGAATCTGATATAATTGATTGTGGAACCTCTGAATGTTGATAATACTGAAGAATAAATGTTTTTAGAATATCACCGGACTCTGAAATTTCTCCTGTATCATAAACTGAAATCTTTCGTCCCAACAATATACCTTGTCTAAATTCAAAGAGGATAACGATTGCCTCAGCTTCCTCTTGACTGCATACAATAAAATCTCGATCAATTCCTGAAGCAGATGACACCTTCTGTTCCTCTGTTACTGTTTGAATATCAAAGATGATATCTCTTAAGATTGATGCTTTTTCATACTCCATCTTTTGTGAATACTGATCCATTGTTTTTTGAAGATTTGAAATAACAGGGTCAATTGCTCCCTCAAGAAAACTAATGACATTATTTATAATATCCATGTATTCTATTCCTGTTGTTTCCTTCATACAGGGGCCCTGGCATTTCTTCATCTGATAGTTCAGACAGGGTCTTTCATGCTTTTTTAGTGGCAGCTCTTTCTTGCACGTCTTGAGTTTAAAGGTATTATTTATCATATCTACAATATTTTTTGCAGCCCTGGCATCGGTGTAGGGTCCAAAATATCGGGCTCCTCTTATTCCAGGTTTTCTAGTATAGATCACTCGTGGATAATCATCTTTTAGGGTCACTGCAATATAGGGATAACGTTTGTCATCCTTTAGCCGAATATTAAAACGCGGTTTATGTTTTTTTATAAGATTACTTTCTAAGAGAAGAGCTTCTATCTCAGAATCCGTCACAATACATTCAATAGAATCTATGGCATTAACAAGGAATTTGGTTTTTATATCGTCATGTTTTTTTTGAAAGTATGAGGTGACCCTCTTTTTGAGAGAATTTGCCTTCCCAATATAGATAATGGTGTTTCTTTCATCCTTCATCAAATAAACACCAGGCTCTTTAGGAAGCTGCTGAATCGTCAAGGAGAGTGACTCAGAGATCATGAGACATTTCCCATCATATTCTTAACTTTATTGATATAGTTTTTCGTTAACTCATGGTGAGGATTCAAAGCTGATGCTTTTTCAAAATAACTCAGAGCAACCTCTAAATGTTGTTCTTTTGCATAGATTGTTCCGAGATTGAAGAGTGATCCAAAGCTATCAGGTTTTATACTTAATATAGATTCAAAAATATGCTTTGATCGAGTAACCTCTTTATTTTTCAAATGACTAACGGCATTCTTAAAGAAGAGCTGAAGAATTTCATCGCCATCGGATGAATCACGAGATTTCATATCTTCAATAAGTTTATTGAATGAATCTGCGAATTCAAATAACTCATCATTGGGATGTGATGTTATTGTATTATAGCTGCCTGAAACTGCATTTTTGATGCTCTCTGTAAGCTTTTTGATAAAATTTTCATAGTTCGACATAAAGGATAGGGTCAGTGTAATGACACCTCCTGCTATTAATACAATCACCAGAGCCATGAAAAATTTTAATCTGCTCGTATTTGTGTTAAAAAGATTAACGAGAGTTTTAGCATCTGGATTTATCATTATAATCTGACAGAGATACTTTTTTTTATTTATATGAAGTGGATGATAGAGTGAATACAAGACGTGAGTTTCTTTTTTAAAGGGTACCGAATCAAAGGCAGGATGAATCATCCCCTTTTGCATGATGGCATCTTTGCCTACAAAGGAAATATCCTTTGGTTTCTTTACAATGCCACCACTTATAGATGCTAATTTTTTGAAGTAATGATCGTCTGAAGTTCTCTTATATACAATAAGATCATAGAGTTGAGAATCAATCTTTCTATAATGGGAGCTATATTTTATTATTGCAGGTAAAGCCTTGCGTTTTTCCTTCTTCATGTTATCTATTAGAAGCCTACCTCTGGTTATAATATTCTGTTCAATTATTTTATCAGATAAGGCTTCAACTATACTTGACGAATATTTAATAGAAATAATAAAGAGTATGCTTGTCAGTAAAATCAGTATGGAAAAAAGAATTCCCGTTATAAATATATACTTTCGTGTAAAGTTCATTTTAGTTGTTTTTCTCACTTTATGCTATAAAATAGTGTTTTTTTTAGAAGTCTTCTAAATAGTGATTGATTTTATTTAAGTATATGTATATTAAAGTTTAAATAATTTATCTGTCATTAAAAATTTATATTTATAAGAAAATAAATCTATGAAAAATATACTTATTACATTACTCTTCATCCCACTTTTAATTTTTAGTCAAAATAACCTTTTCAAGGTTACCTTTTTTACCGGTAAGTCCTATATAAAAACTGAAAAATCGAAAAAATGGATAATCTTAAAAGGGGGCATGTATCTTGAGAAAGATGCAATTATTAAAACGGGAAATAAGAGCATTGTTATTCTTTCTTCTGGCTCTAAAAAGTTGACATTAAAGTCTAATAGTCTTGTTTCAATGAAATCCATATATAATAATAAATCCTCGGAAACAACCACAAAGTTATCCTTTCAAAGACGACTCTATTCACTCATTGTAGGGAAATCAAGGACATCAAAAAGAACCATGGTTGGTGGTGTTCGAGGAAGTGAAACTGATTCTAACCAGGCAATTAAATGGTCAGATGATCTTGAAGATGATGATTCTTTCATAAAACAGGCTGAGGAGAGCTACAAAAAAGGAAAGATCAAGAATGCTATCATTATTCTAGTAAAAAATTCACATAATGTTTCATCAGATCAGAAAAACTACTATAACTATCTCCTTGCAATTAGTTATTTTCAAAATGGTGACTTTAAAAAATCCATTAAATTTTTCAAAGTAATTGAAAACAATTGGAATGATCGTGATAAGAATGAATTAAGACTCATCTTTCATGCAATGGCTCTTCATTATACGAATCAAAACAAAGAGGGCTTTGCTGTCATCAACCGATTCCTATCTATGTATCCAAAGGGAAACCTTACTGCTGATGCATACTATTTCAAGGCCTTGATGCATCTTTCATTGAATCAAAAGAAAGATGCAAAAAAGAGTTTAAAAAAGATTATCAAAAGATTTCCCAATACAAAATCTGCCAGGGATGCAGAAAAAAAACTCGAGTCACTTTAGAGCTTATTCTACTTTTCTATCCATAATGATTTAATATCCTCATCTGCATTAGAGGCCCTCATCTCACCATTATTGACTAGAAATCCAAAGGGTTTTTTGAGTGATCCATTCATTTTCACTGCAATCTTATAATGATGTCTTACCATATTTCTTTTATTGAGCTTCCTGTATACCAGGGCCAGATTAATATGAAGGCGTGATGATCCAGGTCTTATTTTTTGAGCTTTTTTGAGGTATTGCAATGCAATTCTATATCTCTTTTGTATCATGTAAATGTTACCCAGATTATTATAGGGAGAGAAATAATTTTTCTTTATGGTCAGTGCTTTCTTAAAATAAAATGATGCTTTTTTATATTTTCCAAAACGTGCATAAATTACACCCAATTTATTATAGAGTTTATAATTTCTGGGATTCTTTTTTATCCTTCTTTTTACTCTGATAACACTTGCTCTGAGCTGTTTATTTATAAGAAGATTGATATCTCGATAATATATCTTATGAACCATATCAAGAGTTGGGATTTTTGGCTCCCAGGTTGAATCCTTCAATGTAACCGGTGCAAATTCCTTCCATGCCTTGTGAGAATCAATTATTGCCAGAGTATTATTTGCAAAGCTGCTTTTCATCTGTCGCACTGCAGATTGCCATGCTTGCATAAAATTCTTTCCCATAAGAGTGGTCTCAACAGGAATCCAAACAGTGCCTCTATGAATTATGAGATCAGATGTATTGTTAAATACACTTTTCTTCATTGATGCATCGACTCCTGTGTTAAACATCATGAGTATATGACCTGGTACTGTTACAAGTGCAGTTTCTATTCCCAGGTTTTCAAGGATCGCTGCATAGAGTACTGTCAAATCATCACAGTCACCTGTCTTAAAGCGAAGTGTTTCACGGGGATATTGAATAAAATCTACCTGACTCTTCATCTTTGAGTACTTTGAAAATGGTGTCTTGGGATCCTTAACATAGGTCATTCCATAGGTTCCCAGAGAATCAAAGATCTGAATAGCATATTGAAGCTCCTTATTCAAGAATCTTAATCGGCTATTTCTGAACATTTGAACAACTGATCGGGCAAAGACCTTTACTGAAGAATCCTTCGCGGTTATAAAGGCTGAAAGTTTTGAGGTATTGTCCCAGGTCATGGCATTTCGATTGTAGAGAGTAGTAGACATCTTCTTTTCAAGAGAATATTTCTTTCCTTTTATCGTATAATAGAGAGTAAATTTAATATTGAGGGGAGTGTCTTCTGACACTGATAGCACTTTGTTATTAAAAACTGCATGAAGTTTTAACTTTATAGTATCTCCATGATTGACTCCTCTGAAGGCTCTTGTTTCAGTTGGATAATCCATATAGTTTTTAATTGATATCTCTCCGTAGACTCTATCAATGGTGGCTCCGGTTGTGTTTTTAATAACTATTGCCCCCAAAGGATTATCTGAATAATACTTATAGAGGGCTGAGAATACAACCTTTAGTTTCATGGATTTTATATCTGGCTCACGATATTCCACCTCTCCTGAGGATCTTTTATATACTTTCTTAAGGGCATAATATTCTCTTTTGAAATTTTCATTATTCTTATTGAGCTTCAATACCTCTTCGTAAAATTCAATGGCCTTATTGTAATACTTTCTGGCTGTTTCCGGGCCAACTCTTTTCAAGGTTATTTTGTATTTTGCATTATAATACCGGGCAAGGGTATAGATCTTCAGCATTCTGCTTTTCTTAAGCTTTGATGATACGACTCTGTTCTTTCCTCTATTTAATATATACTGATATGTGTTTATTGCATAATCGTAGTTTTCTCTTTTTTTGTAATAATCTGCCTTTAAAATCAAAGCCCTGATATGCTCAGGATTTTGATTGAGGGCTCTGTTTATATAGGCTATCTTCAATTCATTGTTTTTTGTTCTTTGAGCTTTTTTTAATAAAGATGAAATACTCATTCTTTGTGAAACATTAAAATTTGTTTCTATCAAAGTTATTGCTCTTTTATTTAGAGAATCAGCTATGAAAATTCTCTTTCCATCTGGACTCACTGTAATATCTCCAGGATTTGCCATTTTTTTTGCAACATTACCATAGAAGCGATCAAAGACCCAGACAAGTTTTTTATCTAAAGACATCTTTACAACCGCATTCTTTGAAAGATCGAGGCCGTAAATATTATTCTTCTCATCAAGGGCAAAGTACATGAGATTGACCCCATGTGGATTGATCATCTTTGGTGTTGCTGAAATATCAGCTCCCTTATTGTCATAAAATTTAAACTGAAGAGTAGAGTAGTTCGATAGAAGAACGACAATTTTACCCCTGGAAGACACTACAGATTTAAGAAGACCATGAGCATAGGTGATCTTCTTTAAAAAGCGACCATTCTTTGAATAGATGTTAATGCAGCTATTAGTAATATCCGGAATAAAAGAATTACCATTGTCTGCAACAGCGAAATCATAGGCATAGGATTGATCATAATAAAACTCTCTGGTAAAGGTTCCATTGTCCTTAAAGACTAAGATTTTCTTTTTTAGAGAATCCAGAATATAGACGTTTTTCTTTCCATCAACAGAAACCTTCATGGCAGATGAATACTGACTTCTGCCTTTACCAAATGAACCATAGTTTTGAATTATTTTTCCATTCTTAATATTGACCTTTGCCACATTTGCAGAACTGGCAAGATAGAGATAATTATTATAATAATGAATGCCGTATATATAGTTCATATTGTCATAAGGAGTAACACCAAAGTAATGGTATTCAGTTGCATTTATCAATTTCTTTGTTCTATGAAGAAAATATCCTTCCTTCGATGAAATCAGATGATAGAGGGATTCCAGATTATTCAAATAATATTTCTTTAATCGCTGTGGTGATTTATCAACAACCTGGAAAAGAATATTCGAACGCTTTTTATGAGCATCAAAAAGAGTAACAAGGAGGCGGTATCCCCCTGAAATAGAATCATCATAGATATGACTTAAAAGAATCCACCGAGTTCCTGTTAAACGAGACAGATCATTAAATCTCTTTTTATTTTTGTAGTATTTTGTTCCCATATGAACAAAGGGATTTTTTCTTCTTTTAAAAACCTTGAGTCTTCTCTGGGTGTCTCGAGAGATTTTTCTTTCTATCTGTTTTTCAAGGCCCTTGAATTTATTCCATTTTCGAGCTTTATTAAAGATATTCATGACTATGATGCTATCTTTTTTCATGGAAACACCCTTTGTTTTTATGAAAAAATTATTTTTCCAGGCAATAGTAGCATATATCTTATTGAGTGATTGAGGAATTCTTTTTAGCAGTTCTCTTTCTGATGATACAGTAAAATTAATTTGAGTTGATCTTCTGCTAACAATATCCAGAAGATTAATATAGAACCTGAATTCATCACCATAATTTTTTGAATAGCGGTAATAGAAGGTGCCCTTTATGACCCATCTTTCATGAGATTTGTATCTGTACATTGAAAAACGGGGTCTAGCAACTCTATAGTTATGACTGATATCATTAATCTTCATCTTCCGATTAAATCTCTTATTGAGTGATTTTACTATGAGATTATTTATTGAATCAAGATCGATCTTCCCGGCCAAAGATGTATAGGCTGGTGAGATTCCATAATATAATACTTCTTTATTATTGAGATCTCTGGCAACAAGTGAAGTAGAGGCATAAAAAAAGATGGTAAAAACAATAAATAAATACTTTTTCATTGATATATCCTGCTGTTATTAAAATACTTCTTACAATAGATTGAACTCTATTATTATGATTCAAAATTCATGAGAATGTTCCACATGTAAAAAAAATACAATTTACGTATAATGTCAAGATGAATTGTTTATTCATTTAACCTTAATGCTTACAATCAAATAAAAAATCTTCAACTATTCAAGAAAATATCTTGCATTTTCTACTTTATAAGTGAGATCATGCCACATAATATACATATCACTTTCGTGTATCTTCATTAAAATTAAAAAATATTATTACGATTGAAATAAGAGGAGTCAGTTATGAGTTCAATACCAGATGATGTAAAATATACATCAAAGCATGAGTATGTTAAAGTGGATGACGATTTCATTGGAATCTGTGGCATTACAGATCATGCTCAGGAAATGCTGACAGACATTGTTTTTGTAGAATTGCCAGAGGAAGGATTTGAAGTAAGTCAAGGAGATCAGATTGCTGTTGTTGAATCAGTAAAGGCTGTTTCTGATGTATATGCACCGGTTTCTGGTGTCATTACAGAGATTAACCTGGACCTGGAAAATGCTCCTGAAAGCGTTAATACTGATCCCTATGGAAAGGGGTGGATTTTTAAAATTGAAATCAAAGATAAGAGTGAGCTTGATGACCTTATGGATGCTGAAGCCTATGCAGAACATGTAGAATCCGGAGAATAAGATGAGTTTTGTAAGCATTACTGCTGAAGAAAAAAAAGAGATGCTCAATAAAATCGGGGTCTCATCAGTTGAAGACCTCTTTGAAGATATACCTGAGGATGTAAAGCTGAAAGGCGATCTTTCTCTTAAAGAAGCCCTGTCAGAGATGGAGGTCTCTGATCTGATTAACTCTCTTGGAGATAAAAACTTCACTGCATCAAGCTTTTCCGGTGCTGGTATTTACAATCACTATATACCCTCTGTTGTGGATTATCTTTCGTCCAGATCTGAATTTTATACTGCCTATACTCCATACCAACCAGAGGTAAGTCAGGGTACCCTTACTGCAATCTTTGAATTTCAAACCATGATGAGCCGACTTACTGCTATGGATGTTACCAATGCCAGTATGTATGATGGAGCAACTGCCTGCGCTGAGGCTATGCTTATGGCAGCGAGAACCACTCGAAAAAACAAATTTTTGATTTCGAAGGCTCTGCATCCCAGCTATCGTGAGGTCTTAAAGACCTATGCCTGGGCAGCAGATATTACTCTCATTGAAGTTAATTGTGTAAATGGAATAACTGATTTAAAAAATCTTGAAGAACAGCTCAATGATGAAATTGGGGCTGTAATTATTCAATCACCAAATTTCTTCGGTTCAATAGAGCAGGTTGAGACAATAACAAAAATGATTCATTCCCATAAAGCCAAGATCATAGTTACTATTACAGAAGCTCTGAGTCTAGCTCTTCTCAAAGCCCCTGGGGAGATGGGAGTTGACATCGTCTGTGGTGAGGCTCAAAGTTTTGGTAATGCACCGGGTTTTGGTGGTCCTTTGCTTGGATTTATTTCTGCAGAGAAGAGCTTCATGAGAAACATGCCAGGACGTCTCGTTGGGAAGAGTACAGATGAAGACGGAGATACTGCCTATGTTTTAACCCTCCAAACTCGAGAGCAGCATATTCGTCGAGAACGAGCAACATCTAATATATGTACAAATCAAGGTCTCTGTCTTTTGAGATCTGTCATCTACTTAACCTACTATGGCAATAAACTAAGGGATCTTGCCCTTTATAATCATAAAATTGCATCTTATTTAAGACAGAATCTCATTGAAAAGGGTTTTGAGATTCTCTATGATCAGCCATTTTTCAATGAGTTTATTGTCAAATATAAGGATGCAGACAAACTCCTCTCTCGATTGAAGGATAATGGAATCAATGGCGGTGTCTACCTGGGAGATCACGTAGATGAGTGCCCTCATTGTATTCTAATCTGTGCTACAGAGATGAACTCCAAAGAGGATATAGACAAACTGGTAGAAACCATTGAGAGCTTAGTGTAAAGGATAACCATGGAAAATATATTTGAAAAAAGTTTAAAGGGAAAAAATAAGATATTATTACCAGAACTGAAGGAAGATATTCCCATGAATATCCCTGATGAGTTATGCAATACATCAATCAACCTTCCTGATGTAAATGAAACTGACCTGGTAAGGCACTATACCAAACTCTCCACTATGAACTTTGGTGTAGATTCCGGTATGTATCCTCTGGGTAGTTGTACCATGAAGTACAACCCAAAGATTAATGAAAAGCTCTCATCCTTATCAGGCTTTGCCATGCTTCATCCCCTTGCTGGTGATTCTTCATCACAGGGAGCTCTTGAGGTCTTATATGATCTCGAAGAGATGCTCTGTAACATATCAGGAATGGATGCCTTTTCTTTAATTCCTGCGGCAGGATCTCATGGTGAGCTCACGGGAGTTATGGTTATAAAGAAACATTTTGAACATAAGGAAGAAGAAAGAAATGTCATTTTAATTGCAGATACAGCTCATGGAACAAATCCTGCTTCAGTTGCAATGTGCGGATTTGATGTAAAAGAGGTTCCATCTGATCACGAAGGAGATGTTGATTTAGTAAAACTCTCAGAGATGATGGATGAATCAGTTGCAGCTATGATGCTCACCAGTCCAAATACTTTGGGACTCTTTGATAGAAATGTAAAGAAAATTGCTGAGATGCTTCACGAAAATGGATCTCTCTTTTACTGTGATGGAGCAAATCTCAATGCAGTGATGGGCAAGGCAACCATAACAGATATGGGTTTTGACCTCATGCACATAAATCTTCACAAGAGCTTTTCCACTCCCCACGGTGGTGGAGGCCCTGGATCTGGTCCCCTTGGTGTAGTTGAATTATTAAAAGAATATTTGCCTGTACCTCAAATAGAAAAAAAGGATGAGACCTTTAGCCTTGTATATGACGCTCCTCAATCAATAGGTAAAATTCATTCATTTTATGGAAACTTTCTTGTGGCCTTAAGAGCCTACGTATATATTTTAATGCTGGGCAAAAAGGGAATCCCTGAGGTTGCTGAAACCGCTGTTCTCAATGCCAACTATCTCAAGGAATCATTGCGTGATACATTTAATCTCCCAATCAACAGAATATGCATGCATGAATTCATTCTCAATGATGAAAATCTTGAGAATCACGTGACCACCAATGATATAGCAAAGCGTCTTCTTGACCTGGGATTTCATGCTCCAACAGTATATTTTCCTTTGCTTGTTCCCGGTGCCATGATGATTGAGCCCACAGAAACAGAGAGTAAGGAGAGTTTAGACAGTTTCATCGCTTCTATGAAACAGATAAGAGAAGAGATAAAGAATGATCCTGATCTTGTTCTTAAGGCTCCGCAGAACACTCCGGTAAAAAGGGTAGATGCAGTTTTAGCTGCACGAAAGCCAATTCTAAAATGGGAAGAGTAGCATCAAAACCCTCCTGGTTAAAGGTTTCTATTCCAGGAGGAAAAGAATACAGTCTCATTAAAAAATCAGTACAGGGCAGGGGTCTTCACACTGTTTGTGCTGAGGCCCGGTGTCCCAATATTGGTGAATGCTTTTCCTGTGGAACTGCAACCTTCATGATTATGGGCAGCATATGCTCAAGAAATTGCAGGTATTGTGCCGTAGAACAAGGCATTCCAGAAGAACTTAATTTAGAAGAACCTGTAAATATTGCAAAGGCTATAAAGGAATTAAAACTCACTTACAGTGTTATCACATCGGTAACACGAGATGATCTGCCAGATGGGGGAGCTGATTTCTACGTAGAGACAATCAGACAGATCAGAAAACTCAATCCACAATGTTCTATTGAGGTATTGATTCCTGACTTTAAAGATCACTGGCAAAGCTCAGTAGATAAAATTATTGAAATTAAACCAAAAGTAATAAATCACAATATAGAGGTTGTGAAAAACCTCTACAATAATCTGAGACCAATGGGAGACTATGATCTTTCATTGAAGATATTACAGAGAGTTTCTGACTCTCAGATTACCTCAAAATCAGGACTCATGATCGGCTTTGGTGAATCCATAGAAGACATTAGAGAGACACTACAAAATCTCAAGAGTACAGGTGTTGAGTCTCTGACTGTAGGTCAGTATCTAAAGTCTCATAAAAATGCTTACGCGGTGGCTAAATACTATCATCCTGATGAGTTTAAGGAAATCGAAGAATATGCTCTTCACCTGGGTTTTTCTAAGGTAAAATCTGGACCACTGGTGAGGAGTTCTTATCACGCTGGGGATTGATGATATTGAATGCATCCTTCTTAAATAACTTTAATTTAGACTTGATTAATTGACAGGATCTGATACCTTATAATACATTGTTTTATAAAACAGTCTCGGAGGACCACATGAGCGGTGAAGTACTATTTCAAAATCTTTTTAATCTTTTTATAATTGCTATCATTGTTGAATCTTCAGTAATGGCATTATTTTCAATGTCTGCATTACAGGGTTTAAGCGACAGTGTTGCAATGAAGTCTTTGAGAGACGGTCTTATTCTTGTTACAGCTCTGGCTATATGTTATCTTATTCCAAAGCTTTGGCTTTTCAGTAAAACCGGACTCGTTGTTCCGAAGTTTCTCAATATTGCAATCAGTGGACTCGTTCTTGCAAGGATGACCTCTGTTGTTGGCAACTTTTTTGCCAGAATGAAAAACCAGTAAGAACAAAGAAAATACCTGTAAACAGTATAGGGTTTCCTATAATTACAACTTCCGATAAGATATATTATGTCTCATTAGAAAATATATCACTTTTTATATTTAAGGAGCTTTTTCATGCATATTGTAATCCTCGGTGCAGGAGTTGTTGGCTTTCAGATAGCCAGTCAGCTCATTTCTGAAGGTAAAGATGTGGTTATGATAGATAATGATCCTGAGCGAGCAAAGCACGTCTCTAATCATCTGGACTGCATTGTTCTCAATGAGGATGGTAATAATCTGGTAACCTTAAAACGTGCTGGCATTGAGAGAGCTGATTTTTTTATTAGCGTTACAAACTCTGATGAGGTCAATATGATCTCCTGTGGACTAGTATCCAGTGAATTTGATGTGGCAATTAAAATTGCCCGCGTAAGAAACCTCGACTATTCAAGAGCAAAAATTTTTGAAAAGACATTTCTTGGTATTGACTTCATCGTTAACTCTGAGGTTGAAACCGCACGCCTCATTGCCAATACTGTTGAGCACGGTGCATCCAGTGAGGTCATGCTCTTTGAAAAGGCAAAGGTTCAGATGAGAAACCTCGTCGTTGGTTCAGCCTCCCCTTTTAATGGAAGAAATCTTTTAGAGATTCGAAAAAAAATAAACAACCCTTTCCTTATTTGCGGCATTCTCAGAGGTGACAGGGTTCTTATTCCTGGGGGCTATACTATCATTGAAGAAAATGATATTATATATTTACTGGCTGACGAGAAAGATTTTGCCGCTTTGCAAAAAAAGATAGGGGTGACTGAACAAAAGATTGAGAAGGTCGTCATTGCAGGTGGTGGTAAAATTGGCGCCCTGGTTGCATCCTATCTCATTGAAAAGAATAAAAAAGTAACCATCATCGACGATGACTATACGAGCTGCAAGATGCTTTCGGAAAAATTTCCCGAGGCTCTTATACTTAACTCTGATATTTCAGATGAAAGTATTTTTGAAGAAGAACAACTCTTTAACTATGATCTTATTATTGCAGCCACTGACAATCAGGAACTCAATATTTTAACATCCATCTTTGCAAAGAGTCTCGGTACCAATCGAGCTGTTGCTCTTATTGCCAAGTCCAATTATCTACCTATAGCCTCAAGACTGGGCATAGACGCCTCTGTTTCACCCAAGATTAGTACCGTTGATGCCATTTTGAAGTTCATTAGACGAGGAAATATCAAAAGCGTTCACAGTATATTTGACGGTAAGGCTGAGGTCATTGAATTTTCAGTTGAAGAAAAAAGCTCTCTTTCAAGTAAGAAGATTATGGATATTGAACTTCCCCCTAACTCACTCCTCCTTTCTGTCATAAGAGGAGAAGAAACATTTATTCCCGATGGTCAATTTATTATTGAACCAGATGATACAATAATTGCCATTGCAACAAAAAATTCTATCACCCAGCTTGAAGATATGTTTCTTTCATAGAGATTAAAAAGGATAAAACAATGAACTTTCGCTTATTATCAAAAATGCTTTCTTTATTGATGATCATAATATCCTTTTTCATGATCTTCCCTGCCCTTTTTGCTGTTTATTACAAGGAATATAATGTACTTAAGGTTTTCATATTAACCATCATTTTTATATCCATAATATCTTTTATAATATTATTCTTATTGAGAAATATGCGATCAGATGCCATGTCTACGAGAGATGGTTTTCTTTTTGTCACCTTTAGCTGGATTTTAGCATCTCTCGTGGGAGCTCTGCCCTTTTATTTTTCTGGTGCAATTCCTTCTTTTACTGATGCATACTTTGAAACAATATCAGGATTCACCACAACAGGAGCGTCGATTCTCACCGCAATAGAGCCATTACCAAAATCAATTCTTTTCTGGAGATCATTAACACACTGGCTGGGGGGAATGGGGATTGTTGTATTGACCGTTGCAATCTTGCCCCTTTTAGGAATTGGAGGACTTCAACTCATACGTGCAGAGGCTCCGGGACCAACTGTTGACAAGATCACTCCACGAATCGCTGAAACAGCAAAAATATTATGGCTCATCTATTGTGGATTTACTATACTTGAAACTGTGCTTCTGATGTTTGGTGGAATGGACCTCTTTGATGCATTGACACATACCTTTGCAACTCTTGCAACAGGAGGGTTCTCTACAAAGAACGCAAGTGTTGGTCATTTCAATTCTGGTTTCATTGATGCTGTTATTACAACATTTATGGTTCTTGCTGGTGTGAATTTCATTTTACATTTCAGATTGGTTACAGGGCGAATCAATCATCTTTTCAGGGACACGGAATTCAAAGCATATATTGGTATATTTCTCGTTGCAACAATTGTTATGACATTTAATCTCTATTCTGCACAAATATATGACTCAATTGCCACATCATTTCGTTTTGCAAGTTTTCAGGCCGCTACAATGATAACAACAACTGGTTTTGCAACAGCAAATTATGAGAAGTGGCCTTTTTTCAGTCAGATTATTTTATTCATCCTCATGTTTGTTGGAGGATGTTCGGGCTCTACCGGTGGTGGCATTAAGGTAATTCGTATTGTTACACTTTTGAAACAGGGACTCAACGAGATGAAGTATCTCATTCATCCTAGAGGCATCTTTACTTTGAGAATAAGCGGAAAAACCATTAAAAAGGATATAACCTATGCTATTTCAGGATTCTTCTTTTTATATATTGTTATGCTTCTCTTGATAACAGCTATTATCGCTACATCAAACAATGATCTTCTCACCTGTTTTACCACGGCTCTTGCAACTGTAGGAAATATTGGTCCTGGTTTTGGTAAGGTTGGTCCAGCAGAAAATTATGCCTTTTACCCCGATTATATTAAGTGGGTTCTTAACTTTGCCATGCTCGTGGGAAGATTAGAGCTCTATACAGTTTTAATATTATTTACACCAGGTTTCTGGAAGTAATATTTCACTGCTCATTCTTATAGATAAGACATGAAGACTGAGCAGCAATGCCCTCTTCTCTTCCAGTGAAGCCCAATCTCTCTGTTGTAGTAGCCTTAATAGAAATCAGTTCTACAGAAGACTGGAAAATAGATGAAATATTTTCTTTCATCTTACTAATAAATGGAGCCAGTTTTGGAGACTGACAGATTACAGTTGCATCAATATTTATAATATGCCATGAATCAGAGGTAAGTCTAGCAAAAACCTTTTCTAAAAGAATCTCACTGCTTATATCTTTAAATTGAGAATCATTGTCTGGAAAAAGGTTTCCAATATCACCAAGATTTGCAGCACCAAGGAGAGAATCTATTATTGCATGAATAAGTACATCTGCATCTGAGTGACCAAGAAGTCCGAAAGTATGGGGTATTTTCACTCCACCGAGAATCAGATCTCTATTTTCGGCAAAAGAGTGTACATCAAAGCCATTTCCAACTCTAAGATTTTTTACATTCATTACTTTGTTAGATATTAAATACGTCAGCAAGAGAACTGAGCTTAAGTACATTTAAAACCTTTGAGCTTACCTTGTTAATTGTGAGAGTCTTACCCTTTTTTTTCTGAAGCTTCAATAAGCTGATTAATACTCCTACACCGGATGAATCAATATAATCAACATCAGAAAGATTAATTTCAATATCTTTATCAGTATTTTGACCAATTTCAAAGAGTTTTTGCTTAAAACTCTTAATTGTCATCATTTCAATATCACCAGTAACAACAATATCGATGAGATTGTCTGTTTCGTTTATTTCAATGTTCATTATTAATGACCCTGTTTTTATTTTTAATAATTATATGATATTTGATAATACTGTCTACTATAAAATATTGCAAGAATTTTTTTCATTAATACTAATCATTGATTAGAAAATGTATTGACTAATAATTATTTTATTTTTAATAATAGGGATATGAAAGTTACAATTTTTAAATTATTCATCATTACTATAATTATTCTTACATCAATTACTGCTTATAGCAATAGCATAAATGCAAAGGCTGTCAGTACATTAATCCTTAAATATGAAAAACTTTACAAAAAATATAATATTGTCACCTATAGGTCTATAGCTTCAAAAGAATTAAAGCATATAAAAGCCTTAATTGATTCAGCCAAGAAACATTTAAAACAGAAGAAAATTGAACGTGCCTATTACGAAATGAGCATCTGTCCTCATTATTTTAAAAATATTCAAGAGATACATAACCTAAAAGATTTACTATTGAAATACAATAACATTATAAAAAAAAATAAAAAATCAAACAGTGAAAAATAATGAATAAATTCAGTACATTTTCCATTGTAATTCTTTTCTTTATAATACCATTCTCAAGTTTGGGATGGACACAAAAAGATGCACAAAAAAAAATAAAGGAAGCTGACATTATCGTCAGGGATTATGAGACAAAATATAAAGAATATTTAAAACATATTCCCCATGATACCTATAGTGATGCAATAATAAATATAGTCACAGCAAAGACCCTCTTAAACAAAAAAAGCTATTACAATGCCTATTTTCTTGCGAAAATTGCTATAATTAAATTAAATACTGCTGCCATCATTGCCCAAAAAAGAAAACTTAATGTACAATATCAAAAGATTGTAGCAACCTACAATGCAGACCAATTAAATAAAATATCAAACCTCGATACTAAGAATAAATCATTAACAACCAGCAACAAAGAACTTCTTAAAAAAATTGAATTATATCAACTCATTATTTCATCAAAGCTTTCTATTCATGGACCTTCCATCGTAGCTTCATATTATGATGAAGAATTATTTAGTTCAAAATTATTTCTTGGTATTAGTGGTATTGAGAGACTACAGCAATTATATGAAATCCTTAAAAGAAATCCCAACTGCTTCATAACTATTGCAGGCCATAGTGCAAGATATGATTATAAAAATATTACACTAAAAAAAGCTATAATCATTAAAAACCATTTAACCAATCTTGGCATTAAATCTCGTAGAATTACTGCGATTGGCCTTGGCAACACTGAGGTTTCACCTACTGGTAAAGGTTATAGAAGAACAAATAGAATTGAAGTCATCTTAAATGGCATAATTATAAAATAAGAATAGCATCAATACTATTGTGATTTTATTATATCAATAAGAATAAGTTGTGGAGTTTTTTTTCTAAGGTATGAATTAATCTCAAGAGTAAATATAATATCAATTTTATGATTTTCTTCAAATATATCATTCATTTTAACAGCCATACTCCAGCCGATTGCATCTAAAGTAAAGTTACCCTTGAAAATATATTTTCCATGTCTGCTTTCTGCCCCAAGTTTTTGAAATGAATGAGGCTTAACATTTCTGATTACAAAAACAGGAGCCTCATTACCCTTACCAAGAGGTTCCAATACTGCCAATGATTCGATGAAAGCTACAGATATTTCATCGAGGCTTATTTCATTATCATAGTATTGGGACTGAGATATTTCATCAAGGTCAGGAACGGAATTATTGATCTTTGAAATAATTTCATCGATTTGATTTTCCTGAGCGGTGAAACCGAAGGCTTGAGAATGCCCTCCAATACGTTCAAAATCATCTAAGAATGGCTGTATATACTCAAAAAGCTTATAGTTATCCGGAGCTCGACCTGAACCCTTTACAAAGCCATATTTATCACGTGCGGCTGCTATTATTACGGGTTTACAAAAATGATCGGATAATCTTCCAGCGATTAACCCTGCAAAGCCATCTGGAATTGATTCAGATCTATAATAAACTACGTTGCTGTCATTATTCTTTTTTGAAAGATCATTCAATATTTCATCAATAAGTGTATTAACATCACGCTTTCTCTTGTTATTGAGCTGATTTAATTTTGTGATTAATTCAGTTAAAAATTCCCTATCATTTTTTAAGAAGAAATCAACGGTGAGTTGAGTTTCTCCAAAACGTCCTGGTGAATTAAGAATTGGTGATATTTCCCAGCCTATGGTCTTGGCAGTTATCTTTTTTTCTTCCATGAGCATTGAGAGGCCTGGATGATTAGTTTTATTTAAGGATTGGAGGCCAAAATAAACTAGTGATCTATTCTCTTCTACCAGAGGCATAATATCTGCTACACTCCCTATGGCTACGTAACCTATTATTGAATCAATAAAAGCTTTTAGTTTGGGTGAAGAGAGAAATTGTGTTTCCTGTAAAATAATTATTTTCAGGGTTTCATAATCATAGAGATCTGGGTTTAACTTGAAATAATGAGCGGTCTTTTCTAAAGTATCATTTTTGTTTTGAAAAAACCTGCCAATAAAATCAGTAAAAACAAATGATGATTCATCTTCGAAATCTACTAATGGTGTGTCACATAAAAAGATATTACCATTATTTTTATGTGAATTAAGAACATCATTAAGTTCTTCATGATACAAATTAACAACATAGCCATTATTATATTCAATTACAGAACGAAGTGTTGAATCCTCATTTTGGTTTACAATGAAAATCTTTTTATTATAAACAGGAAGATATGACATGAGATAAGCCTGACAAAATTTAAATGCAACACCCACACCAGCTAGATCTTTAAAGGGATATGGACAGTCCTTTTGCTTCGGATCAACAACTACAGCATCAGGAACCTCCAGGTCAGGCTCATGGTGATCTGTTACGATAAAATCGATGCCATTGCTTTTAGCATAGTTAATTTGCTCAATATCTCGAATACCGGAATCAACAGTAACGACCAAATCAATTGATACATCGATCAATTCATCAATAACAAGATTTGTTAAACCATATCCCTCATCATCTTTGGGATAACGTATATATGGATCAACCTTAAATATTTTAAACATTTCCATGAGAACCGTAAGAGAGGATAAGCCATCGAGGTCAGAATCTGCGAAAACAGCTATTGATTCATTCTTTGTAATTGCACGATGAAGACGCTCAACAGCAGCTGTCATATTTTTCATTAAAAAAGGACTGTGGAGATGAGACATTCGAGGATTCAAGTAATCATCAATAGATTTTTTATCTTTTAAGCCACGCTTAAACAATATTTCATTGATAATGTGAGTGGTACTGGCATCATCATAGAGAGAGACAATCAATTCAACATCAGTTTCATGAGTATACCAGCTATTATTCATGGTTAAACTATTATATTTCCTGAATTGCTTTTTCTGCTAAATATGAAGCCTTGTCATTTTGATGTATTGGGATGAGTTCCAGGGTTAGATTCGTAATTTTTTTCATCGCATTGCTATAATCATCAATAAGCTTAATCATATATTTATTTTCAGTAGTTCTTTCATTAAGAAGCAATTGGAGAATAAACTCATCACTGAATCGTATCTTTACCGCTGTTGGATTGAAACGGGCAGCCAATTCTATTGATCTGGTAATAGCCTTTATAAGACATTCATTTGAGGTTGCCCTACTGATTGACAGGGAAACTTTACCAACCTGGTGCTGATCCTTATCAATAATGACAATACCCATGCCTGCTGGTCCTGGCTTTCCAGTTGATTTACCGTGAACATAGAATATCAATGAGGACTCATAGGGAACAGCTGATAGTTCTGCACCAAAAAGGATTGAGTCAATCTCCTGATCTTTATCAGAATCTTTATTCTTATTTTTTTTGAGTATAATCTTCTTTCTAGTAACAGGTTTTTCATATTTCAACAGGAGATTTTTTGCATCACTTAAAATATTAATAACTTCATCTTCAGAGCAATGAGCCTGTTCTGAGATTTTATCTATTGATTTTCCTTCTATGAGAAGTTGTAAAACTCTGTCTATACTTAGTAACATGAAATCCTCTTTTTATGACCGTACAAAAATATATCTTCCACAATTGGTACAGGTAATTATATTTGATGAATTAAGCGCATCATTGGCTAGTGCTGGTGGAACCTGAAAATTGCAACCAGTACAGACCTCATTCTTTACTTCACAAACCCCAACCCCATTTTTAGATTCAAGTAGTTTCTTGAACCTCTGTTTAATGGTATTGTGAATTGCATCATAATGGGTCTCAAAAGCTTCACTATTCTCTGTTATATTTTTATTTTCATTTTTTATTCTATTATTCAAATCATCTATATCGGAATTTCCTGTTTCCAGAGATTCCTTTTGATCTAATGTATTTTTCTTTAATTCATCTTCTTTAATTGATAATGTATCATATAATTCCAATAAAGCATTTTCAAGAACATCGGCCTCAGATGATTTTATTTCAATCTCTTTATCAAAGGCTTTGAGTTCTTTTTCTTTTACAGCCTGAAGACGTTTTTGCTGTAGTGATGATTTTTGTTCATCAATTTCCATTAAGTCTGTTTCTTTATCTTTAATAGATCCTTTTATAGTGGTTATTTCATTCTTTATTTTATTGTTGCTCTTCTCATTTTCTTTGAATGTGTTCTGCCACTTTTCAATTGATTTTTTATATTTTTCTATTTTATTTTTAGCATCTGAAATTTTTTGCCAATGGGATTGTGCATTGAGCATTATATCAATATTTTCTTTCATGTGGTGCCTCAAAAAAATTTAATAGGATCTTTTTCAACAGTACTTTTATACAATTGTATTTCCTTAAAAATTGGTTCTTTTGTCAAGTAGTTGTGTACTTCTTTGTACAAAAAGTCTAAAAGGTGCTTTTCAGTACCATAGTGACCCGCATCTATTATAGGAAAACCATAGAGATTTGCCCTATGGAAGGCATGATATCCCACATCACCGGTAATTAAGCAGTCAATTGTGTCATCATGTAATATCTTTTCTAAGAAGCTTGTTCCAGAACCATTAATCATGGCAATAGAAGTTATTTTTTTCTCTAATGATCCACAATATCTGAGAGCTTCGATATTAAGTTGGGATTTTATCAGGGTTAAAAGGTCTTTAAGATTATAGGATACTCCTCTAGCAATTGATCCAAATCCCAGAGATTCATTTTCCATTGGATTGGTTGGCACAAGCACCTCTGTATTCTGAAAACCAATTGTTTGAGCTAATGTATCAAAGTATCTTTTATCAATGTTGGTATGGGCAGCATAAATTGAAATATCATTCTTTATAGCAAAATGAATCATTGCTGAAGAAGGATCGCTGTTGTCAATTTTTTTGATTGATTTAAATAAAAATGGATGATGGGCTATAATTACTGAGCAATTTTTACTAACTGCTTCCTGTAAAATATCTTCATTGATATCAAGAGTAAACAATATTCCAGTGATATTTGATTGTCCACAGAGAATTTGAGTCCCTGTATTGTCAAAACTCTCCTGAAGACGAGGTTTTAGCAAAGTATCTAAGGTATCAAAGAGTTCTTTAACATTCATCAATTTCCTCCGGTAATAAACATACTATCTCCATATGAAAAGAATCTGTAGTTTTCTTCAACAGCTATTTTGTAAGCCTCCATAATTTTATTATATCCACCAAATGCGCAGACCAGCATAAGTAAGGTTGAATAAGGAGTATGAAAGTTTGTTATCATGGCATCTATGCTTTTTATTTCATAGGGAGGATAAATAAAAATATTAGTTTCTCCTTTTTGAGGATGGTACGAATCATTTTCATAACAGGATTCCAATACTCTCAAGGAAGTGGTACCAACAGCTATAATTCTCCGATCAGATGCCCTTGCATTATTTAATTTTGCTGCTGTTTCATCGGTTAATTCAAATACCTCAGAATGCATCTTATGATTTAAAAGGTTTTCATCCCTTACTGGCTGAAATGTTCCCCATGATACAGTGAGAGTAACCGTAAGAATTTCAACGCCCTTCGCTTTTATAACATCTATAAGTTCATCAGTAAAATGAAGACCTGCAGTTGGTGCTGCAACAGATGTTCCTTTGTCTGCATATATGGTTTGATATCGAGTAGAGTCTGTTTCATCTGAATCTCTTTTTATATAGGGAGGTAGAGGTATGGTGCCAATTTTTTTCAAAAGAGAATCCGACAACTCTTGATTTGCCGTAACCGTAAAAACCTCATCATCTTTATGATTTATTTCAAAATAAATATTTTCATCTATATCAGAATATAGTTTTTCATTTATTTTTAAACGAGAGGTACGATTAGTTATACACTTCCAGGTTATATCATTTATTTTTTCAACGAGGAGCATCTCAACAGCACCTTTAGTTGATCGATGACATTGAATGCGTGCTTCAATTACCCTGGTATTATTTAGTACGAGAATATCATTTGGTTTCAAATAGTCAATTAGCTGTGAGAACCGTGAATGCTTTACTGATCCATTATCCTTATTAAAAATCATCAATTTGGATTCATCACGTTGCGATAAGGGTTTTTGAGCTATTTGAGATTCCGGGAGATTAAAATAAAAATCTTTGAGTGTATAATCCATTATTCTATTAGTGAGGTATTGTTGGTATCTTTAGAATGTGATGAGAGCCTTGTATCTTTATAATAGTGAGAAAGAATTTCATTATAAGATTTTCCTTGAAGAGCCATGCCCTTTGAACCCCACTGACACATACCTACTCCATGACCCCATCCTCGTCCTTTAAGTAATAATCCATTGGGGTGCTGATATGCTTTAAAGTAAAGACTTTTTAGTTTTTTCGATGTGAAGAGTAATCTGAAATTATTTCCAGAAAGAATCTCTTTTTTGTTATAATTGGACAACTCTACACTGTGGACTCTGCCATTATATTTAATAAATCTGATTCTAGAAATTTTTTTAAAATTAGTTTTTTTACTCACAGCTTTGGATAAATCATGTAATGACAATTGAGCTTGCCATGTGTGATATGGTGATGTTGAACAATAAGAACATTGAACACTTTTAAGGTAAGGCAAATTTTTTCCCTTCCATACGTAATAATCATCAGCTGTATGACCACCGCATGTTGAATGAAAATAAGAGATTATAAGTTTATTATCATGAACAAGGTACTGCCCTGAAGTTTCATTTACTGCTTTACTTGTACTTTCTTTTTCAAAATCATATCCCTTGTAAACCTGAAAGTTCTTAGTACTATCAAGATCATAGAGGCCTGTTTTTTTCTTGTTAATATGATAGAGAGCATATGTCCGTGAAGCAACAGCCTGTGCTTTCAGGGTTTCAATTGGCCATGAGATTGGAACCTCACCAGGCAGAACACCCTTGATATAATCATCAATACTCAATTTATTTAAGACGTAGATATAGCCATTTCTTTTTATAAGAATAATACTGGTTCTATATCTTTTACCATTTACTTTTATGATAGAGCTTTTAATAATCATCTGATCATCAACCCTCTTAAAAGGTATGATGAGACTTGATTTCATAGACCTATAAACAATCTTTGTCTGTTTAAAAATCTCGATTTTATTTTTTGATTCTATTTTTATATCATCTCTTGTTACAAAAAGCAGAACATTAATGTTTTCCTGTGCCTTGACAGTCTTCTTATTCTTTTGAATACTTTGAATATTCTTCAGCATTGGAAAATCAAGTGTTGCACAAGAGAAAAATACAAAGAGACCCACTAAAATATATTTTTTTAAAGAAAACATACTTAACTCTTTGGATGATATTTTTTATGAATCTTTTGAAGCTCTTTCTTAGCCATGTGAGTATAGACCTGGGTTGTTGAAATATCCATATGACCGAGAAGCTCTTGAACCGACCTAAGATCTGCACCATTTTCAATAAGATGAGTTGCAAAAGAATGCCTCAAAGTATGTGGAGTTATATTCTTTATGATATCTGTTCTTACAACGTAATTCTTAAGTAAGCGCCATACTGATTTTCGATTAAGCTTTCCACCCTTTTTACTGACAAAGAGATATTCACTTTCTCTTGATCCAAGAATTACATAGCGAGACTCAGAGATGTATTTATTCAACAATCGTAGAGCTTCATCACCAATTGGCACAATTCTTTCTTTATTACCTTTACCGGTAATATTGATGAAATAATTCTCTGTATCAATATCATTCTTAGTTAATTCAATTGCTTCGCTTATTCTTAATCCACAAGAATAGAGAAGTTCAAAGATTGTCTTGTCTCTTAATTCATATGAATCAGCCTCTGATATTGAATCAAACAATTTATTGACTTCTTTTACCGAAAGAAAATCCGGTAAGGTTTTTTCTATTTGAGGTGACTCAATTTTAACCGTAGGGTTTTTTACATCTTCAAAGTTATCAGAAACAAAATTATAAAACTGTCTTATGGCGGCTAAGGACCTGGCCAATGTTCTGCTTGAATTATTCTTGCTGTTTTTTTCAAAAATTAAAAATTGTTGGATATCTTCTTGTGTTGCAACTAAAATATCTTTATTATTCTCAGATAAATAATCATTAAACTTCTTCAAATCATAAGTATATGAATATATAGAATTTTGAGATAATCCCTTTTCAACCTTTAAAAACTTTTTAAACCTATTTATCGCCTGTACTTCATTCATAATGGATCGACTCCCTACCTTTAATTTAAGGAAAAATTGATAAAAACTCCAGATTTTTTACCAGGCGAGCTTGATTGATTACATTATTTATATCGACAGTTGGGGATTATGTCTTAATAGGAGTTCAAATTTTTATAGGAATTTCTTGGATAATTTTTGTAGATTAATTTTTTTCATTACTGCATCATTAATTACTTTGCCATCTTTAAAAACAATCTTGCGTTTTGAAAATTCAGCCACCTCTGATTCATGAGTAACCATTATAATGGTTATACCGAGCTCTTCATTTAGTCTCGTAAAGAGGCTCATTATCTCGAAGGTATTTTTTGAGTCGAGATTTCCTGTTGGTTCATCGGCCAAAATGATAGCAGGATCATTTATAAGAGAACGAGCTATTGCAACCCGTTGTTGCTCTCCCCCTGATAGCTTGCTGGGATGATGATGCTCTCTACCTGAAAGACCAACAAGAGCAAGTAGCTTTAGGGCCTTTTCTTTAAGTTCTTGAGGATCAAAATTACCACTATAGTACATTGGAAGCTCAACATTGTCTAATGCAGATGTTCGGGCAAGTAGATTAAATCCCTGAAAAACAAAGCCTATCTTTCTATTGCGGATCTCAGCCTTTTCGTCATTATTAAGAGAACTACCATCGATTCCATCGAGGATATACTTACCCGATGTTGGTGTGTCAAGAAAACCAAGAATATTCATAAAAGTAGATTTTCCAGAGCCTGATGATCCCATTATTGACAAGAATTCACCTCGTTTAAAAGAAAGGTTAACATCATTTAGTGCATGTACACTAACCTCTTCACTGAGACTATAGACCTTTTCAATATGCTCAACTTTTATTATAGAGCTATCAGACATTTAATCTTGTACCTCAATTACTTTAGTTAAAATCTTATCACCAAGTTTTAATCCCTTAATTATCTGAGTATTTATATCACCAACAAGGCCGGTTTTTACCTCACGTGCCTCAACAGGAGAATTACCTGAAATAATTCCCTTCTTAACCCAGACTATTTTTTTATCCTTGAGTTTTATTGAATCTGGTGGTGAAACTATGAATGCCTGATTTGGCACCATGAGAACATTTTTTTTATTCTCAACAAGAATTGTTGCAGTGGATGTCATTCCTGGTTTAAGTAGATTGCCAATATTGACACATGTTACGATTGCTTCATATGTAACTATGCCTCCCCTCTTGATGGGATTCAATCTAACCTGGGATATGAAGCCCTTAAATTTTTTATCGGGAAAAGCACTTACTGCAAAAACTACGCCCTGCTTTTTTCTGATTGCACCAATATCTGATTCATCAATATTCACCGTAAGTTGCATCTTTGACAAGCTCGGTGCAATTACAAAAAGTTTTGATCCCTTCTTAACTATTGACTTCTCACTTACGTGTCTGGATAAAATAACTCCACTTATGGGTGCATAAATCCGAGAATTTCTTTTGAGTTTAACAAGGTTTTTATAATCCAGATATATGTTTTGATATTCATAGCGGGCTGTTTTATATTTTATCTCCGAGGTTTCAAGAGCCCTTTGAGCAACCAATTCTTCTTTAAAAAGCTTCTTCTTTCCCTCGTAATCTTTTTGTGCAGCAAGAAGACTGAGTTTTGCACGATTCAAGCCATTTGTCACCTTTGATAGTTTATCATTAAGTGATTCAGTATCAACCATAGCGAGGAGTTGATTTCTTTTAACTTTAGCATTAAAGTCCACGTAAACCTTATATATAACACCCTGAACCTTACTCAAAAGGATCTCAGCATCTATGATCTGCAACACACCTGTTACGGAAACGGTTTTCTTAACAGAACCCTTTTTTACTTCCTGGTACTTAAAGTCAAATTTTGATGATGAGCCGCATTGCTTAAAAAAAAGTAATCCCACTAGTAGTGTAATTATTACCCCTAGAGGTATTATTACCTTTTTTTCTTTCCACTTCTGCATAAATATTCCTCGTCAAGTCCTATAATATTAGCTAATTCAGCCATTGTTATCATGTATTGATATTTAACCTGCAGATAACCCAACTCTGCATTATCTACACTCATCTGAGCATCCTTAAGATTGAGCAAAGAGCCTGCTCCATTTTCATATGTTCTAATCGACAAGAGAAGGTGTTTCTTTGAATTACTCAATATGAGCTCTGTCATCTTTAGCTGTTTCTTTAATTCAGCCAAAGTTTTAAAATACTTGGTTATCTGATTATTAACAGTAATTATTTTTTGTCGTGCACTTAAAACAGATTTATTATATACGGCTATTGACTCATCGACCTTTGCTGAAATAAGACCACCTGTATATACCGGCATTGATGCTGTAATCTGAAATGCTATACGTGGTGTCCAGTTATCGGCTTTGAAGTTATCTCCAAAGAGATGAATGTCATTATTTAATCCATAAATTTTATCAAGCTGCATCCCAAAAATTAAACTTAAACCAACAGTAGGGTATCGCAAGCTGCGAGAGATAGCTATATTTATTCGTTTTACCATTATACTGCTTTTGACAAGTTTAATATCTGGATTATAAAGAAGTGACAATTTTTTAAGATCAACTATATTATATCTTAGAAGAGGTAATTTATTAATTGAAACAGGTTTTATATTAATAAGGGCGCTCTGTGTGACTCCCATTGATGTATAAAGCTTATAGAGCATAGATCGTCGATTATTCTTTGCCTTTTCTAGCTGCAACTGTCCCTCAGCTAGGCTTACGGCAGCCTTACTAATATCAAGCTTTGGTCGTAAGCCGGTTTTAAAGAGAATCTCTGCCTGCTTCTTTTTTTGAATATATTTTTCAAGGAGCTGTTTTTTTATCTTAACATTTTCAGTTGCAATAAGATAGCCATAATATGATTTTTTAACATTTAAGATTATATTATTCTTTAATGTTATCAAAGATATCTTCGACATATCAAGCTTTAGTCGAGCAGTTTTTTCTTGATGACTAATGCTGGGATCAAAGAGCTTATATGTCGCAGTTAATCCACCCATTATTGAGATATCAGTATCTACACCTGGAATAGTAAAATTAGTATTTGTTGCAGTAGACTTAGTTGTTTCAATTGTTTGTATGCTTGCAGCAACCTGAGGATTTCTCATAGCCTTAAACTGTTTGTATTGAGCAAAGGCTATTTTTTTGTTTTCTGCTGACACCTGAAAGCTTGGATGATGCTGTAATGCAATTTTAATACATTCCTTAAGGGTAACCTTTTTGCCCTGACCATACAATGACATAGGCACAATAAGTAATATAATTATATGTATGAGATTTTTTTTCATAGTTTATTATGTATTTTTGAATGAATGGATTGTTACACAAAAATATTTATTTATAAATGTTATATAATTATTAATGTACTATATGTAAAGCTAAAAACGAAACTAATGTTGCAACATTATATTTTTTTACATTTTATTTTTTATTTAAAAAAATATGTTGACAGATAGGGCCTCATTTTTTATCAACCTATTATTGTTTTTGCTGGTGTAGCTCAGTAGGTAGAGCAGCTGATTTGTAATCAGCTTGTCGGGGGTTCAACTCCTCTCACCAGCTCAAAAACGGTGGGGTTCCCGAGTGGTCAAAGGGAGCAGACTGTAAATCTGCCGGCGTCGCCTTCGAAGGTTCAAATCCTTCCCCCACCAAATTGACCTTCCTCTTAGTGCTATTATGTTAAATGATAAAAGCAAAATCAGATATACGAGACAAATCCCCATAAAAAATTGGGGAGAAGCTATTCAATTAAAACTTCAAAACTCCAAGGTTTTCATTGCAGGTGCCGGAGGCCTGGGAAGTCCCGTTATTCTCTATCTTGCATCAGCAGGAATCGGAACCATTCATATTTGTGATAATGATACCCTTCAACTTCATAATCTCAACAGACAAATCATTCACAGAGAATCCTTCATTGATAAAAACAAAAGTGAGTCTGCAGTTCAGAGTGTACAATCCTATAATTCTGATATTACTATTCTGGGATTTAATGAAACCATCACCAATGACAATGTAAGTGAGCTCATTAAAGATTGTGATATTATAGTTGATTGCCTTGATAATTTCAAAACAAGACATATTCTAAATAAAACTGCAATTGATCTTAAAAAGCCCCTTGTTCACGGTGGCATTGAAGAATTCAATGGTCAACTGTCATTTATTCATTATCCCCATACACCCTGCCTGGGATGCTTCTTACCCCAGAAAGATTCACCTCGAAAACCAAATGTTGTAGGATCAACAGCTGGAATAATTGGGTCAATGCAGGCCTCTGAGGTAATTAAATATTTGACAGGTATTGGAGATCTTTTAAAGAATAGAATTCTATTCTGGGACGGCATGCGTATGACAAGCCATACAATAGTCGTAAAACCTGATAAGAACTGTAAAATATGCAGTACATTGAGGAGTTAATCATGAAAAAGAAATTATACATAGCCCTATCCATTTTTCTCTTTATCAGCATTATTGGATTATTCTTATACTTTAGGTATTACTTTACCTATGAACAAAAAAATGTTGTAAAGCGTCAGATTGAAACAGTAACGGGCCAAAACCTGACAATAACAGTTTTTGGTTTTGATGGAAAAATCATCAAAAGATGGACTGGTGTAAAAAAAATATCTGCAGCAAAGGGCACAAGAAACTACACCTTTTTCTATACGAGAGACAATAAATACGTTCAGATTCCTGACTCAGTGTGGTACATTGCTGAAGAAAATTAATGTTGCTTCAAGACATAAAAGCCCTCAAAGGTGTTGGTCCAAAGCGTTCTGAAATTCTCTTACAAGAGGCTGGCATCTCAACCATAGAGGACCTCCTCTACTACAGCCCCCGAAGATATATTGACAGATCTACATTTAAAAATATTAAGGACTGTCTTGTAAATGATGAAGTAACAATTCGAGGCACTGTTGAATCAGTTGAGATTCATCAAAGAAAAAAGAAATTTCTTGAGGTCATTATCTCAGATGAAAGCGATCATCTCAGTGGTATTTTTTTTGGAGGAGCTCAGTATCTTGAAAAAAAGTTCAACATTGGAGATGAGGTTCTTTTTTCAGGAAAAATTACTTTTTTTCGTAATAAACAGATGACTCACCCAGCCATTGATTTTTTAAACTCAAAGGACGTCATCAATACGGGCCGCATCATCCCCTTATATCCATCAACGGAGAAATTGAAAGAGCACTATTTTGATTCAAGGGGATTTAGAACAATAATAAATGATGCCCTTAAACTATCTGAAAACCATATAGAGGATCCTATACCTCAGAATATTCTCAACACATACAATCTCATGCCTTTAGCTGATGCCATAAGCAATCTTCACTTTCCATCAAGCTTCAAAGATGCAGAAAATGCCCGATTGCGCCTTGCATTTAATGAATTATTCTTTTTACAGTTTTATCTGTCTCTGTCTAAAAAAAGTACTCACATATTATCAAAGAAAAAAAACCATGATACATTATACCGCAATGCCTTCATAGAGACTCTGCCCTTTCAGCTTACTGCAGATCAAAGCAAAGTCTTATCTGAAATCGAAGAAGATCTCATATCAACCTTTCCAATGACGAGACTCCTCCAGGGAGACGTAGGATCAGGCAAGACTGTGGTCGCTGCTGGTGCGGCCTATTGTGCCGTTAAAAACAGTCGTCAGGTTGCTGTGATGGCCCCTACAGAGATTCTGGCTCAACAGCTCTATAAATCTCTTCAAAATTTTCTTGATGATGCAATTAAGATCGATATTCTCACAGGGAAGATTACCAAGAAAAAGCGTGAAGTTCTTTTAGAAAATATTAATAATAATACAACTAATATTATTATTGGAACTCATGCCCTCATTCAAGATGATGTTGTCTTCAACAACCTGGGTCTTGTGATTATAGATGAACAACATCGCTTTGGAACGGAACAAAGATCCATATTGAGACTCAAAGGGGATGATACTGATCTTCTAGTAATGACTGCTACTCCCATTCCCCGTTCCTTATCAATGACTGTTTTTGGAGACCTTGACCTATCCATTATAAAAGAAAAACCGGCAAACAGAGGATCCATAACAACTCTGGCTTTTCCTCAATCAAGAATCACTGGTGTTTATAATTCCATGAAGAAATACATAGACCAGGGACGTCAAATATACTTTGTATTACCTCTCATCGAAGAATCTTCAGCCTTAGATTTAAAATCTGCTCAAAAGGCTTTTGAAGAAATCTCACTCTTTTTCAAAGACTCAAAGGTTTCTCTCCTTCATGGCAGAATGAAGAATGAAGAAAAAACTGATGTCATGAATAATTTTCATCAGAATAATATAGATATTTTAGTAACCACCACAGTGATTGAGGTTGGAATTGATGAAGCAAATGCAACGGTTATTGTCATAGAAGATGCATGGAGATTTGGTCTGTCTCAACTTCATCAATTGAGAGGACGAGTAGGAAGAAGTTCTTTAGATTCATTCTGCATAATGATGTATCCTGATGACCTGGAAGAGGATTCATTGAAGCGCATAAACATTATGAATTCAACTGATGATGGATTTCTCATCGCAGAGGAGGATCTTAAGCTTCGAGGAGCCGGTCAACTTATTGGCACGAAACAGCATGGTTTCAACGGAGACTTTGAATTCGTAGATCTGGTGAATGATGTTGAGCTCATTATTAATGCTAAAAAAGAGGCTCAAAAGGCAGCTGATGAAATAAAAGATATCAACTTTTATATCAATGACCCTCAATCTCTTGAAAGGATTCCAGTTCTCAGGGGACTTCGCAGCAAAAGAATACTATCCATTCTATCATAAAACAAAATGAGCTCATTAATAAAAAAAGGCCAAAAACAGATAGTGCTTTTGACCTTTCAACTTTAGACTTTTAACTTTGAATTATTTCAAAGAATCAGCCTTATTAGCCATTTCCCATACAAAACCCTGATCTTCTCTACCAAAGTGTCCATAGTTGGTTGTTTTTCTGAATATTGGATTAAGTAATTCAAGAGTACTGATGATTCCTGATGGTTTCATGTTAAATACACTTTTTACTCTCTCTGCAATTTCAATATCTGGTATAATTCCAGTACCGAAAGTTTCAATTAAAACTGAAACAGGATCAGGTACACCAATAGCATATGCAAGCTGAACCTCACATCTGTGAGCAAGACCTGCTGCAACAACATTCTTCGCAACGTATCTACCCATGTAAGCAGCAGATCGGTCGACCTTTGAGGGATCTTTACCAGAGAAAGCACCACCACCGTGACGACCCATGCCACCATAGGTATCAACAATGATCTTTCTTCCAGTTAAACCGGTATCACCGTGTGGTCCACCAACAACAAATTTGCCAGTAGGATTGATATATATCTTTGTATCATTATCCATCAAATTTGCTGGTATAATTTTTTTTATTGTAGTCTCGATTACACCAGCAGTAATATCCTCGTGTGAGACATCTGGAGTGTGCTGAGTTGATATTACAACAGCATCTACTCTTTTAGGTTTTCCATCTTCATATTGAACAGTTACCTGTGATTTAGAGTCAGGTCTGAGAAAGTTAAGTTCACCAGATTTTCTTACTTCAGCAAGTTTCTGAACCAATCTATGTGAAAGAAGAATTGGCATCGGCATGAGTTCCTTAGTTTCTGCAACAGCGTAACCAAACATCATTCCCTGGTCTCCGGCACCCTGCTCAGTAAACATTCCTTCGCCTTCAGTAACACCTTGAGAAATATCAGGTGACTGAGAATGTACGTAAACCTCAACATTACAGGTTTTTGCATCAAAACCAATTTCAGGATTAGTATAACCTATATCAGCAACAACTTCTCGTGCTACCTTTTCGTAATCAACTTCCTGGCTTGATGTAATCTCACCTGAAAGAACTATTCTATCTGTGGTACAGAGAGTTTCCAGAGCAACTCTTGATTTACCGTCACCCTTTAGGTGAGCATCAAGAATAGCATCAGAAACCTGATCAGAAACCTTATCTGGATGCCCCTCTGAAACAGATTCAGATGTAAAAATATAATCTTTTAATAACATATTATTTCTCCTCTTATTCTTTACTCCAGATTATGCATTCAGCAGGACAGTTCTCAACTACATATCGAAGTGCTGATTCATCTGGATTGCTGTAATTTTTGACAACAGCTATTTTATTCTCACCTAATTCAAAGACATCAGGGAGTGTATCTACACACCATTCACATCCCGTACATTCATTCTTTTCTATATGAATTTTCATAACTTAGATGTAAAAGCAGCTTACTTAGCCTGTTTATCTTTATTAACAGGCTGCTTTTTATTATCTTTTTTTGATTGCTGAGTAAGTCCTGTAGGCTTGGTAGGACTCGTTAGTTTCTGCTTATCCTTTAAAGATGTTTTAGAAGATGATTCCATTATTGCTAATCCTAAAGATCCAAGCATAAATATTGCAATCATTACAGCTGTAATTTTAGTAATAACATCAGCTGCAGAAGAACCAAAGGCTGACGAACTGGATCCTCCACCCAAAATTCCCATACCTGCACTTTTATCTGACTGCAGAAGAATAATAATAACAAGTATAACACACAGTATCACAAAGATTACTGTAAAAACATTCAACAATACTCCCATAGGGCCCTCTTTTAAATGAATAAGTAACTAATAGAGCGCCTCTATTTTAAAAGCGCCCTACTTTAAGTCTTAAATGTCATGTTAGAAGAATAGTGCTGTAAATTGCAAGAAATTAAACATTTACAATAGGTAAAAATGAATCAGCTTTTAAGCTGGCTCCACCTACCAAAACACCATCTATATTTTCTTTATCATAAAGACCTTCAATATTGTCAGGCTTCACTGATCCACCATAAAGAATTGGCATTGCATCAGCTACTGCATCACTATAAAGCTCTTTCACTATATTTCTTACTTCAACATGAACCTCTTCAGCAATCTCTGGAGTTGCAACCTTTCCTGTTCCAATTGCCCATACAGGCTCATAGGCAATAACTGTTTTCAATGCCTCTTCTGCTGATAAATCTTTATAAGCACCAACGAGCTGTTCCTTTACTACATCAATAGTTTTACCAGCCTCTCTATCTTCAAGAAGCTCACCAATACAGATCATGGGCTTTAAATTATGTTTCAGAGCTGCCTTAACCTTTTTATTTACTTCTTCATTGGTTTCACCAAAAACATGTCGTCTTTCAGAATGGCCTATTAAAATATTCTCGATTCCAGCATCTTTTACCATCATAGGTGATACTTCACCAGTAAAAGCACCTTCTTCTTCATAATACATATTTTGCATGCCCACTTCAATCTGTGATCCTACAGCTGCCTTAGCAGACTCTCTGGCAAAGGGTGAAGGTACGAAAACAACGTATTCACGAACACCTCTTTTTTGGATACCATCTGCTAAATCTTTTATGAGGGATAGAGCATCATCGTGATTTTTATACATCTTCCAGTTACCGGCAAATATTTCACGTCTTCCCATTTTTTGCTCCTTATAATGAACTAAAGGCGGGGAATACCCCGCCTCATAGAATCTAAAATAATGTAATTATTATTTCATAATATGCTGAACAAGATCAACACATCGTACTGAATAACCCCACTCATTGTCATACCAGCTCATAATTTTGACAAGATTACCGTCAATGACTGTTGTTGATAGAGCATCAATTATTGATGAATGTGAATTTCCTACAAAGTCAACAGAAACAAGTGGCTCTTCACAGTATTCCATAATTCCCTTTAAAGGACCATCAGCAGCGGCCTTAAGAGCAGCATTAACCTCTTCAGCTGTTGTGTTTTTCTTTACATTACATACAAGGTCAACAATAGATACATTTGGAGTTGGTACTCTCATTGCTCCACCATTGAGTTTTCCCTTTAATTCAGGAATAACAAGAGCTACAGCTTTGGCTGCACCGGTTGTTGTTGGGATCATTGAAACTGCAGCTGCACGAGCTCGTCTCAAGTCACTATGTGGAAGATCAAGTATTTTTTGATCATTAGTATACGAGTGAATAGTTGTCATTAAGCCCTTTTCAATTCCGAAGGTGTCATTTATAACCTTTGCGAAAGGAGCAAGACAGTTTGTTGTACATGAAGCATTTGATATAATATGATGTTCATCCTTTTTGTAAAGCTCATCATTTACACCCATTACAATTGTAATGTCTTCATCTTTAGCAGGAGCAGAAATGATTACTTTCTTTGCACCAGCTTCAATATGATAAGAAGCAGTTTTCTTATCTCTAAATACGCCTGTAGATTCAATAACAACCTCAACACCCTCTGCTTTCCAGGGAAGGTTTCTAGGATCCTTTTCAGAATGAATCTTGATGGTTTTTCCATCTACGATTATTGAGTCACCATCTGCTGAAACAGAACCCTGGAATACTCCGAATACTGAATCATACTTAAAGAGATGTGCAAGGGTTTTAGCATCAGTAAGATCATTGATGCTCACCACCTCAACATTTCCATACTTTTTTTGATCTTGAAGAACTGCTCTAAGGACGTTTCTTCCTATCCGACCAAAACCATTAATAGCTATTTTTATACTCATATTTACCCCTTTGGTAATTATTTTTTTTCCCAGTTAGTTTAATCATCAATTCCAAGGGTATTTGTAAAATCACCCTTTTTTTTGTCAAGTAATATCATTTACGTTTAAAAATAAGTGTACAGAAGAAATATTTATTAATATAATAAAGAAAAATCATTAAAATAAAAGAAAAATTTTATAGATGCCCAAAATTTTCTAATCTGAGGCTTAACAATGAAAACCTTAATTATAAAAATTGATTCAGATGAAAATGGTCAATACCCTCTATGTCCATATTGTCATATGGAATTAAAAACAATAAAGGATTATAGAAATCATTTTAAATTTTTGAGCAATATACATATATTCACCTGTCCACAATGCAACAAGGTTTTAAACATCAACACAGTATCAAAATAAATATAGGATGCAAATTATTAAAAAAAATTTAATAAAACCAGCTACTTAAGAAAATACTAAAATACTGTGTAACTTTATTCTAAATTAATTTACTAAATCTCGAAAGAATTAAACACGGAGGAAATATGACAGACTATGAAGTAATAATTTTAGGAAGTGGACCAGCAGGATTACAGGCTGCCATTCATGCTGCACGTGCCAAGGTTAAGGTTGCTGTATTAGGAAAACCAGAACAAAGCAGTATATATAAGGCTCATATTGAAAACTACTGCTGCCTTACCAATATAACCGGTGACGATCTCCTGAAACAGGGAATGAATCAGGCAAAATCCTTTGGAGTTGAATTTATTCAAGAAGATACAATTGAAACTAAAAATGAAGATTCAAAGGTAATAGTAAAAATTGAGAGTGGAAGAGAGATAACAGCAAGAGCCTTAATCTTTACAATAGGTATCACAAGAAATTCATTACACGTGCCAGGTGAATCAGATCTCAAGGGTCATGGAGTGAGTTACTGTGTTGACTGTGATGCAAATTTTTTCAAAAATAAACCCGTTGCAATTGTTGGAAACGGCAGTGCAGCAGTTTCTGGAGCTTTAACTCTCAGTGCATACAGTGATAATGTTCATCTTGTTACTGAAAAGATTGAAGTTTCAGAGGACCTGGAAAGACAAATCAGAGACAGTGAGATAAAAATTCACGAGCAAAACTGGATTACAGAAATCAAAGGTAGTGGTTCAGTTGAATCTGTTGAATTAAGAGAGGGTTCAATAAATGTAGATGGTGTTTTTATAGAGCTAGGTGCCAAGGGTGCAATGGAACTTGCAGGTTTTTTAGGAATTAAAATGGATGAGAACTTTAAACATATTGCCACCAATAAAAAACAGGAAACCAGTATTGATGGAATTTATGCTGCTGGTGATATTTGCGGTCCACCATGGCAGATTGCAAAGGCTGTTGGAGAAGGATGTGTGGCTGGACTTGAAGCAGCCAAATATGCTAAAAGATTCAGATAATCCGACTTTATCAGGAAAAGGATATGAAATATTATCTTTTTCTTGACATAAAAACCAAATAATAAGAAAACTTTATTATCAATACTATATATCTTTTCTAAATGTCCTCACATATTAACTCTATTTTCTAATTTTTGAGCTAATTCTGCTTTTATTTATGAATAAATGTATATGTTGAAATCTCTCTATACATAGAGGAGGCCACTTGGCTAAAAAAAACAATAACTTTTATAAATCAGAAAAAAGAAAAAAAGAACTACAGCAGCAAAAAAAGAAAGAACAAAAGATGGAAAACCGATTAAACAAAAAGAAAGAGGATGATGAACCTTCTGGAGAGAACGAGGGAACTGACGAGATTGTAGAGAAAGAAGAGCAATAATCAAAACAAACCAAATATATAAATTGAATTATAATCAATATAAGAAGCAAAAAACACCCTCTATCTCAAGGGTGTTTTTTTGTAAATAAGGACTATTTTATTTTCTATTAACTTTATTCAGTAGTTTCTTCTTTTGAATCCTCTTTTGATTCTTTCTTAGTAGAAGTTGTTTTCCCATTCATTAAAGGTGGAAGAACTTTTCCATCTTTCAGCATTACTAACTCATTAGCATCAAGAGTCTCTCTTTCTATTAGATTTTCAGCTACTATTTCAAATAAAGCATAATTATCCTTGATGATCTGGGTTGCCTCATCTTTACACTCAGTAATAATTCTCTTAACCTCATCATCAATAAGTTGTGCTGTTTCATTACTATAATTTTTGCTCTGTGATATATCTCTACCTAAAAATACTTGCTGATCATTATTGTCGCTGAAATTGATAGGACCAACTACATCACTCATTCCCCATTCACAGACCATTTTCCGGGCAATATTTGTTGCCTGTTCAATGTCATTTGAAGCACCGGTTGATATATCATTGAATTTTAACTCTTCCGCAATCCTTCCACCAAAAGTTCCTTTAATTCTATTGAGAAAAAATTGCTTGGTCATGCTCAAGCGATCTTCCTTTGGCAAAAACTGTACCAAACCAAGAGCTCTTCCTCTTGGAATAATAGTAGCCTTATGGATTGGATCAGATGGAATCAGCATTCCTACTATAACATGGCCTGCTTCATGATATGCTGTTATCTTCTTCTCATTATCAGATATGAGCATTGACCTTCTTTCTGGTCCCATTATAACCTTGTCTTTTGCCTGTTCCATTTCTTCCATGGCAACACGTTTTTTATTCTTTCGTGCAGCAAGAAGTGCTGATTCATTAACCAGGTTAGCAAGGTCTGCACCGGTGAAACCGGGAGTTCCTCGAGCAATAACCTTGAGGTCTACCTCTCTTGAAAGAGGAATCTTCTTTGAGTGAACAGCTAATATCTTTTCTCTTCCTCTTATATCAGGTATATCAACAACAACCTGTCTGTCAAATCGACCAGGACGAAGGAGAGCAGGATCAAGAACATCAGGTCTATTTGTTGCAGCAACAATAATAACACCTTCATTCTTTTCAAATCCATCCATCTCAACGAGAAGCTGATTCAATGTCTGCTCACGCTCATCATGTCCACCACCAAGACCTGCTCCACGAAGACGTCCAACAGCATCAATCTCATCTATAAAGATAATACAGGGAGCACTCTTCTTTCCCTGTTCAAAAAGGTCTCTTACACGGGAAGCACCAACACCAACGAACATCTCAACAAAGTCAGAACCGCTTATTGAGAAAAAGGGAACATCAGCCTCACCTGCAATTGCTCGCGCAAGGAGTGTTTTACCTGTTCCCGGAGGGCCCATCAATAAAACACCAGTAGGAATTTTTGCACCAATATTTATAAATTTCTTTGGATCTTTTAAAAATTCGATTATTTCCTCGAGTTCTTCTTTAGCCTCATCTGCACCTGCTACATCTTCAAAGGTAATCTTATTTTTCATTTCAGGATTAAGCTTTGCTTTACTCTTACCAAAGGACATAGCCTTATTGCCTGTAGAAGAAATCTGTCGAATCATGAGAAACCAGATAAATCCGAAGAAGATGAGAAATGGTAAAAATGACATAACATTTTTCCATAGATAACTATCTTCATTATCTTTTCCTGCAACTGCTACATTACTTTTCAGCAGTAAAGGCATTAGTTTTTCATCAGCGTAGGGAATCATAGTCCAAAAATCATATTTTTTCTTTCTGGACAATGTTGTAATACTTCTCTTCTTTACCGGTGTAATTACGTCTTTGGTATAATATCCAAAAATCTTTTTATTATCTTCTATGACTACACGGGCTACCTTTTTATTTTCAACCTTCTGTATAAAGAGGCTATAATTAAGCATCTTATTATCCTTACCACCTTGATTCAGGTTAAATATGAGAAGAATAACAAGTCCTATTAAAAGGAATAATGCTATCTGTTTTACAGTTTTATTCATTCTTTACTCCACTATCTCTTTGAATTTTTTTCAAATTTTAATACAAAAATTATATCCTCTGGGGATGTTACTAGAAATTCGGATGCTATCCTGTTAGGGATATTTTTGTCAATAAAGCCGGGCATTAAAGCTGCAATTTTTTTATTAATTACAAGAAAAGGAACACAATTCTTCACTTCATTGTCAAGCTTCTTTTCATTAAATATATTCTTAATCTTTTTAGTTCCAAATTTAAGCTTTATTTTGTCATCACTTTTTCTATTTCTTAGTATAATAGATATCCATTCTTCTTTCTTTGTTACAAAAATGTAATTTGTGTCACTCTTCATTTGTAAAAATGTGTTAAAATCACTCTTTTCAATAGAAATTGAGCCCTTGATTTCAGGGATGTAGATAGTTTCACATTTCACCAAAGAAAGATCAATTTTATAAAGGTATGCATCTGATTCATTTGAATTTACGTTGCCTTTCACAAAGACAATCTCTCTTGTTTCATTCTTCCAATAGATATAACCTGTATTAAAAGAATACATCTCATGGGAAACATCTGACACATGGACTCTTCTGATTATTTCTTCTATCATTCGGGTTCCTGCATTTTCCTTAAAAAACTGAGGAATAAAGGATGCCAGAGCATGCTTAAGTTTAATGGTAGAATTCAAAAGATCAGTCTTTATTATTATTGTACTTTCTTCTATAATAATTGATTCATCCTTAATTACTGAGTCATCAAGGATGAAAAGAGCCTCTCGTGAAATCTGCTCTAGATTTACTATTGACCGAGAGACCTGGGGAAATCGTGATTGAATCAAAGGGATGAGTTCATTTCTAATAAAATTTCTTTCATAGAGTAAGCTCTTATTGCTGCTGTCTTCACGCCATGGAATAGATTGATCATTTAAATAATCATAAATCTCATCTGCAAAAAAACTTAGTACCGGTCGAATTATATTATCTCTTTTTGGAGAAATCCCCAGAAGGCCTCTGAGGCCAGTTCCACTGAAGATTCTCATCAAAATTGTTTCTATGGAATCATTCTTATTATGCGCTGTTGCAATTTTATTAAAATTATTTTTTTTAGCACAGTTTTGAAGATATTCATAGCGAATATTTCGTGCCTCTTCTTCAAAGGATATTTTTTTTGAATCACTCTTTTTGAAATCATATGTATAACTATACAGAGGAATATTTAAAGAATGAGCCATTGCTTCAACAAAATTTTTATCCTCTTTTGACTCATCTTGACGCATTTGATGATCAAGATGAAAGATACCTAAAGAGAGATTATATTCTTTTTTAATCTCAACGAAGAGATCGAGCATAAACATGGAATCTTTACCTGCTGATAAAGACAAAAGGACTGCATCATCAGGGGCAATAAGATTATGTTCATCAATATATTCTTTAAATTGTTTTAAATAATTATTCATTTTCTTTTATAAACTTATAAATGACTAAATAAATCATAAATAGTTGTCTTGTTAATTCATTGCATAAAAGGCGACATGGTGAGGCGAGAATGACCGAGGACTGTTTGAGTTTTCCAAACCTTTGTCCGAGTCCCGCAGGTCATTAACGTCTTACTATGTTGACTTTAATATTATAGTAATTTTAATCAATCTAATGTCTGATCAATGAGACCAAAGGACTCATTGATCAGACATTATCACATATTAGTTCTTTTTAGCAACATTTTTAATTGTCCTTTCACTTGACAGAGAAATTAAAAACTATTATGTTTAATTCAATATTTCCAGGGGGATATCAATGAAAAAGCTTCTTTTTCTCTTAATCAGTTTTTCTCTTTTAACTCTGAGCCTAGAGGGTAATTTTCTAGATAGACAGAGAGAAAAATTCAAAAATCAGGTTAAGAATCAACACAAAGGTGATTTAAAGAAAAAGCAAAAGATTCTCAATGATCTTGGAGCTTTTCAAACAGAGGTTAACAAGATATTAAAAAAGACTGACAGCAAAACAACCATTGAGATTCCCATTGAACCCAATAAAGCTACTGATGTAAAAAAAACTGACCACTTTCATACCAACAAGAAGGTTCCCCCAAAACAGTTTGGCTTTGTTACCGCCAAGAAGCTGAGACTCAGAGCTCTCTACACAACGAAGAGTGCTGTTGTTGGCTATGTTTTATATGGAGAAAAAATTGAAGTTTTGGCAAAGTCAAAAAAGAAAGATTATCACTATGGAATAAAAGCTCACTGGTTTTTCATAAAAAAGAAAAATAATGATGAGGGATGGGTTTTTGGTGCATTTCTACAGAAAAAGAAGCCTTCTCAATATTACAGACCTAAAAGAAAGAACAGTAATTACGTAAACTATGCAACAAAGGGTTTTTACGTTCCTTTAACAGGACGCATTACCAGTAGATTCGGCTACAGGGTTGATCCTGTTACTCGCAGACGAAAATCTATGCACACCGGTATTGACATTGCTGCACCAAAGGGAACCCCTGTAAAGGCCGCTGCAGATGGTATTATTAAGCGAGTCAGATACAGTGGAGGCTATGGACGCCTCATCATTGTGCAACACGAAAAAGATCTGGTTACCTATTACGGTCATCTATCAGCCTATAGGGTTCGAACTGGCCAAAGAGTCTCTAAGGGAGATATTATTGGTCTCGTTGGTTCCAGTGGCCGAAGTACTGGCCCTCACCTTCACTTTGAGGTTCGTCGTGGTGGACAGCCCTTGAATCCCAATTCATTTATTAGATAGATGCACAATTATCACTTTTGCCCCAGATGCGGTTCTAATAATATTTCATTGAATGAGATATCTCTAAAGTGTAATGACTGTTCATTACATATATTTAAAAACAACAGCTCTGCGGTAACAGCCCTTATTGTTCATGAAAATAACATTCTCACTGTAAAAAGAAATCATGAACCATCATGGGGAATGATGGACCTACCCGGGGGCTTTGTAGACCCAGGAGAATCAGCTGAAGATGCCTTAAAAAGGGAAATCAACGAAGAGCTCAATCTCAAACTAATATCATCTACATATATTGGTTCCCATCCCAATAATTATGATTTTGGTGGAATCACTGTGCCCTGCCTTGATCTCTTCTTCAAATGTACAATTGAAGATTTCTCAACCCTACAGGCTGGAGATGACGCCCAGAGCTTTCAATGGATCAATATCAGTGAGATAAATATATCTGACTTTGCCTTTTCTTCAACGAGATATTTTCTTGACACAATACTTCGCACTAAAGATTATCTACTTTAAAAATACTTTGCCCTTTATGGTTTTATGGGCTCCTCTTACAACTAATAGATTATTTGAACGAAACTGAGGTAATACTATGTACTATGAAATACGCTGGCACGGCAGAGGCGGCCAGGGAACCGTTACAGGAGCAAAATCTCTTGCTGAAGCTGTTCAGGGAACAGGAAAATACGTTATAGCATTTCCTGATTACGGCCCGGAACGACGGGGTGCTCCCTTGAGAGCCTTTAATCGCTTTGCTGAAGAAAAGATTCGCATTCACACACCTGTTCACCATCCTGATGTTGTGATTATTGTTGATCAGACACTCATCGGAAACAATGATCTTGTTTCTGGAATAAAAGAAGACACTATATTTATTGTTAATACAGAGAAGAATGCCTCTGAGGTTAAGAATGAACTCATGCTCTCTACTCAAAATCTTTTTACTGTACCGGCAAATAAAATATCCTATGAGCTTTTCAAAAGGGAGATTCCAAACTCTGCAATTATGGGAGCCTTTTCAAGAGCATGTACAAATATTATAGGCATAGATAAGCTTATAGATGAATCAGACCATATATTTGAACATCTTTTGGGAAAAGACCTGGTAGTTAAAAATCTTGAAGCAATTCGCCGGGGATATGAAGAAGGAGATGATGTATAATGGAAAAATATAAACTTAAAAACTGGCAGGACCTGCCTAAAGGCGGTGTTGTGACCCAGGGTGGTAATGCTGCAGACTATGAAACCGGCACCTGGAGAACGTGGAAACCTGAGTGGCACAATGAGGGATGTACCCACTGTTTAACCTGCTGGGTCTTCTGTCCTGAAGGGGCCTTTGTATTGAAGAAAGAAACCGATGACAATGGCAAGGTTAAGAGCAAGATAAATGGTATTAACTATTATCACTGCAAAGGTTGCGGCCTCTGTGCCAGAGAATGTCCTATTAACAAAAAGGGCAAGACAACAGTCATAGAATTTAATCATGAAACTAATTAAGAGACCAGGGTATCAATTATGAATAAAAAAGTAGCTTTAACAGGTAATGGTGCCATGGCAGAGGCCATGCGGCAGATAGCACCAGATGTTGTACCTGCATTTCCCATAACACCTTCAACACAGGTTATTGAAGATTTTGCAAAATACGTTGCAGAGAATACAGTTCACACTGAAATGATTACTGCAGAGAGTGAACACAGTGCCATGTCAGCCTGTATTGGTGCATCATTGGCTGGTGGACGAGTTATGACTGCCACCTCATCCAATGGTTTGGCTCTCATGTGGGAGATGCTCTATATAGCCTCTGCAATGAGACAGCCTATTTTAATGACAATGGTTAACAGAGCCCTCTCTGGTCCAATCTGTATTCACTGTGACCACAACGATTCAATGGGCGCCAGAGATGCCGGATGGATTCAGATATATGCTGAGAACAATCAGGAGGCCTATGATAATATGGTTATGGCCCCTCGAATAGCAGAACATATGGATGTGAGACTTCCTTTAATGGTATGTCTTGACGGATTTATTATATCTCATGCCGTTGAAACAATGACTCTGGAGAGTGATGCTCTGGTAAAGGAATTTGTAGGAGATCTAGCCACTGAACATACAGTCCTTGATACTGAGAATCCTGTTTCCTGGGGAGCCCTTGATTTACATGATTATTATTTCGAACATCGACGTGGTCAAAAAGAGGGGATGAACAATGCACTGTCAGTAATAAAGGGTGTGTCTGAAGAATTTAACAGTACCTTTGGCAGACACTATGATCTCTTTGAATCATATAGACTCCATGATGCTGAAAGAGTTATTGTAGCAATTAACTCAGTTGCCGGAGAAATAAAGGTGGTGGTTGATGAACTTCGCAAGAAAGGAGAAAAGGTAGGACTCTTAAAGATCAGAGTTTTTCGACCATTCCCCTATGATGCAATTAAAGAGGCATTAAAGAATGCGAAAGTCATAACTGTACTTGACCGTTCCGAGAGTCTGGGCGCCTATGGGCCACTTTTTGGTGAAATAAGAACTACACTCTACGATATTGAAAACAGACCTTTAATCTACAACAGAATATTCGGTCTTGGTGGAAGAGAGCTATATATAGAAGATATACATGACATTTATGAAGAAAGCAAAGAATATATGAACAAAGGTAAGGTTGAGACACTCTTTGACTACCTTAAGGTTCGAGGGGGATAAAATGCCGTCATTACAACAAATGGCTTTAAAAGAAAGTGCCTTTTCAGGGGGCCATAGAATGTGTGCAGGTTGCCCTGTTCCTATTATTACAAAAATGTTTACACAGGTTACAGACTATGAGGTGGCTGCTGTTTCTGCAACAGGATGTTTAGAGGTTGCATCCTCCATATTCCCCTACTCTGCCTGGAAAATTCCATGGGTTCATACAGCCTTTGAAAATGCTGCTGCAACCATGAGCGGCATTGAGACCATGTACAAAGTAAGAAAGAAGAAAGGTGAAATCGAAAAGGAAATCAAGTTTGTTGCAATTGGTGGTGATGGGGGAACCTATGACATAGGACTTCAGTCACTTTCAGGAGCTATGGAGCGTGGACATGATATGCTCTATATCTGCTATGACAATGGCGCCTATATGAATACAGGTATTCAGCGAAGCAGTGCAACTCCCCTTGGTGCCTATACCACCACCAGTCCAACCAGTGATGTAACTCCAGGAAAAAAACAGCATAGAAAAGATCTCACTGCAATCATGGTGGCTCATAATCTGCCCTATATTGCACAGGCAAGTATCCACAAGCCAGTTGACCTTTCAAATAAGATTAAGCTGGGCCTAGAAACAGAGGGACCCTGTTTTATCAATGTTTTAGCACCCTGCATTCCAGGATGGAGTATAGCACCGGACTTTGCAGTTCAGGCTGCAAAAATGGCTGTTGATGCAAATTTCTGGCCACTCTATGAGGTGATAAATGGTCAATACAAAATCAATTATCAGCCAAAGGAAAGACAGCCCATAAAGGAATGGCTCTTGTTACAGGGACGCTTTAAGCATCTCAAAGACCCACAGTGGGAATCTGTCATTGAAGAGCTTCAATCTGAGATTGATCGGCAATGGGAACTCTTGCTTGCTAAAGAAAGTTGTTAGGAGAAAATTCTTATGTTTAAAACATTTTTATTATTATTTGGACTCATTGTATTCTTTACACTCATTGGTCGCCTTATAGCGGGAAAAAAAGGTATGATTATCGCCTTTGTCATTGCACTGGTTCTCAATGGAGCATCATTCTGGTATTCTGACACCATTGTCTTAAAGATGTATAATGCACAACCTGTTTCAGAAAACCATAGACTATACCGCATTACTAAAGAACTCACTGAAAGGGCCAATATGCCAATGCCAAGGGTTTATATTATACAAAAGGCATCACCAAATGCCTTTGCCACAGGACGAAGCCCAGAGCATGGTGCAGTTGCTGCAACAGCAGGAATTCTAAGAATTTTAACAAACAATGAACTTCGAGGGGTTATTGCCCATGAGCTTGGACATATTAAAAATAGAGATACCTTAATTTCAACTGTATCTGCATCCATAGCAGGTGCTGTAATGATTCTATCACGGGCAGCTCTATTCTTTGGAGGGGGAAGAAATAAAAAAAGTTTCATTACGCGATTAGCAGTAGCCATTATTGCACCTGTAGCTGCAACAATCATTACAATGGCAATCTCACGAGAGAGAGAATATAAGGCTGATAAATTTGCAGCTGATTTAACAGGACAACCAAAATATTTAGCCAGCTCACTGGTTAAACTTACCAGATCAGTTCAAATTATTCCTATGAGAAAGGGAAGACCTGAGACAGCTCATATGTTTATTGTCCATCCCTTTTCAGGAAAAGGTGTGAGTGAACTTTTTTCTACTCATCCTCCAGTAAAAAAACGAATCAATATTTTAATGAAAATGCAGGAGAACTATTAATAGTGTTAGATTATTTAAAAGAATTCACAGAACGAGTCGTAAAGGGAACCCGCAGTGGTGACCTTGAGAGACAACAGATTGCCGGAGAATTAACTCAGCTCCTCGATGAAAAGCCAGAGGATGCAGCACAGGAGATGGAAACCTATCTCAGATTTTTGCTTGCTCTGACAAAGGGTGAAAACTATGATGAACTCTTCAATGAGCTCCCGGAAAACATGAAAGAGCTCTTTGGAAATACAATTAAGAAATTCAAAGGAGATGACATAGGTGCATTTCTTGAAGATCTTACAGATAAAATCATCGTAACAATAAAGGAGGGGGATGAAACAAAAAAGACAGAAGCCCTTCTTGACCTTGAAAATCTCATTAAAGAAAAACCAGAAGATGGATCAGACAGTGTTTTAGAATACATCATCTTCTTGAAAAAATTAATGACCAATGATAATCCCGATGAAGCATATCAAAAGCTTGATCAAAATCTTCGAAGTGTCTATGACAGTCGAATTCAGATTACTGTTCAAAATGACATGATGGATTTCATGAACCGCATTACCTCTCTGGCCTTTAGTGCAAAGAAAGATGAATCTCTGAGGCCTCAGGCAAAAGAGCAACTCTCTTCTTTATTAGAGGGACCACAGCAGCCTCCTGAAGAGATTGCAATCTATATCAATGCTCTGATTGAAGTTTCTCAGGGCAACTATATAGCAACAATGGCCGATGCCATGGCTGTTGAATTGAAAGAATTATTCAATCATTATGCTGCACAATAATATTCTTGGTACGGTGCAGATTTGATTCATGTGGGTGTGGGTGCGGGTTTCACCATGTGGGTGCGGGTTTCACCATGTGGGTGCGGGTTTCAAACCCGCACCTACATGGTGGGCTTCAACCATTTAATATCATAGGGATATAAATAAATCTCAACTGAATTCCCCTTTGATTCGATGAAACTCGTTGATAGAAGATCATTCATTTTCTTATCTTTGAAGTCATCATGTAATTCACAGTTTAAGGTAAAGGATTCACCGGTTACATTGACTATTACTAAAATCATTTCTCCATTTTGTGCTCTTCTTATAACAGTAAAAACTCTTTTATCTAGATGAAGAATCTCTTGCGAGCTATTGGGATGAAATGCCTTTTCTTCGATGCGCTTAGAAATGATTCGAGACATTCCTCCTGAAACCATATACGCACGGGAGGTTCGATCCTCAAGAAGATCAACGAGAATATCCTTTTGCATTACATGTCTGTTGATGCTGCGGTTCTCCCCTTCCCGTTCAAGGCCTTCGTAATCATTGCGTGTACCCAGTAGTCCATGGAAATAAATGCCTGGCACGCCAATAAGAATCAGGGGGATGGAACGTGCTGCAAGATATCTCTGTACCTTAAACTCCTGAGCCTCATCTGTATTCTCAGGATTTAAAGCACTATATGAAGTTATATTGAGTTCATATATTACATCAGAACCATCTGATGAACTCTTGTAAGATATCATCCCCCCTCTTTTCTTAACAATATCACCGATGTATTCGATCTCTTCATCAGTGAGAATTCCTCTGGCACCGGAAACACCAATGCCGTCATGACTATCAAAGAAGTTAAAAAATGTTGCGGAGCCAGATGGATTTTCTAAGGTTGAAGCCCATGAGCTTATCTTTGTTGAATCTCCATTAAAAAAGGTATGGAGAAGTAAAGGAGGCAATGGAAAGTTATATACCATCTGAGCCTCATCATAGCCATTACCAAAATAGCTGATGTTATCATCATGGGGTACATTTGTTTCAGTGATCAAGGCAACGTGTGGAGCCACCGCATTTAAAATTTCCCTGAAGAGCTTTACAATAATATGGGTTTGCTCAAGGTGAGCACCACTGGTACCCAACTCATCCCATAAATAGGTCACAGCATCAAGTCTAATAACATCTGCCCCCTGTCTCACATAGATGAGTAAAATCTGAATAATACGAAGAAGCACCATGGGGGTTTGAAATTTAAGATCTATCTGGTCTGCACTGAAGGTTGTCCAAACCTTTTTCTTGCCATGATAGGTATAGTATTCCGATAGGACACTGGAGGTTCTAGGCCTTAAGAGCTTTTTAAGATCTTCTTCAGGTATTTCTTCAAATTCTTCAAAGGCAGTAAAAAAATCATTAAAGGCAGGGTTGCCATTGAGAAACTCCTGAAACCAGTAACTTTTAGAAGATACGTGATTAAATACTCCATCGAACATAAGTTTAAAATCATCTTTGAGACTATTTATATCATCCCAGGTTCCCAGGGAAGGATCAACCTGACGAAAGTCACGAATTGCAAACCCCCTGTCAGATGAATAAGGAAAAAATGGTAATATATGGATGGTATTGAAGACCCCTCTGAAAAATCGCTGACTTATTGTTCTCAGGGTCTCTAAAGGTTTTTCATCAGAAGAGGTAACAAGATCACCATATGTTATTAGAAAGATATCTTTTTCTGAAAAATACTCCTGTGTAGACTTTTCTTTTTCCCAGAGAATCATGGCCTCATTTTTGTGACCATAGTAAACAGCAGCCAGCCTCTTGATTTCATTCATGATTGTATTAGCATCATCTGCTCCGTAAAGTTTTGAAATCTTATTACTGATGCTCTTTTCTTGATCTTCAGTGAACTGAAAAAGTGATCTTGAAAAATCAGGTTCATTATTATGAAATTTTGATGGTTTAGGTACCTTCATTTTATCCTCACTTATAAACCTTAAGCCTTTATTAGGGAATCAGGAAGTGTATCAATATAGGTTTCGATTTCATCTCGAACCCTTCGGTAATGATGCAATCCCTCTTCCTCAGTCTTGGCATCAAGAGCAAGTTGTGGAGGATCATCAAAGCCAACATGAACAACCTTAGCTTTACCGGGAAAAATGGGACAGGTTTCGTGGGCATGTCCACAAACAGTGACAACGTAATCAAAGTTAATGTCCATGAGGTCATTTACATTGGTTGAATCACCCTTTGATATATCTATATTCTTTTCTTTCATCACCTCCACTGCCCTAGGATCAATCCCCTTAGGAGCTGTGCCGGCAGAATAGGCTTCGATAAACTCACCTTTGAGCTCTTTGACAAATCCCTCAGCCATCTGGCTGCGACATGAATTTCCTGTGCAGAGAAATAGAACATTTAATTTATTAGTCATAGAATACCTGCTTTAAAAATTGAATTGATAGAATATTAGTATTGCAGGATAAATAATTATGCAAGTTTTTTTTATAAATGAATTACCTTAAATAATATTGCCCGAAATATTTGACAGGTGCCAAAGGACTTAAGCATTTGGGGATGAAATCAAAGGACTCATCAATTCAATTGATTTATCAATCCAAACTATGCTCATAAAAAGAGTCTTAAATAAGTTGACTTTAAAATTTTTTTACGATATGATACCTTAACAAATTTAAAATATCCATTTCTCAGTTTATTTCAACTTGTGGGAGAATATATAAGATAATATGACACTACTAAGAAAAAATAAATCAAAAGAAAGAAATAATCCTGCTGATCTTTGGACAGCTGATGCTATTGAGAAAAAAAGTTTCAGGGCCTATCAGCTTGCGATAATGCATGACTGGCTAAGAACATTGATATTGATGGCTGCTGGCCTTGTTCCTCTATTTTTTATTCTAGACATCATTATGATGCCATCAAATCTTTTGCCACGATTTGCGATCTATAGATCTATTTCAACTGTCCTGGCTCTTATCCAGGTTGTCATTGTTAGAAAGACTAATCCTACAAAATTTTCATATATTCACGGGTATTTTGTCTCACTACAAGTTGGATGTATTATAGCAATGATGACCACTGACCTTGGTGGCTTTAATTCAAGCTATTATGCCGGACTTAATCTGGTAATAATTGGTGTAAATCTTTTAATGCCATGGCAGGCTTATCATACCGCTGCAAATTCACTTTTAATTATTTTCATGTATGTCACCTTCAACTTATTATCTGCCAAGACATATAGTTCATCTATCGTCATGAACAATCTTTTCTTCATAGGAGCTACATCTGTACTTTCGGCAGCGATCAATTTTGTCAGATTCAAGTTAATACATAGAGAATTCAACCTACTTGTAGATCTGGGTAAAACCAGGGATGCTCTCATTGAAGAAAAGGAAATTGTTGAAGGAAAAACACGTTCTCTTCAAGGTCTTTTGGATGTTTCAGGACAGGGGTTTCTCACCTTTGACGATAAATTCATCATTGGAAATGAATATTCCCTGGAGTGCGAGAATATTTTTGGCAAGGATATTGAAAACTCAAGAATTGATGATTTACTCTACAGTGATCATGAAGCCAAAACCGATTTCATTGAAGGAATGAACCTCTTTTTCAATGGTATATCTAAGTCTGAGGTAATATTTGACCTGATGGATAACGTTCTCGAAGTAGGTAAACGAATAATCATGATTGATTATAAAGAGATTCATCATGATCAAGTAATGCTCGCCTTAACAGATATTACCATAGAGCGTGAACGTCAAGAAATATCACGAGAGGAAAATGAAAAATGGAACATGATACTTAAGGTTATTTCAAATAAACATGCCTTTGTATCCTTTAATCATGAGGCTAGAGAACTAATCACTGCATTAATTAATAATAATGACAAGATTGAGGCCTATGTTCTTGATCTACATACCTTCAAAAGCAATGCTGGATTTCTTGGTTTTAACAAAACTCAAAGTGCGGCCCATGAATTAGAGGATTTTATATCTGATAGAATTACCTTAGGAGAGGACATTAAAGCTGACAAGGGTATTTCACAATTATCAGAATCCTTCAATGAAGAACTGGCATTAGTTACAGATTCTCTAGGCAAAGAATGGCGACTGGATACTGAATCCATAGAAATTTCTTTATCTGAATACTTGGAGATAGAAGATCATGTTAAATCTCACTGTCCAAATCCACATATTTTAAATGTCCTTGAAGAGCACAGAAAAAAACCTCTTTCAGAACTCTTCACACGTTTCCCACAAATGGCTGAAGATCTGGCGAAACGAATGGGGAAAAAGATTATGCCTATTCATATTACTGGTGGTAATCTTTTGGTGAATGGTGATGATTTTGAAGAATTAATTGATACATTTAGTCATCTAATTCGCAATATAATTGATCATGGAATTGAAATGCCCTTTGAAAGAAAAGCCAAGGGTAAACATGAAGCAGGATTAATCGAGATTGACATTAAGCAACAGAATGACAAAACTTATTTCACTTTTTTGGATGATGGCAAGGGAATAACATTATCTAAAGTTGAAATGAAGGCTAAAGAACTGGGGCTTATAAAAAAAGATGAAACTGCTACTATTTCAAAGCTTCTAACCTTAATTTTCCAACAAAATCTTTCCACAGCTGACATTGTAACAGAGATTTCTGGAAGAGGAGTTGGATTACCTGCAGTGAGGGAAGCAGTCAGAAGAATGAATGGTATTATTAAGGTTAAAACAACAAGAGATCGTGGAACAGTCTTTACTATAGAGGTTCCAACACCTCAATATAAAAGATAAGGGAGAAATTATGAAAGCTGAATATGCAAATGTCTTTATTAGAAGTGCAATAAGTGTTTTTCAACATGAAACAAAGATTCATCTATCAAGAAAAGACTTAACTAAAAAAGATTCTCCTCAATCGAAACTTCCTATTTCTATAATACTGGGAGTCACAGGTTATATTCAAGGACAGGTTGTTTATGGAATGGATCAAAACTTTGCATACCATGTAGCTCATGCGATGATGCCAAATAAACTACCTGCTGAAATAAAAAAACTTGAGAACAGTGCTGTTAGTGAAATTGCAAATATTATAACCGGCCAGGCAACGATAGCTCTTGCAGGAGAAAATGAATTGATAAGCATCACACCCCCTGCGGTTATAATGGGAAAGAATATTAAAATTGATTTTTTAGAAACCCCTACAATTGCTTTAAATTTAATCAGTGAAATTGGGACTCTTGAAATAAACATTGCCCTTATTGAAAACTAATTGGAGATAACCCATGTACAAAGGTATAATAGTAGATGATGCATTAATCATGAGAGTCAGACTTAGGGAAATTCTAGAACAAGAATTCTCAATTGTATCTGAAGCATCAAATGGTAGAGAAGCGATAGAGCAATACCAGAAATTTGAACCAGATTTTATAACACTGGATATCACTATGCCAGAATTGGATGGCATGGAGGTCTTAAAAAATATTCTTGATTACTATCCCAATGCAAAAATTGTAATCGTAAGTGCCGTTGGTCAGAAACAAATGGTTTTCAAGGCTTTAGCCATGGGTGCAAAAGATTTCATTGTCAAACCTTTTGAAGAAGACCGAGTTCTTAAATCTATACTCAGACTCTTTCCTAAATAGAATAATTTTGAGGAATCTATTTCAATTAACACTGAATGTACAATAATAACTATTGAGAAATTTCCTTCACTATTATCAATTAATTTAGTACTATATTTCACACTTTCTGAGTTTTTCTAAGAACCAATAGTGATCTTAACAATTATTGAACGAAACATTAATCTGGAAAATTAAACCGTACAGAACTATAATTCATTTTCATTCATTTTTATCTGACATTTTCATCTAAATATATGTACTATCTTCATAAATCATCTTTTCATGTTTTTCTATAATTTTAAAATAAAAAGCAAAAGTAATATCATTAACTTAGATTATTGTTGTTTCTCAATTTCTTTAAAGATCTTCTATCCTTTTATACTTCAAATGAAAGAGAGCCACAATAGGGATTAGGTAATAACTATATTAGGAAATAAGAAATCAAAATAACTACTTTTCTTCAAATCTTTCAATACCATTCCAACCTTCAGGAATTCCTTTTAAAAGCAATTCTTTGCATCGATCAATATATATCTCAAAGACATGATCACCTCGTAGTGAAACATCAGATAATTCTTCAAAAATCCGAAGTGCATCTTCAATTGAACCATTTCTATATAATTTCAATCCTTGAATAAATGATTTTTTTGTACTAACCTTAAAATCACAGGTCTCACAAATATTTTCATCAAATATTTCAATCAATGTAACAGGCTCAGATCTGCCCTTAACTATGACAGTATCAATAATCCGATAAGTAAAACGTGTTTTATCACTTAACTTGTTAAAAAGGGTTCCACTGATTAAAATCTCAGATCCATAATACTTGGTTAAACTCTCAATTCTTGATGAAAGATTTACATCATCTGAAATAACGGTACCTTCCATTCTATTTTCTTCACCAATGGTTCCGAGCATCAGATTCCCATAATGTAAACCAATGCCCACAGTTATATTATCATAGCCCATGGTTCTTCGATAATTATTATATTCTATTGTATCATTTTGCATCATAATTGCTGCATTGAGTGCATCTTCTGGGTCTCCGGGAAAGAGAGCCATTACGGCATCTCCAATATACTTATCTATGAAGCCACCATGTGATCTTATTATGGGACCAATTCTCTTTAAATAGGAGTTTAAGAAGTTAAAATTTTCTTGAGGAGTCATCTTCTCCGAAAGGGTTGTAAATGATCTAATATCTGAAAACAAGACAGTCATCTGCTTTTGCACCTGGTTGCCCAGCTCAACCTCCACAATACTCTTTTTATTTAAAAAGGTTAGAAACTCCATAGGCACAAAGCGTGAAAAAGATTTAGCCATATTTGTTTGAATATCAAGGGCTTTTTCTTTATCAAGGAGCAATTGAGCATTTTCAATTGAAATAGCAGCTTGAGAAGATATCAATTGAAGTAATTCTATTCTGTCTTGAGTAAAAACATTTGAGGTTAGATTATTTTCAAGATAGAGGATACCTGAAGTTTTTCCCTTATGAGAAACAGGTATACAGAGAAGAGATTTAACTTCATTTTCTTTTATATAGGAATCATCGATAAAATCACCCTCTTTGCAGGCATTATTTAATACAAGATTTTCACCGGTGCGATTCACGTAATTGATTATGGATATTGATAGATTATTATTTTGATCTACTGGTACAGAATTCAAAACAGTACTCTCTTTATCAGTCTCTCCCTGAGCCTCTATATAGAGAAATTTATCTTCATTATTTTCTAAGATCAAAAAACCTCTTTGAGCTCCGGCATTTTCTATAGATAATGCCATAACCTTTTCAAGCAGCTTATGAAGATCTATCTCACTGGAAAGGGTTTGTGAGGTTTGCATAATTGTAGAAAGATCAATTGATTCAGTTGAATTGGTTGTGTTGGTACTTGTTCGTGTTGAATCGAAAGAGTGTTTTATTGTGGGTCTTGAACCAATTAATTCATTATAGTTTTCTTCAAGATGCTTTACCTTTGCCAAGGCACCCCATTTTCGATATAGATTATATGCATCGGTCATAAAGACAGAAGCAACCTTGTCATTATTATTTTTTAACCAAAACTTGCCATAGAGCTCATGGGCCAAAGCCTCTTCTTGAAGAAAAAGATGTTCTTTGGCATATTCAATGGCAAGGTCGTAATATTTTCGTGCTCTCTTATTATTCTTTTTTATTGAAGCAAGCTCAGCTACAACGAGAAAATATTTATGTTTATAATTCTCCGGAGAATGATGTGCCCATTTCTTCAATTTTTTTTGATTTTTCTTTATTTTTTTCAAATATTTTCTTTTTATAGATCTCTTTCTCTCATCATAGAGTGACAATCTAATAAGTGAGTCATAATAATATAATAATGGGATATATGGAGAGGATAGAACTGATCCAATATATTTTTGTGCTTCATCAATATCATTCAGAGATTCTTCATATTTCCCAAAAATATAATTAAGATTCATTTTAAAATAGTAAACAGCAAAAAGAGCACTGGCATCATTGGCTTTTTCATGTACCGGCAACATGGTTGCTATATCATAGGATGAACCAATTAGAACTGTTGGATCTTCTGATTTACCTAATAGATTTAATACAGCCTGGTGCTGTAAGAGATGAAGGTTGAGGACAGTAATATGTTTTACCTCAATGATATCAACATATTTCGCAAAAGCTCTCTCGACTTTATTTAATTCAATTCCAGCATAAAACATATTACAGGCATAGGCATTGACTGACACTGTTGCAAACATATTGTCACCAGAATCCAATGCAATCTTATATATATCAAGATATGGCTGAAGCGAATTTCGTATGGGTTTCTTCCAATGACTAATAAAGCACCAAAAAATAAAGAGTGAACCTGCTTTATTTTTATCATTTTCAGTTTTTTCAATGAGCTGCAAGGCTGATAAACCATATTTATATCCAGCATCAATCTCACCAAATATACTGCAATGAATCATTCCCAAGCTAGCAGATGCAAAGGGTAAATAGATACTCATGCCATTTTTAAATGATAATTTAATTGTATATGATATTAAAAGAGGTATTATGTCAGGGGATGTAGTATATGCAGCTGCACTGATAATTGGTATGAGATTTGTAATTGCAAGTTTTCGTGGATCTACCATCTTGGGTAAATCAATCAAGGTTTCTATGGATTTTCTCCATAATAAAATCTTCACTGAAATCAATTCAAATATAACTCGCAGCATAGTGGGATTTTCTGGAAACTTTACCCCCAGTTTTTCCAATACATCAATTGCTAATCTTAAACTTTCAATGATTTTGTTTTGACTATTTAAAGAGTGAACCATTATCTCATAGGTTTTAATTTTATCAAGTAATGTGCCGGCATTTTGAATAACTTCATTGGAATATGAACTCATCTGTTCATATTCACCACAGAGATTTGCTGCTGCAGCTGCTTCCTGATAAAGTTCAAGAGTTAATATATATTTATTTTGCCATGATTCATTATTGAGTAAACTAATACCTATCTTTAAATAGTTCAATGCCTCTTCATAGGCATTTGAAGCGAGAGCCTTTTTGCCCGCTGTACAATTCAATCGCTGTAACTGTACCTTTTCAACTTCTGAATCAATGAGAGCTATACTCGTATTAAGATGATTAACAATGTAAAAAACATTATCCTCCTGGTCTTCAAGACTCATCTTTTGGAGTTCGAGGTTACCAATAGTATAATGATATTTCATACGTTCTTCATTTGACATAAGGGAATAGGCAGCCTCAAGGACTCTATCATGGTTAAAGTAATAGGTATCATCAATAAAATTAATCATTTCACTATCAATGGCTTCGTCAAGGGCATCAGTTATCTGATCTTTAGATTTTTCACTTACTGCATCAAGATTTTCTAAGGTAAAATTATTTCCCAAACAGGATGCAACCTTAATGACCTCTTGAGTTTCTGTGGTTAGTTCTACAATCTTTCCTGCTATGAGATCAATAACGTTATCAGTTGCCTTCATTTCACTGATTTTTTCTATACTCCAAAACCAACCTTTCTTTAGTGCAAACTCAACAATGCTCTCTTTATAAAGAAATTTTATAAATTCATTAACGAAAAAGGGATTTCCCCCGGTTTTTTTAACAATAATTTCTGCAAGATTATCAACATCTTCCTGTGGATTTTTAAAGGTATCATTGAGAAGTGCCACAATATTGACGTGATCAAGGGGCTGTAGAAATATATTATTTACCGTTATACCGCTATTCTCAATATCATTGATGACAAGTGACAAAGGATGAGATTCAGCGATCTCATTATGCCTATAGGCTCCTATGATAAATAAATATTTTATTTCAGCAACAGTGGTGAGCAATCTTATGACCTGCAAACTGGCTGAATCTGCCCACTGAAGATCATCTAAAAAAAGTACAATGGGATGATCTTTATTAGCAATGGCTTTTATAAATGATTCAAAAACCTGATGAAATCTATTTCGTGTTTCATGGGGGCCCAATTCTGAGAGCTCCTCTTGTTTACCAATTACTAATTCAAATATGGGTACAATTTCAGTAATTATTTTACCATTATAACCCACTGCTGTCATTATTTTGTTTTTCCATATGGCTATTTCTGTCTCATTTTCCCCAAGGATTTGTTTTCCTAAAAAGGTCAGAGCCTGGGTTATAGCACTGTAGGGAACATCTCTTTTGAGCTGTTCAAATTTACCTGATAAAAAATAACCTCTATGTTTTACAATGGGTCTTTGAATCTCATTTATTAGGGCTGATTTTCCAATTCCACCAAAACCTGAGACCAGCATAATCTCTGTGTTTCCTGGACTTACTCTTTCGAAGGCCTTCAAAAGAGAGTCTATCTCTTTTTCTCTGCCATATAACTTCTGAGATAATTCAAATTTTTCGGATATATCTAAGGTACCTAATTCAAAGGGTTCAATTGCGCCACTTCTCAAAAGATCATCAAGACATTTTTCAAGATCTACTTTGAGGCCATTGGTACTGAGATATCTATCTTCAGCATTTTTAGCAATGAGCTTCATGACAATATCTGACAGAGCCTGGGGTATATTATGATCAAATTCTCGAGGGGAATCAGGTTTAACTGCAATATGACTATGAACCAACTTCAAAAGATCATCTGACTCAAAGGGTACCTTGCTACAGAGCATCCAATAGAAGGTAATTCCTAAAGAATAAAAATCACTTCTATAATCAAGGGAACGATTCATACGACCGGTTTGTTCTGGTGAGATATAGGCCAATGTTCCCTCTAAGATGTTTGGGTTTTTAACAGAAGTAATCTCACGGGAAAGTTTTGTGGCTATGCCAAAGTCTATAATTTTAATGTTATTATCTTCGATATTCCAAATAATATTTGAGGGATTGATATCCTTATGAATTATATTTAAACTATGTATAATGCCTATGGCATCAACAATCTCTATTGCCAGTTTTAAGAACTCTTCAATGGAAAGCTTCATTGTAGTAAGAATATTTTTTAGAGATACACCTTTTATATCTTCCATAACTATTGCAGGTGAATTATCAATCGTTGTTTTTTCATAGACTTCAATGATACCCTTAGCTTGACTAAGGCTCAAGAGATCATATTCTCTATTAAACTTGAGAATATCATCTTCAGAAGGATTCTCTTTGTTAAAGACCTTTATAATTACGTTTTGATTGTTCTCAACATGTGTGCCTCGATATATTCTTGAATTAGTGCTCTTGCTAATCTCTTGAAGGTTTTCATAACCTATAAATTCATTCATATTTCCCCATTTAGAATTAAAAAATCAGGCATTAAATTGAATCTTGATCTAATTATATATTTAATGAATATTATTAAAATGAAAAGATTTTTTTGTATAGTTTTTTTTATAAAAGTTAAATTTTATTAAAACATATTAAATAATAAAGCCTAATCCCTCTAAACATTCAACCTACTTCGTGATATGAAGGTTATTTCCAAAAAAAGGATATTCACGTTGACTTTCTTTACAATTGTCCATGAAAGAATCAATCTTTATTGTTTCACTTCATTTAAAGATAATTCACACATTTCAATCCAGGTATTCTTTTTTGAAAAGGGAATAAGAATTCTATCTTTCATTGGTGTTCCTGTTCCAGGATCATGATGAAGACCCTTTTTTTCACCTAATAACTTCACTAGAGTTTCAGGTTTTAATTTTATTGTTAGATCACCCTTATAGAACATTGCAAACATCTTATTATTATATTTTAATCCTTGAGCTCCTTTTCCTTCAGAAATTTCGACTTCATTATTATTTCGAAAATGTTCAATTATTTCTTCATATATCTCATTCATTTTTTTCTCCATTTTTATAATAATTTTTCTGAATTTAGTAATAATAACTATTCTACAAAAAGCTTCAAGAAAAAAACAACTTTACAAATTTCACCCATTGTAATCTATTGATTTAATCAAAACAACCTACGGGGTGTAGCGCAGCCAGGTAGCGCACATGACTGGGGGTCATGTGGTCGCAGGTTCAAATCCTGTCACCCCGACATAAAAAAAGGATATTCTACAAAGAATATCCTTTTTTTATGTCGGTAAATACTTGTACTTTAATAAAATTATGATATATTGTCTAATATGAATCAAATTATAATTTATTCATGAAGTATCATTATATTTTGGAGTAAAGATGACCATTCAATATCATTTGACTTTTATTGAAAACCTGGCTCATAAACTTGGTAAAAATAATTTCACATGGAAGCCTGCAGATGGACAATTTTCTTCAAAACCCAAATGTTCTTTTAATTTTAGATTTAACCATCTCCAATTCATTTTAAAAGGTAAAATCGATGAAGAAAACAAACTTCATATCCAAATAATTCTTAAAGAAAGTATATCACAATCAATTAGTGGTCGTTTTATTATCTCAAATAAACCAAAATACTTACATATTATTGGGAAATCTGAATTAAAAGTTAAAGACAAATCATTTAATTCAAAATTACAAACTTATAGTAATAAACCTGATGAATTATTATATATATTGGGATATAATGAAAGAAAGAAAATAATTCAATTATTTTATAAATGCAGTTATATATCAATCAGCAACAATGGTACTTTCATAATTCCCAATTCTCCTACAGGTTCAACTGATCCTGAAACAGAGATCATTGAAATAATTTCTCAGACCTCTGATTTATTTAATTCTATTATAATAAATCAAAACAGGATATCCAGATGCATAGACAATATTCTAATTGGAGATTTACCTGATATAACACAAGAACGATTAAACTTTATTAAAAATAATTACAAAGATTTAAACAGAAAAAACATGGAAATACTTCATGAGGCATTTTTATATGCTCGTGGAAATGAACAAAGTCAGTTAGCACAAATAATTAGAGATAATTTCAAAAAATGCAATGAATCGACCATTATTGACATGCTGCTCTATTACAAAAATAATTATTTAGAAAATAAATTTGATTTCAAGATTTTTCTTAATCATGAATCTAATGCAATTAGAAATCATGTAAAAGAAATTATGGAAAGGATTTCTTAAAAAGAATAATAATTTTTCTACTTAATTGGTATATTTTTTAATTTTGACTATTAAAGACTGGTAAGAAGATATTAATTATTTGACAATTATAAAAAATTAATGAAATATTAAATCAGGTATCAATTATGAAAATATATATTAAATTATTAATAATAGCATCATTGCTTTTCATTGATGGAAACAGTTTTTCTCTAAACAATAGGTTTTCCTGGGGCACAAAAATTGACCAGGTAAAAAAAACCTTAGATGACAATACTTTGACCTTTGATCTGAAAAACTCCAGATATAAAAATAAAATTTTAGATTTCTTTCTTTCAATAGATAGATCTATTGAAAAAGATATTATCATAGTACGAAAAAAAGGTTATCCCACAACTGATTATACCTTTTTAAAAAATAAATTATATGCAGTAACTTACAATTATGGAACTCAACCCAGAGCAAAAGGTAGAGGAATTTTAAAAAAACTAAAATCAAAATATAAACTTGAAAGCAAGAAAAGAGATCGAAACCTATTCATTTATGCATTTAATGACAGTAAATCAAATATATATTTCTATGTAACACTAAAAGGATCTAAAGCTCAATGCACTCTCTATCTTCATAGCAAGAGACTTTTCAGAATTGTAATGATGGGTTACTAATTATACAATTTTCAAGAGACATAATTAAAAAAAAATACTTATTTTTTGTAAATTATGTTGACAGTTTTCGCCTGCAATTACATATTTGCTTTCGAATTTAATAATTATATTTAAATGCAGGTAAAACATTGGCTAATATAAAATCACAGAAAAAAAGAAATCGTCAAAATGAAAAGCTTAGAATTAAGAATTCTATGATTCGTTCTTCAGTTAGAACAATTGCAAAGAAAGTAATTAAAGCAATTGAAGCTCCTGAAAAAGATCCTGAGCAAATTAAAGAATTGTTTAATAAATATGTAAAAACTATTGATACTGTTTCCAGAAAAGGAATAGAGAATCAAAAAAGAGCAGCTCGAAAAAAATCTAGACTTGCAAAAAAGGTTAATGCTGCATTACAGGCTCAGTCATAATTAATGACAAAACTAGAGATAATTGATTATCTCGCAAAAAAAAGTGATGTCAAAAAAAAAGATATTACTTTTATTGTTGACAGATTTCTTGGTGAAATTAAAAAGTCAGTCAACGATGGTGAAAAGGTTGAAATCAGAGGATTTGGAACTTTTCATCCGGAAATAAAAAAAGCTAGAAAAGTTCATTCACCTATAGCTAATAAAATAGTTGATGTGCCTCAAAAGCAAACACTTGGTTTCAAACCAAGTAAATCAACTGAAAAAAAGATATAAGGGCGTTTAGCTCAGCTGGGAGAGCATCTGCCTTACAAGCAGAGGGTCACAGGTTCAAGTCCTGTAACGCCCACATTTAAATCACGATAAGTACTGATAACTTCAGTGCTTATTTTTTTGTTCTGATTTTGGAAAAGTTAGCTTCAACCAAGTTGGAACCAAGTTGGAACTAAGACAAATGCCTATTTTAGTGAAATGGGTCAACGACGATAAAATCATTCGACTATTCACTTTACTTACTCCATCAAAATTTATAGCCTATGCATATCTTCTTTGAGTACCCCAATGCATAAATGACCAGAAAATAATCCATAGAGTCAATAGAAGAACATCTTACCCCTGTGAACTTTGATAAAAAGATTTAACATTCTTAAATTGATGTAAAGATAGTATTGAATTATGCAATAGGAATGTTACACTACACTCATTTCATAATAAGAAGATATTACTTAACACCATATTTTCCTTGCCTTCTATATCTGCTTTCTTATAATTACTTCTACATCTTAGAAATCCAAAGATAAATAGCCATGAATTCACAATTACTATTGTCAAAAAAACAAATTTATTTTTGTATAGAGAAGATGTTCGAAACTATAGAGCATCCTTTTTCATAGTACATCAATAAATACTGATAAGGGGATTATAAAACAAATGAATAACCGATTTATAGCTCTGGACTTTGAAACAGCTAATTACAAGAGAAACAGTGCCTGTGCACTGAGCATTGTTTGTGTAGAAAACCTCATAATTACTGAAGAGTTTTATACTTTGATAAAACCACCAGAGAATTACTTTATGTTCACTGATATCCATGGGATAACATGGAATGATGTAAGAGAAGAACCGACATTCAATGACATCTGGCCTGATATTCAAAAATATTTCAAGAGAATAGATTTTATCGCTGCACACAATTCATCTTTTGATAAATCAGTAATGGAGGCCTGTTGTATACATTACGGAATTAAATCGCCAAAGACAGAATATAAATGCACTTTGAAGCTTGCTAGAAAAAAACTAAATCTTAAAAGCTACTCACTTGATAAAGTCTCCTCGTATTATGGCATTGAGCTTGAACACCACAACGCTTTATCGGATTCTCTGGCATGCGCTAAAATCATGATAAATTTTATGTCTTAACCATCTCTAGGTTCAGGAGTACAGAAAAAGCTAGAACTATCAAAAAGAAAATGATTAATATATTTTGCAATAATGCACTTAACAAAATATTGATACGCCCACTCTTTCACATACGACTCCTGAACTTGGCTACATGGACCTTTAATCCACTTCCATGAATATTTCAAGAGGATTACAAAATATATACCGCATTGACTCCAATACAACATATTAGCTGTTCACCAGCAATATCCCTTCTGATGGGTTTCAATAACAATACTTTAGTTATGTTTATACACAATGAAGATCGTCATCTATTTTAATTGTATAATATTTATTCAAAACTTCATGACTCATCAGAAGATGCCTTCTATTGTTTTAAGTAAACCACCTTTCTAATACAGGAATTTATCTGATGATAGTACTCTGTTTATACACAATGTGAATCAACTACAAGTATATTCACTTTCTTGTTGATTATAGAATTGGAAGTTACTTCCCTGCCCTTACAAGCATAAAGCTATTGAGTGTTTAATATGGATCGAATTTTTCATAAAAGCTTTAAGAGTATATGTTTAAATTACTTATGGTAATGCCCAACCGTATACAACGACATTGTCTATATGAGTATCATACTCTCGATATCCAGGATTACCACTTTCACCTTTAAAATGAATGTATTTTATTGTAGATTCTAAACTATATGAATACAATACCCAAGTATTTTGGTCATGTATTCTTTCCAGTTTTGTCCAATTTGAGTTGTCATCTGACTTATAAATTTCCATTACGTTCCACCAGAACAAATTTAACTTTGACATATACCAGAATTCTACCCGGCAGTCCTCAAGTGAAGTGAGATCAAATGTTGGAGTATATAATCTACCCTCTGTATCCTGGGGTGTTAAGGAACTAAATGATGCTGCTTCAACTCCTATATGATAAGATCCTAGTCGACTCCAATAGTCTGTACCAAAGTCACCAGTCCAATCTTCAGGAGGCCAGACACCATCAAAGTTTTCATTAATTCTATAGATCTTGGTTTTAACATAGAGCTGTGTTGTGCTACTTACAGTGCCAGATTGAGCTGTTATAGTTGTTATTCCACCAGCAGATTGAGCCGTTGCCAATCCTCCAGTAGAATTGATTGTTGCAGCACCTGTCACATTAGAAGACCATGTTACGGATGATGTAATATCCTGGGTTGAGCTGTCGCTGAAGGTTCCAATTGCTGTGAATTGTTTTGTATTACCCTTGGTGGGATGTTCCCAATATATTGTATTATTTTTTGGTGTTACATCGATAGAATCCAGTACTGCACTGGTTATAGTAAATTCTTTTGTTATTTCAAGATTATATGCCAAATATTGAGCTCGTATTGTTGTAGTTCCTTCAGAAATGGCCTCAAGAAGACCATCATTATCTATTGATGCTATTCCAGAGTCCAATGACTGCCAGATAACTTCACTAGTAATATCTTTTTCTTCATTATTTGGCATTATAGCTATGACAGATAAATTTGTAGTATATGGAATTGAAAGTGTATACTCCAAACTGCGAATCTCAATGGATTTTGGTTCATCGAGAAGAGTGCTAAACTGGTCGCAGGTAATAAAGGACAAACAGGAGATCAAACAGAGTATTCCAGCAATTTTTTTCATATCATTTCCATACTGTTATTTTTAATACAATTTAATCGGTAATGACATAAATGACCATAACTTAACTTAAAAAAATCCAGACCTATTTGTCATGAACCTTTAGTATTTTTTGTTTATTAAATTTAAACTAAGATCTGTTTCTGGATAATAATAAATAATTCTATCTTAGCGAATGAAATATAATGACCAAAATCCCGAAGAAGAATCTTTATTATTGATAAAAACTTAGAAAACTTGACATTTAACCTTTTTCGTTCATGACAACTATGTCTGGATTTATTCTGCAAACGATTTAAATTCTTTATTGTCACCTGAAGCATTTATTCTTACCTTAACTATATGCTAAAAAATATCAATATCCTCAATAATAAACTTATAATGAAGTACACATTATTTGGAACAGCCATAGGTATGCTCTTTCCAATCCTTTCTACAATCATAGATTCTTATGATACCTATAATGTATTAACTATAAATACTATTATCATTGTGCAGAGTTCGAACTACGTGCATCTTATCATGGACTGTGTTCCTCTTTTTTTTGGATTTTTTGCTTTTTTATCGGGTTATAATCATGAAAAAAATTATACTATGTATAACTTGTTAGAAAAGAATTTAATGAATAATAATGATGTAGTTAAATACTTAAAACTGAATGATTCTACAGAAGAACAGCCAAATCATTTCTTATTTATTCATCAACTCAAACAGACAATAGCTGTGAGCTCACGTTATAATCTTTCTTTTGCTTTACTTTCATTAGATTTAATAAATTTCAAAGAAATTATAGATTCTTATAGTCATTCTAAAAGCGAAGCATACATTCTTGAAATTCTAAACCATATAAAAGCTAAATTAAGAAGCTCAGATGTCATCTGTAGATTTGGAGTTAATGATTTTTATATTTTACTACTAGATATCTACAATTATCAAAATGTTACTAAAATTGCAGAAAATATTATCTATGCAATCAATGATTTTCAATTTTCTGATCACACTGAAAGGTTAGAATGTCACATTGGTATTAGTTTTTATCCAAATGATGGAGAAAATATCGATATGCTGCTTCATTCTGCAACTTTTGCTCGCTTAATAACAAAGTCTCAAAAAAGCTCTTATAAATTATTCAATGAGCATTTTGAAACTACTATCAACAGAAAACACTCCATTGTGAAAAAAATGCGAGAAGCTATAGATAATCGTGAATTTGAAATTCATTTTCAACCACAACATGATGAAAATTTGAATATTGTTGGATCTGAGGTTTTAATAAGATGGAATTCTATGTCTTTAGGCCAGGTTAATCCAAGTGAGTTTATACCAATAGCTGAAGAAAATGGATTAATATCTGATATTGGCTATTGGGTCCTTGAAGAAACATGTAGATGTTGCAAAACAATTGATGATTTTTATACAAAAAATATCAAGATAGCAATAAATATTTCCTATAAACAGTTGATTGAAAAAGATTTTTATGATAGATTTATGAATATTATTGAAAACACTAATTTAGATCCTTCATTTTTAGAGATTGAAATTACTGAAAGTTGTCTGTCATCAAGAGAAGATAAGGCATTAAAAGTGTTATCACAATTTTCAGAAAAAGGTATTCAAATTTCAATAGATGATTTTGGAACAGGATATTCTTCTTTGTCTAGAATTTTAGAATTTCCGATTGATAAGATCAAGATAGATAAATCATTTGTTGAAAGTATTACAAGAAATGAAAAGAATACAACCCTAGTGAAATCAATAATTAATCTGGCACATTCATTAGGCATGAAGGTTGTAGCAGAAGGTGTTGAAACTGAAACACAATTTCAAGTCTTAAAAGATTTGAATTGTACCATTTTTCAAGGTTTTTTGTATCATCCTCCTCGTGAGTTTAAGGTTTTTAAAAAACTTATTAATGATAGAGTTTTTCAATACCTACCAGAGTCATATTCATATCTGATATGAATATGAATATGAAATTTTTTAAAAATTTTTACATTATTTTAATATGGAAGTATAAATGAGAATAGAAATAAAATCAATAAGCTCAAAGGTCATTCTCTTATATCTTTTTCTTGCCATTGTAAACATGTCAATCTTCTCAATTTTAATGGTAGAGAATCAAATTGGATTAATTGCTGAAAATACCAAACATAATGCTGAAAAATACACAGCAAATGTAATAAAAAGAATTCAAGATCTTTCAAATGACTTTAAAACTGCTGGCTTAAGTCAAAGGAAAGTTATTGATAAGATTTCTCAGATATTAAACATTAAAAAGAAGAAAGAAAAGAATAAGAAAAAAACTTTTAATCAGAAAATTAAAGAACGATTCGTTGTTAATACTAAGAAAATAAAATTTGATTCTTTTGTCATCTTTAAAGACACCTCAAAGAATATACTCTATAAATCCCATGATCACATTAAAATTACTGATAGGGATTTACAATATGCTGTAAAATCAATGGCTAATGTTGAGTTTGGTGGTCAATTATATTATTCTACAATTGATGAAGATTCATATAAGATTTATTTTTATATTCCAATGAAGGTTTATAAATTGGATGGTAGTGTCCTTCTTCTTATAGCACAAATGCAGAACTTTGATACTGAAATGTCCAAACTGGTATGGAATATAATATTCACTGTTTCAATTATTGCACTATTTCACATTCTATTTGCCTTAATACTCTTTAGAGTAATTATCAAACCAATTAAATCTCTCCATGAAACGAGTATTGATATAAGCAAGGGAGATTTAAGTGTACGGTCTAAAATCACGCAGAGAGATGAAATTGGGGAATTAGCTATATCTTTTAATAAAATGGCAAATTCAATTCAAGAAAAAGTTGATCGTTTACAAAATTATAATGATGTGATGCAAAATGAACTCAAAATGGCTGGTGATGTTCAAAAAATGATTTTCCCCCATATTATTGAAAATAAGGATTATACCTATTCGATTTTCTTTAAGGCATTTGCAGAAGTTAGTGGTGATTATTATGATATATTTGATCTGAGTAACAATAAATATGGATTTTTATTAGTTGATGCCTCTGGACATGGTGTGCCAGCAGCTCTCATTACAATGGTAGCAAAAGAACAATTTCGTCTTCATGCTCCAAAAATACTAGATCCTGCAGAACTCTTTAAGAAAGTTAATCATGAAATTTCAACAATTCTTCATATTCATGATACATTTGGATATTATTTTTCTGCTTTCTACTTTATATTAGATAAAAATAAAGGTATTTCTTATTGCAGTGCAGGTCATCCTGAACCAATACTTATTCGTTCAAACAAAAATAAATTATCATATCTTACTACTTCTGGATTTTTAGTGGGGATATCTGAAGATATGAATCATTTATATGAAACTAAAATGACCCAACTTGAATCTGGTGATAAAATAATTATGTATACTGATGGCGTTAGTGAATCAATGAATAAAGAAGAAAAGCAATTCGGTACAAGAGGTATAGTTCAGGCTACACAAAGAATCTTTTCAAAGTCTTCAAGTGACATCTTAAATTCAATTGTGACGGAATTTAGCAGCTTTACTGATATAAATAATCTCAATGATGACACAACGTGTATAGTTGTTGAAGTAAAATAGGTGCACCTATGAAGATTGATAAATACAGAATAGAGATATCACTGAGTGTTGCAACAATTGTTGTTCTTTTTGGAATGTATTTTTTCAATGACACAATAAAATATATTCGTTTGAAAGAATTAAAAATCTCTTTGCAGCAATCTAGTAAAGATGAAAATAATTTTAATCATATTGGTCTTGTGATGAAATATAAACTACATAAGCAAAGTTACAATGGTAGAAATGATCAAGAAAAATTTGATCTCATTGAAATGAGAGTGAAATCAATATTATCAGTTCGAGAAACAAAAAAAAGAATTAATTCAGATAATATAAAACTATTGACTATTCCTGTCTTAAACATCATCAATTTTATTCATTGGGTTAATGGTAGAGAAAAAATCATAGATATAATGGATAACAAATCTAATGCTTATATTGATGTTGCTTATTATTATGAAAGGAATAATTTCTACGATAGAGCTATTGATATATATAAAGAAGCAAGAAAAATGGTTGTTTATGAAACAAGTACATTAGCTGGTATTATTCTTCATGAAGGATTTTGTCATTCATTGGCTGGTGGTAAAAAAAATAGAATTAAAGCAAGAAAAAGTTATATTACTGTTCTAAATAATTTTAGCACCGAAAATGCTGCAATAACTGCTGCCATATTATTGCAATACCTCGAAGGTTTTATTGCAGAGATTGATATTGTTTTGAAAAATGAAAAAGATTCTGTCAATAAAGGTGTAAAGCTTTATAATATCATTGCATATACAGAAGCTCTCAATATCTTTTTGAAAATAGAAAAAAAAATCAATAAATCTGAATTAACTCGCTTAAAATATTTCAAAGGCAGGTGTTATGAAGAGTTATCTCAAAAGGACAAAGCAATTGAAATATACCAAAGAATAGTAAACGAAAATTTTAAATCGAAATATGCTAAAATGGCAAACAGAAGAATTTATATTGCTGGATCAATGGCACATAATGGAAGTACAATAAAAAAGCTGTCTATTAAAAACAATATCCATTTAAATGACAATACATTAAAGGATATGATTGAAATAGATAATAGAAATTCTAAGTTTAGACAAGAACAAAATTCAAGGAATGTTTTGAAAAAAAGTCTTTTTATAAAAACAATGAACAAAATTGAAAAGACTTCACCAATCTTCACTACAGCAGAGCTGGAGAAATATAAGAAGACCATTAAAAATATTGATGGAAAAGCTGTGAAACATAAAGTAATAAAAAGAAAAAAAAATATTACTATTAAAATAGTCAAATTAAGAATATACATCAATGATGGAAATCAATTCATTGGTACTATAATTTACGAAACAAATTCTTTCATAAACTTATCAACAAGTCTAGGAATTATTAAAATCAATAAAAGTAAAATCCTTAAAAGGGAGAGGATGTAAGGGTGATCAACCTATATCTAATTTTTATAAAATAAAACATTACACCTTACTGCAAAATTATGAATAAAAATCTAATAATAATCATACTTATAAATATTATATTGATGTTTTCATCTGAAGAACTTCTCAGTGATGTTATAGTCACAAAGGAAGGAATGATTCTTAATGGGAAAATAATTCAAAACCATAAGAAAACAATAATTTTCAGTAATCAATTTGGAACATTTAAATTAAAGAGAAATATAATTAAAAGTATTACAGAAACCAGAAAGTATGTTGATGATATAAGGATAATGAGATCTCTTGGAGTAAAAGTCAATGATGAAGTAGTTAGAAAAAACTATGAATCTGGTGAAAAGCAAAAAAATAAATTATTAAAGAAAAATGGAAAACAAGTTAAAAATAAGAAAAATGATTCTAACTTAGAACTTATTTTGTATGGATCATTTTTTTATAATTTCAATGTTGGTTCCCATATAGATTCAATGCCTGGTTCACTTGGTGCACTTCTAATATTAGATATTTTATTTATAAAACATGTCTCAAATAATACTTTTTTCCTTATTCCAGAGATAAGATTTGAAAGCTCCTATTATAACTCTACACATGGAGACAAGAGTATTGAAGGATTTTCAGTATCATTGGGACCTATTTGGGAGCATACCTGGAAAATATCATCATTATTTGGTTTAAATCTTCATATAGCGTCTCTTCATGGCTTTGGTTATTATTTTGTGAGAAATAACACTTCATTAAGAATTCAGATGTGTTATAATACCTCTGCAATAGTGGGTTTATCATTCATAATAAACCGGTTTTACATTACTCCTGCATTTAGATTTGAATATATTCATGATGCTTCAGCACCAATGCATGGTTTGGGATTAACAATGTCCATTGGCTTTAAATTCTAAAAGTTATTTAATCAATAATTTTCAAATGTAAATCATCAACAAAATAGATCTGCAATATATATATATCACCATTTGAAACCTCTGTGGACTGACCAGTTTCCCCGTCTATAGTATATTTTATTGTTGCTCCAAGAGTTTCTGTGGACATGGTAACTTTAATTTCTTTATTATATTCCCCCCAGGTAGATTAAAAATGTGTGGATGAACTCTTCACATTGGGCCATCTTTAATCGTAACTGGCAGAAAATTCTTTGTAATGGAATTGCCATCACAGTCTATCACTATTACTGAAGTAATTCTTGAACCACTGCTGCAACCAGGAGTTGTCTATATTATTTTACTTTCGGTAAAATCATCTGTTTTGGATACTTGCTATTCAGCAAAACTTCCATCACAACTTTGCCATTTGAAATTTAAACAGTCTACCTCACAATCATCAATGATTCTTATAATATAATACACTTGACCACCTGATGAAATATTCATGACTGATTGAAAAGATGAATAAATAGATAGCCTGCACAAGTGTTCAGCGTTTCTTTATCATCATTTTTTTGGTAATCCCCTAAATCATTTTTCAAGGCTATATTGGCCCAGTTATTTATTTGATATTGATTACTTTCTATTAATGCTTCATTATAGTTTTGAATCTTATTTTCATTGGTACAGCATAATAGAAGAATTAATAAAAACATTGATAGCGTTAATCGTAAGATATTAATAATTGTTCAATGAAAATATTATATATATTGATAGCTCAAGTATTTTTTTATTTTATTGGATAGATTTTTTTTTAATAATTCCTCAGAATTTTGAGATTTTGAGGTTCATCACCTATGATTCGTTTTTTTCTTCTCTGACATGTAACCTCTCATTGAATGCAATTGACTTCATCATAGTTCATATCAAGTTTAACTGAAAGGAATATGAAGCTAATATTAGAAATATTGATCCTAATTGTATGATACAAGTATCCTATGCTGATACGAGTGTTATAATCTATATTATCTGTTCTTGAAAAAACCTCTGTATTACCTGGAAAATTTATTGACAGTAGTTATTCTTGAAATTCCAAAATGATGGTCAACTGATTAAATTGACAGATCTAATAACATTGTAAAGTCAAAGGCAAACATATATATATAAGTTTGCCTTTGTGTTCAATAATTCAATGCAATTTTACAATAGTACAATTTAAGATATCTGTTATTGCACATCTTTTATTTCAAGACATCTGTTTTTGCATTATTTTTTTCTAGAATCAACATTGCTTATCGCAAAACAAAGAAAGATACGCCAACCGTCCGTATGGTCGCACCGTTACATGCAATCAAAAAGCAAAAAAATTTGTTTTAATAAAAAAAACGTCAAAAATTATGTTGACAAAAACTGGCCATTTATTCAGTAAAATATTTATACTTAAAAAAATAATTTACTGACAACCCCTAAGTCATTTTGATTATAATGAAATTTTTTTAAATATATTTTATAATTACAATCAGCATTTATCACATATCAACAAGTTGTGTGGTCTTAATGTTGACAAATTTTTGCCTCTCATCAAGAAGAAATCTTGTATAGAAAAAAAAGGAATTCATGAATAAAAAAATAGTAAGCAATAAATTAAACATTTCAACTTATCTAAAGGATAATGCTCTTCAGTTTCCAGACAAGAAGGCTATTATATATCCAGTCGGCAAAAATAAAGATGGATCAATTAAGTATGACCATAAAACTTATTATGATTTAGACAAAGAGTCAGATCAACTAGCTTCGGGATTTGAAACTGCAGGTATCAAAAAAGGATCTAAAACAATTTTTTTAGTGAAACCTGGTCCAGATTTATTTTCAATAACATTTGCATTGTTTAAAGTTGGTGCTATCCCCGTAATTGTAGATCCAGGTCTTGGAGTAAAACGAATGCTCCATTGTTATAATGCAGTTAATGCTGAAGCATTTATTGGAATTAAACGGGCACATATTTTAAGAATTCTTTTTTTTCGACATTTTAAATCAGTCAAAACATGGATCACCGTAGGCAGAAGATTGTTTTGGAGTGGTTTTACTCTAAAAAAACTTTTTAATAAATCAATCGAATCTTATTATCCTGCTGAGACATTACCAAATGAGCTTGCATTGATAAATTTTACAACTGGAAGTACGGGTCCAGCGAAAGGTGTTGAATATTCTCATACAATGGTCAATGAAGAATTAAAATCATTAAAAAAACATTTTTATAGAAATAAAGATGAAATTGATCTGGCAACTCTTTCACTATTTGCTCTATATGATATTTTAGCAGGTATTACTGCTGTCCTCCCTGAAATAGATCCTACGAAACCAGCATTTGTCGAACCAGCAAATATTATTGATCCAATTAATCACTATAAAGCAACAATCATGTTTGCATCTCCCGCTCTATTGAATAAAGTAGGAAAATTTGGTGCAGAAAATAAAATAAAACTTCCATCAATGAAAGCAGTATATTCTGGAGGCGCGCCTGTTACATTGTCCATTATGGAAAGATTTCAATCTTTATTAATTGATGATGCCTCTATACTTACAACCTATGGCTCTTCAGAAGCTCTTCCTATTTCACTAATTGACTCTAAGGTTTTGTTTACTCAATGTAAAGAGAAAACAGTAAATGGAAAAGGTACATGCATAGGGAAACCTCTTGATAATCTAGAAGTTCGCATTATAAAAATAACTGATGAACCAATTAAAAATTGGTCAGAAAACCTTTCTTTGCCAATGAACACAGTTGGTGAAATTATTATAAAGGGAAAGATTGTAAGTGAAAGCTATTACCAAAATCAAGAAGCAAATGCATATAGTAAAATAAAAGATAGCAATGAAATTTGGCATCGCATGGGAGATCTTGGTTCTCTTGATGACGAGGGAAAACTATGGTTCTGTGGTCGAAAGAAACATAGAGTTTGTACTGGTGATAATGTATTATTCAGCGTTCAATGTGAAGGTATTTTTAATGATCATCCAGATGTATTAAGAAGTGCACTTGTTGGTATAGGTCCTATTGAAAATCAGACTCCTATTATATGTATTGAATTGGACAATGAAGATAGTAAAATTAAAAATCAAAATATTAGTTACGAAAAAATCAGGGAGGAACTTTTGAATATAGCACAATCACATGAAATAACCAGAGAAATTACAAATATCTTATTTCATGATTCTTTTCCTGTTGATATTCGTCATAACGCAAAAATTGGTAGAGAACAGCTTGCACTTTGGGCTGAAAAAAAAATAAAATAGAGGAACCTCATGGATACTTACAAAATGGGAAATCGGGATAAACTGTTGATGTTAATCCCTATCTTTGGTTGGATTTTTATTGCATATGGAATCATATTCCCAATAGAAAATCAAATTATAAAAATAATGTGGATAATAGATATCGTGTTAAGTTGCGGTGTACACCCTGCTCAGCTTTTTATCGCAATGCCACTTGGTAAAAAAGCTGGATATTCTAATTTAAAAACTTTTACCATGACAATTGTCTTTGGAGCAACCTGGTGGAAGCCCCTTAGAAAGTTCTTAAGTGAAGTGAAATAAAATGAAAGTTTTAATAACTGGTGCTACAGGTTTTCTAGGAAGCTATATAGTTGATAAGTGCATTGAACAGGGAGATTCAGTACGAGTTCTTGTTCGGAAAACAAGTAATCTTGATTATCTAAAAAAATATTCTTCAATTGAATACGTATACGGTGATTTAAATGACACAGCATCTTTTAGCGATGCAACAAAAGGTATAGATGCTATATATCATTCAGCAGCACGTGTTTCAGATGTTGGAGACAGAAAACAATTTTACAACGATAATTTTATTGCAACAAAAAGCTTAGTTGATGAAGCTAAGAATCAAGGTGTAAAACGTTTTATATTTATAAGCAGTCCAAGTATTTTTTTTGATTTAAAAGATCAGATAAATATTGATGAATCATATCCCCATCCAAAAAAATATATTAATCTATATTCAGAAACAAAAGCATTAGCTGAACAATATGTACTTTCATCTAATGATAAAAATTTCATTACATGCTCATTACGTCCTCGGGGAATATGGGGACCTCGAGATAAAACAGGATATATACCAAAAATAGTATATGCACTTATGAATGAAAAATTTCCAGATATTTCTGGTGACAAGAAGATAAATGCAACTTTTTGTAATGCAGAAAATGCTGCAGATGCCTGCATTTTGGCAGCTCGCTCTAACAAAGTTGGAGGAAAAGCATATTTTATAACTGATGATGAAGTAGTTGATGCATGGGGATTTTTAAATTTGGTTAGGGAAAGATTTAATTTGTTACCAATTAAAAAGAAAATTAATTCCAAATTTCTGATATATCTAGGAAGTATTTTTGATTTAATATGGAAAATTCCTGCATTAGCGAGAAAATCAGCCCCTCCAATTTCTCGTTATTCAATTGGTCTATTAACACTAACTTCAACCTATGATATTTCAGCTGCAAAAAAAGATTTCAACTACGCACCTAAAATTAATCAAAAAAAGGGACTAGAAATACTAGCTCAATGGGTAGATGATATCGGTGGACTTGATAAGTTTGTTGACCATGTAAAATAATAATAACATAATATATATAATAAAAGGAAATAACAAAAAAGTGAAAACAAGATTTGAAAGTATCGGTGTACACATACCAGAAAAAAAAGTATCAACAGAAAGTCTCATCAAACAATTGGAGAACGTTCCTCAATTTGATCTAGAAACAATAACAAGCATTAAAAATAGATTATGGAAATCAGAACAAGATGACTCCTATACAATGGCCATAGATGCTGCAGAGAAATGTCTTGAGAAATCAGACTATAATGCAGAAGATCTTGATATAATAATATCAGGTTCTATATCACGATTCATCGGTCAGGAAGAAAATTTTTATGAACCAGCTTTGAGTTTGTTTATAAAACGAAAGCTCGGTGCTGATAATGCAATCAATTTTGATGTTTCAAATGCATGTGCTGGGATGTTTACAGGAATGTATTTGCTTGATTCAATGATAAAATCCGGCGCTGTTAAAAATGGAATGGTTGTCAGTGGAGAATGGATTACATCCTTATCAGAAACCGCTGTCTTAGAAGTAAAAGATGCATTTGATCCTCAATTTGGATCTTTAACAGTAGGTGATTCAGGTGCTGCTGTTATTCTTGACAAAGCAATAGATGATAAAGATTTCATTGAATCCATTGAATTATTGAGTACTGCAGAATATTCTGAATTAGCTATAGGTAAGCCAAGTAATATTAGTAATAAAATGGCTATGTATGCAAGTAATACAGAAATGCATACTAAAGATCGCTTGAAGATTTGGCCAAACTTTCAACTAGATATGTTTGAAAAAAATGGAAAAACCTTTGAATCTGAAAATTATGATCATATAATTCATCATCAAGTAGGATCAAAATTTGTTAACAAACTTCTTAAAATCGGAACAGAAAGTTTTGAAACCCAGATGCCTGAATCACTAAATGTTCTTGAAGAGTACGGTAACACATCAACAACCTCTCATTTTCTTGTCCTCGATGAACATATCAAAAACAAAACAATTAAAGAAGGAGCAAATGTATTATTTGTTCCAGCGGGCTCTGGTTTTGTCACAGGCTTTGTATCAGCAAAAATTAGTAGATTAATGGTGTAATTATGGGAACAATAATAAAAGCAACTGGAATAAGTTCAGATAAAACTAACAAAAGCTCAGTATATCATGCAATAGAAGCAGGCCGTTTATGTGTGGAAGCTGGAGGAATTGAGAATAAGGATGTTGATTTATTAATCAATGTGGGAATATATCGTGATGAAAACATTGGAGAGCCTGCAATGGCTGCATTGATTCAAAAAGGTATTGGAATAAAAGCAGATTACTTTAGAAAACAATTTGAACAAGCTGCTTTTTCTTTTGATTTAATGAACAGCTCTTGTGGCATTCTTAATGGGATTCAAGTGGCAGATTCCATGCTTAAAACAAAAAAAGCTAAATATGCTATGATTGTTTCAAGTGACACACATCCATCAAAAAAGAATGATCCTGATTTTCCATTTTCATGTGTTGGAGCAGCCATGCTCCTTGAATATGATGATAATGATGAAAAAGGATTCAAAAATATAATTTTTAAGAATTCTAAAGATTTAGATCATAGTCTTAAAGGATATATAAATTTAAAAGATACCGATGTTCAAGCTACAGATAGATTAACAGTTTCTGTTCCCGATGAATATAATCAAGAAATTCTTGAGTTCGCAGGAAATACTGTAAATGATTATCTTGCTTTAAATGATAAAGATAGAAAAAATTTAAAACTAATTGCTCCACAGATACATGAAGGTTTTGGAAAAAAAATGGCAGATTCTGTAGGTATAAATGATGATTCCATTTTAGATCTTTATAGTGAATATGGAGACGCTCACAGTTCAGCACTCAGCATGGCTTATCATTTACAGTGTGAAAATGGTAAGTATACAAATAATGATGAAATATTATTTGTTGCAGCGGGAGCAGGTTTAAGTTCAGCTTGTGCATTATACACCGTTTAGAATATTATATAATATTTATTTCAAAAATCCATAATATAATAATTAAAAAGACCGCAGAAATGCGGTCTTTTTAATTATTGCAATCTATTTCAGTTTCAAAAATAGATTTAACCAATATATTGCTTTCTTTTCTTTTTATATGCAGCAATATCCGATTGAGTTGGCAGACCTCTAAAACTGCTTTGTATCCCTGTGTTATGTAATACTGGGGATATCTTTTTTTCAATATGATCCATAGCATTAAGAAGAATTTGATGACATTTCTCAGCCAGTTCATCAGATAATGAAGTAATTGTATTGCTACTGGGACTACCTAACTTTTCCTGATAAATAATATTTCCATCATCAATTTTTTCAACTATTTCATGAACAGTCATTCCAGGAGTTTCATCATTGAGGCATGTCCAGAAAAAGGGAAGAATTCCCTTATTTCCAGGAAGTATGCTGCCGTGCAGATTATAAAAATCTATTCCGGGAATATTCAATGTTTCTTTGCGATATATTTCCGGTGTCATGGAAATGACTGTTTGAATCTGATTACTTTTTAAAATTTCTCTGAAAATATCATTATTAACTCCCAGTGCATTAGTCAGTTGAAAACCATATTTTTTTGACAGTTTTCTAAAAGACCAAACCCCACAGGTGAGATATTGATATAATATTCGCAACATATATGCCGGACCGAAAAGCCTGGAAGCTACTTTCATATATTTTTTTCCGATCTTAAGACTGCTGATGCCTGGCACAATAATCAAATTGTCAATTCTTGTACCTCCTTTTTCAAAAAGTCTGTTTAAAATAGGTAAATAAATAATCGGATCTTTAGTTATTACGAGTGTAAATTTCATGGTTTTCCTTTATTTGGTTTAGAATACAAACTTTTATAGAACAGATCTATATTAAGATTTATTTAAAATTATCACTATATCAGCAAAGTCCGGTTTCTCATATAAAACTGGAGCGGACAAGTTGCATTTAAAACTTTCATTTATCTTTTCAATGAGAGAAATCGCCAGTATTGAATTGCCACCCATATCAAAGAAATTACAGTTTCTATTTGGAGGTGAACTTAAAACTGACTCCCAGATTTGAGCCAAATGTTTTTCTGTTTCTGACCATGTATCTCGTGACTCTATTTTGATTTCAATAGATACGTTTGGATCTGGCAAATTTAAACGATCGACTTTACCACTTGCATTTAGAGGTAATCTATCAATTTCTACATATATAGATGGTACCATATAACCTGGAAGCTTATCTCTAAGAATCAATCGAATTTCATTATTGCGATCGTTATTCTCAATATCTTTAAATGAATAATATGCAATCAATGTCATTTGTGCATTTGATTGTTTTGAAGAAATTGCTTTACCCACAACCACTGCCTGGTCTATCCATGGAATGGATTGAAGATGATATTCTATTTCTCCCAATTCAATACGAACTCCACCAATTTTAACCTGATTGTCTTTTCGTCCAAGAAAAACTAAATTTCCATCAGCTAATTGACGAACAATATCTCCTGTACGATAAGCCTTGTGTTCACTGTTCTTCAGAAATGGATGATCAATGAACATCTTCCCTGTCAATTCTTCTTTGCCAAAGTACCCCGAACCAATAGCAATTCCAGAAATAATGAGTTCTCCCGGTGTCCCAGCTTCAACTAAATTCATATCTTCATCAACCACGAAGGTTTCAACATTTGCAATGGCCTTACCTATTGGAACATTTTCTCCTTCAAATTCCTGCTTACAATCAAATGTTGTTACCTCAATTGCTGCCTCTGCTGGTCCATAAAGATTATGTACTGATACCTGTGGAAAACGATGTCGTAATTTCTCATAAAGATGCATGGAAAACTGCTCACCCCCAAGAAGTATTAATCGTAAAGTGGTATTTTCTTGTTCCCCAATTTCATCAAGCATTATATTCAGTACTGAAGGAACCGAAAATATAAAAGTAACTCTATGTTTACTGATTTCATTAAGCTGATAGTGTGTACTTTTGTGTCCATCTGCTTTGGCTATAACAATTTTTGCACCACATTGCAGAGCTAGAAATATCTCTAAAATAGATGCATCAAAATTGCAGGGTGTTTTGTGTAAAGTTGCATCATTTGAATTTAAACCCAAAGTTTCCTGTATCCATAGAAAATGGTTTGTCAAAGAACTATGCTTATTCATGGCACCTTTGGGTTTACCTGTTGATCCTGATGTATATATCATATAGCATAGATCACTAGATGTAATCTTTACTGCAGGATTTCCATTAGAAAATTGAGCAATCTCTTCTGCCGATTTTTCGATATGAATCATTTGAACATCATGAGACATAGAAATTGCCTGGGTAGCTCTGATAATAATGAAAGCTGGTTTGCTGTCTTCAATCAGGTATTGAAGACGGTTCTCAGGAATGGAAGGATCAAGAGGAACATATACTCCACCGGCCTTCATAATTGCAAGTATAGAGATAATACTTTCAAGAGAACGCTCAAGTTGAACACCTACGAAATCACCATGATTTAAGCCTCGGGAAATTAAATAGTGAGCTAATTTATTTGATTGAGCATTTACTTCGGAATAGCTCAGAGAGTGCTCACCAAAAACAAGGCAGATTTTTTCACCATGGAGCAATACCTGTCTCTCAAAAAGTTCATGGAGACCTAAGTGGGCATCCTTATAAATAACTGGCTTCAGAGGCTCAGGAAGCAGATCTCGCTGTTTCTTTACCCCTGCCCCAGATTTTTTTTTGATTTCATCTGTGATTAAATGATCAAGTTGTGCTGATTTTATTATCTCTTCTAATGTAGCACGAGGTGAATCAAAAAGTGACTGTCCTTTTACTATAATTATTTCTGTTTTCATCTCACTTTCAGTAATTACCAACGACAAGGGGGCTATTGGCATAACACATGGTATGAATGCTATAGAATCAGCAATAAAACCAGGAGAACTGTAGTCATTAAAAAGATGATTGCCAACATGGGATACAACTGCTGATGTTATGTACTTGCCTTTTCTCATTTGAAAATTCCATAAACTCTTAACAAATACTCCAAGCATTCTCTTAGATAATCGGCGATACATTAAATTATTTCTACTGCGGCCTATATATTTTTTCTTTTGCAGCTTGGAAAGCAATTGGGATAACAACTGAGACCATGTCTGATCTTTTTCAAGGGTGATAAAAACAGGGAGACTAAGATTCCCCGTACTTCGAGGTTCATCCTTTGATATCTCTTGACGAAGATCAACTGGGACCATCATAGTTCCCTTATCGTCCTTCTTTTCAATTAATAATTTATTGATACCAATTCCCAGTTTTGCTACTATAGCCGGGTCAGTTCCCTTTAAAGTAATTCTGTCATAGTCAAAGGAAAAATTGTTTTGTATATCAGCATCAGCATTTAACGGGGGCCCCTCACTTCGAGGGATTTTTGGTTCATCTTTCTTAATAGGTGCTCTTTTCTCAAGAGTAAAGGTATCATCAGTCATGATAGAATCAGCGGCTTCGATTTTTTCACCACGTAAAGTTGCGAATACTGCTTTGGCCCAAAATTCTAAACCACGGCCATCCATAACAGCATGTACTGAGCGGAAAATGACTAGAGATCGATTATCCTCTTGTGCTAACTCAACTTCCACTGTATGTCCGCCTTGAGGATCAAAACCATCATGCATGTTGACATATTCACTTAGGTGCTCCCTTGTATTGGGATATTTTTCCAGTAAAATCACTTTTGCCGGTTCACCATCGTTAATCCAATTATTTTTATGAAGACGAAGACAAGTTCCAGGAAATTTCTTGCTTACCTTGATCAAAGCATCCTGAAGTTCATCAGGTTTTAATATACCTTTGCCCTCAATAATAGCTTGTATCACAATATCAGAAAATATTTCTTTTCCCGATAGATATAAATGTTCAACGCTCGTAACAGGACGTTTAAAAACCATATGTTTATCTCCTTAAGTATCAATAGGGTAAAAGCCTAAAACTAATAGATTTGCAAGGGATTAGTTCTTTCAAAAATGAAGGAAATCGATTGTAATTTTAATTATCAGTTTAAATACTAACAGTATCTTTAAACTGATAATTAAAAGGGTCACTTATTGTCAAAGTATTTTTAAAAACAATGCTTTGTTAGAAATTAATTTACAAATACAAGATTACTATAATGAATTCTTTATTTCAGACAGCAACTTATGTTTAATTGTAGTTAAAATAGTACAAGGAAGAATAAACAGAGATAAGGAATTTAAATTTAAGGTAGCACTAGAAGCTATAAAAGTGAAACTAATTTAGAAGAACAAAATAAACTTTTAAGATAATTTGAATCAATACGCAAGAATCCATTTCCTGATGTCAAAAACAATCTACCCAGACTAATACCCAAGGTTACTTTCATTGAAATTTAAGAATATGAATATCATTATAATTTTTAAATGTATATTTTAGATTCGTACCTTTAACAGCTATTGCAGCAATATAATCATCTGATGATAAAATTTCTTCTAATGACCACGTACTTATATCACAATTTTCATCATCAATCAATTGAGTATTAGAATTTGGATCAATAGATACACTAAACTTATTAAGGGGATATGACAGACCTAAACCTTGTGCTTTTATATATGCTTCTTTTCTAGTCCATGTTGCAAAAAATGCTTTTTGTCTTAAACTATTTGATAATGAATTAAATTTTAATATTTCATATTTTGAAAAATACCGATTAATTACATCATCGTAAGGTTTAAGACTGGTTATATTTTCAATATCTATTCCAATATGTTTATTCTTAACTATTCCCAAAATTATTTTATTATTTGAATGAGATACATTAAAATTTATTTTCTGATGATTTAATGTTTTATCAATATTTGGTTTTCCATATTCATTATAGGTAAAAATAATCTTTTGAGGTTCAACATTTAAATAGTAACTTAATATTTGTCGCTGAACTCCTCGTTTTATTATAAAATTTTTTTTATCTTTTTCGAAAACAAATCGATTAGCTCTTTTCATTTCATCATCTGAAAGATTTTTTATATAAAAAGGTAAATTAGAATCCTCATCATCAACTGATATGCAATAGATATGAACATCATTTAGTTCTAGAATATTCTCTAAGGGAATTTTTTGTTTAAAATTGAAATTCATTTTACCTATCACCAGAAGATTATAATAAAAGAAATTTAATGATTAGTTAAAAATGTCAATATTATTTTAACTATTCATTTCAGATACTACTCAAATAAGGTTGCAAAGTTAATATTAAGGTAATTGTCTATTTATATAATACCCTCTCTTTCTTTATTATATAATCCATTCATTTGATTTTTTTCAACGCATTCATATCCACCAGTTTTTGCATATCTTGTGAGTATGATTACCTGAAAAGAAAACCCAAAAAATGCTTAAGGGCTATCACAATTTACTTCAAAATCTCTCAATGATTGGTACGTAAACAAGACGTATATTTATAAATTGACCAGCCTTATACATAATGTGTATAATACTTGTCTGATAAAAAATAACACATCAAAAATATTATCAATAGACATCTGGATTCACCTTTATATAACAAACAACTCCTAAAATATTGAAGTAAATAAATTCTAAAATTATTTTTCCAATCCAATTTTGTTTTTAACTGTGTTTACCCCTATCTTCACCTGTCTTTTCACAGCATGAGCAAGTACTTTTTTAGGTAACTTCTCATAAGGTATGCCTGCTTTATCAAATTTCTTTGTGAGCTTAATGGCATCAAACTTGCACTTATATGCGCAAACACCACAACCAAGACAGATATTTTCATCAATGAATGATACACCGCAACTAAGACATCGTTCAGCCTCTTTCAGTATTTGCTCTTCAGTAAAAGCCAGACGTGTATCTTTGAAAGCTATATTATTCTTTGTTGAGTGTCCTATACTTTGTCTTGGAGTCTTGTCGTAGTTCTCTACAACAATGGTTTCTTTATCAAGTGAATGGAACTCTCTCTTATTTCGACCAATTGTAAGGCTGTGTCCCGGCCATACAAAGCGGTGAATTGATATTGCCGCCTCTTTCCCTGCTGCGATTGCGTCTATGGCAAACTTAGGGCCTGTGAAAACATCCCCTCCAACAAAAACATCGGGCTGATCTGTCTGATAGGTAAAAGAATCTGCTACAACGGTTTTATCATTGTTGAGATTTACATTGCTCTCTGTAATCAAATTTCCCCATTCTATGGCCTGGCCAACTGCTATCAATACATGGTCAGCTTCTACTATGATTGTGTTATTCTCATCATATGTTGGATTAAATTGCTTATCATCACCAAAAACGGAGCTACACTTCATGAATTCTACTCCTGTGACTTTACCCTTTTTTGATAAAATACGCTTTGGTCCCCAGGAATTGTTAATTGCAATATTTTCCTCAAGAGCTTCTTCAATCTCTTCTTCTAATGCGGGCATTTCTTTTCTGGATTCAAGACAATACATATCAACTGTTTTAACATCAGATCTTATAGCTGATCGTGCTACATCAATGGCAACATTACCTCCACCGATAACTATCGTCTTGCCCTTGATCTGAGGATTTTTCTCAAGATTGATATCTCTGAGAAAATCAATCCCTGAGATAACACCATCAGATTGCTCACCTTCGACTCCTATTGTCCTGCTTCCCTGAGCACCTATAGCAATATAGAATGCCTCAAAGCCCTTTGTTCTGAGTTGATCTAGTGATATATCTTTTCCAACTTCAATGCAGGTTTTGAATTCAACTCCCATCTCTTTCAAAATATCAATCTCAGCATTGATTACATCCTTTTCGAGACGGAAAGATGGAATGCCTAGAGTTAACATACCACCAAGTTTTTTCTCTTTCTCAAAGACCGTCACTTTGTAACCATCAACAGCAAGATAATAAGCACATGAAAGACCTGCTGGACCAGACCCTATGATTGCAATGGATTTACCATAATCGTTTATTCTCGGTGGAATATATCGAAGATCTTTGTTGAGATCCTGTTCTGCAATGAATTTTTTTATTTCATCTACAGCAACAGGATCATCTATATCTCCTCTCGTACATTCAGATTCGCATTTTCTCGGGCAAATCCTTCCGCACACTGCAGGAAATGGATTCTCTTTTTTTATCAACTCAAGGGCGTCGGTATATCGTCCAAGAGAAGCAAGTTTTACATATCCCTGAACAGCAATATGAGCAGGGCATTCTGTTTTGCAGGGGGCAGTTCCTGTTTCAACTACGTTTTTACGATTGCTTCGATAATCAGGATTCCAGTTGTCTGCCCCCCATTTATTATCATCTGGCAAAAGGGCTTTAGGGATATCAATAGGTGTATTTGAACAGATCTTCTGACCCAGTTTTGCAGCATTAGCATGACAATGCTCAACACATTCTCCACATCCCACACATTTCTCAGAATCAATTTCAGCTACAAAATTTGATCGAGATAAATTTGGGGTACCATAAAACTGAGAAAGCCTTAACCCTAAACATGAGCAGGTACAGCAATTACAAATGATCCAGATTTTATCATTGCCATCTACATTGGATATCTGATGAACAAGTCCATTCTCTTCGCATTTTTTAAGTATATCCATGGTTTCGTTATAATCAATCTGTCTGCCTCTATCCATACGAACAAGATACTTTGCCATTTCACCCACTGCAATACAGACATCCTTTTCCAGGTGGCCGCAGCCTTCTCCCATAAGCCTTCTGGTTTTACGGCAGACACAATCCCCCACTGCAAAATAATCATATTTTGTTAGCCAAAATGAAAGTTGTTCATAGGTAGCTGTTTTTGACTCAGCGGATATGGTTTCTTCTATTGGAATAACACGCATTGGTGCAGCACCAAGAGGCATTAGAGGTGTGTAATCATGTGCTCCACCCCTGCTCTGTCTTTCAAATGCCTTTATTATTTGAGGATATTTTTTAACCTGTTCTTTATTAGCCGCCATGAGCTCCATACTTCCGGGAATAAAAATAGGTAGAGTAAATTCCTCTAATTCATTTTCATCATGCTCTTTAGTTATTTCTATGGCACCTGTCTGTGCTATCTCCATCAAAATTCTATAGGTCTCTTCAACTGACTTGCCGCATTTTTTAGCCAGTTTTTTAGCATTGGTGGGGACTCGAAGTTTCATTTTCAAAGCAACATCTGCCATTTCGTCCGTAATGATACAATCAAGGGCGTAATATCCCGGTGTATTTTCATGAACACGTATTTTGGATCCAATTATATTTTGAACAAGCTTTACAATTTTTGGTCTTAATGACATAGTATTACTCCATATTTCAGATATTGACAGAATGAGGTTCGCCGAACCCCATTCTGTTCATACCGTTATATTACAGGTGTTATTTATGTCAATAATATATTGATATATTGACCACTTTTTGAACGATATTTTCACTATGTACATTTAATATTCATGATTTTAGTATTATTTTAGAAATCCTTGCAATTGAAGTGGATGATGAAATAATGGAATAATATTATTCTAAATTATACAGAATACTATTATGTATTGTTAACTAATAGCTGAATAATTTCTAACATATGAAAATGAAATACTAGGAATAAGGATGATAGCACCTAATGTCAAAGCTGACGAATAGACAAAAACAGGCCAGTGAAACCAAATTAAAGATACTTGAAGTATCCTCTGAGCTTTTCAGAGACCGCGGCTATGACAATGTAAAGGTTGTGGATATATGTACGGATGCCAATATTTCTGTTGGAGCCTTTTACCATCACTTTAAATCAAAGGAAGATATTATCAACCAGGGATACACTGAGGTAGATGTTTTACTGCAGGCACGTTTGGAAGATTTAACCTATTCAACAGCCAAAGAAGGAATCTATAAAATTTTCAATGCCTATTGTGATATCCTTGAAGAACTGGGCCATAATTTCGTTACAATGTCATACCGACTTTTGATAGGCAAAGGAAGTCCTTTCCTCTTAAGTAAGGATCGTTTTCTCCACAAGATAATGATTGATGTCATTTCTGATGGTATTGACAAGGGAGAAGTTGTCTCACGTTTCTCAAAGGATGAGACCACTGACATGCTCTTCAGATTTTTTCGTGGCGACCTCTTTAACTGGTGTCTCCATAATGGTACCTATTCTTTGAAAGAAATCTTCTTCAGAGATCTTGACCTCTTCTTTTCCAATTCAAAGGATGACTTGTATCTGAAGTAAGTACATTGATCAAGGTAACATTATCTCCTTGACAGTGTTTACAAAAACATGATAATAATAGTATATTAACTTCTGAAGGTTCTAATGCATAAACGTCTACTCATATCTATCTTCCTTCTATTATGCAGCTATTCTTATATATTCTCATTTTCACCAATTTCACTGGATAACAACGATTGGTATTTAAAAAAAGGATTCAAGAATGAATGGATAAATCTTCCCAAAAACAAGACTTCAAAAGGCTGGATTACGAAGAAAGGAACCCCAATAAGACTTAATGAGCTCGAAAAAGAAAATAAAACTATTGAATATACCTTTATAACATATTTTAAAGTAAATTTGAATGACATCAAAAATATGACCATGCTTGGTCTTTACTTCCAATCAATAGGTGAGAATTGGCAAATATATATCAATGGTCATCTTCTTGATAGTCAACTTTTTCTCACTGAGGATATGAATGTTAAGGTTAATAAATTCACTAGAGGACTAATCGTTACATTTCCAAATACTATTCTAAAAACGAAGAATACACTTACAGTTAGAATAATAGGAAAACCTCATTATTACGGCACAGGTTTCAATCTACAAAGTAATTTCAGAAAAGGATATTACATAGATCTTTTTAAAAATCTGAAACTTCATCACAATGAATTTATTATTAAAATAATACTTGGAATATTTTTATTTATTTTTGCTTACCATAGTCTTCTTTTTATACAACGAAGATCTGATCAATATAATTTGTACTTTGCATTAGCATCATTAATTATATTTTTTTATTACATAACACAGTCTGAATTTATTTTCATATATATTAAACATTACAATATTTCCTTTGATATAATTGAAGATTTAGAATTAATATTATTATTAATTTCATTCCCAATAATTATCTTTTTCATAGAAAGTTTCCTTAATAATAAAATTTCTAAAGCCAGCAAGATTATATTCTTAATAGATTTTATTTTAAGCCTATACGTTCTTTGGATTGACAGGTATCAATGGTCAGATTTATTACATTTTTCTCAAGTTTTATTTATAATATACTTAGCCTATCTTATTTTCAATGGTTATAAAAAAATAATAATACAAAAAAAAATCATCAAATATCTTGCACCGGCAATACTCATTATTGGAACAACCATAATAGACATTCTTGATACTGTGATATTTAACTATGGTATTGGTTTAACTAAATACAGTTTTATTCTCTTTATTGCCAGCATATCATTGTCACTTGCAAATAAATCCATGAAAGCATTCAATGATCTTGATGAATTAACTGAAGACCTTGACAAACAGGTAAAAGACAGAACGAATGAATTAGCCCTTGCTAATGATCAGCTTAAAGAACTTGATATATCTAAATCAAATTTTTTCGCCAACATCTCTCACGAACTTCGCACTCCTCTCACTTTGATATTATCCCCCATACAATCTGTGCTTCAGGGAGATTACAAAAAAGACGTAGATGATGAATTTTTAAAAAATCTTCAGAGAAATGCAATCAGACTATTAACTCTCGTAAACAACCTTCTAGACTTTGCTAAACTTGAGGCAGGAAGAATGACACTCAATGTTTCCTTCATTGACATATCATCTTTCATCAAGAAATTCAAAGAGAACCTGAATCTGGTAGCTGAATCTAAAAATATAACTCTCAACTTTTATGACAAGTTACAAAAACCAGTTTCACTTTATTTCGATCTTGATAAAATGGATAAGATAATAATGAATCTATCATCTAATGCATTAAAGTTCACTGATAAGAATGAAACCATTGATATAACCTTAAAAGATAATAACAATAGTGTATCAATTATATTTAAGGATAGTGGCATTGGAATCCCATCTGACAAAATTGGTACCATCTTTGATCGCTTTAGTCAGGCAGACACCTCATCGTCCCGAAGCTATGAAGGAACAGGTATAGGTCTCGCATTGGTTTATGAACTGGCTACTTTGCACGGAGGAACTCTCGAGGTTAAAAGTAATTTCATCAATGAAAAACCCCATGATCACGGGAGTACATTCACTATAACTATACCCAAAGGAAAAGAGCATCTTACTGGAAGAGAAGACGTTACATTTATGAATAGTGAAAATCCTCAAAGAGAAATTAAAGATTTACATGCAACAGAATTAAATATTTTAACGAAGACCTATGATGACACCTCTGAAAGGATATCAAATATAACTTCTAATCACAAAGTACTAATAGTAGAAGACAATAAAGACATGCGGGACTTTCTTGTTTTTCTTCTATCAGATCATTATAATATTGAAACTGCTGTAAATGGTGCTGATGGATTATTAAAAACAGATCAATTAAAACCAGATATTATCATAACTGATGTCATGATGCCTGTTAAGGATGGTTATGAGATGACTAAGGAACTGAAAAGTAATTCATCCTCTAAGCATATTCCAATTTTAATGCTAACAGCGAAGGCTGAGTTGTCATACAAACTTGAGGGTCTTGAGTTTGGTGCAGATGACTACCTAACAAAACCATTCAATTCAAAAGAACTTCTTACCAGAATAAAATCCCTTTTGAAAACATCAAAATATGAAACAGAGTTAGCCTTAAGAAATCAGGAAATAGAATCAGAACTAGAACTGGCACGTTTAATTCAGAACAAACTATTTTCCTCTGAAACACCAATAATTCCCGGGTATAACTCTTATGCAACTTTGATTCCCTATGACAAGGTTGGAGGAGACTTCTATGATCTTAAAGATATGGATCATCTCATCTCTCTTTTTGTTGCCGATTCATCGGGCCATGGACTAGCCAGCTCTTATCTCTCATTGATTGCAAAGATTGCTTTAGACAGCATAGACCGTTATCATTCTGCGTTAAAGGTGCTTAATTTCATTAATGATTACATCTGTCGATCAACAGTTAAAAATAATTTTGTTACTTCATTCTATGGAGTAATTAATAAAAACACCAATATCATGGAATATTCCAGTGCTGGTCATGAACCACAGTTTATATATCGAGCTGAAACTGATGAGATTATTATTCTAAAAACGAAAGGCAATCCATTGGGCTGGTTTACTGAGATAAAACTTGAGAAAAAAGAAATAAAGCTTGAGAGTGGAGATCGATTAATTTTATTTACTGATGGTATTATTGAGGCACAGGGTAATAAAGCTGAGATATATGGTGATGAAAGATTCTATAAATTCATCAGAAAGAACAAAAATCTTTTACCAAAACAATTTTCTGATTTGCTGCTTCAAGAGTTAAAGGAATATTCTGGTTTCAAAAACTTCGAAGATGACCTCACTTTGATTGTTTTTGATATTGAATAAGAGATTTCTCAAAAAGGCGAAATAAAGTAGAATATATTTCATTCATCATAGCTATCTAAGGTATAGACTTACTTTTTTTTCTCTACTATACTTTTCTTCATTTTGTACAAATAAATTGGAAGATGATAATATCCTGTAGAGCTTTTATTTATGCCTATCCTTGATCGCACTAAAAAAACATTGACAGTTCAAAATAAGGTATGTTATAAAAAAAACAATGAACATAAAACTCTTAGCTTTACATATAAAAATGATAGTAAGTAATTTTAAAATAAAAAAAAATTTTACAGTGAGGTCTTATGAAGTCTATTAAAACATTATCTTTTTTTATAATAATATTCGCTCTGAGCTGTACACCAAAACCTGAAACCTTTGGCATCGGAATTGTCACAGGTTCTTCATTAAACTGCAGAGAAAAGCCATCATTAAAATCAAAAATCATAAAATCATATTCTTTTGGAACACCTCTTATTTTAACCAAAAAATCTAATAATACAACAAGAATCAATAAAAAGGAATTCTATTGGTATCAAGTATCTGAAAACAAAGGTTGGGTTTATGGTAAATATCTCTTAAAGACTCCCCATAATAAAGATTCATTTAAAGCTTTCAATCTTGAACGAATAAGATGCAATTATGTATGTGGAGGCTTTTCATGTTTTGCAACATTTTCACCATATTTCATTAATGATTATTACATAGTAACCACTTCCCTCAATGACTATCCTGAAAGTAAAATTCCACACTTTGGAATAATTATAGGGAAATATACCAAAACTAGTAATAAAATACTTTTCGGACCAGCAATACATTTTGTTGCATATGACAGTGACGGTAACTACGTAGTAAATCCAATGTCTAAAAGTTTTGAAGATAAAAAAAATATTAAAAATTTCAGTAGAATTTTTTATAAGAAAAAAGATAGTGATGGAAATTTTTATCATTTTGATAAAACTAAAAACATAGATAGAATTAAACTAAGAAATGACTGTAAAAACACAAAAAAGCAAATTTGGGAAGATATTCTTACAATTAAAAATATTCCTTTTAAAGTAATGATGAAAAAATTCCCTTTGATTCAGAAGACTAAAAAAGGGGTTACTGTAAATTAAATTTTGTGATAGAACAGGACAATATGAGTTATTTTGACACTATAGAAAATGTTAAAGAGTACATAGAAATTGCTGATGGATTTGATGGTTCAGATTTAATTGAAATATTAAAGAATCATTTAGCAGAAGGTTCTACTGTTCTTGAATTAGGCATGGGCCCCGGTAAAGATCTTGATATTCTAAAAAAAACGTTTGTTGTCACTGGATCAGATAAATCAAAGGTATTCATAGAGCTTTACAAAGAAAACAATCCCGATGCTGATCTATTAATACTCGACGCTATTACAATAGATACTGAAAGAAAGTTCAATTGTATATATTCAAATAAAGTATTAATGCATCTGGAAAAAGATGACCTCATCAATTCTCTTCAAAGACAAAAACAAATATTAGTGGATAATGGACTTTTATTTCACTCTTTTTGGTATGGAAACAAAAGAGAGGAACATCATGGGCTCTTATTTAATTATTACACAGAATCTGATCTCAAAGAGATAATTAACAATGAATTTGAAATCATTGAAATGAAAATCTACACTGAAATGGATGAAAATGATTCTATCTATGTTTTACTGAAAAATAAATAAACACACAATTAACTTTGATCTCAGGTAAGTGCCTCTTATGTGTCAGCTACACTTCCTAATTATAGATCAGTTCATTGATTCAACTCATTTATAATTACAATCGAGGTTTTAATTATGCTAGAACAGATTTACTTACTTTTAAAGATAGATATACTTTATGACATCTCACGATTAATCCTCTATATTTTTTCTATTCTTATGCCCATTACAGGGGCATTATTTTATGTAAATGACGCACTAAAAAAATTGTTCAATGCAGAAAAAGATTCATTGCTAGATAAAATTGGTGAATATTTTCTCCCCTCATTATTTTTTATTAACTTTGCAGTGCTCCTTTTGGCTGGATCTCTGTTTTTCATCACCTCTTTTGCAAATAATTTACTGGTCATAACACCTCAACAAAAATTTGAATATATATCATTAACACTTGAGGAATTAAAAAAAGATGATGAGTATAGATTTCATTTTAAAGAGTTAAAATCTTCTTCAGAAGATACATTCTTGACCTATCACGGTGCAATGGATGCAAAAAAAGTTAAGGATGATATCAAAACTAAGATGAAAATGGGGGGGAAATATATGATCCTGGTAGAAAAAAGCGTTCCCAGCAGTGTTCCTTATATAGATACAGTTCATAGAATAATTGATTTTGACTTTCTCAATGATCATAAAAAATACAGTCCTCTCATATACGGCATTAAGGGTCATGGAATTAACTATGACTTTCGCCCAATGATGAAAAATAATTCTGATGGTGGTATATATTTTTTTCTCTTTTTTGGTGTAATAATTTTTCTTGCAGGATATATATTATTAAAAGGAATAATTCAAACATTTCAAGAAGAGACTTCTCAAACTACCTAATAAGTTTAGAAGTCATTTTTTTCTATTAACTCATTAACCGATAAGATAGATGTGCCTTTCAAAATAAAACTTATATTCAAATTATCAATGTCCAGGAAAATCAAATTCAATCCAAAACTTTGATTAAGATTATATCTAATCTGTCTTATTCAATTGATTTTTGAAATCATCAATAGTTTGAACTGGTTGAGAGCACCTTCCCTGAGAACAGATATATGCTGTTGTTTTATTATCCAAGGCAACCTTTTCATTAACTACAGGAGAAATTCTATTAATGGATTCATCTGATTTATCAACTAGAATTACAATCTTTTGAGGCAAATAAATTGAATCCAGAACTTCTTTATATTGATGCATCAAATTATCATCCCCATTAACAATGACAATTTCTTTGTAATCACTGTAATAATCATTTATGCCAACCATCAAATGACCATAGGCTTGGGGATATTGAGAAAGACTCTCACCATAGGACTTTACCATTTTTTTGAGTCTCTTCTCATATGAAACATCAATAGTGATATGATATAATTTCAATAGATTCATAAACTGAACCGAATTGCCAGAAGGCATTGCACCATCATTGAAATCCTTTGGCTGTATAAATAATGATCTATCATTTTTAGAGGTAGTAAAAAATCCACCATTATCATCTTCAAATTCTTCAATTAAAATTGCATCAAGTTCAATTGCCTTTTCTAGATACAACGTATCACTAGTAGCTTCAAATAAATCAAGAGCAGCAGAAATAGTATATGAATAATCTTCAAGAAATGCCCTGGTGTCTTGACGTACCTTATTAAATGATCGGTATAATGATAGTCCATCATAGAGGCTTTCAAGTATAAAATTCATTGTTTCACATGCTTTCTCGAGGAGATCCTTATCATTAAATGCCATTGCTCCCTTTGCAAGGGCAGAAATTATAAGTGCATTCCAGGATGTGAGAATTTTTTCATCAACAAAGGGTTTATCTCTTTTTATTCTTATTCCAAGAATTTTTTTATTAATATGACTTTTATAATCATAGAATATATGTTGAGAAGGCATCAAAGACTGAGCTTCTTTTATAGATTTTTCAGTTGTATAGAGAACATTTCGATTCTCAAAATTACCATTTGGGATTAGATTATAGAGAGTTTTAAAAAATATTGATTCTTCTTTCTTAAGAATTAAATCGATCTCATCGATAGTCCATGAAAAGAACCATCCCTCTTCATTTTTATTTTTATCATTGAGAGAGTCAGCATCTGTTGCAGAAAAAAAACCTCCAGAGTCAGCCTCCATTTCATCAATCAAATAATTGAAAATTTCATATGCAATTGTTTTAAAGAATACATTCTTTGTTAAAAGAAAAGCCTCTGTATAATCAACAGCCAGCTGTCCATTATCATAGAGCATTTTTTCAAAATGAGGAATATGCCATTTTTCATCTGTAGAATAACGATGAAACCCTCCTTCAATATGATCATAGATACCACCATAGGCCATTTGCTTTAAGGTATTAACAATCATTTCTTTTACTTTTTGATATTTTTCATCTTCACCACCTTGATGCTTCAAAGAATCATATATCCTTAAAAGAAACTTCATATTAAGAGAACTGGGAAACTTCGGTTTGCCACCTATACCTCCATTTGAAGAATCATAATGAGATATATAATAATCCAAGGTCTTTGATAAAATAGATGAATCAGGAAAATCAGAACTTTTATTTGTTGAAATATTTTTTGAAACAAAGGCAACAATGGCCTCTGTTTGATGTGATATATTTAAAGGTTGATCATCATAGGCATTTTTTAATTCTTCAAGTATAGTTAAAAATCCAGCACCTATACCACGTTCACCATCTCTCGGTGGAAAGTAGGTTCCTCCATAAAATGGTTCTTTCTTTTCATTGAGCCAAACACTCATTGGCCATCCACCATGACCTGTAATTCCCTGGACTGCAGTCATATATACAGCATCTAGATCAGGTCGTTCTTCTCGATCTACTTTTACCGCTATATAATTTTCATTAAGGTATTCTGCTATCTCAAGATCTTCAAAGGATTCCTCTTCCATAATATGACACCAGTGACAGGTTGCATAGCCTATGCTGAGAAAAACCGGCCTCTGTAGTCTTCTTGCAGTTTCAAAGGCCTCTTCATTAAAAGCATACCAATTAACGGGATTATGTGCATGCTGCAAAAGATAGGGACTTCCTTCTAAAATAAGACGGTTGGTGTAAAGGGGCTCTCCCTTTGATAGATGATGAGTTCTTACAGGATAGATGCCCTTTTTTTTCAAACGTATGTTATTGATTTTTTTATATAAGTTTTCTTCTATATATTTATTCATTGTATTCACCTTGAGTTTTAGGATGATTGAATAATATACTTAAAAGAAAGAATCTTTTCTATTAAATGAGAAATTAATATAATAATTTCTCATTTAATAGAAAATTATTTACTATGATTTACTATTTTTTCAAGAAGACCTTTTTCATTATAATAATACCACTTCCCTACTTTTCTTCCATTATAAAAATATCCTTTCCGAATCCACTTATTCCTATCGGTTGAAAATTGCCATTTCCCATGTTTTATATTATTTTTAAAACTTCCAATAATAATTCTTCTACCGCTATTACTAAAGATGTTTATTTGACCATACAACATTCCATTTTTAAAATGAGAAATCTGTTTTGGATTGCCATTTTCTAAAAATAGTGATTCTCTGCCATGTTTTTTACCATTTCTAAAACTCACTATCTTTACAGGGACTCCGTTGGCTCGAAAGAGCATGAATTGACCATAAAGCTGACCACCGTAATATGAAGCACGAGATCTCATGTGACCATTCTTATAGTAGAAAGTCCAATTACCATGCATCTTATCTTGTTTATATTTTCCCTTTGCATAGATAGTTTTAGTTCCAGGATAATAAAGAGTCCAATTTCCATTTTTACTTTTATTGGAAACATAACCCTGAGCTTTTAATGAATTATCCCACCAATAGGTTTTAACGAATCCATATTTTTTTTTAAATTTTACTGAATCAAAGTTGTTGAGAGAAATTCCAGAGGTATCATCTGAATCTTTTCGATTGTCATCTGAATTATCAGTTTTGACAGTTGTTACGTTATCATCTGAATAGTTCACCTGTAAAGCACTACATGATAAAAATGAAAGCTGAATAATTAGGATAGTCAACACTATTTTAAGCTGCATTTGTAAGACTCCTGAGATGTAATTTATAATCTATTTTTGTTGCTCCTTGTGAACAAACAGATGCCGGTGCAATAGACTTAAATCACCAATCTCATTTTGAGAGCATCAGAAGAATATAATAATAGCATTGGGCAAAATCAAATTAAATTATATATTTCTTGCCAATTTCAAAAAAAAATTGTTATTTGGTCAAAACTCTGAATTCATCCTTATGAGCTATACAATAATCATAGAGAAGTTTATGAATATTCTCTTCATATTTATAAAATTCATCATCCAGATTATTCAATTTCTCTTCTGTTTCTTCAGTCCAATCTTCCATTTGTTCCCATCTTTTTTCTCTATTTTCATAGGGATTATGATCAGGAAAGAAAGCAAAGGCTTTGTATAATATATCTTTGGTCTTAAGAGCACCAATTTTCTCTAAGATCTGAAAGGTTAATTGACTATGGTCACCTGATGAATTAACAAAATACTGATTAAAGCCTCCATTGTTAATCTCTGATTCCAGTTCCCAAATTAATGCGGGTATTTTTTCAATATGATTTAATTTCTCAAACTTTATGCCAATGTAGTAAAAACCAATTTCCTGAGCAAAATCATGGGGATCAGTGATTGCAAAAATATCCTTCAGAGGTTTGACTTCATTAAAGAGTGATTTCCCTTTAGAAAGGTATAAAGCAAAAAAGATTATAATAAGGGAGATTATTACAATAATATAAATCATAGTATACCTCTTTTATAATAAAATTATAAATAATATAACATATATATTATAAAATTAATTAAAATAATTATGTTGTACAGAATAAATCTCTTTCCCCGGACGATCGATCTCAGAAGTAATTCCTGAACTTCTACGGGTTCTCCCCGCTCCATATTGAAATCCCGGCCCAGATAGTCGTTCATCACATAATATACAGGGATTCAATTTCCCTGATTTATTAGCCGGAGGAACAGATTCAGTGCCAAAAAGCAACTCAAAGAGTCCATAGGTCTTAACACAGGTCCATTTACAGAACTCTGCAGTATTAGCACCATTAAAGGCCCAGGTTTCAGCACAGCCTTCAGTGAAACCGATCTTTTCCATACATTTTTTCTTTTCCTTAAGTGAGAGACGCTTACTACAGGTTTTTGCCATTTTTGTTAGGTCAAATTCTCCATAGACTGCCAGATCCTGCAGGCTTGAACAGGTACCACAGGCTTGAAAATGTGTGAGATAATATCCTTGAGCTTTTTGAAGTCTTGAGATGTTACGAAAGGACTTTAGTCTATATTTGGTTTTCTCATCATTTAAAAACTTCACTCCACAGACTTCAGCTGTTGATTGAGTTGTTTTTCGATTGGTCCAACAGAGATATACAGATTTTTGTGCTGGAAAACGTAGTGGATTTAATTGTTGAATTTTTCTACCATATGAGCATTCTATTGATGCCTTACACTGAGCATCAGATAATGGCATAAAGGGATCATAGGGATTATCAGTGAGCCACTCTTTAGGATTTCCATTATTATTTTGTAAGTCTCTTGCCCTTAGAACTTCATCATTGTTCACTAAAGTAGCAGACCGTAATTGTATTAAAAAATTTTTATCAAAGGGCTGATTTTTGAGAACAACTATTTTGAAGGGATTACAAGATATTAAGAAAATAATCGATAATAAAAACACTGCAATAATTATTTTTTTCAAAGAAGCCTCAATAGCAAAACATCTATTTTAATTAAAAAGTATATTTACAGATGACAAATCAAAAAACATGTATTGTTTTGCAAAAACTATTTTAATTTAATATATCCAAAAGCATATTTATATTTTCTGCATTAAATTGTCCATGGTTGGAATAAATAACCCAATCAGTTAGATTTTCTATTGAATGTTCATCCCTATCCCCTTCATGCATCCCCTCTATCCAATAAGGCTCATTAAGGAGAGTTGCAACAATTGAAGCGTCACCCTTTATTTCTTCAACCTGAAACCAAAGGTGTTCTTTCTGATCATCACTTTGGGCATCATCAATAAGATATCCAAGCTTAACAATGAATGACCAATCCTCATTATCATTCTTTTCCATTGCTTGAACAAAACTTTCAAATCGCTCACGAGCTAAAACAGACATTCGCTCTGTTTCCATATTTGAAATATATAATATTGGATTGTCTTCAAGTGTATTCAAGAAAATAGATGGATGTTTATATTTTTTTAAAAAACCACCTGGAGCAAATAAGATTCCCGCAGGATGATCATGATAGTCATTCCTGTCTTCAACCATACCCTGAGACTTAGATGATACTTTTTTTATTCCCTCTTCCCAGGGCATCCATAGGAGCTCTATATCCTTTCCAATCTCAAAGGGCTCTAAAGGATCAGGAATTCCACTTTCGATCATCATGATTGCAGCTGTATTAATTAAAATTGATAGTGTTGAAGCATTTTCTCTTGTTGCGTTGAGAATCTCAAGTTCAATACATCCACAGCGCAAGAGTCCATGTGTATGAAGCCAGGTGTCCCCTCCTTCATCATAGACAGCATGTATGCAAAATAGATTATCTGGAGCAGGTGGTACTGTTGCCAAAGCATTTTCCTTAACCCAGTCCCATGAAAAAGGTCTGCATGATGCAACATCAACCATAAGAATTGATTGAGGTGCAACAGTATATATAAACAAAAGTTGCTTATGATAATCACCAAGATTATCATCGCTAAAAACAGTTGAAAAACCAAAGGTATATCTGCTTTTATTACCCAGATCAACTTCTTCCTGAGTCACACAATCCCAATTTTGATGAAGATCATCAAGTCTCTCAGAGTATTCTACCCATAACAGATAGGTTTTCTCATCATCACCGTGTATCTTACAATTTATAGAAAGCTCCCAGATTGCAGACTCTGTTTGACTTTTTTCTGTATGGTTAATTGAGACAATATCTATAGAACTCTTTTCCAGGAGATCCATAATAGAGGTTACATCAGGTTGATCTTCTTTTTCTGGAAGAATTGCCATAATCCATGATGCTGGTTTAACCTCCCCTTGAGCAAGAGCAATATATGAATCAGAAATATTCATAAGAATCTCCTCATAATTTTCAATAGTGAAACTATACGTTATTCAAGATCAATTGTCAATGGGCAATAAGGAAAACTTAATAAAATATAGAAATAAAAAATTGATTTTTAAAATAGCATATGATATTATTATACCATGGATTCACACAAGACAACACAATACAGATGCAGCAGAAAAGAATTCATTTCTAAAGCCTTGCACTATTCCATGCTATTGTCTCTTGGCATTGAGATCATACCTCGTGAAATTTATGGGGATGAGAGCCTCGATCATAGAGCGTCATATTGGAAAAAACTTTCACAGGGCCTTGTAAGATGCCAACTCTGTCCCAATGAATGTTTAATTGCTCCAGGCAATACAGGGAGATGTCATGGCCGATTAAATAAAAATGGCACTCTCTTCAGCATTGTTTATGGAAGACCCTCTGTTATAGAAATGGATTCACTCATAAAGGCTCCTCTCTATCACAGCTCTATAAAAAAGGATGTTTTCAGCATAGCCACTGCCGGATGTAATCTCAGCTGCCAATACTGCCAGAATCATAAAATAAGTCAACATGGTCCCAATGATGTAACAAGAACCTTCTCCATGAGTCCCTCTGATGTTGTTAAACGAGCAGTAAAACATAAAGCAGCAGGAATAAACTTCTTCTATTCAGAACCCACAGTATATTATGAATACATGATAGATATTGCAAAACTAGCAAAGAAAAACAATCTAAAGACCTTTTGCATTACAGCAGGTCACATCAATGAAAAACCTTTGATAAATCTCATTGATTATATTGACGGATTTGTTGTTGGACTAAAAGGATTCAATGAAGGTTTTTATGAAAAAATAATTCATGGTGACTTGAAAAGTATTCTCAATACCTTGAAAGTTTTAAAGAAATCTCATAAAAAAACCTATTTTGAGATTGTTAATCTCATTGTATCTGGCTACAATGACAAAAAATCAGAATTAAAAAAAATGACTCAATGGATTGCATCAGAAATTGGAAGAGAAACCCCCCTTCATTTTACTCGCTTTGAGCCACATTATAAAATGAAAAAAATAAAATCAACTCCTCTAAAGACACTGGAGCAGGCATGGAAGATAGCTAAGGAATCCAATTTAAATCACGTGTATATTGGCAATGTTCCCGGTCACAATGGAGCTCATACCATATGTCCAAAATGCAATAAGATACTCATACATCGCATGGGATTTAAGGTTATTAAAGAAACTCACAATGGCAAAGGAACCTGCTCATGCGGATATCAGCTTCCAGGAATTTGGTCAGATAAATGAAACAGATCACAAAACATCTTTCTGTGGTTATCTTTATTTTATCAATAGTTTTAACAACTCACTTAAAAGGACAGCATTCTCAATTATATCAATGGAATCATCAACTACGAGAAATGAATTATCTTGTCATGCAGATCTCAGCCCTCAATATCATTCAGGGTCTTCAGCTTTCAAAAAAACAGATAAAAGAATTATATAGATTTAGTGTGCTCATTGAAAGAATGTCTCCTCCTCCACCATCATTTACAGGCTCTGCAGAAAAAAATCTCGTTAATATTCGATCTACATTTATAGGTCTCTATAATAAACTTTTACATAAAAAATCAATTTCAAAGAAGTTAATAAAAAGGGTAAATTTTCACAGACTTTTGGAAAGCAAGATCATAGGAGCCTCAGTTATTTTATCAAAGAAGAATGATTATTCTGCAAATGGCTGCCTTCGATGTCATGCTCTTCCACCACAGTATGCAATTATAAAATACATGAACAGAAAGGTTTCCATTTCTCCTAAAGAAAGAAAAATTATTGATAGGGCTCATATTACTGATCTCTATGGCAAAAAAGGGATGATAGTTCTCTGGAATCTCAAAGAAAAAATTGACGCACTTCTCTTTGAAACTCAGCGGTATATGTTTCAGGATTTTCAGTGTTGCTTATTGCCTCCGGAAAGTCTCAAGAAGGGTGCCAATATTGGTCAGGCCTTTGTAACAGATAAATGGATTAAGATGTTTAGAGATATAAGAAGAATGCCTCAAAAGTATTGGGCCACATATAGACAACTATATATTATTCCTTTACAGGATATTTACAAGGCATCACAGCCAGGTGTTTCACTAAAGGCTCAAAAAAGAATGATTAAAAAAACCGAAAAACTCTTTGAGCAGATTCGTTCTATGGATGATATTGACTTTGAATTACAGAAGAAAAACCTCTGCAGAAATCTAGGTACTTTATTGCAGTCCAATATCCTTAGGCCGGTAAAAGATCCATCAATAAGACAATTTAAAGAGGCTATGTTTCTTCTATTACCAGGAAATAGTAAGGTTTACAAAATGATGCTGAAGTAATTTTTCACCACAGAGTCACGGAGACACAGAGGATTTGAGGATCAATTTTTTATGATTTCACGGTTGCTGCTTTTTAAATTTTTGAGCATAAATTATATAGAATTCTGAGAAGACCTGAAAGAACAATTTTTATAAAAAGTAGTACGTTTTGTAAATATGAGAACTTAAGGGAGTTCCAAATGATATTATTGAAAAAAATGAAGACTTATGGCATTTCAATTTAATTTATTTTGAGAACATAATATATATTAAAATCTCTGTGCCTCGGTGTCTCTGTTTTTTCATTTATTTTTTAAGAGGATAAAGATATGAAAAGAATTTCATCCATAAGCATTTCACTTATTATATTATTATTTTCCTTTTTTCTTTTTTCCCAATGCGGCAGATGCACCAAAGGATCATGTATAAATGGACCTGGAGCATGGCAATTGCATGATGGCTCTACATATAAAGGCAATTTTAAAAATATGATGTTCCACGGTTATGGAGAAATAATCTTTAAAGGCGGTACATATAAGGGATATATCTACAAGGGTCAATGGAGCAAAAACAAAATAAAGGGCAAGGGCATTCTTCTCTATCCCAATGGAAATATATACAGAGGTTTTTTCAAAAACAATAAATTCAATGGTATGGGAGTTTTCTTATATAAATCTGGAAAATTTAAAGGTAGTACCTACAAAGGAAACTTCAAAGACAATAAATTCCATGGCTATGGCACCTTTATTTTCGCAAATGGCAACCGCTACGAGGGGTCTTTTGAAAACAATAAGTTTAACGGCAAAGGAACCTTCACATACAAAAATGGTTACTTTAAGGGATCAAAGTACAAAGGTGATTTCAAAGACAATGAGAAGCACGGCTACGGCATCTTTTTATTTGGTAATGGCAATACCTATAAGGGCTGGTGGAAGTATAATAAATTCCATGGCCAGGGCACCTTTACCTATTCCTATGGCAAGGTGCTCAAGGGATCATGGAAGAATGGGAAGTTTATTGAATAAATTCACCACATTTTTTTATGTCTTTGTCTGAAATAAATTCCCTTGACAGAAAATCCTGTGATTCAATAATCCGCTTAATGTCGATTATATCGGCAAAATTTTTAGCGAGGTTAGTTCAATGAAAAAAGTTGGATTTATTGGCTGGCGCGGCATGGTTGGTTCTGTATTGATGAACCGTATGAGCGAAGAGGATCTTTTCAAAGGATATGAAGCGATTTTCTTTACAACCTCGCAGGTGGGCCAAAAAGGGCCCGATGTTGGAATGGACATCCCCCCCCTGCAGGACGCTTATGATATATCAATTCTTAAAACCTGTGATATAATTGTCACATGTCAGGGAAGCGGCCATACAAATGATGTTCATCCAAAATTGAGAAAAGATGGATGGAATGGATACTGGATTGATGCTGCTTCTGCCCTTAGAATGGAAAAGGACAGCATAATAGTTTTAGATCCTGTAAATAGATCAGTTATAGATAATGGTATTAAAAATGGTGTAAAGGATTTCATTGGTGGTAACTGTACCGTAAGTCTCATGCTTATGGCCATGAATGGTCTCTTTGATGCTGGTCTGGTTGAATGGATAAGTACTATGACCTATCAGGCAGCCTCTGGTGCTGGTGCAAAAAACATGAGAGAGCTTGTTTCTCAAATGAAAAAAATAGGCGTAGATGCCACGGCTCAACTGGATAATCCCTCCGGAGCAATTCTTGAACTGGACAAATTAGTCAGTGCTACTATGAAGGGTGATGATTTTCCAAAAGATAATTTTGGTGCACCTTTGGCTGGAAGTCTGATTCCTTGGATTGACAGTGCTTTAGAAAATGGTCAAACCAGAGAAGAATGGAAAGGATATGCTGAAACCAACAAAATTCTTGGTAATGACCCTGCTATTCCAATAGATGGCCTCTGTGTTCGCATTGGTGCAATGAGAAGTCATTGTCAGGGACTTACTATAAAGATGACAAAAGATGCTCCTATCAATGAAATAGAAGATATAATCGCAAAGGGAAATGACTGGGTCAAAGTTATTGCTAATGAAAAAGAAGCAACTGTTAAAGGGCTCAGTCCTGCTGCTATTTCTGGAACACTGACTATACCTGTAGGTAGAATCAGAAAGATGAACCTAGGACCAGATTATGTAACACTCTTTACTGCAGGAGATCAGCTTCTCTGGGGTGCTGCAGAACCGGTTATGAGAATGTTTAAAATTTTACTTGAACAGTAAGTAATTATTATTAATTATACTTAAATTATAAAACCACTGAATTCTCAGTGGTTTTTTATTTGTTACGCACCCACTTAATTTCATTTAGTATTTCTTAATATTTTCATATGTAGTTCTCCAATACCCCTGAGAAAGAGATTTGTAAGCACAGCGATTGATAATAAATTTTCTTCCTTACATTTAAATTCTAATATCTTTTTTACTCTTGCAGAATCCCGATTCTTATAATATCATAAAGAATCGGGACTGATTTTTCTTCTGCTCCACATAAAACATCCTGTTTTATTCGCTTTTTATTATAATTTCAGATGTTTGAGGATTCACCAACTAGAAAAATGACTATCAATCACTTGATTTCATAAATACTCACTATTTCTAATGACCTGAATCTCATACTTTTTGAGCGATTACTTTTAATATCTCTTTATAGATTTACTTCTTCTTGACAAAAGAATCATTGAAACTTTAATGGTACTACCATTGAGCTTGAAATACTTATATTGCTTTGAATATCTGATATTTTCGACCGATTGGTAATACCATTATGACAAATCAATTAAACTTAATTCCAGTTACAGCGGGCAGAGCAAGTGAAGACATAGCTCTTCAATTAGAAGCTGCTATAATTGAAGGCAAAATTAATCCTGGAGAACGTTTACCCAGTGAAAGAGATCTTCAAAACTCCTTTGGCACTGGTCGAGGTGTCATCAGAGAAGCTCTGAAGATATTAAAACAAAAGGGTCTTATTGAAATAAAAAAAGGAGCTCAGGGTGGTGCCTATATTCTAGAGGCAGGAACCTCCAGTGCCAGTGAATCCCTGGCATTATTTCTCAAACAAAAGAATGTTAATCCATCATATATTATTGAATTTAGAGAGAGTACCGACAAAAGCATAACTGCCTTAGCAATAAGCCGTGGTTCTGCAGAAGAAAAAAAACAGCTCTTAAGCTTTGCTGAAATGTTATTAGATACCGGCAAAAGTAATGATCCTAATTTTAATGCTCTTGTAGAAATTGATAGAAAACTCAATCTCTTATTATCACAGATGACGAAGAATCCGATTTTCCAATGGATAATGGAAACTCTTCAATTAGGTTTTAATTCTCTTGATATTGCTCTTTATGAAGATCCTTTATTTAGGCAAAAAACAATTGAGAATTGGCATATCACGGCAACACTCATTTCACAAAATGAGGTCTTACAGGCTCAAAGTCACATTAACTTACATTATCATTATCTCAAAGAATGTTTAAGCAATCAACACAAGGTGAAATTAATATAATGATATTAACTTCGTTTTAATGAATTGCTTTAAGATAAATAATATTTTTCAATAAACTATAGGAGACACATATGAAGAAGAATTTTGATTACATTATTGTTGGTGGAGGTTCAGCTGGTAGTGTTCTGGCAAACCGCCTCAGTGCTAATCCAGAAAATGAGGTACTTGTTCTTGAAGCAGGTCCCGTAGATCATAGACTTGATTTTAGAATTCACATGCCTGCCGCTCTCACCTACCCCCTTCAAAGTAAACAATATAACTGGTGGTATGACTCAGATAAAGAACCATTTATGAATAACAGACAAATCTATCAGCCTCGAGGCAAGGTGCTTGGTGGTTCAAGCTGCATCAATGGGATGATTTACATTCGAGGAAATGCAATGGATTATGAGAAATGGGCATCCATTAAAGGTCTTGAAGAATGGAGTTATTCTCATTGCCTGCCCTATTTCAAGAGATATGAATATAGACTCAAGGGACAGGATGCCTATCATGGAACTGGTGGTCCCCTGTATCTTACAGATCCTAAATGCGATAATCCTCTTTTTGATGCCTTTTTTAAATCAGTTCAAGAGGCAGGATATCCTTTAACTGATGTAAATGGAAAACAGCAAGAGGGTTTTGGTAAATTTGATCAAACAATATATCGAAGCAGACGATGGAATGCAGCTCGAGCATATATTCATCCAGTTAAAAGAAGACAAAATCTCACAATTAAAACAAAGGCCCTGGCCACAAAAATTCTCTTTGATGGCAAAAAAGCAATTGGTGTTGAATTTAAAAAAGGATTTAGAACACAGAAGGTTTTTGGTGCAGAGATCATAAGTTGCGGTGGTGCAATAAACTCACCTCAGTTATTACAACTTTCAGGAATTGGAAACGAAGAACATCTAAAGGGTTTAGATATTCCTGTTGTTCATAATCTACCCGGTGTTGGAGAAAATCTTCAGGATCACCTAGAACTCTACGTACAATACAAGGCAAATAAACCAGTGAGCCTTTATCCTTCATTAAAATTTTACAATCAACCAAAAATCGGTTTTGACTGGTTATTTAGAAAAAAGGGCGTAGCTGCAAGTAATCACTTTGAAGCAGGTGGATTCATTCGAGGGAATGACAAGGTAAAGTATCCTAATATTCAGTTTCACTTTTTACCTATAGCCATTCGATATGACGGATCTGCTCCTCAGGAGGGTCATGGATTTCAACTTCACGTTGGCCCTATGAACACTGATGTACGTGGTCATGTTAAAATTACTTCAAAGAATCCAAAGAAATATCCAAGTATACTTTTTAATTATCTATCAACAGAAAATGAAAGGAAGGAATGGGTTGAAGCAATTAGACTATCGAGAAATATCATCAATCAGCCAGCCTTTGATGAACTCAGAGGAAAGGAACTTGCACCAGGGATAGAAGCTCAGACTGATGAAGAGATTCTTGATTTTGTTGCAAGAGAAGGAGAAAGTGCATATCATCCAAGCTGTACCTGTGCTATGGGATCTGATGAAATGTCAGTTGTGGATGGAGAACTAAAGGTACATGGCATAGAAAACCTTCGAGTTGTTGATGCTTCAATTATGCCTTTTGTAACAAATGGAAACATCTATGCTCCCGTTATGATGATTGCAGAAAAAGCCGCTGATATGATTCTTGGCAATACTCCTCTAGCACCTGATAATGCCGAATATTATCAACACAAAGCTAAGGGTAAAAAAACTTCTGTGAAGAAAAAATCAGCTCCAAAATCAAGTACAAAGACTAAGGTAAAACCAAAGACTAAAGTGAAAACAAAACCTAAAACAAAAGCAAAGAACAAAAAGAAATAAAGATTTTTCAAAGAGATACCTGAAGGTATTTCTTTGAAGTATTAATAATTTCATATTATTTCAGATCTATTCCTTAAATTCTAAAATTTTGGGGATAGTATAATTCTCTTTTATTAAGGATATTATATTATGAAGAAGATTCAGATGTATATAAATGGTCAGTGGGTAGATTCTCAATCCAATGATACCCGTGAAATAATAAACCCCTTTGATCAGTCTATTATTGCTATAGCCTCTGAAGGAGACCGTTCTGATTCTATAGAGGCTATTAAGGCTGCTCGAGATGCATTTGACTCAGGGCCCTGGAGTACATCCACTGGCACTGGAAGAAAAAATCTTCTTTTAAAGATGGTTGATCTTATTAAAAAAAATCATGAAGAACTGGCTGAACTTGAGAGCCTGGATACAGGAAAGACCGTTGAAGAAAGCAGATGGGACATGGATGATATTGCTGGAATTTTCTTATACTATGCAAATCTAGCTGACAAAGATCTTAGTCAAAATATTAATTCTCCAATAAAAAACTCAACAAGTACAGTGAAATATGAGGCTGTTGGTGTATGTGGCCAGATCTCTCCATGGAATTACCCACTCCTTCAGGCATCTTGGAAAATGGCCCCTGCCCTAGCAGCAGGATGTACCATTGTGATGAAACCCAGTGAGATCACTCCCTTAACAACAGCAAAGATCGTTGAACTCTCTCATGAAGCTGGTTTTCCTCCTGGAGTTGTTAATCTAGTTATGGGACCAGGCCATACAGTGGGTGCTGAACTTGCTGAGAACCATAATGTTGATCTTATTTCCTTTACTGGTGGTGGCATTACAGGTAGAAAAATAATGCAGGCTGCAACGGGTAATGTAAAAAAAATAGCACTGGAGCTAGGAGGAAAGAATCCCCATATAATTTTTGAAGATGCTCAAATTGATGTTGCCCTTGATGCAGTAATGAATGGTGTTTTCTTTCATGCAGGTCAGATATGCTCTGCTGGTGCACGAGTTATGGTTCATGAAAAAATACATGATGCCTTTGTTGACGCTTTAAAGAATAAGATTTTAGCCATCAAACTTGGAAATGGATTTGATAAAGATACCAAGATGGGTCCATTAATTTCAAAGGATCACATGGAAAAGGTTGAGAACTTTGCAAAAATCGGTATTGATGAAGGCGCTCACCTTCTTTGTGGTGGCAAGAGATCTGATGATCCTCAATTATCAAAGGGATTCTTTTTTGAACCAACACTCTTCTCTGGTTGTACATCACAAATGAATATAGTCAGAGAAGAAACCTTTGGTCCAATCATCACAGTTGAAAAGTTTTCTTCTGAAGAGGAAGCCATTAATCTGGCAAATGATACAGTGTATGGTCTTTCTGCAGGTTTCTGGACTGAAGACATTGATAGACAGAAAAGAGTATCAAAGGCATTACGATTTGGCACAGTATGGATCAATGACTATAATATCTACTTTGTTGAGGCTCCCTGGGGTGGTTATAAGGAATCTGGAATAGGTAGAGAACTGGGACATGGAGGCCTCGAAGAATATTTAGAGACTAAACATGTTTTTCAAAACAATAAACCCACAAAGCTTGGCTGGTTTTAGTAAGATAAAGTATTACATAAAAGCTAGATTCCATAAAATTATTGTATAGCAATCTATCTTTTATGGTTACTGATGAAAATAGTGATGAATCATATCTACTACATCTAAGATGTTTTCTTTAACAATAGAAAAGTAATATCATCGGAATAAGAATATTCCTTAAGGGAATCAATCAAGGTTCTCTTGATGACCTCAGTACTTTCACTTCCACATTTTTTAAATGTATAGAGCAATCTTTCATCTCCATACATTTTTTGAATTACTTTACCATCCTCATCCTTACTCTCTATTGAAGCTTCAGTAATTCCATCAGTATAAAAAAGGATTGTATCATCTTTTTGGAGAACAAAATTATCATCTCCAATAAGGCCATCTATATCTTCGAGAACACCAATCCACATCCCTCTTGTTTCTATTGATTCTACATCAGATGTTTGTCCTCTATAGATGAGAATATCCTGATGCAGTCCGGCAAAATAAAATTTTCCATGATCAAGTGCAGCTATAACAGTAATGGTCATATACTTATCATCACCAAGCTGATGGATATTATGTGAAATAATTTTGTTTATTTTAACGAGCAAATCAGATGGAGTTGCATCTGGAAATGTTTCAAGTCCGATGTGAATAGATGTCTGTACCATCATCATTACTAAACCAGCAGTAACTCCATGACCCGATACATCACCGATAACTATCCAGTCCTTATCCTTCACATTAATAACATCATAGTAATCACCGCCAACCTCATCTGCTGGCTCCATATAAGCTGATATTTCATAACCATCCATATGTGGATCTTCAGGAAGCAAAACTGTTTGTATCTTTCGAGCCAGTTCCATCTCTCCCCACAGAGCATCACGTGCATCTTCTGCTGCTTTTTTAGAAATACTTAATTCTCTTTTTTGTTTTTTAAACTCTCCTGCCATATAAGAAAGATATATGGCAGATGGAATAAAACAAAGTATGAAAAAGAGTTCATACTTAAAATTACCCGGTTGATTAGAATGATAGACAGCAATATATGATGCAATAAGGGTTATCATAGTTGCACCAAGGGTTAATGCAAGAGATTGAATGAGTGTTGAGTTAGATAAAACAAAAACCAAAGCCATAATAGCAAACAAGAGTGATGCAATTCTCACCTCTTTGAGCCAATACACAAAGAAGAAATAAAGGGTTAACCATAATAAGAACTGAGTTACATATATAAAATTAGCCTTGCCATGAGATATCTTCTTCATAAAGAATATTGCTAAAAGATATATTCCCATGCTTCCGAGAGAAAGAGCTCCACAAAAAATTATCTGCCATATTTCAATACTTGTAATATTGAAAAGTCGAGCCCCAACAATGGCTATCATAACAATAAAATAACCGAGAGCTACCATTACTGTCTGTTTTATAAGTTTTTGTTTTCTAACCTTAAAACGATTATCATCCATTATAATCTCCTTATGCAAAAAAGTCTGTTTCATATATCTTTTAAAAAAAGAAAAAACATCAAAGTCAATATACTATATCACATATAGTAAATAAAACATAGCTATTTTTATAATTAAGAGTTAGATGGAATGCAATAAATGAAAGTCTGCAGAAAAATTAATTTAATTTTTCTGCAGATATATTAGATATGTATTCTACGAAGATTTTACTCAATACAAACATACAACTTAAATCTCTTTACCAACCTCTAATTCCTTTGGCACAAAGCGCTTCTTTGTAAGCCATGAAACCAAAGCAATAGTAACAAAACTCATAACCATAGCAAAGGTCCTAAAGGGAAACTGAGAAACTCCCTTTGCATCTTCCATGGGATATGGCAAAAATGCAGGAATATTAAAGAGGGCTTCACCACCACCAAGTCTGAAAAACAAACCCACAGTTACTCCGGATAATGCTCCAGCAAGATTACTTCTCTTGTTATAAAGTGCCATTACAAGTTGAGGAAAGAGTATAACGTAAACCAGATCTGCACAGAGATACCATAATGAGTATACACTTTGTACAGTGAGAGCAAGCCATGCAGCAATAACTCCAATCATTAGAATTGAAACCCTAATAACAATTTTGATTTTATCATCAGATACTTTTGGATTTATAAGTGGTCTATAAACATTCCAGCTAAGCATTGATGATGCTGATAATATCGAAGAGTCAACTGAAGACATTACAGCTGCAGCAACTGCACCGAGGCCAAGAGCTGCAACGATTGGAGGAGTCATTTCTATAAGAACATAGGGAAGTATCATATTTGCCTTTGGTGCAGCAGAGTATCCTGCGGCGATCCAGTCAAAGGATGTACCTGCAACTCCAATAAGTATTGCAGGAACAGCCATAACAAGACAACCAACACCTGCGTAAATTGAGAGCTTCACCGCAGACTTATCATCTTTTGATGAAAGAACTCTTTGAAAATAGACCTGCCATGGAATTCCTCCAAAGATCAGGAGCAATGCAAAATCTGCCCAGGTCCAAATTGAGTTTCCCCATTTTACATTCTTTCCCAAAAAAGCAGACAATGGAGGTAAAAAGGATAATCCCTCTGTAAATTTTCCATTATATTGTGCTATGGCAGAACCAATACCACCTGATGCACTCATGGCATAGGGAACAGCAATACCAAGACCAACAATAATAAATATTAATTGAACAACATCAGTATAGGCAACAGACCACAGTCCACCTGCCATCGTATAAATTATTGCAATTGATGATGATATAATAATAGATGTTGCCAGATCAAATTTAAAGATTGTTGAGAAGGTGATTCCCAAGGCAGCCAAAATAGCAGCGCTCCAGAAAATTTCACCTATTAATGCAGGAATGGTTAAAACAGCAGCAGTTCTACGGCCATAACGTCTTTCAAAAAGATCTATAAGAGTGGTAAAGCCATATTGACGCATTTTTTTAGCAAAGAAAAGGCCTCCAATAATGAGACTTATGGCATATCCCCAAGGAGCCTGAGCCCAGACCATTCCCCGTGCAGGATCATAAACAGCTTCACTGGTTCCGATAATGTAACCGCCCCCTACCCAGGTTGCAGTCATAGTAAAAATACCAATATAGGCAGGAATACTGCGGCCAGCCAGAAGCATGCCCTCAGAGCCTTTGGAAGTTTTTTCTTTTTTACTGGCAAAAACTCCGGTGATTAAAACAACAATATAAAAAAATACAGTAGATACAATTCCAGCTGTAGTAAGTGAGATACAACCCCCTCTAATTATTAAACTATAGTTACCCGCAATATCTATCGAAAATTACGTTAATAAAAATACATATGAATAACATCAGGAAAACAAGTCACGTGCATAAAAAGAGTAAAACATGATAAGTAACCTTAACATTAAAAAAATACAGTTTAATAGTTCGTTTCAGTAAATAATTTAGTAAATATTATATAATTTTTGTTTATTTTTACAAAGTACGTCAAGGAAATTAATTAAAATTTTCAAGATCTCAAAGTCATTTTAAGTAAAATTAACGTGTATTTAATCAATTAAAGGTCTATTTTCATTAAATTTGTATATACAATATCATTTAATCAAAAGAAGCTGCTATAGCTATGGCAATTTTTTCTCTATATGAATTCTTTAACAGGTTAATACGATCAGAACTATTTCTTAAATTACCTGTTTCAATAAGAACTGCTGATCTCTTGCCTGTTGCTGAAAATATTGCCGGTGTAAAATTCCATCGATAAAATCTCTTTCTCACTGGCTCAAGGTGAACATAAAGAAAGGATGTATCAAGTGAAAAGGAGACAACATGTTTCTTCTTCAAAAATGAGGAAAGTTTTAGAGAAAAATTATAAGATGCATTATTTTTATTATTCTTCTTTTTGAAAAAGATCGAAAAACCTTTAAAGTTTTGAGGTAAAGAGTTTACATGAATACTGATAATTAATGCATCTTCAGATGGATCAAACTCCTTTATCAAAGCTATCCGATTTCCAAGAGTTATCTTTTTATTGTTCGATAATCTTTCATTCTTGTCACAGGTTATTTCTTTTGAATTAAATGGAAAAATACTATTTTTTATTGTTATGAAAACTTTATATTTTTTTTCTTTTAACTTTTTATATAGTCTTATTGCAATATCATAGGCGATCTCATCTTCACAGATATCCTGAAAAACTGCCCCCATATCACTACCACCATGACCAGGATCAATAATAATAACTTTAGGCAATAATCCTTTAAATGCAACATCCTTTGTACCACTAGAATCAATGTTTTCATATAAGAAAAAAGTGGCAGCTATTACAAAAGCTGCCACTATGATATAAACTAATTTTTTAAGGATTGTCATCAAATCCTTATAGATTTTCAATCATTACTGCAACACCCATTCCACCACCGACGCAAAGGGATGCAATACCAAACTGAACATCACGTTTCTTCATCTCATACATCAGTGAAATAATAATTCGAGCTCCTGTACAACCTACAGGATGACCGAGGGCAATTCCTGAGCCATTAACATTGACCTTGGATCGATCCAGGCTCAGGCCCTTTTCGCATGAAAGATATTGAGCTGCAAAGGCTTCATTGATTTCGAAAAGATCAATATCACTTATACTCTTGCCAGTCTTTTCGAGAATCTTTTCAATAGCAGGTACTGGTCCATAGCCCATTAAGTGAGGATCAACGCCAGCAGTGCTGTTTGCAACTATCTTTGCCATTGGTTTAATTCCAGCAGAAGCCGCTGCATCAGATGAAGCTAAAATCATTGCTGCTGCACCATCATTGATACCTGAAGCATTTGCTGCAGTTACAGAACCGTCTTTCTTAAATATGGGTTTCAACTTTGCCAAAGATTCCATAGAAATATCTTTTCGTGCATGTTCATCAGTTTCAAAGAACACTGGATCTCCTCTTCTTTTAGGGATTGGAACTGGAATAATTTCATCATTAAATCTTCCACTTTCAATTGCGGCTATGGCTTTTTGATGTGATTCAAAGGCCACCTCATCCTGTTCTTCTCTGGTTATAGAATATTTCTCAGCAAGATTTTCTGCAGTTTGTCCCATAATATAGGGCTCTCCTAAAAGTCCACTTCCTGAATGAAGCAATTCCCACATTGAATCAGTCATTTCGCCATGTTGCAGTCTCTGGCCCCAACGTGCATTTTTTAAAACATATGGTGCATTACTCATTGATTCAGCCCCACCTACGAGAACAAAATCAGAGTCTCCCGACTTAATTTGTTGTGATCCAAAAATTGTTGCCTGCATTCCTGAGGCACATTGACGTTGAATTGTTGTGGCAGGAACCTCAACAGGTATTCCAGCCTTTAATGCTGCAGTTCGTGCAGTATTGGCCTCTTCACTGGTCTGAATACAATCTCCAAAGATCACATCCCCCAGTTTTTTCTGATCAACACCTGCTCTATCAATGGCCTCTTTCATGACAAGGGCTCCCAATTCATAGGCCCGTACATTTTTTAGTGATTGTCCAAAACTTCCTATTGGAGTTCTACAACCGGACAATATAACAACATCCATAACATTCTCCTTTAAATCTATATATATTATTAACCTTTTGGTTCTAAGTGATCTCTCTTGATGCCAAAACTTTCTGTTTCCATATTTCCTCGTGGTTCAACATGAATCATGACATCCTGAACATTTTCAATATTCTGTCTTATCTGCTTTTCAACTATTTTTGCAATATCATGACCTTTGTGAACTGTTAAGTCAGGATCCACCTCTATATCAAGATCAATAAACAAATGTGATCCTACATTTCTTATTCGCATTCTATGAGGATTTTGAACATCTGGAATCATATCAATAACTGAAAAAATCTCATTATATAAAGATTTATCACTATGTCCTTCCATGAGTTCAGCTGCTATCTCTCTGAATATATCAATACCAACCTTCATTACCCAGATACCAATTAAAACTGCAAGTATAGTATCAAGAATTGGTAGTTTAAAGAAATAAATTGCTCCAAGTCCAATTAAGACACTGGCAGAAATAACCACATCCCCCTGCATATTTTTACTATTAGCACTTAACATGGTACTCTTTAATTTTTTTCCCCATATATATAGGAAAAAGGCCATAAGAAGTTTGCCCGTAATTGATAGTATAGTTACATAAATTGCCAGTTGAGATGGCATGACCTTTATTGTATTTTCAAAAAGAGATATTATTGAAGAATAAGACAATTGTGCACCGGCAAAAAAAACAAGAAAGGACAAAATCAATGTTGCCAGTGTCTCTGCTCTATTGTGACCATAATGATGATCTTCATCAGGGGGCTGTGCCATTATTTTGACAGCAATAAGGGTTATTATAGAAGAGATAACATCAGCTGAGCTATCAATACCATCACCAACAACTGCTTTACTTGAAGAAATATTTCCAATTATTATTTTACTTATAGCTAATATAAAATTTCCAATTATTACAAACCAGGTTACTCTTGAAACTATTCTATTTCTTTTTTCTTCTCTATTTTTCATAGGTACCAAGTTTTAACTATATTAAATCAGAGGTAAAGAAAAAAAAATTTGAATTCGAATTATAAATTATTTTTTATCATTATTTATTTTTTTCTAATTAAGGATAAACCATCTCTTAAGGGCAAGAGAGTAACATCATAGTAACCACAATCAACAATATATTCATTAAACTGTTGAATAGCTTTTGCATCTGCATCTTCAGTTGTTTTATCAATAACCTTCCCTTCCCAGAGAGTATTATCCGCAGCAATAAGTCCATTGGGTGACAATAGAGAGGATGTTGTTTTAACATAGTCAATGTATCCCTCCTTATCTGCATCAATAAAGATCAAATCAAATGAACCCTCTAGAGTATTTATGACCTCTGATGCTTTACCAATTTTCAAGTTAATCTTCTTACCTGCATCACTTCTTGACCAAAATTCCTGAGCAGTTTCAGTGACCCCTTTATCCATATCTATAGTAATAAGCTCTCCGTCATGAGGTAGAACCTCAGCCATTGCAAGAGCAGAATATCCAGTGAAACAACCTATCTCTAAAATTCTTTGTGCTCCTATGATCTTTACGAGAAGCTGCAGGAAACCTGCTTCAAGTGGTCCAATGAGCATTTGTGATTCAGGAACATGTTTTACTGTATAGTCAAAGATCTCTTCACAAAGTTTTGAAGGTTTCATACTGCTATTCATACTGTACTTTTCTATATCTTCATTTACTATTATCATCATTTTCTCCATAAGAGTTTTCATTCTCTGAGTTGAATAAAACAATATACATCTTTAGAGACTAAAAGTCAATTAATCAAAAAACTAAATATTTCAATTGAAAGAAATTTCTATTTTCGCATTATATGATATTAACTGAGGTCATTACTTCAAAAACTGATATGAATTTGTTGATTAAATAAAATCTTTACAAAATACACTGATATATGTAAGTTTAATAATATGCAACAATAGCACTATATTTTCAATAGGAATTATAATAATGATGGATAAAGATGCATTTAAAGAGGCTCTTATAAGAGATCAAAGTGAACCAAAGGCTAAATCTAAAAAAGAGGATTTGAACAAAACACTAATAAAAGAACTCAATCAAATGAATCCTTCTGAAAAATGGAATGAAGAACAAAGATATCATCTCAATAAATCTGAAAAACAAGGTTCTTTAAAGGGACTATTTCATGCATATAAACCAATTCTATCTTTAAATATAATATTACTTCTTCTCATGACCATACCATTTTTGACATCTATTCTTCTTTTATTTGTTCTTTGGATTATTGCAGGAGCAATGCCCATTGGTGGTCTTTTGCTTTTAATTGCATCAGCTGTAAAGGCAAGCTTTCCTACTCTTATTACATTTTTGGGATTTTCAATAGCACAATTATTTGCAGCAGGTGCTTTACTTTCTATAGGTGGCTATGGTTTAATAAGGGGTATGTTTTCCTTTACAGGATTTTATATTGAAAAGTCAATGAAGGTAATAAGTAATATTATTTCAAGAATTACTTCATAGTTTATAAAAATCTTTTATAGAGATCACCGGGTATAGCTTTACCATAATGGTAATATCCCAGCGCTTCATCCTTATCCCCATGATAATCACTGCCACCGGATATGAGAAGAGAATGTTTTTTTGCAACATCAATATAAAAAGAAATATCCTCTTCACTATGCATTGATGCATAGGCTTCTATACCAAGACCTCCCATATCTTTGAAAATTTTAACAAGTGAAACGAAATCCTCTTTGTTGCAGTTTAAAGATACTGGATGTGCAATCACAGGAATACCATTGGCCTTAAGGATGAGATCCATTGCTTCTTCTAAAGAGATTTTTTCCTTTGGTGCAAAACCTGGTTTTCCCTTAACAAGATATTTTTGAAATATTTCAGTAATGCTTTCTCCGTAACCATGTTTCACAAGACATCGTGCAATATGAGGTCTACCAACAGTACCTCCCTGAGATTCTTCAAGGACTTCATCTAAATCAATGTAGATGGCATGAGCGGCTAAGTCACTTAAGATTCGTTCAGTTCTACTGTCTCTCATTTCCTTTAATTCTTTTGATTTATTTATTAAAGGTTCATAATAATGATTAAGATTCATTCCCAAGAGGTGAAAGGTTCCTCCTTTAAAGGCAACACTAAATTCAATTGAAGGTAAAACAGTAATACTTTGAGCAGCCTCTACAGCCTCATTAACACCCTCTATAGTATCATGATCAGCGATGGCTATGGCAATAAGCCCCTCTTTTTCAGCCTTTTCAATAATTTCAGCTGGTGAAAGGATACCATCTGAAGCAGTGGTATGAACGTGAAGATCAATGAGATTCATTTTTTATTCCATTATATTTTTTTTGAGGGTGATGAAATAATACAACTTTGAGCTAAAAATGTACATTTTACGTTAATAAAATCTCATTTTAAAATTTTGTCAATTCTATTAGTAAATAATGTTAATATTTAAAACAATTAATATTCTAAGTAAAAAATCTTCTTTCTTTCATAGTAAAATTGTTATAAAATTTTCTATGAGTTACTGTATATGAATACTTTTTTCAAAAAAAACTTTACATATAAAGGTGAAATATACAATTTACTTTCTTAAAAGAGACATAAATATATAAAGAATCTATAACTGAGAGGAACACATGTTCGTTGGCATTGACATTGGAGGAACAGGTATTAAGGGAGTGCTTACCAGAGAATCGGGGAAAGTACTAAGCTATAAATATTTACCAACACCTGAAACAGCAGAAGAAATAAATCAGACAATATATAATCTTATTGAAATTTTAGCTACAACTGCCACAATTTCCAAGATTGATATTAAGGCTATTGGAATTGGTGCTGCAGGATCTATCGACAGATCAAAAGGTATAATTATTACATGTCCACATATACCTGCATGGAAAAACTATCCATTATCCAAGAACATTGAAAAAATTACTGGTATAAAGGTATTTTTAGAAAATGATGCTACAGCAGCACTCATCGGAGGATGGTGGCAGGGTAACGGTAACAAGTTCAGCAACTGGATAATGCTTACCATTGGTACAGGTATTGGTGCTGGTGTAATAATTGACAACAGAATTTTTACAGGACAAAATGGAAGCTCTATGGAAGCTGGTCATATGACCATCAATCCATCAGGCAAAGAATGTATCTGTGGAAACGTTGGCTGCTGGGAAAAATATGCCTCTGCAACAGCACTTGTTGAATACATAGAACCTCAGATCAATAAAAGAAACATTAAAACTTCATTAAAAAATCGTATAAAAGAAACCCCTTTAACAGCAAAAATGATCTTTGAAGAGGCTCAAAACAATGATGACCTTGCCCTTGATGGAGTTAATTACATAGCAGAAAATCTTGGCTATGGCATTGTTAATCTTGTTAACATGTTTAATCCTGAAGCCATCATTATTGGTGGAGGATTATCTCATGGCCATAAATTACTTTTTCCTACCATAAATAAAATCATCAAGGAAAGAGCATTAGCAGGCCTTAAAGAGAACATTAAGATCATGCCTATCAAAGATCAGGAACTGATTCCTGCCTTAGGTGCTGCCCGTCTTGCAATAGACAGCCTAAAGGAATAAAGAGTTCAGTGTATCATTCACATTAAAATATAATATCTGGAGTATATAAAAAGATTTTAATTTTATGTATTCCAGATGACTAATAAAATGAAGAATAATACCACAAATAATTCATATTTCATTTCCTTTAAAACCAAAATTGATAAAACTTCTATTCCTGAAATTTTTCCAGATCCATATAATCATACACCTCATCCTCTGTGTATCAAGGCTACAACTGAACTTCAGCATTATATTGAAGATCAAAAAGACTGGCACCATGATTTTGATATTAATAATCTCAAAGAAGAGACAAATCTCGGAAAGATGTTTGGAGTACTCCTTGTTCAAGATGATCAAGAGGAAATTGGATACCTTGCTGCCTTTTCAGGTCTCATTGATGGAAAAGATACATGGCCAAATTTTGTACCTCCCGTTACAGACATGTTCAGAGAAAAAAGCTTCTTTAGAAATGGAGAAAAGAAAATTGATTTAATATCTGAAGAGATTAATAATATAGAGACATCTTCAGAATATCAAGATATCATATTAAAATTAAATACCGCACAAAGTGATTATTTACAAAAACTAGATGAACTAAAAAGAAATCTAAAGAAAAAAAAGAATCAGAGAAAACTACGAAGACAAAAGGAGATATCTCTTCTTGATGAAGGTGATTATATCAATTTAAAAAATGAACTGGAAAACCAAAGTCGAATGGATAAATTTGATTATAGAAAAGTTAAAGAAGCCTTGTCACAAACAATCAACTCTCTACAAAATGAGATTTATTCTTATGAAAATATAATTCATAACCTTAAAGTACAAAGAAAAGAAAAATCCAGATTACTACAACAGGAGATTTTCAACAAATACCAGTTTGTAAATATAAGCAATGAAGTAAAATCTGCTAATGATATATTCAAAGACACTGCTCAAAAAATTCCTCCCTCTGGAGCTGGTGACTGTGCAGCACCTAAGCTGCTGCAATATGCCTTGAAGCACAACCTTAAACCCCTGGCTCTGGCTGAGTTTTGGTGGGGACAATCACCATCATCAGTTATTAGAAAACATGGTTATTATTATTCTCCCTGCAAAGGAAAATGTGAACCTATTTTAAAACATATGCTCAAGGGAATTACCCTTGAAAAAAAATCACTATTAAAGATTTCTTCAGAGTTATTAAAAATTGAAACAATTTATGAAGATAACGTACTCCTAATAATAAACAAACCCTCTGGTCTCCTGTCTGTTTCCGGTAAGATATCAGAGGACTCTGTATATAAAAGAATGAAGGATAGTTATCCTCAGGCAAGTGGGCCATTAATTGTTCATAGATTGGATATGTTTACTTCAGGTTTAATGATAATTACAAAAACTATTTCTGCATATAAAAATATACAGAAACAGTTTTCCGAAGATACTATCAAGAAAGAATACATTGCATTAGTTGATGGTATTTTAGATAGACAAGAGGGGATTATTGATTTACCACTCATTGAAGACTACAATGAAAGACCCAAGCAATGTGTTTCATATGACCAGGGAAAAAAGGCATTAACCCATTGGAAGATAATTGAAGCTCCCTATGGAAAAAATAAAAACTACAGCAAAGTACTCTTTGTTCCTAAAACCGGTAGAACACATCAACTGAGAGTTCATGCTGCGCATCACAAGGGATTGAATACATCTATTGTCGGGGATAACCTCTATGGTTTACCAGGCGAAAGACTCTGCCTTCACGCTCGTAAAATAGAATTCATACATCCTCTCACAATGAAAGTAATTTCTTTTACACAAAATGAAGACTTTTAAATACTGATTGCGACATATGACTCGTTTTATATAATGACCTAATTATAAAATGAAAAAATTCAACATCAGGAAACAAAATATGAAAAATCTATTATCAGTAGTATTAGTATCAATCTTTCTTATAGGTTGTTCATCAGCACAAAAGACTGACACCGTTAGCAAGGCATCACCTCCATGGAAGCTCAACGAAAACCAAAAGGCATTCATGAAGGACAAAAAAATAAAATACAAAACCCTGGTAGTATATTTTTCCAAAACAGGTAATACTCAAAAAATAGCATTTAAAATTTCAATTATATTAAAGGCTGATCTTGAAAGAATCATAGACCTCAATAATCGGGGATTCTGTCTCGGTGGAGGAGAAGCAACCTTTGGTATCGCTGCTAAGATAAAAAAACCAAAATTCAAAGCTGAAGACTATGATCTTGTTTTAATAGGAACCCCTATATGGTCATGGAGCATGACACCTGCTATTCGTGCATACCTGAAAAAAAATAAAGGAAAAATAAAGAGAGTTGCATTCTTTGTAACAGCCGGTGGAACCAAACCTGACAAGATTGTAAAAAATATGGAAAAGCTCTTAGACATAAAATCCATATCACATATTGGTTTTACCAGAAAGGATTTCAAAAAACCTCTTCTGGTTCAAAAAAAACTCAATACATTTCTTATGAATTTTCTGGATATAAAAAAATAATATATGAACCACCTACAACAAAAACGACTTAATTTCACTATTGAAGGAACAACTAAAAATTCTTCAGCCCGAGCTGGTACCCTTACGACATTGCATAATACTGTTAGAACACCGGTATTTATGCCAGTGGCCACCCTTGGAGTTCTAAGAGATCAAGACACCTCGGCTGTTGAAGATCTTGGCTTTCCCGTTTTATTGGCAAATACCTATCATCTGATCCTTCGCCCTGGTCTCGAGGTATTTGAATTGTTCAAAGGGATCCACTCCTTTATGAAATGGCCCCGATCTATACTCACTGATTCTGGGGGATTTCAGGTTTTTTCATTACCCGGTGCAGTGAATATATCTGAAGAAGGTGCAGCATTTCGAAGCTATCTTGATGGCAAGATTATAATGCTCAGTCCAGAAACCAGTATCAGTGCTCAGAAAACTATCAAAAGTGACATTATGATGGCAATGGATCAATGTGTACCCTCAACATCAGAACTATCTGTGAGCAAAGAAGCAATGGAAATTACTGCACGATGGGCAGAAAGAAGCCTCAGTGCTCGTGGTAATTCAAAACAATCCATATTCGGAATTGTTCAAGGAGCATGTTCACCTGAATTAAGAAAAACAAGTGCCCAGCAGATTACATCCCTCCCCTTTGATGGCTTTGCCATAGGAGGACTTGCTGTAGGGGAAACTGCAGATGAGAGAAAGGACATCACTGAACTCACAGCATCTCTATTACCACAGAACTACCCTCGTTATCTCATGGGCGTTGGTACACCACTGGATCTTCTTGAGGCAGTCCACAGGGGTGTTGACATGTTTGACTGCATTATACCAACAGCAATGGCTCAGCAGGGAATTGCCTATACATCTCACGGCCGTATTGATCTCAAAAGAGGAGTCTATAAATTTTCACAAAGACCACTAGATAAAGAATGCTCATGTAAAGCCTGTACAAAATACAGCCGCGCTTATCTCCATCATTTAGTAAAAACAGGTGAATACTTTTCATCAAATCTCATTGGCACTCACAATCTTACCTTTTATGAAAACCTTATGACTACCATGAGAAAGCATATTCTTGATAATACCTTTATCTCATATTACAATGATGCAAAAGACAAACTTGGCAGAAGGGATGAGGATAATCCCGTAATATCACCAAAGGCAAAAAATAAACCACTTCCATCACTTGGTGATTATGAAGCTATTAAAAATAAGGATGGATTCTTCAGTATTCGCCATAAAATTTCGCAGGAAGTGATGCATTCTGTTAATGATCCTCAAAAAGAGGCTCATAGCATCTATGTAGAACAGAGTCACTTTCAAAAGAGAATAAAAAATAATAATGATATACCGATAACTATCTGGGATGTTGGCCTTGGAGCAGGAACCAATGCAATGACAGCACTTTTACATTTTGATACTCTTTATAAAGAAAAAGCTCACAAAAAAAAACTTAATATAATTAGCTTCGACAATGATCTTGATTCCTTTCGACTTACAGCAAAAAATGGAATTATATTTCCTCATATGAGACATGGAGCTCCCAGCAGATTACTCAATAATAAAAAATGGCAATCTGAAGAAAATCATATTTCATGGATTCTCAATGAGGGCGATTTTTCACAGTTCATGAATGAATCTGAGATTCCTGATCTTATATACTATGACCCCTTTTCGTTTCAGACAAATGGATCTCTATGGTCTTTCGATCACTTTCAAAAACTCTATAACCTTTGCTCTGATAAAACAGTTACTTTATTCACCTATTCATCCTCAACCATGGTACGGGCAGCCTTACTGGCAGCTGGATTCTACGTGGCAAAAGGAGTTGAATCAGGGCCAAAGTCTGAAACAACTGTTGCCTTTACTCAAATTGATGAATTTACAGAAAATTTCACTCTCCTCGGTGACCAATGGCTTCAGAGATTCGAAAGAAGTACGTCTCAATTCAGTGAAAATGAATCAATTAAAAACAAGGATATTATATATGATTCAGTAAAAAAACATAAACAATTTCAATAACAGTTATCACCTGGATAGCTGTTATATTTTTGGGGTATCTTAAATATTAACAAAATTAGAATAGTAATACAAATGTCGTTTAGACCTGAAAGTCATGTCAAACAAGGCTTGAGGACTGCCTGAGTCTTCAAAGTTTATGTTCGAGTTCCGCAGAGCCGTTTTGATATGACTTTCAGGTCATAGAACTACATCAAATTTTAAATTATACCCTAAAAATATACTGCGACCAGTCACCTGTTTTAAAAACCTTAATCCTTTTTCCTTGACTTTTTCTAGCCAACTGAGAACTGTGTTATTTTTAAAATAACACAGGAAACTACCATGGAAGCCAAACTTAATGCAATTAAAGATGAAACTCTTCAGCATATAAGCACAGCAACTGAAGAAAAGCTATTAGAAGATATTCGCGTCAAGGTTCTTGGAAGAAAGGGCGAACTCACCTCAATTCTTAGAGGACTGGGCCAGCTTGAACCAGCAGAACGAGGAAAGATTGGAAAACTTTCCAATGAAATTAAATCTTCTTTAGAAGAAGCAATTGAATCAAGAAAAGATGAGCTCTCATCCTCAGAGATAGATGCAAAACTCAAAGAAGACTGGCTAGATGTCACTCTCGATGAAAAAAGCAATACATTATCATCACTCAAAGGCCATATACATCCTTTATATCAGATTCAATATGAGATTGAAGATATCTTTACATCCATGGGCTTTACTGTTCTCGATGGCCCGGAAGCAGAAACAGAACACTATAACTTTGAAGCATTAAATATACCAAAACATCATCCTGCCCGTGATATGCAGGACACCTTCTGGACAGAAGACGGTAATCTACTGCGAACTCACACATCGGCTATTCAGGTCAGGGGGATGGAAAAGCTCGAGCCGCCCTACCGTGTAATAGGACCTGGCCGTGTGTTTCGTTATGAAAATACTGACGCCTCCCATGAAAACACCTTTCACCAGATTGAAGGAATGATGATTGATAAGGATATTTCAGTATCCAATCTTATATACACTATGAGACAACTTCTCAAAGAAATCTTCAAAAGAGATGTTAAGGTACGACTGAGACCTGGATTTTTCCCCTTCGTTGAGCCTGGTTTTGAGCTTGATATCAACTGTCTCATCTGTGATGGCAAGGGCTGTAGTGTATGTAAACAGAGCGGCTGGGTAGAGCTTCTTCCCTGTGGCTTAGTTCATCCCAATGTATTGAAATCCGGAGGCATTGATCCTGAAGAGTGGTCTGGTTTTGCCTTTGGTCTTGGACTTGAAAGACTCATTATGATGCGTTACGGCATTAATGACATTAGACATTTTCAAAGCGGTGACATCCGTTTTTTAAATCAATTCTAAGGTGGAAATATAATATGTGGTTATCATTAAATATAATAAAAAAAATGGTAGATATCAGTGATATCTCCCCTGAAGATCTTGCAAACAGACTAACCATGTCAACTGCTGAGATCGATTCGATAGATTATATAAATCAGCACTTTAAAACAATTATCACTGCAAAGGCTGCTGATGTAAAAAAACATCCTGATGCAGATAAACTGACACTTGTTGACATTGACACTGGTTCAGAAAAGCTTCCCATTGTCTGTGGAGCTCCAAACCATAAGAGTGGAGACATTGTAGCTTTAGCAACAGTGGGCACCAAATTTACTGAAGAGTTTACTATTAAAGAAACTAAAATCCGTGGTGAAAAATCCATGGGAATGCTCTGTAGTGCCAAGGAGCTGGGACTTTCAGAAGATCACGCAGGAATTATTATTTTTCCTGAAGATACGAAGATTGGAGTTCCCTTAAGTGAGATATACAAAGACTGGGTTGATGTTCGCCTTGAGATAGACAATAAATCAATTACCCATAGACCAGACCTCTGGAGCCATTTGGGCTTTGCCAGAGAGATTGGAGCAATTCTTGGCAGACCGGTAAAAAACCCTGTTAACTTTGACCTTGAAAAAGAACTGGGCTCTGAAAAATCCCTCAATGTTAAGGTAGAAAATCCAGGACAGGGCCTCAGATATAGCGGCCTTGTGATGAAAAATATTTCAGTGGGAGAATCTCCAGAATGGCTCAAGGCTGCAGTAACTTCAATAGGAATGCGCCCTATCAATAACCTTGTAGATATTACAAATTACGTGATGGCAGAGATTGGTGAGCCAATGCATGCCTTTGACAGACAGAAACTTCGTGGTGACACCATCTTTGTAAGAAATGCAAAAAATGGCGAGAAGCTCAAAACTCTTGATGATCAGGAACATGAACTCTGTGAAGAAGATATTGTTATCGCAGATAAAGATGGAGCCATTGCCCTTGCCGGTGTCATGGGTGGAGACAACAGTGAGATTGATGAATCAACATCAGAGATTATTCTTGAAGCTGCAAACTTCAATGCAGTTAATATTAGAAAAACAGCCACTCGCTACAATCTTAGAACAGAGGCTGCAATTCGCTTTGAAAAATCCCAATCCTCAGAATTAACAACTCTGGCACTTCTTCGATGCTATGAGCTCATTAAGGAATGTATTCCTGAAGTAGAGGCCGTTACTCCAATCATTGATGATTACCCTGAAAAAAGTCAAAGCATCTCCTTAACAATAAATACTGAAACCATCAGACAAAGACTTGGTGAAGAGATTTCAGATAATAGAATAGTTGAAATTATTGATTCACTGGATTTTATAGTAAGCAACAGCAATGGATCTTTAACTGTTGAGGTGCCTCATTACAGAGCAACCAAGGATGTTTCAATTGGAGCTGATATTATTGAAGAGGTCGGAAGAATTTACGGCTATGATAATATTGTTTCAACAGCACCTCTTGTTCCCTGTGAACCTCCCATGAAGAATTCGGAGAGACTCTTTGAAAGGGATGCAAAAACAATTCTTTCAAGAAATTGTAATCTTACAGAGGTGAGCGGCTATTCCTTTGTTGGTGAAGAATCACTTAATAAACTTAAGATCAATGAAGACAAAGAGCTGCGGCTAAAGCATGCTCTTTCTCAAGAACAAGACCGCTTGCGCCGGAATCTCATCCCCAATATTATCAGCAATATTGTGACAAACCAGAGATATCATAACAGCTTCGGCATCTACGAATGGGGTCGGGTTTATCTTAAGGATGACCGTAAAAGCGAAGATCTTGTTGCTGAAGAGCGAAGAATTACAGGGGCTGTTTTTAATAAAAAGGCTGAGACACCTGTTTTCTATGATGCAAAAAATGTCGTCATACAACTCATGAAGGATCTTCATGTTAAAAGTTATCGTCTACTTCCTACAGATAAAAATCTTCCTCCCTATGCTCATCCCGGAAGAAGCATGAAACTTGAGATTGCAGGCAAAGAGGCTGGACTCATCTGTGAACTTCACCCTGGTGTTTATAAAGATTTTGAAATAAATGGTGATGCATCTATTTTTGAAATAAATGCATCAATACTATTTAAAACAAAGAAAGAAGAAAAATCCTTTGAAGAGTTGCAGAAATTCCCTGAAGTACCCTTTGAACTATCAATTGTAACAGATAAAAGTACCTATGCAGGGGATATAGCAATACTCCTATCAAAGGCAGACAAAAAGCTTATTAAGAATGTTGAGGTTCTTTCAGTCTATGAAGGTGCTCCACTTGAAGATGGCAAAAAATCAATTTCACTGAAAACTGTTTTTGCTTCAAAGAGTAAAACCCTTGAGCCTCAGGAAATAGAAGAGCTTCAAAACAAGATCATTAAATCTGTCAATAAAGCTGGATATGAGTTGAGATGATACAGTTAAAAGTCTAAAGTTGAAAGTCTAAAATTTTGAGTCTAGAAACTTCATCTTTAAAAAAGATTTTTTAAAGTTGCAATTTAATTCTGAATACACAAAAAAGCTCTGATTATCTCAGAGCTTTTTTATATTAACAATTTTTAAAATCGAAAGAAACTTAAATCTTTTAACTTTCTTACTTGATACTTTTGACTATTTTTAGTAATTTCTTTTCTTTAAGTCCTTAACAACATCTACATAAAAACCAGGTGCATCGAATCCAGGTGTAATACCAAATGGCTGGCCAATAACTTTTATATGATCAACACCATTGCTCCACCACGCTCCTGTTAAGACACCTCTGAAGTTACCCCATTTTGCAGAATACACAGAAACAGCTCCGTCATTTGCACCCTCTCGCATTGCTATTGCAGGCCAAAGAAGGGCTGCCCAAATATTACTGACAGAGATGTATTTAATTCTTCCTGTCCAGCTCTGATAATAAACCTCAGGAACATCTAATGTTTCTTTATTAAATATATTTTTCATGTAATCTGTCTGCATATCATAGCAATTTTGAGCGCTATTTGGATTTGAATCTCCAAGTAAATTACCATAGATCCAATCAAGAACATCACCGAGAATCTTTTCTCCAGCTGGACCATTGCAGAGTTCAACAACAATATCTGGTCCTGAACTACCTCTGTGAGGAGAATCTACAGAGGTTAAAGTGGCCACTTTACTTTTTATATTTAAATCAGAGTCTCCACCGAGACCAAGATTAGAAATAGCATATCGAGCATAGATTCCACCATGAGAATGGCCAATTATATTTACCTTCTCAGCTCCGGAAATAATTAGAATCTGAAGAACCTGCTTTCTAAATTCAATTGCCTTATTTACAGTGCTATCCATGCTATTAACTTTCGTAGTATAAACTGTTGCACCCTCTGCTCGTAACTTTTCTTCAACATCATACCAGTAATCAATTATTCCAAGCATACCAGGATTTGCTGCAAAGCCATGAGCAAGAACTATTGGATATCTTGTGTCACATTTAAATTGTTTTGCCCTGGATCCAGCGAAAAGTGAAGTGCTAAGACATAGGAGTATTGTAATAAAAACCAGCTTTTTCATTTGAGTCCCCCAAAAAATATATTAGTTAAGTAAAGTCTATGTTTGTTGTTGTATGAGAAACAATGTTTTCTAAACTGTCAATAAAAAAATTACCGTCTATACGGTTTTTTTCATTGAATCTGACGTAATAGAAAATTTGTTTGCTTTTGGAGGGTTGAAACCTAAAAATATGACATCAAAGATTCAATTATCTCTAAACCAGCTCTTTGACCATGATCTTCATGGATTACGATACCCTGGGTATTTCTTAATATATAATCAACATCAGCATCGACACTCTCCTTAATTCTTCTGGACATTGATCCTTCCTGAGGTGCTGCAAGAATTCCACTTTTATTTCCCTTTGATTGAACCTCTAGTGAAAAGTCTTTGTTTTTCATTATAAGGGAGATCCCCGATTCAGTTAGCTGTAGATTTTCAATTGTAGAGTTATTATAGGTACTGAACATATAATATTCATTATTGAGATATACAAAACATAAAAATCCAATAAAAAACTTTCCAAGCCAGGGGATCTTAGCCACTGACACCATGAGTGATGAATGATCCTCTTTAAATGAATTACACTGAAGCCAAATCCAAGATTCCGGGAATGATTTTCCCCAGTCCTTTTCAATGTAGCCACGACCATTATTAAAGGAAATTTCTTTATTATTGTAATTGATTGATCCTCTTATTTCATGATTAACAGAGACTACACCATGATAACATTCCATAAAAGGAACATAGGAATACCAGCCCATTATTCCAGGAGATAAAAGAGAAAATGGATATGGACTTCGTTTATCATAGAAAAACTGACCATTTAAGGTTAAATCATCTTCTGAGATATTGAGGTCCATTGAAGATTCTGAAAAATGAGATTCACCTATAGTTACATCAAAGGTGTTCTTAGAGGCATGAAATTTTTCTATTGGATAAGTAATATAATATGTCTTTCCTGTTATTCCATCAATAACCTGGATAAAGGAATGAGCGTCATCTTTAGAAAGTGAAATTCCTGGTATGATTGAAATAACATAGTCAAGAGATTCTGAAACATGTTTAAAATACCATCCTTCAAAATATTTCTTTTTTTTGAGTGAGCCCTGAAAAACCTGTGGATTGAAAATTTTCATTATTAACTGTATAATAATCATTTTGAGTAAAAGCAAGATTTTTTTAAGTTTAACTATGTCTTAGAAGAAAGAAGAAGATTTTATGCAGTCATTAATTGATAAGAGGAGGTATCTAACCTCCCCTTATGCTTGTCTTTTCTGTTATAAACAGTTTTCGGTGTTTCCTTTTTTGGGGCCTTTGTATTAAGGCGAACACCAATTCTAATTGATTTGATTAAATCTTTTTTTGTTTTTTGTGCCATAGATCCTCCATTTATCAATATGACAGATTTTCTTTTAGAATGTTTCCATTAAAAAATGAAATAATTCATGAGTCAACTATTATTACCTCAACAATATATCATCACATAATATAAATTTTTATAAATATGACTTATGCTGAAGAAATTTTTTTTAGTATTACCAATGAAAGATCATCTTTTGCTTTAATTTCACCAATAAAATCTTCGTAATCTTTAATTATATGATCAAGAAGAGTTTCTGATGAATCGAGAGGTGCATTATCAATTGAAGCAATGAGGCATTTTAAATCGTAAAACTCACCTTCTTTATTTTTGGATTCAATAAAACCGTCACTGTACATAATGAGATATTCATTCTCTTTAATATTAAAGCTCTTTTCGTATACCTCATAATTGAGACCAGCTCCCATGAGGCTTCCCTTGAAATCTTCATCATCATTTCCAATTGATTTTGTCTCAGAAGATGACTTAATTATAAGATCAGTATGAGCACAATTGACATATTCAACTATATCATCTTTAAATCGTAAAATCATACCCGTAAGATAATTACTCACAGAAATTAACTCATTATTGAGCTCTTCATTCACAGCTTCCATTATTTCACTTAAGCTATTATCAATATATTCGGAAAAGTTTCGATATATTATTGATCGTGCAGTCATAGTGATGAGGCCTGATGCAGTTCCATGGCCTGATACATCAAAGAGACCAATCCCCTGAAGATCAGACATTATTACATCAGATATATAAAAATCATAAAAGTCTCCAGAGACACCGAATAAAGGTTTATAATATGTTGCAACATCCCACCCCCTTATCTCAGGTATAGAAGGAAATAAAAACCTCTGCTGAACAACCTCAGCCATATCAAGATCCTTTTGCATTTCACTTTTTGCAAACTCCAGCTCCATATTACTCCCTCTAAGGCTGATATTCATTGCTTCAACCTCTTCCATTGCTGACTCAATCTCCTCCCGTGCGACTTCAAGATCTGAAGTTCTCCGAATAACTCTATCTTCAAGAGTTTCATTGAGATCCTTGAGTTCATCTGTTTTAAGCATAAGATTTTCATTTAGAACTTTTGATTTTTTCAAAACTCCAACAAATCTTTTTGACAGCAACATAGATTGACTGATAATAAAGATAAAGATTCCCCAGTGAATTGATGATTCAATATATATAATTTTCATATCCCTCAAAATGCTCAGGATAGCAGTTATAACGAGAACAACAATTCCACCCAATAATATTTTTCCTTCAACATCTCCCTCTATTGCCTTTTTTAAAACAATATATAAAATATATAATGCTGTCAGCATAATGAATAATTCAAAAGTGACTAAAATAGGAGTGGAGGTAAAAAATGAGACTGGAGTAAGAACTGTTAAAAGTGAGATTATTATAGTTAAGATACCTATAAATCTAAAGACTACCTTAGAAAAAGAATCTTCGAAAAGTTTGAAAATATATAGAATAAAGGCAAAGCTTCCAATATAAAAAGTTAAATAGGTGAAGATAATTATGCCTCTATAGCCTATATCTGGAAACAAAAAGATAAGAAGTTTATCTCCCATTATAAGCATACGACTACCAATAACCAAAACAGCTATACTAAAGGTAATATATGAATATTCATTTCTTTGAAAAAAGAATATTATGATATAAACTATAGCTATGATCACAAAGGCACCCAATAAAAAAGCATATAAGAAATTATAATATCTCTCTAGTTTCTTCATCTTCAGTGAGGTGCTGAGTAAAGGAGAAAGATAGATTCCCCCCAGTCTATAGGTAAAATTTGACACGTGAATTATCAGAGTGAATTTTCTATGACCAGGTGAAAACTTCACTATTCTTTTATTTGTAGCTGACTGCGAGTCTTCAACACTTTTTCCTACCTTTCCATGGGTTAAAACTTCTTTGCTATCAATATATACTCTATATGCAGTGCCAATATCAGGAAAAATCAGATTAAGTTTATCATATTTTCTATTTAAAAAAATAGTAGTTTTATACGAAGAATATCCATGTGGTCCAAAGTCTTTATTATTAACCTTGTAACTGTTCCATTGTTGTGGGATAACAACGTCTCTACTATTAGATTCCTTATGATTCAATGGATCAATTAATTGATGAGGATACCATTTCCATGTTCCAGAGAGTTCAATAATATTCTCTGAAAGATCAATTGAGGATATATCAATATCTCCCTTTGTAATTCCAGGTATTAAAAGAATGAAAATTGTAACAAAAAGAAGTGGAAATAGACTTATTTTAAACATATTGCATTATTACTTGAAAGTTAAACATTGTCAAATTTATTTATGGGCAAGTGGAAATAATGTTCTTGAAATATGATTATTGATGAAATGCTAAAATGTAAATGATCATAGAATAATGTATGACATTATGTTCTCTAAAAAGATATTACTCAATTATAGTTTAATTTTGATTAGCACCTTACTTTTTCTTATGAATTATTCTTGACCATTGCAATTTTTTTTTATATCTATATACAAAAGAGAGGTATGATATGAGTGAAAACGAAAAGAAAGACAAGACTTTTATTGAAGAGATTGAAATTGCAGGATCAGAACTTGTACAAAAAGTTAAAGAACTGATTCAGGATGCCAATGCTACAAGACTCATTATTCGAAAACCAGACGGAGACGTTCTCATTGAAGTTCCCATTGTTGCTGGAGCAGCTGTAAGTGGAGCTCTCACCCTTTTTACTCCTGTCCTTGCTGCAATAGGTGCTATTGGCGCTCTAGTTGCCCAGGTTAAGATTGAAATTATTAGAAAAAAAGATGATTCTCCAGAGCAATAAAACTGAGCTTTACTTTTAAATCAGTTATAATCATTTAGAAATTTAAAAGTCTAAAGTTTCGAAATTGAAACTTTAGACTTTTTTTATTACTAAATAGAATTAAATGTATCTATGCTATTCTTGGTAATGGACGAAGAGTCATTCCCAGACTATCTGCAACGCCTTGACATGTAAGAGTTCCTTTATAAATATTGAGCCCCTTTGCTAAAGCTGCATTTCCATCCATAGCCTTAAGAAGTCCCTTTGAAGCAAGTTCCCGCGCATAGGGCAATGTTGCATTGGTTAAGGCATATGTTGAAGTATGGGGTACTGCTCCTGGCATATTTGCCACACAATAGTGAACTATACCACTAACAATATACATTGGCTCATCATGGGTTGTAGGTTTACTTGTCTCAAAGCATCCACCCTGATCGATTGCAATGTCTACAAGGGCAGATCCCTTTTCCATTGTTTGAATCATCTCTTTAGTTACAAGCTTCGGGGCCTTAGCACCAGGAATAAGAACCGAACCGATTACCAGGTCTGCACCTGCAACAGCATCTTCAATTGCATTACGGCTTGACATCATAGTTATTGCTCTTGAATGAAAAATATCTTCAAGATATCTCAATCTTTCAAGATTTACATCCATCAATGTTACTCTGGCCCCCATACCTACTGCAAGGTGAGCAGCATTTACCCCTGAGATTCCACCACCAATAATAACAACCTCAGCTGGTTTTACACCAGGAACACCAGAAAGAAGAAGTCCCTTACCGCCATTTTTTGCTTCAAGTGCTGCACAGCCCATTTGAATTGATAAACGTCCTGCAACTTCACTCATAGGTGCAAGAAGAGGCAATGATCCATTATCTAATTGAATTGTTTCATATGCTACACCATTGATTCCTGCATTGAGACATTTTTGTGTAAGATTTTCATCTGCTGCAAGATGCAGGTAAGTAAAAAGAAGCTGTCCCTCTTTCATATAACTGAATTCAGGATCAATTGGTTCTTTAACCTTGATTATCATGTCTGCAGCCTGCCACACATCGGCTGCCTCTGGAAGAACCTCTGCACCAGCAATGCGGTACATTTCATCTGTAAATCCCGACCCCAGTCCAGCACCTGACTGAACATAAACCATATTTCCATCATCAACCAATGTCATAACCCCAGATGGAGTTACTGCTACTCTCTTCTCTAAAGTCTTAATCTCTGTTGGTACTCCAATCTTCATATTATATCCCCCTTGTCGCATTGAGCGAGTACTCACTCAAATTACTAACATATATCACATTTGTCAATAAAAAAATCACAATTCAATGATAAGATACAAAGGATTGAGGATATGTGCAAAGATGATTTAATCTTTTAAAATTTAAATTGAGAAGTAGATTTGTTTATAAGCATAAAATTTAATTTTTATTATCAATAAACCATGTGCTTATTAACAATGCATGAATACCTCCTGTTTCTTTATCTCCAAGTTTATGGATTAAAAAATCATTTCTATCTTCTTCAATCTCAGATTGTATTGCATTACCATAAAGTGCTGCATTTTTAAAAAAAACCTCTATTGATTTTAACTGTTTCTTACTTTCATAAAAGTCAAAACCAGTTTCATAGGCAAGAGAAGGATAAACCGAATTATTAACATGACTGTTCATATCAATATCCTGAAGTCTTATCTGAAAATTCTTTGAGAAGCAAGTCTTGACAACAAGGGGTAATGCTTCAAAACTATCATCAATGGCTCTTTCCTCTTTCCAGGGATAATCCTTAAAAACATCTCTAGGATTTAAGGTATCACCTGTATTCAAATCAAGGAGAAGCCAGGCACTGCTAGCTCGAGCGATAACTTCTTTATCTAAATTATAAAAAAGAAATTCTCTTATGGCATACTTGCCCTTCTCTCCTCCTCGCCAGGTTTTTATTGAAAACTTCTGATTCCATAAGGGATATTTTTCAATCTTCAGATTATATCGTGATACAACCCATGTTTTTCCCTGGCCCAGAAGGTCAATGGCACTCATACCAACATCAGTTGAATGAGATGCAGCTGCATCAAGCATATAATCAAAAAATGACTGAATCTTCAGTTTTCCTCTATTATCAGCTTCAGATAATTTTACACTATAATCTTTCGTATAATCCTGATTCATGTTATTTATAGGGATCCACTGCAATATGAACAGAATAAATCTTACCTTTCTTTAATTCAAAGGAGCAATAAGAATTTTTTATCTTAATGACCTGGATATTACCGTTAAATGACATCTCCAATTGCGAAGAAGAAAAAACCTTTTTTATATCTTCCAGTGTAGAACCAAGGGACAGATTTTTATAGAATTTCATTGTGCCCTTTTTATATGATGATAACTGTAAAGAATGAATATTCTTTACATAAGAAGGCCCTCCATTAAATACATACAATACAGTTTTTGTCTTCTTATCTAAAATAAAAATTACAACAATCTCATAATTCTTATGTTCAATTATTTTATATGGTTTACCATATTTTTTCTCAAGCTTCATGAGATTCTCCAACATGGGGCCATTGAGTTTAATTCCTGCCAATGATGTTGTAAAGGGGGTATGGTTCTCAATAACCGGCAGCCTGGAGTTAATTGACCTCAAGAGTAAAATACGTCTCGGACCACCCTTATAAAAATAACCAATAAATGTTACATTAAAGGCATAAACAGTATTTTTCCTAAGAGCTGTTAACCTATCCTTATCAAATCTTTCTGGAAGCAAGACCCAATAATCTTTTTCCTTATACTGAAGATTGATCTCCCAGGTAAGATCCTTCATATCAGATAAAAATTTATTTTTTTTACCTAAAAGACTATGAAATCTACGAATCCCCTTTTGTTTGATCTTTCTTATCTTACCGCCAAATCTTGCAACAATGGAAAGATTTGGAATTCGAGCATCAATCTCATAGGCAAATTTTTTTTCTTTACTCCTCTTCAAAGGAAAGTATTTTTCTATAAATTTTATTGTAACAGGTTGATAATCATTATGAGGAGTATCAGTATAAATCATTGTAGAGAGCAATATGATAGCTATAATTATTTTACATTTCATCCCATATACCTTTTTATTTTTTTCTTAAAATACCATTGTAAGTTAAGAATTCAAGCTCTTTTTATCAACTTAGTATCAACCAAATATAATTATAATTTTCATTCTATTTTCACAGAGAAATTATATGTTTTCTTTTATACAATAAAATGGAACCATGCTACAGATATCATTTTTTATATTATAGAAATCATATGAGAGCTTAGATGAATAACTTAAGATTTAAAAAAATTACCGGAATAATCCTCACTATGTTTTCAGGATTATTGATTTATACTGTTTTTGAGTCCACGTGGACAAAGACGACTATATATAATTATCCACACAAAGAGATACCCAGAGAATTTAATGATTTCAAAATTATTTTTATTTCTGATATTCATCACGGCCCCTATCTTTCAAAAGAAAGATTGAAAAATCTTGTTCAAAGGGTTAACAATGAATTACCTGACTTGATCCTTCTTGGGGGAGACTTCGTTCATAGAAGCAAGAAATATATAAATTCCTGTTTTGATATTCTAGGAAACCTCAAATCCAAAAAAGGCATCTACGCTGTTCTAGGAAATCACGATCATCGAGAGGGAAAGCAAGAAACTATATTTGCGATGAAGAAGAATGGCATTATACCTATTGACAATAAGGCTCTCTGGATTTATCAGAAAAAAAGTCGCATCAAAATCGGTGGTGCTGGTGATCTATGGGAGGACGTCCAGAATATTAAACCACTTATTCATGATGTTGCACAATCAGATTTCACAATACTTATAACCCATAATCCCGATTATTGTGAACAAATTAATACTGATCTCATTGATCTTGTCTTAAGTGGTCACAGCCATGGAGGACAGGTAACCCTCTTTGGACTCTATGCTCCCATTCTTCCATCTATTATGGGGCAGAAATATAGGTATGGCAAAAGAAACTATAATAATTTCACCTCAATTATTACCTCTGGTTATGGAAACATTACTCCTCCTGTAAGATTCTTTGCCAGACCTGAGATAGTAGTTATAAAGCTCATCTCAATTCAACGGGCAAAAAAGTGACATTTCTAGAGATATATCTAGAAAAATTCCTTATATGTTACTATATTATTCCTACGAAATAAGTATATTTCAAGAGAGGTAAATTATGGAATACGTTCCCTTTGACAAAAATGTTAAAGTTTTAGGTGGTGTCTTACAAGCCTTAATTGACGGTCTTGGTGCTTTCCAACAGAAGGCCTTAGATCTCTTGAAAAAAGAAACCATAGAATCAATTGACCCAGAGAAGTGGTATTCACAGGAGATTTATCTAAATATTCTGAAGGAAATAGGCAGTGAGAGCATTCTTAAGCAGGTTGGAGCTAAGATACCTGAGAATGCAAAATTCCCTCCTGAGATTGATGATATTATTAAAGCATTGAGTGCTCTTGATATGGCATACCACATGAATCACAAGGATGGTGAGATTGGCTCATATAGCTTTTCTCCTTCTGGAGAAAAGGAAGGAACAATGGTCTGTCATAATCCCTATCCCTGCTCCTTTGATGAAGGACTGATCCTTGGAATGGCCAGGAAATTTGCTCCACCCAAATCCTTTGTAAGAGTTACCCATGATGAGGGGGATTGCAGAAAAAATGGTGCAGAGAAATGCACCTATAAAATCAGCTGGTAATGAACTACATCATAATAAGAGAAATATTTCTTATTATGATGAGGTAAGTGCATTTTTTATGAGTTGAGATATTCCCTTAATAACGGTTTCTTCATCATTGAGCATCTCTTCTCCAAGAAAGATCTTTAATCTTTCATAAAAATATTGAGATGAATAGGAATATTGCAGGGTAATTATGAGATTATCTATAAAAAAGGCTGCCATTTTTGTATCTACAGACTTATTCACCAGCCCCTTTTCCTTAGCTTCATCTATTATTTTAACATAGTAGGCAACACTAATGCGTTCCATTTGCCATGATAATTTATCTGATAAATGAGAGAGTCCCTCTGTTGCAAGATCGAGATATATCTGAGTAAGCTTTTTATTTTTCTTTGCATGAAAAATAGCCAACCTGATGAGACTTTCTATTACATCAAAGATACTCAGTGATGAGAGATCAATAGAGTTAAAAGCATCTTCTAGTTTCTCATATCCCACATGTATTACGGTGAGAAATAAATCATCCTTTGACTTAAAGTATGAGTACATTGAGCCAATGCTGATTTCTGCCTTTTCTGCAATAATATTAATATTAGCTGCACTGAAACCTTTCTCAGCAAATTCATCTATTGCTGTATTGATTATTCTATCCCTCTTTTCCTGGGAGATTTTGTCAAATGTGTCTTTATAATACTTATTCATTTTATTAATCCTTATAAAAGAAATAAATCCTATACCCTTGATTCCGTCAATATTTTTCTAAACAAAAAGATCTTTTAGATATTTTATCCTAAAAAATTTCTTTTTTTCTTGACATTTCATTCCAGTGTCCATATATATTGAGTAAGCGCTCACTCAAAAGTGTTATAGGGGGATATCAAGTGAATACTGAATTAATCAAGGCTCATCTAAATCTCTACGCAATTATTAAAAATCTCGAAGATCTCATCAAATACGACAAAGAATCTGCAGAGATGGCAAAGAACTGGAATATTACACTTCAGTTTAAGGTTAAAAATGGTCCACAAGCCTATATATCATTTCAAAATGGTCAATGTATGGTTGGTAGAGGCAAAGCTAAAAAAGCCCATTGTAAACTCTACTTCTTCTCACCGGAGCATCTCAATAAGATGTTTGATGGATCAGGAACACCAATGATCCTAAAGGGCTTCACGAAAATAGGTTTTCTTCTCAATGATTTTGGCAAAATAACTGACCGTCTCGAATATTACTTAAAACCAACAGATGAACTTCTGAATAATGATGAATACCTGGCAATCAATACTCGATTGACCATGAATACTGCTGCCTTTTCTATTCCTGAGCTGGGAGCTCTTGATTCAATAGCTCATCATCCTGCTTCTCATATTAGAAATGGTACTATTCTCATGAAGGTAGCTGATGAAGGGCCATCTGTTCATATATCATTTGAGGATGGCACAATTACATCACATATTGGTGATTTTGAAAAACCAACAGCTCAACTGGCTTTTAAGGATACGAAAACTGCCAATGATTTTCTCAATGGCAAAAGTGACACCTTCACTGCAGTTGCAACTGGTGATGTTTTAATTAAGGGGCAAACAGGCATGCTTGATGCAGTTAGTCTGATATTAGATAGAATTCCATTATACACATAATCTAGGGGGATATGATGAATATTACATTGGAAAACAAGACCTATACTTATAATAAATCTCAGGAACTCTTCAAGCGTGCTGCAGCCCTTATACCTTGCGGCATTTATGGTCATTACAGCCCTGCTCCTCTGGTTCCTGCAACGAGCTATCCCTTTTATACAAAAAGGGCAAAGGGCTCACACATTTGGGATGTTGATGATAATGAATTCATCGATTACATGTGTGCCTATGGACCAATGATTCTCGGCTATAGTAATAAATCTATTGATGATATTGCAAAGGCTGAACTTGACAATGGCAATTGTGTAACCGGTGCTCCACCGATTATGATTGACCTGGCTGAATATCTTGTAGATCTCACACAGGGTGTTGACTGGGCCTTTTTTGCTAAAAATGGAGCCGATGTTACAAACTATGCTGTAATGATTTCTCGAGCAGCAACGGGCCGCAAGAAAATAATGAGCTATGATGGTTCTTATCATGGAACCTCACCCTGGATGCAGGCTGCAGGTCATCATGGTCAAATAGAAGAAGACTATGAACAGGTGATTCGAATTAAATGGAATAACATCGCATCATTTAAATCAGCAGTTGAAACCAACAGGGGCACAATTGCGGCACTTATTGCATCCCCCTATCTAGTTCCAACCTTTAATGACAATGAGCTTCCTGTAGAAGGTTATTGGAAAGAGGTTACAGCGATTTGCAAGAAAGAAGGTATCGTTCTTATATCAGATGATATTAGACATGGTTTTAGAATAGATGTGAAGGGATCTCATGCTAAATATGGATATGAACCTGATCTCGTCTGCTACTGCAAGGCAATTGCAAATGGTTACCCCATTTCTGCTCTTCTTGGAACTGATGCCTTAAAGGGATATGCTGCCAATGTATTTCACACAGGTAGTTACTGGTTTCAATCTGAGCCAATGGCTGCTGCACTGGCTACTATAAAAGAACATGTTGCTTTAGACACTCCTTCAATTGTTGCTGCACAGGGACAAAAACTCTGTGACGGACTAAAAGAAATTGCTTCATCTTTTGGATATAATATGGTAGTAAGCGGAGATCCATCAATGCCATATCTAAGAATCAGCAATGACGACAGTCTTATGCTTCATCAAGACTGGTGTGCTGAGTCAACAAAACGAGGAGCATTTTTCACATCACATCATAACTGGTTTTTATCTACAGCTCACACAGATGACGATATAAAGAGAACTCTTGAAATTTCAGAAGATGCCTTCAAAGCAGTTAAAAAAATCTACGGCGATGAATACACAGGATAAAGGGGGGAGAAAGATGGCCTTAACATCACAGGAAATTACCTATTTAAAAGAGCAGGCAAAACAGATACGCTTAGACATTATCAATACAACACAAAAAGCAGGGGGTGCTCACATAGGTGGCGGTTTATCTATGACTGAGATTCTCACTATACTCTATTATAAATACCTCAACATTAAGCCAGAAGATCCTTCATGGGAAGACCGTGACAGAGTTGTCTTAAGTAAGGGCCATGGGGGCATAGGATATGCACCAGTTCTTGCAAACAAGGGCTACTTTGACAAAGAACTTCTCAATGAATTCAATCATTTCAAATCACCCTTTGGTATGCACCTTGATGGAAATAAAGTAAAGGGCGTTGATGTATCAACAGGTTCTCTAGGACATGGACTACCGATGGCAGTTGGTCTTGCACTTGGTGCACGTCTTCAGGGAAAAAGCTGGCATACCTATTGCATTTTAGGTGATGGCGAATGTAATGAAGGGAGCATTTGGGAGGCAGCAATGGCAGCAGCCCACTATAAAGTTACTAATCTAATAACCTTTGTTGATAGAAATAAATTAATGATTGATGGTTGCACAGAAGATATCATGTGTCTAGAGCCCTTTGCAGATAAATGGACTTCCTTCGGATTCAAGGTTATTGAAATTGATGGTCATAGTTTTGAAGAACTATCTTCAGCAATAGATGCTGCAAAATTAGAATTCAATGCTCCTGTTCTTATTCTTGCAAATACTGTTAAAGGCAAAGGAGTTGATTTCATGGAAGGTGAAGTCAAATGGCATTACGGCAGCATAGATTCAGACATGGCTACTAAGGCTAGAGAATCTGTAATGGCAATGGATTAAGGGGGATAAAAAAATGAGCAAAGAAGTTACCGGAACAACATGGACAGTATATGATGCCAATACCTTAACACAGAGAGAAATCTATGGACAGGTTCTCTGTGATCTTGGTGAAAAGGATGAAAAGATTGTAGCATTAACTGCTGACTTAGCCAAATCAACCAAGATCGGTGTTTTTGGAGATAAATTTCCAGATCGCTTTTTCAATGTAGGCATAGCAGAGCAAAATCTCTTTGGTGTAGCAGCAGGAATGGCAAAGTCTGGACTCAAACCATTTGTGTCAACCTTTGCAACCTTTGCATCACTTCGTGCTGCAGAGCAGGTAAGAACAGATATCTGTTATCAGAATCTTGATGTTAATATAATAGCAACCCATGGGGGAATTGCCTTTGGTCAGGCTGGAACAACTCATCATGCAACAGAAGATATTGCTGTAATGAGATCCTTTGCAAATATGACAGTAATTGTTCCTGCTGATGGATATGAAACAGCCAATGTTGTAAGAGCTGCTGCAGAATATCCTGGTCCTGTGTATATTAGGATTGGCAGAGGCTTTGAGCCCACATTTTATGAAAATGATGACTATGAATATAAGATAGGAAAATCAATAGAAACACATGAAGGTACTGATGCTACCATTTTCTGTTGTGGGATTACAGTTCGTCAAGCAACAGAGGCTGCAAAGATTCTCAAGGAATCAGATGGACTCAGTATTAGAGTAATCAATATGCATACAATTAAACCAATTGATGAAGAAGCTATATTAAAGGCTGTTGAAGAAACACGAAGAATCATAACCATTGAAGAACATAATGTAATTGGGGGTCTCGGTAGTGCTGTTGCTGATGTTATTGCTGCTAGTGGTAAAGGGTGTGCCTTTAATAAAATTGGTCTCAATGATGAATACAGTGAAGTGGGATATCCTGAAGATCTCTATAGTCACTATGGTTTAGATGCAAATGGAATTACTGATTCAGTCAGAGAAATCATGAATAAAGAATTTGAAGAAGATGAAAACTGGGATGATGAGGTATAAATATGAGTTCTGACAGAATTTTACTTGCCTCCAGAATCATTTTGCAGGCAGTTCTTCCTGTTGCCAAGGTCGTCTTAGATGAAGATAACTCCATGGCAAAAAAATTTGCAGGAACAAATGGAACATTTCAAATTAAGGCAAAAAATGATGATAATTTCATTGGAGCTTATTATACTGTTGATGATGGTATTCTCTCTGTAGTTCAGGGTATACATGAAAATCCCGACATCTCTTTTACATTTAGCAATCCAGCTGCAATGAATAGTTTTCTTACAGGGGGCATTGCCCTGCCAAAGATTTCTGGTTTTACAAAGCCAAAACTACTTTTAAAATTTGTCAGTTTACTACTCTCTTTAACCATTTTACTTCCTAATAAAAAACCGAAAAAATATGACAAGGTTAAACTTAAGGTCAAAATGGTTATGTATATGATTACCACAGCTATGAGTCAATACAACAAGGGTGGTGATCCTGATATGGTAAAATGGACATCAAAGCAGCCAGATCGAATATATCAATTTTCCTGTGAACCTGAGGGATTTGCAGCCTACCTGAGAGTAAAGGGTGGCAAGTCAAAGGCAGGTCGAGGATATTACACACGAAAAAGACCCTTTGTTCATATGAAATTCAATGGAGCCAATGGGGCTTTACCAGTTTTCTTAAATGAAGTTGAATTTGTTGATGCTGTAGGCAAGGGTTTCGTAGAAGTAGAAGGCTCACCTGAATATGCCGCAAGCATGAATGACTTCATGCAGCGAATTCAGGCTCTCATTACCTAGTACTCTTTGAAGATTGAAATATAAATCTTTATTTTTGGGCGGAGCAATCCGCCCTTTTTGTTTCTCTTCATAGCATTTCTATCTTGACTTTCCCGAAATTTTTTTATATATATTAATTATGAAATTTATAAATACAAATAAAAATTTTATCTATATCATATCTTTTTTTCTAATTTTTGCTCTATACTGCAATCAGGGAAATAGTGGAAAAACATCTAAGAAAAATACACTTTATAAAAATTATCATTCACAAAAGTCTCAGATGATAGAAGTCATCAAGTCAATGGGAATCAATAATAAAAAGGTTCTCAATGCAATGAAAAGGATTCCACGACATCTTTTCATCCCCCTAAACTATCGACAAAATTGTGATGCCTATGGAAATCACCCCTGCCCCATTGGTTATGGACAAACAATATCACAACCCTATATTGTTGCCTTCATGACATCTGCAATTTTTACCAGAAAAAATGATAAGATTCTTGAGATCGGTACTGGCTCCGGTTATCAGGCAGCAGTACTTTGTGAATTGAAGCTCAAGGTTTTTTCTATTGAAATAATTCCTGGTCTCTATAATCATGCAAAAAAGGTACTCTCTTCAAGGGGCTATAAAAATCTCATGATAAAGAGAGGAGATGGCTATAAGGGATGGGCTAAGCATGGGCCCTACGATGCAATTATTGTGACCTGTGCACCTAAAAAGGTTCCACCTGCCTTAATTAAACAGCTGAAAAATGGTGGCCGAATGATAATACCTCTTGGAACCTATAGACAGAAATTAGTTATTCTTCAAAAAAGAGGCAAAAAACTTATTAAGCAAAATGTCATGAATGTTCGTTTCGTACCCATGGTTCAGGAAAAATAAATTTACAGACCTACTATTATAATCTACAGAGGAGCTTTTATGTTTCACCTTATAACTTATGATTCAATAAGCAGAAATATCCCCCTTGAACATCTTCAAGAAAAGAGAAACAAAGTTCCCAAGAGTCATAAAACCTATTCAGGTAGAAAAACCTTTATAGATGATCATGATCAAAAGAATACTTCTCAAAAAGCTGTATCCTATAACAATGCAGTTAAGGCCTATAAGGATAGTGCAAAATTATCCGAAAAAAATCTTCTTTTACATGCAAAGGATATAATGAACAATCCTGTTTTAACTATTTCAAAGGACTCTTTGCGAAAAGAAGCATGGCAGATGATGCAGCAAAAAAATATTTCACATCTCCCCGTTATAAATGAAGAGAACAAAATTATTGGAATTATTTCAGACAGAGACATCATGAAGGGAACAATAATTGAAGATGATAAAATCATCAGCCAGGAGAGTGCATCAATCTCAGAAATAATGAGTCAAGAGGTTATTACTGCTGACCCACTTACAGATATTAGAAGAATTGCCAAGGCTATGTTTTATAATCATATAAGCACCATGCCAATAATATCAGATTCCGATGAACTCACCGGTATTGTAACGAGAAGTGATATCTTACATGCCCTTATACATTATCCTGATTTACAATTATGGGGGTAATTACTTTTACTAGTTAAATCAAATGAACGAAATAAATCAAAATATGCGATACAAATCGCTGGATATTTTCAGAGGATTTACCATTCTATGGATGATTATAGTAAATAATCAGGGAGACTGGCATCACGTATATAGCATTCTCAAACATGCTTCCTGGAATGGTATAAGACCAACAGACTTCATTTTCCCATTTTTTTTATTTATTGTAGGAGCATCTATATCTGTATCATCCTATGATAACAATAAGATCAATCAGTCAACGAAAACTATTGTCATGAAAATTTTGAGACGTTCATTTCTACTCATTATTATTGGAATTATCTTAAATGGCATTCCATTCTTTAATTTAACAACTATACGTATACCAGGTGTTCTACAAAGAATAGGAATATGCTATCTCTTTGGATCGCTCTTCTTTTTATTTTTTAAAAACAAAATACATATTATATTTATCATAGTATCTTTATTATCTTTTTATTGGTTCATAATGACTACGATTATTCCTCCAGGACAGAGAGCTATTCTATTAGATAAAACAGGAAATGCTGCGTGGTATCTTGATTCAATAATTTTCAAAGGTCATACCTATTCTAAATCTGGTTTTGATCCAGAGGGTTTGTTATCAACCATTCCTGCTATTGCCACAACACTCATGGGAATTCTTGGTGGTTCCTTTATTTTAAAGGAAAAACCATCTTATAGAGTTGGTGCAATATTTTCGATATTGATAATTTTGGCAGGTTTTCTTCTAAGCTATATGATTACCATTAATAAACAACTCTGGACTCCTTCATATGTTTTTATTACAGGAGGTGCAGCCTTTACAGTTCTTCTTGTACTACAGAAGCTCTGTTCGAGATATAATAATTATTCTCCAAAAATATTTATTTCATTTGGAAAAAATACCTTTTTAGCCTATATCTTATCATCATCTCTTGGACGTTTCTTAGCTCTTTATCCACTATACGAAAAGGCACCCATCAAGAATTTCATATATATTAAATATGTATACATTAGTACAATGCCCTACTTTTCCTCTTTACTCTATTCTCTTTTATTAACTGCACTAATTGCACTAATTCTATTCTTTTTAAACAGGAAACAATTATATCTAAAACTATAATTGTTTTCTGTTTTAATTGATAGAATTTTCTAAACCAATAGTTACAATCAAATTATAAAACCTAACAGACATACTCAATACTATTCTTAAGTTTCAACTTAGCATTTTCAATCTTTTTTAAAACTTGATACCTGTTTGTATTTTTCAATCGTGCTATTGATGCTATTGACTGATTCTCATAGTAATACAAATCAAGCATTTCATGTTCGTCATATTCAAGAACATCAAATGCGTTGTGGAGATCTTTGACAACGATACCTTCAAGATAAAAATTTTCAATATCTCTAAAAAATGATGATGATAATTCTATATCTTCAAGTTCCTCTGTTGGTTTATAAGTGGTAGAGACTCCTTTGAAACTGTCACGAATATACGTATATGCTGTATTTCTACATGACACAAAGAGATAACTTCGAATATTTCTTCCTGGATCGAGTTCAATTTTTTGTTCAATCAAATTGCAGAAAAAATCATGTACAACATCCTGTGCAGCATCATAGTTTTTAATTATCGATCTTACATAGACACATAATTCATCAAAAAACTTTACATAAAGAACATCAACATCTTTCAAACACATAACCACACCTCTCAGCAGCTTTTTTACAACAACTTGTTAGGTGACGATCAATGTATCAAGAATATTATTATTTTCGAGAATGAAGACTACCGTAGGAGCAACAAAATAGTTAAGGGGACATAATTAGTTAAATCACAAGAGTGATTTTAAAGAAGAAATCATACCCTCAATAGCGAGAAGAAACTCTCTTTTTATTCTTCCAATTGAATTCTGGTATTCAAAATCAAAGGGGTAATCAGTTGTTGATTCTTCCAACAACTTTTCAATTTTATTATAAGAGCTTCCTTCATCAAGACAACAATCAACAACTTTCAATGGACAGAGAGAACATTTACTCTCTCGACTTTGCAAAGGTCCATAGAGCTCTTTAAACTTAGCTATTGATGTAATACATAGAGCGCAGGTTTTATATCCAATGTAAGGTTCTATTGTAGAATAATATATTGTAGGAATTTCTTTTAATTTATTCACATCAATTATCATTGAATAAATTCTATTCCATTTATCAATGCTTAATGAAAGAGGATCTTCCTTAACAATTCTATTTTCAACCTCTTCTTCATCCATTAACTGAGAGACCATGGCTTCTGGAAGTTTCTGAACTAAAATTATTTTATCTTCATCATCAACTTTATGAAAAAAATCCATTACATTATTCCTGTATAAATACTATAATCTTAAATATATTAAGTGGAGAAATTAAAAAGAGGGTTTATAAATAAACCCTCTCCTTCTTATATTGCAGTTAAATACTTATCTTCCGAGCATTCCTCTTTTTAAACTGCTCTGAACAGGTTTTGGACCAAGCCATATTGCCCAAAGAGCTTTTTTGAATCCTAAACCTCGAATCACTCCCAGTGTTTTCACCTGACCATTTTTTTTAAGTTTTTGTTTAACAACTGTACCAACTCCAGGTGTATAATAAAAATATAATTTATCCTTTTTATCAATATTTTTCAACATGCTTAAAAAGCGACCTGAATGTGCTGTTCTATAACCAGAACTTGCTGCCTTTTTAAAGCCTTTACGAGTTGCACTTATAAATCTGCTTTTATTTATGAGTCCAGAAGTTATATAAAGCACTACAGACATTGGTTTATCAGCATTGATAATTGTTGATGCTGATTTTCCTTTAAGATCCTTAGGCACGTAAAGAGAGGCATAATATACAGTTCCAAGAATAAACATTGTTCTTTTGCCAACACCGGCTCTTACCATATCTTCTCCACCAAGTTTAAAAGCCAACATTGCGGATGAGGCAAAGACGAAAATACCAATTATACTAACAGCAAGAAACTTTTTCATATAAATTAAGTCCTCCGATTTTTTTTATTTTTTTTAAACATGTTTTACTAAAAGAGCAAGAAGTTTTTTTATTATTATAAATTTTTCACATAACAAAACTAAACAATTATAAGCTTTTCGTTCACTTCACCCTTTGAAAATTTACTTTTTAACTCTCTTTTTTTCTACTTGATTATTAATTTAATATTATGTTTCTGGTATTATAAATAATGAACAATAAGGCATTAACATGAATAACATAGTAAAATATTTGGTCATCTCAACAATCTGTATCAGTCTTACAGCAGGATGTGCATATTTTCTAAAGCAAAAATCTAATAAAGAATTGACTAATTCTATAAAAAAATTTTCAACCAGAATGTATAAAACTGAAAGAAATTTCATCACCAGCATTCCCATTTATCGAGATTATGCTACAAAAGCCAAGGAGATGCTTTTGATGAAATATAATTTAAACTTTCATCGCAAAGAGGTTGTTAAACATTTAAGATCACCACTTCTCAATGATAATGATCTCAAAGATAATATTAAAAAAAATAATTTATTATACCTAGAGACTGATAAGTCAAAACTCTATTATTTTCACAATGTAAGAAAAAAATACAGATATCTCACACCTGAGGCTAAAAAAGGACTAATTCTTATAACCAATCGATTTCAAGAGAAACTACAAAAACATAAGAATGGACTTCCTAAAGTAAAACTCGCTGTATCTTCTGTCATAAGAACAGCTCAATATCAAAAAAAATTATTTGGCAGAGAATTTGTTTCAACTCATAGCTATGGAGGATGCTTTGACATATTCTTTGAGGATTTTTATGTCAAACTTCCTGAAGACTCTGTTCAAAATCAGACGATAAGTGAGATAAAGAAAACTCTACAGCGAAGATTTGGTTTTATGATGGGTGATTCACTACGAAGGCAGCTGCGAACTGTTTTAATGGAAACCCTTCTTGAGCTGCAAAAAGAGAGACTTATTTATGCCTTTCTTGAAAATGATAGAAGATGCTATCACATAACTATTTTAAAGAAATAAAAAAGAAGCTTTATATCTCGATTGTCATTCCTTCATGGGCAATATCAAGCTTTATATTTTTTTTCTTAGCCTTCATTCTTAAATATGTATGGGCATTTGAAAGTACTCTTTCAAGTTTTTCATCATCATAGGCGGGATCATGGTGAAAAAGCAGCAATCTTTTTACATTAAATCTTTCAGCAATATCTATTGCTATAGCCGCAGAAGAATGACCCCAATCAAGCTTGTCAATTGATTCTTCGAAGGTATACTGAGTATCAAATACAGCAACATCAGCATTTCGAAATAGATCTTCATAGCTGTCAATCTCATCTATTGAATCAATATTAAACTCACAATCACTTGTGTAAACAAAAACAGCTCCCTTATCTTCAACCCTATAGCCAAAGGAATCACCAGGATGAGGCATCTTTTTTGTAAAAAATGAGGTATCATTAATAAAAAACTCTTCATCAGGAGTTATCCGAAAGAACTCCTTTGTTGCAGGCATATAATCCAGAGAAATTGGAAAATGTGTTTCATGATGTTGATATTCAAGTCGTTTCTTTAAATCATCAAAGGGAGAATAAAAAGTAAAGCGATTTCCCTCAAAATAAAAGGGTCCAAAAAAAGGAATGCCTTGAATATGATCCCAATGAGTATGAGTCATCAAGATATTAGCAACTCCCATACCCTTTGAAAATTCTTTCTGAAGAAGTTCTACACCCAGTTTTCTAATACCTGACCCACAATCAAAGATAATTTCCTCATTATCAGAGGTTACAACCTGGATACAGGTGGTATTACCTCCATAGGTACTCTTAATTGAAAAAGGCAATGTATTTATAAAGGAGTTAATAGATTCTTCAGATGAAATATCACCGGGTTTTGCCAGAGATAATGCTCTTTTCAGCTTATCTTCAATGTCATTTCCATCTAAAGGTGTGGGTATTGATCCTCTGACTCCCCAGAGTTTAATCTTCATATCTTTTGATTCCTGTTAAATTATATAAAATATCCTGAAAATTCAAAGCCTGTTAATAGAAGTACTAGAAAAAGACCTACACCTCCAAAGAGATAAGGGAAAAAATACATGAAAAAGGTTTTACCAAAATCCATTTCATGCATTTCAGACAATCCCCTAATGCCGATAATTGCTGACCAAATTAATGTAGCAATGACACCAGTAATATGAATAAAACTTACCATAGCCGGGATTGTATTCTTGAAGAGTACAGAACTCATTGAGACAAGAGGAAGAACAAAAATACCAGGCAATAATGCAAAATTATAAAGAATTATCTTTTCACGCATCATCCCTCTTCCTGAAAAAAATTGTGAAGCCAAGTCAGTTAGTGCTGAAATCATAAAAACAAACATTACTAAAATAATAAAAAACTTCAAGAATCCAAAGGTCAAAGAATAAAAAAATATCTTTCCAGGATTTCGGATTATAGCCTCAGTAATTATTTTAATAAAGCTTACCATTACTGGCACAGAAAAGCTGAGAAGAAAACATTTAGGTTCATTCTTCTTTATCTTCTGATATAACTGTCTCGGGTCTAGAATTGTATATAAGAAAAAATCTACCCATCGCAAAGATCTTAATTCTTCAATAAACATTACATATACCTGTATTCTAAACCAGTCCTGTAATTCAGGTTAACAGGGAGCTTGTTTTGATTTTTAAACATTCCAGGAATACTTCGCAAAAATTCTCCAAAGGAGGTTTCATTCTTTTCGTATACAGGGCAACCCTCTGGAAGTTTAGCTTTTTTCCGAGCAAATTCTATTGCATCTTTAAAGGTACCTACGGAGTCAATGAGTTTATATTTTTTTGCCTGAGCACCATTGAAGATTCTTCCATCTGCATAGGGTTCAATCTCTTTTTGATTCATTGATCGACCACGGGCTACATCCTTTAAAAACTTTTTATAATCAGAATCAATCATTTCCTGAATCATTCTTATTTCATCACGATTACTATTTCGATAGGGAGACATTATATCTTTATATTTTCCACTCTTCACAACTGTAACAGTAATGCCAAAGCGCTCAAGTAACTTCTTAAAATTTGCAGAGACAGTTATGACTCCGATTGACCCTGTAATTGTTCCATAATTTGCATATATTGTGTCACAGGCAGAGGCGATATAATATCCCCCTGAAGCAGCAACATCAGCCATTGATGCTACTAATATTTTATTCTTTTTTCTTAATGACCATAATTTTTCATAGATTTCCTGTGTTGCTGCAACGGTTCCACCTGGAGAATTTATTCTTAAAACAATTGCCTTAACATTGGGATTCTTTGAAAATTCATCAAGCTTATTGATTATAGATTCAGCTCCCTTTGCCAATGGACCTGATGACTCAAACTGAATAGGTCCATCAACGCGAACCACTGCTATTCCGGGACCCACCGAAGGCATGCGAAGTGAAATATTATTTCCAGATTTTTGAATTTTCAAGCTAACATCAATAATAGCAATTATTGCCGAAAGAGCAAGGAGTGCCAGAATAGATATTAATATCTTTCGATTGCGATCCATTTAATTTTCCTTAAATTTAATAATCTGTACGACCAACACATGAACATGAATAAATTCTGTTTTGATGAGGTTTGCACTTCATTTTTGTCACGTTAACCTTTAAGCTGGAATCAACACCTTCACATTTGCAATAACTGACACTGAGAAGCTCCTGCCTGCTTACTAGAGCCTTGGCTGTCATATTAGCCAATTCACTGTTCACATCACAGACATAGATATCAACTATTTGGATTTCACTAAAAAGCATTGAAGAGGTGAAAACAACAGCAGTGATACATAAAAATAAAAATATTTTTTTCATACAATACCTCCTTGTATGTATAAAAGAGGACCATAAGCCGAATTCTGTTTATGCAGCCATCTATCTTGTCTCTATGTTGCCATAAAGATCTTTGCATCCTACCCTCAGCCTAGAGCGGGCAACCCTAAGAGCTGTTTATTTGGACTTGCACCAGGTGGGGTTTACACTGCCATGTACCTTACAGCACATGCGGTGAGCTCTTACCTCGCCATTTCACCCTTGCCCTTTGGCTTCCATCTTAAATATGCAATACATATCTAAGAAGGAAGTCAAAGGGTGGTATATTTTCTGTTGCACTTTCCATCGCCTCGCGACGTCCGGCAGTTAACCGGCACCCTGCCCTGTGGTGTTCGGACTTTCCTCACTGTTCTTTCGAACAAGCGCGACTGCTTGTTCCTCTTTTATAACATAATTATATTAAAAATAAACCTTGTAAAGCATTATTTTACGATAGATAGATTAGTAACAAAAACTAAAAAACACACTTCTAAATATGAAAGCATTGAAAAGTCTCTCCATCCCCATATTTATTAATTATTTTACTTTAATTTTTTTAATTGTATTTATTCATTTCTTTACTATATATGACCATAAAAAGTGGGATGCAAATGAATACAAAAAATCTTATAATAGCAAATAGAAGTTTTTCTTCACGACTTTTCGTTGGAACAGGAAAGTTCGCCTCAAATAAAATTATGATGGAAGCCATAAAGGCCTCAGAAAGCGAAATGGTCACTGTAGCTCTTCGAAGGGTTGACCTCAATGAAGATTCTGATGACATGCTTAGTGCTGTAACAGCTCAAAGCTCAATACAGCTTCTTCCAAACACATCAGGTGCCAGAGATGCCGATGAGGCAATTAGACTGGCAAGGCTTGCAAGAGAAATGGGATGCGGAAACTGGCTAAAACTTGAAGTTACTCCTGATCCACGCTATTTACTGCCGGATCCAATAGAAACCCTAAAAGCTGCAGAAATCTTGGTCAAAGAGGGTTTCATTGTTCTGCCCTATATCAATGCTGATGCCATTCTTGCAAAACATCTTGAAGAAGCAGGCTGTGCAACTGTAATGCCTCTTGGTGCCCCCATTGGAACAAACAAGGGACTCAGAACACTTGATACTATTAAAATTATTATTGAGATGTCAAATATACCTGTGGTAGTAGATGCCGGACTCGGAAGTCCATCACATGGAGCCCAGGCAATGGAACTGGGAGCTGATGCTGTTTTGGTTAACACGGCCATTGCAACTGCTCATAATCCTGTTGAAATGGCTATAGCATTTAAAGAGGGAGTCATAGCAGGACGAAGAGCCCATGAAGCTGGCATTCCCCTTCAAAAGGATGAGGCTGATGCCTCCAGCCCTCTTACAGGCTTTTTACAATAAATGTTTTCTGAAATAGTAAATCAATACAACTGGAATGATGTAGAATCTCTTATAAAGAACAAGAAGAGTCACAGCATCCCTGAAATATTACAAAAAGATTCATTTAATAAAGAAGATATTGCAGCTCTTCTTTCTCCAGGTGCAGATAGCTATCTTGAAGAAATTGCACAGAAATCCTATTCTATTACAAGACAAAGATTTGGAAATACTATTCAACTCTATGCTCCTCTCTATATATCAAATGAATGCACAAATTCATGTATCTATTGTGGATTCAGTGCTCAAAATACAATCAATAGAACAACCTTAAATGATGATGAAATATTACAAGAAGCACATAAACTCTATGAAACAGGTTTTCGTCATATCCTTCTCTTAACAGGTGAACACCCAAAGGCTGTTCCTCTTGAAAGATTAGCTTCCATAGCACGTAAGCTTCATGAAAAATTTCCATCCCTTTCAATTGAGGTCTACCCACTTGATGTTGATGGCTACAAAGAGCTTGCAAAAAATGGAATAGATGGATTAACTCTTTACCAGGAGACCTACAACAAAGAGGTCTATAGCACTATTCACCCTGCTGGAAAAAAAAGGGATTACACCTGGAGACTTGATGGACCAGATCGAGGTGGAATTGCCCAGCTTAGAAGAATAGGAATTGGCTCTCTCTTGGGACTCAGCGACTGGAGAACTGAAGGTTTTTTTACAGCACTTCATGGACTGTATCTAATGAAAACATACTGGAGAACAAATATCTCCATTTCTTTTCCCAGGCTCAGGCAGGCAGCAGGTTCATTTGAACCCTACGTAGATGTTGATGACAGAGCATTGACCCATCTTATCTGTGTGATGAGGATTCTCATGCCTGATGCCGGGCTAATTCTCTCAACAAGAGAATCAGCTACTTTAAGAGACAATTTAATTCCCATTGGAATAACCATGATGAGTGCGGGCTCTAAAACTAATCCTGGTGGATACACAGACAATATTGATTCAGATGGACAATTTTCAATTGAAGACACACGATCTCCAGATGAAATAGCACGAACCATCAAAAGCAAAGGCTTCGATGCAGTATGGAAAGACTGGGACAAAGACTTTATTTTATCATAATAAGAAAACATTATCAGAAGATATTCACTTGACTAAAAGTATATAGTGTGACTATATTATTATTAATTTCAGAATCTTCCAGGGGGCTGAATGCAGATTAACATTCGCAAAAAAGGAAACCATACCATAATTGATGTTAATGGTGAGGTTAACTATTTTAACATTGAAAATTTCAAAAAAACCCTGCTTCATATTGCTGAAGGTGATACACAGAGTGTTATTGTAAATATGGAAAACATTGAAGCAATAGATTCTTCAGGAATCGGTGTAATAATATCCTCTTACAAGAAAATGCAAAAAAGAGATGGGTCTTTTGCCCTACTCAATGTAAATCAGAACATTATGGCTCTATTGACTCTTAGTACTATAGATAAATTTTTGGAAATATATTCTTCTGAAGAGGAATTAGAGTAATTAAAACAAATGAAAATTCGCTATAAACTAATTCTCCTCTTTGTAGGCACTATGATTATAGCTTTCATTCCTCTGGCTTTCTACCTTCTAAAAACCTTGGAAAATGATAAAAAAATTGAATTATTAAACAAGGGTATTACCAATACTCGAATCTTATCAAAAACATCCTATAATTCCATGCTCATGACAGGAGCTAATATTTCAGCTCTTCAGGTTGATATGAAAGAGGTTTTATCAACCTACTCCATTCTTTTTTCTGAAGGGTTGATCTATGCTGATATAATTCTCATTTCATCAAATAAGAAATTCAATGGCATTAAACTGGCTCAGATAGCAAAACATAATAAACTCAAAGACTATAGTAATAAAAAATTCGATAAAATAAATAGTGATGATTTAAAAGCAATAATTGATGCCAAGGCCATTACTGAAACAGATAAAAATGGCAGAAAGTATTCTTACACTTTCATAAATATTTCACCATCATCAAGGACAGTACAATACCCAAAATGTATAGGACGAATGGTTTTTTCACATGAAGAGGTGATGAAACCATTAACTGCATTAAAAAGAGTGATTCTCCTTTCAATTTTTATATCTATTATTTTGGTTTCAATAACAGGTTTTACCATTAGCCGATTTATATCACAGCCCATAACAGAGCTTACCAGTATTGTTAGAGATATTGAGACTGGTAATTTCGACATAAAGATTCCCTCTCTATCCAATGATGAAATTGGAATACTGGCAAACACCTTCAGCAGAATGCTTCACATAATACATCAGAAGGTTGAAGAGCTCACAGAGTCCAATGAGAAACTGAAAGTCCTTGATGAGTTAAAAAATGAATTCTTCATCTCTCTTTCCCAGGAATTTCGAAATCCTATAAATGGCATAATTGGTCTCACTGAATCATTGATGCAAAATGACAACATTGGTCTGACGGAAACCACAAAACATGATCTCGATACAATTTTAATCAGCGGTCAGAGATTAACCCATATGGTAAATGAGATTATGGATTTCTCTCGTCTAAAACATAATGACCTTTACCTGTCAAAAAATACAGTTAATATGTATAGCGTCACAGAACATGTAATTGCTCTTCTAAAACCAGAAATCAATAAAAAAAATCTAATCATTAAAAATGAAATATCACAAGATAACAATATAATCTGGGCCGATGAAAACAGAATAATCCAAATCATGATGAATCTTCTGGACAATGCAATTAAATTTTCTACAGAAGGAACAATTTCAGTTACATTAACAGTCAACAAAGTGGAAACAGCAATAAGCATCAAAGATCAGGGACAGGGATTTTCTCCTGAACAAAGAGATCACATCTTTGATGCACAAAAACATTATGAAATCGATGAAGATGATACTAAGGGTACAATTGGTCTGGCCATAACAAAAAAACTTATCGAACTTCATGATGGAAGAATTGAAATGACTCCAAACTCAGATAAAGGATCTACTTTTACTTATTATATTCCCAACTCAGCCAAAGATGTAAATAGTGCAGTATTCCAAAAGAACTTCAACAAAAAGTCATTTTTAGATGCAAAAACTGCACTGATAGATTCAGAAAAACCATTAACCTTTGTGCCAACAATTTTAGCTGTAGATGATGAACCAGTAAACCTGAAGGTTATATTAAATCATCTTTACCAGGCTGGATATAATGTAGAAATTGCATTTAACGCAATTGAAGCACTCAATTTCTTTAAAGGAGACAAGATCCCAGATCTTCTTCTTTTAAACACTATCCTCCCTGATATGTCAGGCTATGATTTATGTAGAGAAATCAGAAAAATTTATAGCTCACATGAACTTCCTGTTATTATGGTAACAGCAAAATATAATTCTGAAGACATTGTCCATGGTCTAAGAGCCGGTGCAAACGAATATTTAGCAAAACCACTTCACAAGGATGAGCTTCTTACGAGGGCAGAAAATCTTATATCACTTAAAAACTCAATTAAGGCTGAAGTGGAATTAAATAAGATTCAACTTGAATTATCAATCGCTGAAGAAATCCAAAGAACCTATCTTCCTGAATTTGTTCCAGAAAATGATAATTTCAAAATAGCGGTAATGTATCAATCAATGAAAGATATTGGAGGAGATTATTATACATTTCTTCAACCTGTTAAGAATGAAACCAGTCTAGGGGTTATGATTGCTGACGCATCAGGACATGGAATTCCTGCCTCAATGATATGTGCAATGCTTGATGTTATTGTACGATATCACCATACTTTATTACCAGAACCGAAGCAACTCCTTTCTCAGGCAAATCAGGCTCTTTGTCAGTATGAAAACAATCAATATCTCACCGCTCAATATCTGATACTTAATCCTGTAGAGAAGCTTATTACTTATAGTAATGCAGCTCATCTACCAATTATAGTAAGATCAAAGGATAATAATATCATTACTCATAGTATTCCAGGAAGCCCCCTTGGCTTATTTGAAAACGGCATTCATTCTCAAACCGAGTTTCCCATTAATGACGGTGATCAGATCATTCTCTATACTGATGGTATTACAGAAGCGAAAAACAACTTAAGTAGTAATTTTGGTGAAGAAAAACTCATTGAATCTATAAAAAAACACAAAGTAAAAGGACAAGAACTTATAAATTTAATCATGACAGATCTTAACAACTGGACAGACCTCAAAGCTGAGGATGAAATTCATGATGATATGTGCATCATGATAATTGATGTTACCCTTGATTAGTTGAAAGTAAAAAATTTACCACAGAGCCACTGAGGCTCAAAGAAAATCCGGATGAAAGGCTGGTTTTTTTTAGTTAACATAGATGGATATAGGGGAGTCCTTCCTGACCATATCTCAAAACCAATATATTATGTATCTTTTTACCCCTTCAAATTTCATTCCTCATTTTATAACATCTTTATACTACATATAAATTTTCAATAAGCACTGAATCAAAATCCAAAAGTGGCAACATATTACTTTTACATTATCAATTGTAAAAGTCTTGACAAATACCTTACAAAAAAATTTAATTTTTTAATACTTTCCAATTTTAGGAGCAAAATAGATGGATCTGTCCAATTTTTTTAAAGTAAATCAAATTGTTACACTCACTGCCACAGATAAAAAAATGGCTATTAAAGAGCTTGTTGACAAACTTCAAGATTTAAGTCTAATTGAAAACAAAGAAAGATTTTATGCTCAGATAGTTCACAGAGAATCACTTGAAAATACAGGTATAGGAAATTCTCTGGCAATTCCTCATACAAGAACTGAAACAGTAGATTCTCTCATAACAATTTTAGGAATTTCTGAAGAAGGCATTGACTATCAATCATTTGATGAAAAACCTGTTAACTATATTCTTTTAAATATTTTCCCAACGGATATGAGTACAAAATACCTTTACCTCATTGGAATGATGGCTCGGATCTTTTCAAATCCAGAGAAAATATCAGATATTGATTCTACTATAACACCTGCAAATTTTTATAAATTTCTATCAAGTCAATCTGAAGAATACTTTGAATCATTAACAGATAAAAATCCCACAGAAAAAGAAAGCATTGATTCACTCATTGGTGTTCCATCATCTGACCTTGATCTTCTTATCCGCTTAGATAGATTGTTTGACATGAAGGATGATGTTAAAAATTCAGAGATTATAGAAAATAAAATAAATGGTTTAAAGGCTCTTATTGATAAAAGATCACTAGCCTATTATGAAAGAATGAAGAAAAAGCGGGACAATCCATTTTCAGTTGTTGAAAAAAATAGCTGTACCGGTTGTCATATGGGTATTCCACCAGTTGATTTAAGACAAATCAGAGATAGAAAAGGTGTTCCAGTGTGCACTCATTGTGGAAGATTTTTGATTCTTGTATAAAAAAAAAGAGGCTTTCGCCTCTTTTTTTTATTCTATTTTATTACTCTATTTTTTAGACTTCATAAAATCCATAAAATCAATGGGAATAGGAAAGAGAGTCGTTGAATTATTTTCAGCTGCAATTTCAGTAAGAGTTTGAAGATATCTCAACTGAACTGAAATCGGATGCTTTTCCATTAAAGATGCTGCTTCAACCATCTTTGCTGCAGCCTGAAATTCACCTTCAGCATTAATAACCTTAGCTCGTCTATCTCTCTCTGCCTCAGCCTGTCTGGCCATTGCACGCTGCATCTCCTGTGGAAGGTCAACATGTTTAACCTCTACAGCGGAAACCTTAATGCCCCAGGGATCAGTCTGTGTATCAAGAACATTCTGAAGTTCTTCATTGATTTTCTCTCTATCACTAAGAACCTCATCAAGTTCAACTGTTCCAAGAATACTTCTTAAGGTAGTTTGAGCTAGCTGAGAAGTTGCATATAGAAAATCATCAACCTCTGTAATTGCCTTATTTGGATCAATAACTCTAAAATATAATACGGCATTCACCTTAATTGACACATTATCTCTTGTTATAACATCCTGTGGAGGTACATCCATTGCAACCAGTCGAAGACTCACTCTTTCCCATTTATCAATAAATGGCAAAACAATAATAATACCTGGTCCCTTTGCTGACTTTAACAATCTACCAAGACGAAAAACTACTGCCCTTTCATATTCTTTTACAATCTTTACTGACATTGCAACTAAAACTACTAAAATTATTAAAACCGTAGGAATAATAGATAATCCCATATAAGCCCCCTTAATATAAATATCCGACCTTAGTCGGTTTTTTGCATTTTTGAAACGGAAAGTACCATGCCCTCTTCTATTGAAAGAACATATACCGTATCATCTTCTTTTAAATCTTCATTTGAATGAGCTCTCCAAATTTCTCCATGAATCTCGACCTTACCTTTTCCCATAAAATCATTGAGAACTCGAGCAGAATCACCAATAAGACCCTCAACTCCGGTGACCACCTTTTCTTTATGAGCGTTGATTGCCAGACGAACGACAATAAATACGAGACCGAGAATAATTAATGCTGCTGTAATAATTGTTGGTATTGGCACAGAACCTCCAGGTAATGGCGAATCAAAGAGTATAAGTGACCCTATAACAAAAGAAGCCAACCCTCCAATGGTTAATAAACCATAGCTGACTATCTGCAGTTCTAAAATAAATAATATTATTGCCAGAATAATAAGGAGTAATCCAACAACATTTATTGGTATAATACGTATGCCGATGAGAAAGATTACCAGAGAAATTGCACCAACAGCACCAGGAACAATCATTCCGGGACTCTTGAACTCAATGCCGATTCCCACAACAGCTATAATCAATAAGAAGAATATAACCTCTGGATTTGCAAAGGCATTGAGGATTCTCTGCTTTTGAGTCATCTCATAGGTAATTGCTTTAATATTATTTGTTTTTAAAATCAGATTTTTTTTCTTAACAAGTACCTTTCTATTATGAAGCTTTTTCATGAGGTCATTCATATCTGTGGCAATAAAATCGATGATATTAAGTTTTAGGGCCTCTGATGAGGTACTTGAAATGGCCTTTCTCACGGCCTTTTCTGCCCATTTAACATTACGCTTTCTTTCCTGAGCAAGACTCTTGCTCAAGGCAACGGTATCATTAATAAGCTTCAATTCTGAAGGTGTTTTGCCTGGAGTCTTTTTCTTGTCACCACCCATATCAAGAATATTTACCGGGTGCATTGCCCCAATTCTTGTTGCTGGAGCCATTACTGCAATATGTGATGACAGCATAATAAATCCACCAGCTGATGCTGCTCGAGCACCCTCTGGAAAAGTATAGACAACTACGGGAATTTTTGATGACATGATTCTTTGGATTATTTTATCCATTGAAGTCATAAGACCACCAGGAGTATCCATTTGAATTACTACAAATGAACAACCATCTTCATGAGCCTTATCAATTGCTTCTGAAATATAATCAGCAAGAACAGGTGTTACTGCTCCTTTAAGTTTAATGATTCCATAATTCTGGGGTTTTCCAAAAAGAGGGAGAGCTATAGTCAGTGCAGCAATAAGTAATATTATTTTTTTCATCTTCACATCCATATTTTCTATTGTAGCTTCATAGGTAAAATATTGCTACATAGTGTTACATAAGATTTACTATAGAAAATATAATTTTGTCAATACAAAATGTCAGTATTTACCCGTTAAACTGTCATAAAAAGGAACACCTCGAACACTATAGGTGCTGCCATCATCAAGGGTAATCTCATTATTCTTTAATGTGAAATTTTCTTCAAGGGGATAAAAGTTAAAATAACATTCATCAGAGATTTCATTTTCTCTTTTAAAGGATTGCTGAACCATCTTTAATTCATTCATTTTAATGCTGAACTGCTTTGGTTTCTCAACAATAAAAACAAATTCATTAGAGATCTTTTTTCTCTTTGTCTTCATTAAAAGAGCAATTGCTCCATCATTGATCTTTGCGAGTCTTTTATATTCTTTATAACCTACTGGTGTAAACAAGCCCATTGTATACCTCAAAATTCTAAATTTTTTACTGATCGTGGAAAAGGGATAACGTCTCTGATATTCTGAATTCCTGTTACGAATTGGATCAGTCTTTCAAATCCTAAGCCAAAACCTGAGTGTGGTACTGTTCCATATTTCCTCAGTTCCAGATACCACCAGTAATCATCAGGGTCAAGATTATTATCTTCAATTCTCTTATAAAGAGTATCAAAATCCTCTTCTCTTTCACTGCCACCTATAATCTCACCGAGGCGGGGAACCAGAACATCCATGGCTCGAACTGTTTTATTATCTTCATTCATTTTCATATAAAAAGCTTTAATAGAAGCAGGATAATCCGTTACAATGACGGGCTTATTATATATCTCTTCTGTGAGGTATTTTTCATGTTCAGATTGAAGATCTGATCCCCATTGAACATCATATTCAAATTTATGACCTGAGGCTAGAAGTTGATCAATGGCCTCTGTATAGGTAATTCTTTCAAAATCACTCTTAATAATTTTTTCAAGATTTTCTATGGCCCCTTTACTGATTCTGCTGTCAAAGAACTCCATATCATCTTTACAGTTTTCAAGAACGTAGGAAAATATAAACTTTAAAAATTCCTCTGCAACATCCATGTTGAGATTGATGTCACAGAAAGACATCTCCGGTTCTACCATCCAGAATTCTGCAAGGTGACGAGAGGTATTGGAATTTTCAGCACGAAATGTAGGACCAAAGGTGTATATGTTTTTCAGAGCTGTTGCATAGATCTCTCCATTGAGTTGACCACTGACCGTTAGGGATGCCTTTTTACCAAAGAAATCATCCTCATAGTTCACATCCCCCTTATTTTTTACAATATTATCAATGGACAATGTAGTAACCTGGAACATCTCACCAGCCCCTTCGCAGTCACTTCCTGTAATTATTGGAGTATGAATATATATAAAGTCACGCTGGTGAAAAAATTGATGAATAGCAAAGCTCATTGCTGATCTGATTCGAGCAACTGCACTTATTGTATTGGTTCTCGGTCTCAGATGTGCTATCTCTCTCAAAAACTCAAGAGAATGACGTTTTTTCTGCAGCACGTAATCACTGGGAGTTGTTCCAATAACTGAGAGTTTAGAAAGGACAATCTCAACATTCTGTCCCTTTCCCTGAGATGGCACAACAACTCCTTCTACCTGAAGGCTGGTGCCGGTGTTGATTTCACTGATCTTGTCATAATCACTGAGGGTTTCTTCTAAAACAAGCTGTAGATTCTTTATTGTTGAGCCGTCATTGAGCTCAATAAAGGAAATTCCCTTTGATTCTCTCTTGGTTCGAACCCATCCCTCTACAGTAATCTCTCTGTTATCACCCTTTGATTCAAGAATGTATTTAATTCTATCCATATAGCATCCTTAAAATGATATTTTTTTTTGATAAAAACGACATAATCGTCAAAGTATGGAAGTGTCAAACAGAATTTTTGTTGAATTAATTCATTTGGTCAGATAGAGTGTATATAAATGAACTGATATACTATTTAAAAATCCGTTTATATGCATATTATGTTTAATATATTACACATAGACAATAGTAGCTTTTTTATAAAAATTCTTCATGACACCTTTACGCCCAAGGGTTTCAACTGTATTGCAGCCAGGGATATTGATGAAGCCTTTGATGCCCTCCATGAACATGAAATCCATTTGATTATAACCGCCATTGAACTCAAAGGCGGTAGTGGAGAGTTTTTAATAGCTCAACTCAACAACAGCATATTCAAAGATATTCCTGTAATTATCATTACCTCAAATGATTCTATTGAAGAAAGAAACATTATGTTTTCCCTTGGTGTCATAGATTATATCTATAAAGATAAAAGCTTTGCCTCTCGACTCATGCGATTTGTTAAAAAACTCACTGAAGAAAATCAGATTAAAAGCAATTTAAAGAGAATGAGCATTGCGGTCTTGGATGACAGCAAGTTAGAACAAAATATTATAAGAAACATCTTTTCTTTAAATGGTATGAAAAAGGTTGATTACTATAATAATGCTGAAGATCTACTCAAACAAAATAAGATGTATCAGATTTATCTTGTTGATCTCATCTTACCGGGAATATCAGGTGAGCAGGTAATCCTTGAATTAAGAAAAAAATATCGAAATGCTGTTATCATCGCAATCTCTGGTGTTGATAACTATAAGGTTATTTCAAACATTCTTCTATCTGGGGCTGATGACTATATTCTTAAACCCTTTAATTCAAGTCTCTTTATGGCAAGGCTCATAGCTGATGTTCGTGGCTATGTTCTATTAAAGGAACTTGAACGTAAAAACATGGAACTCAAACAAATATCCATTACTGATAGCATGACGAACCTCTATAATCACACCTATATTTTCAAGCTATTAGAGGATGAGATTGAAGAAGCAAAGGCCCTTGAGAAACCCCTTTCCATTGTAAAGATCAGCATAGATCTCTTTAATCTCATAAATGATCGCTTTGGTCATAAAACTGGAGATAAGGTTATAAACACCGTTGCTGATCTTATTAAAAAGAATATTAGCGAAGAGGATATTCTCGGCAGATATGGCGGAGTTGAATTCCTTTTAATCTTACCGGGCTATGATATTGAAGGTGCATATGGGAAAGCAGAAGAGATTAGAAGAAAGATTTCCAAGGTTACCATAAAGGATCACAGACTAACCATAAGCGGTGGAGTTTCTCAGATTGACGATAAAACTGAAAATGCAATGGAGCTTCTCAAAAAAGCTGACTCCCTACTCTTTAATGCTCGAAAACATGGAAAAAATAAAATTGAAAATGATTTTGATTGGAGTCTGTAACTTCCAAGGTATTTACCAATTATCCTCTCTTTACATACCATACTATTTCAAGAAAGAAACAAATTATAATAAATCCCCAAAATGCACAGATTAAAATACTAAATTACATATTTAATATACTTATAACAAAAAATATTTGCTCATATAGAGATCATTCAATAAGATGTACAATATTGAAATTTTGTAATTTAAAAGGATACTACAATGAATATACTGGTTATAAATTGCGGCAGCTCCTCTGTCAAATATGATATAATAGATACCATCAAAGAATCAACACTCCTTCAGGGGCAATGTGCAGGTCTTAATTCAAAGAATTCATTTCATAGATACACCAAAGAAGGAACCTCTCATTTTGAAGAGTTGCCCATTTCTGATCACAAAGATGCAATACATCTAATAACTGATTTTCTTACAGATGAGGGTTATATAACTGATGAGGGGCCAAAATTTCAGGCTATTGGACACCGAGTAGTTCACGGTGGAGAAAAATTTTCCGATGCAGTCATTATAACTCCAGAAGTAAGGGAAACCATTGAATCATTGATTCCTCTTGCTCCGCTTCATAACCCGGTAAATCTCCTTGGTATAGACATCTGTCAAAAACTTTTTCCTAAAATAAAACAGGTTGCTGTCTTTGACACCGCCTTTCATCAGTCAATGCCTCCCCGTTCATATCGTTACGCTATTCCGGAGAAATGGTTTAAAGATTTTGGAATCAGAAAATATGGTTTTCACGGTACGTCTCATGATTACGTAAGCCAAAAGGCTGCCCTCTATCTCAAAGACAATAGAAAAGATCTTCGTATGGTGAGCTGTCACCTGGGCAATGGGGCCAGTCTCTGTGCTATTCTCAATGGAATCAGCTATGATACAACAATGGGATTCAGTCCCCTTGAAGGTCTCATTATGGGAACACGATCTGGAGATATTGATCCTGCAGTTATTCAGTTCTTACATAATGAAAAGAAAATCCCCATCAATGACATTATAAATGACCTCAATAAAGAATCAGGTCTCCTTGGTCTGTCACAAAAAAGCAGCAACATGGTTGATCTTCTCAAGGGACTATCAAAGGGTGACGAATCTTCTGCTCTGGCAGTGAGTTCCTTTGTTCATAGAATCACTCGATACATTGGAGGATATATGGCAGAGATGGGAGGCACAGAGGTAATAATCTTCACCGGTGGAATAGGAGAAAATGCACCCCTAATAAGAGAACGAATCAGTCAAAAACTTGACTTTGCCGGAGCAGTACTGGATGACGATCTCAACTATAGAGTTGATTCAATTATGATAAATGATGTTGCACAGATCAGTGCCCCGCATTCCAGAATCAAGATTCTTGTTATAAAAACAGATGAAGAGATGCTCATTGCTCAGCACTCTGCTCTAATCATACAGGGCAAATCAGTATTGCCTCCTGAACGAATCCCCATTCCCATTGGAATCTCAGCTCGTCACATGCATCTGAGTCGAGATCACGTTGACATTCTCTTTGGAAAAGATCACCAGCTCACTCCTATCTTTGATCTTTCTCAACCAGGACAGTTTGCCTGTGAAGAGACGGTTTCAGTAAAGGGACCAAAGGGTGAAATAAAAAAGATAAGAATTCTTGGCCCTGAAAGAAGCAAAACCCAGATTGAGATTTCCAGAACTGATGAATTTAAACTTGGTATTGATGCCCCCATAAGAGCAAGTGGTAATGTAGAAGAATCACCTGGAGCAATACTCACTGGATCTGCTGGATCCCTTGAACTTAAAGAGGGAGTGATCTGTGCTCTACGACATATTCATATGTCACCGGCTGATGCTCGAGCACTTAATGTTGAAAATGGCGACCTCGTAAAGGTTGAGGTTGATGGTCCCCGGGAATTGACCTTTGGTGATGTTCTTGTTAGAGTCAAAAACACCTATAGATTGGAGATGCACATAGATACAGATGAAGCAAATTCTGCTGAACTATCTGGAAGTGCTGTTGGTTTTATTGTTGGTATTCAAGATACAAGAGATATAAATGGATAATTTCATCACAGTCGGGGTGGGTTTCAAACCCACCCCGACTGTGATTTAAAAAATATGAATATTATATTATTACATGAAATCGATTTTATTGAAACAAATATTGTTCAGCTTTCAGACTACCGATTTAATCACATAAGAAATATCTTAAAGAAAAAACCAGGAGAATCTGTAAGGATTGGACTCCTCAACAGCAAAATGGGCTCCGGTGAGATAACTCACATCGATGAATCATCCTGTACTATAAAATGTACTTTAAATATAGACCCACCAGCTCCATTGAATCTGAGACTAGTCCTCGCTCTTCCAAGACCAAAGATGTTTAAAAGGACTCTCCATACAATAACATCTCTGGGAATCAAAGAAATATTCATTATCAATACCTGGAAGGTGGATAAAAGCTATTGGCAGAGCCCCTATCTTGAAGAGAAATCAATCAATGCAACCTTTTTTAAAGCTCTTGAACAGAGCTGTGATACAATCATGCCATCTATTGCATTTAAAAAACTCTTTCGACCATTTACGGAGGATGAGCTCCCTCACATAATCAAGGACTCTATCTCATTAGTAGCTCATCCCCAGGAAGAACCTTATTTATCAAAGACAGATAAAAAAATAACTCTCGCCATTGGTCCAGAGGGAGGATTCAATGATTTCGAAATTTCACTCTTGAAACAAATTGGTTTTTCAGGATTCACGACAGGTCAAAGAATTTTGAGGGTTGAGGATGCAGTTCCAGCAATAATAGGATCTTTGATGCTATAAAAAAATATCTTGACCAATAGAGGTCGATTCATATTAATTAAAAAAAAATCAGGAGGTAGCTTATGAATACTATCTTTACCTCCAACACACCAATGGCCTTTTGAGGCCTTTATATAAAAGGGGATAATCATATTGGTTATCCCCTATTTTATTACTTCTTTTTCTTTTCACCAAAGGCACCAAGCTGACAATCAATTATCTTTATGCCCATGGACTCAAACTTATGAGCAAAAGCCAAACGAGACATCTCATTTTGAGAAGCAATATCCCATGCATCCCTACAGGTCATTTTGCCATTCTTAGAATTTTTCTTAATGAGTTCTTCTAATTCAGAAGAAACATCTTCATTTTTGTTTAAAATATTTTTTTCAGGCAGGTATCCAAAAAGTCCAAGTTGACACTCAACTATTTCAACATCCATAACATCAAGAGCACTTCCAACATTCTCTGGTACCATTGACAATTCTCCAGAAATTTCATGGGCATCTTTACAACTCAGAATTTTACGTTCTTTTGATCTTATAGCATTTTGCAAATCTTCTTCTATTGTGTGTGTCATTTTATTCTCCTTCAGAAATATCTGTTAATACAGATGATTTAAATCTTTATACTGCCTATTACAGGTAATATCAAGCATTAATAAATAATTATTATGGTGATTTCCTCTATCTATAGATCCTATGTCTTCACAGGAAAATCTATAGGCAAATTTATATCATTTTTTTAAAGAAAGAGAAATTGATCAATTACATTTCCTTAATTAACATTTTTTATATAAATAGACTGCAATAAATGAAATCTATAAAAATATTTTTTTCTTTGTTAAATTTGAATTAATAAGTATATTATTTTATTAACAAGGAGATTATTATGGAAACAAAACGACCTGAATCCTTAAAAATGTGGTTTATCATTCATTTTATAGCAGATGTTGCCTTTGCCATTCCCTTAATGGTTATTCCTGAAATCTTTCTCACATCACTGGGATGGACAACTGTTGATCCTATATCAGCAAGACTTGTTGCTGCAGCACTCTTTGGCATTGGTATTGAGTCATTTATTGGAAGAAATGCATCCATTGATTCATTTATTTCTATGCTCAACCTGAAAATTATCTGGTCACTTACAGCAGTTATTGCTGTGGGAGTGTCTTTAATTCAGGGAGCTCAAAATGGAGCACCTATGGCCTGGGGAATCTTTGGAGTTTTTCTTATTTTTCATTTTTTATGGCTCTACTGGAGAATTACATTACAGAAACTAAGAAAACAATCCCAATAACAATAAATCTGAAAAAAAAGTATTTAAGTTTATTTTCAGATTCAGGGAACCAAATTCAAATAACCTTGTCATAAAGTATTGAAAATAATATTGATATTCATATAATTTAGATTTCATATGTTATTTTTCATATTGATATGAGTATTTTCATGATATTTTTCAAATAAATCATAACTTTTTTTTTGACATTATAATTTTTTTATTTATAATGATAGTCTGACAATTAAATTTACGGGAGTTTAAAATGAAGCAGAAAAAATTATTTTTATCTATGGCTTTAGTGATTATAGCTGGCCTGCTGATTTCTGATGTAGCATTTTCTCGAACACAGAGAATTACAAGACGTTGGAACAATGGGAGAATACAAACTAAATACAGACTTGTTAATGGTCGTATTCATGGAATAAAAAGAGACTATTGGAGAAATGGAAGACTGAGACTTTCTTCTCCCTATTACTATGGCAGACTCAATGGAACAGTACGTTCTTATGACAGAAATGGTAGACTCACTAGTAAAAGAATCTATAGAAATGGCCGGTATATAAGAACTGAGAGAACCACTAATAATTATAGAAATGACAATAGATATGGTAGATGGAAAACATATAGATTTAGTAATGGTCGAATTAGATCTAAGTATAAAATGAGAAACAACCAGAGAAATGGTATTTTTTATATCTACCGAAGAAATGGTAGAATTAAAAGAAGTGGAAACTATCTCAATGGCAAAAAACATGGTATAATTTATAGATATGATTATAATGGAAAGTTAAAGAGTAAATCTGAATATCGTTATGGAAGATATATCAGAAGAATTCCTGTAAACACAAGATATAGTACAAATTACAGAACAACTCGCTGGTCAAATGGAAGAATCAGAACCAGATATCCGATGAGAAACGGACGTTATCATGGAACTGCCTATGAATACTATTCAAGTGGAAAAATTAGGAAAATGATTCCATATTACAATGGGAAAATCAATGGTATTGTATATCAATATAACTATAGAGGAAAAATCCAAAGCAAGAGACAATACAGCAACGGAAGATATATAAGAACACTTCCTGTGTATAATTCAAGAAGAGATTATAGAGGATCAAGAAACTATAGACGTGGTACACCGAGCTATAGGAAGAAGCCTGCATATAGAGGTACAGGCAGATAATCAATTGATTATTGCATAAAAAAATATACAAAAAATAGGGGTGGGTTTGAAACCCACCCCTATTTTTTGTAACAATTTCAAAAATGAAATATCTTAAAATATATGATAAATTATATAGATTTAACTACTAAATTAGAAAAAAACGGCGTTAAGGAAAAATTGCATCACTCATGCTCTGGCTCAGGAAGAATATCTCGAAACTTCAATAATTTTGTTGCTGATAACTGTAGCATCACTAGCGAAGATGATGAAAACAACCAAGATATTGACAATGAATAATTTATAATGAGGCAAGCATCATTTTTCCAACAAAAATCCAACCTGAAATCATAAGTATTATTACGGGAACTATCATTACTTCTACCATATAAAACTCCTTTTGTCTTTATTACTCTGAAAGACATGGAGAACCATAGATCGGTTGCAAAAAAAATTATTCTTTCAACAAATTTTTTATCATGAAGTAATCATTGGTAAAAAAGCCATCAGCTGTAGTATTTTTAACTCTCTTAAAAACTTTTTCAGAGTTAACTCCCCAGACATAGACCTTGAGCCCCCTTTTCTGAACCATTCTCACGAGACCGCTATTTGCTATATATGATGTTCCAATTTTTTCTGGAATCTGAAGGCAATCTGCCTTATATGTTTTCTTCAAACCTAGAAGACCTGATCTAAAAAGAGCAAAAATAACCATAATTTCACCAAGTGAACAGGCTGTGGCAACATCAGGAAGCAACCTTCGTAATAATTTAATTACTTTGCTCTCTACTGCACAAACTATTATATTATCTGTAATATCATGTTGCTTCATGATCTCACAGATCTTTTTAGTATCCTTAATGGTAAACTTTATCAATTGAATATTAATAGGTAAAACTTTATAATCTCTCAATATTTCATCTATAGTTAAAAAACTATCTAAAGGAGACTCCATTTTATCGTTATTAAGAACACTTTTCATAATCTCATCGTAGGTATAATCAGAAACTTCTCCTTCCAGATTACTATATTCTTGAAGTTTTTCCATGGGAGCTGCTATAATTATACCATCCTTCGTAACATAGAGATACAAGGAAAGCATATCTACACTATTTTCCAGAGCCCATTGAAATGATTCTTTTACAGGGTACATCTGAGGATTTCCACCATTATTCGCAATGACCTTAAAATGCTTATCAAATATCTTTTTCATCTTTAATTTCCAATTTACAATATTTTCATATTTATAATAAAATATTATTGATTTTATATATCACATAATATATACTTTATAAATAAAATGACAAACAGGAATCAATATGGCAAAAGCAACCAACCTTATCAAAGCTTATACAACTGAAACAATTCCACACCAGGGGGGCTTCATTGTTACCGCATTTTTTATTCCTGGTACAGCCTATGGAATCTATGAAGTAACAGCCTACAGAAATGTCAAAGATATTTTCAGAACTAAAGATGGAATTATCTTTAAAACTGATGGCAATAGAATGAATTTTATTGTTGAACCACCATCATTTTCAAAAAAACATATTGAGCCATATAATAGAGAAGAGGGCACTTCGATTCCCTATAGATTTGAAGAATTGACTACCTTACAGGGAAAAAAAGGAGAGAAAATACTCATTGCACAGGAACCTAAGATGCTCCATTCTTCCTTTACAGTAATAGAAAAGGATGTAGAATACTTTTCTTTCATCTTTCACTTAACACCTGATGTATACGTTGCTATGAGAAAATTTATAGGAGACAGCATTTATAATGATTGTCATATTGCTAAAAATGTTGCAGTAGAGGCAGCTACTGAAATTATAGAAACAGTGAAGCAATTTACTATTTTTAATGGATAATCAAGAAAAAAATTGACAAATTCATAGATAAGATTTTTAAGTTATTTAAAATAATTATGAATATTAAAATCCTATGACATCGGAATCCTCCGAACAAGACAACAGCTTGAAAAAAATACTCAAGCGAATAATCAAATCTCCTAAAGAAGAGTCCTCAATACTTGAGCATTCTCAATATGAAGAGCTTGATATACATCGAAAGGATATGATTCAAGGTATTCTGGTTCTTTCTGAAAAGAATGCCAGGGATATTATGATCCCCCGTATTGATATTATAGCCATTGACCATAAAATCAAGCTAAAACCTCTTGCCAAACTCGTCTATGAGGCTGGTCACTCAAGACTCCCTGTATTTGAAGATACTATAGATAATATTAAGGGGATTCTCTATGCTAAAGATCTTCTCAAAAAACTAATAGATAGTTCACAACGATTTACCTTAAACAAGATTCTCCATGATGGATATTTTGTGCCGGAGACAATGCCTCTTGATGAGCTTCTTCGTGAATTTAAAAAAAGAAAACTACACCTTGCTATAGTTGTTGATGAATATGGAGGGGTCAGTGGTATTGTTACCATGGAAGATATACTTGAAGAGATTGTAGGAGAGATTGAAGATGAATTTGATGTTGATACAATCCCTGAGTGCATCAAGTTAAGCAAATATTCCTATGATATTGATCCAAGGATGACGATTCTAGACTTTAATAAAGAACTAGAACAGAACATTTCAATTGAAGACTTCGACACCATTGGTGGCTACGTCTTTGATCTTTTTGGAAAGATTCCTGAAAAAGATGAAAGCATTAAAAAAGATGGCATCACCTATAAAATTAAAGAAATAAATGGTACTGTTATAAGCAGACTCTCAATTACTTTGCCCCGAAATAAATAACAATGAAATACAATCAGACCCAAGGCATTGTTCTCCATACAAATCAGATTGGAGAAGCTGACTCAATGTCAACAATACTTACAAAGACCTCTGGAAAACAAAAATTTCTTTTTAAAGGCCTCAGAAAGAGCAGAAAACGATCACAGACATCTACGGAGCCAGGTTCTATAATTAATATCAATTACTATGAAAAGGATAACAGGGACTATATAATTGCCAGAGAATTCACTCTGGAGAAATATTACCCATCTTTGCGGAGCTCTCTGGAGCATATCTACTCAATGTTTTATATCCTTGAACTAACCGAAAAAACGACGGGTTACAATCATAAAGAGGTAAATCTATATAATATTGTTTTTCGTGCTCTGGACACTCTATCGTCTTCATCTCATCCCCTTTTGCTGCTTCTTCAGTTTCAGATTCACCTCATGCGATTTCAAGGCATTTTACCGGATCTAAACACCTGTAGCACCTGTGGAGAAAAAACATCAGGTTTCCATGCAACAATTGAATTATCCATTTACTGCAGCAATTGTAAAAAGGATGATAGCTTCTTCTTTTCGACTCATCATCATAATCTCATAGTTGTAGCAATGAAAACAGTACACAGCGAGATAAACGAAGAATTATTCGATCAAAATGACCTGATTCTCATCAATTTCCGCTTATCCCTCATTCTCGAGCATTACCACAGTATTCACCTGAAATCAAAAGAAATCTTATTTGAAAAAAAATAGATAAATACTTGACTCATTTGCCTTCTTCAAAGCACAAATAAGTTTACATTTTTGGCTAAATGGCCCACTAATTAATGAGGTATGTAATGATTGAAAGATACTCACGACCAGAGATTTCAAAAATATGGGATCTAGAGAATAAATTTAGAATCTGGCTTGATATAGAAATCGCTGTGTGTGAAATATACGCAGAAAGAGATATCATCCCAAAGGATGATTTTAAAATAATTAAGGAAAAGGCTGATTTTGATCTTGATAGAATCCTTGAGATTGAAGATGAAGTACACCACGATGTTATTGCCTTTTTAACAGCTGTTGGAGAAAAGGTAGGTCCTTCAAGTCGATTTATACACTACGGCTTAACATCCAGTGATATTGGTGACACTGCCCTTTCAATACAGATGAAACAGGCAGGTGAGATTCTCGTCTCTGGTGTTCAAGAGCTCATAAAGGCTCTAAAGGAAAAGGCCCTTGAATACAAGAATACTCCATGTATGGGGCGTTCTCATGGAGTTCATGCTGAACCAACCACCTTTGGTACAAAAATGGCTCTCTATCATGAGTCCTTTGGTCGTAATCTCATCAGACTTGAGCGGGCAATTGAAAACATCTCCTTCGGCAAACTTTCCGGTGCTGTGGGTACTTTCAGTAATATAGATCCTGAGATTGAGATTGAGGTCTGTGAACTTCTCAACCTGAAGCCTGATCCAGTTTCAACACAGGTTATTCAAAGAGACCGACATGCTGAATTCATGAGCGCCCTTGCAATTACAGCAGGCACACTTGATCAACTTGCAACTGAGATTCGTCATCTTCAAAGAACTGAGGTTCGCGAGATCGAAGAACCATTCCAAAAAGGACAAAAGGGATCCTCTGCAATGCCACATAAGAGAAATCCTATTTTGAGTGAAAGAGTTACTGGTTTATCTCGTGTCATAAAATCAAATCTCAATGTTGCCCTTGATAATATATCTCTCTGGCATGAAAGAGACATCTCCCATTCTTCAGCTGAACGTGTGATTCTTCCTGATACTACAATAGCGTTGGACTATCTATTACATAGAATGATCTTTATTATAAAAAACCTTCATATCTATGAAGAAAATATGATGGATAATATTAACAGAACTGGTGGCCTCTTTTATTCTCAATCACTTCTTTTGAAACTTGTTGAAAAAGGACTTTCAAGAGAGGATTCCTATAAGATTGTTCAAGACATGGCGATGAGAGTTTGGGCAAAGGAAGGCACTCTGAGAGAACTCTCAGAAAAAGATTCTACCATTTCATCAAAGATATCAGCAGCAGAGATGGATGAGATCTTTAATCTACAGAGATATCTAAAAAATATTGATGCCCTATTTAAGAAAGCAAAACTTACTGATTAATGAAAAGTTATTATATTGAAACCTTTGGATGTCAGATGAACAAGAGTGATTCTGACATCATGGCAATATCAATGGAAGAAGAGGGTTTCACCAAAACAGATTCCATTGATGATGCTGATTTTGTAATCTATAACACCTGTAGTGTTCGGCAAAATGCTGAGAACAGGGTTTTGGCTCGTATTGAATCAATTCGTCAGAAAATACACAATCACGGTGGCAAGATCATTGTTGCTGGATGTATGGCTCAACGTCTTGGCACGAGTCTCATTGATAGTGAACACGGAGATCTCGTTATCGGCCCCTATGAGGCCCCTCGCATCGGTTCCATACTAAAAAAAGATAGTGATGCTCAGGCATTTCTGTCACAAAGCAAAGAGGATTTCGCCCAGAGACTGGGAAAGCACAGCTCTGAGAATAAACATCAGTGGCATAGCTTCGTTACTATTACCCATGGTTGTGAAAACTTTTGTTCATACTGCATTGTTCCCTATGTAAGAGGTCCACTTATATCCTATGCATCAAAGGATATTTTAGACCACGTTGATCAGCTCATTGAAAGAGGAATCACTGAAGTTACACTCCTGGGACAGAATGTTAATCAATATAGTCAGGACAATGATGATATTCCCTTCTATAAACTTTTAGATGCTGTTGCATCCAAAAAAGAAATAAAGAGGGTTGGTTTTCTCACTTCTCATCCCAAAGATTTTTCAAAAAATATCATTGATGTCATCAATAATCATGAGAACTGTTCAAGGGCTATTCACCTGCCCCTTCAATCTGGTTCAGACAGAATTCTCAAAAGTATGAACAGACATTACACCCGTGATCACTATATGAAAATCATTGAGGATATTGACAAAACCCTCAATGATTATGCTGTTTCAACAGATCTCATTGTGGGTTTCCCCGGAGAAACCCATGAAGAATTCAATGATACCTTAGAAGCTGTAAAGGAAATTCGTTTTGATGAGGCCTTTATGTATGCCTATTCTCCAAGAGAAGGAACTCCTGCTACCTCACTAAAGGATGATCTCCCAAGGGATAAAAAAATTGATCGCTTAAATCAACTCATCGAAACACAGAGGGCAATAACCCTTGAAAAACTGCTCCAAAGAATCGGTAAAAGAGAAAAAATAATACTTGAAGGATTCAGCAAAAGATCATCTGATATGTTATTCGGCAAGACATTTCTCAACCATTCTGTTGTAGTCTCAGGGAATGAAAGTGATTGCGGTAAAGAATACGAAATAAAAGTTACAGGGATCCAGGGGACAACACTTCACGGTGAAATATTATAAAAACAAATATCTGCTTATTATAATAACTGCACTCTTACTCTTAAGTTCATTCTCAATATCAGCCTCAACCTCTGGAGAATTTAAGCGCATATTAAAATACTATAAAACCAGAAATATCAGGTTTAAGAGACACGCACTATCCTTCATAAAAAAACATCCCGGGTCTTATTATGCTCCCAGTATCTATCTTATGCTTTCCTACAATACCAGTAATTTGAACAGTAGCATCAATTATCTTAAGAAGATAATCATCATGTATCCTAACTATAAAAACCGGGAAGCAGTGTATTCATCCTTGCTAAACCTCTATTATTTAGGAGGCTCCTGGAAATCACTGACAAAATGGGCAAAAAAAGGATTGAGTGAAGATGAAACCTCTGCACTCTATAAAAAATATTTACTCTATGGCCAAATAAAAAGTGGTACATGGAGCAATGCCCAGAAGACATCATTACAACTGATTAAGAGTTCTAAAAAAAAGAATCGGGGACAACTCTATCTACAACGAAGTCTAATACTAGAGAATATGACTGGTCTATCAAAAAAATACCTGAAAACATTGGCAACTTTACTGGAAAACTTCAAGAACATGGATGAATACCCTGCACTCTTACTGATGCTGGGTGATTTTTATCTTGAACACCATTCCTATAATAAGGCATATTCAGCCTATAAGGATCTATCCCAGAGATATCCTCGGTCTACAGAAAGCCTTGATGCTCTAAAAAAAATAAAAAGAATAGCCATAAAAAAGCCTCGCTATACAACCTATATTCCTGATAAAAAACTATTTAATAAACTTGATGACATTGACATATCTCATGACAGGATAACACAAAACAATGTGGGCTCAACCTATTTCTCAATATCTGTGGGGCCCCTCTATACAAAAAAACAGTATAACGGTCTAAAAAAGATTTTAAAAGAATATGGTGATATTAGAATTGTCAGCATAAAAAAATCCATATATCTTTACATTGGCAAATTAGCTTCAACGAAAAGTGCAATGTCTTTAAAGGTACGTCTGGCAGAAGAACAGGGAATAAACGGTCATATAGTCAGGGTCTATGGAAAAAAAGTTAAATACATCTACGAGGAATAATATGGATTCTAAATTGACTCCAATGATGAAACAATATATGGAAATCAAGAAGAAGCATCAAGATGATATTCTTTTTTTTCGAATGGGTGATTTCTATGAAATGTTTTTTGAGGATGCAAAAGTTGCTTCAAAAATTCTCGACATTGCATTGACCTCTCGTCAAAATGATGTTCCCATGTGCGGCATTCCTCACCATGCAGCAGAGAGCTACACTGCCCGACTCATCAAGGCCGGCAAACGTGTTGCCATCTGTGAACAGCTCGAATCAGTGCCTTCATCGGGCACAATTGTAAAGCGTGATGTTGTTCGCATCATGACTCCTGGAACTGTTATTGAGCAAAACCTTCTTCTAGAAGATGAAAATAATTTTCTTTCATCTGTAGTTTTTACATCTGAGATGATGAGTTGTTCCTTTGTTGACCTTTCAACAGGTGAATTTGTTTATACCACTCTAAAAAAAGATCTCGATCTTTTCAGGGGAATAATAGTAAAATTTCATCCCCGTGAAATAATATACAATTCTGAAGATCAGCCTCAAAATGAGATATTCTTTGATTATCTTCACAATCTTGGTGTTTCTCTTCATTCAATAGACACCTGGCTCTTTGATAAAGACTATATGTCAGATACTATTAAGGATTTTTATAAGGTGAGTAATCTCAAGGGATTGGGCATTACAGAAGATGAAACCATTGTTTCTATAGGTGCTGTTTTGCAGTATATCAATGACACACAAAGACAGGCCGTAAATCACGTAAAGGCTCCTCAGGCATTTTCTACCAAAAACCGTATGATTCTAGATGATTCAACAATGACTCATCTTGAGCTCTTAACAAATCAACAGGATTCTTCACGGAACAGAACTCTCTTTTCGGTTTTAAACTACTGTAAAACTCCCATGGGCAAGAGAACCCTTGAAAGGAATCTCATTCAACCCCTCACTGAACACAAGGAAATCGAAGACCGCCTTGACATGGTTCAATACCTCGTTGATTTTCATGACCTGAGAGTCTTGCTCCATAAAGAGATGCAGAATATCTTTGATATTGAAAGATTACTCTCTCGCTTCAGTATGGGACGTGTTTTTCCCAGAAATTTTGTCAGTCTCTCTCAATCAATTGACTCATCGGTGAAAATAAAAAATATTCTTTTAGAACAACCAGAAGATCATATCAATAAAGCTGCTGCAAATATTCCTGGCTTAAAAAAGCTTCAGAAAAGAATAGACAGCACTATTTCTGAGGAACCTGCCCTATCACCAGATCAGGGAAGAGTTATCAAAGAAGGATTTAACCATGACCTGGATCACCTCTATAGCCTTAAGACCGATGCCAAAACCTGGATTCTTCAATACCAGGAGGATCAAAAAAAGGAACTGGAGATACCAACCCTTAAGGTCAAATATAACAGAATTCTGGGATACTATATTGAAATATCAAAGGGCCAGGTAAAAAACATACCTCAAAACTATTTAAGAAAACAAACCCTCGTGGGGTCAGAACGCTATACAACAGAAGAGCTGCAGAAGTTTGAAACCGATATTGTATCAGCCAGTGATAAGATAGTTACTATTGAGAAGAAAGAGATTGATCTCCTTGTTAAAGATATATTAAACAGAAAAAAAGACCTCCAGGATTTGGCAACATCAATTGGCTATCTTGATTTCTTATCATCCCTGGCTGAAAGTGCTCATCAAAATCGCTATAGTAGACCTATTTTTAATACTGACAACAGAATCTCTATAAGAGACGGCAGACATCCCATTGTTGAAAAATACTACACAAAAGAAGCATTCATACCCAATGATGTAACCCTGGATTCATCTGAACATGTAATACAAATCATTACTGGACCAAATATGTCCGGTAAATCAACCTATATAAGAATGGCCGCAGTACTACAGCTCATGGCACAATGTGGCAGCTATGTTCCTGCTGCTGAATCATCCTTCTCTCTTTGTGATAGAATTTTCACTCGGATAGGGGCTTCAGATAACATCTCTCGAGGAGAGTCAACCTTTCTCGTTGAAATGAATGAAACAGCAAACATTCTCAATAATGCTACAGACAAAAGTCTTATTATTATGGATGAGGTAGGCAGAGGTACCAGTACCTATGATGGATTATCAATCGCCTGGGCTATAGTTGAATATTTGCAGCGGTACTTAAAGGCAAAAACACTCTTTGCTACACACTATCACGAATTGACTCAGCTGGGCAAGAGAAAGGGAATAGAAAACCTCAATGTTATGGTTAAGGAAAACATGAACACCGTAGAGTTTTTGCACAAAGTCGTCAAAGGTTCTGCTGATAAATCCTACGGTATTCACGTTGCAAAACTAGCAGGTATTCCTTCAAAGATAATAAATAGAAGTGACGAGATTCTCAATAAGCTTGAAAGCAACAAGAAAACCCATTATAATGAGGTTGCTGAAGAAGAAAATGCTCAACTGGAGATTTTCAATGCCTCAAATCACCGTGTTGTACAAGCAATAAAGGGAATTAACTTAGATGATATGAGTCCAATAGATGCTTTAAATGAATTATACAGACTTAAAAAACTCATTGAATAATTATGATACCTTTGTTAGTGTAAAAAAAAAATTTATTATAATGATTGATTTATAATGAAAATTTTGATATGTAATAGATAAACCAATGCCGAAAATAATAATATATATAATGTATTTCCAAAACCAGGATCCTAAAGAGGAAAAATGACCGCAACGCAGTTTAAAATTGAGAATTATCTTGCTAATTCATTTATTGTCATTGAAGGGAAGAAAAACTCAAATAACTTTTATATAATAAGAAGTGGCCAGGTTAAGGTTTCAAAAGAAAATCCAGTTCTTGCAGAAGAGCCCTATACTGTTTTTGGTCCTGGTGATTTCTTTGGTGTTGTTTCCTGTATGAGCGGTCATGCAAGAATTGAAACAGCTAATGCTCTTGAGAATGTCTCCTTGATTTCTGTTGAACGAGAGCTATTTGGCCTCTTGATTCAAAAGAATCCAGCTGTTGCAATGAAAATAATTCGTTTTTTTAGCCGAAAACTGAGAGATTTTGATCAGGCAATAACAAATCTAACATTTAAAAACAGTGGTGATGAAGAAAATCCTTCACATCTTTATAATATAGGCGAACACTATTTAAAGACAAAGGCTTATAAGCATGCAGTCTATGCATTTCAAAGATTTATTGAACATTGCCCCAATGATCCCAATAGAGACAAGGCCCTTGGACGATTAAAGGCAATGAAAGCTCCATTCAAGGCTCCACCAGTTCGTGAAGACAATATGAATAGAACCTATCCTGACAACACTATTCTTTTTAGTGAATGTGAACCAGGAAATGAACTTTTCATAATTCAATCAGGGAAGGTAAAGATTACCAAGATAGTTCACGAAGAGGTTCTCTTAGCTGTTCTAAAGCCTGGAGATATCTTTGGAGAAATGGCTCTTCTTGACAATAAGCCAAGAAGCGCCTCGGCTGTATCTTTTGGAGATGTAACTGTTTTAGCCATTAACAAGTCAAACTTTGAAAATATGGTTCAGGCTCAGCCTCAGTTAGCAACTCGATTAATTCAACTCTTAAGTGAACGAATCTGGACCGCATATAGACAACTGGAAAACCTTGTGATCAGAGATACACTGGGACGAATATATGACACGCTGCTTATTCAAATTGAAAAACAAAAGATTAGAATTGACCCGAAACAGAGTCATAACTTTGAAATTGGTACACGTGAATTAATAAACATGGTAGGCTTGCCACCTGATAAGGGTGAAGTTTACATGGTTCAAATTTTAGAAGATAAACATATTCGTCTTGAAGAAGGCAAAATTATCTGTACAGATTTACATGAACTTGAAAAAACTGTACAATTCTACAAAAAGAAATCAGCCATGGAACGTAAACGTGAAGCGAATAAAAACTCTCCCCTTTAAAAGGTTTATAACAATACTGGCATCTCTTCTGGCAACCTTCATTCTTGCAGGGATTCTTATTATACTTTTTTTTCCTAAACAGAAGATTATTGGACTCGTTTCAGATGGTGTTGAAAACACTATAGGGAAAAAAATTATAATCAAATCTATTGACATCAGTTTCAATGGAATCATACTCAAAGATATTGTTCTTACACATAAAGATACAACAAGCAAAATAGATAAGAAAGATTTACCAAAGAATGGAAAGAATAGTAAGAACATTGATAAAACAAAAAAAACTCTTGTAATTAAAAAGATAATTGAACCCATAATCAGAGCAAAGGAGATTCGTCTGGGTTTCTCATTTTGGTCACTTCTTGATAAAGAGTTTGTTATAAATCAAATATCAGTTATCGACCCTCAATTAAAGTTAACAATAGATAATGATAAAAAAACGAATATTGATGATATTATAAAGAAGATAGAAGAGGCTGGTAAGAAAGGGAAAAAAACAAAAATTGAAAGCATCAAAATCCGAAATCTTTCATTAACCATTGAATCAACTGAAAAAAACATAAAAATCTTAAATGGTACTCATAAAATTGACAGCAATATTGAACTGAAGAATGATCATGCTACAGTTGATTCCTTAAAGATTGAACTCCACCAGAAAAGAGGAATAATTAAAGCAAATCTTAAAATTAATATTAAAAAAGCTGAAATAACAGATGGAACCATTAATGTTAAAAATGGAAACCCACAATGGATATATGAACATATAAAAGTTAATCTTCCCTATTATAATATAAATGGTGAATTAACAAATTTCAGATTCAAGGATAAAGTCATTGACAGTCAAGTAAAAGCATCTTCATCCTTAAAGGGTATACCACATAAACTTCTAGTGGAATCCTTCGGTAGAATCGATTTAAATAAAGATACAGTTCTTCTCTCTGATACAAATGGCAAAATAAATACATCTGAAGCAGTGATACAAAAAATCTATTTTAGTTTAAAAAACATCCTCTATGATATTTCAGTACCTAAGTGTTCAGTAAACTTTAGTGATATCAAACCTCTTGCAACAATAATTCCCAACAAGCTCTATGGAACATATAATGGATCCTTTTACTATAAGTATGGAAAAATTTCAGCAACAGGGAAAGTATCAAATGTGCTCTATGATCTTAAAAAGAAATTTCTCTCTGGGCTCACCATGAATATCTCAATTACAAATAATATATTCAAAAAAGAGGATGTTATCTGTTATATAATGAATCAGCCAGGGAAGGTTTCATTTGCCTCAACTGACGGCAAGCTGGAGAGAATTTTTCTCAATGTGGGTTTTGATACCTTTGAATACAAAACAAATCCAAAAGATACCACACCTACTGATCTCTCTGTTGATCTGGGTTTCAAGGTTACTGGAAAGGTTTCAATAAATAAGCTTATATACAATGAATATAAATTTTTTAAAATTACTTCGAACTATTCAATTTCCAATAACAATCTCAACTATTCACGATCAAAGCTTAATTTTTTAAATGGCAATGTGTATATGCAGGGAAATATAGGTCTCACAAAAGATCCTGTTGTAAAATCAATGATCACCTTTAACAATGTAAAAATGCAGCAGGTTTCTCAGTTCAGCAAAAAACTCAAGAATCGATTATTTGGAACAGCAAAGGGACAGGCAAACATCTCTTTTCATCTTAATAAGAAAATATTAAAGGATGTGACAGGCACACTTGACATTCATGCAACAAAGGGAAAAATTGTTAATACAGGAATTCAAAACGGCCTCGGTATTTTTTTAACAGAACTGAAATATAAGCTAAGAGACCTTGAATTCAAGACAGTTTACAGTAACATACAGATGAATAAATCAATATATAAAATCAATTCCTTTGTTTTTAATTCAGATCATATTCGACTCAAGATGAAGGGCATTGTAAACTATGAACTCTTTGCAAAGAATCTAAATATGAATCTTGAATTTAATGAATATTTTATTCAGGACTTACCTGTGGCAGTGAGAGTTGCAATGAGAAAGTGGCTAAATGGTAAATGGTATATTGTACCATTTACCATCAATGGAGACATTAGTGACAGTAAGAATATAAAACAAAGATAACTACTCTGTTAATATCTCTCGTCAGCATAATTAACCCATCCACCAGCATTAACCAGGTCTTTGTCAAAACCAGAGATATCAAAAGCGATTCTTTCCTCTTCACCATTGATTTTAACAATGAACTGTGAATTTTCAAAATCAGTATTGATAAAAACATCATTGTTTTCAGCCATCTTGAATATTCTATCAATAATATCCTTAGGCAGTTCAACGGCCATCATGCCACAGTTATACATATTTTGTCTAAATATTCTGGCAAAGCTTTCAGCAATGACAACATTGATATCATTGACCTCAAGAGCCCAGGGAGCATGTTCCCGTGAAGAACCGCATCCAAAGTTTTCTCGTGTAACTATAACATTGACATCCTTTAAATCTGTACTTTGATTAAAACCCTTCATTTCCAGATCTTCCAGTAAATAAGCTTTCAATGCATCCTTTGTATTCTCTGTGAGATACTTAGCTGGAATTATCTCATCAGTATTAATATCTGATCTATCAAGAAGAAGCGCTTTTCCATTGAAGTTTTTCATCTCTAACCTCTCCTATCCTTTATAAATTTCACTATTTGTGATATGTCCTGCCAGAGCAGTTGCAGCAGCTGAGGCTGGACTCATGAGATGAACCATGCCACCCTTACCCATTCTTCCGGTGAAGTTACGATTTGTTGTTGAAGCACAAATCTCTCCTGGAGCAAGAACTCCGTTGCTCATTCCCAAACAGGCTCCACAGGTTGGATTTGTCACCTGAAAACCTGATTCTACAAAAATCTCTATGAGACCTTCTTTTAATGCCATCTTAAATGCACCTGGAGATGCAGGAGTTACAATTCCCCTTACCAGAGGATGAATCTTTTTGCCCTCTAGAATCTTTGCAGCAATACGAAGATCTTCGATACGACCATTTGTACATGATCCAATATATACCTGATCAACCTTAACATCACAGAGGTCCTTTATTGCCTTAACCTCATCAGGTTTATAACCAACAGTAGAAAGAGGCTCCAAAGCTGAAACATTAACGGTAATCTCTTTTTCATATGATGCATCTTTGTCTGAAATCCACTTTTGATAATCCTTCAGAGCATCATCCTTTGATGAGTAATCATCCTTTATAAAATTCCATAGATAATCAACAGTGGTCATATCAGGGTAACAAATACCACTTGTACCACCAGCTTCAATTGCCATATTACAGAGAGTCATTCTCTCTTCCATGGTCATTACATCAACAGCCTCTCCTGTAAACTCCATGACCATGTTGGTGGCCCCATTTACAGAAATCTGATTGATAATATGGAGGATGACATCCTTAGCATAGACACCATCCTTTAATGAACCCTCAACATTGATCTTCAATGTTTTAGGACTTTTGAAGGTACAGACACCCTTAAGAATTCCAACCTCAAGGTCTGTGGTTCCAACTCCTGCAGCAAAGGCCCCAAAGGCTCCATGTGTACAGGTATGGGAATCTCCCATAATAATGGTGTAACCTGGTCTAGAAAAACCCTGTTCTGGAAAGAGTGCATGACAGACACCATTGTTTCCAATATCAAAAAAATCTTTTATATTATTTCTTCTGGTCCAGTCCCGCAGGATCTTGCCCTGCTGTGCGGTCTTCGTATCCTTTGCAGGGGTTACGTGATCTATAACAACCTTAATCTTCTCAGGATCAAAGACTCTGTCTTTACCTCGAGCAACAAGATCATTTACAGCGATTGGAGTTGTAATTTCATGACAAAAAACTGCATCGAGTTTGAGTACATGAATGTCTCCTGCAAGTGATTCCACTCTGTGAGCATCAAAAATCTTTTGAGCAATAGTTTTTCCCATATCATACCTCCTCAACAGGAAAATTATTTATGATGTCATTTCCTGAAAATAGAGATAAAAATCAAGTCTGTTTTGCTAAAAAAGATTTATTCTCTTTATCTGCCTGATCATCCTTGAGGGGCTCTTCTTTAGAAAGAGCAAAATGCAGTTTTTTATTCTTAATTGACAGGTGTATATAGTCTGATGAATTCCACTGTTTCTTGAGCATTTCCATAGCAAGTTCATCATCAATCTCTTTTTGAATAACACGTCTTATATTTCGAGCTCCAGATCTATCATCATAGCTTTTATCTAATATATATTTCTTAACAGATTGAGTAAAACTTACATGTATTCCTGTTTTTAGTAAACGTTGAACCATTTCATCAAGGTTCATTGCAACAATCTGACCAACGTGATCCTTAGAAAGCTTGTGAAAATGAATAATCTCGTCCACTCGATTCAGGAGTTCAGGACTCATGATTCGCCTAAGTTCTTCATCAACACTGACGATTGATGCATCCTCTTCGCTAATCTCCTCGGAAAATCCCATTTTCCCTGAACGAGCATAAAACTGACTACCGATATTGGATGTCATGATTATTATAGTATCTCGAAAACTTACAACTGTACCTGAACCATCTGTTAATTCACCCTCTTCAAGAACCTGAAGAAGAATATTAAATACATCGGGGTGCGCCTTTTCAATTTCATCTAAGAGAACAATTGAATATGGTTTTCTTTTAATACGCTCTGAGAGCTGACCACCTTCATCATAGCCAACGTAACCAGGAGGAGCACCAATAAGGCGAGATACAGAATGTTTTTCCATATATTCAGACATATCTATGCGAAGAATATTTCTTTCATCATCAAAGAGAAATTCAGCTAATGCCTTTGCCAGTTCTGTTTTACCTACTCCTGTTGGTCCTAAAAAGATAAATGATCCAAGTGGACGATTTTTTCCAGAAAGCCCCATTCTGGAGCGTCTGATAGCCCTGCTGATACTGTCTACCGCTGTTTCTTGTCCAATTATACGATTATGAAGCTCAATTTCCATTCTAATGAGCTTTTCTGATTCAGATTCCTTTAATGAAGTTACAGTGATTCCGGTGTTTTCTGAAACAACTGCTGCAATGAGTTCTTCATCAACATGTACAGCATATTCATTCTTTCTTTCAATCCAATCCTTTTCCTTTTGTTCGAGAGTTTCCTTTATGTGTATTATTTTGTCTCTCAGAGCAGCTGCCTGTTCATATTCCTGTTCCTGAACGAGATGATTTTTATCTCCATTGAGTTTATCAATTTCTTTTTCAAGTTCACTAATATCTGTTGGTTTATCAAAATTCTTGAGACGTGCCATTGCACCAGCTTCATCAATAATATCAATGGCCTTATCAGGAAGATATCTGTCATGAATATAGCGATCAGCAAATTCCACTGCTCTCTCAAGAGACAGGTCAGAGAATAATACCTTGTGATGTTTTTCATAAGAAGACTTCAATCCATGAAGAATCTTCAGGGTATCTTCTTTGTCAGGTTCATTTATAATTATAGTTTGAAATCGACGAACCAGTGCTGAATCCTTTTCAAGATGTTTTTTATACTCATTAAGGGTTGTTGCTCCTATACAGAGAAGTTCTCCCCGTGCAAGAGCAGGCTTCAAAATATTGGCCCCGTCAATGGCGCCCTCAGCAGCACCAGCTCCAATAATAGTATGGATCTCATCAATAAAGATAATAACGTCATTTGACTCTCTTATCTCTTTTACTATCTTTTTTAATCTATCTTCAAATTCTCCCCTATACTTTGTACCAGCAACAATGAGTGCCAGATCTAAAGAAAGAACCCTGTTGTTTTGCAGTGGTTCTGGAACATTCTTATTGATAATTCGAATAGCTAATCCCTCAACTATGGCTGTCTTACCAACACCTGCTTCACCAATAAGAATTGGATTGTTTTTTCTTTTTCTTGAAAGCACCCTTACCATTCTTTCTATCTCGTGCTCTCTTCCAATAACAGGATCAAGCTTTCCCTCAGAGGCAAGGGCTGTTAAATCATGGGTGAATTCAGGTAACAAGGGCTGTTGACTGGGTTTTTGTCGAGTTATAGTATCTCCTCCAACCTTAACACCCAGTACTCTTAAAATTTCATTTCTTATTACATTATAATCTATACCGGTTTTAATCAGATTGATGAGACCTGCTGAAGATCCATCTCTAAATATTGCAAGTAGCAAATGTTCAGTTCCCACATAGGAATTCTTCAGTTTTCGAGCCTCTTCTTTGGAATATTCAATAATTCTCTTATATCGTTGACTCACAGGTATCTTTTCAAGTTGAGAATCCGCCGGCTGCTGAACCATCTTGCCTTCTATATCTTTTCGAACCCGATCAAAGTTTATTCCCAGATTTGAAAGAATTCGTGCAGCAACAGAATCCTGATCATTGAGAAGAGCTAAAAATATATGCTCTGGCCCAAGGGAATCAGAGTTAAGATTTTTACCCTCATTTTGGGATAGGACCTCTAAAACTTTTCTTGATCTTTTCGTAAATTCAAACATATTAACCTGCTTTTGATAGATATTCCTGTATTAATAAAGCTCTATATACATCTCCATCTGAATGAGAATTGAACTCCAAATTATAGTTATTCTGCAAATGAGCTAATTGAATCATAACAAGAAGTTTATTAATGTCAATGAGGTCTATACCCTTTATTGAAGCCAGAATAACCCCGAGTCGAATAAATGAAAGATGATCCATAGCATCACTATAAGATATTTTTTTGCAATATTTCAAGAGACCAAAGGACTTCCACATGCGATCTTCAAGCTCCAGTTTACCGCTTCGTAAAATATCATCCCTAAGATCATCTTCTATTGATATGAGATCTCTGGCCGCTGTATTGATATTGTTTTTGATCTCTTCTTCATTTCCCGTTGAAGGATAGCAATTATATAAATGATACATATGGCCAAGAGTTTTACTTTGACCTCCAAGAGTACCTTCGAGAATTATATTATTTTTCTTTAATTCAGGCATTATAGATGAAAAACGTTTCTTAATGGAAACTGCAGGTAAATGCATAAGAAGAGAAAGGCGAAAACCATTGCCTGTCTTCGTCGGATTAGTGAGTAAATATCCTGAATCATCATGGAATGCATAGGGAACAAGTTTGTTTATATGATCATCAACATCCATTGCTTCTTTAAAGCATTCTTCCAGTTGAAATCCCGGTCTTATGACCTGTATGCGAATATGATCTTCATCATTTATCAGAAGAGAATATTTACCATTATTATCAACAATGAGGTGTGCATCATTATTTATTTCCATTTCTCTGGATATGAGATTTTTTTCTCTGAGAAAGCGCTTGTCATAATGGTTTAGGTCAAAGAGATCAAAATGACTAAAGTTCAAATCTGGTGAAGATTTGATGGTAGTAATTATATTGTTGATATTTTCCCTATCACTGTCATCAAAATGTCCTGGAAAGGATATTCCATATATATTTCTGGCCAGTCTGCATCTGGTTGAAACTATAATATCCAGATGTGGCCCTCTGTTATTCCAGAAATCAAAACTATGTGTAGCGTTTTTACATGACTCTGATATCATTAAGTGGTTGCCATTTCATTTATTCTATCTCTGAGATAAGCTGCGTCTTCATATCTCTCTTCCATTACTGCCAGATCAAGCATTTCTAGAAGGTTTTCCTTTGATATGAGATCCAGGGAATCATCCTCTTCAATAATCTCCATTGGTTCTTCAACAAGAACACTTATGTAATTCATCGGAACCTTTCCACTGTACATATCATGATTCTTAAGTATAGTTGAAGAGATAAGATCCTTTAGATCTTCATAACATTGAGGACAGCCTGTTTTGCCTGTTTGCTGGATATCCTTTGAGGTAATTCCACAATTACTGCACATTAAAAGTTCAGAATTCTGAGTTGGATGATGTGTAATATAGTCTGAAAGTGCATCATGATTAACCTGGTATTTTGAGAGTTTCCCATTAAATCCAACTGCTTTAGCACATTCTTCACATATATGTATCTCAGATCGTTGATCTTTTATAATCTCAGTTAGATGTATAGCAGCATGGTTATTTTTACACCGGTCACACAACATTTTTATTACCTCTGCTTAAATATAACAAAAAAAACATTTTTGTAAAGTAAATTTTTTTTGACTTTGCCACTATAATAAATAAGTTTTAAAAAAGTTATAAATGTTACTTGATTTTATTTTTATTTTTATAGACATTAGACCGATAATAAATAAACAAATGATCTGGAAAAAAATAAAAAATAAAAAGTTATCCTTTTTTGTCTCCATTGGAGCTGGTCCAAACCAAATTCCATTGATTAAAGATGCTAAAAAGCTTGGCTTCAATGTCATTGGCGTAGACGCCAATGCTATGGCTCCTGGTTTTCTCTTATGTGACCTGAAAATTCAGGAATCAATTGAAAATCACGAAGAGATATATACAAAACTGCGAGAGATGCTTTTTGATGGAGATATTGCAGGAATAATGACGAAATCCTATGGCAGAGCTATAGTGACAACGAGCTTTCTGTGCGAAAAATTTAATATTCCCCATTTACCCTATACTATAGCAGAATCCTTTGTAAATAAACGATTGATGAAACAAACTTTTAAGGATCATCACATTCTATCACCTGAAACAATAAAACTTACTTCAAAAAACAAGGATCTTCCACAACAAAAATTTCCTATGATTGTAAAGGCTGTTACAGGTCATGGGAAGGAAAATGTCTTTTTTATTGATTCAAATGAATCATTAGTATCTTTGAAAAAGAAAACATCCTTTAAAAACATGATAGGTGAAAAGTATATCGAGGGTGATGAAATAATAGCTGTGGGACTTATTCATAAAAATCGCTATCATCTCGTTGAAATCACAGACAAAGAAAGATCAGATCTACCCTATTTTGCTGATATTAAACATAAAACTCCATCACGATATCAACATCTATTACCGGAGATTCAGAAAATCGGTCAATCTGTTACAAATGCATTTCAACTTCAAACAACTCCCCTTATTATGGAACTGGTTCTCGATTCAGATGATAAACTTTTTCTTATTGAAGCTGTACCAGAATTTGGAGGAGAATTTCTATCTGACATTTTAATTCCTGCTCGATATCAGTATGATATAATTACTGAGGCAATAAAGGCAATAACAGGGAAAAACGTTAAATATCCTCAGAAAAAAAAGAATGCCAATGCAGTTGTAGTTCATTATATCACAGGTAAGAATGGCACTCTAGCATCTTGTAATCCTGATGGACCAAAATCTATTGATGGCATAATCTTTGCAAGAATCTTCAAAGAGATTGGATCTCCTGTTACGGTAACAAAAACAAATCACGATCGAATAGGGGTTATTATAGCAACTGGTAAAACCCTTGAGGCAGCTCAAGATGCAACTAAAAAAGCCATTGAAAGCTTTAATATCAGGATTCAGAACTGATGATTCAGTGGAATGATCACTATAACAAATCAAAGAGTTCATTGAGCTTTCCAGATGAAAATCTTGTTCGCCTTATTATGAAGGCTGATTTCAACAAGGATTCTGTCTGGCTCGACTGTGGAACAGGTAGCGGCAGACATCTTCAACTCTTAGATAATCTTGGTTTTAAAAACAACATAGGAACAGATATCAGTCTCAATGCTTTGAAGATTGCTGATTATAACAATGAAAAAAATCTTCTAGTGGCTGATAACAGAAAGATGCCCTTTGTAGAAAATTTTTTTCACGGCATAATTGCCTGGGGATCACTTCACTATAATCATAAAGATTACTTCCCCCATATGATTAAAGAGATACATCGAATTCTTAAAAAAGAAGGCAGACTCCTGGCAACCCTTCGATCAGAATATGATACTCACATGAAAAAGGGAAAAGATCTTGGCAATAATGTCTGGCAAACAGATCTCAATGATATAAAGGGCTCCATTGCATCATTTTATTCTAAAAATGAGATAGATCTATACTTTGAAAACTTTTCCAGTGTATCCATCGGTCTCATGGAAAGAACTCTCATGGGCAATCTTGATGTCAAAATTTCTCACTGGATTATAGAAGCTATTAAATAGATAGTTCAATTATAGATTAACAACCAAGATATCTATACCATACAATAAAACACCAATTTATTTGACACTGAAAAACACAGAAAAAAGACGGATTTTCACGGATAGAAATTAAGGTTTTATTAATATGGATGCTGTTTGCACTCAAAATAGCTGGCTTAAACCTATATTTCAAACTCATTGGCAACATATAAATCTTACTATAATCCAAACTATAAAGCAAAAATTCAACCAACATTAATCCGTGAGAATCCGTGAACCTTCAGTGAAATCCGTGGTAAAAAACAAATAAATTTAACTTGTTTACTTCTAGTTTTTTTTACTACCAAGCATGATGCAAATATTCACTCTAATTATTTAAAGTTCTTGGATATCTCTGAATTGAGAAATTCCTCTCCTGCCTTGTATCCTTCTTTATAGTCTCCCATTATGATCTCAATATCCTGTGTCGTTCTGCCGGTTTTCATTTTTTCAGGTGTTATTTGATGGATTAAGACACCTGACTCAGTATCATTAATTGTATCAAGAGCAGCCATATAATTATGGCTCTTGTTATCCAGAGCCTCCAGCAATGAAGGATATTTTCTATATATGAGGGATGAGATCTTTTTCTCAAAACCTTCTTTTTTGATATAATCAGCAGATCGAGATCTTAAAACAAGAATTTTCTTTGCTCCTCTATTTACGGCATAATTAACAGGAATTGCATCTGACATGCCACCATCAAGAACTTCTCCATATTCCCCAACTTCCACAGACCCCCTATAGAGAGCTGGTACTGCACTGGATCCCTTGCACATGGTTTCAATTGTATCCTTATCAGGTCTGAGATATAAGGGGCCTCCGGTCTTCATACTTGTGGCAACAATTCTTAATTCATGATTTTTGGAAGTAATATTATTTATTACAGCCTCTACATCAAGGGGCTCTCTCTGATCCATTGCATTCCAAAGCCAGTCAATATCCATAAGATGACCACCCTTGAAGTATTTCTTAAAACTAACAAATTCTTCATCAGTCATAAGCTTTGTGTAGACTCTCAAATTTCTCTGGTATTGACCAGCAAGATGAGAACTGAGATTACAGGCTCCTGCAGAAACACCTACTGAAAGATCAAAGGGAAAAAAATTCTGATCCATAAATGCATCAAGAATACCTGCTGCAAATATGCCTCGCATTCCCCCGCCCTCTACTACTATTGCATTATTCATAAAATATCCTTTATAATCATAAAAAGTATCAATGTAATATTCCATACCCTCAAATGTTGTCAAGAAAATGATATAATAAATCTTGACATTTTACATGCAATTGATTATTAAAGCAGATTATGTCACTATACGATTTTAAATATTATAATAGAAAAAATACCTCATCGGTTAAATGGGATCTCTTAAAGACTCTTTTTGGTGCCGATGACGTAATGGCAATGTGGGTTGCTGATATGGATTTCAAATCTCCCCCTGCAGTAATTGATGCCATTTCTGAGGTTACACAAAGAGGATATTTTGGATACAGCTATCTGACAACAGAATGTCGCATTGAAATAGTCAAATGGTTCTCAAGACGTCACCAATGGAACTTTGACCAAAAGAGCATACATTTTTCACCAGGTATCATCCCTGCTCTGGCTCTTCTGATAAAGACCTTTTCACAAGAGGGTGATAACATCTGTATTCAGCAACCGGTCTATTATCCCTTCATGGAAGTTATAAGAAGCAATGATCGAAGAGTTTTAAACAATGGTCTCTTATATGATGATTTATCCTATGAAATAGATTTTGAAGATCTGGAAAAATGTCTATCTCATGACAAGACTTCAATAATGATTTTCTGCAATCCCCACAATCCAATTGGCAAGGCCTGGAGCAAAGAGGATGTTGAGCGCATAAGCCAGCTTTGTTATGACAATAGTGTGTTGCTCATTTCAGATGAGATTCACTGCGACCTCATGATCTCTGAAAAAAAACATTTTTCTGCTGGGAGACTTGAAGAAAAACTCCTTAAAAATACCGTTGTCTGTACCGCACCAAGTAAATCATTTAATCTTGCGGGTCTTCAAACAGCTTTTTGTATTATTGAGGATGAGAGACTGGGAAAGCAATTTGACTCTGCTCTCTTGAAAACCGGAATACATGGCCCCAATGTCTTTGGAACTGCAGCAACAATTGGATCATATAAATACAGCGAAGAGTGGCTGGATGAACTCCTTGACTATCTAAAGGGAAACCTGAAATTAGTTCAATCCTTTGTCTCAAATCATCCAAATCATGTGAGACTTAATTCTATTGATGCTACATATCTTCTGTGGCTTGACTTCACTCAGTGCAATCTCAATGACAAAGATCTTCAAAATTTCCTTGTATATAAAGCAAAACTAGCTTTAAATCCTGGAGAAAAATTTGGATCAGGTGGCTCAGGCTTTGGAAGAATGAACATAGCATGCCCTAAAGAGATGCTCTCTCAGGCTCTTGAACAATTATCCTCAGCACTGGACTCTCTACCATGAACAAATTCAAATCATTAACCTATGCAATAGGTAGAATTTTACGAAAATTCATTAAAGTAGGTTTTTTCGGTGGAATCATTCTTTTTATAATTATAAATATAACCGTTTATTTTTATGGAAAAAGATATATATACAATGATGTAAACAAAGTGCCCAATACCTATACTGCAATTATACCAGGTGCATCAGTTTACAGTGATGGATCTCTCTCTCCAATTCTCTATGACAGAGTAACTATGGGAATCAAGTTATACAAGAAAGGAAAGATCAAACGTTTTCTCGTCAGTGGAGATCATGGAACCAGAAACTACGATGAAGTAAATAACATGAAAAGCTTTATGCTTCGTAGAGGAGTAAAAAAATCAGATATTTTTCTTGATCATGCAGGCTTTGATACATACAGTACCCTGGTGAGGGCTCAAAAGATTTTCATGGTTAAGGATGTGATATTTGTATCACAGAAATATCATCTATCAAGAGCTCTCTTTATTGCTCGCTTTAAGGGACTAAAGGCCTATGGTTTTGAAGCAGACAGAAGAAAATACATACATATAAGATATTATAAATTTAGAGAATTACTGGCAAATATCAAGGCCTTTTATGAAGTTTTCACTAATGCATCTCCTCGTTACCTCGGCAAGAAAATACCAATTACAGGCAGCAGTAAAGTAAGCTGGGATTAAACAGAGATTGAATATTGATCTTTTACGTAAGGAGCCACTTCCCGATTTTCATATTAGATACAATTACCCTTCCATCAAATATATCGAGGGACACAGTTCTACTAATATCTTTTCCAAGGTCTTCACTCTTAATTTTCATTTTTTTTCCTTTTAAAATACTTTTAACCTTTTTAATATTATTTTCACCAATATTGAAAAAACTATCACCTTGCATCATTTTGGCACCGCCAACGATATATACATCCATAATTTCAAAATCAATATTCTCATTTAAATTCATTATTTTCAAGAGCATTTCATCAATACCTGAATCAGCAAAATGCCCAGGATTATCTTTATTTTGACTTATTTTTGAATCAGACAAGGAAATGTGAACCATGCCTCCAATTCCAGAGTCATGGTCATAGACTATAACAGCTACACAAGATCCCAATGCATAGGTCTTTATTATCTCTTCGGAATTATCAGAAACTGCAATTTCTCCAATGCCAATAATTCTTTCAGACATAAAAATGCTCAATAAAGTTCATCATTGACAATTACAGTCTCCTTGAAGCTTCGTTATTAATTTTAATAATTAAATCATTTTCTGATTCTGATAAATTATCATGTTCCAATATCTACTCAGTATAATTAGCGATATTTGATAGAGTTTTTCTATGCCTTATCAATAGAACAATCAATCTGATTCCAAAAAAATCCCTGCGAAACACAGATACTTATTCATAAAAGCCCCACTCAAAAAGAACTTTTCAACCAGCACCACTTTACAGTATTCAATTCTATAAAATAACTACCAGCATCAAAAGTTGTGGCTGATTGATTGGAGAAAGTTTATTATTATAAAATTATATGCCTTGCCTAAATCACTTGTGGCCATTGACATCAGACAGCCGCGTACATATGAAGAAAGCGAAGGGTGGTAGCTCATTTCATTCTAAATCTAATTTCTTAATAATTGATATAATCTGATGGAATTCAACAGGCTTTATTAGATAATCAGTTGGATTGAGTTTCATTGCACTTTCTTTAAGCTCCTTTTCATCATATCCCGTTACAAAAATAATATTTGTATCTAAGAAATCTGAAATTTCACTTGCTGCTTCAATTCCATTTATTTTCCCTTGAAGATTTATATCCATCACAATTATATGCGGATGCTTTTCTCTGGCAATTATAATTGCCTCTTCTCCAGTGGCAACAGGACCAACAACTACGTATTGAGCATTTTTAAGATTTAATGACAATATCATTGCTGGTAAAGCCTCATCTTCAACAACCAGGACCTTAACTTCCATATTTTATACCCTTTCCATATAAGTATTATCATGAAAATATATTTTACATGTAAACCCCTCTTCAATATCAAAATTGACTGTTCCCTTAAGCTGATATTGAATTAGTGAGATTACACTCTGCAAACCGAGCTTGCTATCCTTGTCAATATCAAAATCCTTTTTCACTCCAACACCGTTATCTGAAATCTTTAGATATATTTCATCTGAATTCATGCGTGAAAGCTCTATTTGGATCATTCCCTTTTTGCTTTCAGGAAAGGCATGCTTAAATGAATTGTTGATAATTTCATTTATAGCAAGACCAAGGGGCATGGCGTGATCTATGAGAAGCCAGATATCTTCCATTGATGACTGGATGGATATTAGTTCCCGGGATTTTTCATTACTACTTATAATAAATTCTAAAAGGTCAATTATATAATCTTCAATGTTTATCCTTGAAAGATCTTCTGCCTGATAGAGTTTTGCATGAACAAGAGCCATTGCATTGATTCTGTTTTTTGTTTGAGAATAAACTTCTTTTAAATGTTCATCATCATCTTGTAGAATCTGAAGCTCTAGCATTGCACTGATAACCTGCATGTTATTATTGGTTCGATGGTAAAGTTCACGGATGAGAATTTCTTTTTCAGTAAGTGACTTTTTAATTGATTCTTTTGCCATTTTCTCTTCAGATATATCTTTTATCGTTCCCTGATATCTTGGTATTTTTAATTCTTTATCTTGAATTACACTATAGCTGACTACTGCATTAAAGATGGATCCATCTTTTTTTCTAAGGGTTCTTTCTCCCACAACCATATTTCCCTGAGTCTCAAGTTCTTTCTTAATAGTTTTAGATCTATCTTGATCTGCATAAAAATTTTCAATTTTTAAACTGAACAACTCTTCTTTGTTATCGTATTGAAGTAAATGAACCAGGGATTCACTACAATCTATAAAGTATCCATCCTGGGTTGTTATAAATGCCCCATCCTTGACTGTCTCGAAAAAAGATAGGTATCTTTCTGAAGCCTGCTCAAGTTTTTTTTGAGATCTCAATTGCTCTGTAATGTCAATATGAGATACAATATATAGTTCATCATTATCAGGATATAATCTATATGCACTTAGCATTACATTTTTTTTGCCTGAATTCTTAGTTGATACAGTTGTGGGGTAGTCCTTGATAAAACCGTTTTCTTGAATACCACCTATTGTTTCATTAAGTGTTTTCTCATTTGCTATTTTATTTGAGAAAATGTTTTCATCTTTCATTTCTTTTTTACTGTACCCATATATGACACAAAAGGCATTATTGACTTCTATTCGTCGACCAGTTTTAATATTTAATAAAGAGGTTGCTATAGGGGAGTTTTCAAAAGCTCTTGTGAATTTATCTTCACTTCTCTTGACCTTCTTTTTAAGTAATGCCATCATGCTGATTTCATTAATGGTACTCTGACTTGCAAAAACAATCATAACAAGGTAAATGTATTGTGCAAATTGAACAGTAGGAGATATGTTAAAAACTCTGGTTGATATATTGAGGATGTATTGGAGAAAGAGTCCAAAGATAAAAATTGTAATTGGTATAGATTTACGTTTATCTCCGAATCTAATCTGCCATATAACTGCAGAGAAAAGATAAAAAAAGAGAGGAATTACAATCAATATTACAATGAAGCTCCAGGGATTGCCAATTATATCTGCCTTTGCAATGATCTCTCCCCAGGGTAAAATGTTTTTTTTCATCTCAATAATTTTGATATACATAATACCATTTGGCAGTATGAGGTGAAGAGCTACAAAGAGTAATGAGGCTATGGTAACGTAATAACAAATTTTACTTAGTTTTTCATAATTAATATAGTATCTTACAAACCAGATTAATATGGGCGCTGCAAGAAGTCCAAAGGAAAAAGCACGATTAAGATGTGATAGATAAGCTTGAGATTCTAATGATTGAAGAGATAGTGTAATATATATCAGGTACAGCCCTAAATCAATTGAAAATATTGATAAAGTGAGATTATATATTCTATCAATACCCTTTATTGATAGAATAAAATGGATTATGGCTATATATGTGTAAATTCCTATTATAATAAAGTTGCTGATTTTTAATATTTCCATATAGAAAAATTATCAGAAAAATTTTATTATTCAACAACTTTTATGGATCTTTATATGTTTTTGTTTTAGGACTTTCCCCTGACAAGAAAGTAAATGGAAATAATAAAATCCCTGCAAAATACAGATACTTATTCATAAAGCCCCCCTCTGAATGATCTTTTTAACCAGCACCACTTTTTTAGAAGGTTGGCGAGATAGCAGATGTCTGAGGGTATTCGTGTTGCAACAAAGGTGCAGAAAGCAGCAGTTGGCGAGATCAATGATTTGATTAGAAAAATTAATCAAGGTACTCAGACTATAACTACTGGTTCTGAAGAACTAAGCAGTAGTTCTAAAGAGGTAGCAAGAATGGCAGAGAGCTTGAAAACAAAGGAAGATATTTTCAAGGTTTAGAGTTCTTTTTATACCAATCCTGATCTCCATAAAGTTTATCGGCACATTGAGGACATATTCCATGACTGAATTGTGCATCTGAATGCTCTTCAACATATTTTTCTATTTGCTCCCAGTAACCTTTGTCATCCCTAATTTTTTTACAAGATGCACATATAGGAAGTAATCCATTAATGGTTTTTATTTGCTTTAAGGCACTTTTCAGATCGTTGTTTGAAACTTTTAAGTCCGCTGTTCTTGCTTCAACTAAATCTTCCAGATGTTCTTTGTATTTTTGAAGTTCTTCTGTTCTTTTTTTAACCATATGACGAAGAGAAGAATTCCAAATTGCAATAGTACCTATAATTAATAATATTGTTCCTATGGTAATAATTATAAAGAGCCAGAAATTTCGACTATAAAGAAACCTTTTATATTCAATTTTAACCCACTTACGATAGAGCTCCTTTTTTTCATATTGACTAAATGAATCCAGTGTTTTTATGAGAATCCTATTGAGAATGGGAATGTCTTTGCGAGTGGCAAGTGTTAATTTCATGATGAAACCAGTTTCTCCACTGATTTTTAAATTAGTAAGTCCAGCTTTTTCAATAAAATATGAAGCTGAAAGCATATCAGTAATAACAGCAAAACTATCTCCAAGTGAAACAGATTTAAGACCTTCAAGGTCATTCAATGTATAATGATAGCGTATTTTCTTTTGATTTTTTTTAAGGTAATTGATTACAGAGTAATTACTGCTTACTGCAATTTTTTTGTTTGCCAGATCCTTAAGCTTTAGATTCTTTCTGACACTTTGTCGTGTTATAATTACTGTTGGTAAATTGATATATGATTGAGTGAATAGTAAGTAGTTTGTTCGTTCCGGTGTTTTAGCAGTAGCACCAAAAACATCTACCTCTTTATTCTTTCCCTTTTCAAGGAGATCGGACCATGTTTTAATATTATTAATTCGTTTAAATTTTATATTGAGTTTCTTTTCTATGATATGAAAGTAGTCCGCAGTAAGGCCTTTGTGAATATTGTCTTCAATAAATGCAAGAGGAGCAAATGCAGGGTCACTTGCCAATACGATTTTTCTGTCATTTTCAGAAAGCCATTTTTTTTCCTCAGATGTTAATAGAGGAATGTTATCTGAATTTTGAAAAATGAATAATCGACCAGAAAAATTAAGTGAAAAAAAAGTGCTAACTCCAATCAAACAGATTGTATACAGGGAAAGTAAAAAAGAGTGTTTAAGTTGTTTTTTCATAAGTTTTAAATTAAATACATAAATTTATATTAAAATATCATAAAAACAAGCTAATGTAAAGTGAATATTTTCTAAATATGTAATTACATTTTTGTTTTAGATAGTATTGCTGTGACACTCAAGATTTTCGTGTACTAACCAGTTATCACTGGCCATGGTCACATTACTATGATAAAAATAGTAAACAAATTTAAGTAGGAGGAATCACACACATAACAGGTATTTCCGGTGATGAGAAAGTATATGGACACAATAAAATACCTGCTAAACACAGATACTTATTCCCCTCTGAAGGATCTTTTCAGTCTGCACAACTTTTTTAAAATGTTCAATCAATTTTCTAAGAATATAATTTCATTGTTTATTAAGAAATCCTTTGTACATTTCATTACTGACGTACAGAGCCATTGAGCGGGATAGATTTTTACTAAATAATCAATAATTCATTAGATATGAAGTACAATCAAAATATTTTAACATTATTTCGACCACTCTCTTTTGCATTATAGAGAGCCATATCTCCACGCTTGATTAACTCATCCAAACCATCACCATCATTTAATTCTGATATACCTATACTCACTGTAATTGTACCGACATTAGAAAAATTATATTGTGCGATTTCTGTTCTTAATCTTTCAGCTAAAACTATGGCTGAGTCACTATTTGTCTGGGGCAATAAAAGAACAAACTCTTCACCGCCCCACCGTGCAAAAATATCCTCAGAGCGTATGCTATTCTTAATCATATCAACCATAATCTTTAGAACTTCATCTCCAACATCATGGCCGTGAGAATCATTAATATTTTTAAAATGATCAATATCCAATAATAAAAATGAAAGTGGCTCATTGTAACGTTTTGCTCTGCTGATATTTTTTTCCAGATATTCATTAAAAGCCCTTCGATTATAAGCCCCTGTTAATTCATCTGTAACAGTGAGATATCGCAGTTGATCTTCTAATCTTTTACGCTCTTTAATTTCAGACAGTAGTTTATCAATGGATGTGGTACTTATTTGAAGGTTCTCAACCATTTCATTTACAGAGTTACCTAAAACACCAATTTCATCACTTGTCGTTACCTTCACACGGGTAGCAAGATCTCCTTCTCCAATTTTATGTGCTGCCTGTGAAAGATTAATTATTGGCCGTGCAATCCATTTGCCAAAAAACTGAGCTACTGCTGCACTTAGAATAGTGAAAATTATTCCTGCAAATATAATTTTCTTTGTGACTTCATGTGTTGATTTAAGAAAATCTTTTTCTTTGTAACAGACAACAACATGCCAGGCCTCTCCCTTGTTGCCCTTAATGTGACCAAGGGACTCTTTTTTCCCTCCAAAACCATGGCTTGATGATCCCAATGTTATTTTTATAGGTGAATAGGCCATAAGATATTTTATATTATTTTCCTCAGCAATGATGTTGCCATAATCTTTTTTTTGAAGTTTCTTAATAACTGCTTTACTTACCTTCTGTGACAGAGGAGCAACACCCTTCTCTGCAACAATAAGGCCTCCGGTACGCACTATTCTCATCTTACAGGGATGACGCCCGCCAAACTCCTGAACAATATCAGTCAGAGGGCCCATAATATTGACATTGCTTTTTAGTATTCCGATGATTTTATTATTGTGCTTAATTGGCACAACAATTCCAAGAACATATCCTTTAACACTGGCATCAAATCCTCTATCATCAATAAAGATGCGCCCTTTTCCATCATTAAAGCTGGCCTGCCACCAGTACTTATGACGATGTGCAAGTGTCGTAAGCTTTCCTGTTGTGGCAATCATAACACCATAACGATTTGTTAAAAAAATTTCACCATATTCACCGGGTATAATTTTTTGTTGATATTTTAAAAATTGAGCAACAGTATTACTCATATAATCTCTGATAAATGGATCGTTAACATTTGATGTTTTCATCCATTTTTTATTAAGATTTTCAATCATCCTCTTTCGGTTATTCTTAGATATAACAGAAAACCGTGCATTACTTTTCATTACGGTTTCTTTGATTATGGGAGCCGACGAAAGAGTGGTGGCAACTATGGACTTTTCAATGAGATGGGATTCGATATGAAGAGAGACCTCTTTAGAAATATTTTCAATATTATTGATTTCTTTATCATAAACAATTCTGTAGCTGTAGATATCAAATCCCAGAGAGAGAAGAAAAACTATCAATACTCCAAAAATGATCATTACAAGTGCTGCTTTATATTGCAACTTCAAAACTTTTATTCCTTTTCATATATTTATCTATACATCTTTAAGAGAACGAACATCATCAAATGGAAATATTCATTCACAGTGATTATGAGATTATTATAAAATATTAACACGTTACCGCTAAAATGTAAAGTTAATATTAACAATTAGAAGCAAAATAAAACAGAGAATTTGATTATTATAAAGGCTGCCCCTCGAAGCACAACCCTCAGGGGCGCCGGGTTCCAAGGGGGCAGCGTTACCCCTTTAGCCTCAGCGGAGTTACTATGACAAAAGTCATTTCTTCAGCATCTAGCCAAGGAAGGAATAATAACAGAAGAAGAACATGTTTTTTATAAAGAAAAGCAGTTTCAAATAAATTAATCTTATGGGCAATATTCTGCATTAAAGTTTCATCAAGTGGCTCATTTGTTATGCAGACTGAAGCAGGGGTTCCTTTGAATATTTATGTAGTAAAGGCATCTACCTAAAAAAGTATCATATAAACCATTCTTATTTATTGATAATGAGAACCTGTTTAATATCTTTTTCAATAAAAATTTATGGAGACCTTTCCCATGACTTTTATGAGATTAGTCTTATTACTCAGCTATATTGGCTCAACATCCTTTAATCTATTCCTTGGTTCTTTATTACCAAAAATTATTTCAATACATGTACCATTTTCTCTTGAAACATTAATCTCTCCATGTATCTGGATAATCAGTGTTTTAACTAGAATCATACCTATTGTCTGTGGATCATCCATATCAATAGAATCTGGCAATCCAATTCCATTATCACTAACAACCAATGATATAGAATCATTATCATTTTCTTTTAATAAAATTTTTACAGTTCCATTCTTTTTATCTTTAAAGGCATGTTTAACAACATTTGTAATTAATTCATTGCATATCATTCCAATTGGAACAGCATAATCAATACCAAGGTTAACACTATCTATATCTTTTTCAAAAGTAAAGCCTGAATTAAGGGGGATAACCTTATTGATAATATTCGCACAGCAAAGGCCAAAGTCAATACTGGAAAAATTATTAGAACTGTAAAGATTGTTATGAACCTGAGCAATAGCATTGATTCTGCCAACAGTATCAAAGAACATTTCCCTGTCTTTATCGCTTTCAGCACTTGCTGCCTGAAGATTGAGCATTGCTGAAACTACTGCAAGATTGTTTTTTACTCTGTGATGAATCTCTGCAAGGAGCAGTTTCTTTTCTTCAAGAGATTTGAGAATCTTCTCTTCTGCTTTCTTTTTTTCTGTAATATCTCTGGATATGGCAAGGACATGCATACCTGTTGAAAGTTTTACCCTGGAAAGACTTACTTCAACCTCAAATTGAGTTCCATCTTCTTTACAATGAAGCCATTCAAAACTCTGATTTTCACCAGCAAGAGTTTTACCCGTTACCATTATTGCTTTCTCTTTTGAGGTCACACCATCCTTTTGATATTCTGGTGAGAATTTTTCCGGATTATACCCCAAAAAATCTTCTTTTTTTCTGCCAAACATTTCTGTAGCTTTAATGTTACATTCTACAAAAACATCATCCTTCATGATAAAAATGGCATCATTAGCTTCATTAAAAACTTTCTCAAATCGTTCTTTACTTTCTAAATGTGAGTGTTGAGCTTTAATAATCAATATATAGAGTAATAAAGCTGTAATAGCTATATAAAACCATCCTTTAAATGTTTGGGCTTTTAAAATGGTTTCCTGATTAGTGAAAAATAATAAAAGAAGATTATCTGAAAAAAATATCCATAAACAGCCTATTATAGCATAAATAATAGCTATTTTAAGAGGTGAAAGTTTAAACATGAAATATTCCTTAATAACTGAGTTAGTTTGACAGATAACTTTATTGTTTTAGGACTTTCCGCTAATAAGAAAGTAATTGGAAACAATAAAATCCCTGCTAAACACAGATATTTATTCATAAAAGCCCCCCTGAAGGAACTTTTAAACCAGCACCACTTTTTTACAGTGTTCAATCCTATAAAATAACTACCAGCATCAAAAGTGGTGCTGGTTTCATACTGATCCCAACTAGTAGGGATTAATAGTGTGTGTTTAAATTTTCCCGCAAAAAATCGTGCCAAAATTTCAGTCCAGACATACCTCATCTGTCAGTAAATAAATTACTGAAATTACAATCAACCGTCAAGCTCTTTTTGACACACTCTACTCATCCAGCACCACTTTATACGTAATAATATTATGATGCAGCATCAATTCATTTATTAAAGAGGTTCTGGGTACATATTGATAATACACTCAGAAAAGGTGTTTTGTAAAAAATTATGGTATTTTTTTAGAAAAAGTTAAATTCCTCAGGAGAACGGTAAAAAAGGTCGTGTCCATCTAAGTGTGTAAAAGATGTTTAAAAAAGCATTGCCCTACTGCAAAGCTGTTATCACCACAAAAACAAAAAATTTATTTTTTTTAATTTTTTCTAATTTTTTTTTTCATAATCATCTCTTTTTACGTACTACTTATAAGAGATAAAATTACCTGCAGGCAATTGAAATTATTTAAATCACTGAGAGAGGAAATCTAATATGTTTAATTTATCAAATGCAACTATTGAGGGTTTTGTCGTTCGTCAGCCAGATAGCAAGATTACAAAGAGTGGCAAGTCACTATGTAATTTTTCTTTGGCAGTAAATCATGATTCAACGAAAAATGATGATAAGAATGTTTCATTCTATGACGTTGAAACCTGGGACAAACTAGCTGAAATCTGTGCTGATCACGTCAAAAAGGGAAAAAAACTCATGGTCATGGGCATGTTAAAGCAGGATCGTTGGAAAAATGAGGATGGAAAATCAAGATCAAAAATCAAAATTATTGGAAGAGAAATAAGATTTCTTGAACTACCTGGAGCAGAAGCAAAGGCCAGTTAATGGATTCATTTTAATGTCAGTTTTAACCCCTTTCTGATTCTTTCAGAGAGTGGTCTCCTTTTTTAACCCCTCTCCATAAAGGGTTCTGGAGAGGGGTTAACTTTTCAAAACTTCATATATTTACTTGACAAAGGTCCCTTTTAAAAAGAATTTGAATCAAACTAATTCAAGGATTCTAATATGAAAAAAAGACTGGGACAGCTTCTTGTTAATGATGGTGTTATTACTGTAGATCAATTAAATAATGCATTGGCTGAACAAAGAGAACATAAAGGCCTTCTGGGAAATATTCTCCTAGAGATGGATCTTATTTCTGATGAGATTCTATCTAAGTATCTTCAAACTCAAAAAAAACTGAGAGATTCAGATAAAATAAACTAGTGAGAATTATGAGCTATTCAATAAAAGAGATAATCGATATTGCAGTTGGTATTGAAGATGATGGATATAATTATTACAAGGACTGTGCAGATGCATTTAAGGATAATGAAGAAGTAAATCATATCTTTACCTTTTTAGCTGAGGAAGAATTAAAACATAAAAAAATCTTCACTGACATGAAACCTCCAAAGATTGAAAACAAAGGCATTTTTACAAATGAATACTATCAATATTTAAATTCAATCAACTCAGAACGAATCTTTAATGATCAGAATGAAGTAATAGCTTCTTCAATGGAAATCTCAACTCCAGGTAAGGCAATAAAAAAAGGATTTCAAGATGAAAAGGAATCAATTCTCCTCTACTTAGAAATGATGCGCCTATATAAACCTGAAGATGAGGCATATATATTACTTGATAAAATTATTGCAGAAGAAAGACAGCATGTAATTACATTGATGAAACTGATGGATTCTATTAATTTGGGTAATAGCTGAAAAACATAGAAATTAAAGATTATATTTCATGATACCTTCAGGTTTTTAACACTTACAAACACTGAATAAAGCACAGATATTCACGGATTTAATTTTGGTTTAATCCCGATAGCAACAAGGATAAGAAAGGGTTTCATATTACATTCTAAATCCAAAGTTAAAACATAATAAAAATAATCCGTGGAAATCTGTTTTTATCTGTGAAATCAGTGGTGCAAAATCAAAGATCCCATAAACTCTTTAATAAATGTAGAAAAATTAGTATAAATTGTCTTTGCTCTAAAATAAATCAGACAACATAAATAATGAATTTCTTCAAAGAGAGATTGTCACATCACCCTTTAGACTCCTCGCAATGACAGGTAAAAAAGACTTTCCAATAAAAAAGAGAATGTCATTGATCTATAAACATATCATCAACATTCTCTTTTTCATAATATAATACGGAATTAAAGGACTTTATTTTTCAAATCAACCTATTTAATATCATTTTTACTGACAACCTTATTAAGAGGATATTCAATAACTCCATCAGCACCGAGTTCAATAAGCTTTGGAATAATTTCTCTAACAACAGACTCTTCAACAATCGATTCAACAGAGAGCCAATCTGAGTTATAGAGCTTTGCAACAGTTGGTGCATTTAAGCTGGGAATCAACTCAACAATCCTATCGATTGAAAGCTCAGGAACATTCATTTTTAAACCAACCAGTGAACCAGCATTTAGAGCTCCTCTCAAAAGAAGTGCAATCTGATTGATCTTTTTTCGCTTTTCAGGATCTTTCATGGTTTCTTTATTTGCTGCTAGTTTGGTATTTGTTTCCATTAATGTGTGAATAATCTCAAGGCCATGGGCTTTTATTGTAGAACCGGTTTCAGTAACCTCAACAACAGCATCAACAAGACCTTCGACAACCTTTGCCTCAGTTGCACCCCAGGAAAATTCAACGTTAACATTTATATTTCTCTCAGCAAAATATTTCTTAGTAAAGTTAACCATTTCTGTTGATATAGTTTTTCCTTCACAGTCTTCAAGGGTTTTAATATTTGAATCCTTAGAAACAGCTAAGACCCATTTAGCTTTACGTTTACTGACCTTGGAATAAACAAGGTCTGCTAGAAGCTCTACATCTGCCTCATTATCAAGAATCCAGTCTAAGCCAGTGAGCCCCACATCAATTACACCTTTTTCAATATAATGTCCCATCTCCTGAGCTCTAATGAGAGAGCATGATATTTCAGGATCATCAATTGAAGGAAAATAGTTTCTCGATGAAACTGAAATATTCCATCCTGCCCTTTTGAAGAGCTCCATGGTTGATTTTTCTAAGCTGCCTTTAGGTAGTCCAAGTTTTATCTGCATTATTTATCACCATATACATCTTTAGGATCAAAAACTCTCTTGCCGTCAATTACAAGCTCATCACCTACAACCTTTCTAAAAAAGCAGCTTTCATATCCTTCATGACATGCTGCATCTCCAACCTGATTAACTTTTATAACTACTGTATCATTATCACAATCAACACGAATTTCTTTAACCTCTTGAAGATTCCCTGAGGATTCACCCTTTTTCCATAACTTACTTCTTGAACGACTCCAGTAATGGGCAATATTGGTCTCAAGGGTTAACTTCCATGACTCTTCATTCATATAGGCTACCATAAGAACATCACCACTTTTATAGTCTTGAGCTATTACGGGAATAAGGCCATCCTGTTTATCAAAATCAAGTTTTATCATTTTCTACTCCAAAATTTTTTATTGATAGAAACCACATCATCATGGCTATCCATACTTTACTTAAAAGCATATGTTAGGATAACAAAACTGCGATGAAATATATTTTTTTATTCTAAATATTTAGAACATCATTTTATCCTTCATTATAATTGCAAGAAAATTTACCCTGATAAAAAGAAAAGCTTGAACAAATTGCTAGCTTTTTTTCAACTGTTTATATTATTAAAGAGGAATCTATGAGATACGAAGGAAATATATTCAGACCATTTAGTGAAGCAAACAGCTATCTGCTACAATGCACCATTGGCTGTTCACATAATGCATGTACCTTTTGTGGTATGTATAAGGATAAAAAATACAGAATCAGACCAATATCAGAAATACTCGAAGATATTGATATGGCCAAGGAACAAAATGGTGACTGTGAAAAGGTATTTCTTATGGATGGCGATGCAATAGCAATGCCCATGGATGATCTTTTAACAATCCTTGATAAATTATACAGCACATTTAAATCAATTCGACACGTTGGTACCTATGTTGGACCACAGAGCACCCTTGAAAAGGGAATCGACAATCTGAAGATTTTACGGAAGAATGGTCTTACAAAGGCATATCTCGGTGTTGAAAGCGGACTTGACGAAGCTCTTCTTACCATGAGAAAGGGAGTTAATGCAGATGAAATGCTTAGATCAGGACTGGTTCTCAAAGAGGCTGAGATAAATCTCTCCGCAATGGTTCTCCTGGGAATTATGGGATCAGGACCGAAATCAAAGGAACATGGAATTGCTACCGCTGAGATGATGAATAAAATGAAGCCTCAATACCTTGCAGCTCTCACAACCACTGCTGTACCAGGAACAAAACTTTTCAGAGACGTTGAAAATGGCAGTTTTAAAACATTGTCACCCAGAGAGACCCTTGAAGAAATGCGCTACATGATAGATGGCATTACCAGTGACAATATAAAATTTGTAGGGGCTCATGCATCAAACTACCTGCCCATATCAGGAACTCTCCAAAAGGACAAGTCTTCAATGATAGACATCATTGACAAGGCCCTTGGAGACTCTTCAGGTTCATATCTGCGAGGGGAAAATCAAAGAGGATTATAACTGATCCAGAGCAGAGGGGAGTTTTGTATATATATCATCAAATCCCCCATTTGACATTATAACGAAGACGTTTTCTTCTTCAATATTAACTTCTTGAATAATTGATTTTATCATAAAATCAACGTCACTATAGGATGATGCGTTCTTTTCATTTTTTTCTAAATCTTTAATAAGAACATCTACATCAATTCTTTCTTCATCAGGTATCTTGGTCAAATCAAAGGGATTTCTTAATTTGATAACATCAGCAATTTCAAGAGCTTTCACCATATCATTTTGAAAAACCTTTCTACGACTTGTGGCAGATCGTGGTTCATATAACGCCCAAATCTTTGCATTTGGATATCGCTCCGCCATTGTTTTCAATATTCCCTCAACAGCAGTGGGATGATGTGCAAAATCCTCATAGACCTTGATATTCTTTTTATTATAGAGAAGATCCTGTCTTCTTTTTACACCTTGAAATGTTTTGACAGCCTCAATTATATCTGAATTACTCACACCTAAAAGACCAGCCATGGTTACAGCAGCGGCAATATTATCAAAATTAAATTCACCGAAGAGAGATGATTCTATATCTATGAGACCTGATTCTCTTGAATCAATGGTTAAATATGATGTATATTCACTGAAACGATCAAGATGAAAATTAAAATCAGATTGATCTATACCATAGGAATAAACATGACCTAAGGCATTTTTTGTCAGATTTATTAGATTTTCATATCTGGAATTATAGACAATGGTTCCATCTGATGGAATCATTGCAAGATGACGCTTAAACCATAATTCAATCTCTTCAATTGAATTATAGATATCAGCATGATCAAATTCTAAGGATGTTAAGATAGTATGATAAGGTTTATAAAAAAAGAATTTTGGTACCTTTTCAAAGAATGCTGAATCATATTCATCACCCTCAACAACAAAGTAGCGACCACTACCCAATTTATAGTTTGATGAAAAATTATTACACATTCCCCCAATAAAGAAGGAAGGATCTTTACCTGATACCTCAAGAATATGTGTAAAGAGTGCACTGGTGGTGCTCTTTCCATGAGTACCACAGACAGTTATAACCTTTTTGTCTCTTAGAAAAAATTTCTCTAGAGCATGGGCCATTGACATATAGGGAATTCTGTTATTTAAAACATATTCAGCCTCAGGATTCCCACGACTAATAGCATTTCCAATAATAACCAGATCTGGTGATTCAACAGCTTCTATTGAATAGCCTTCGGTTAAGCGAATTCCACTATCTTTCAAAATAGTACTCATAGGTGGATATATGTTTTCATCAGAACCGGTTACCTTGTAACCCTTTTCCACAAGCATTTGAGCGAGGGTTCCCATGGCAATTCCACAGATTCCAGTGAGATGAATTTTTTTAATATTATTATTCATAATTTTTACCAGTATGCACTTTTATATATGGTAAAATAATATCAATAAAAAAAAACATATAAAGAAATTTTATCAATTCCACATCGATTTCCCCAGAGAAGATCTTCTCTTTTGACTTCCTGTAATTGCTTTTCTTAGAATAGAGTCCTCACTAATAATTATAACCTTTTCTCTGGCTCGGGTTATTGCAGTATAGAGCAGTTCTCTGGTGAGCAGAGAGTCTCTACACCGGGGCATAATTAAAAATACAGAATTATATTCTGATCCCTGACTTCGATGAATTGTGAGACAATAGGCCTGAGAGTAATCTGATAAATTATGCAAGGGAACAGTTTTATCATTTTGTTTGAAGAATGCAACAGCCTCGCCTTCATCATCAATAACCACAGCAATATCTCCATTATATAGATCAAAGGAATAGTTATTTGAATTAATAATTATAGGCATTCCCTCATAAAGGGGGATGGGGCCTGCCACAAGGGGTCTGGTTTTATTTTCCTTAACAATAAGACTATTTAATATTTCAGTGCCCCAGAGCCCCTTTTTAACCGGAGAGAGCATAACAGAATTACTTATATCATAGGTATCAGATTGATTTTTATTTATTTGTGAATGAATCATATCTTTCAAAGTACCTTTCATAGTAGATTCATTTATATTATAGTATTCAACATCTTTAAATGATGAATCTTTTAGTACCTTGAAAAATCTATCAGCATCTCCCTGTAGTACAGCCTTGCTGATCATTCCAATTCCTGATTGATCATTAAAACGATAGCTCTTTTGTAGCTTAACAATAAAATCCCCATACTTCTTTTCTTCTTTCTTTTCTTTAATTTGAGAACTTTTCACAAGCCATGAATTTTCTGTTAAAAAATCATCTGAATAATGTATTTCATTGCCACTATTACAGATGTCACTAAAAACTGATCCTGCCCCCACTGAGGTTAACTGATGCATATCACCCAGCATTATGACACGTGTGCCACGATTGATAGCAGAAAGAAGATTGGCCATGAGGGAGCTTTCAACCATAGAGGTTTCATCTATCAGTAAGATATTACAGTTGAGAGGATTTTCTTCATTAAATCTAAAATGTGTATTTACACTGCCCGCTCCAAGCAAACGATGAATTGTTGAGGCTGAATCGGGAATCATTTCTAATACAGCTGAGTCATAGTCAATATTTGATTTACCAGTTCCAATGGATTCTATGAGTCTGGTTGATGCCTTACCAGTTGGGGCACAGAGTTTTATCAGAGGAGCTACACCACGACTCTTAAGATCTTCACAGAGTAAAATTAAAATTTTGATTGCAGTGGTTGTTTTTCCTGTGCCCGGTCCTCCACTTATTACGGTTATACCTTTTTGAAGAGACATGAGAGCAGAGAGAGCCTGATAATTTATTTCATTGTCATGAATATCAAAAAGCTCCTCAATTATATTTTGAGCTAATTCCCTGTTATATTCAAATCTTTCTTCAATTAACTGATTAATCTTTTTATGAATAATTTTTTCATAATGCCAATATCGATATAGATAGAGGTGACCATCTTCATTAAGAATCAATGGTTTTTTTTCACCAGGAGACCCCACAATTGAACTGAGCTTTAATTCCTCTATCCACAAATCCTTCTGAGGCAATGAAATATTTTCAATATCTTCATCAAGGTAGAGATTATTAAAGTCACTTATTGTATTAAGGTCAAGATAGATATCACCACGAAAAACTCGGTTGCTGCAGAGCAAAGCAGCTGACTTTAAGAGATCTGACTCAGATCCATGTAAACGTTGACAGAAGAGGGCAAAATGACGATCTATTGACAGAATAAAATCGAGGTTTGCAATTTTATTATATATAGTATTTTCCATTACAAAATACCCTTATAACAATATGCACTAAATGACTCAATAACAGTTTTTTCAGGTCTATGAAAAAAAACTCCTGTTGACTGATTCTTTCTTAATCCACGGAGAAAAAGATAATAGGCTCCTCCAAAGTTTTCTTCATAACTATAATTCTCGAGATTTGTTTCAAGATATCTATGGAGTGCAACACCATAGATATGATATTGTAGATAATAATTATGACTTACCATTGCCTTATTGCAATTGATTGTGGTATAGTCTTCTAAATCATTTCCAAGATGATTAGATTTCCAGTCCAATATGTAATATTTATCCTCTACCCTGAAGATTAAATCAATAAATCCCTTGAGGTATCCCCTTATCTCATTTACAGAAAGATGCTCCATCAGAGATATAACCTCTTTATCATAGTCACTACTCTTTTTCAAAATATGTGAAATATCAGCTGGTCTGATATTATGAATCGCCATATTAAATTCCATTTCATGGAGCATGTTACTCCTTGGAATATCCTTAAGAGAGACTTCTGCTTCATTAAAAAAAACATTCACTGTATGGTCAATCATCTCCTGAATTACATCAATCCATTTTACATCTATGGAATAATGCTGCAGATAATTTTCAATAATATCCTCTCTACCCTCTTTATGGCTATAATCAACCCGTTCTAAAATTTCATGAAGAGTACTTCCAGCATAGGCACCGGCTGGAAATGAAAAGATATTATCCTCAACAATATCTTCTTTTATAGGGATTTCATAATCTTCATTAAAGAGCTCTTCATCATTGTGGTGTACTGCGGAATGGGCCATACTGGAATAACTGGCAATCTTGTAATCAGCATAGAGATTTACCTTTATTTGTTGAGGGGCCTTAACCTTCTTTTTTAAATCAATTTTATTCTGAGGTATATCAACAGATGAATCTATATAAGTAATCTCTATATTTTCACTGTCTTTAAAACGATTTTCAATCTCTTTAGAAATCTCATCAGACTGAGGCAATTGAGATGGTGTACTAATTATTTTATCATTATACTTAAAAATAGAATTATGAAACATATAGGCCATGGGAGAGGACTCAGCACCATTGATGCGCCCCCATGCAAGATACAAGCGGTTCTTAGCTCTCGTTATTGCTACGTAAAAAATTCTGAGACTCTCTGCCATATGCTCGTGATATACGATGGCTTTCTCTTGATCAGTAAGTGGATCAAGTTGCATTATGAGATCATCATTGCTGTGATAAATGGCCTCATCCTTGGTCTTCACACTATTCCACAAGAATGGGCAAAAGACTATTGGATATTCGAGCCCCTTACTTTTGTGGATGGTAACTATTTGAACAGCCTCTTCATCAGTATCAAGGCGCACTCTGTAGTCATCACCCTTTTCATTACGAGATATCTTTTCATGAAACCAGTTTAGTAAATATTCACCACCAAAGCCTGATTCAATAGACTCTCGATTAAGAAGTTCAAGACAATGAATAACATTGCTATAATGAGCCTCACCTCCAGGCAAAGAGAGAAGTCTTTCTTGTATATGATAATCATCAAACATCAAACTAACAGATTTATAAATACCATCACTAATTAAAAGGTCATGATACTTTTTGAAATTCTGAAAATCCTCAGAAATAATACCTGAGCTATTAATTATTTCGATTAATTTTTCTGCATCATATCCTATGAGCAATGAGCTCAATGCTGTATTAAGATATCTTTCATAAGTTGGATATACAATAGCCCTTAAGCAAAAAAAGAAATCTCCTGTAGCCATTGATGAAAAAACAGATTCTTCGCCATAGATTATTGCTGGAATTCCATAATTTTTCAAGGATCTTTTTACCAGCTCTGCTTCTCGATTAGATCGAACTAAAACAGCTACGTCCTGAGGTGAAACTTTTTTTTCATCGATAAAGCATTGACTCTTATCATCTAAAAGAATAGAAATTTCTTTGATCATATTGGCAGTAATAACATTTCGAGCTTCTTCTCCTGAGATCAGCCCCTTGGATGATTCCATCTTACTATCCAGAAGCCAAAACTGTATAGGACTCTTATTAACTAACCCATTAAAAGAATTATCTTGATTCTCTTCTGAAGCTGAAACCTCAGTATAGTTGATTCCCTCTAGTAAAAACGGCAGGGGGATGTCTCTATATAACTCATGATGTCCTTTGATGAGGTTAGCTGCACTTCTCCAGTTTACATTGAGGGTAAACTGATTATTAACCGATGAGCTTGCCTTAAGATAAGCATGAAGATCAGCACCACGAAAGCTGTATATGGCCTGCTTCGGATCTCCTATGAGATAGAGAATTCCATGTGAGCTAAAAAGGGATGAGAATATATAAAACTGATAAGGATCAGTATCCTGAAACTCATCAATGAGTGCTGCATTATATCTCTTCTGCAATGCATAATGAAGACTATTATTAGAACTATTTTTCAAAGCATTGTGCAAATAGGATATGAGATCATTAAAGGATCTGATTCCTTTGATCTTTTTTAATGAATCAAGATTTTCTGAAATAAAGATTAAGACCTTTTCCTTGATTATTGATTCATAGGTTATCATTATTTGATTAAATTCATCAGTTTTATCAATAAAACTTTCTATGATTTGAGGAAAATCAGATTGAGGAAATTCATCTGTCTTTAATTGTTCATCTATAAAATCAGGTTTAAAAATTCTTATCTTTTTGAGAAGTTTTGCATCTGGTATATTCTCTAAAGTACTCAATTCCTCAAAAATATTCTTTAAAGTCGATTCTCTATAACTGGTTAATTTAATTTTATCTTTATCCCTAAAAAACTTTAAAAGATATTCCTTGTCAGAGAGTAATATCTTTTTTATTAATTCCCCTGCTTCTTTTATTTCACCATGCAAAATTTCAATAGACTGCTGAGAAACAAAATGTTCATGAAGATTGAAAAGAACGGTAGGATTCTGCCTGTACTTTTTCACCATTGAGTAAAGAGATTCAGGATATTTTTTTTCTATAAAATACTGAGCAATGATTGGAGTTGTTTCGTAGAAATTACCTCTCCAAAAATCCTTTACCAGAGATTCAACCTCCTCTGTTTCATCTCCCTTTAGATCAGCATTAAAAAGTACATTGCTGTTAAAGGCCTGCTCGTAGAGTGCCTGCTGGCAAAATCCATGTATCGTATAGATTGCAGCCTCATCAAAATTTCGTATTGAAGACTCAAGATGATATATTTTTTCTTCGATACCATTAAACTTTTCAAAAATTCTACTTTCGGCTTCATCATTGGAGTCGTGGTCCTCTTCAGATTTAAGAACCTTCAGACAATGGATAAGGCGTTTTCTAATTCTACTTCTGAGTTCTGAGGTGGCTGCAACAGTATAGGTCACAACAAGAATTTCCTTTACTGAAAAATTCTTTTCCATCAACAAAAGAAGATATAAAGATGTTATAGTATAGGTTTTTCCTGTACCAGCACTTGCCTCAATGAGAGATGTTCCCTGTAAATCAATATTTTTGATATCAATACTTTTCACGTCTTTTTCATCTCACAGGAAATAAGAGGATAAAAAAGTTCATGAGAAAGTGATGAAAAATTCTTTCCAGCTGGAAATATTCCTTTGTATATTAAAAAAACATAGGGATCTTCAGCCAAAGAGATTCCCTTTATAAAGTCTCTATATTCCCATTTACTCTTCGCTCTTTCTAAAGCATTTATGCTGTCCTTTTTAAGATAAACATCCTTTGTATATTCATAGGATATCTCTGGAAAAAAATCAGGAAATTTACGTCCACAGCCAATATAAAGATCACAGAGTTTTTCTAATTCCTTCATTGGATTTTCAGGAAGAGTTACCTTCATAGTCTTATCCTTTGTAATAAGAATCCCATTCTTCACCTGATTCATAGAACCATGGAGTAGTAGATAAATCCACATAGACCAGAGATCGGTTACCTTAAAATTTGCTGCTCTCATATAAAAACAGGTCTTATCCTTAACCATAAGACCATCACCTTCAATATCAAGCCCCCTAATTGAACACTCTATTCTTTTCACTTCAAGAGGAAGCTCTGTAAATTCTGATATTTTTTGATAGAGATTTTCAGTATCCTTTACAACTCTATGAAATTCAACCTCTCCAATTACACCATGGGGCAGCAACCCTTGAGCCTTTAGAAAATCAAATGTTGAGTCAGTTAATTGATTATTTTCAAGAAAATCTTTCATCATTGAGCTTTGAATAAAAAATTTTTCAAGGCCTGCAATATGTAGAGGCTCACAATCATCAGAGGATATATCATAAACAGATGGATTAACATTAAAATATTTTTGTAGAATAAATCTATGAGGGTGTGTTAAAAAAGATATAAAATCTTTCGTTGTAAGAAACCTTTTTATCTCAAGTGAATATTTTCCTGAGATAAAGGGATTAAAATCCTTTGATTGATTGGTCAATGCGATCAATGATTTGAAATGCGAATTATTATATGAAAAGCCTTCTTCCTTTGAAAAGTAATAATTCTTGTAACCGTGGAGTCCCTCTTCATTGAAGATAAGATTTTTGCACTGGGGACTAACCTTTTCACAGTAATCTATCAACTCAGAGACAACAATTGAAGGAGGTATCATTGAATTATCACAGGCATCCTGACCACAATAGCTTATATAAAAAAAATCTCTGGCACTGATAAGTGCCTCTAAAAAGATAAAACGATCTTCAAGATTTAATGACTTATCACCAGGTCTGGGCTCAGAGGCGATTAAATCAAAATCTGGACTTGATTGATGACGTGGATACATATCATGGTTCATACCGATGATTGCAATAAAAGAAAAGGGAATACTTCTCATCGGAAGAAATTCACAGAAATTAATTGATCCATTAAATAAGCCAGATGAAGATACCCTTGAAGATATTAAATCTATTAGCCACTGTTCTACAACATCGATGGGAATTATTGGTAATTCATAATCATATATCAATAATAATTTTTCCTTAATAAAGTCGAAATCTGTACTATCATCAAAAAAATCCATAATCATATCTAAGATAATATGACTCCACTCCTTTAAACTTCTTTGATTTTTCAGTTCTTCAGAATATTTTTTACATTGTTCATAAAAATCAAGAAGATGTCCTAATAGAATTGCACTCTCTCCCTCAAAGGCATTTAGAGGAACAATATTATTTTCAATTACACCTTCATCTGAAAGTGCATAGCCCATAAGCATTTTATCAAATCCCCAATCCCAAGTGTTTTCATGAAATGAAGGTAAATTTTCTTCTGATTTGTGCTTACTATTTTTACCCCATATGATTCCACTTTCTTTGATCCATCCCTTTATTATATCTTGTTGACCAGATAAATGAAACCTCTGTGCAATTGCAGGGCAATCCAGTAATGTTATAAATTCACTTTGATTAAAACGTCCTGTCATAAATTGAATGAGTTGCAAGAATCCTCTTATGTCAGGATTTCTCATATAGTTTTTTGAATCAGAAATATTGCAGGGGAGAGGATATTCTCCATGAGAAAAAATAGTTTCAATAAAGGGAACATAAACATCAATCTGTGGAGCCATAATTAAAACCTCTGAAGGCTTAAGATCATGATGTTCCATGCAATACAAAATATGATCCTTTAAAACCTCTAATTCACGATAGGCATTATAGCATGAATGAAATGATATGCTCTTCACTGCTTCAGTTTCATTGAATTCACAATTCTCTTCATCTAGATTTAAGATGTTGTTTTGAATTGTAGCCAGAAGGGTTTTATTTTTATTTTCAAAAAACTGTGATTCATCAACATGATCGTATTCATATAATCTGGAAATAAAATTTCTACCATAGGTTCCCCATGAAGAGAGGAGACTGTTTCCATTATTAAGATGAAGATCTTTCATCACTGTTTTATCTTTTTTTTGTTTTATTATGTAACGCTCTTCAGATGAATTAAGGATATCAAACCAGAATTGCTGACAGGGATTTAAGATATACATCTTTACATCAATGACTTCTGAGAGAGCCAGTAAAACCTCTTGATGAAAAGGTGGCAGAGAGCTGATTCCAAAAACAGTAATAAAGGGAGGTAAGGAATCTATTGCTCCCTTCTGCTTTATAAGTTTTTTTACTTTATGAAGAACAGCAGCTGGATGATCAAGACCATTGAGCTCTATAATTTTCTTCCATATCTGTCCCTGCCAATCATCCCAGAGGCCAGAAGAAAGATCTTCCATTGAAGTACTATCCCATGAATTTATAATATCAGGCCTGTATGTGATATATTGATCAAAGAGATTAGAGAGAATTGATGAGAGCTGAAAGAGTTTTTGTTTCTCAAGTATTACATTTTCATCCGATATATAAGTAAAAAGAGTTTTCAATGAACCCTCTTCGATAGCTGCCTCAATGATATTCATGAGCTGCCAGATAAAGATATCTTTTTCAATATAACGATCACTCAAAAGGTTATCTTTAAGATAGATCGAAAATATTTTTTGTATAAAATCATTGGGAAAGGGATACCAGCAGTTACCCCATATTCCCCTTTGAGAGGCCAGTTCCATCGTGAGCCACTTTTCCATGCCCTTATTCTGCACAATTATCCATTCTGCTTTCAAGGGATCATCTTTAAAGCTATAACTCTCTGACAAGAGTAAAGCCAGTTCTTCAAGATGATTTGATGTTATAAGATGAAGAGCCATAGATTATTATAACCTTTGAATCTCCTGTCGGGCTAAAAAGTCACAGCGTTCATTTTCTGTATGGCCAGAATGCCCCTTAATCCAAAACCATTTAATATCCCTACCCTCTGTTAAGGAATGCATTTCTTTCCAAAGGTCTTGATTTTTCACTGGTTTTTTAGCACTTGTTTTCCAGTCATTCTTTATCCAGTTAAAGATCCATTTAGTTATACCATTCTTCACATATTCAGAATCTGTAGTAATGTGAATTTCTTCATCTGTTTTCACAAATTTAAGCGATTCAATGACTGCCATCATCTCCATTCTATTATTTGTTGTTTGTGGTTCTCCACCCTGTAGTTCATGAACCTGATCAGTGATCTTTAAAACAGCACCCCATCCTCCAGGACCTGGATTTCCACTACATGCACCATCAGTATATATCTTAATTGTCACGAGATTATCCTTATTTATAATTTAATGAGTCAGTTATGACATTTTAAAGAATAAATAGTCAACCAATTTATAAAGATTTTTCATAGAAGGAATAAAGATATTTTTTTCTAAAGCTTCGATATACAAAATAATCAATCATATTGGAATTATTATATGTCCACGCTAATTTCACTGATTAAAATTTTTAAAAAAACCTAATGATAGAGGATATTATTTTTACATTTTCCAGAGTTTTTGCGTATTAATAGTAGGGGGGATGTTATGGCTATCAATACAACTATTTCTGTTAACAGTGATACTTTATTGTATATTGAGTCTCTAGCTATTTATTTTGGGAGATCCAAATCCTTTGTTATTAGAAAGATTATTTTGTTTTTAAGCAATCATCAGAGTAGTTTCATTAGAGATCGCTTTTTAACTGAATATCAAATTTCTGGTGAAAATCGCTGCAAGAGGCTTCATATCTATCTCTCTGAAATTGATCTCGATATTGCTCATGATCAACGTCGTTTTTTTCGTGCTTCTTTTTCCCTTTTAATTGCTGAAGTTTTAGAACATTTTTACAATGAATTATTTAGTATGATACAAGATACCGATAACTATACAGCTACATCTCATTGTAAAGTATATTATCAGTCAGGGAATACAATATGTTGGAAACATTTTTGGGGGATGGTACCAGAAAAAGAACTAGAACCAGGATAGTACTAAAGAAGTTTTAATTTACTAGAAAAATCAAAGCCCAAAGTCAAAAATAATTCTTCTTGAGTAAGTTTTATTTTCAACTTTAGACTTTTGACTATTATACCTCAAAAAGGTCCTTGGCATTCATAGCTTCTATTATAAGAGAAGCTATTTCATCTACAGAAAAGCTCGCTGTATTTATCAATAGATCATAATTATTTTGATCAGTACTATCAAAATGCACAAAATCTTTAAGATAAGAATCTCTCAACTTAGTCTTACTATCAACTATTGCTTCAGCTTCCTTTTTATCTATAGACCTTTTTTCCATAACTGTATTTACCTTCCAGCTATGTGGAGCATAGAGTCTCACATGAAAACCACCTGATATATTTCTGGTAATTCTTCTTCCTGCACGTCCAACAATAATTGAATGACCATTAAGAGCAAGAAGACCAACTGTTTGAGCCATTTGTCTATATACTGCTACCTGAGGTGGAAGCTCACCAAGGGCATTTTGCAATAAACCAGAAAGAGATTTCATTGCATTGGCAGTGAGTGTTTCTTCAAGATTTCTGGATAATCCCATATCATCCATAACGGAACTGATGATGTTCTTATCATAGGGAGCCCATGAAGGCTCAGGATTCTTTTCATTTAATTTCTCTGCAATTTTTGTAGCAACATCAAATCCACTACAGCCATATTCTCTAGAAATGGTAATATAGGCTCTTTTGTTTTTCTTTTCTGGTTCTTCAAGCTTTGCCTTTTGAGTTTCCCAATATCGAACTTGTGAACTAATATACTTCTCCATATTTGCATGTGTACTCATTTATTCCCCCTTTTTATAGACTAAACTATAAAAATTGTATCTGTTATTTTTTATGGTCATACCACATTCCACATTTTATATTTATTTTAATGTTTAATATGACTTTTTTTTCTTCAAGTAATTTTCACTTTTTAATCTATTTTTTATTGCAGTTCCTGAATTTTTCGTTCCACTTTAACAAGTTTTGTGGTAAGACTATCGAGACTCTTTTCTATTCGCTCTTTTTCCTCTATAAGAGCATCTAATTGAGTTCTCTCCTGTGGCATTCCGCTCAAGCCCTTAACCATATCAGGACTAAATCCCCCTAGAAAGGCCTCAACAGCCTCAGTTCTCTCATAATCATCCTTTATTGAAGCAACGGTTTTCATGTTTTCATAGCCAATTTCAGGAGGCAGTTCCATTTCAGTAATCTTTATAATATTTTTTGCTACATTTCTGTGAAGACCAAGAGCTCTATCCATATAATCCTGAAAATTTACCTGTTTTTCTAGACAGAGATTCTGAGCCTCAAGAAGAACTGCACCAAACTCAAGCATGAGTTTTCCATTGCCAACAAGATAATCATCTTTAATTCGTTGAGTCATTGCCATAAGATCAGGATCTGTTTTATAATAAGCTGTATGAACACCTATATCCTCTGCAGTTTTTAAAAGATTATGAAAAATATTCCAAAAGGCATTAGTATGAGCTCTTGCTGAGCTTTTCCCTGGAAAACGGGTAAACTGTATATGATGAGCAAATTCATGAATTGACGTATAAATTAAAGAATTATTATTTTCAAAGTTTTGGTTATGAATGATAATCTCTTTAATGTCAGGCTTATAAAGTCCATTCACTCTGACACTTGATTTGCCTGAAAAACGGAGAGAAAAATCTTCTACCTCACTATCTAATCGTAAAAGCTCAGCCTTTACCTGTTCCTGATTCATAAACTATGTCCCTGATTATTATTTTTTGATGTAAATGATAAATAAAATTTTTGTATTATTTAAAAAGTTTATGAACCAGTTCCTTAACCTCTTTGAGGGCTGAATCAAAATCTTCAATGAGCTCTTTTTTCTTGTAATAAAACATTAATTCATTTCTATTAAAACAGACGAAAACAAGAACCTTTTTCTCACCCTTAATAAACTCAAAGGCATATTCAGGAAAAAGAAATCCTCTTTTAGAATACTTAAAATCATAGGTCTTTTCATTGAGTATGATATTTTTCAGATATAGAATCTGATCTTTATCAAGTTTTGGTCCTCTTTTGACAATTGGATATTTATAAAGTTTATCCTTTGCAGTTTTATTCTTTTTAGTAACTGGTTTTACCTTATAACTTAATACTGAATCAGGATCCGATAAGATAGTCAAAATCTCTTCACCAAAGAAGGTTTTCACCTTTTCTGTAATATGCACTTTTTCAACCTTCCCTCTGGACATGCCTTTTTCTATATAAATACCTGATATCATTGCTGTAGTTAATAGTAAAATTAAAAAAATATTATTCATTTTCATCATATTACCTCAAAATTTCGTCTATTGCCTATTTTTCAAAAAACTAATTCCCTTTTCTGTTAAGGGGTAATTTCCATTGTAGAAAATAACTTCCACATTGTTCCGTTTCCAGACTATATTAAAGGCTTCAAAATCCAAATACTGCAGATCCACCAATTCTACAATATATGATTTCAAATCTACATCTGTAACCTCTATTGCCTTATTATTATAGTTGTCATAGAGATTTAATACTTTGACAATCTGATCATAGTAATTGTTTCTATGATTTTTTAATGCCTTTAATTTTTTTTTAAAATCATTATCTTTACGGGAAAAAAACATATTTTGACCTCGATAACACAGATCATCTATGTTATTTCAACTCAATATTAATGTAAGTGGATTTAAAAGTCAAGCATTGAAAAAAAAACCCTCGACAGGAGGGGTCGAGGGTTATAGACTTTTCATAGGGAGTTTTGGATTGTTAACGACGTTCTGCTTTCGTATATATCCTTTAAGACTTATTTACTTTGTTTCCTCCAAGTATTTAAGCTATTTATAAAATAGTATATAACTTTAGAATCGTCAACTCAAAATGATAAAAAACATAAAAAAATATCATTTTTTTTTCAAAAGAAATAATAATCAAGATTAAACTAGACATTATTACTGTTATGAACAATAAACTTGTCAGAAAACATCTCTATCAATTCTATAGTGAATTGAGATAATATTAATAGGATATTATGATTATTATTAATTGTGATGATTTTGCCTTAAATGATACCACCTCTGAGGCTATCCTAATCTGCGGAGAGGCCAAAAAGATCAGCAGCACAACTCTTATGGCAACAAAAACAATCCTCGAAAAAGACATCTCAAGGTTAAATCAAATAGAAGGTATTTCCACAGGAATTCACCTTGATTTTGATCACTTTATCATCTTTGATGCTCTCAAGGTTTATGGTACTCATCAAGGAGATAGAGATGAAAGGATTTATCCTTTAAAACAAAACCTCAAGAAAATGATCATCGAAGAAACCCATCAACAAATCACAACCCTTTTAAAGGCAGGTATATCCATATCTCATTTTGACAGTCATCACAATGTTCATCTCTTTCCCGAGATCAGTCCACTTGTAATGCCAATATTTAAAGAATACAATATTACTAAATGCAGATTCAACACTTCTTTTTTCACTGAAGATAATGAAAAAAATAATTTTCTTGAGCGCTGTGAAAAGTATAATATAACTCATCCCATAGATTGCTTTGATTTTAATGAGGATAGTCTTATGCTAGAGGATCTTTCACGAAGTAATAGTTTTTTTGAAATTATGTGTCATATTGATACAGATGATAATTTCATGAATAAAAAGAATAACTACAATAAACTTCTATCCATGGAAAAACTTGAGATAGAGAGTTTCCATGATCTACCTTCGTGATACGTAATTTCTATATAACAAACGGTACAGATCTCGTTCAACCTTATTAAATTCATTAGGATAACGGTCATTAATATAATAATTTCCGCCATTCATTAAAATAACAATACCAGATTTTCTCCATTTATCCATATACATAATACTATGAAGACCAAATGCTCGTCCTGAATGACCATAGAGTACTCTTCCTGGGATGAGACTCTTGGTGACAGTAAATCCAAATCCCTTGCGAATAGAAACTCTTCTTGTATATCTTCTATAGGCATGAACACGAGTCATATAAGATAGAGTCCTATAGTTGAGGATTCTCTTTCGCTTATACCATCCTCCATAGTTGAACATCTTCATGACGTGAGCCATACCCATAGCTGAGGCTCTGAGTCCACCCTGAGGACCCCACACAATTGCATTTGTACCCACTTTATAGGAATTGACTTCTGAGAGTTGTTCTCTACCATCAGGATATCTATCATAGGCAGGTTTGAAATCACAGAGCCATGAATGATGACAGTTAGTTTTTTTATCTTTTTCCTTTCTTTTCTGTGGTTTATACTTATACAATACTGCAATATTATCGAAAAAATTCAGATCTTTAACATTGTAGCTGGCATTCATCTCAAGTCTATCAAGAAAATACTTTTTACAGAATTTATCAAAACGCATACCGGTTCTTTTTTCAATTATCGTTCCAAGAATTCCATAGCCTAGATTGCTGTACTGATATTTTTTTCCAGGTCCCTTTCTGCTCCAGGCAGATTTTGAATAATATTTTCCTCCTGGGCGCAGTATTTCTCTTAAGGGCACATTCTTTGTTTCATAAGAATCTGTTAAAAATTTACTATACTTGCCATAATCAGTGATACTGGATGTATGGGATAATAGCATCCTTAGGGTTATCTTTCTCCATGGATAATGGGGATTACGAACCCTGTAACCCAGATAATAACTTATATCTGTATTGAGATATACAGATCTCCATTCCCAGAGTTTCATCACAGCCATTGCTGTAACCAACTTTGAAATTGATGCAATTCTATAGGTTGTTAACTTTGAAGTTTTTATTTTTTCATTAATATTTGAATAACCATAATATCCTGTCTTAACCACCCTTCTGCCTTTAATAACGGCATATGAAAGGCCAGTAATCTTATACTTTTCCATGTAATTTGATATACGTTGATGAACGTAATAATATCTTTTATGATAATATGATCCTCGTCGTCCCTGAAGTTCAGTATCAAGGCCAATAATAACAATGACTGATATAAATATTATCAGTATTTTAACTTTTATATTCATAGTTTACTTCCATTTATACAGGTATATTATTTTACTATATTCAAATATTATATAACTTGACCATTAGATGTCAATGGTTACATTAGTATTGTCGGTATATTTTTTTAGAGCGTTTAATAATGTCACAGATAAATGAGCCAATATACACATTAATTTACAATAATGGCCCTGAAAGGGGTTTTGAGAAGTATGAATTAAATAAAGAAGACTTTTTAAGGGAAACATCAAAGTTGCTTCCAAAACCACACAAGATATTTCTTGGGTTAGGTGATTTTCTTGAGGTTGGAGACTATAACAATCTCATGGACAATATTTTTTTCAAGATGGATGGCAGCCTCTTAGAGGACATGCTGGACAAGAACAACAGAAAGATAGCCAAAGATGGAAACATTCCCTTTTCATTTTTCAAACTTGCCATATACTTCCCGGATTTTCTTTTAAAAGAAGTACCAACATCCTGCGTTTCTGCTATAGGCAAAAAATCTCGATTATTTCCCGGAGCTGAGACATTTACACGATTTATAAAGAATTATGAGCCAACTGTTCTCACTGCAATGCCCCATGAAATTGCCATTGAATTTGTTAAAAGGGTTGGATTAAGTGAAGACAACCTCTTTTCTACAATCTACAATATAAAGAATGATGGCTTCAGAGACCTCTATGAAGGTGGTATCCAACGCTTTGTTTCAGGAAACAGAAAAAGTATTGAAATAGAAAAGTACATGAATGACAATAATCTCTCCGAAAAAGAAATTCTCTATATTGGCAGGGGTGAAGCTGGAGTAAAAACCTTTTCCACGGTAAATTCAATTGCCTTTAATCCCTCTCTTTCAATTATACCTGAAACGAAGATAACTCTCTATGGATCATCTCTTCAGTCATTGCTGATTCTATTTGATCACAGCGATCACCTTCATACTCATATAAACAGCAAAATCTATGAGGGCTATATACCCACTTTGGTGGTCTTATCTAATGAAAAACAAAAATCCCAGGAACTTATTAATATTGAGTTAGAACACTTAAGATTGCAAAGTAACCTCATTGGCCAGAGAATTGAGTCATCTGGCGCAAGCTATAATTCAGTTATGCGGGAAATTGATATTGCCTTTGGGGGAGCAACATTTAATATTGGTGAAGTGCGAAATATGATCAGAGAAAGGATGGAGGCCTATAGAAAATCACCTGAATTACTGGTTAAAAAAATCTACGATATAGCCAATGAAAGATATAAAAACTTTTTCAGAGAAGAAACTAATTTTTAATCTCTCCTAAGCTTCGATAAAAGAATTTATCTTCCACGAAGAATCTCATTCTTCTTATCGGAATCCCTCAAATATAAACCAAGAAAATAGGGTCTTTGAGATGCAAAGGCTTTTGCTTGAATATTTATAGATTCTTCAGCATATTTGATGCTATATCGCCATGTTTCATAATCAAAGGTTACTGACCGGGCAAAATAGATTGGTTTTAATGCCTCAACAACATCCTTTTTCACTGCAGGTGATCCATTATCAAAGATGTAGAGTAACTGATATACTGCCTGAGTCCACATAAGAATATCCATTGAATAATGATCCTGCTCAACCATGTGAGAAAAACGACCAAATAAATACTCACTGAGATATTTATGAAGAAGTTTTTCTCTATTATGAAATTCCTCTCTGAGCTGATCTTTGAGACCACGAAGATCGATAAAGAGATCCTGAGGAGGAGCAAGCTTCTTTAAACCATAGAGAGGTTTTGGTTTTATTGCTGACATGGGTTTATTGAGCCACACATTTTTTGAACTTAATATCATTTCAAAAAAGGTAGTAACCACCTGTGTAAACATAGGTCCAAGTTTAGGAGCACTTGCCTTATGTATTTTAGCACCAAGTCCTACCTGACAAATCTTAAATTTTCCTATTACTGAATTGAGAGTCATAAAAATATCTATGCCATAGAGTTTGGTTGTTGGCACCCATTTTTGTTCAAGCCAATAGATCATCAATCCAGGAGAAAAGGCAAAATCACCACCAATTGGTTGTCTCAAGTCTTCACCAAGAAGACCATAGAGAAGAGGATGACAGATATGATTTGTTATTGTACCATCAAATTGATGTCTGGAATACATGGGCAAAGCATAATCATTTCCTTTGAGAATTGGATCAGCAAGATATTTTATCCACTCAGGTGTTATTGATTTAAGATCTGAATCAACAACAATAATGGCCTTTAGAGTTGATGCATGTTTTTTTCCAAACTTAAAGAGATTGAAAAAATTATTCCCCTTTCCTCTGACACCTTCAGGAGTAGTAATATATTTTTTTTCACTAATGGTTTCTGTTGAAAGAAAAGCACCCTTCGTATTATCTTCGCTATTATTATCAACATTGACAATTAATGCATTCAAATGTGAAAAATACTTCTGAAGTCCGGCATCTATTTGCTTCGTTACAAAGCCTATACTATCAACTTCCATGTATGAAGGCATTCCAACAATTATTTCATAACCATTTTTTTCTTTTGCCATAACTACTCCTTAAAAATTATCTTTATAATTATAGTATTATTTAATTTAGAGAAGAAAGCAAGAATTTTTCAAATTTTATTAATCATTTTAAATTAACTTCTTTATTGACAACAAAATATATCCCGTTACTTTGTAATCTAATATGATATAAATTTGAAGGATTTAAACGTGATAAACAGTAAAACAAAGCTATTTGGTATCTTCGGCAACCCCGTTGAACATTCCCTTTCACCAGTTATTCACAATCACTGCTTTCAAAATAATAATATAAATGCAGTATACCTGGCCTTCAAGGTTACTGATATTAAAAGGGCTATAGAGAGCATTAGAGATTTAAACATGAAGGGTGTGAGCATCACTATTCCCCATAAAATTGATGCAATGAACTATTGCGATGAAATTGATCCCTTAGCTCAAGAAATTGGCTCTATAAATACTATTATTAATACTGAGGGAAAGCTAAAGGGCTATAATACTGATGGATATGGTGCATATCTAAGCCTTATAAATGAGGATATTACCATAAAAAATAAAAAAATTCTCATTCTTGGTAATGGAGGTTCTGCAAGAGCAATTGCCTTTACTCTTAAAAATGAAGGAGGATTTCCAATAATATGCGGTAGAAATGCAGAGAAAGCCCAAGCCCTGGCTCATGATATGGGCACCAAGGATTTTACTACTTTTTCACAACTCACCATTAATTACATGAAAGACATTCATATTATCATAAATACCACTCCCATTGGCATGGCACCTCAAGAAGAAGTGTCACCCATAAATGAAGATTTGTTTAATGAAAGCCACATAGTATTTGATATTATATATTCACCGCATAATACTGTTTTACTAAAAAATGCAGAAAAAAAGAACTGTACTATAGTTCATGGAATAAACATGCTTATAAATCAGGCAATAAAGCAATTTGACATTTGGACCAATGTTAAACCTCCAGTGGAAGATCTCCTTAATTTAGTACAGAAGCACCTGAAATAAGACTATAATTATGACTACACTATTAGATGGATTTTACAATAATGAGAAAAATTTTATCGGTGACACATATTCAACTGATAACATAAAAGAACTCCTTGATTATCTTGGTAATCCTCACAATCATTTCAAAACGATTCATATTGCAGGAACAAATGGAAAGGGTTCTACTGCTCGTTTTATACATAGCATTTTAATCGAAGCAGGTTTTACATGTGGCCTTTTCACATCACCACATTTGGAAAGTGTTACAGAGAGAATTCAGATCAATCATAATTTAATCTCTATTGACTCAATAAATAGTTACGTAGAAACAATAAAAAAAAATCAGAAATCATCCCTCACATACTTTGATGCACTTACAGTTGTTGCTTTTCTTTATTTCAAAGAATATAATATTGATTTTGCCATTATCGAAACAGGTCTAGGTGGAAGAAAGGATTCTACTAATATTATAAACCCTCTTCTCTCTATAATTACTGATATCTCTCTTGACCATACAGAAATTTTAGGAAACAGCATCTCAGAGATTGCATATGAAAAGGCGGGAATTATTAAAAATAATATTCCTGCAATTTCTTCAAATTCTAACGAAGTAGCTGAAAGTGTTCTCATAAATCAGGCGAAAAAACTTAATGCACCTTATCATCATATTGATTCATCATTATTTTCAGATATCATCTTTTCTGAATTTAAGAGTACATTCACATATCATGACAATGACAACTCAATACAAAATATTGAAATCCAAAGCCCTCTTTATCATCAGATAATAAATGCCTCTTCAGCAATTAGTACTGCCTTTTTCTTGAATAATTCAGGTTTTAATATTGACAGAACTTCAATCAGAGATGGACTAAAAAATTGTTTTTTAAAGGGCAGATTTGAAAAAATCTCAGAAACCCCCTTGGTCTTTTTTGATGCAGCCCATAATCTATCATCTATAAAATCTCTCATGAGCTATTTACTCAATTCCATTGAATCTGGGACAATTGAGATAATCATAACTCTTATGAAAGAAAAGGATAATGAAGCAATCTTTTCATTTTTATCCACTAAAGGCATTCACATTTCCTATATAAATATTGAGGACACCAGAAGTCTCCTTTTGGTAAAATCTCCCATTGAAAATATGACAGTATATGATAACTGGGAATCTTATACTCAAGAAAATCATGATACCATTGATATTTTCATGATTTGTGGAACCTTTCGCATATATAATGAAGCCAGAAACTTTGCTCAAAATATTGATAATACAGAAAAAAATTCTTGAATAAGATTTCAAGATACATAAAACTAAAAATATGAAAAAGAAAAATAAAGAGCTCTTACTTGATGTTCACAGAACAATTGAACAGCTTTACAAAAATGATATTTCACACGAAGAAACAATAAAACTTTACAAAAATCATTTAATTGATTTAAAGGAGAGTTCACCTGAGATTGAATCACAAAGTCATAGCACTGCATTACTATATAATCATTCAGTTAATAATCTCTGCAAATTAAGTTCATTGATTAACTTTAAGGACAAAAAGATAAATGTTATCGAATACGTTGGTGAAGAAAAAATAATAGAGGCTTTAGATAAAATTTCTGATGAAGAACTGGTTAACTTCAAAGAGGAAGAACCAAATAAGATATTTGGCAAATATCATTTAATCTATTCTCACATAAACCAGGATGTTTTTTTTGCAGCCATCACATCATCAAAACTCTTTGATATCGAATTATTTTTAAAAATAGCTGATATTTTCAGAACCCTCTACAATAACTTTTTTAAACTTTCTGAACAGCGAAAATTTGATTACTTCTCTATTCAATGTGAAGCACTTGAAGAGTATATGACAATTAATGACCTAAAGGATATGACGTGTCATATTTTCGCCTTTGAAAGTATTCATGAAATCTATGGTCATATGGGAATATTCACTATTCATTCAATCTCTACTATGATTAGATCACAACTAACAGAGTATTTTGAAAATTCAAAAGGAAAACTATTTCCTATGTCTGTTAACAGCTATCTCATTTTCTCACAAAAGAATCAAATGCCAGAGATGCATTTTGATCACAAAGATATTACTCTACCCTTTCATCATACTTCACTTGCAATAAATAATGAGACAACTTTTCATTCAGTTATTGATGCCTTTATAAATCTTAATAATAATCATTAATGGAAACACATTGAAAAAAAAACAAGTCACTGTCATAGGCTCTTCAGGTTCTGTAAAACACAGGAAAGATGCCTATCTTGTGGGAAAACATATCGCTCAACAAAATTGTACTTTGATTACTGGTGGACGAGATGGTATTATGGAAGGAGCATCTCAGGGTGCATCTGAGGCCGATGGGATTGTCATTGCTCTTTTGCCTGGAGAAACCTTTGACCAGGCAAACAAATATTGCTCTATTGTTATTCCAACAGGAATCGGTTATGCCCGAAACTCTATGAACATACTTGCTGCAGATATAGTTATCTCTTTAGAAGGAAAATCAGGTACTCTTAGTGAACTGGCTTATGCTATGCAATACGACAAACCAATTATCTGCTGTACCTATACAGGAGGTTGGAGCAAAAAGATAACTGAAACAAAAAATGATTATGAAAAAATCTATGTTGCTCAATCCCCTGAAGAATTCTATTCAATTTTTGATTCTATGCTATTAGCGATTGATTGACTCAGAGTCGTTATCTTATTCTGACCTTTTTTTGTTATTACACCATTTGCCATTGAAATGATCCCATGATTAACAAGATAATCAATCCCCTCAGCTAATGTTTCACCGGGGTTTGAAGAACCTTTCAGGTTCCTTTCATCAAAAAATTCCCGAACCTTTGGTTCTAAATCAGTAAATAAAATCTTCCCTGACATTTCTTCAAGGATATAACCCACAACAACGTGGGGATACAATTGCTGATGATCCTGCCACGTGGTTTTGACGATTTCTGAAATTCCAGTAATGGAATGAGGACTGGTTGTAAAATCAGATAAATATATTGGACTTGCAAAATGTATATCGGTTTTACCTGCCTTAGGTTTTGTCAATGATATCGAAGGAGCAACTGCCCAATAAGAGATAACAACAGGCACCAGTGCAATATCAACAGTATTTGAATAGAGTGATTCAATAAGAATTGAAAAGAAATCATATTTAATCTTATTACTAGAAATATTTGTCTGTGGTTTATTTTCCGGAAAATATAGAAGAGGAACACCATTATTGATCATTGTAGCTATATATCTGCTTAAGGCCTCTCTGTAGATAATATTACTCAATTTACTTTCATCAACAAAAAAACCACCTGATTTTCTTAAGATATATCTTTGGAATGTACTTTTAACTGCTTCCTTGGGAACAAAGAATCGAGGAAATGCAAGTTTTTCTTTGTGAATTACAGAAATAATAAAAAGAAAATCGAAAAGATTTTTAAAAATAGAAACATAGATAACATTACTGCTTCCCTTAATCTTTCTGAGGGCTTTGAAATGGCCTGATTTCTCTATTGATAGATTTTTTTTAATAACACTTTGATAGAAGAGTATAGTTTTCATTAAAATTACAAATGAAGTTTTCCATAGGTTATTATATCTATCAATTATATCATCAATATAATAACTAATAAGCTTTCTAACTCTTAAACGAAAATTCTTTTCATCAAGGTCCTTTAATAGTTTTTCCTCTTGAAAGTCTTTTTGTAATGACTTTTTTTGATTATTTTTAAGAAGATAGCTTTTGAGACTTTTTATTATTAAACTCTTTCTGGCATCAGCAGAATCTTTATTCTTACCTGGATTAATAAATTTATTTTCAGTACTTTCTTTTATAACATCTTTAAAAGCAGTACCCTTTATGCCTTCAAGGCCTTTTTTTCTTGAAGAGATTTGAATCTTTGTTTTGTTATAATGTTCATCAAAACGTTGAGGATTTTTAATGGTTTCTATTAATAAAGAAGGATCCTTTTTATTTAAGAGAACCTCATAGAGAGATCTATATACAGGGATAGAAAGTCCATTAGAATCAGCTAATTCAATTAATGGCTCAATAGCATAAGCACCCTCAGCAAGATAGTGAAGATTTTCACTCATCTTTTTAATCACATAGTCTGGATTAAATCTCAAAAGAACCTTATCAAAAATTGAAACAGCTTTTCCTGTTTGAGATATCTGTGATGAAATATCCTGACCAAAACGTCTATTTCTACTATGAGTACTCAAGGCAGTGGCAACGAGATCTCCGAGACCGGAAATATCATATATTGTTTCTTCCCGAACCTTAAAAAAACGAGCGAGCTCCATCATCTCTTTCAGTGCTTCTGAAATTAAAGCACCGGCCAAATTATCACCGCAATTAGGCAGCATTGAGATCATACCAGCAGCAATGGCTGCAGGATTCTTCAATGTTCCACCAACCTCAACTCCTATGATATCATCGGTTTCTCTGCACTGTAGAAATTCATTGGTTATAAGCTCTGAAAAAAAATGTCTATCTTCATATGATGGGGATGCAACATTTAAGCAGGTATGATATTTTTTTACAACTTCTTCAGCATGACTGGGTCCGTAGATGGCAACTGTTTTATTTTTAAGAAAGGGAATCTCTTTTTCAATAGTTTGAGAGATAGTATAGATTTTGTCATTTACTTTACAAAATCCCTTAGTTAAAAAGCCAAACCTTATATCATGGGGCAACATCTTCTTTAGTTTATGGGCAAAGTCTGCAACAATCTTCGATGGTGTAGCAAGGATAACTGCCTGAGAATCTGCTACTGCATCTTTCAAGCTATTTGTAGCAATAATATTATGTGGCAACATAATACCAGGAATATAGTCTCTATTTTCATGATGATTTGTTATATCACGAACCACTGATTTCTCATAGGCCCAAAAACAAACCTCAACATCAGGAAAAGACTCAGCTATTCCCAGGGCAACGGCTGTGCCCCAGGATCCTGCACCAATGAATGTTACTTTTTTAAGAGATTTCATATTTACATGTAATCGAGATAATCTTTCAGTTTACGGGCTCGAGTCGGATGCCGCAATCTTCGAAGTGCCTTTGCTTCAATCTGTCGAATTCTCTCTCTGGTTACCTTAAATACATAACCGACCTCTTCAAGGGTATGAGAATATCCGTCATCAAGACCAAAACGCATACGAATAACCTTCTGTTCACGAGCTGGCAAGGTGCTGAGAACAGTACTAATTTGCTCATTTAATAATCTATAAGCTGCTGTATTAGCAGGAGAATCAACATCCTTATCTTCAATAAAATCTCCAAGAAGACTATCCTCTTCCTCACCAACAGGTGTTTCAAGTGAAATCGGCTCCCTGGCAACATTCTTAACAGCCTTAACCTTTGCAACAGGCCATCCCAGTCTGTCTGCTAATTCCTCTGGAATTGGTTCGCGGCCGTACTCTTGCTGAAAAAGACGAGTTTCACGAATTACTTTATTTATCTGCTCAATCATATGGACAGGAACACGAATAGTTCGAGCCTGATCAGAAATAGCTCTGGTAATTGCCTGACGAATCCACCATGTAGCATATGTTGAAAACTTATATCCCTTTCTATACTCAAATTTATCAACTGCCTTTATAAGACCAATATTACCTTCCTGAATAAGATCAAAGAAGTGCATCCCTCTATTTGCATATTTTTTAGCGATTGAAACAACGAGTCTCAGGTTTGCATTGATCAATTCCTTCTTTGCTATTGAAATCTTTCTCTGTCCCTTTGCTATCTGTTTTCCCCATTCAAGAATATCTGACGCAGGAGAACCAGCCTCCTGTTCTATTCGTCTGATCTTTCTTTCATTATTTCTTACATCCTTTACAACATCAAGAAGCTCATTAGGATCCTTTAATTTCAGGTCAGCCAATACCTCTTCAACATCTTCCTCTTTTTCAACCTTTCGAGCAAGGTGTTTAAGCTCTTTAATTTCACTGGAATAGGTCTCTTCAACATTTTTAAAGAACTTATATGTCTCAGATATTCGAGACACCATGGATTTTATTTTATTAGAAAGTTTATTTATTTCAGCCTCATTTATATCGAGTTCAACGATGGCATCCTTTATAACCGTTCGACCTTTCTCAATTTGTCCTTTAAGATCTTGTGCATCATCTGATTCCTGATCGATCTTCTTTAATTTGCTATGGAGCTTTAATATTTTACTATCTTCTTCTATGATAACTTTCATCTGTTCAGTATATTTCTCTTCAAGACTGGTTAAATCAATAGAGGAAAAATAATATAGTCTGTTGACCTTTAATAATTCTGTTAATTTTATCTTTCCACTCTTTACTTTAGTATGATTTTTAATCAGTTCATTGACCAATAGAGTTGAATTTACAACAGCTCTTTCAATTAGAATCTCTCCTGATTCAATTCTTTTTGCAAGATCAACCTCCTGATCTCCAGAAAGAAGAGAAACTCTACCAATCTCTTTTAGATAGAGTCTAATAGGATCATCAACCGATGAAGAATCTGCAGCAGTTACAACAGCTTTCTTAACGGGCTTCTTTTTCTTATCTGTTGGCTTGGATTCTTTACGGGAAGATTCTTCAACAACCTCTATACCTGCCTGATTGAGCAATATAAAGATTTCATCTATCTTTTCTGAATTTAATAATTTGTCAGGTATTACTTCATTAATTTCATCATAGGTTACTTCATGGTTTTGCTTCCCTAAATCTAGAAGCTTTTTTACTTCTACTATGTTCTCAAGTACTAAATCACTTTTACTCATTTTAACCTATCCTTTATTTAAAATCTTTTACTGGTTTATACCTTTGAGTAGATATACTGAGTCAGCTTCTCTTTTTCTCTTCTGAGAATTTCAATTTCTGAAAGATATCGACTACTGTCTCCCTGACCACTCTTAAGCCTGTTAATATATGTTGAAATCCTCAAATCGATTTCATGAAGTTTCAGGTTTATATACAGTTCTGTATAAATTTTTTGACTATCATCAACTTTAAGACTTCTACTTAATGCTTCAGCTATATAATCTGCATCCCTTTGATTTGTAGATCTCAACAATAATCTATCAACTTCAATAGAATTATACTGTAAAAATTCCTCAAATATTAAGGATAAAACCCTTTTTATTAATTCATTGTCAATATGATCCAAAGGAAAATCCATTGAAGCTCTTTTGATCAATGAACTGTCATTACATAAAATAAATACCAAATTTGCATAGAGGTCAGAATAAAAATCCATTTCCTCTACGGGAATATCTTCTTCAATATATGAATTAACAATATTCTTACTCTTTGATGTATAGGCTTTGTAATCAGTTTTAACTGCACCTTCATCAAGTTCTAATCTAGATGCAATTCGATGCAAATAGAGATTTTTTTCTGTTTCCAAGGCAATATTGTCAACAATTGGAAATAGTTTAAATAATAGATTAACAGGATCTTCACTGCTATTATCGGCAACCATTGCATCAATCTGAAAATCTATAGGATTTTTTGCAGTATCTATAATAATCATAAGATCTCGAACCGTTTTATTCTGCAAAAAATCATGGGGATCACCAGCCGGTAACCTGGCAATCTTACATGAAACATTATAATCCCGGGCAACCTCAATGGTTCTCAGTGATGCCTTTAAACCTGCTGAATCTGAATCAAACAATAGAACAACCTCTTCACAATATCTTGATAGAAGTTCTATATGTTCGCTGGTCATTGCTGTTCCAAGAGGTGCAACAGCATTTTTCAATCCTGCTTGATGACATGCAATGACGTCAAGATAACCCTCAACAATGACTACTCTTTTCACCTCAATGATCGTCTCTTTTGCTTTACTTAAGCCATAAAGAATAGATCTCTTCTTAAAAACAATTGATTCAGAAGAATTTATGTATTTGGCACCACCTTCTGCTAAAGATCTACCACCAAAGGCTACAATATTTCCTCTTTGATCATCAATGGGAAAGATAATTCTATCCCTGTATCTATCGTAAAAATGCTTACCCTTATCTTTTTCCTTAGAACTTAAAAGACTAATTGATTCCGCTAAATCAACCCTTACATTATGTTTTTGAAGAGATGATTTCAAAAAATCCCAGGCATCAGGAGCATATCCTAATTTAAACTCTTTAATTGCCTCTTCTGAGATTCCTCTTTTTATTAAATAATCTTTTCCCTTTTTTCCCTGACTTGAATAAATAAATTTATGATAGAGTTCCGCTGAAAACTGATTGATTCTCAAAGCCTTTTGAAAATCAGACTCTCCAGAACTCTGTTTTTTCTCTTCAATAGTAATGCCTAAGCGGTCACCCAACAACTTGACACTTTCTGGAAAATCGAGTCTTTCAATATTTTGAATAAATTTAAATACATTCCCACCTGTATGACATCCAAAACAGTAGAAAATCTGTTTTTCAGATGATACAGAGAATGAAGGAGTCTTTTCTCTATGAAAAGGACATAATCCGATATAGTTCTTCCCCTGTTTTTTAAGAGAGGGAACATATTTCTTAACAATATCTTCAATGCGAATACGACCTCTAATCTCTTCAATCGTTTCATCTGGTATATACAACGCTACTCCGAGTAAGTACTTATTATGGTGGTGGGTACGTAGATACTTTCAATAATACTAATAAATCAGGAAACCGTCAATATCAACATTAGTATTTTTAGCATATTGCAAAAAAAATATACATTTTTATGAATTTCACCTTTTGTTAAATTCCAAATATTTCACTTTGTCTTATATGAAATGTATCCTTTCCACAGAGCATCATAAAGGTTAAGGGAGCCTTTTCCTCTAAAAGCAACCTCATCTTTTCAGCAGTCATCCTGATATCCCACTGAGCATGTTCATCTTCACGTAAATTGATAAAGTGATAAAGCTCCCGTGCATTCATTTTAACCAGAACTCTTCGTCTGTGGGCATTTGTTAGAATATAATTGGCATTAACAGCATCCTCTTCAATTATCTGACCATATAATTCCTCAGTCTTTAACATGCAGTCACAGAAGAGATCTTCCAAACCAATTTCCTTGATACTGTCAGGTACTGTATAACCCAATTGACTATTATAATCCTGAATTATCTGTGTAGACATTCTATGACGTTTCAGTTGAGCATAATTTGTTGCACTGACAGTAAGGTCAAATATACAATCAATAAGCTCAAATGTTCGATCTACAGAATCGTAGAAAGCTCTATGGGACAATGAGGCCTTTACAATTGATTCCTTTTGAGAAGAACTGAGAGACTTAACCTTATCAACACATTCATAATAATGTCCCTCATTATAATGATAGAGGATGGCTGCACAGAGCATATCATCAGGATTAGATGTCAAATGCACCAGGGTCTCTGCTGGAGTCTGGCCCTGTGAATTGGTGAAATTCATTTCACTGACAACACGCTGTATTTCCTCTGGGCTTTTTTTAACATGGTCACTTGCTTCGGTAAATTTAATAATTGATGGACATAGATCCTTGACAGAATCAAAGAGACTGTCAGCCAGTTGGTTAACCTCTTTCAGTTTACTAGCTCCCATTCTTCGGAGCATCAGTTCAAGGGTTCTTGCATTGACAGTCATCCCAAATTGAGAATGAGTTGCAAGAGAAAGAACATATCGTGCATCCTCTTTTGCCCAGCCATCTACTGTTCTATCCCCAAATTTTTCCTTTAGTTTTTCAGTATGTTTTTCAAAGAGATGATTTTTGAGTTTTTCATAGAGTTTTTCATAGGTTTGAACCTGCAACTCAATAATTTCTTTATATTGTGATTGAAATCTTAATGGGAGATTTTCAGGAGTATAATAATCTCCCTCTAGAGTAATATACCTCTGTGATTTTTCTGTAAAGGATGCAAGCCTGAAATGCTGAACCTCTTCCACAGCAAGACGAGAAAGATCAATAACATCAAAGTTAAAACAGGCATGTTCAGCAACTGAGTGATGACCAAAGCCAAAAATAATACTTTCATTAGATTTACGGGCAGCTTCAATTTCATTTCTTGCTACCTTACGAAGAACATTGATATCCCTCGAGTCCCGTGATATACGGGCATAGGAGGCACTAAGGCTTTCAGGAGTGATATTGTCAGCTTTCCATTGTGCTTGTTCCTTCAGTTCATCGAGAACATCTGCATCAACATTGTATCCTGCTAAATATACCTTCATAACACACCTCTATCCCTCTTCACTTTATATTGCACTATTTTAGCGGGAAATGATTTATTAAAGTCTTTATAATAACAAGAAATAATTTACCCCTAATAATTCAAGAAATTTATTGATCTTTTCATAAATTTTATACTCTTATTTAATAGATTGTAGAGAAACTCAAGTAATACAAAATTCTCATTAATTGTATTGACGTACCTTCATAAAGGAGTTAAGATGATTTTAAAATTTCAATCTGGAGATTAAAGTGGCTGATATTACCGTAAAAGAACTTGGAAGATCAATTGTTATATCATTACATGGTGAATTACTCATGAAAAATGCCTCTGAAGCAGAAGAGACACTCAATGAACAGGCTGACAAGCAACCACTTGCTCTGGCCATGGATTGCTCTCATCTCTCTTCAATGGATTCTTCTGGACTTGGACTCTTTATTGGTTTGTCAAAAAGACTCAATGAGAAGGGAATTGAGCTCATTATCTGTAATCTCAATGATAATATTGCCAATATCTTTGATGTATCAAAGCTGGTTCACTTTTTCAAGCTTATGACTCTATCTGAATTTGAGAGTCAATATAAATAATTACAAGAGATAGATATCCTTCAATAGTTCATAGTAATAATTTATCAGTTTCATCTTTTTCCCATCATCTAGATTGATATCAGGATGATATTTTTTGGCTATATCTCTATACTTCTTCTTTAAACCATTAATTGTTTTCTCATTAATTTGAAAAAATTTAAAAGCTCTGTGTACATCATCCTTCTTTGCAATATAAAGAAATATACTCCCCATACCTCTGGCAAGGAGCTCTGAATTACCAAATAAAACATTTTCAGGATCTTCATAGAATCTTCTCAAAGGATCAAAAACAACGTACCATTCACTATGGCCATCAGAATGCTTTAAACAGAATTGATTCTTCTCAGCTTTACTATTGCAATAGGTATCCTTTTCATAATCGTAGTATTGACAAAATGTATAATCATTTTTAGGATTAAGGGATATACCCATGGTATATATCGTTAAAATAAATTCATCACAGAGAGAAGATCTTTTTAATAGATACAGTGCATGATATAATGAGAAATGATAGAGGAATAGTTCTTCACTTGAGGATGGAATGTGTGAAAGTGAAAAAACCTCCTTTAGAAGCTGTGCTTCCATGAGAGGTTCTTTACTGAGTATTAAAATATCAAAGAGTTGCTTCTGATCTACATGAATGAGTTTATCTTTAGTTATCAATGTTAGAGTTCAGTTATTGAATCCAGAGTCTCACGTATCTTTGAAACAATTGGTTTAATGGTACTTTTATCTTTTTTTAAAGAATGAGTTATCTCAGAGTTATCATTTTTATCTGATTCAATCTCCTGTTTCTTTTCAGGTGAATGGTTTTTATTTAATCGATAAATAATCTCTTTCTTTGTCATTTTCTTCCATTGACGAGCAGTATGTCTATATCTTCCTCTAGGGTAATGATTGAGATAAATTTGAAATTCCCTTGCTGCTAAATCATAGTTCTTCATCATAAAATAGCAATAGCCCCTCTTTATTCTCGCTGCCTGATTCTTATGAGAATAATTATTTGATAGTGTTCTACCAAAATACCTTAAAGCAGTAATATAATTCTTTTTCTTAAAGTATGATTCACCAATCCAGTATAATGAGTTCTCTGATAATCTAATATGAGGATAAAAATTTAATAATCGATGGAAAAAGCGAATCGAAGAGCTATACCTGCCCTGCTGATGTAAATATATTCCCCGACCATAAACCTCTCGAATATAGGTTCTTCTCACTGACAATGCATAGGCAGATCTAACTCCAAAAAACTTCAAAAACTTTTCATATGAATCAAAGGCATCATTATAGCGACCAAGGTGCTTATAGGTTCGAGCTTTACCAATCATGGCCTCTTCATTTTCTCCAAATTCATAGAGGGCAAAGGTAAACATTTTAAGGGCTTTAGTATATTTCTTTCCTCTAAGGTATGAAAGACCTATCTCTGAATACACGCGACTTCTAAATTTTTTATCTGTAGAATTATTCAATAAAGAATAGAGCTGGTGAAGCCCCTCTTCTGAATATTCATATTTCAACTTAAGATGAGCAAGCCTTACCTTAATCTCATTTATCATCTTTGGGGATATTCTGTTATTTAATTGAAGCAAACTAACATATTTAAAATATGCCAGTTGGTACTGGTGAAGTTTTTCTAAACAATATGCCATATGATAGAGAGCATGAATCCTAGAATCAGTATCCTCATAGCGATCATTTACGATCACTTCCCTAAATAGTTCAATTGCTTTGTTTATAGATCGTCTATCTCCCATTTCATAAACACTAATCCCCTTGGTTAAGAGAAGTTTTGCATCTTGACCTGGTTTATGAACATTAATATAGAAATACATCAGAAATCCTAATCCTAATGTAATAAATGTTATACCTATACTTATCACCTTTTTCATATAAGCCCCATTACCGATGATTTAACCTTAATAAAATAAACTCACTCCAGAACTTTGAATCCTCTGGATATTCCTTCTCAACATCAGGATGATAAAAATACTGTAAAGCCTTCTTATTTTTACCTAATTCACTATATGTTCTGCCAATAAAAAGAAGTGCCTTTGCCTTGACTCTTTGTATATCGGTAGTTTTAACAATTCTCTGCAATTCTTTTATTGCTCCAGAGTAATCTTCCTTATAGAAATATTGAGCTATAACAGCATCAACATCTTTCATCATTTCTATATCAGAAGATTTGATTCCTTTTCTCTTTGAAATTGCTTTTTTCTTCGTTACACTCTTTTTCTTATCTATAGTTTTTTTACTTATATTCTTCTTATCATCGATTAAATTGTTTCTGTTGTCCTTTGGCAGTTTTTTGATAACTGTTTTCTTTGTTTTAGCACCTGAAACACTCTTCTTAAGATCCTTTTGATTTTTCTTCTTACTAAGAATATCAAGATTAGTTTTTTTATCCTTTAGAGATTCTTCTACAAAAAACTTAATACTATTTCGACCTTTTACAATGGTGTAACCCTCTACGTTTGAAACCTTATATGGTATTAAGGTAAAATAGTACGTACCTGCTTTGGGAGAATCTAAAATAAATTTTTTATCTGATATTTTGACCCTTGAAACAATCATTTCGCTTCTATAATGAGCAGCATTTATCAAAAACTTAGATGTTTTCATTAAATAATACTCTTCAACGCCCTTATCTCCGGTGAAAGACCATTTAATTTCTATTTTATTCTTCTTCTTTTTTGCAATTGATATTGAGTCAATTGAATAAAGCTCAGTTATTTCAACAGGAATCGTTGAAACATTGGCTCCCTTGTAAAAGGTAACATCAACAGATCCATCTTCAAAACGAACAAGAATGGTATAATAATAGATGCCCTTTTTAAGATTTTTATCTATATAAAAATTTGAATTCTTACGAGCTATCATAACAAGGGTTGCATCCCTTAAATGATCAAGACTACTAATAACCTTTGATAATCTATAAATTTCATAACCCTTGACAGGAGATCTCAACTTTCCAGATACACTATCCCATGAAATCTTCACATTATTCTTAGAGATCTTAACTGTTTTAATATTATCAGCTATCCCCCTTATTCTGTCTTTAATTGCAATGCCCCTTGTTGTATAATTTTTATCTGGCATTGGAACAAAGCTTTCTTTATCCTTGAAGTTTTTCACTGTTACAGCATAATAATAGACTCCACTCTTCAGTATATTATCATCTATGGTTCTACCTTTATCTGTTTCTAGAGAAACCTTTCTTGATGTTTCAAGAATTTGCAATGAATTGATTGGAGTTATATTTCGATAGACAGTATATATTATATTATTTTTAGGAATTTTCTTCCATGAGATGACAACTCTTTCATTATCAATTCTTTTCACTATAATATTTTGCACCTGAGGATTTTTTGTCTTTGATATAATCTTTTTTTGCTTGTGAGGTTTGTCAAAAATCGTGATGCCTGAAAGGGTATAATTGCTGTTTCCAATAAGTTTCACCACATTGTATTGAATGGATTCAACGGTTAAAATCACGTAATAGTATTTTCCTGGTTTAAGGTTTTTATCATAGATCTTGTTTTCTTTACCTGCAGAGATTCTCCCTATATTTAGAGCCATCAATGCCTTTTGTACAGAATCAATTGGTGTTGTGGATCTGCCAATGAGCAATTCACCTGTATAGGCTAATTCAGTTTTCCATGATATTTCTACTGATCTATGATTATTTTCAAGAGTATTTACCTTAATATTTTTTACTACGTAATTCCTATATTTCTCTACCGTTTTATCTGATCTTTTTGTAGTACTTCCATTATCTTCTATAAATTGACCATAAAGAGTCTGTAGCATTAATGCCATAACTCCAATTACTATCACATATGTAATTTTCTTTTTAATCATAGTATATCTCTTTATATTTCGGAAAAACATTCCTCTTTCTTCATTAATTTACTTCATTCCTCATTATGATTCAAGACATTCCTATCATTATTCTTATATTATCTACATAATAAACAGATATTACCTTAGAAAGTTTCATCTTTGTCATTACTTAATTTATATAAAGAATTTAATACTTACTCAAATATTTTACTCTTTCATAATTCAAATAATGTTGACTAATTTAACCATGGTTACTTTATTGTACAAATTATTGTGTAATATGACAAAATTTGATCTAAAAATCAGAAGCAGAGACATTGAAACCCTTCTAAGAGAGATTCAAAAATACCAGGAAAATCCCGATCTGGAGCTGGTAAGGAAGGCCTATGAATATTCAGAAAAATCACACCGTGACCAGGTAAGACTCTCTGGAGAACCCTATATAATACATCCCTTAGAAATATCTATAATTCTAGCTCGACTTCATCAGGACACAACCACCATTGCTGCAGCACTTCTTCATGATGTTGTTGAAGACACAGGCATTACTCTTGATCTCTTGACAAAAGAATTTGGTGAAGAAATAGCAAACCTCGTAGATGGGGTCACTAAGATTTCATCAATAAAAAATAAATCAAAGGCTATTGCCCAGGCAGAAACCCTACGAAAGATGCTTATTGCCACTGTTCATGATGTAAGGGTCATTATCATTAAACTTGCAGATAAACTCCACAACATGAGAACAATCATTTTTCAAGCACCACATAAGCAGGAAAGAATTGCAAAGGAAACAATGGAGATATATGCCCCCATTGCTAAACGTCTTGGGATGTCAATGATCAGCACTGAGCTCGAGGATCTTTCATTCCAGATACTCCATCCCGAAGAATATAAAAAAATCAGTGGATTTTTAGCATCTCGGAAAAATGATCTTGAAAACTACATTGAAAAAGTCAGATCTCTTATTAAAAAAGAAATGAACAAGATCGATGTGTCTATTGAAATAAAGGGACGAGCAAAACATTACTATTCAATATATAAAAAGATGACAATTCAAGACAAGGGCTTTGATGAGATATATGATATAAGAGCCATTCGAATAATTACCGATGAAATCAAAGACTGTTATGCAATCCTCGGTACAATTCACACATTATGGTCACCTATTGCGGCCCGTTTTAAGGATTACATAGCTGTACCTAAGAGCAATATGTATCAATCTCTTCATACAACGGTTATTGGTCCAGAAGGTCATCCCCTTGAGGTACAGATAAGAACCAAGGAAATGGATGAGACAGCAGAGATAGGAATTGCAGCTCATTGGCTCTACAAAGAACAAAGGCAATTAAACAAAAAAGAAACCGATGAACTGGAAATATTATCAAATATAAATAAGCTCTATTCTGAACCAAATAATACGAGAGATTTCATGACAGGCCTGAAGATGGAACTCTATGAAGATGAAATCTTTGTATTTACGCCTCGTGGAAAAATAATAAAGCTTGCGAAGGGAGCTACTCCTGTTGATTTTGCCTTTGCAATTCACTCTGAGGTTGGTTTACACACCACGGGATCAAAGATTAACAACAAGATGGTTCCACTGAGAACTAAAATAAAAAGCGGAGACATTGTTGAGATTCTCACCTCACCAAAGGGGCATCCCTCTGAAACCTGGCTTAAATTCGTTAAATCTTCAAAGGCTCGAAATAAAATCAGAAGCTGGATCAGAAAGAATATAATCAAGCCTCAAAATGAAGAAAAAGAAAAGAAGAAAAAAGAAAAAGAAACCAAAACAGCCTCTGTCATGATTCCTGATGAAGAGCAAAAGAGAATAAATAAGCTCTCTGCTGAAAACCGTAAAGGCCTCAGTATTGAAGGTTCAAGTAATGTTCTCATACGTTTGTCTCAATGCTGCCAACCAATACCCGGTGATAATGTAATTGGATTTATAACCAGAGGACGTGGGATAACCGTTCACAAGAAAACCTGCCCCTCTCTAAAACGCCTTCAGGATGAAAAAGAACGTTTCATTGATATTGTTTGGGAAAGCAAGGATTCTGACCGTTACCCCATAAAACTGGCTGTTCGTGGAACAGATAGACCGAATCTCTTAAAGGATATAGCTGATGAAATATCTCTCTGTGACACAAATATTCTCAAGATGGAAGCAGGTGTAAAGGGTGAAGCTGATGCATACTTCAAGTTTATAATGGAAGTAAAAAACAATGACCACCTTAAAGATATCATCAAAAAAATCATGAAAATAGACAATATAAGTGATGCCTATAAACTCAATGAAAAGGTTGTCTTAAAGTAAATGTTCACGACCCTCGGTTCAGCATCTCCCAGAAGAAAAGAAATACTCTCAAATATATTTTATTTAAATCGTATAACTGCTCCAGATGTTGATGAATCTCAATTAACAGATGAAGATCCCTATAATTATTCTCTTCGCATAGCACAGCTTAAAAATGATGCAATTTCAGAAGATTCGAATTCTGATGAGGAGCTCATAATCACATCAGACACCCTTGTTTCTATTAATGATTGCATTCTTGGGAAACCCCTAAACAGAAAAGAAGCAATTGAAATGCTCTCATTATTGAGCAATAATACTCACGAGGTTATCAGCAGCATATGCCTAAAACATATAGTAAGGGGCAAAACATCAAATCTTTTCTGTGAGGCTCAAACCTCTCATGTCAGGTTCAAAAATCTCACAGATGACATTATAAATGATTATTTATCACAGGTTCACGTCTTTGATAAGGCTGGATCCTATGCAGTACAGGAAAAGGGAACGATGATTATTGATAGGATAGAGGGTTCTCTAACAAACATCGTAGGATTTCCATTAGGTCTATTTTTTCAAATGACACAAGACATGAAAATCCTACATCTGCTCATTTAACTATAAAGAAAGTATTCCTTTATTTATCATAACGGTTTTTAAGAGTATCAACCATTTTACGAAATGTTTCATAAAAGTCTTGAAGCTCATCCTTTTCTCTCAACTTTCTTGGCATTGGCCACTTGCCATCTATGATTTGATTCATATACATTGTCATCACATAGACTGGACCAGAAACCTTATGCGTTTTTCTTATAAGCAACAAGGTAAGAATTAAACCTTCCGCTAGAACCAATACAAATAGTGCTATCAACAAAAACCTGTTGTACAGCATAATGTTATCAAGTGTACTCATGTTTCTTCGATGCTGAGCAGATACTGTTTTCATAGCTTTTTTATAACTTTCTATTTCTGCTTTGCTTTGGACAAATGGTCGAGATGTAAGAAACTGCATGATGTTATTTTCAATTTTATAGATGTTCTCAATTTTTGCATTATTATAGACAACACTCAATGTTATAGCACCAATAAATATTGCCATAACGATTGTAACAATTCCCACAATTGAGAGGGTTGTTCTTACCTGATATTTTTTATCTATTAAGACTTGCTTTCTGTTATATGATTTATCATTAGCCATAATTAATCTCCCTTCACTCTACGGTAGTAATTTATAGAGGGACTCAACTGTTTCTGCAACAATTGGATCCTTTGTGTTTTTACAATACACTGAATAGGGTATTGCCGGTCTTATCTTCATACTAAACAATTTATAATAATTAGTTTTAAAAATCAGTGTATATCTGCCATCTTTTTTTGAAAAGAAAAATTCACTCATTACAGTAGATCTTTTATCTGGATCAAAATACTTAACACTATAACCATATCCTGATTTTCTTATATCAGAACCATCTTTTAACTTAAATCGCAGGAAATTCAGAGATTTCATATGATAAGAATAATTTTTCTTGAAAATCTTTCCTGAAACAATATCTCTTTTCATTTCAGCAATATTTTTATTGAAAAAAGGAGATGATGAATACTTTGGTCTTTTCCATTTTTTTGTTTCCTTAACGTATTCAAGAACCTTATCAATTGTATTATCACTATTTCTATCAGTTATTTTTATAATCTTCTTTGCTGAGCCTGTAAAATCACCAATAATAATGATTGAAGTATCATCTATAGATTGAAAGAAAAAATAGTTTCTATAATCCGAAGGGATAGGTAGCAAGAGCATTTTTGCCTGAGAGATCTCACTGGTAAAAAGATTATTTCCTAAAACAGGTATTGCCAAAACAAAGACTAAAATCAAAGCAATTTTTTTAAGAGCAGGTAATTTGTTCTTAGTCATAATTATCCCCCTAATATGATATATTATAAATTTAGCATAATAAAACATACAAGTAAAGCTTATTTTTATAATTTTTATTTTGTATATCAAAATAAATGTATTAAATATTGAATTATGTCTGATTAAAGGGTTTTTATTTTATATAACATATTAATTGACAAATAATACCGTTAGATTGATGTCGTTATCATAATACAAAAAGAGGTTCAAAGTGATTACAAAAAAACACCTTATAGATCTTTTCAATGAAGCATCATGTACATTATCAAAAGAAGAGATAGAACTCTTTTATCAATTTTATACTATCTATGAGCAATATAATAAACCCTTTGATCTCTCCAGATTATTTTCACCAAGAGATATTGTAGAAAAACACTTCGTTGACTCAATAATTCTGCGGGATTTCATTGATATTCCTGATTCAATTCTTGATATAGGAACCGGTCCTGGTTTCCCAGGAATTCCTTTGAAAATAATTAATCCACAATCTCATATTGTTCTCGGTGAACCCCGGTCAAAACGGGTTGAATTCATGAATATTGTCATCGATCAACTGGGCCTCAAAGGCATTGAGGTCTATCCCCATAGTGTTACAGAGCTTTCAACCTTCAATGTTGAAAGTGTCATTACCAGAGCAGTTGAAACCATTGACAATACACTTGCAAGATCCTTGCCATTTTTACCTGTCAATGGAAAGGCAATCTTTTTAAAGGGCCCCATGGGCCTCAAGGAGATTGATGAGATTTCTTCAATGAACAAAGAACATTTTAAACACATTTATACCAAAACCTATAAACTGCCCCTTTCAAGGGATGACAGATCTCTCATCGTCTTTGAAAAAACAAGCAACTACAAGAAAGCTGTTTATAAAATTATGAAAAACGATAATGAAAACCGTGGCATGGTAATATCATCTTCTGATAATAAAAAATTCAAAAACTTTAAAAAGATTCTAACTTCAGAGGGTATTAAAAAACAAAAGACAACCCTACTCTCAGGAAAAAAAATAATAGAAGAGCTTATAAAAAATTCTCCTCAATCTATTGATGAAGTTATTCTTCCTGATGGTTTTAATGAAGAAAATCAGATTATTCTTGATTTCATTGAAGAAAAAGAGAAAAATAATAAGATCCTTATTTTAAAAAAAGGTCTCTACAATGAAATTGATCTATTTAAGACGAATAACATAATATGTTCAATTAAACTTTCAGAAATAAGTCAATGGGATCAGGAAAAAACTGCTGGATGTACTTTGCTGGTTCCTTTTCAGGATCCTTCAAATCTAGGGAGTGTCATCCGTTCAGCTGCAGGCTTTGGAGTAACACAGATTGTTATATTAAAGGGAGCGGCAAATCCTTTTCATCCTAAATCTATTCGGTCATCATCAGGAACAGTTCTCAACATGAAGCTTTTTTCAGGACCAAATATTGATGAAATTTCAAAAATCTCAAATGATAAACAATGGCCAGTAGTACCATTAAATATGGAGGGACAACCTCTAGAATCCTTTGATTTTCCTGAGAGCTTCATGCTTATACCAGGAGTTGAAGGACCTGGAATTCCTGAAGAACTAAAGAAGAATGCAGTGAGCATTCTTCTTGAAAATAATGTAGAGTCATTAAATGCAGCTGCTGCTGCATCTATAGCTCTCTATCAATGGAAAATAAATCAATCACCTTCAAAATTACAGAGATAATGAAGATCATATCCCTTATCTTTTAACAGTTTTTCTCCACCAATATCAGGAAGATTAACGATAAAGGCCATTTCAGCAACCTCAGCTTCAAGTTTTTCAATGAGCTGAGCAGCTGCTGCAGCGGTACCCCCAGTTGCAAGAAGATCATCAACAAGAAGAACACGATCTCCCTTTTTTACAGCATCTGTATGAATCTCAAGCTTGTCTGTTCCATACTCTAACTGATATTCCTGTGAGATAGTCTCCCAGGGAAGCTTATTAGGCTTTCTAATGGTTACAAAGCCTACTCCCAGGCTATGGGCGATAATTCCTCCGAGAATAAAGCCCCGTGCTTCTATTCCTGCAACAACATCTATTGTATTATCCTTATAGCGATCAGCAAATTCCTTTACCACGAGCTGTAGCCCTTCAGCATCTTGAATGAGAGTCGTAATATCTCTAAATATGATTCCCTCTTTGGGAAAACCCGGAATACTTCTAATTTTGGACTTAATTTTTTCAATTGATGACATGTTTAATTCCTTTTAATTATAATTTAAAAACAAGTACTTCAAAGAATAAATAACCTTGAAATAAATGAGTAATTGTGACATTATTGAATTATTATGATTTACTCTGTCAAATGAATTTTTCACAAAACCTATTTTACTTATTGAGGCTGAACATGAAGAAAAAAATTTTCACTCTTAAACTTATAATCATTATTTTAATCATTCCTGTTATACTATTAAGTGGCCACAATGATTCTTTTTTAAAGGAAACCAGTAGAAGGTCTCCATTAAAGAACAGCAGTGATGCCTCCATAAAGGAATTGCAAAATACATTTCATAAGATATATCAACTATACAAAGATTCTGTTGTTTTTATTCACACTGAGAAAACAATTTACTATAGATTCCCCTTTTCCAGTTTCATATGGGGTGACGATAATTACAAACCCAGATCAAGAACATTTCGAGGTCAAGGCACCGGCTTCATCATTTCCTCAGATGGATATATCTGCACGAACTATCACGTTGTAAAAAAGTCAGACAAAGTTCTTGTTGCTATAAATGGAAAAAAATATAAAGCACGGGTTATAGGCTTTGATCCAGTGAGAGACATTGCTCTTTTAAAAATAAAAAGGAAAGGAAAATTTAAACCAGTATATTTTGGAAATTCTAAAAATGTAAAAGTTGGTGATTTTGCCATTGCCATAGGAAACCCCTATGGTTTAGACAAGACATATACCTTTGGAGTCATTAGTGCAACAGGACGAAGATCTGTTGACCCTGAGGCCAATAGTCATATTCAAACTGATGCATCAATAAATAAAGGAAACTCAGGAGGCCCTCTACTCAATATTGATGGAGAGGTTATTGGTATAAACAGAGCAATCTTTTCTCGAAGTGGAGGCAATATTGGTCTTGGCTTTGCTATTCCTATCAATAGTGCGAGAAAAATTCTGATAACATTGAAAAAACATGGTAGAATTTTCATGTCATACATGGGGATAGCTGTGAGAAAATTATCAAGAAGATCTGCCCAATCCATGGGAATCAAATTTAAGAGAGCATGGTATGTATACGGTGTTTATAGATACAGCCCGGCTTTAAAAGCAGGTATCAAAAGAGGTGATCTAATTCTATCTATCAATGATAAAAAGATTCATACATATAGAGATTTAATTAGAAACATAAGAAAGGCAAAAGCCGGCAAAGTTCTGAAGGTCAAGGTATGGAGAGAGGGTTATATTAAATATCTTTATCCCCGGTTAAAGTCAATGCCTTTGGGAAGATATAAGCCATTGTTATTTTAAGAGAAACATCTGCTTAACATCTTTATTATTTTTATCAACCACTTTCAATTTGTCTTGAACAAGTTTAACAATGGCTTCGTATTCTAAGCTATTAAGAAATGTACCCATTATTCTTGCAATATTCATGAGAACCTCTAATAGAGGTTTCTCATATTCATCAACAATGCAATTATCATAGGGTATAAATCTTTTTTCATTATTTATTGCAGATATAGGTTTCTTTTTTTCATCAAGTTTATTTATCACCTCTTCTTTATTAGAAGAGTGAGTTAATACGTAATTATTATATAGTAATTTGTTTAGCTTAACAAAGAGTTCATAAAAACTATTCTGTATATTGTTTATATGGAAGCAGACCTTTTCTTCCTTTTCAGAGCTGAGCGTTTTGTTCTCCTTGTAGAATCCCATATATTTGTTATAACTAACAGGAGTTTTGGAATGCTCTAAGAGTTCATCGATCATATTGATATTTTTTTCAAAATCAGTATAATGAATACTCCATATACCTATAAAAGGTGCAAAAGAGATTTTTCTATCTTCTTGAATGATAGTAACTGAATTCAAGAAGATAGGTTTACTATAGGAAGTAAAAGCTTTAATAAATGTTTTAATCCATGATGAAAAATCATGTTTATAATCACCCACAAGTCCATTATAATGTGATCTTATAAAGCTATTCAATGTCTCAGGTGTTCCTTCAGCAATATTATTTAATAAGAATATTTTTTCTTCAAGTTCCTTCTGTTCTTTTTCAATATTTTCTGTATACTCAGCAACAAATTCTTCAATCCTCTTTGACATTAAAAATCTATCATCAGGTATGACATCCCCTTTATGGATTTCTCTAAAATTATCCCCGGAGATGAGCCGTCTATAATGAGCAGACAAGACCATAAAGATAATATTGACCAAAGAAATAGTTTTAGGATTAAATATTCGATCAATAAATTGAAAAATATTATTTACAACCTCATTATGATGCCCCCCTTCTAGCATAATGATTCCTTCTTTTAATTCATCCAAATAGTTTTTATTATTATAAAAAGTAGCAAATTCTGGCAAGATGGTCTCAACAAAAACTGCAAGGGGATATATTTCTCTCTCATCAATTGGAATATATTGAGAATATTTTTTGGCCAGTTGATGAAAATAAAAGAATAAATTATATTTACCAGGCTCCATAACTTTCCAGCCTGTTTCAAGGACTCTGCTGAAATAGGGTAAGATTACCTTTTCAACGGTATTATAAGACAGCTTAAAGTATGAAGCTGCATCATAGGTTAATTGAAATTGAAAACCAAATAATTTTACAATAATTATACTATGCTTTCTGAAATAATTGAGCATATCTGATCTTATTGAAAAGAAATAGATCAAGAGAGATGATCTTTCTGGTGATTTATATGTAAATTTAATGTTTTGTTTTTCTATGAATTCTTCTTTCTGATTTTCATAAATATCATCAATCTCGTGAATTTTGTTAACAATATCAACAAAATCTTCAAATTCATTGATAATTTTTTTTACTTCCATTTGAGCTTTTCTGCATCTTTCTTTTTTAAGAAGCTCAGTATACTCAAGAATCACAGAAAGACTATTCTGAGATTGTTGAGGAGAATTATTATTATTTATATTTTCATTCATAGCTATATAATAGGACGTGATTTTAAAGAGACATATTTTTCAAGAATTATTTTAAATATTTTTTTATTGGGTCAATTCTATCAAGGGCATGGGGATGAGAATAATTCCAAAAATAATAGAGCGAATTAGGGGTTATTAGTGATTTATTCTGCTTTGAGAGCTTAATATTAACCTCTTTCATGACTTTCCTGTCATCAGTAAGTGTCAGAGCCCATGAATCAGCTCGTTTTTCTATATAACGGGAATAGGTATTTTCAACTGGTCTTGCAAAAAACATCAGGATAATAAGTATAAGGCCTATTAAAGGAAAATTTTTCTCTTTAAGTATTTCATCCTTCTGTAATTTAAAAAACCTATTGAAGAGCTCAAAAAATATTAATAACAGAATAAGTGAAAATGATGAGAGCAAAATTCCCTTTGTCATGTCTTCTTCTTTATAATGTCCAATCTCATGAGCCATTACAGCAAGCATTTCTTTCTGAGAATAATCATTCAATAATGTATCATAGATATATATAGATCTTGTGGGCCCAAAACCAATGAGAAAGGCATTGGCTGTCTTGTAATAGGTACTTTTATATATAACCATAACAGAATCCAGTTTTATCTGACTCTTTTGAGCTAATTGTCTTATATCCCTCATTTTTTCTTTATTCACCAAGGGAGCTGTCTTATAATACCTGGGAATAATAAGCTGAGGATAGACGTATGAATATGCTAAAGCAAAGATTAAAAGTACTAGAGGAACAGTTATGTAATATAATCTGAGGTGTTTCATCAAAATTACAGATAAAGATAATCCTAATGAAACAAGTATTCCATTAATAAGGACTGATGACCAAAAACGCAATGTCCAGGTCAAAAATGGCATAGTCAAGAGATTATATTTTGATGAAATGTAATATGATCCATATACTGAGAAGGGAAAAAGAATAAGTTTAATTAAAAAGTAAAGAAGTAGAAATATACTAAAATATGATATAAATCTAATCTTAGTAAGATTTTTGATTTTATCTGAAATAAAACCTATAAATGGAGTTTTATAAAGCAGAATTAAAAACAATAATTCTACAATTCTATAGAGAGAAAAAACAATCAATCTATAAGAAAATAATGATTGAGAATTTTTTACTTCTTCAGGAGAAAAATAGTGCAATGCCTTTGCAGTAAGATTATCATCAAAATTGAGTCCTTTATAGGCAAGCAACAGAAGAAAGAATGAATAAAGAAAAATTATTGCATATAATATTTTTTTAGGTTTATCTTTTTTTATCATATAGAGATGACTCTCTCTTTTTTTTCAGAAATTTCTCATGCTTTATTTAATGAATTCAGATGACAATGTATTGACATGACTTTAATGTTTTTATCTAATATACATCAATAACTTTTCAAGGAAAAGTAATGAGAAAATATTATCTAAAAAAAGCATTTAATATCTTAATAATATTTGGACTTATAATTGAAATTCCCTTTATTTCATTAAGTATCTACCTTATGGATCATAATCCTCCGGTAACAACATTAATGAAATCCAGAGAATACTATAGAAAATATAAGACCAAGAAGATTATATATGTTTCAATCTATGATGTTCCTGAACTTATTCAGAAAATTACCATTCAAATCGAGGATCCTGCATTTTTACGTCACCCGGGAATTCATTTTTGGGGCATCTATAGTGCATTACTAACAAATATCAGAAAGGGATACGGTTATGTTGGAGGAAGTACAATCACTCAGCAACTTGGGAAAACACTCTTTCTCTATCAGGAAAAAACAATTTTCAGAAAACTTTTAGATATTCAACTTGCCATCACCATGGATCTTTTTCTGACCAAAGATCGCATCTATGAATTATATCTCAACTATATTGAATTTGGACCAGGTATATATGGAATACATAATGGGTCAATCTATCATTTCAACAAACATATTTCAGAATTAACGAAGGAAGAATCAGTTATCCTGGTTACATTGATTTCAAGTCCTATCAGATATAACAGAAAGACATTTAAGAAGAGCAGACTTCTGGGAATACGATATAGACATATTATGCGCTTCATTGAACGAAACAATCTATAGAGATTATTGTTCTTTTGCTATGAGTCCCAGGTGCTGTAGTCTGGAATTTAAGGAATGATAACATTTCTGTGCAGTTTCACGGACATTGGTATTTTCATCACCTATAGATATTTCAAGAGCCTCAAGTGCTGGTACGGTATTTATCTTTTCAAGAGATTTACATGCCTCTATGCGAACATCCCAATATTGATCCTGTGACATTGAAATGAGTACATCTGAGGATTGAATATCTCTAATTCTGCCCAGAGCCTTAACAGCATTGATTCTTACCAACTTGTAATTATCTGTACAGGCTGAATTCAAAAGTGGCAAAGCCTCTTTGATCTTCTGCTTTCCTATATATTGGAGGGTCTTAATCTTTACTTCAACATTGCCTTCCATTTTATCAGCAAGAAGCATAAAACGAGCATTATTGAGGGCCTCATTGGCTTCAGGTGAATTGATTAATGAAAGAGATCCCTTAGCAGCTGTGCGCACCTCTTTGACTGAATCGATGAGAAGAGAGATCAGTGATTCTACTGCCTTTTGTGATCTCAGTTGTCCCAGGGTTCTTGCTGCTGCCACTCTTATTTGATAGCGGTTATCCTGCAATTTTCCTATGAGATCATCAACTGAAAGATGATTCTTTAAGACACCAATAGATCTTATTGCCTCTTTACGAACCCAGCTGTCACGATCATTAAGAGCCTGAGCTAAAATGCCTGATATATCTACATTATCACTGCTACCCTTATCTGCAATAATTCGCAATGCTGATATTTTATCCTTTCTTTTTCCTGATAAAAATATTGCTCTTAACTCATGAAAACTCTCTGTATCACCCATATTAGCAAATTCAAGAACTATGATTGTTCTTAAGCCTATATCCTTGTCATTGAGCATATGTCTCAGCTTTTCAAGTTTTTCTTTTACAATAAGAAGATCCATAAGTGCGAGAAATGCTTTATATCGAGTTTCTGGTGAACCACCCTGGGTATGCTTTAGAAGTTCATCAATATTCTTTTCTGTATAGAGTTTTTGAATATTTGGTGAGAAGAGACCCATTAGTTAGCCTCCTGATGAATATCCATGAAGGCCATAAAATCTTCAACAGTTTCTCTGGACATGATGCCCATTTTAATTATTGCCTCTGGTGTAAAAAGACCAAAATCACCTTTTGACACAACACAGACATTGCCCTCTTCATCAAGGAGCTCCCCCTTCATGAAAGCATCTCTATCTGAAGGCATCTCAAGGACTGAGCCTCTTGCTGTAATTTCTTTGCCAATATAAAGAGGTCTTTTATACTCAATATTCATTGAACGGGTTAATATCATTTTTTTGGAAAAATAGATAGCTGACCATCCCATGACCTCATCTAATATTGTGGAGAGAACGCCACCGTGAACAAGATTGCTCCATCCACAGAGATGATCTGGCACAATGAGTTTTGAATAAAGATGATCAACAGAAGCATGAAATTTCATTTGCAGACCATGCTGATTTCTGGGACTACAACCAAAACAGTTATGATTGTCTTGACTGGGGAGTTGGGGTAAATCTTCTATATTAATTTTTCTATTCATATTATTCATAATCAGTCAACAATATTACCCTTTATTAATAAATCAATCATTAATCACCTTAATATCAATCTCACTACCACACTTTTTACAGTAATTGGCATCAGAATCATGTTTTTCAAGGTCACAACAATTGCAGACAACTGTGAGCTTTTCTCCTGAGACAAATTGCTTAAGAAGCTCCTTAATCTGATAGGGAATAAAGATTATTCCACTGAAAACCATTAAAATGGTTATAAGTCTACTGTAGTCAGATTTAGGGGTGATATCTCCATAGCCAACAGTGGTTAAGGTAATTATAGTAAAATAAACCGCATCAAAGAATGTATGAATATTGCTCCCGGGATAATTTTTTTCAGCAAAGAAGATTATACCTGATGAGACAAAGATTATGGATGACAATATAAATGCAATGCGGGTAATTATTATATGTGTTTTATTAAATTTTTTAAAAAAGAAACTATGTCCCTGCATATATCTCATGAGACGAAGAACCCTCAGGGCCCTGAAAACTCTCAAAACCTGGTAACTGTCATTATCAAAAAAGAAGGGAATAATGGCCAGCAAATCTACCAGGGTATAGATTTTAAAAAATTCTCTCACTCTGTCAGGTGACGCCCAGAGCCGTACAACATACTCAAATATAAAAAAGCCCACTATAATATTTTCAATTGAGTCAAGAACCAATGTGAAGGCTGCAGAGTGAGGATAGGTTTTTATAACGAAAATAATACTTACAACAAATATAAGAAACACTATGAGCAAATCTGTGCTAAAACCCATGGGTGTTTCAACATCTTCAAACCAAAAATGAATCTTTTTTCGAATATTTTGAATAGTATTCTTCATAATCAGTTTGTTGTGTGTTTTTGCTGTGCCTCTTCCATCAATGTGGGGCTTATTTCATCTTGAACAGAATCCAGTGTACTTTCAGTTAAAGATAAAATATCCATTAAGGTGTCATTGAGTTCTTTGTTATCAGGTTCATGATCATAGATAAAAACAATATGAGATAAAAAACTTTTAGTTATTTTCATGCCCACTTGCAGATAATATAGCTCCTGATTTCCTCTGGTACATGTTCCCATAGCAAGGGTATCTGTATCCTGATCAAGATATTCTGATGCACTTTCGAAGAGAAATGAACTTTTTTCCGGTGCAAATACCCTATAGCTCACAAGGGCTTCATCGAGTACATCGGTAAAGGTTCTGACTCCAGTAAAGGTATAGTCTATATATGGTTTATTCATCTATTTCACCATCAATGTGTTATTTATTAGAATTAATTACACAATTTCATCCATTGATACTGATGTCATCTATTTTTCCAAGTTTTTTTCAATTATATAAATAGGTATCATTATTTTGATTTATATTTTTTTCAAATAAAAATAAAAGAACTAAAGACTCCCGAGAAATTCGCTATTATTCTTTGTATACGATTAATGAAAATCCAATATAACTGATATATAAATAATTTTATTTACAAATTTCTTCCATGAAAAAGAATGTATTTAAATAACTACCGAGGAAATAAAATTTATGAAAAGAATACCATGGTTCATTTCGATTACAGTTCTCCTTGTGGGATTTTCAATTCTCACCTATTCTCTTCAAATAATTATTTTTCATAAAAGCAATGATACCTTTTTTTACATGCTCCAGGACCTTTCTTTTGTGCCGATACAGGTGCTCATGGTAACCTTTATTATTGATCGATTGATGCAAAGAAAGGAAAAACAGAGACTCATGAAAAAGATACACATGGTAATAGGAGTCTTTTTCAATGAAATGGGACTTGATCTGGTCAATCAACTCAAAAAGTTTATTTTAAACTTTGATGACACAAGAACATCTCTTCTGGTAACACCCCAATGGACAGATAAGGATTTCAAAACAGCCACTCAAAATCTAAAAACAAGTCACTTTGATATAGAGCTCAAAAGGGATAATCTTGAAAACCTGAGGGAGCTTCTCAAAGATAAAAGAAATACCATTATTAAAATCTTAGAGAATTCAAATATTCTAGAACACACTCATTTTACTGATATGCTTTTAGCTGTATCTCACCTGGCTGATGAATTGATTCATAGAGAAACCCTTGTTGACCTTCCTGAAAATGATTTAAAACATCTAACTATTGATTTCCAGAGAGTCATGAAATATATCTTTTCTGAATGGCTCTCATATATGCTTCATTTAAAGAATGATTATCCCTATCTTTTTTCACTTGCAATTAGAATAAATCCCTGTGATGAAGAATCAAGTGTCATAATCGAATAAATACATTCAATGAAAACAGAAGAAGAACTCACTATTGATGATCTCTTAAGAAACCTCTGGTCTTTGAGCAGGTTTACATCATATTTTTATCAGTCTGTCACCTTTCGAAAAACGGGTGATATCCCCACCCTCTGTCTTGTCAACATGCATCAGGGTCATATGCTTTTTTATAATGAAGATTTTTTACAGAAGATGGGTGTTGAGTATTTTACAGGTCTGCTGATTCATGAGATGCTTCATATACTCTTTCAACATAACCACCGTGCTTTTCCTGATTATAATCTTGATCTACAGAATCTTGCACAGGACATGGTTATAAACTCTTATATTAGAAAGAAACGATTTAGTTTTTTTTCACATAAGAAGTCCTATACCCGTGACAGACATGACAGAGAAATTCACGGTATATCAACCCCTGAATTAAAGATTCCTCAATCTTTACCTGAAATACCTCAAACATTTATCTCTGAAACCCGAAACAGTGACCCTCTGTGGGAAGATCTTTATTACTGGCTCGTGAAAAAGAAAAAAGAGAACCAAAAGATTGATGAGATTGAAGACATTACCATGGAAGATAAAAATAAACTCTTCAATGACGAGAATCCCTTTGAAATGGATATGATAGAGGATGTTATAAGTTTTAAAGAGAATAATGACTTCATGCCAACGGGTCTTCACGTTGGCGCAGAGCTGGCAAAGGAAAAGAATGAGGCAGTAAAGAACAGACTTCTTTTTTTGGCATCAAAGGATACTCTTTGCGCTGAGGAAGAACTCTTTAAAGATCTCTCTGCATTTATAGAAAAGACCAGAGCTGTTGACACTACATCCTGGAAAAAGGAGATCATGAGTCTTGTTGACTATGAATCTAAATCACATGAATGGACCTATAGAAGCAGCAGGTTCAACAGAAGATATTTTGCCCAGGGAATTTATTCACCGGGGCGCATGTTTCGCGAAGAGGAGATTCTTACTGTAGCTGTTGATGTGTCTGGTTCAATGACTGCTCATCCAGAGGATCTCGAGGCTGCCTTTGGAGTTGTTGAGAGTCTCATGAAAAGCTATAGGGTCTACCTTATCTGTATTGATGAAAATGTCTATATTCCCCACAAAGAAAAGGATTCCTTTGTTGATTCAAAGAGCAAAAGCCCCTATAGATATAAAAAGGGAGATTGGCAGTTCATAAAAAGCGGTGCCAGAGGAACTACCTTTTTTGCACCTCTCTTTAATGATTTCATGAAACATCACAAAGAAATGCTTCTGGTTATTACTGATGGAGATATATTTGATATACATGAACTGAGGGCTCACAGGCCAACCCTATGGGTATTGCCCAAAAGAGCAGATAAGAATTTCAAGGCGCCCTTTGGGAGAACGGTTTTTATGGAGATTGAGGAAAAAGTCTAAAGTATAAAGTCTAAAGTTGAAAATTGAAAGTTTAAAATTTTGTTGGAAAGTTATAATGTTGAAAGGTTTGAAGGTTGAATTTTAAAACTACATTTACTAAAGAGTTCCTGTGATATAGTTGCAACGAATCAACAAAAAGATTATAAAGGATGCAAAACCATGAAAAAATCACCACTGGAAATATATAATGAAGGTTTAGACCATTCAGAAAAGAGTATAGAGCTATCAAGAGAACTTATAGCATCAGAAGATGCTAAGCTCATCTTTGAGGCTGGCAGGAATTGGCAAACATTTGATTATGACAGGGGCCTCTCAAAGCTCATTGATCTTGAGGCTACAGATCAGGTTCACAAGGCAGGCATCTTCTGGCCAGAGATGGATTATGAAAAGGGCCTTACCTATATTATCTCAACTGAGGATAAGGAATATATCTACAGAGGTGGTCGCTTCTGGAAAAGCTATAACTATGATAAAGGACTTCAATCTCTCATTAATATTGGTGACCCTAAATTTGTCTATTATGCAGGTCAGGAATGGAAGAGCTATAACTATCCCATGGGCATCAAGGCACTCATGGCAATGGGAAATGGTGAATATATTTTCTATGCAGGAACTCACTGGAAGGAATTTAAACATGAAGATGGACTGGATGCATTAATCAAAAGTGGAGACCTGGAATATCTTTATAAGGCAGGTACACGATGGCCAGACTTCAATCATGAGAAGGCATGGCTTATCTTAGAGCGAGATATAGTACAGGGAGAAGAATGGCGCAGTAAGGCCTATAATCATCCTATGTGGCATGGTGCCTTAAAAACAATGTGGATGGAATCTTCAGGTTCTAAGATACATTACATATAAGATTTATATAAAGTCTTGCTAGATTTTGATCAAGGCTCAATTCAAATTACTGTTGATAAAACTCAATTATTTCTGTTGCAGAAGCAAAAAACATTCACCATTGAAAGTGAATTATTGAAAAGACCGTATCAATGGAACCATAGCATCTAAAGAATCTGTTTGTGAGAATGCACAAAAAAACCGCCCATAGAAAAGGCGGTTTTTTTTAACTATTTATTTTGTATTACAAACCATATTGAGATGTTATATTATCCGTTGTTGGACTGTTGTACCAATTCATCTTCTCTTTACCATCAGAGTTACACCAGTCAATAAAATCAGGATAAGCAATACCTATTGATGTTCCCTCTTTTGGCCATTGCCAGTTTTCTGGAAGCATAAGAGCCCATACAAATCCATTGATATCAGCATAAATATCTTTGTCCCCCCAGAACCAATGATGTTCAACACCAGTTTTAATTAAACCATTTCCTGTTCTTACGCCACCGTATGTTGTACTTACAGATGCCAAATGAACTTCATTTGGTCCATCTGTTCCTACGTTAAATCCATTGGGAACCATAAATGGATCATAGGGCATAGGTCCTATGAGATTTCTATCTATTCCTTCATCAAATGAAACAACGAGAGTTTGTTCTGAAGAGTCTCCCTTTGAGTCAATAATCATTATATATCTTATGCCTTTTACATAGATTCCAAAGGAATTAGAGTTACCAGATAGTGCTGCTATGGGTTTGGCAATAACCTTTATCTCTCTAACCTTGTTCTGACTATCAATCTTCTCTTCAATAGTCAATCGAATAATCAGATCATTAAAATCTGCATCATTTCCACTAGATGTTGAAGTGTTAAACTCACTGCTATTATATGTATATTGATCTTCAAAAGCTAAGGTATAGCTGCCGGATATCTTCTTTGCACCATTAGAATCATTGGGATAATCATCATCCTCATCAGAGACACCATCACCATCAGTATCTACAGGAGGATCGACAACTGTTATTGGAGTCATGGCAATTTTCTTACCTATCTCTATAAGTTTGCCTATACCATCTATGGGAGATATAACAGTTTCATAACCTCCATGTGTAACAGCAACACTTGTTGTTTGACTAGCAGTTGTGACGGTAGCAGTAAAAATTGAAACTCCCAGATCATTGGTAAATCCTTTCCAATTCTGGTCAGCTTGTGCATTTGCAAGATTGATTGACGCCTGTTTAACTGGAGATCCAGTTGTGCCATCAACCACGTTGAGGAATACTTTAATGTTTGTTACCGTTGAAAAATCAAAGTCAGAACTTGGATCAGTAATTTCAGCAATGTAGGAATGAACACTTCCATTTAATACTGTTATTGTATAAGTAATACCATTATCTTGAGAATCAGTATAAATGAATGTTATGGTCACTATACCCGTAATATTTTGATCTGTTACGAAATTTCCAGAATCAGGATCTATGGTAATAGCAATAGAATTTCCTGATGCATCAACAGCACTTAATTGAGATATTGTATCACTTGCTAAAGCCCATCCATTATTATTATTTGCAATAGTAAGGACATTATTCCCAGAATAGGTCAATATTCCCTGGGTGAGTTCAAGCAAAACATTACCTGGAATAATTGAAACAATCTGACCAGTTGCGTCAGTTTTTATAATATAAACATGATTTTCTATTGAAACCTTGATTTCATAGGGACCAACTGGTGCTATTGCCCCATTTGATCCACCTATCATTATATCTCCAGTGCTTTGATTGATCCATACTCTTGATCTATCAATTGTTGTGAGAGCTCCACCAGCTGCAGTGACACTTAAAATTTCTACATTCTCGCCGAGAGACCATTGTCCATCTGACGAAGAAGCTGTTAATGAAAAATTATAATTAGAAGCACCCACTGATCCATTATCAAGATCCAATATAAGTGTTGCATTATTGACAGTTATTGCCGTAATTTTGCCATTATTATCTGTTATGACAGTTATTACTGAACCATCAGGAGTTGTAATAACTATGGTATATGGCCCACTTAAATCACCATCAGCAATAATATCTCCAGTTATTGGATCAACCTTTGCTATAATTTCACCATTTCCTCCGGTGACCTTTATATCTACTGCAATAATATATTTTCCAGAAAGGCCTGTATCTGTTATTATAATTTCTTTACCTGTTAAGGTATTTATTAATTTTCCATCTGTTAAATCGAGAATAATACTGGAACCAGAAGGATAACTAATGGAAGTAGTAACATCTATCTCTGCAATTCCATCTCCATTTTCATCAGGAGTAACTGCTATTATGAGAATGTACTCCCTATCTCCTGTATCTATTGTAACAACGTAGGTGCCCTCAACAGTATCACCTGAAGGTTGAATGGTTATACTTCCATTGTCATTAACCACAACAGTACAATCCCCAGCTCCATTAACTGCAGTCACTGTTGTAGATCCATTGTTTGAATTATAAACTGAAGGAGCTATGCTCTCACCATTGACATCGAGGTTTCCTCCCTCAGGGTTGATGACGATCTGATCTAAGGAAGTATCATCGAGAAGATCATCTCCCGAATCAACAACGACAATGGGAACTTTTCCCGAGTCATTCTGGTTATCTTCACCACAGGAGGTAATTAAAAACATTGCTGCTAAAAGTGAAAGAATTATTACAGTAGATTTCTTTTTAAACATTATATTCCCCATTCATATAATACTAATTATGCGAAGATTATTATATAGCCATATAAGTGTCAAGAAGAAAAAGCCCTTAAAGGCTAATTCAACAGTACCTAATCAATAAATGAGTGGCTCTACTCATGTCAATTTTAGGGCATTAATGAAATCAGGTGATTGATAATCATTTTTCTAATTGGTGATTTTAAAAACATCCTAAATCATCATTAAAATCGAATAAAACACGATGTTTTATGTGAAACAGAAGAAAATCTGGATGATTTCTCTTCTGTAAAAGTAAAAAATCATATAGCATTCAAGTATAAGAAAGAAAAATTATTATCAATCACCGTGCTTCAAGATTAAAATCACTGAGAAATCAGACATGTGAATTTCATAATAATTTCAACAACATTCCCTGTATGAGTGGAACAGAATAAAAAGACAAAAAAAGAGTGATTCAATGAATCACTCTTTTTGTATATATAAGCTATTTTTTCTTAACTTAGAATTTGCAGCTATAGCCTAGAGCAACTCTGTCAAAGTAAACAAAAGTAGGACTACTTGAATCAATTCTTCTGTTAACAAAATATACTTCACCCATATAATTATCTTGATAATCACGAGCTGTTTTAAACTCGAAGAGAATGAACATTGAATGGTTCTTGTTGAACTTTAGGTTGATTAGTGGGCCAAACTTAACGATCATGAAGTCTGATCCCCAGCTATTTGCAACAGACATTTTTGAGTCATTCATACCTGTTAATTTTTGCTCAGTTGTAACCAATATACCTACTGTATCAAGAACTGGTACCTTAGGCATCTGATAGCCTACAAAGAAGCTCTGGTGCCACACAAAACCATTCTCATTTTCTCCCTCATCGTGCTCCCATCTCCAGTATTTCACTGAACTTGTTGCACCTGTAAAATATTTAAACTCAAACTTCTCTGTTGCTGATACAATAACGTGATTCCAGTCACCTGGCATAATTGCAGCCAGGTCAAACTGAAATGTTGCTGATGCCTCTGTAAATGAAACAAGACCTGGTGTCGCTACCCAGCTTTTTTGAGTTGCACTATATGCAAAGTTTGGCTGGTTTAGAGCAAGACCATTAAGATTCATAAAAGAGAGATCCCAACCTGTTGCAATCCTTGAACCCAGTTCAAACTTTAAAAAAGCAATTGGTGTCAATACGAAGTTAACCCCACCCTCTATGGATACTGGAGTAATATTTGCCTTAAACTGTATCTTCAGGTTATTGTCCTTCATAAGAGCATTACTAGATCGGAGCATAGGAACCATGATCTGAAAGGTATAGTAGGCCTTGAGCTCCACGGCAAAGACGTTACCCATATCATTACGACCATTATTAGTAGTATTTGCATAAGTAGCATTACTTGTATCAGTATAGTCTAGTTTATTAAAATTTACAGGTGCAAAACCGGTTATTCCATAACCCTTATAGTTACCGGGATAATAGGCGAAGTTGACATCGAGAAAGTGCTTGTATTCAATTTTACTAAAAGACGTTGTTGCTGATGCTAAGATGAAAAAAGATAAGATAAGAAAAAGAATTTTTTTCATGTAATTTCCTCCGGGAAAAAGATAATAAATTTTAAGATACAATTAAATCGTTAATGATTTTTTGTCCATAATAAAAAAAAAATTGCACAAATTTACACTATTTTCTATTAAAAACCCTTATAACTTAATCGTTATACTTTAAGTTGACTATTTTATTTATAATAAAACAATGTTATAATTGCTGTAGTTGTATCGAATCAGTTTTTTAGATTTTACCTTTTCACTGAACAAAACAATGTGAGATATATCTTAAAAACTGAGCTCTCTACCAATCTTTTTTGATATTAAACTCCACTATCATTTATTAAGGACAGATTTATTTTTTAAGGGAATTCTATCCCAATGTCAAGACAATATATTGTAATTTAAATGAATAAAAGAAAAATGAAGAGCTCTATAGAAAATAACGAAAGGTCTTTTCAATTGATGAGATCATATCGTCTAACATTGCAGCTTCTGAGGCATATTGAGGCCAGAGCCCTACTGCTCTCTGAACCTCTTCAACGATGGATTCGGCCCTGCCCCTTTTTAAGAGAATGTTTTTACCACAGTTTTTAAAATCATGGAGGTTAAAATCATCTCTTTTTCCATTCATTGACATCTGATGCTGAGAGGTCCAGAGGCCAGTGGGATTATAGCTATAGGTAACATCAAAGGCCGGTGCCAATGACCATGTTCCCCTCTTATCCATGAGAAATGCTATGTTCTTTACGTGGTCATCCTGATTGCGGGCAATTATATTAAAAGTCATTCTGCGAAAGAGCTCTTCTATGCTTTCCATTGGGAGGCCTAACTTTTGACAGAGAGAAAAAGCCTCCTCATATGAATGTACACCTGGTGCATTAAAATCATAGTGAGCCAGAGCACCGAGAGACTGCATATGAACCTTTTTGCCATCTTCTGATCGATCAAAACGCTTCGTCATAAAATGTCTGCGACCATTTTCTTCGAATAGAATTGATCTATTCATCGTTATTCCTGCGGCCAGAGCCATCTTATAGTAGGCATACTCTATAGCTCCAAAACCCAGGGGATCATTGAGCTCTTTATCTCTATTTCCACTGACTCCATCAAACTTCATGAGCCAGTAGTTAAATCCCTCTTCTGTCTCTACCTGACCTGATCGAATCTCTCCAGTTGATTCATTCCATGCAATGACTGCCTTTGCTCTGGCACCACCGGCTGAAGTGCCAACCTGAAGAATATCTTTTAAAACAATCTCGTCACTGTCATGACCAAAGGAGGCCTTAAGATTGCTTCTTTGAGATAAAATATCCGAGGCTAACTGCACCAATGCATCGACCTTTATCAATGAAGATCTCTTTGTATCCGGTCCTCTGGTAGGGTGAAACTCAAGGGCCCCCATACCTCGTTGACCAGTATAACAGAGTCGCTCAACTGCATTGAAACTATCCCCTTTTCGCCCCTGTCTGGTGAGCCAGGCATCGATAAGGGCATTTCCATATCTATCGGGTAATGAATCAACGAGAAGACCAGGCAAGCCATGGAATGTATTAAAAGACAACTCAGGAAAGGAATATATAGTCTTCGATAAAGGCATAACAATGGGAGAAATCTCGATTTGACTGTGAGCAAAATCATCATCATATTGAAATGAAGCTATAGTCTCATTTTCTTCAAGTGCAACAGCACCAATTGTTTTGCCCCAGAGCTTCACCTCTGCAAGTGTAGTCATTCATCTTCTCCCCAGGTCCAGGTATTATCTTTTACTGTTGAGTTTTTCTGAGATCGAGCTCGCAGACGTTCTTTACCCTTGTGTTTCAAGAGCTCCATGGGGCTTGTCTTTGTTTCAGGAATAAAGGAATCTATTCGATGAAGAAGATTAAGACTTCGTATAATACGAATAAAACTGCTCAACTGGGTTGACTGCCCTGACTCAAGGCGCTCAATGGTCCTCTTGGAAACTCCAGCCTTCAAAGATAATTCACTTTGAGTTAGATTCATCTCAACACGTCTCTTTGCAAGACGCTGTCCAATTTCATCGAGAACTGTTATATCTGTTACTAATTCATCTATTTTCATATATCGTCAATATAGACGAAAAAAGAGAAAAAGTCAATATAAATCGCAACTTTTGACGAAAAAATTATTGCAATTCCAAAAGGACCTCAGCAATAGAATCAACAATATCACCAGCCCTCAGAAGATTTTTTTTGAGTCTTTCCTGTGCCAGGTCACCTGCTCTGCCATGTATATAAGCACCATAGACAAGGGCGTCCATTTCACTGTAACCCCTTGCAAGTAAGGCCCCGCATATTCCAGAAAGAACATCACCAGAGCCACCGACTGCCATTGAAGCATTTCCAGTTGTATTGATATAGCTTTTAGCTTTATCTGTAGTTATGGTTGAAGGTCCCTTGAGAAGCACAATAGCATTGATCTTTTCTGAAAGCTCTTGAGCTGCAAGAAGATGATTGTTTTTCAGCTCATCAACTGTTTTATTAAAGAGATAGGACGCCTCTCCAAAGTGAGGTGTCAGGGCTATTCTATTCTTTAAAGATGCGGGGATGTCATTATCTTCAAGATATAATTTCAGTGCATAAAGACCGTCACCATCAATGAGCAATGTTTTAAAGACATTTTCACTGAGAAGGCCAAAGAGTTTATTTAGAATGTCAAGAGCAATTGGCTCTCTACCAATGCCTGGACCAAATACAACGGATGATACTTTTTTTTCTCCAAGCATGTTTTCAATATCATCACCTCTGCTTGAAGCATCATAAGCAAAAGACATGGCCTCAGGAATCTTACCTGCAATAATATCTCTCGATTCTTTGAAAGTACAGATTGTCAACAGACCAATGCCTGTTTCCAGAGCACCAAGTGCACCCAGTAAGGCTGCGCCCTCCATTGAGGGACTGCCCCCTATAATCACAAGATGTCCATTACTTCCCTTGTAACTATAGGGATCGATTTCCTCATTGAAACTTTTTTTTATAAAAACTTTATCAACTATGTTCACTGTGAGATTAAGGTCATCTATGTATTTTTGTGGAAAACCCAGATCTGAGACTATGACCTCTCCACAGAACTGAATTCCCGGAAAGGTTTTCAAGGATATCTTGGGCAGCCCCATGGTTATGGTTACATCTGCCTTGACACAGATGTTCTGAGGCCCCTGTCCATCGGAAGGTAATCCACTGGGAATATCTGCTGAAACAACTGGAAGCCCTGAGGAGTTTATTATTTCAATAAGTTGAGGATAAAAACTACGTAATGATCCCTCGAAGCCCGTACCGAAAAGAGCATCAATGATGAGAGCATCTCCATGAGGCAGGTTCACATCCCCCTCATTTTTAATATGAACAATATCAATATCTGCATTTTTACAGAGATTATAATAGAGAGCTGAGTCTTCAGTGAGTTTTTCTTGAGGTGCTGTGAGATATATCTGTACAGAAAGACCGTGATTATGACAATAATAGGCAGCAACGAGACCATCACCACCATTATTGCCAGATCCGACAAAAATAATTATCTGCGAAGCATCTTCATGAGTGATAATATAATCAGCTATTGACTTCCCTGCTATTGCCATCAAAACTGAACCCGGAAGCCCAAGATCATCTATGGCATAGCGGTCAATCTGTTGCATCTCTTGGGCAGTTACAGCCTTCATCTGGTTACTTCCATTCTATGATATCAATTCCCTTGCGGTGAACGTGATATGAATAGATTTTATTATCATCAGATAAAATGTTTGTATAGAGACTTCTCTTGCTTTTAATCTCAAGAAGGATATTTGTTAAGATGCTTCCCTCAAGATTGCAGACCATAAACTTGACATTTCTATTTTCCATGTTCCAGAAATAGATATACTTATCATCGATTATATCAAAAAGAACATTCTTGGGGTCCGGGATTGTGATCACCTCTCTGCCCAATTTTTTATCATTTATATTATATTCAAAGACCTTTCTATATTTCAAACGCAACTTGTGATAATATGCCACAGAAATAAGAAGAATATTTCCATTTTTAAACATTCTCACATTTTCTATTGTACCCTTATAGGTCTCTTTACCCTCTTTTTGAGAAAAGGGTATTTTTCCCAGATCAAGATTAACATCTCTCTTTTTATTGGTAAATCGGTATATATTCCATGAGTTAAAGGATCGGGAGATTACCAGCAGGCGGTTGTACTTATCAATCTCGGTTCTTTCTATATAATAGAAGGGTAAATCCGGTGTTCCATTCTTTCCCAGAGTATAGAGAAGCTTTCCCTTTTTATCAAATACAAGAATATATGATGGAGAGAAATTCAGACCCTCTGAGGTTCGGCCCACTCCTCTCTTGTTGAGTCTATTTTGCACGTAAATCTTGCCATCACTGTCCATGGTTACCGAACCTATAACACTGAAATTAAATTCTACTAAATTTAATTTTTTCTTTGGGTCTTTGAGTTTCTTAACATCACCAATAATAACATCAGGGGTTCCATCTGAATCTAAAACCTGGAGACGCTTCTTGAGATTATCTGCCAGTATTATCTTTCCATTGGTAACCTTCACTCGAAATGTGAGTTCTCTGAGGGCATAGTCATCATCCTTTAATTCAACCATTCCTGCTGATGGTCCCCGTTTGATGGTATAAAACTTTTCTGGCTTCAGTGAACTCACACGCCACTGACTGCAGCTAAAGACTGTAAAGGCTAATATAATTACTGAAATATATTTCATTTCTATTCTCCACATTGTAGTTAAAGATATAGTGAGGCCTTTCATGTTACAGGTCAATTAAATAATTACACCAAATGATGAAAATGTAATAACAAAATTTCTTTTTCTCAAGGAGGAAATCTGCAAATCTAATATGATATCAGATTTTTTGACACGGATTACACGGAGTAAAGAAGTATTTACACGGATTTCTGAAAACTGAGATTGAAAAAATTGATATAGATTATTCAATTAAATGTAATCTTTTAAATCTACTTCGCCAGTACTCACCTTGCCTTAGTGATTTTATGAATTGGTGTTTAAACCTAAATTCTTTTCCGTGACAATCCGTGCCTTCTTCAGTGTAATCCGTGTCAAAATAATCAATATATACTGTAAGATAATTTAATCTTTCTCCATTGATTAAATTCTAGAGAAATGTCATGCCTTTTTTATTTTCCTCATCTTTCAAAACAATATTTCTTCATATTTCTTCACTTTTGACTTTTGTCTTATTTTATCTTGACAAAATAAAGTACAATGTTCCTATTTATGTAAAAAATGACCTTCTCTTCTTTATTTTGATAAGGTCTTTGTGGAATATTCAAGTACTGTGTATAAATAAAACGAGGTGGGATTATGGATTTTAGTTTTACTGACGAACAACAAATGCTTAAAGACATGGTTAGATCTTTTGCAGACAATGAATTAAAAGAAACAGCTGAACATTATGACAAAACACATGAATTCCCCATGGAATATGTAAAGAAAATGAGTGAAATGGGCCTTATGGGTGTTGTATATCCTGAAAAATATAATGGTTCAGGAATGGATTACATCTCCTATGCGATTGCAATTGAAGAGCTCTCTCGAGGTGATGCATCTGTTGGAGTTATCTGCTCAGCTCACAACTCTCTCTGTACCTCTCCAATATATTACTTTGGTACAGAAGCGCAAAAAGAAAAATACGTATCTAAACTCACAACAGGAGAATGGCTCGGATGTTTTGGTATAACTGAACCTGATGCTGGTAGTGATGCTGCTGGAACAAAGACTACAGCGGTAAAAAAGGGCGACAAATACGTTCTTAATGGAACCAAAAACTTTATTACAAATGGTGGATATGCAGATGTATCTGTGGTAACCGCTGTAACTGAAAAGGGAATTGGTCATAAGGGTTTAAGTTTTTTTATAATTGAAAAAGGAACTCCTGGATTCAGTGTTGGAAATACAGAAGATAAATTAGGAATCTGTGCATCATCAACAACTGAGCTTGTTTTTGATAACTGTGAAATTCCAGAAGAAAACCTCTTAGGTAATCTTGGTGATGGTTTTAAGATTGCAATGCACACCCTTGATGGTGGCCGTGTTGGTATTGCAGCTCAGGCACTGGGCATAGCTCAGGCTGCACTTGATGCTGCTGTTCCCTATGCTAAAGATAGAAAACAGTTTGGAAAACCAATTGCCGGTCTTCAGGCTATTCAGTGGATGATCGCTGATATGACTACTGAGATTGAAGCAGCAAGACTTTTAGTATATCAGGCTGCAGCAAAGATTGGAACCGGAGAAAGACAGAGATATTCAAAATATGCTGCAATGGCTAAACTCTATGCTTCAGAGGCTTCACACAGAGTAACACATAAAGCTATTCAGATTTTTGGTGGATACGGATATACAAAAGATTATCCAGTTGAAAGATTTTACAGAGATGCTCGAATCACTGAGATTTACGAAGGTACATCAGAGATTCAAAGACTTGTTATTGCCAACAATACTATTAATGAGTATTAATATATAATGGTGTGATCTTTCTTGCGAAAGATCACACCATTTTTTTTGACTTATCAATTTATAAAACATTAAAATATTATAATACTAGAAGTCTCTCGGGTGTGTCATTTAAACCCTGTGGAACTCGGACAAATACTTTGAAGACTCAAACAGTCCTCGGGTTTATCTGACACACCCGAGAGACCAATCTATTACTTACGCTAAGAATAAATTAATACTAGCCTACTCTTTGGCTTGTCAATTTTACTATGCAAAGTTCAAACAACTCATACAGTCCTAAGGCTTAACTGACAAGCTCCAGAGATCATGCACGTTATTTCATTAAAAACAAAATCTATATACATAATCTATATAATCTCGCCACCGATCGAAATTACATATTCTCTTACAGGAATCATTTTGCCGGCTTTTTCCATTGCTCGATCCAAGATTACATTGACTCCACCACAACAGGGAACTTCCATTCTTACTGCTGTAATGCTTTTGATTGCATGTTCTTTGAAGAGAAGAGCAAGCTTATCTACGTATTCATCAACGTAAGGGTCAAGCTTCGGACAGAAAACTACGAGTTTTTTATCCTTTAAAAATCTTTGGTGAAAATTACCAAATGAAAAGGCTACACAATCTGCTGCAATTACAAGATCCGCATTGTCAAAATATTGAGCCATTGGGTTAATAAGCTTGAGCTGAACAGGCCACTGAGATAGTTCTGAAGGAACAGAGCCAACTGGTCCGTCATGTGCTGGTTGTTTTTTAATTTCAACTTCTTGAGATCCTGGACACCCATGTCCGCAGTTTTCTTCTTTATATTCTGGAACAGGTATATTTTTTTCAGCTAAATAATCCAGAGCAATATTTAAAAAATTCATTTCACCATGATCATTAAGATGCTTTAAGTGAGCCTTAATTGTATTTGCACCATGGGGAACAACATTTTCCATAACCTTTCTTTCATCATAGGGCTCAGCTTCTCTTTCTACTATGTTTATTGCATCTTCCGGACAGGTTGAAATACAGGCACCGAGTCCATCGCAAAAAAGATCACTAACCAGTCTTGCTTTTCCATCAATTATCTGCAATGCACCTTCAGGACAATCAGGAACACAAACTCCACAGCCATTACATTTATCATTATCAATTTCAATAATACTTCTCTTCATTTGGTCTTTACCTCTATTATTTTTAATGTTGCTCTTAATTGTTTCTTTTTGATTGAAATCATAAAAAGTTGATTATCATAGATAAATTCTTTACTCTTTATAAAATTTCACTATAATTACTAATAAAATATGGTAAAATAGATATATTATCCTTGACTTTAATCAATATTTTCAAAAAATAGTAAGTAATCCTAACAAAAAAGAGGAAATATGGAACAATTTTTTGCAAATAAAACACTCAGTGACTCAACCATAGAATTTACTACACAAATTGGTGAAATTATCACCTGTGAAAAAAATGAGGTCATTTTCAATGAAGGGACCAATTCTCAATATTTTTACTTCTTAAAACAGGGCCAGGCCAAGGTATCTCAAGTCTCTATTGATGGCAAAGAAACAATCATAAAGTACATTCATAATGGTGAATTTTTTGGAGAGTCTATTTTAACAGGACTTGACTCATACCCTTCAACAGCTACAGCAGTAAAAAACTCACAAATTATACGAATTCCTATTGAATCTATTGATACCCTTATGAATAACAAAAACTTCTCTATGGAGTTCACCTCAATATTACTTCATAAACTCTATTTCTTAAGCAATAGACTTCATATAAGTAATTGCTACGGAGTAGAAGGTCGTTTTTTTCAATTTCTCTTAGACAGATATGGTGCCAGTGAGGTCTATTTAATTGATATAACAAAAAAAGAGATTGCTTCAGCTATTGGCACAATTCCTGAAACTTTATCAAGACTCATCAATAAACTGACAAAGGGAGAAATAATTAAATGGGATGGAAGTGAATTAAGACTTAAGAATGGATTCTGGCAGCAGTTTAATAGTCCTTCACAGTGCTATTCAGAAGATCTTCATAATTGAAGAGATTGTTAAAAACAACATATTCAAATTCCTTATCATCAACCTTCTTCTTTTTTGGAATAAAATCCTTTTTTACATCCTGCCCCTGAACATCTCTATAGGTCACAGTGCCCCTATATCTCTTCTTCCAGTACGTCATATCCAGAGAATCAATTGAAACACTCTTTCCTGTCCGTGGAGCATGAATAAATCTCATTCCACCACAATAGATAACTACGTGGGAATAGGGCGATGAACCTGTTTTAAAAAATAATAAATCACCAGGTTGAGCCTTAGAAAAACGTATTGCCTTTCCTTTTTTGAACTGATCTATAGCTGTTCTAGGTACGCTATAACCGTTTCTCTTATATACATATTGTACTAAACCTGAACAATCAAAACCCCTTGGGGTTGCTCCACCAAATTTATAGGGAACTCCGAGATATTTTTTTGCTGTTTTTACAATTCCACTCTTTTCGGATGACTGATTCAAAGCCATAGTAGAACATGAAGAGGTTAACATGAAAAGAAACAGAGTTAGGAAAAAGAGGATAATAAAAGAAGTTTTAGTAGTCTTCATTACATTCCGGGCAGTAATCCCTGGCAAATTCTTTAAAAGTTACAATATTCAAAAGGGGATAAAGCTTTGCAGTTTTCAAGATTCGCTCCGCAATTTCAGAGAGATCAATGAGTATAACCCGTCCATAGACTTCGCTCTTCTTATTGGAAGAAATATATTTCACAAGAGAACCAATAGCAGATGAATCAATGAAGGATACCCTGCTCATATCAATGCCGATTAGCTTGATACCATCAGTGAAAAGTTTCGTTAAGAGATTATCAAAATACATAAGATTACTAATAGATAGTTCACTATTGATTCTAATAACGGAACAATTACTATAATGTTTTACTTCTATACTCACTCTTATCCCTCTCATTATATTATCGTCAAATATACAAAAAAAACAAGCACTATAATGAAAAATATTGGACAAAGGGATAAAAAAAGTTTGCCTGTTAATAATATAATATTATTCTCACAGAAGAGGCACGTAATGAAAATACTTGATGGTGGACTAGAAAATATACCTGGCTATAGTTTTAATGCGATTAAATGTGGCATCAAATATGACGACCGCCTTGATTACTGCATAATATATAGTGAAAATCCCTGTCACTGTGGAGGATTATTTACAACCAATAAAATTTGTGCAGCACCGGTAACTCTCTGTCGTCAGAGAATCAATAATCCTATTCATGGAGTTGTTGTCAACGCAACCAATGCCAATGCCTGTACCGGAGATGAGGGAATGTCCAATGCCGTAGCATTAACAGATGATATCGCCCAAAAACTCAATATTTCACCAGAAAGCATCCTCATGTCATCAACTGGAGTCATTGGACATCAGCTTCCCCTTGAAAAGATGCTCAATAGTCACGAAGAACTTCTCTCAAAGCTCACATCAAAGGAGGGAGAATTAATTCCTCAGGCAATAATGACCACTGACACCTTTCCCAAAAGTATTGCTCTTTCATTTAACACCTCACAAGGTGAATACTTTGTTGGAGGCACAGCAAAAGGCAGTGGTATGATTGCCCCTGACATGGCAACAATGCTCAGCTATATATTAACAGATGCCCCAATTGAGAAAGAGACTCTTCAGAGAATATTTAAAGATGGAGTAAATCATACTTTTAACTCAATAACCATAGATGGAGATACATCCACCAATGATACAGCATTAATATTATGCCCAATATCACAAGAACCATTAACCACCAAGGATGATCTCAAAGCCTTTGAAGATGCCTTAAAACACGTTCTCATTTCTTTAGCTGAAATGCTGGTAAAGGATGGAGAAGGTGCAACCAAACTGCTTCGTATTACCGTTCAAAATGCACTTACTACTGATGACGCTCAAAAAGGAGCTGCATCAATAGCAAACTCTCTTCTTGTAAAGACTGCATTTTTTGGAAAGGATCCAAACTGGGGAAGAATAGCCATGGCAATAGGGAAATCCGGAGCCCAGGTTAAAGAAGACAAGCTGGATATTTTTATTGGTTCATATCACCTTCTTGACAAGGGAAAACCTACTCTAATAGATCTCTCAACACTTGACAATTATCTTTCACAGGATGATATCTCAGTGACCGTTGATCTTCATCTGGGCACAGAATCATGGACCTACCTCTCATCTGATCTAACCTATGAATACGTAAAGATAAATGCTGAATATACAACCTGATTGACTTAGCTCCTTCTGAGGTCAGCAAATTTTTCATTGACATTCATACTATAGCACTATTCAATTGACAACATAATCGGGAAATCTTTCCCGATTTATTTTTTTTTGGAGTAGACAATTGATTTCTAAAAAATTGCAAACAATACAGGCCAATGATAAAGAGTTTCTCTTTCAAAACTATGGAGACAGACTACCTGTTTCCTTCGTGAAGGGTGATGGCTCCCTACTCTATGACCATGATGGTAAGGAATATATTGATTTTTTATCTGGAATAGCTGTATCAAATCTGGGCTATAATCACAAGGGACTGCAAAAGGTGATTCACAAACAGATTGATTCACTCATTCATACATCTAACTGGTTTCTTAATAATGAGCAGATAAAGGCAGCACAACTCTTATCAGAAACAGCTTTTAAGGGAAAGTCTCTCTTTTGTAACAGTGGAGCAGAAGCAAATGAGGCTGCAATAAAACTTGCAAGAAGACATGGATTATCAATCTCTTCAAATAAATACAGAATCATATCCTTTACCTCCTCTTTTCATGGAAGGACCCTTGGCACCATGACAGCCACAGCTCAGGAAAAAATTCATGGTGGATTTGGCCCCTTGCCTGAGGGTTTCACCTATCTGCCCTTTAATGACTTATCTGCCTTAAAGGCTGAGATGAAAAAGGGAGACACTGTAGCTGCAGTTATAGTTGAAATAATCCAGGGCGAATCAGGGATTCAGCTGGCAGACTCAGGCTTTTTAAAGGAAATACAAAGAGAGTGCAAAAAGAATAATGCACTCTTCATCATAGATGAGGTTCAAACAGGTATTGGCAGAACAGGAAAGTTCTTTGCCTTTGAACACTATAGTCTAAAACCCGACGTAATAACTCTGGCAAAGGGTCTTGCAGGCGGCTTACCCATTGGAGCGATTCACGTGAGACCACATATTGCGAATCACTTTCCTCCAGGAAGTCATGGAACAACCTTTGGAGGAAATCATCTGACTAGTGCAGCAGCAGCATTTGTTTTAAATGAAATAAAAAAACCTGCTTTCCTGAAAAAGGTTAATGACACGGGAAATATCGTAATAGAAGAACTGCAATCATGGAAGAAGGATATACCCATTATTAAAGAAATACGCGGCAAAGGCTTACACATAGGAATTGAACTGACCATAGAGGGCATGCCTCTTGTTAAAAAAGGCCTTGAAAGAGGACTTATCCTCAATTGTGCTGCGGGCAACACCATAAGAATCATGCCTCCTCTCAATATCCCAAAATCACTTATGAAAAAGGGGCTATCAATTCTTAAAGATCTTCTCTTGGAGGAAATATAAACAATGAGAATTCCAAAAGTAAAATCAAAGGATCTGTTAACCGTTACAGACCTTTCAGCAGAAGAAATAATTAATATTTTCAATTTTGCAAAAAAACTTAAAAAGATTCATAAGAACGGTAAACGCCAGAAGATTCTCAGAGATAAAACTCTGGCAATGATATTTGATAAATCATCAACAAGAACACGTGTCTCCTTTGAGGCTGGAATGGCTCAACTTGGCGGTCACGGTCTTTTTCTTGACGGCGACACTCTTCAGCTTGGTCGAGGGGAAACGCCCTCTGATACAGCTCAGGTTCTATCTCGCTATGTTGATGGCATTATGATTAGAACATTTTCCCACGAGGTAGTAGAAGATCTGGCAAAAAACTCTTCTATTCCTGTAATAAATGGTCTCACTGACAGCTATCATCCCTGTCAGGCACTAACAGATTATTTCACCATCTATGAGTTAAATAAAAATCTGAAGGATGTAAAGATGGCCTACGTGGGTGACGGCAGCAATAATATGGCCAATTCTCTTCTTTTATGTGGAGCTGTCCTTGGTTCAAGCATTGCAATTGCCGCTCCAAAGAAATTTCTCCCTGACCTTGAGATTCAGGAAAAAGCATATAAGATTCAGTCTTTAACCGGTGCAAACATCTTAATTACCACAGATATCGAAGAGGCAGCTCATAAGGCTAACTTTCTTTATACTGATGTATGGACAAGTATGGGCCAGGAAAAAGAGGCAAATAAAAGAAAAAAAGCTTTGGGATCATATAAAATCTCAAAAAAATTATTAGACAAAAGTGACCCTCATTGCAGAGTGATGCATTGTCTTCCTGCACACAGAGGAGAAGAGATTGATGCTGATGTTATTGACTCAGATGTATCAATTGTTTTTGACCAGGCTGAGAACAGGCTTCATGTTCAAAAAGCAGTCACCTGTGCATTAATGGTAAATAATAAAAAACGAGGTACCCTATGGATGTAAAAAAAGTTGTCTTAGCCTACTCAGGAGGACTTGACACCTCTGTAATTGTAAAATGGCTTATTGATACCTATAACTGTGAAGTTATCTGCTATGCAGCAGATGTAGGCCAGGAAGAAGAACTAGACGGCCTGGAAGAAAAAGCAATTAAAACCGGTGCAAGTAAATGCTACATCGAAGACCTTACTGAAGAATTTGTTAAAGACTATATATTCCCAGCCATAAAGGCAAATGCAATATATGAAGATCGATATCTTCTAGGAACATCCCTTGCAAGACCAATCATTGCAAAGAGACATGTGGAGATTGCCCTTGCAGAAGGTGCAGATGCTGTATGTCACGGTGCAACTGGAAAGGGAAATGATCAGGTTCGATTTGAGATGGGCTTTATGGGACTTGCTCCTCAACTGAAAATCATTGCTCCATGGAGAATCTGGGATCTCAACTCTCGATCTCTTCTCTTTGATTATGCAGAGAAGCATGATATTCCTCTGCCTATATCGAAGAATAAACCCTATAGCATGGATAGAAACATACTTCATATTTCATATGAGGGTGGTGTTTTAGAAGATCCATACTATGAACCTGACGAAGACATGTTTATCTTAACAAAATCTCCTGAGAAAGCCCCTGATTCTCCAACATACATTGACATTGATTTTGTAAAGGGTGAGCCAGTTGCAATTGATAATGAGAAGCTCGGCCCAATGGCACTCATGAAGAAGCTCAACAAGATCGCTGGCGAAAATGGTGTTGGAAGAATTGACATTGTTGAAAACAGACTGGTTGGCATTAAGTCACGTGGTGTATATGAAACTCCAGCAGGAACAGTACTCTTGGCAGCACACAGAGACCTGGAATCAATCACTCTTGATAAAGACACTCAGCATTTAAAAGACAAGTTAGCAAGTGAATATGCAACAATTGTCTATAATGGACTCTGGTTTACCCGTAAAAGAGAAGCCCTCGATGCCTTTATCAATAAAACACAGGAATTCGTAACAGGAACCGTGCGAGTGAAGCTCTACAAAGGAAACTGTATAGTTGTTGGAAGAAAATCCTCAGTGACACTCTATGAACCGGATATTGCAACCTTTGATGCAAGTGAACTCTATGATCAGAAGGATGCAGGTGGTTTCATGAATATCTTTGGCCTCCCTTTAAAGGTAGAGGGGCTGTTAAGAAAGGATAAGAAGTAATTTAGTATAAAGTTAAAAGTCGAAAGTCATAAGTTTAATTAACCAGTAATCTTCCTGACTTTTCGGCTTTTATACTTCTCTCTTTTATCTTTATACTTTAAACTTTATACTATAATATGCTATGAAGCAAATATTTAAACATATCTCTGAAACCTACATAGAAAGACTTACTTCCTTATCTAAAAGATCTGAGATATGGATTAAAACTACCGATAACTATCCTGCAAATCTAGACTATAAAACATTTCCATCAACTCTCATTACAAAAGAGAGCGGAGACTTGGGCCTTGCCCTCCTCTGGCTCGTACAGACAACCCTGGTACAGCCCTTGATCAAGAGATTTCATAGAGAGAAAACCAATGTCCTCGGTGCCCTGGCCCACTCTGAAGACCCCAAAGATCCTGTATTACTTGAAATTCATGAAAGAACTATTACCCTTAGAGGAATTAAAAAATATATAACCGGAGGCAGAGAGGCGGAGGTTCTCTTTGTCACCTGCCGAAAGGTTGACAATGACTCAATACAACATCTGGTCATGATAAAAAAGGATGACATTGATTCATCAACATTGAAAGACCTCCATCTGGAGGCATTAAAAACAGTGAGTCATGGCTCTCTTCATCTCAAAGACCTCACATTACCCAAAGAAAGACTTCTATCAATTGAGGGTTCTGAACTCAAACGTCACGTCAAGATATGGGGAATTATAGAACGAACAATGATCATGGATGCAGCACTGGGCCTGGTTCACTATATTTCTCGAGAGCTCAACAAATCCTTTAATGCAAAAGAATTATCTGAAACAATACAAGAATCATTGAAAGACCAAATCAAAGCTGCACAATCAGGCCAACGCATATCCATCCCCCCTATTGATCTTAAAGAGTTCTCACAGATCATCAAAGATGCATCACAAACCGCCCAGGAAAGCTCAGACCCGGCAATGAATGAAAGAGCTAAAGATTTATCCTTTATTTTAAAACTTGGATAAAGAAATTTCTCCTACTTTGTCTCACGCGGAGACGCGGAGGCGCGGGGGGGGGTTGAGCGGTTTTTTGAAAAAGTTCTCTTTAGTGATGTTGGTAAAGTTGGTAATTTCATGCTGTATTTTAGCTTCATAATAAAATTAACAACCAAATACATCAAACCAAATCCATCACTATAATTATGATTAAATCAAAACCCAGAATGTTTCCACATACCAACCCTCCGCGACTCCGCGTGAACCAATTTTAAAGTTTTTTGAAAACTATAAATTATTATTTCTAAAAAACATACCAATAGATTTTACTTTTAAAAGATTATTCTTCTTGCCAAATAACTGCTCTTCAATTGAAATATTCATCAATAAATGATTAAAAGGGATTATTATGTTTAGTGATGTAGAAAACACAATAGAGTTACTGGGACAGCAACAATATATATCTTCAGTAGAGATTGCCACAACAGTCTATCTTGCCTATCAAATGGAAAAGCCTATTCTCGTTGAGGGCCCTGCTGGAGTTGGCAAAACAGAACTGGGAAAATGTATAGCTTCAGCTCTCAATATAGATCTTATCAGAATGCAATGCTATGAAGGCCTCGATGAATCAAAGGCACTCTATGAATGGGAATATGCAAAGCAGCTTCTCTATACTCAGATTTTAAAGGACAAACTCTCGGTGATGCTGGAAGACGAGAAGACCCTCACTGATGCAGTAAACCGTCTTGCAGGTGAGGAGGATGTTTTCTTTTCAGAAAATTTTCTTATTCCCCGACCAATTTTGAAATCAATAACCAGTGAAAAACAAAGTCTTCTTCTTATTGATGAGATAGATAAATCTGATTCTGAATTTGAGGCTTTTTTACTTGAGGTTCTCTCAGATTTTCAGGTAACGATACCTGAGATAGGCACTATCGCAGCAAAGAAAAAACCTGTAGTAATTCTCACATCTAATAATGCCCGTGAGATGTCTGATGCCCTTAAGAGACGCTGTCTTCACCTTTACATTGATTATCCTTCACGAAAGCTGGAAGAAAAAATAGTTCACCTCAAGGTTCCAGAATGCAAGGAGTCTCTAGCCAAGGAGCTTGTAGAATCAGTTCATAAGATTAGGGAATATCAGCTCAAAAAAGAACCAAGCATCAGTGAAACACTGGACTGGGCAAAGGCACTAGTTCTCATGAATCGTGACAACCTTGACAAGGAAACAGCTCTACAAACATTGAATCTTATTTTAAAATATGAAAAAGATATTGAACTCATCAAGAAAAATTCAAATGAGATATTCCATTGATACATACCATTGAAAACAGACTCTATGAGTTTATAGATATTCTCAGGGATGCGTCGATAACCATTTCCACAGATGAGATATTGACACTTTTCAACTCACTTCATTTTACAGATATATCTAAAAGAACTATATTCAAAAACACACTGCGCACTACCCTCATAAAGGATTATACTGATATCCCGGTATTTGATACCTGCTTTGAGGGCTTCTTTGCCGATGTTGACTCAGAGGCTGATCCTCATGAAATGCTTCAACCCTCTCAAGATGATAAGCAAAAAGATGGGGATGTGAACCTGGAACAAGCGCTTGAAGATTTCATAAGTGAACTTCCTGAGTCTATGCTCTTTGAGAAATCACCAGAGGATATATTAAAGCTATTCTTCAGTGATATTCAGCAACAGGGAGAATCAGGGGGCGTAGGAGAATCTCTATTCCCCACCACCGGGGCTGCACCACAACAATCATTTTCAAAGGCTGATGACAGTGATGAGGAAAGAGAGTCACTGGGTAATCCTGAACTCCTGCGCATTGCAGCTGCAGCCATGAAAAGACAGAAGATAGGCCATGAGGTAAAGATAAGAGAGGATTATCTTCTCAATAAACTTATCTATCAACTCACTTCAGAAGAAATCAAGGAGATGCGTGAGCTCATTAAGCGCTTTGGTCAAAAATTAAAGAATCGAATTTCATTACGCAAAAAAAAGATGAAACACGGTGGTATTGACATCAAGCACACCATCAGAACCAGCCTTCAATATGGTGGCATCCCCTTTAAGATATTCTATAAAAATAGAAAAATTGACAGACCCCAACTTGTTGTTCTTTGTGATGTTTCAGGTTCAGTAAATCAATATACCCGCTTCATGCTTTTATTGACCCATACTCTTCAAAGTCTCTTTTCTAAAGTAAGAACCTTTGCCTTTATCAGCCGCCTCGTGGAAATTACACCCCTTTTTATGGAAATGGATCCTGAAAGGGCAATTAACTCTATATTCAATGACACCAATTTCACCTATGGCTGGGGAAGCAACTACGGAAACAGCCTTATTGAGTTCATTGAAAACCACAGTGATTCATTAAATTCCAAAACCACTGTTCTCGTTTTAGGTGATGCACGAAATAATAGTAATGATTCAGGTATAGATGCCTTTCAAGCAATCTCAGAAAAAGCACGAAATGTTTTCTGGCTTAATCCTGAGAAGAAACATCTCTGGGACTGGAGCGACAGCATTGCCTCACTCTACATTCCATTTTGTGAGGATATGAAAGAAGTAAACAATTTCATGGATTTGACAGAATTCATAGATAAACTTTTTCTGGACTAGATTATTGCCTATAAAAGTGAGAAACAAGTGTGTTTTTCTTAATGATTGCATTTTTTTGACTTTACAAAAACTACATAACTTTATATTGTATAATTCAATTTAAGATAATAGTTAATTACGTATGGTGTATATCTCATTGGAGGAATAAATGGATATCGATTTCAAAGATATGGGTGAACATAAAATCATTGAAGTTAGCGGTGAAGTGGATTTATATAATGTTAGTGAACTTAAAAAAGCTCTCTTCAGCATTACAGATGGAAATCATAAAAGCGTTATAGTTGACATGAAAAATGTCAACTACATGGACTCATCTGGCATTGGAGCTCTTGTTGCAGGACAGAAAAAAATGAAGGCACATAGTGGCACATTTGCTCTTATGAATATTCATGATGATGTTCTCAACATTCTTAAGCTTGCTACTCTCGACAAATTCTTCAAAATTTATTACAATGATGATGATATCATCTAAAGGGTTATCTCAATACCTTTTTGGCATCTTTATATCCCCTAGCTAAAAGCTTACGAGCCTGAGATTTTGAAAAATTTAAGAAAGAAATAACTCCCATCGGATCACTAGGCTCAATTAAATGTAATTGAGCCTTTTTCGTGCCCTTTCCTATTTTCCATGTATGTGCATTTTTTTTCTCAGGCTTCAGAGAATAAAAAACAGTCTCAAAAGAAGAGAGAAGAACAAAGTCCAATAAATTTTCTATGGCATGAACCTTATTGCTGGGAACCTTATAGCTGGCAGCAGATCTGGGACTCAATAATACAGTATATATATTCTTAGCCCCTTCATTAAGGACAGGGACAATGGGAGTATTAGCAGTAATGCCTCCATCCCAATAAAATTTATCATTTACCTTGGTCCAGGGAAAAAGAATTGGAATCGATGCACTTGCCAATATATGGTCTACAGTTATTTCTTTATTAGTAAAAACATCAGCTGTGCCCGTTGTTACATCAACTGCAGTTATAAACAATTTCACCTTACTCTTCTGAATCTTCTCAAAATCCAACCAATGAAGTAATAATTTTCTCAAAGGAGCTGTATCAAAGAAGGCTGACATGGTAGGCTTAAAAAAACCTTTAATAGTAGACGTTATTGAAACCCTGAAAACATTCTTATTGCGAATGGAAAGCCATAATTCCTTGATCTGATCAACAGTCATACCTGAGGCAATGGCTGCACCATTTATTGCACCTACAGAGCTACCGGCTATAATACCAGGATTCATGCCCTTTTCAAGCATATATTCATATGCACCGATCTCATATGCTCCCCGAGCACCACCACCAGAGAGAACAAGGCCGGTGTTATAATCATAATCATTATCATTTTTTTTCATTAAAATTTATTCTTTCGCTCTTTTAAAGATAAGGGTTGTCATATCATCGTGAGGACTTGCTTCTCCTCGAAAGTCATCACAATCATTAACCAGTAGATCAACAAATTCACTGGCATTTAAGTGATTATGACTGAGCATTAACTCAAGGACCCTGCCTAAGCCATACTCATCCTTTTGCATATTTCGCATCTCAGTAATACCATCAGTACACATCATGACCATATCACCAGGGCCCAGCTTAACCTTTGCCTGTTGGTAATCAACATCTTCCATAATACCAATGGGCACACCATCAAGCTTTGCAGCAGTACATGAGTCAGTATTAGCTCGATAACAGTAGAGAGGACCATGACCAGCATTTGCAAATGAAAGCTCCTCTTTTTTTCTATCATAGATAATAAAAAAAAGTGTAGCAAATTTATCTATGGCAAAGTCAGCACTAAGAGAATCATTGATTGCTCTAACTACTCTTCCACAGTCAATATCCTTTCTGCTGATATAAGAAGTAAAAACTGTTCTTATCATAACCATAACCAAAGATGCAGGAACACCTTTACCTGACACATCACTAATTAGAGCACAAACCCTGTTTTCATCTATATCGATATAATCATAGTAGTCTCCCCCTACTCCCTTAGCAGCACGGGTATAGCCCTTAATTTGAATTCCTTTTTTATCATAATAGTACATGGGATTAAGGCCTTCTTGAATATCCTTAGCAATCTCCAACTGTTCATCCATGATACGGGTTTCAATTTCCTGTTCTTTGGCATTTTTAATCATAGTGGTCATCACATTAAATTCATTGGCAAGCTGCCCCAATTCATCTGAAGATTTAATTTCTATCTGATGATCAAGATTCCCTTTTCCAATAATAGCTGCTCCATCAGATAATATATGAATAGGCTTAATTGTGATAGAGGCGAGAATAAAGGCTCCCAACATGGATATCCCCAAGAAGACAAGAGATATGAAGATAATGACCCTCGTTGCCTGTGCAGTTTCCTTTCTTATTATGGAATCAGATATACCAATGATAACGGTTCCTACTGATCGATCCTTGAAAAACTTGTGAGGAACTCTTCGGGAGAAATCAATAATCTGACCACCTGAATCTCTGGGATCTTTCATTGAGATTCTTAGAATTTTATCTACTCCTGTAGCCTTTGAAAAATCACGTGAAATCTTATCATTTATTTTTTCACCGGGGCCCTGCTTCACACGGGGATTAAAGTGACGAACTATTTCATCTTTTTTATTCAGAATGTAGGCATGTTTAATATACTTAATCTTTTTCAAGTCCTGTACTGCTGAAAGAAGTGCCAACTCATCAACACCAATACTGTCTCTGGTACTGTTAGATAGATGAATCAACTCCCTTTGTATATAGGTATAAATCTGTTTTCTTAAAAGATTACTCTCTCTTTGAATAAAGTAGATTGCCAGTGTTAAAAGAACAAGGGCAACGAGAACAATTATAGCCAAAGAAAACTTCATCCTCAAGCCAAAACGAATCTTCTTTTTTACAGACTTATCCTTTTGTACAGAACTATCCTCTGTGTTTTTTTGATCTTTGTTGTCTTTAGCCATTTATTGTTCCTGATTATTGATTAAGAATACCCAACGTTTTCCTGATATTGTTCCGTGCCTGTCTATGTCGCGGATCGATAGCTAAAACACGTCGCCACTGACGGATGGCTCTTCGATATTGATTATTTGCATAGTAATTGATTCCATTATTATAATATCTTCTCACGAGAAGTCTCTGTTTTCTTGTAAGTCTCTGCTGCCGATCAACGGGATTTATCTTTACTCCGCCAAGCTGATATCTCAACTTGTTTATAATAACAATAACCTTAACATTATTTGGAGTCCTTCTTCTGATCCATAAAAATTCGTTATAGGCTAACTTGATATTTCTGGCACCACCAGCATTATATAATCTCATAGCATTTTTATATCGTCTGTCAATTGTTTTTACATCTGCTCTGGTAAGATTTCCCTGTCTCACATAATTTTGTTTACCACTAGATCTTCTTATCATTAAAGCAATTTGAGGATAGGTCGGGTCAATACCCTTGATAAGTTCAAACTTCTTAAGAGCATCTCTAAATTTTTTCTTTTTCAGAAGATCTTTACCCTCTTTAAATACCCTGATAGAAAAATTCTTATAGGCTTGAGGATTTAACTTAATATTGCATTTCATGAAATATATCATGGCATTTTTATTTTTTGGAAAAAGCTGTAGAATGCGATCCCACCGTTTTCGAGATTCAAAATACTTTTGCTGCTTAAAGAGATATATACCTGAAGATGCCAATGCGTGAACAATATTGTAATATGGAGAGTTCACATCAACCTTTTCCTGTTCCTCTTCTTTCTGAGCTTCCTTTGCTTTTTGAATAAAATCCTTTGCCTCTTTATTTGTCTTATCAAGACTGAGAGTTTTTTCAAAATGCACTATTGCATCACGATATCTACCCTCAGTATAGGCAACTATGCCATTTTGAAACTCACGGCCAATCTCTCGAATAGTCTGAAGCCTCTTTTTTTCTTGATAATCCTTTTTTAACCTGTCAAGATTATTGATCCAACGTTCTGTATCCTTGTACTTAGGTATCAATGCAAGGGCATTGTCAAAATCATCTTTAGCTGATGAGAAACGATTCTTTTTTATATTTGCCTTACCTGAACGATAAAACTCCTCTGCCTGCAATAATCGCTGAGCCTTAAGGCGTTGTCCTTCAAGCTTTTCATCTATAGTAGATAAGAAATCTCTGGCCTCTCTGTTTCCTGGGTCAAGATTTAAGACTTGAACAAACTGAAGGCGAGCATCTTTTATTTTTTTGAGTTTTAAAAAACCTTTTCCCGCTATCATAAACTGTCTAATTTTTTCAAACTTAATAATATTATCAATAGCAAGTTTAGATTTCCTTCTTCCCTCCAAAGCTTTTTGATCCTTAGGAAAGAACTTAAGAATTGCAGAATAGTTTTTTAATGCATCTTTAAAGCGCTGTGCATCCATGGCCTTATTTGCAAGAAGAAGCAATTTTATTCTTTTGGCCTTGAGCTCCCTTGATAACCTTTCCCTGGCTAGGATAGCACGAATTTTTTCATCAAGAAGCTTCATGTCTTCTCTGATATCCTTTAACGCAGGGTCCGTCGGATCAAGTCTATAGGCAACAATGAACTGTTTTATTGCAATATCAGCCCTTTTTTTGGCCTTATCAAAATCACGATCTATCTCTTTTCTTGCAATCTTATAATTGAGGCGGGATTTCTGAAGAGCCAGATCTTTTTTCTGTTTAATCTCATATATGAGCTCAATCTTCTGTTGAATTTTTTCATTTTCAGGTTCAATTTCAAGAGCATTGAGCCATAGTTCAATGGCTTTATTATATTTTTTCCCATCAAAAAACTTTTGCGCCCGATTATTTAAATTCTTCACTGAGGCTGCAGAGAGAACAAGAAAACAAAGAAGAAAAAGAATACTAATATGTTTATTTTTTTGTAATTTCATAACTATAATATATGTAAGAGCAGTAACAAAGTAAATTGTTACCGTCCAATAATAACCCTTACTACTGACTTAAATCGAAAAACTGAGGATTTAACAATATAACTGATCTTTGGTCCATAAATAATATAAAAGAAAAAACCAGATGAAATAAGAAAAAATAAAATCACCGCAAAGGATTTTTCCTTCAATTTTTGGAATACGTATTCATAGTAATGATTAACCGGTGATTGCAGAGGTGGTATTGATACTGAAAATTTTGATACATATGAATCAGTCCAGGCATAGATTTTCTTATTATTTTTATAATAATAGTATCGAGCTCTTACCTTCATGGTATAGGCACCCTTGGTCAATTCTTTGATATTCAAAATCTTTGATCGATGATTAACCTTCTCTGGAATCACTTCGTTTTTTTTACTTAAAACTACTGCATATCCATCAATAGATTTTTCATCTATATATTTTGATTCAATGATTGTTGAAAAGGAATCACTTCTATAGACTTTTGCTTTATCAAAGGGCAAGGTGATAAAGATAGAGGGCTTCTGCACCCTGGCAAGATAGGTTTTCTTCTTACCTGTTTTATCACCCTTTATAATTTTATTGATGTCAGTTATTTTCATTTCTCCACTGGCACCAACAATAAAGGGATAGGTCTCAGTTTTACTCTCAAGGTTGGTCTTGTCTATTGCCCTTATGGTTAAAAAATATCTTCCCTGTTTTAAATCCTTAAAGGTTTTCTTAAAGTCAGTGGTAAATCGCTGAGGGTCCTTTGCTTTATTTCGAGAAAGAGAATAAATAAAACCTTTTAATCTATCTGCTCCTGTAACTGACCAGGCAAAGGAAGCATTTTTCTTTTTATTGGACTTTAAAGGGGGATGAGTTGATGAAACGACAACTGGTCGTGGTAAGGGATTAGCACTGGTTTTCACTGGAAAATGAACTGTTCTGCTGAAATTTCCTGCACCATCTATAGCCCTAATATGAAAATAGGTAATACCATCCTGCAATTGAGGAATTATATATCTATTTCTCTCTCCCTTGATATTTTTAATACCAGGATTAATATCATGAATTCGACTTGAGTCACTGGGCCGTGTAACGATTACTGCATACCCAACAATACCTGATTCATCCCGTGGGGCTTTCCAACGAATAGTTGCTATGGGTGTTCTAGACCATCTATTTTGAGGATGAGAAATTGAATAAACAATGGGGGGGGAAACATAGATGTCACTGTATTTTACTCTTATCCGATTTGCCTCTTCCCACAAGACGATACTCTTTCTACCGACTCCCAGGAGTTCAGGATTTCGGGAACTCCACCGTGAAGTTGATAATTTCACCTCTGGTTTTAATGCTCTTTGAGTAAGATCATATTTTCTGCTATAGACAAAGGTTTTCTTCTCACGATTATCATACCATACAATCAAAAGAGCATTATCGAGTCCCAAAATTCCCGGTTTATAACAGTCAGCATTGGTATCAGATATAGCTATACTCTTGGTATCCCATTGCTGTCCCCTATTTTTTCCTGCTATTAAGCGAATTGACCAGTTCTTATTTTCATTATTTCTATATGCACAGTATAAAACATTATTCTTCATAAACAATGCAGGAGAGGCATTGGCAGATTTTGTCGTCATAATTGAGACTGCACTGGACCAGGAATTTCCCAAATTTTCAGATTTCATATAATAAAGAGTATCTGACTTGTTGGTACGTTTTCCCTGCCACATCAAAAAAACAGATCTTTTATTAAATAAAATAGCAGGAAAAAATGCTCCTTTAATTGCACCTGAGAAGTTTACTATAGGTTTAATATTCTGAAATTTATTATTTTTTAATGTTGAATGGTAGAGGTTAAATACCCTTTTTTGCAAACCATTATAGAAAAGATGCAACCTGTCTCGGGAGTCGTAAAATATCCGAGGTAAAACCTCCATTTCAGTGGTGACGTATAACCTTTCAGCTTTTGTCCACTTTGCACCAAAATTACTGGACTGACACATGAAGAGTCTCGTCGTTGCATCATCAGATATAAGATCATTCCATACTATGGTTATATCGCCCTTTGAAGATATTGCCACTGATGGATTATTTTTCATAAATCCTGATGTTTCTGCTACCTTAACAGGTTTTAAAAAAGAATTTCCTCCATTGAATGAAACAGATACATAGATATTCTTTTTTCCTTCTTCACTGGCTTCATATACTGCAGCCATCATTTTACCTTTGTTGGAGACCTTAAGGTTCTGCACCTTTAATTTATATGATGTTATAAAGAAACTCTTTTCCCACCCAACGGGTTTCGTGGCAGTGTTTCTACTTTGAAAAATTATCACAAGAGCTATTGAAGTACATGAAAACACAATGATACTCCAGAGCATTTTTCGCAAAAATGCCAGGCGGAAATAAAGATTAATTCCTGCTATTAAAAGTCTTTTCATCATATAAACCTATACTTATATTCTATATCGGCTTTAGGCTATTAAAATCAAGGATTCCCAATAACAAATTGGAAGAAATACCATTTTTACTAAAAAAGATATCTATTAAAGAACATTTAAATGAATAATTGTTCAGAAGGATCAATAGAATCAATAAATTATCCTTGATTAATTTAATCTATACCTAGTAATAAGCAATAATAAAATGTAATATATGCTTCAACAGGGTAAAATTCAATTAAAAAGAGAGAGCTTTAATGAACATTTCAGATATCATTAAAAAGGATTCAGATCGTGTTTTTCAGGTTGATAATGAATGTATTATACTTTATACAGGTGATTCCCTTCAGGATGACAAACCCTTTATAAGAATTGGTACATGGATCAATATGCCAGTGGAGTTAATACCATTCATTGAGAATATCATTATATCCGATAAGATTATGGGTAATCCAGCCTATGAACAATTTAATATAGATGTGAGATTTCTTGAAACAAACAGATATATTGGCAGTGAAAACATTGTAAAACGTTTTCTTGATTTTCAAAAACTCTTTGGTCTTGATCTCAACAACTCATCTATAGTAAATATTGAAAAGGATTTGCCTCAGTTAAGCTCTAAAGAAAAAAATATTTCGCAAAAAAACCATTTCATTGGTGTCTTTTATCAAGATGGAAATTTCAAGATTTCACATGGCAAAAAGGATGTTGTTAATCTCAATGAGATTCATGATACTTCATATAATACTATAAATAATCTACAGCAACTCCAGAAGCAGATAAAATCCCCAAAACAATATAAAAATTCAGGTTTTGTCATTATACAACACACTCCAATCTTTTTTAACAAGGGTAATTTCATATCATACCTTTTCCCATCATACTTTCAAAAGGAATTTTCAGAATTATCAATAAATCCCGATAAAATCAAAGAGGTCATTCATCCCTCTTCAAATTTTATCAGTATTACCAATCTTATTAAATGGAAGGATCACTCAAAATCTAATTTAAAGATATTCTCTGATGATGAAGAGCACATAAAGGGTCTGAGAAAGCTCTACACAAAATGCAATATTACTAGAGAAGATTTCACTGGTCTAAAAACCATTGTAAATGAGGGTCTGGTAATTGAAAACTACCTTAACACCTTCAATATTAAATTAAAATTCTCAGGTCAAAATATTAAAGATGAAAGTATTGAGGTTGCCTATATCAAAGCCTCAGGTGGTGCAGATAAAATAATTAAAGAGAAACTTGATGCTATTATAATTAACTATACAGCATATGAAGAGCTCGTTCTTCTTTTTAAATCAATTACAACCCCCTTTATAATTTTAGACGATGGCAATCCAAACTGTAAAAAGCTCAGAGGAAGAAATATCCCCATTACACAACAGGGATCATCTTATGTTTTTGAAAAAAGTAACGATCTTGATTATGTATTAAAAGAAACTGCCTGTTCATCAATATTAGGTGAGATCAAAGATGACACCATCAAGAATCTTTCAGATGAGATCAAATTATTTGATACCCCATCATATGATGAAATCATTTATCTAAAGAACATAAAGGCATCATTAAATGCAATACTCTCAGTAGCTGATGACAGATCAATGGTATCAAAAATTAATTCATTAACCACTACAATAAATCAAAAACTCAGAGGTCATGAAAACAAATATAATTTCAATAATAAATGCATAATTTTCAACAAAACCTTAGTGATTGCTACAGAAAAAAGCAATGAAGGAAAGAATATCTTCATAGATGATATGAATAAAGTATCAGCAACTGAGTTTGAGATGCTCGATGACAAACAAAAGCTTTTCTATGATCATATTATTGAGGATAGAATTAGATTAAAATCACTCTTGGATCTTTACCTTCAAAATGTTGAAAACAGCAAGGAATTCACTGCCAACATCAGAACTCTTCAAAGTGCTATTGAAGAGAGAAGAGATCTTTTTATATCTGAAGCCGGCCCTGGTACTATTCCTGACATTGTTGCTGTTGAAGACATAACATCTGTACCCGGTAAAACTTCTAATAACAAAAATTCTTCAGGACAATTCGTTTTACTTAATAATAAAAGAATAATACAACTTTCAGCAGCATCAATTATCATTATTGCTGCAATTTTACTTTATGAATTCAGACCATGGGAACTATTATTAACTGATAATAATGAATACAATAAGATAACAATCAATGATAAATCCTTTGCAAAATTCTCAAAAAAAGATAAGGATATTCTTAATAAAATTATAACATCTAAAATAATTGATGAAAAGAAAAAACCACAACTCATCGAACAATTCAAGAAGATGGTCAAGAAAAAAGAAATGTTAATGGAACTCCAGAAGAATAAAGATAGAAAAAAAACCAACAATACTATTGATAAAAACAGAATCAATGGTATAAACAACCCAGGAAATAAAGCAAATAGCAAATTAGATTCAAAGAAAGATAAGAATAACAACATTGATGGAAATAAAAACTCAACAGGAAGTAATGATCAAAATAATATTACATTGAACAGTAATATTGGAGTAGAAAAGATGCTCTCTTCTATTCTTGTTTCAAACAATGACATATATATCTATGCCAACAAAGTTGCAGTAAAGAATGGATATAGACCCCTAAGCTACAGAAACTTCAACAAAAACAATCCACACTGGATTTATCCTTCTAATATTTTTACTATGCTAGACGGCACAAGAGTCACAGTGAAAAAGGGTGATACTCTCTGGTATCTTTCAAAAATAAAACTCATTGAAGCTGATATTAACTTTAAGATTGCCATTGAAAAATACATGCAATCATCAGGAAGTGATAAAAAAGAATCTCTAAAACTTGCCAGACATTATGCCTTTTCAAAAAAACATCTTAAAATAATCAAAATCTTAACAGAAGAAAAGTAATCAATGTGGATATAACAAGAGATAGAAAATTTTATTATGTTGAACCCGTTGAGATAGAAATCTATCTCAAAAAACTTGGCAAGGTTAGAACCATCATTAAGGATCTTTACATAGAACTCATTGATGTAAACCCTATACATGAGAAGAGCACAACAATCTTTAATTTCTTTAAAGAAAAAGATGAGCCCATTGACCTCATGGAGGTTCAAAATAACTTCCCTGACCTCATAAAGGTTATATATGATTCATATTACAAGAACATGGATCTATTTGAAAAAATAAGTATGCACTATAAGGCAGGATTCGCAGGAAGCATTGATTCATGGAGAAATGCCCTTTATTTTAATGAATTACTTCTGAAATATGAACCCACAGTTGCTGCCTCTAAATTTCTCGGTGATTTTCAAGCCTATAATCTCAACTATACAATTATTAAATTAAATGAATTCAAAGAAGAATTTTTATTAGAAGATTCAACAGTTGCATATCTAATAAAACGAAAAAAAATGGATACTGCAAAAAAGGGTCTAGGGCCAGATAAAGAATTCAACAAACTCGTAGAATTATGGGAATATAACATCAAAAAGGATGATATCTAAAACAAAAAAAAGGCAGCCTGTAAAAAGCTGCCTTAAAATTTGTATTGTTTTTCAACCTATTTATAAATATCTTTAACCGAATCTCTAATTGAAACAACTCTACCACTGGCCAATCCGATTATAATAGAGTTATTAGCAAAGGTTGGTGAAGTTTTAATTCTTTCATTAAATTCATGCTTCCAAGCAACCCTTCCATTGTACTGACTCAAGGCAATCATTCTTGTTCCTGTTGTAATAAATACTCTATTACGTGAAATTGCAGGTTTTGTTATAATTCTTGTACCAGTTTTATAGGTCCAGATTACTGCACCATTCCTCGCTGATAGAGCATAGAATGATCCATTATTAGAACCAAAGAAAACCTTATTATTATAAACTACAGGAGAAGAAAATATTGATTTTCCAGTAGAATATTTCCATTTCAAACTTCCTTTATAAACATCTATTGCAAACAATGTTCCTTTATATGAACCAATATAAAGAGTATTTCCCTTTATAAATGGTGATGAGGATACCATTCTACTATCAGCCTGGAAACTCCATTTTACCTTGCCATCTGAAGCTCTCAAAGAATAGATCCTATGATCCTCAGCAGGAATAAAGAGTGTGCCATTTAGATAAGCAATTGAAGAATAAACACCATTTTCAATATCCTTCTTCCATAAAATTTTTCCATTTGTATTAAAAGAATAGACCATTCCAAGAGAAGTAGCAAGATAAAGTTTTTTCCCCATGACAAATGGCTTTGAGCCATAAAGAAGAGATCCTATAAGTTTCTTCTTCCAAATAACAGCTCCATTTCTACTGTTAATTGCATAAAAATCACCACTGTTAGGAACAACGTATATGATGCCTCTTGAAATAACTGGAGTAGAAAGAATGCTTCTCTTGAGATTTACTCTCCAGAGAGCACGTCCATTTCGGTTCATGGCAACAAGGGAACCATCTGTGGTTGTTACAATAATCTTATTTCCATAAAATAGAGGTTTTGATGAAACTGCAGATCCTATTCTGCTATTCCATTTTACACGGGTTAAAGCTCTTTTTCTAACTAATTCTACATTTAATCTGAAGTCTTTTCCAGCTTGCACTGTAATATTTTTTTTGTATTTATGAAATCCCGGTGCATAGACATCAACAGTCACTTCTTTTCCTGGTTTATTTTGAACAACTACCTGATTACGACCAACATAGCGGTTATTTACATATATTCTACTATATCTCACTGGAGCAACAATTGTCAATTTTGGATAATTTGAGAGTGTTGCATAGACAGTTTTAACTTCACCTCTTTTCAATGATATAGTTTTCTTGAATGGTTCATGGCCAGGTGCTTTAACCTCAATAGTAACATCCTTTCCATAGCCTGGCTGTATAACTGCTCTTTGATTTCCTGCATATTTATTGTTAATATAGATCTTACTACCTCTTTGTGTAGAGACAACCTGAAGTTCCGAGACTCTCACCATCTTTGGAGAGAAAACTCTTCTCTCTTTCTTGGAAAGTGTCAGTTCAGAGCTGTATTTTTCATAGCCTGGAGTAACTATTTCAACAAGAAACTTCTTTCCTGATTGTGTAGAATAGGATGTTGTGTTTATACCAGCATATTTATTATTGATATAGATCTTACTGCCACGAGGAGTTTTAATTGTTATTGAAGCATTTTCAACTAATGAAACATTAACGATTTTACTCTCACCCTTTGAAAGTTTTATTGTTTGAGTAAAGGTTTCAAAACCAACAGTTACTGCTTTAATAGTCAGATCAGCTCCTGGTATAGGCCTTAAATATCCTTTTTTACTTCCTATCAAACGGTCATTAACGTAAATGGCTGTTTTTGCATTTATTGATTTAATATGAAGCTCGGTTACTACTTCCTTCTCCTGCTTCTGTTGTTTTTTTACTTCCTTTATTGCTTTATCAAGTTCTTTAACTGCCTGTACATCAGCTTTATCCACTTTTTTCTCAAGAACAATGACCTTCTCTTTCTTCACTTTTTTCTTGGCAAAGATGTTTGTTAAGGTATCATTTATTTCTTTATCTTTCTTTTCACTAACTTTATTAAGAGTAATTTTACTTAAAGTTTTCTTTGTATCATCCTTTAAGACATTTTTGTTCTCTTTTTTATCAGCAAGCTTCTCTTTTTTTTCATCGGCTTTAATTTCTTTTTCTATTTTTTTTACATGTTTTACGATAACTTTTTCAATCACCTTATTTTCAGCAGCAACTTTTTTATTATCTATAGCTGCTGATTGATTTGGTTTAATAACGATGGTCTCTTCTGCTACCTTTTTCTTAAGTGTCGTTAAAGCATCGGACTTATCGACAACCTTACTATCAACCTTTTCCAGAACAGGTATTCTTCTTTTTAACTCAACCTTTCCATCAATTACTGAAACCTTCATCTTATGATTAGGATCAGTTTTCACTACAAACTTTGTTCCTCGAACCGCAGCAACTGCCGTTGGGGTTTTAATCTTAAAACTATCGCCCTTAAGAAGTTTTTTCGGATTGATAACACTTTGTCCAAATTTCAATGATAAGGTGTTTTTTTCTAAACCAGTTACATCTTTATACAATTTCTCTAAAATCATATGTGATTTTTCAGTGACTGATACAAAAGAATCTTTTCCAATTACCAGATTACACTTAGATTTTTTTCCTGTCTTTATTTCACTACCTTGCCCAAGCTTCATACTGGACCTGGCTTTAATCCATGGGCTATCAGCCTTTATTTTAACCTTAACATTACCAATAATAAATGTTATTTTTGATGAGTTAATTACATTCTGTGTTTTTTTCTGACTATCACAGCTAAATGCCACAATTAATGACAAAGACATTAGCAAAGCCAGAATATTTTTAAGTTTCATAACAGACCTCTCGTTATAATATGAAAAACAATACTATTAAATATTAACAAATAACCCTCAGTAAGTCGAATTTTTTTTTAAAAATATACATTTTCTGTGAATTATGTCATTTTAGCACAATGATTTAATGCACACTTTGAAGTTTTCGTTCACTTATAGAAAAAAAGTTTAACACTTTTAGAGTTTATTATAAAATAATAATATATTGTAATAATAATAAGTTAATGAAAAAAACTTAATATAGATAATGTTTAGGTATGCTTTTAGTAAGTGAAAAATTGATTATAAAGATGAGTATCTTTACTTATGACTGGAGAAATTCTACTTGAAATTGATAAAAATTAAGTCAACTTACAAAAAACCAGTATATGATATCAACAAAGATCAGTATCATGACAATTGTTGAAAAAATAAATAATACTTTTTCAACAATATTTTTAATCATTTATCTGAACCGGCTTAGAGTGGGCTCTTGTCACGACGTAGATATTAATTTTAGTCATTTTGGTTTCTTTGTCCTTTCTTTTTATGGTTAAGGTTACTTTAGATCCTGGCTTTCCCAAAAGAAACTGCTGATGAACTCTACGTTGTTTCATACCTTTTAAATCGACACCATTTATTTGAATAATAATATCATCAGGCCTTATACCTGCCTTATATGCAGCACTATCTTCATAGACTCCTGTTACAAGATAAGGTCTTTTTTCTGAAACTCTCATGTCGCCATTTGGAACAACAATCCCCAGGTAGCCATATTTTTGACTTTCTTTGCAGGCTCCTATCATAATCAATAATATAAGTAGTAGAGAATAAAAAATTGCTGACTTTTTCATTGTATACCTCAATCTATAATTGACTTTTAACTTCGTTAATCATCTCAATCATCATTGCTACATGATCTGCCAATATCTCAATGCTTTTATGAGGATCATTTAAATCATTTAATGACATAAATAAATCTGCAATATCTTTTCTAACTTTTTGATCTATCTGCAATACTCTCTGAAGATTCTGTGGAACATTTTCATTTTGCATCAAATTATTATCCTTAAATCATATTAATCTTTATTTTTGTCTTTTGTATTATCATTATTCTTGCTGTCATCTGCTTTTTTATTTAATTCAGTTTTTTTGTCTGATTCATTCTTATTTTCTTTAACATTATCTTCAACCTTAACTTTTTTTGTTAAGCTAAAAAGAACAGATTTTCCTTTTAAACGTAGATAATTATCCAATAAATGAACGGTTAACTTAGTATAATCATAACCTTTTTTCTTTTCTGTTAAAGTTGTAAAAACCGCCCCTACCTTTTTAAAATTAAAATCATCTACGTATTTTCTTATTATATCTTCAGCTCTATCAAATTCTCTATTTTGTAAAAAGCGGGCTACTCTTTTCTCTTTTCTGAAGCGTACACGTTTTTCTACTTTCTTTTCAAAGGTTTTACTGTTTTCATTCTTAGGTTCGGTTTTTTCAAATTCTTGAAATGTTTTTGCAATTTCATCAATATATTTATCTTCACTTATATCTGTAAATCTATTAAAAAATCTATTTCCCTTTTTTCTTTCATTCTTCAAAAGAGTCATATAGATATCTCGTTTCATAGAGGGCTTTCGACTCTCAAAAAGAGCTAAAAATGCATATCGCTTTGCTCTCCGAGTCATTTTTATGGCTTCCTGATATTTGTAGAGCTTATATGAGTGTAATTTTGGATTTGATGCTAAACCCACAGTATAATGTGTCTTTGCAACTGTTCTATCTCTATAGCCAAGAGTAAGGTATAAACGTGCTCTGGAATTCTTTGAACGAATAATATCTGGAGCAATACGATCTAAAATATCCTTTGAATCTTCAAGATATACATTTTTGACCAAATGTTCGAAAATTTTTACCATATATCCCTGAGACGTATAAAATCGCTTAAAAGCTCTTTTGTAATCTGATTGAAGAAAAGCAACCTCTCCATTAAAATGCTCCTGATATACCTTAAACAAATCATTTGTTTTGTTAGTTCCAAAATTTGTAATACAAACATCAAGAAAATTGATGAAATCCTTATTTTCATGGAGAATTCGCTCAGTTGTTGTCTGATCAGAAAAGGCAAAAGAATCAGTGAATAAAATTACTGCAAGAAGGATTGGTATAATTAAAAATACTTTTCTTTTCATATTCATTCAGTCCTGTAAAATTGTATGCATAAAAGACAGCTTCATAATATTTATCGGTAAATTCCAGAAATTTCATCAAAAAAAGACAATTTAGAACAGGATTTCTTATTGGTATTGTAATTATGAATAAAATCATTTTTAATGCTTATGTCAATCAATATTTATTAAATGATTTCTATGCATTGGTTTTTAGATTGACATTGGAGAATGAAAATTTATTATACTATTTTTAAGAAAAAATCAATTAACTATAATGGAAAGAACAAGCATGACATCAGACATGGAGAATTTAACAGAAGATAATATCTTGGTAGTTAAAGGCAGGTTTAAATCTGCTCCTCTTAATCTTTTTGGACAGTTTTTTATCATGATGAGTAACACCAAACAGATTGATAAATATGACATAGTGGTCACATCATATTCAGATTCATATGATATGGAACCCCACACCTCCTGGGATCAATATGAAGAATATATTGCTGATACCAAATGGAAAGGGCAATTTAACAACAGTATGACTATTTCTTTAAGCAATCAGCTTAAAAGTTTAGCTGATGACACTGTCATGACTGAAGAACTCTACAATCAGATATATAACTATGATTATGATAAAATGGAAGTTATTTTATATGATGTAATCAATAGAATAATCCATGAGAAAAATCTTCTTCTTGAAACAAGCATTCAAGAGGTTACCCCTGGGGAACTTCAGAAAACAAAAGAAGAAAGAAATAAACCAAAAGAAGAAGAAAATGAAGCTGCTCCTAAGGTTGAAAACGAATCTATAATTCTCCAGGTTAAACCTATATTAGCTCCAGTTAAAGGAAAACCAATATATGAGCTAAAACTTGGTGACCGCATAATGATAAAGATTCAAGAGAACTCTGATAAGGCTCGTTATTTCATCGATTATTTTGATCTCCGTCAGGATGGCAAAATAATGCCCACTGCAGGTGAAGTTATAGACATTAAAGCTGGAAAAGAAAGAAAAGATCCCATTGAAATTCTGACAAAAATAGATAAAGGAATATATGGAAGAATTCTAGAGGATGAGAAACAGGTTAAGTTAAAAATCTATGATCCCAATGAGGACAATAAAGCAGTAGCACCTGGAAAGAAGGTGTCGTCAAACAGCCAGTCTACATCTTATGATGAGTCTGAACCCTCAGTTTCAAAAAGTACAATCATAATGTTTGTTCTTTTTTTCCTTATCCTCTTTCTCTTTATTGGATTATTATTTCTTATTTGGTAATCTTGGAAAATACTATGAATCATGATAAAGAATATATATTTAAGCTTGCAAAAGATCAAAAGGTAAAATTCATACGCCTCTGGTTTACAGATATACTTGGTTTTCTTAAAAGCTTTGCAATAACCATTGATGAACTGGAAGATGCTCTTGAACAGGGAGTCCGTTTTGACGGAGCAACCCTTCAGGGATCTGTACGTACTGATGAACGAGAAATGATTGCTATGCCTGATCCTTCTACTTTTTCAATTCTTCCATGGCGTCCAAAGGAAGATGCCGTAGCACGGATGTTTTGCAATATTCAACTTGTAGATGGCACCCCCTATGAAGGAGACAGTAGATATATTCTCAATAAAAACCTTCATAAAGCCTCAGAAATGGGATACACCTTTTACACTGGGCCTGAAATAGAATTTTTCTTTTTTAAAAATTCATCTTCACCGGAAATTCTTGATCGTGGTGGCTACTTTGACCTCACTCCCCTTGATGAGGCTGCAGATTACAGAAGGCAGACTGTTTTGACATTAGAAGACATGGGGATTGGTGTTATTTCATCACATCATGAGGTCTCTCACAGTCAGCATGAAATTGACCTGAGACATGAAGATGCCTTTGCCATGGCAGACAATATAATGACCTTTAAAGTAGTTACAAAAGAGGTTGGTCAGCAAAATAATATTTATGCATCATTTATGCCCAAACCCCTTGCAGGACAGAATGGGTCAGGACTTCATATACATGCATCTTTATTCAATGATGATGAAGAGAATATGTTTTTTGACTCAACTAAAGAATACAATCTATCTGATACAGGTAGAAAATTCATAGCAGGAATTTTGAAACATTGTAATGAATTTATGATTATTACAAATCAATGGATCAACTCCTATAAAAGACTGGTTGAAGGATTCGAGTCTCCAACCCTAGCTACATGGAGCATCCATAATCCTGCTGCTTTAATTAGAATTCCCGAATGCCAGATCAATAAATCAAAGGCAATGAGAATTGAACTGAGAAATCCCGATCCTTCATGTAATCCATATCTTCTTTTTGCCTCGATGCTCAATGCTGGACTCAAGGGAATCACAGAAAACTACACTCTGGAATCACCACTACCTGACACTGGAGTACCCTCTGAGGATGATTATCATAGTCTGCCATCTTCCCTGGAAGAGGCAATTAAATCCTTTGAAAACAGTGATTTAATGAAAGAAACCCTTGGAGAGCTTATTCATAAAAATCTTGTTGCAAACAAGAGATATGAATTAAAACGTTTTAACAGCTATATAACTGATTACGAAATCCAGGAATACCTTCCAAAACTATAAAATGAAGGGTTATAACTCAGCATTAATCGGCTGTGGTAGAATTGGTTTTTTTCTTAATGATGATTCTTTAAGAAAAAAGCCCTGTACCCATTTTCACGGAGCACAATCAGCTGGAATCAATTTTAATTTTTTCGTTGATAATAACAGTGATAGACTAGAAACTATCTCTTCAAGTGAAAACATCTCACCAGAAAGTTGTTTTAGTAGCCATAATGACCTCTTTAAAAATCACCTACTTGACATGGTTACAATAGCAACATGGACAAGTAGTCATGATTCAATAGCTATCTCAGCTGCAGAAAATGGTGTCAAAACAATTGTGCTGGAAAAACCAATTGCCTCTGACCTTAAAAAAGCACAAAAAATCATTGATGCCTGTAAACAAAACGACACGACCCTCTTTATAAATCATGAAAGACGATATGATCCCCGGTATATTAAAGCAAAGGCTATCATAGAAAAAGGAACCATTGGAGAGGTCAAAACAGTATATGCTTCTGTGCTAACTGGTCCATACAGAGGCTCCTCATATCTTGACGAGGGGGGAGGATCACTTTTACATGATGGAACTCATCTGATAGATGTATTACGTTTTTTCTTTGGAGATTTTGCTTCAGCAAGAGGATCATTTTCAAGAGACTCCCGAAAAAAGGGTTTTGAGGATAGAGCAAGTGCCTGGCTAAAATCTCATTCAGGTATTGACATCTTTCTTGAATCAGGAGGTTCCAGGAAATATTTCACCTTTGAAATTGTAATATCAGGTACTGAAGGAAAATTAGTCATTGGCAATGGCTATGAAAAACTATATACCAATAATCAATCTAGGTTTTACAAAGGATTCAGGGATCTTAAAAGCATTGGATTCCCCCGATTCAGCAATAAAAACTATTTCACAAACCTTTATCAAGATGTAAAAAAATCCCTTGGTAATGATTTCACAGAGATATCCTCTTCTGGTTATGATGGATATAAGGCTCTGGAGGTGATACATGGCATTTATCATTCTGCATATAACAATGAAAAAACTATTAAATTTCCTCTCAATAATGCCGTAAATTTAAAAAAAATATTTGATATATAACAAAGAATTTCCTATAGTGACATAATACAGGAAAAATTATGGATATTAATGTTACTTATAAAGACTCAATTCACGTGGTTTTAAAGCTTTCAGGTCACTTTACACTGGAAAATGTTGAGAAGTTCACAAAGATAATAAATCCTTTGTTGAACGAAAAAAAACAATACTTCTTCTTTAATTTTAAAGAGATTACCATGCTGGATTCATCTGGTATTGGTGCCTTACTTAAATCAGCCAATTCGATGAAAAACCTTGGTATAACTCTGGTACTCTATGATGTAAGCAGTCATATTGAAGAAATCATGAGGGGTGCCTATTTGCATAAAATATTCACCATTACTGATCAAAAAGAGATCAAAAAGACTTTTCCATCGGTTAAATTATAACTACATATATCCTTCTTCAAAGAGTTTACCCATTAAGCGTTTATCATCCTCACCCTTTTTATCTTTTTGATTACTCATCATCTTCTCTACATATTTCGCTAGGATATCGGTCTCCAGGTTAACCATTGTGCCCTGAGACCACAGTTTAATATTGGTTTTATTGAGGGTTTCTGGAATCAAATAGAGAACAAAGGATGAATCACTCATGGAAACAACAGTCAATGATATGCCATCAACGGCTATTGATCCCTTTTCAACTACGTAGTTTAAAAGATCTTTTTCAGTAGCAATCTCCACCTCAATGCCATTTTCATCAGCCTTAATTGATTTTACCCTTCCGGTTCCATCAACATGACCCTGTACAATATGTCCTCCAAAACGTGATTCATGGGACATTGCCCTTTCCAGATTCACCTTTATCCCCTGTTTCAAAGACCCGAGGGTTGTAATCTCTTCAGTAATTCGAGATACAAAGACAGTAAAGCGATCTTTTTGAAGAGATGTAACGGTTTGACAGGCACCATTAATTGATACTGAGTCACCAATTTTCGCATCTTCTAAAACCAGATCTCCAAAAACAGTTAAAAAAATTCCATCTGATGCCCTTTGAATTCCACCAACAGTTCCTAATTCTTCTATTAAACCAGTAAACATACAATCACCTACATCATCTCAAAATTATACATCTCTTTATATCCATTGTACAAAAGATCATTCTTTAAATGAATGAAAGATGTTTCATGAAGCTCGTAAGCCTCACTCATTTTTTCTCGTTCATAACCAGTCACCGCAGAGAGACCTGAGCCCAGAATTTTAGGAGAAATAGTATAAAAGAATTGATCAATCTCTCCTGCATCGAGAAATGAGCCACTAATGTGAGAACCACCTTCCATCATGATAGTCATCACACCTCTTTTGTATAAAACATCAAGAATCTCGTGAATCTGCTCTGCAGGATCATCAATCTTCTTGCTGTAAATATTAAAATCTTTATGTTTTTTGTCAGCACTATTTTTAAAATCAAAGAAAAGATAGTTATCGTCTACACAGGCCTTGGCATCAGGTGATATCACTTCAGGTAGTCCAACTATTATCCTTAAAGGATCTAAAACAACATCATCCCCTGCCCCCTGCAATAGATTTTTTAAGAATACATTCTCCCTACCATTGATTTTGATATCTTGATCATAAAATGATTTAACATCTGAATTGAAATCAATAATTCTAACATTCAAGGAAGGATCATCAGCAATGAATGTATTTTTCCCAACAAGTATGGCATCACATTTATTTCTCAACCTATGAACGAAATATCGTGAGTATTCATCTGATATCCACTGAGAACTTCCAGAGGAGGTTGCAATTCTACCATCAAGGGTTATTGCTGTTTTATGAATAACAAAGGGCTTTTTTCTTAAGATCATTTTTTTGAATGGACGAATCAAGTCTGCAGCCTTTGGCATATATTCAGGCATGAGGGATGCTTTAATACCTGCCTCATTGAGCATTCTTAATCCATTCCCCGCAACAAGAGGATTGGGGTCGAGGACTGCAATAAAAACTCGTTTGAAACCTTCTCTAATAATGGCATCTACACAGGGAGGAGTTTTTCCATGATGACTACAGGGTTCCAGTGTAACATAAAGATCTGCACCTTTACATTGATCCTTTGCTTCTTTTATAGCAACGATCTCTCCATGATCCCCTCCACAGGGCATTGTGATCCCTGTTGAGATTATTTCATTATTCTTAACAATAACAGCACCAACTGAAGGATTGGGAGATGTTTTACCAATATTTGAAGTTGCCAAATACAATGCATGGTCCATAAATCTATTGCTCATTAAATTGCACTCCATATCTTCGATTTAAAGTCTTTCTATGGGTTGCAAAACGAAATTCCTTAAAGAGATAAGCCCTAAGGTCTTCTTTTAAACTATTATTATAACGTTTTGCAGCTAAGTATGACCCAATAATACTTCCTCCATAGAAAAATATTCCTATGGACCCTGTAACTATTGCAAGAATTGGATTTCCAGTTAATAGTGCAGCAATAGTTAATGTAGCAAAAACTGATACAACTAAAAATGCACCAATAGCAGTGCCATAGTCCTTTGAACCATACCAATACCCTGCACCAGGAATTATGCCAATAAACATAGCTCCTATGGGTGATCGAAGGTCTTCATAAATAGCATTACTATACTTCATTATTTTTTCAACAAAGTGTCTATCATAAAATTCTTTTTTCATCCACTCCTGTGCTGAATTAAAATCAAAGGTCATCAATGAGGCAAGGGCTCTTCTATCGTGATAGAACTTTAAAAATGTATTATTAAAAAAGGTATACTGTGATAAAACAGCCTGTCCCTTATTGTAGTGTCCCTGAAGTGCATAGACATCAAATATATAAAAGGCTGTAATCTTATTGCTATATTTTTTTTTAACTAAAAGCTGAAATTTTTTACCATTAAAAAGAAGATCAGCACTACTTACTTGAAATTGATTTAAGGACATCGATTGGGGATAATGATTCTTTAATCGCAGGAGTTCTACATAGGCCCGATAACTATCCGTCTTACTAATGAGACTGTTATAATAGTTTACAATGAGTTTTTCTTCAGGAGGAGAAGTTCTTTGTGCATATGAAAACGAAGGTATTGAAAAAACTATAAGAAGAAGAAAAAAATAATATCTCATAGCAAAAGTAAAGGGCCCCAAGTGAATGGGGCCTCAGAGATTACTTTCCTTTTATCTTTTCCCAGAAAACTAATACCGGGGAAGCAACGTAAACTGATGAATAGGTACCAACCAAGATACCAAACAAGAGTACCAATGCAAAATCATTTAATACATCACCGCCTATTAGATAGAGAGCAAGAACTGTAAAGGTTGTGGTTAAAGATGTAAGCAATGTTCTTGATACTGATTGACTAATTGACTGATTTACAATATCTGTTGCTGACATTTTGGATTTGGATTCTACATTTTCTCTAATTCTGTCAAAGATAACAATGGTATCATTAACAGAATAACCAAATATAGTTAATATTGCTGCAATAACAGGAATACTGAATTCAACTCCAACAAAACCACAAAATAGTACTGATAATCCAATATCATGAACAAGAGCTGCCATTGCTCCCATTGAGTACTTTACCTCAAAGCGAAATGCCAGATAGATCATCATAAGAATAACAGCAATTGCCATGAGTTTTCCCGCTGATTTTCTTAAAAAATCACCAATTGCCGGGCCAACAGTTTCTATACTGAGAAATTCAACCTTAGGAAATTTAGCTTTTAATGCTACACGAATTCCCTTCGCTTCTAACTTAACATAATCTTCTATAGTTTGAAGTTCCTCTTTTTTCTTTTTATCATTTTTTTGATTATTTTTTAAAGCATTTTTTTTCTGAGCTTCAACCATTTTCTGTCTGGCTGCATTAAATTTTTTAATATTTAACTTTGTAGAAATTATATATTCATTTTTTTCATCGGTTCCAATCTTTTGAACAGTAGGCTTAAACTTCTTCAAGAGTTCACGAATCTTTTTTTCATCGGCATCCTTTTCAAACTTTGCTATGATTTTAACACCACCAACAAAGTCTATACCAAAGTTGAATCCCTTGTTTAACACTATTCCAACAGAGAATGTAACAAGTAATATGGCTGAAACAATAAAGGCTATTGTTTTATATTTTAAAAACGGTATTATTTTTTTCAAAATAAAACTCCTCTTCCAATTATATACTGAGTTTTTTCAGATTTTTATTTAATGAGATAATTTCATATATGAATCGTGTGATGTAAAGAGCCACAAACATACTTGAAAGAATACCTATGAGCAGCGTAACAGCAAAACCCTTAATTGGACCGGTTCCGAACTGTGACAGAATAAATGCTGCAATTATTGTTGTAAGGTTTGCATCAACAATTGTCCAAAATGCCTTTTCAAAACCAGACTTAATGGACATCCGAGGAGACTTGCCATTGCTAACCTCCTCCTTGATTCGTTCATATATAATAACATTTGCATCAACTGCCATACCCACTGTTAAAATAAAGGCTGCAATACCTGGTAGTGTCAATGTAAAACCCAGTAATGAAAGTAATGCCAACATACATATGAGGTTTAGAATAAGTCCAAGATTTGCTATGAGACCACCAAGCTTATAATAAACCAACATAAAAAGCATAACTCCTGCTAGACCAATCATAATAGCTTTAATTCCAGAATCAATTGAATCCTGACCTAAAGATGGACCAACGGTTCTTTCTTCAATGATCTTCAGATTAACGGGCAATGCACCCTCTTTGATGATTCGTGCTAAAACCTGGGCCTCATCAAAGGTAAAACCACCACTAATCTGACCTCTACCAGAAGAGATTTGATCTTTAATATTAGGGGCATTTCTTACTTTATTATCGAGAATAATAGCAAGTCTTTTGCCTTTATTTTTCTTTGAGGTAGCTTCAGCAAATTTTACTGAACCCTCTGGAGTTGTTCGAAAGTTAACTATTATCTGATTATATTCATCCTTATCAACTGAAGCCTCTTGAATATCAGTACCTGAAACAGATACCTTTGTCTCAAGTGCCATTGGATATTGAGGGACTATTTTTTTGGTATCCTTATCTCTCATATAATAGAATAAAATCTCAAGATTTTTTGGAAGCTTAATCTCGAGTGACATTTCATTGATAATTTTCTTTAAATCAATATCTTTAGTGGCCTTGAAATCTTTGTAGTTCTCTTTAAACCACTGAGCTGCTAAGACAGAATATTTATCATCAACAATTCTATATTGAAGCTGACCGGTTTCACCAATAGCTTTTCTAACCTTTTTAGGATCTTTCACACCAGGAAGCATGATCTCAATGACCTCTGCTCCTCGAGGTCTGATTGTGGGCTCAGAAACACCAAACTTATCAACACGATTTCGAAGCATCTCAAGTGCCTGTTGGGTTATTTCGTTTTTATCTTTTTCAGATAATTCTCTATAACCGGCATCACCTTTTTTCTTATTGCCATTAATCTTTTTCTCTGTATCTTCAAAGCTAGCCCTTAATGAGAGGTGCATTCCACCCTGAAGGTCAAGACCAAGATTTATTTTCTTTGCTAAAAGAACCTTTTCAACCCAGTGCTTCAGAAGCTTTGCCTCAATAACACCCTTTTGAATTCTCATTTCATTCATCTTTGCATCTGTAAGAGCATAGCCCATTCCAGTTACAATGATCTTATCTGGAGATTCTTTACCAGAAACTTTGTCTTTTATTGTTTTTACTTCGAAGGTATATTTTTCGGCTGGAAAGAGTTTTTTAATATCTGCAATTTGCTCTTTGGTTATATCTTTTTTCAGATATACGTCCATGGTTTTTTCACCAATAGTCGGTAAAATCAAAAGAACCGCAACTGCAATAATTACAATAATAAATATACCCTTGTATATCATTCCTCTAGTCATAAAAAATCCTCTATACTGAAATTATTTTTTGGGATATCTTCGTCTCTTAGTCCTGGAATTACCTGATCGCAAGCGGTAGAGAACAAAAATCAAGACAATCAAACCAATAAGAGAGAGCATTGCAAGGAGATCTTCTGTTTTTTTTGACAGACCAAGAAGTCCCTTTTTCTCTTTAGATGAATCTGAAGATTTATTATTCTCTGGCATTTTGATGAGATTTTCTTTAATATCATCAACTATACTTTTTTTCTTAACACTTATATCAGGAATCCTTTTGTGTTTATATGAATCATCACTGGACTGGAGCAAACTGCTATTAACATCAACACCATTAACCCCCTGAGCTATTAGAGCCAGGGAGGTAATAAGAAACAGGCATATGCTAAAAATTATCTTTTTCATTTATTTCTATTTATGATACTTTATTTTGAACAGAATTTCTATTAAATTCAACCTTTGCACCATCGGCAATCTTCAAAACAACAACCTCTTCGTCTTTGATGCTGGATACAACACCGTAGATTCCACCAGTTGTAAGAACTTTATCGCCCTTTTGAATCTGCTGAATCATCAGTTTTCTTTCTTTTTCTTTTTTCTGTTGTGGTCTCATTATAAGAAAATATATTATTACAAACATCAATACAAGAGGCACCATTGGTCCTAGTTGACTTAGTAATCCGCCAGCACCGCCTTTTGCTGTTTGGGCAAATAGAATTGTATTCATTATTAGTCCTCGCTCTATATATTATGAGATATAATCTCATAATCAGTATTTTAAATATGTATAAATTATGTCAACTGAATTATTAATGATTTAAAGTTATCTTTAACAGCAGGCTATTTTTGTTAGTTTGCGTCATTTCAATGATGATAGGTAAAAATTTCGTTTCAATGAACACAGCTCATTGTTTTCAGAGGCTTGAAATAACAAAGAACTTCACTAACTTACTCTTGCTGCTTTTCTCTATCTTAAAACAGGTGCACTTCTCTTGTTTAGCTTTTTTATCTCGAAAAGAACATCTTCAGTAATATCATAATTCTTTTTTGAATAAAGTACATCTGAACCAAGATTTAAAATAAAATCTATATTGTATTTATTGGCAATTCGCTTCATTGCGATCTTGATTTTTCTATAAATCTTGCTTTTCATGATATGTTCCTGATTTTTCAGGCTTTTCAAACGTTTTTTAAGTCTTTCTATCTTTTGCTTTTCCACTGGATTCACTTCTTTTTTTTGAATCAATGTATTAAGGAGCTTCTCTTTCATTGAATACTCATATTTAATATTCTGCACTCTCCGACTTGAAGCTGTCATGTTTTCATATATGAGCTTCAAATTTACATATCTAATGAGTGGTTTGACAACTTTACCCTGTTTTGATGCTGTGCTACAGGATACAAGGAATATAATACCTATGAGTATAGAAAATCGTGTCATTAAAAACGATAATCTCCGATCTGAAATTGAAATCTAATATCGGTCATATCAACAATTGGCTGACCATTTTCAAATTGAAGTTTCCATCCCCACCAAAATCTAAGAGGCATCATTGGAATCTGAATTCTAAATCCAAAACCAAAGGAATATTTGAAATATCCCATTGTTTTACCAAAATCAGAGAAAAAGTCCTGAATTCTCATTACATTTCCTGCTGCAATATCACCTTGTAATGTTGTAAGATTTGTTGTACTCATGCGACTTTCCCAGTTATAGTCTGACCATACTGCCCCTGCATCAAAGAAAAAGGCCATCCAAAGCATCTGCGGATGAATGGGAAATCTCATCTCAATACCAAATTGAATTCGATGATAGAGTCCTACGGTTGTCCATGATGAAGGTAATGTTGGATCCAGATAATCATACATTCTTACAGTTTCAGGGCCACCAACGGTTAATCGATCTTCATATTCTACCCACTCATTAGTAGTGGCTGGTTGAGAAGAATCAAGCCATGCTGAGGTCATTGGCATTCCTGTAAATGATCCATTTAATCTAAATTGAAATACTACAGGGTGTGTCTTTAAGAAAGGCAGATGAAAGAATGAAAAATATCCTTCAAATTCGGGCTTATATTTTATGAAGTGATCCTTTGATAAGCCGGGGATTCCACCGGTAAAGCCAATTGTGAAACCAGCTCGAATACCCTTTGAAGGATTCAGATAATTATTCTTATTATCGAAAAATATATATGGTTGGATAGTAGTCTTTGGATTATCCTGACTTGCAACATGTTCATAGATCTCAGAAGGACAGTTGCCCGATGGATTCATATACCATTTCCATGAATGAGTCCAGGATATACCAGTTGTTACAAAGGTTAAAAATCTATAGGAAACTCCCAGGGAATAACCAATTGACATGACATCATAGGTTGCCTGAACAGCAGTATTTGGAAAGATTGATCCAGTTGTGTACTGATATTGATAGTTAAAGATCTGTGCATTAAATCCAAGAGGAATGTCAAACATCCATCTATTTGCATAGGTTACCTTTGTTGAATATCTCAATGGACCATATTCAAACTTAATACCGACTCTCTGGCCTGTCCCCATAACATTGTTTTCAGCTATATCAGCGAAGATTGAAAAACCTGAAGTGGTACCATAACCACCCCCCATTGAGATAGTTCCAGAATGCTGTTCAACAACGTCGATAATGACATTCATGTAGCCTTCTCTACTACCAGGTCGAACCTCAAAGTTAACCTCTTTAAAGAAACCAAGGTTAAAGACCTTTTGTCTTGATATCTGCATCTTACCAGAGCTAAAGAGTTCACCAGGCTTAATAAGAAGCTCTCTTCGGATAACCTTGTCTTGAGTTCGTTTATTACCTTTGATGATAATTTGATCTATATATGCCTGGGCACCCTCTGTGACAGAGATGGCAATCTTTACATATTTTCTTTTTTCCATTACAAAGGTTTTACCCTTCTTCACTTTGACATTTTGAATGGAAATGGTTCTTCTAGGCACAATTCGTGTAAATATATAACCCCTGTTTCCATAGCTCATGCTAATAAGCTGACGATCCTGCAAAAACATGGTATTATTGAAAATCTGACCACGCTTATTTAGCTTAAAATTCTTAAAGAAAAAATCCTTCTTAAATACTGGTTTCTTGCCCTTATTTGGGATTATTTTCAGGGTATATTTATCAAAATAATACTTATCGCCTTCAAAGATCTTGATTACGATATATATTACTCTTTTTTCCTTTTTTAGAGGATTAAGCCACTCGTATGTTACCTTGTCTTCAATAATACGTGCATCAAGATAACCACTTTGTTTGTAAAAACCAATTATCTTTGATTTATCTTTATTATAGACATCCTGCTTAAAGGTTCCGTCACTCATTAACCACTTTTCCTTTGTGTCCATGAGGCCCTGTAGGTCTTTATGATAAATCTTTCGAGCACCAAGTATGGTAATCTTTTCAACAGTTATTTCTTCACCTTCGTCAATGATAAAGGTTACATTTACATGATTGGTCTTTTTAATTTTTGTAATCTTATATTTAATAACTGCATTAAAAAGGCCCTCTTCATGATACTTCTTCTTCATGATTTCGATGCTTTTTTCAACGAGGTCCTTTCTATAGGCACTGCCGGCTTTTATTACAATTGCTTCGGAGAGGTCTGTATCTGAAAATTCATCAATCCCCTTGAAGATGAGTTCCTTTACCATAGGTAACTCTTCACAGTTAAATCGAAGACGTACACCACCCTTGTACTCTTCAATATCAACAGAAAGGCTCTTGAATTTTCCTTTTTTATAGACCTTTTTTATATCTTCTTTCATTTCAAGATATTTCAAAGGATGTCCAACAGTGGTTTTCATCTCAAAAAGAAGATCTTTTTCATCAGTATTAGTAACACCAGTAAAACTGATCTTTTTAACTATTTTCCCTTCATATTTAGAGGTCTGCCCTGAGAGATAGGATATTCCTGAGAAAATAAAAATTATTAATATAGTGGTTACAAATTTATTCATTACAATCTTCTTAATCCTGATTTTATCTGGGCATTTCATATGGTTTATCATATAAATCAATCATATTATTACATTTCACCTATTTAATAGCTGAAATGGTGAAACGGGAAATCCCTGCCTGGTTAAGAGCATCAATAATATTAACGATGGATTGATAATCTGCCCTTTTATCACCTCTGATAATTACTACAGGGCTTCCATGTTTTTGCTTCAACAATGAGAATGCAGCCAATAACTTATTTTTTACTATTTTTTTATCATTTATAAATATCTCATTTTTTACATTAACAGAAACAATTGCTGTACCCTTTTTGTAGACTCCAGTTTGCTGAGCCTTAGGCAAATGGACCGTTATTGTTGATTCAGCTCCAATATTATAGGTAACCATAAAAAAGGCAACCAGCAGAAATATAAGATCTATGAGAGATGTAATATCAATAACAGCTCTATGCTGAAATCTGCTTTTATATGATGCCATTTTTTTCTTATCCTTTTTTGTTACACTTAAGCTTTTTTAGTTACAATAAAATTTACAGGCAGTAATCATTTATCTTTATTGTTATTACTGAGAATATCATTTACCAGTAATTCAACATCTCTCAGAAGAAGATCGATCTTTGACACCATGTAGTTATAGAGCATAATAGAGGGTATAGCGACCATGAGACCCAGGGCAGTTGTGATAAGAGCCTCTGTAATACCACTGGCTAAAACATCACGGGCTGAAGGTCCAAGCTTAGACAATCCACTGAATGACTTCATCATACCTGTTACTGTACCAAGGAGGCCAAGCATTGGAGCGATTGTTGCAACTGTAGAAATTACACCTGCAAAACGTTCAATTTTCTGAACAATACCTCTTGCAATATCTTCTGTAGCCTGTTTGATTTCTGAAGCCGTTACTGATAATCCATTAAAAGTAAAGTTATAATAATATGAAATCAATGGCTCAAAAGTACCGGTCATTTCATCAACAATCACTTTGACTTCACCTTTTTTTCCTGAAAACACTTGATGATGATATTTCTTTAGAAAGATCTCTTCAGCCTTCATTTTAGAGAAAAAAATCATTCTCTCAACAAAGACTGCAAAGGCCACAACTGAGCAACCTAAAATAGGCAATACCATTGCCCACAGGGGTATTGAGTCAAATAATGATATAATCACTTTTCCAGTCATAGTACCTCAGATTACAATTCTTATGCCAGCAAGGACAACAACACCAGGATCATGATATCCCTCTCGCATGGTATATTGCATATTATACAAATTATTTACTTTCAGATAGAGATTAAAAATGTAAGGAAGTTTATATTGCAGTTCAAAATCAGCAATTACTGCTCCAGACAATGTGCTTGAAGATGAAGGATCATAGTAAAAGGCTGTAAAATATTTATGATTTAATGAAAAATCCCAGGTCTTATTTGAATACCTGAATTTGACCTCTAAAGTATGCATTGGTTTATAGGTAATATTTAAATTATTTTCATTATGAAAATATTGAACATTATATGATATAGAGAACTTCAATTTATCCTTTTTATTGATCATAAAACCTGTTATAATCTCTGCTGTGCCTTTAAAAATATGAACTGGTATAGTTGTTGCGCTGATGAGGCCCTGACCAATGGGATAAAAATTATAATAATTATTATTATTTTGATAGATAGCCTTAAACTTTACGACTAAATCTTTTAAATAATTCTCTTTTTTACTTTTAAATCTCCAGTTAAACTTTCCTTCAAGATTTACATCGTGAGCTACTCCTGGTGGCAAATCATATTGTGGATTAATAAACTTATGCTGAAAATAGGTTTTTTCTGGCTTAAAGGGCTTTAGATCATAGGTGTAATAAACCTGTGAAGAAAACCACTTAATTCCCACAAGTGCTAAGTTGATCTTTCCTGAAAGAAACAATCCCTTTGGAAACCAGGCCAGTTCATCAAGAGAATTCACACCGAAGAAACCAACTATTGTTTTCAGGGGGATAACGAGGTTTGTCTCTGTGTAGTCTAAATCCCAATCAAGATATAATGATATAGCAATTTGAAGATATTCTGCTATCTTGAAACTCATAAAGAGTTCATTTTTAGTATATAAATCATAGTCAAAACTAGAGGAATTCCCATAATAAAGATAGGATATAAAGGTATGCTTATAAAAAATCTTATTGGATTGAGAGATAATATTCTCCCACATTATCTCTTCAGTTATCTTCACAAAATTGGTATTAATTGATGGTGAACCAACAAGGGTATGGCTATAACTTCCTCCACCAAACATAAAAAATACCTTATGCGGTGCAGGTTTATACTCAAATTTCAGATGTCCAAGAATAATATCCTTATTCTCACGACTATATGTGGCATTTGAAAACATACCATGGGATTCATTCTTGATTTCAATTTTTGGAAGAAGTTCCCAATGTTTGGCAAATTCACTTTTCCCGGTAAAACCAATCTCTCCCTCATGATATGCTGAATTATCATGGCCAAAATCATGAGAACGTTTCAACTCTGAATTGAGCTGATAAGTGAAATCCTTATAGTTTCTCAGAATGCTAAAATATGTATATAAATTATGATATAATCCGTACATTAATCGTGTATCAACCTTTATATTCTTTAGAATATCCTGAAGCTTTTTGTTACTATCTTTTTTTTTGTCGGGATTTACCTGTGATGGAATCAGTGTGGAGCTGTCTTTGGGTACAGTATCTCCTGTACTCTCACCAAAGAGGAGAGTTGAAGCTGAAAATATTATGATTAATGTTAATATAGATACCCTGATCATGTATGCTGCCATAATTTTTTTAACCTTCATAGAAAATTATGACACAAGATTGGTCAATCACATTTCTTTTCGTTGCATCAAAGAACCGCATTTCCGGCATTTATAATGCTCCTGTGGAGTACCAAAATCAAGAAATACCTTTACGATATAGCCGCATTTACAATTATAATTAAAAGATCTTAGTTTACTATCCTTCATAATTACCCTCAACTGGTTACGTCTTATTATTTTTTCGGCATAAAAAAAGAATAAGTTAAGGGATAATAGTAGAGGAAAGTTGAAAGTAAAATCAGAACATGCTTCTTCACTTTCAACTTTAGACTTTATACTTTCAACTATTTAGCATACCCTATAGTTTTCAAAGCAATGGAAATTTCATCCAATACAAGAGGGTCATCTATAGTTGATGGCATATTAAATTCCTTTGAATCTGCAATCTTTCTCATTGTACCTCTTAAGATCTTACCTGATCGAGTTTTAGGTAATCTTTGTATCACAAGGGCCTGTTTAAATGCTGCAACTGCACCTATATTGTTACGAACCATTTGAACAAGATCATCAACAACTGCTTTATTTTCCTTTGCTGCACCTTCCTTTAATACAACGAAACCAAGAGGTAATTGTCCTTTAAAATCATCTGAAGCTCCAATTACTGCACATTCAGCTACATCAGGATGCTGAGAAATAACCTCTTCCATTGCACCTGTTGAAAGGCGATGACCAGCTACATTGATAACATCATCCACACGTCCCATTATATAGATATAACCCTCATCATCTATGTATCCCCCGTCTCCGGTAAAATAATAACCGGGATAGGTCTGCAAATAGGACTCTATAAACTTATCATCATTTTGCCACAGGGTTGGCAACGTTCCCGGAGGTAAAGGAAGCTTAATTGCTACTAAACCCTCTTTTGTTTTCTTCAATTCATTACCCTCTTCATCAAGAATAACTACCTGGTAACCAGGCACAGCCTTTGTTGGCGAACCAGCCTTTATAGGAAATTGCTCCAGCCCCATAGAGTTTGCTGCAATTGCCCAACCTGTTTCTGTCTGCCACCAGTGATCTATAACCGGTCTATTTAAAAGGCTTGATGCCCATTCATAAGTATCAGGATCAAGGCGCTCTCCAGCTAAAAAGAGATATTTAAAGGAATCAATATTATACTTCTTTAAGTATTCTCCGTTGGGATCTTCTTTTTTTATAGCACGAAAAGCAGTGGGCGCAGTAAAGAGTGCCTTTACCTTATATTCAGAGATAATTCTCCAAAAAGCTCCAGGATCAGGAGTTCCAACTGGTTTCCCCTCATACATTATAGTTGTACATCCCATGAGCAACGGTCCATATACAATATATGAATGTCCCACAACCCATCCTACATCTGATGCAGCCCAGAAGACATCTCCCGGCTCCATGTCATAAACATTCTTCATACTCCATCTGATGCCCACTGCATGGCCTCCATTGTCACGAACCACCCCCTTTGGCATTCCTGTTGTGCCAGAGGTATAGAGAATGTACAAGGGATCTGTTGCCTTCAGAGCAACACAGGCTGCGGGCTGTGCACCTTCAAGTGCTACTTTCCAGTCTACATCTCTATCTCCTAATGGTGCAGCAATCTGCTCTCTTTGATAGATAAGATTCTTATCTGGCTTGTGCTTTGCAAGATCAATTGCCTTATCAAGCAATGGCTTGTATTCAATAACTTTCTTACCCTCAATACCACATGATGCAGAAATCATTACCTTTGGCTTTGCATCATCTATTCGAATAGCCAGCTCATTAGAAGCAAAGCCCCCAAAAACCACAGAGTGTACTGCCCCGATTCTGGCACAGGCAAGCATGGCTATGGCTGCCTCTGGAATCATTGGCATATAGACTATCACTCGGTCTCCTTTCTCTACCCCAAGATTCTTTAATGCACCGGCACAGAGAGCCACCTCGTCACGAAGTTCATTATAGCTGAACTTTTTCTTTGTATCAGTAACAGGACTATCATAAATAATTGCAGTTTGATCACCTCGACCATCAATTATATGACGATCAAGTGCATTATAACAGGTGTTGAGTTCTCCCCCTGTAAACCATCTATAAAATGGTTTATTTGAATCGTCTAAAACCTTCTGCCATGGTTTAATCCAGTTAATATCCTCAGCAGCCTCCCCCCAGAATCCCTGAGGATCCTCCATTGATTTCTTATAAGCCTTTGCATAATCTCCCATATTATGTTCTCCCTTAAATTATCTTATTTTTTCTAACTTTTTAACTTTCCCATCCTTCAAACAGTTCCTATTTATCTAAAATGACCTTGAAGGTATATTTATCCTCTACAAAATGGGTCCATACTACTTCAAGTGGAATCCCTTCACTGTCATAGACTGATGTCATGATTGTTAAGACAGGATCAAGAACCTGAATTCCCAAAATACGGGCAAGATCTTCTGAAGCCCTGGTAATTTCAACCTCATGCTCTATAACACCAAGAGCAATACCCACCACCTTTTCAAGGGTTTCAAGCATTGTCATTTTTTCTAAATGTTCTGATTCAATCTGAGAGCCGATCTTTTTTAAGATATAATTCGTCGTATAGCTTACGGGTTCTTCATCTTGAGTTCTAAGGCGGGTAAAAACAGCAACCTCATCACCTGGTCTTAGATTTAAAAAATCTATAACTTCATCTGGTGCAATTTCATTTGTTTTAGAAAGAACCTTAACTCCCGTAGTTTGAGAAACTCCAAAGATTTGCCTATTTAGACCTGCAAGTTTGCTTTCTGTTAAAAGATCCCCTGCCTTCTTTGTCCATGAGGTGCCGCTTCCCTGCTTTCTGGTCAAAAGCCCCATTTGCAAAAGATGATCAAGAGATCTCCTTATTGTGGTTCTACTTACTCCAAAGAGCTCTCTCAATTTTTCTTCAGGAGGCAGGTTTTCACTGAGGTCAAGCTCACCACGTTTGAGCATAATGAGCAGGTAGTCTGCAATCTGATAGTGAAGTGGAATCTGTGTATTGTCAAGGTTGACCTTTTTCATTGACACTCTCCTATTGTATATTTGTACCAACAATAATACAAATATACAATAGGTCAAGCTTAATTTGTATTAACCTTAAGACAAATTAAGCAATCTTCAAAAGATCATTTCTTGCCTTTACCATTAAAGCCATAGCATATTCTGCATGGGACCACATGAGAGGGGTTGCAAAGCTAATATAGGGCTTTTCTGCTGAGGCGATCTGAGTTTCTATATTATCATAGGAATTCTTCATATGATTAAGCTCTTCAACAATATGATCAAAGGTAATGCCGGGATATAAAATCTTTGGTTCAAACTCCTTGCTGTAATCACGACCGGGAATCCACTCAAACCGTTTAAATTCATCAAAGCGATCAGCTGTGGTGAGGTGCTCACTCAAGAAACCTTCTTTAGAAGTATAGGAATCAATGATCTTCATTATATCATTTCCCTTATCTCCCTGACCATTATAATAAAAGTATTGAGCCAACATAGCAGTATACTGAACCCAGGGGCCATTTCCTGCATGAATATGTGTGTCAGGATCCTCAATAAATGGAAGATATCTCTGAAGCATTCCAAGATCGGGATCCCAAAGATTGTCTATGACGTATTCAATTGTTGATTGAAACTCTGAGCTCATAGAAAAGAGATCATTATCGAGACCTGTACAGAAAAAGAAGGGTGACATCAAAGTTACATCTGGTCGCAAATCAGCCACTCCATCTGGACGCAATCGCCTTACATAACGACCAGGACCAGAAAAAACCTTGTAGATTGTTTTTTCAAAACCCTCTTTCATGGCTACAATATCACCAAGTTCTTTCTGTGCATTATATTTCATCATAACATCTTCAATGAGAGTTAGCATTAAAAGATAGGCAAAATTAACCCAGATAGTATATCCCTCTTCTATAGCTGATTCATGAATGGATGTTGTTGAATAAAAGAGATGTATTTCATTGCGATAATAATTCTTTAAAGCAAAGCGAGCTCCCTTCTCAATGGCTTTGATATATTTTTCAACCTGGGGAATTTCAACATTTCGGTGATTGCTGGCCAGAAGATATTTAGAGAGTATTGTTACACCATGGGCAACATTATCCTCCTGTTTATAGATTCCCTTATCTTCGCCATTAACACCATAGCGTTGCCCCCAATAACCATCATCTCTTTGACAAAAAAGAATGAAACGGGAAATCTCTCCAAGAAGGCGATATGCAATCTCTCCTGATTTCAAGGGACTGGAAGCAAAACTATATAGAAATCGAGAAGCACAGGCACTATCACGGGGATAGACGTAAGGATACCTGGAACCAGGCATTGTTGCAAGTAAAGCACTTCCTTCATCTGTATCTACAGTACATTGTACAATTATATGAAGATGGCGATCAATCTCTTTATTAAGTTGAATGATATTTCTCGTTAAAAGAGCCATATTTGGATTTTTCAACACATCCTTCTGATGTTTTTTACGCTCTTCAATAACCTCATTGATTGTATCTTTAAACACAGGATCCTTTGAGAATATTTTTTCAAAATCAGATTTTGTTATCTTAACAAGATCTGATGTCACATGAGCAACCACTGTGGCATTGCGCATCTCCTCAGAGATCAGAGACATCTCACCGAAGAACTGGCCCTCAGTGAGATAGGCTATGATATTATCCTCATAATTCTGTTTTTTTAAAACCCTCACCTCTCCCTTTCTAATGAGAAAAAAGGAATCCCCCATTTCTCCTTCATAAAAAATAATGTCATCTTTTTTATAGGTCTTCAGCTCAGCGCAGGATAAAACCTCAACAAAGAGGTCCTCCTTGAGCCCAGCAAATACAGATATAGCTCTCAGATCTCTTCGAATCTTTCTGTTAAGATATCTTTGATCCATCAATGATTTTATTTCAGCACTTGAATCTACCATATCACTGAGAGCCTCTGGAGAGATGGTAAGGGCAGTTAAATCTGTTACTGCAATAACTGTATTGCCCCTTGGCTCAGATGAAAAGATAATCTCTTCACCAAAAAAATCACCCTGAGTCAATGTATAGAGTTCATAGCGGGGATTCCGAGGAGTAGGAATAAAGGCCTTAGCCTTTCCCTCAAGAATTATATAAAAGTATTCATTGAATGTTCCATGTCTGGATATTATTTCATCTGGTTTAAATTCATGTATGGAACAGTGCTTGAGAAGTCTATCCTTTGTCACATCATTCAATGAAGAAAAAAAGGATATCTCCTTAAAGATATCCTTTCCTGTTACAGATTGAAAATGAGGTAATACCTGCAGCTTTTTTATAAGCTGATTACATTCTGTTATTATCATATTGATACCCCTCTCTTTCATTAATAATAGTGAGAAAGCATGCCAATTTCAAAAGAAAGACCTGTTTTATAAAAAAGTTATGAGAATGTATTAAAGAAGTTTACTTAAGAATATGTGGTAATTTTATTTTGAATAATGACCCCTTCCCTTTATTACCTTCTATAGTAATTTCTCCATTTATTCTTTTCATGAGATCCTTACATAGGAAGAGACCCAGACCACTGCCTGTTTCTCCATCAGTCCCCCTTGAAGATCGGCTCTTGTTGATATCAAAAATCTTAGATGCATCTTCTTCGTTAAAACCAACACCAGTATCTTTTATCGAAATTTCGGTATTTAAATCATCCTTTGATACAGCGATTGTAACCAGACCCTCATGTGGAGTAAATTTTATTGCATTTGAAAGAAGATTTCTAATCACTGTTGAAACAATTCCTTTATTTGATTCAATCATAAGATTTGGGGGGTAATTTTTTTCAATTACAATCTCTTTTTTATCGATATCTGCTTTATAGATAGATACTATTTCTTCTATTAATTCATTAAAAATAATTATTTCAAGACTTATTAAATTTAATTTTATTAAATTATTTCCCCAGTCTGCAAGATTATCAATGAGATGCATGATTGAATCAATTGACCTGCTACTACCTGATATTATCTCCTTCAGAGACTCCTTATCAACAAAGTCTATATCATTGTTTAATTCAGAAAAAATATTTTTCAGAGGTCCGAGGGGGCCCCTGAGATCATGGGATATCAGTGAAATCATTTTATTCTTAATCTCATTGGCTTCCACTGCAATATTTTTAGCAGCAATCAATTTATTCTGTGCTTCTTTGAGCTCTGTAATATCCTGTGAATTTAATATAAAACAAAGAGTTTTATCTTTAGGATTTAATACCTTTTTAACATTGGTTTTAAAGACTCTCCATTCACTGTTAACATCACGATAACGATGCTCAAATGTTATTTTGTTATCATCCCAATTGTCTTTAAAAAAGATGGATTTCATATCTTCGATATCATCTTCATGGATATAATCAAATTCATTTTCACCGATAAGCTCAAAGGAATCGTATCCCAAAATACTTTTAATAGAATCACTCTTGAAAAGGATTGTTCCATCGAAAAACATAATGGTGATTATTTCTGTAAGATTTTCAATAAGCAATCTGTAATGTTTTTCAGTCAAAAGAAGAAGCTCTTCAGTTCTTCTATCATCATTATTTACTTTAATGTAGCCAACAGATCCCTTGAAAACTGAATTATTCTTAGAATCCATATCATGAACTCCAGTAGAATTGACAGTACAATTTATAAATATATCTTTTTCTAATCCATCCTTTATGCGTAAATTTAAATCTCTAGTTAATCTCTCTTCACTTCGCCTCTCATCAAAAAGCTTTGGGGAATTTTTCAGTCCTACTTTCTTTCCTTTTAAATCTGGTAAAACAGAAGACCTCTGTACTTTAGCGATATCATCAGGATGAATTATAAGTGAGTAATGAGATCCAATCAAAGCATCAGGTTTATAATTAAGCCTTTGAATAGACTGATTAAGGTAGGTGAAATAACCCTCTGGGTCAATTTCATAAACGATTTCTGGCATTGTGTTTATTATATCTTTATAGGGGTTACTTTTCATTTTGATAATAATTAATTCTAAATATTATGGACTTTTACAATAGAATGTCTATTCTTTGTTATTTAGTATTATATACTAAAAAATAAACTTGTCTATACATTTAAAATTTTTTATTTGTAAGCATCCTTTTTATAATCATTATTTAAAATCTCTGACAAAAGAGGACGTACATCTAAAAAAAAGTCTGTTCCGAAGAACAGACTAAAACAGCAAACATGGAGTTTATAAGCAATTGTTGTTAGAAATCAGTTTAGCAGGAACTTCCACCCTGAATCATGAATCCTGAACCGAAAACAGATTCTTTGAAATCAATGATGAGGGGACTTCCTGTTTCTAAATAATATTTTATTCTATCATCTATAACTATATCAATACCCTTGTCTGTTAATCTATGATCGAGTGTACCATCTGACTCATCCAGAGCCAATCCCAATTTGGGTCCACCTCAACCAAAGCCCATAAAAGAGACACGTAGTGCGGGTTTAATAAATTCAGATTTTCCAAGCATTGGTAGAATCTTTTCTTTTGCTATATCTGATATTGAAATCATTTAATCCTCCATTATTTAGAATATACTGTAATAATAAACAATGCCGGCTCTAATGTCAAGCGATTATTTGATTATTTTAACTTTTTCTAAAATACTATTGACATTTATTTTCAAATAAGTAATTATTCAACTTATTTGATAATACCTGCACTAGCAAATCTCTTTATTTTAAAGGAGGATGACATGCACTTTAATATTTTAATTATTGGTGGTGATGCTGCTGGGATGAGTGCTGCATCTCAGGCACGAAGAATAAAAAAGGATATTTCAATAGGTGTTCTTGAAAAAACCGAAGATATCTCATATGCCGCCTGTGGCCTTCCCTATTTCATTGGAAATGACGTCAAGAATGCCAATAGCCTTTTAGCCATTGACGAAAAGGATTTCCTGAAAAAAAAGAATGTCTCTCTCTTCAAAAACCACGAGGTTATAGAAATTGATTTCCCTGACAAAAGAGTAATATGTAATTCAAATGATAAAAAGATTGAATTCACCTATGATAAACTAGTTATTGCAACAGGTGCTCATCCTATATTACCACCCATTGATGGAATAAACTCTGAAGGTATTTTTCCACTGAGAACATTAGCTCATGGGAAAAACATAAAAGGATTTATTGAAGAAAAAAAACCAAAAAAAGCACTAATAATTGGAGCAGGTTTTATCGGTCTTGAAATGGCTGAGGCATTTCACAATCTATCTATTGACACCACCATTATCGAGATGATGACTGATCCTGTTATGACCATGTCTCCATCCATTAGAGAGATGGTTCACAAAGAGCTGAAAAAGAACAAGGTCACCCTCCATACAGAGACCATGGTAAAGAGTTTTGAAAATAGCAATGGAGAGATTATTGTAAAAACAGACAAGGGAGATCACAACTGTAACATTGTTATTGTATCAATTGGCATAGCTCCTTCAACATCTTTCTTAAAAAACACTGAAATTGCAATGACAGACAAGGGCGCAATCACTGTTGATGAAAAGAGCCAAAGCTCCATTGAAGATGTATATGCTGCAGGGGATTGTGCCACAGTGAAACACCTCATTACAGGAAATGATTTCTACATGCCCCTCGGCACCACAGCAAACAAGCAAGGTCGTGTGGCTGGAATTCAAACAGCCGGAGAGACAGAAGAAAAATTTCCCGGAATAGTGGGTTCACAATTCGTCAAGATCTTTGACCTTGAGATCGGCAAGTGCGGTTTCAATCAACATGATGCTTCAGTTCAAAAGATAGATTATACCTTCAATGATATATTATGGGGATCCCATGCTCGCTATTATCCAAATTTTTCACCACTGCGAATAACCATGACTATAGATAAAAACACAGGGATAGTTATCGGTGGTGAGGTTTGTGGCAAAAAAGGGGCTGCTTTACGGTCAAATACCATTGCAGCCATTATTACTGCTAAAATGCACGTCAATGAAGTGGCATATTTGGATCTTGGGTACGCTCCTCCCTTTTCTCCCGTATGGGATCCAGTGAATAGTGTAGCTCAGGGGTTGAAGCTTTAAACTTAGATTCCTGAGCCCTCGGAGAAAAACCGCTCTTCAGGTTTTTGCTGATGGATTCGTGCCTTGGGTGGTATATTATCTGTTATCCATACATTACCACCGATTTCAGCTCCCTTGCCTATTGTTACAGGTCCGAGGATTGTGGCCCCTGAATAAATTATAACATCATCTTCAACATTGGGATGGCGGTCTATTCCCTTAATGGGGTTACCTTCATTATCAAGGGGAAAACTCTTTGCACCAAGGGTTACTCCCTGATAAATTCTTACATTTTTTCCGATTTTACAGGTTTCACCTATAACAGTTCCTGTTCCATGATCAATAAAAAGGGACTCATCAATGGTGGCACCGGGGTGAATATCAATACCTGTGTCACTATGAGCCATTTCTGAAATTATTCTTGGAATCAAAGGTACATCAAGGTTATAGAGTTCATGGGCTATACGATGATTGGTTAATGCCTGAATACTGGGATATGAAAAAATTACCTCTCCAATGCCCTTTGCTGCAGGATCACCGCAATATGCTGCCTGAGCATCCTTCCCCAGCATTGATCGAATTTCAGGCAATTTCTTCAAAAAAAGCGCACTAATATCACCTGCTCTTATCTCACACTCTGTTCTTCTATCATAATCACCTGCTGCACAGAGAAAGCAAAAACCTCGTTTAATCTGCTCAGAAAGAATTCGATATACTGAATCAAGGGTTGATCCAATATAATATTTCATAGTACCTGGTTTCATTTCTGAATGACTGAAATAACCAGGAAAGATTATTGATTTTAACATTTCCATAACTGCAGTGAGTGCTGATATTGAAGGCATGTGAATATCATGATTTGCAGCATTATGATAAACCAGTTGATAAGACTCTGGAACACAGAGTTCTTCAAGAACAGCTGAGATAAGCTCATCATCTGGTGAGCCAAATATATTATTTCCATCCTTAAGATTCATCATATATCCTTAAAAAGAGGAGTTGAGATATAGCGTTCACCTGTATCACATATAACAACTACAATCTTCTTTCCTTTGTTTTCTTCTCTCGATGCAATCTCAATTGCACCATAAACATTTGCACCTGAAGATATTCCACAGGAGATGCCTTCAAGTTTTGCAAGCTGTGCTGCCATATCAAAGGCCGCTTCATCTGAAACAGTCACTACTTCATCAATAATATCCTGATTACAATTAGGGGGGATAAAACCTGCGCCTATCCCCTGTATCTTATGAGGACCGGGTTCTCCCCCGGAGAGAACAGATGAATCCTCTGGCTCAACAGCAATACTCTTTACTGAAGGTTTTTTCTGTTTTAAGACCTCTGAAACACCGGTAATGGTTCCTCCAGTGCCAACTCCTGCTACAAAGAAATCCACTGTGCCATCTGTGTCATTCCAGATCTCAATTGCCGTTGTCTTTCTATGAATCTCTGGATTAGCAGGATTATCAAACTGCATGGGCATAAAGGTTTTATCAAAGTTATCACAGAGTTCTTCTGCCTTTGCTATGGCTCCCTTCATGCCAGCTGGAGCAGGAGTTAAAACAAGTTCTGCTCCAAAGGATTTTAAAATTTTTCTTCGCTCTATGCTCATGCTCTCTGGCATGGTTAAAATAAGGTGATATCCCTTTACTGCGCAGACCATTGCCAGACCGATACCTGTATTACCTGAGGTTGGTTCAATAATAATTGTATCCTTATCAACAAATCCCTTTTCTTCTGCTTCATTAATCATTGCAGAGCTGATTCGGTCTTTTACAGAACTCCCTGGATTGAAAAATTCAAGCTTTGCAAAGACCTCACCATAACAACCATCTGTTACTTTATTGAGCTTAACAAGGGGTGTATTTCCAATAAGATCCGTTACATCTGATACAATATTCATTGACTCACCTTCATATTTTACTTTACAGCTTTCTTAATAAAATCAATGGATTCAGCTTCAAGCTTATCCCATTCGGCTTTATAGAGGTGACACATGAGGACATGGGTTCCATTCTTAATTGCCACTTTTTTATTTAGAGGATGTGCCTTTGATCCTTTGCCAAAGGTTTTATATGCCTGAAGCATTGCTGATACCTGTGCTGTGGCATCCTGATTTTTTTCATCTTTATAATAATAGAACATCAAAACAGGAGCAGTTACCTTTTCAAATATTCCATCATGTGCTATGTATTTCTTTAATTCCATTATATTCCATATGGACATGGTATATATGGTTTTGTACCAGTAGAGCAACCAGTTATCCTTTTGCTTTTGAACCTCAGAGTTGTCAACAATCTGAGAAGAAGCCTTTGAGTACATCCATAATAAAGGATAATGCTTCATAACCGCAGCCATAGGACTGGCAAATTCATAGAATGGAGAAGCAAGAATCAATCCGTCAACCTTATCAGGATATTGAGCTGCTAAATAGGTACCTAAGAGGCCTCCAGTACTTGTTCCAATAATAAATACCTTTTCACCGAGTTTATGCATCATGAGAAGAGCATCAGTTACATCATCAATATATACATTGAACTTTGTATTAAGATGGTCTTCCATATTCGTTCCATGACCAGGGAGACGCATATAATAGGTATTTGCCTTAAATTGTTTTGCAATCTTGTCTGTAATATACTGCCCCTCTTTTCTACTTGCCTTAAAGCCATGGATATAGAGAATTGCTACATCGGTTTTACCTTTACTATATCTCTTTAATAATTCTTCATTTTGATCTCTTACTTTTTTTTCTTTGCTAATTTTCAATTTACTCTGATAAAATTCTTCGAAGGTAGCTGGAAGTTTTACTAAATGATATTTATATGATGGTTTTGTCATAAAACTTATTCCATATGATATAATTATTACAGCTAATGCAATTAATATAATGCGTCCCTTAGTCATTTATTGTCTCCCTCAATGGTATATTTTTTTAAACAATATCAAGAAAAGCTCCTTTTATGCAAGAACATTTCTCCCTTTTCACTATCTCATTTTTCCAAAATACTGATAGAGATAACATTGGATTGTACCATTATATAGCTTTCTATTTTTATCTGCTTTCTTAGCAAAATCTTTTTCGAAGGATCTGCTGGTAGTCAATATAAAGGCAGACCATTCTTCGAGATCTTTATATCTCTGGCCAAGAGTTTTATAAAGATCTGAGGCTTCATCCTTATCACCGATTCTTTCTCCATAAGGAGGATTAGTTATGATGCATCCAAATTTCTTTTTGCTTTTAAACTCATAGACATCTTTTTTTTCATAGAGGATAAGGTCTTCTACTCCTGCTAAAGCTGCATTTGACTGTGCTTTCTTAAATACACGGTAATCATTATCTGATGCATAAATATCAAGGCTTTTCATATCAATGAGATCATTGGCCTCTTCACGACTTTTGATAAGCATTTCTTTTGGAAGGTGAGACCACTTTTCGCAATTAAATGTTCGCAGTAAACCTGGTGCCTTATTGATTCCCATAAGAGCTGCCTCAATAGCTATGGTTCCAGATCCACAGAAGGGGTCCACAAGAGGTCTATCAGCTTTCCAGCGACTCAGTTTAATCATTGCTGCAGCAAGAGTCTCTTTAAGAGGAGCATCCCCCTGCCCCTGCCTGTAGCCTCTCTTGTGAAGTCCCTCTCCACTGGTATTGAGACATATATCTGCCTTATCATTTCTTAAGGCAACCTCTATTGTATACCTGGGGCCGGTTTCAGGAAACATATTGAGAGAAAACTTTTTCTTCATCACTTCAATGATTGCCTTTTTTGTTACTGACTGACCATGTGGAGTGCTTGTTAGTAAAGACTTATATGATTTAAACTTCACTGCTATTGCTGCATCCTTTGGCAGAATATCACTCCAAGGAATTCTGGAAACTCCCTCAAAAAGATCATCAAAATCCTTACAGTCAAAGGAGTCTAATACCCAGAGAACTCTATCTGAACAACGAAGCCAGAGATTACTTCTCAAAATATCTTTTTCTTCTACGTCATAATCTACATATCCATTATGAGTTGTTAAATCATTATATCCCAAATCTCTTAATTCATAGGCTACAAGAGATTCGATTCCAAAGGCTGAAGTTGCTCGTAATTTGATTTTTGTCATTGGTTCCTTTTTTTATAATTATCTAAATTATACTTGCCCTGTATCAGCAAAAAATATATATAATATAACATGATTAAAAAACCCTTGTTTTTTTGCAAACATAAAAGTGAAACAGGAAAAGTAAATGAAGATAGAAACCAATAGAAAGCTCGAACTAATAAACAAGGGAAACCTTGAACTTTATTTTCTCGGAGTGGGATCAGCCTTCACAAAAAGGCAGTATCAAACAAACCTTTTAATCATAAAGGGCAATGATCATATACTTATAGACTGTGGAACTAAATGCTCCCAGGCTCTTTATAAACTGGGAAAATCTATTACTGATATTGAAAATTTCCTTATAACCCATTCTCATGCAGATCATATTGGCGGTCTAGAAGAGGTTGCTCTCATGGGTCGTTATATGACTCAAAAAAAACCATCTATTATCATAAGTGAAACCTATCAGCATATCCTCTGGGACATGTCTCTCAGAGGCGGCTGTGCATTCAATGAAGAAGAAGCTGGAGATATGCTTTCTTTTATAGATTTTTGGGATATTATAAGACCTCAATGGCTTCATGACAACCCCAGAGAAACATATCAAGCCACATGCGGTTCATTAAACATTAAACTAATGAGAACAAAACATATACCTGATTCATCAAATGATTGGCAGAGCTCATTCTGGAGCTGTGGAATAATAGTTGATGATAAAATTCTTTTTACCAGTGACACCCGTTTTGACAGAGATCTTATATTAGACTATGACAAAATGCATAACTTTGAAGCAATTTTTCATGACTGTCAGTTTTTTACCGGTGGAGTTCATGCATCCCTTGATGAGCTCAATGAGCTCCCCCCTGAGATTAAAAAGAAAACATATCTGACCCACTATGGAGATAATTGGGAAGACAATCTTGACAAGGTTAAAGAATACGGCTTTGCTGATCTTGCAAAGCAGCACATCTACTACGTCTTTGATTGACAGAGATGGCTCTTGTAATAATCAATCCTGAAACGCCTGAGGATATTCAAAAAGCTCTTAGTGATTTAGGTCATATTCCAGTAAAAATACCCTTGTGTCATGATGTTGCATCACCCCTCAAGGGTCATCCTGATCTGCAGATTTGTTTTATACAAAACTATGCTATACATAACCCTTTGCTGCCTGAAGATTTTCTTGCAGTCTTAAAACCCCATGTATCTCTTATTAAGGGCAAAAGTCTTTTACAAGAGACGTATCCGGATGATATTCCATATAATGTTATCATCACAAAATATGGAGCTCTGCATCTACAAAGCAAAACAGATTCTTCGATTAAAGATATACTTAAAGTATTATCCATCCCCCTTTTCAACATTAAACAGGGCTATGGCAAATGTTCAACAGCCATTGTAAATGAAAACTCAATAATTACCTCAGATGCAGGAATCCACCAAAAAGCTTTATCCATATCACTTCATTCTCTCCTCATTGAACAGGGTCACATAGTCCTGCCTGGCTACAAGTATGGATTTATCGGTGGAGCTACTGGATGTGACTCAGAAACTTTTTATGCAAGCGGCACATTAGAAGATCACCCTGACTACAAAAAAATTTTAGCTTTCCTTGCTCAGTGTAATATGAAATATATTGAATTGAGTAAAAATAGGGCAATAGATCTTGGATCCTTTTTTTTCATAAAAGAATCACTTTTATAAATATATTTTTTCATTGTTTTTATTAAAATATATTGTATAATGTGTATGTGAAAATTAAGAAGATACATGAAAACCTATATGATAATACTCCAATAGCTATTTTTTCTTGGGTTTATGAGAATGATGATTTCACTCTAGATGATTACAATAAAAAGGCTTTTGAGTTAACTGATGGCAATATAAAACAGTTTATAGGCAAACAAGCGTCATCAATCTACCACGATCAGCCTGAGATTTTAAACCCTTTTTTTGAAGCATATAAAACAAACATTACTATCAAAAAAAGTTCAATTCATAAGAGAGTATATGATGGTCAACTGAGCCAAATCTTTTTTCATTATGTTCCAGTCAAAGATAAGGGTATTATATTGTACGCTGAAAACATAGATGAAAAAACTGAACTTTTGGTTACGCATGAAAATACACTTCACAACCTACAAGAGAGAATAAAAGAACTAAATTGCCTCTATAATCTTACGAAAATCATTCAAAATTCAGATTTTTCAATAGAGACCATACTAGAAAAATCCGTAAGTATAATTCCCCAATCGTTTCAGTTTCCAGAGATTGCTACATCTGAGATTATTTACGATAATATAACTTATAAAACAGAAGAATTTAAAAAAACAAAATGGCAGATAAAATCAGATATAATAATCAATGACATTGTAATCGGCTTCGTAATTGTATATTACACAGAAAAGAGACAGGAATTTGATGAAGGTCCTTTTTTAAAACAAGAACGAGATCTCATCAATACAATTGCAAATCTATTAAGTAGTGAAATAGAAAAACGTATAATTAGTGAAAGAAATATAAAAGAGACGATTGAATACGATAAAAAATTAGAGGAAAATCATAGGTTAATGATGCAAATCTTTAACTTCTCAACAGAAGGCTTGAGAATTATCTCAAAGGACTTCAAGATATTATATGCTAATGATGTATATTCATCAATGATACATACTCCCATATCACAGATAATTAACAAAAATTGTAGAGACTTTCTTTGTTCAAAAAAATGTGACACAGATGCCTGTACGATGAGACAAGTTCTTAAGGGTAATAATATACACAACCAAGAAACATCTATGTACATTGATAATAAGCTAAAGTATTTTTTATATAATGCAAATAAATTCATTTCATCTGATAATAAAACATCTGGTATTATTGAAAGTTTTGTGGATATAACTTCAATGAAAGAAAATGAAAAAGCTTTAAAATTAAGTGAAGAACGTTTTCGTGCAATTTTTGAAAATAGTGATGTTGGCATTGTATTGGCTGACACTAGTGGTCATTTCATTAAAAGCAACAATGCATTTTCTAAAATAACAGGCTATTCACAAAAAGAACTCATGGACATAACATTTCAAGAAATTAGTATCAATGATGATCTCATTCAAGAAGAGAAACTCATATCACAACTTCTTAAAAAAGAAATTTCATACTATACAATAGAAAAAAGATATCGAAGAAAAGATAATTCCATCATATGGGCAAAACTTACTGTTTCAGGCATCTATAAGAAAGACGATGAGATTGATTACTTAGTTGGTATTGTAGATGAGATAACTAACCAAAAAATCATGGAAGAAAATTTAATTGAATCTAAAATAATTGCTGAAAAGGCAAACCGGGCTAAAAGTGATTTTCTTGCAAATATGAGTCATGAATTAAGGACCCCCCTCAATGCTATTCTAGGTTTCAGTCAAATTTTACAGATGCAAAATGAAAATTTTGATTTAAAACATAATGAATACATTTCCTATATTAGAGATAGCGGTGACCACCTATTGTCTATGGTAAATGACATTCTAGATCTTTCTAAAATTGAATCAGGTAAAACAGAGATAATACCTGAGCTTTTCAATATTGAAGCCCTTTTAAACAGAATTACCACAACTGTTGAAGGACTCGCAAAGGATAAATCATTAGAGATTGACATCGACATTAAAAAAGGTCTTAGCTGGTTTTACGGAGATGAGGTTCGAATAAAGCAGATACTATACAATCTCTTATCCAATGCTGTTAAATTTTCTGAAAATGAAAATACCATTGGTATTATTGCAAAAGAGGAACATGATTCTATTATTATAAAAACCTGGGATCATGGCAGAGGTATAAGCCCAGAGAATCTTGAACGAATATTTCAACCCTTTGAGCAGGCAGGATCAAATAAAAATAATGGTACAGGACTGGGTCTTGCAATCTCAAAAAAACTTATTGAATTACATGGTGGAACAATCTCAGTATCAAGTATTCTCAATGAGGGAAGCACCTTTACAATCACTCTACCTAACAAAAAAAAGAAGTGACAAAAAACAGCATCAAGGAATTCATAAAAACAATCTTTAATATATGAAGTTTTAAAATTGGAGTAACGGGAAAAATGACCATTGTTTTTATATTTATTATCTCATTTCATATTGTAATTCTTGGTATATCTATATATAATTTTCTCTTTACACCTTCATTTCTTGAAAAAGAAATCCCCCAGATGGAACCCATGGTATCAGTACTAATTGAAGCAGGAAACAATGAAGATCACATAGAAAACATCCTCAATGATATTTCCATTCAAGGATGGAACAAACATGAAACTGTAGTTATCATTGATAACTCCAATGATAATACCGAAGAACTTATAAGAAAACACATGTCCCATGATAACCGAATAACTTTAATTAAGAGCAAAGAAACCCCTGAAAACTGGACAAGAAAAAACTGGAACTGCCATCAACTTTCTCAAAAAGCAAATGGAGAATATTATATATTTATAGATCCTCTCTGTCGAATTACACCCTGGCTTATAAGCTCTATAATCGCTAAAATGGAAAAACATAATCTCGATCTTTTGAGCTCATTTCCAAGACAAATAATGAAGTCTATTGGAGAACATCTTAGTACTCCACTTATGAATTGGCTGATTCTCTCATTTATTCCTATTCACAAAATTTTTTCATTTAGTCATAAATCAGCAGCAATAGCCAGTTGCGACCTAATTGCCTTTAATAGTTCATCCTATAAAACAATTGGCGGTCATAAAGACGTGGCTCACATGTCAGTTGAATATATGAAGCTGGCTCAATTGTATAAAGAGAAAAAGAGTTCCATCATGACAATTCTTGGAGGCAATGGCATTTCATGTAGAAAATATAAATCATTTATAGAAGGCTTTAAGGAATCTACAAAACAAATATATCCTGTATATAATAAATCTAAGATATTATTTTTTATGCTAATTCTACTCGGTGAACTATTATTTTTATTTTCACTACTACTTCCCTTTTTCTATAAACCATGGATTGCCATAATACTGATTATTTGTCTTCAACGTTATATTGTATCACTTACCGTTAAGGAGAATAAAATTATAAATATTATTCTACATCCCTTCCAAATAATAACAATGGGTTTCATTGCATTCACTTCTATGAATAAACATTCAAAGGAATAAGCTCAGAAGGACGTCATGCTCATTTCTTAATATTGATCTAAATGACACTAAACTCCATAGCAGAGATAACAATTCCATATCTTTTTATCTTTCCAATTCTATTACTATTCTAATTATTACTATGAGGTCTCAATACAAAGAAAAAGAATGCTGAGATAGTAACTATAACAGACAAGATAAACAATGTCATCTGAAGACTTATTACATCCAGGGAATATCCCAGAATAGGACCAAGGGCTGAATAGATTAGCCTCTTTCCCAGATTATTTATTGAAAGAACTGTTGCTGCTCTTTCAGCTGGAATTATTTTCAATACACGGTCATTAAAAATAACTGGTGATAATCCCAGGAAAATTTGATGAAAGATAAGAGCTCCTATGCCGTATATACTATTGACGAAAGGAAGGATTAAAGGCGATGAAATGACGAGGATGACCAGCACTCCCAAGGTTCTCATCCCCCCTAATTTTTTATCAATATAATCTGCACCCCTTGATGCCATTACTGAGATGAGACCAAGAGCCATATAGGCCCAACCGAAATAGATTACCGGCAGCTTCACCGAAACCATGTAGGGCTGATATATCCAATGAAGAAGATGAGCCAGGGCACCTATGGTTGAAACAAAAAGAAAAAGCCACAGAAGCATGGTGTTTTTTTGGAAGAGTTGAATACTTGATTTAATTACTTCAACATAACTGACATGAGATTGTGAGGTATCTTCTATAATTTCAGGCTCATTGAAAAAGAGTGATATTACTAAAGTGATTCCAGCCATTAATGCTGAGGCTATCATTGTTAAGCGCAATGATGAGGAGGCTATGTATCCTCCGAGGAAACTTCCAAGCAAAATTCCTGTGAGCTGCAGAGCTCCAGCCTTTCCTTCAATCTTTTTATAAAGATACTCCTTATTTAGAGATTTAAGACTTGAGTGAAGAATTGCACTGTCAGAACCAGACATAAGGGCAAAGCCTATGGCAATAACAATTTCAGCAATGAGAAACTGCCAAAAAACAGCTGACATGCTATAGGCGGTAAAACCGACAAAGGCACAGAGACTACCAACAATAAGACTCAAGCGTTTACCGAAATAATCACCAACTGCTCCGGTGGGTATTTCTAATATTACAATGGCAATGGAAAAAACAGACTGCAGCACCATGATCTGGGTCATTGTCAGTCCATTTTCCTGAAAGAATAGAACAAGAACAGGTGCAAAGAAAAAGAACATAGAGAAAAACTTGAAGACAAAATATATTGAGATATTCCTTTTCATGAAGAATATAAAAGAATACTATTACAATATATTCAACAACTATTATTTACATCATAGAAATTTAATAATTATTTATTTTTCATTTTTCCAGATCTTTTCAAGAAAACGATCTCTTCCTGAGCCAGCTCTATACATCTTATAATGAATTCCATTGTTTTTATAATATTTCTGATGATATGATTCTGCCTTATAAAAGACATCTGCCTTTTTTATTTCAGTAACAAGAATATGTCGAAAGCGCTTTGACTCTCTGAGTTTTTCTAATGATTTCTCAGCTACAACTCTTTGGTCATCATTGAAATAAAAAACTGCAGTCTTATATTGAGATCCCCTGTCGGCAAACTGTCCATTTTCATCTGTTGGATCAATCTGCTGCCAAAACACAGTGAGGAGCTCATTAAGTGAAACTATATCAGAATCAAAGGTAACCTCAACTGCTTCATAGTGACCAGTGTCTCCTCGACATATATCTTCATAGGAGGGATCTTTCATTGAACCTCCGGTGTATCCTGAAATAACTGATTGTACACCATCTAAAGAATCAAAGGGGTATTCCATGCACCAGAAGCATCCCCCTGCAAATATTACTTTTTCTATTGTCATTATATTACCTGCATTCATTATATTAATGAGATATTTAAAATAATTTCTTATTGTATCTCAATGAATTAATATACACAAAAGTCATGATTATATCAAATAACAATTAAAAAGTATTACATTAAAAACTAAAATACACTTGATATTTTTCAAGAATATATGAAGCTTAGTCTTAGGAGAAATCAATACATGAATGATGAATATAAAAATGCACAACTCTATGATATAATACTTTTTCCATTCTTAAGACCTATCAGAAAAACTATTATATCTATTGCGAAGGAATTCCAATATAAAACTATTTTAGATCTCTGTTGCGGTACGGGGAACCAGCTGATACAATTACAAAAGCAGGGCTTTCATGGTACTGGTGTTGATCTTTCTGATGACATGCTCAAGGTTGCCCATGAAAAATCAAAAAACATAAGCTTTATCAAGGGAAATGCAGAAGACTTATCTTTCAAAGATAATTCCTTTGATATGGTTATGACAACCCTTGCCCTTCACGAAAAATCCAGGGACTCTGCCTTAAAAATATTAGACCAGATGAGGAGAGTTATTAAAAAAGATGGTCATCTAATTATAGTTGATTTCAATCTTGAGAGAACTGTGCCACAGTTATCACGTAAACTGGTTACAAAGATTGAATCTATGACTGATGATGAACACTATGGACATTATAAAAATTATTGTACTTCAGGAGGATTGGATTCTCTCATTGATTTAAAATCTCTTATTGAGGTTAGAAAAATAGAGGTTCTCTTTAAAGCAGTAACTATAAGAATCTTGACTAAGAAATAATTCTATAAAAGTTTTTCAATTTTGGTAATGAGATCTTCGATATTTATGGGTTTTGAAACATAGTCATCAAAACCTTCAGTAATATATTTATCTTCATCACCACTTAATGCATAGGCAGTAAGGGCTATTACGGGAACAGAACTTTTCGCTTCTTTTCTGATCCTTTTTAAGACCTCAGTACCGTCAATATCTGGAAGTTGAATATCCATTAAAATAATGTCTGGTTTTTTTTTATAAAAGATAGCAAGAGCCTCTTCACCATTGATAGCATCGTATAAAATATAATCATACATGGAAAGGGCTTCCTTCATAAGGAGCATATTTATTTCATTATCTTCAACTATTAATATAGAGGGTTTATTATTTAATTTTGACATTGGAATTTCATGTTCATTATGATTATTGTGCATTTAATATACCATGTACTATATATTTGATCATTAATTTTATGGCAATTACTTTATTATGAAATATATGTAATCATCAAATCTAAAAATTCTTGTTCTTCAATTTCATTACCAGGTGCCCAAGAGGCGATTTCATCACCATGCAAAGTCTTTGACTGCCCCTCCTTTACTTCAAAGTAGAGACAATTTTCACTTAAAGCTAGAACCGAGTGCCAAATCCCACCTGGTATATCTGCTGCAATATAGTTATTACCAGATTGTAATTTTATGGCCTCTGTGATATGACCGTTATCTGAAAAGGTAAAAACACCGAGGGATCCCTCTATGACAACGAAGGTTTGGGGGGATGGGGGATGTAGATGGCGATGAGGTTTTAAACAAATTCCATAATTAAGGCTGTTGAAAAATCTTTGAGATTTATCGCCATCATCATGAAGTATGAGCTTACCTTTTATTTTACTATTATTAGGATTAAGCTTATTTAGATCGCCAAGAGAAACCTTCTTCATGATCAATATTACCTTTCATAGAGTCTTCCATCTGACCCAACTTTAAGTAAGAAGATATCTGTCTTACCCCTGTTAAAATTGCCCTTTAAACCCCCAGTGGTTGTTCCTGAGATAACAATGGTTCCATTGCCAGAGAGAACAACCTTTTTAACAATGTCATTCTTTGAAGAACCAATCAGTCTGGTCCATTTTTTATTGCCATTAATATCAAACTTCATAATGAAGCAATCGTATCCCCCCTTATTTTCATATCCATGAAGAGATCCCTGGGTATGGCCAACGAGGTAAAAACCATTATTTTGATCTTCAACTATTGCAACAGGTATATCTTTATCTCCAGAACTGTAAGCTCTATACCACAGAAGCTTACCCCACCAGTTTCTCTTTTCAATAAAATATCCCTTGTTGTTGCTGAGTTTTCCAGCACCATAGTAAAATCGTACTTTTTTCTCTCCTGTATTATAGAAAACAGTAGTACCCTTTGTCTTAAAAATCCGTCTTCCCCCTGCTCGAGTGCCATATTTATTATAAAAGAAGATATAGGGTGTATTCATGGTGATTGCAACAGAATCTAAAGTTTTAACTATTGTGCTCCATGAACCATAGGCCCATTTATGAAAAGCATATTTACCTTTATTGTTGATTTTAACCATTGAATTATATTTCGCAGAACCAAAGTTAGCTGCCACATATACATTTTTTTGTTTATCAAGAATAATATTTATCACTCTGGTTTTATTACAGCCCTTATAATAGCCATAGGTTTCCTGCCAGAGAAACCTGCCATTGTTGTTATATTTAATAACAGATAAAACATAATTTTTACCTTTTTCACATGTTTTATCAATTCTACCCCTAACCTTGCCTAGAGTTCTTCCTGCAACGTAGATAGCACCATCAGCATCCATTGCCAGAGCAACTCCATTGGATATTTTCTTTTGAAATTTCACCGCACCATAAGAATCGACCTTAACAAGTGATCGTGCTCCATTAAGATCTGCAAGACAATATAAATTATTATTAAAGTATGCTATATCATATATCTTATCAGCTGATGAATCTCCAAGCTGAAGGGTTGCAAAACCGCTGGTTGTACCCAGGTCTTTGCCATAATTTCTTAAAAGATATTTTATGCTATAATTACTCTGATTATCAGCATAATCGGTCGCTTTCTTGCTATAGGAATCTCTATGATTTATATCTGCTGAAAAATCCAGAAGAATTGACGCCACCTGAAATGCAGCAGTTGAATCCTTATCAAGGCCGCTTTTCACTGCCTCCATGAGTGCTGTTGTTCCATTTTTATCCTTTCCATCAATGGCTGCCTTACTCTGTAGTATAGTATAGAGCATAAATCTCAAACTATCATTTTTCAAACTATCATAGACTGCAGAGAGAACCACCTTCTTTAAGGCATTCTTACCATTGCCGTCAGTCATCAAGGGATCAGCTCCCTTTGATAAAAGGTATGAAACCAGATAATAGTTCTTTCTATTTATAGCATACATCAGTGGTGTGTTGCCGTATTTATTCTTGAAGTTAATATTAGCTCCCCCCTTTAAGAGTTCATGTATGATTCTATAGGTTGACTTGGTTGTCTGATAGGATTCAGCCTTACAAGACTCCATTATGAGGGAATTACCATATTTATTTACACGATTAAGATTAGCCTTCTTTTCAATGAGAGCCCTTAATATCTCAATATTTTGTTTTCTCACAGCCAGATGAGCCGGTGTAATGCCATCGGTTCCAGATACATTGACACCCGCCCCATTAGCTAAGAGCAATTTGGTTATGGATGTATAGTTATTTTGAATGGCATACATTATAGGGGTATAATTCTTTGGTCCCCTATCATTGACAGGAATCTTTTTGTTTATAAGAAGCTTAACCATGGCATACTTACCGCTTTGAACAGCCAGATGCATGGTACTGTTACCGTCAGAATCTTTTTTCTTTATATCAGCCTTATGTTCAATAATAAGGCCAGTATAGTAGGTATAGCCCTTTTCCACATGGGCATGTAAGAGACTCTTGCCACCGGCTACCGTAATATTGACATTGGCACCCTTTTTGATGAGAGTCATAAAGAGCTTAGATCTATATTCAGTGAAGTATTGCATGAGCTTATCATTGGAGATTCGGAGTAGACTGCGGCCCTTTGGGTCTTTACTATTAATGCTTGCACCTGCATTAACAAGTTGAGTTACCATATGAGCATAGGTCTTTTCAACAGCTATAACAATAGGTAGTATACCTTTGGGATCAGGTATATTGACATTGGCCTTTGCCTTTAAGAGATGATATATAATATGATAGCGGTTTTTTTCAACAACAAGGACCAGAGGTGTTTTTCCATCGGGTGATTTAATCTCAGTATTGGCACCATTTTGAAGAAAATGTTTAGCAAAGGAATATCTGTTGGCAATAATGGAATCAACCAGAAGAGTTTTACCATCTGGCATCTTCTTGTCCAGGTTAGCTTTTTTCCCAAGGAGGGCTGAGGTTATGGCCCAGCTGCGATTTATATATGCACGGTGTATAGGATAAAGCCCCTCATCATCAGCAATATTTGGATTTGCTCCATCCTTTAGAAGGGCTTTAACATTGCTGGTTCTTCGTGATTCAATTGCATAGTGAAGAGGTGTTTTTCCTTTTTTGTCTCTGGTATCAAGTTGAGCACCCAGTTTCACAGCCAGAGGTATGTACCAGTAATAGTAGCCCTTGGCCAGATAGTGAAGAACATTCTTTCCATCCTCATCAATTTTTTTTGCATCTGGCTCCTTTGTAAGAAGTACCTTTGTAATATACTTTAAGTTTTTTTCTGCAGCAATTATAAGAGCTGTTTTGCCGTTAGAACCAATGGCATTAATATCAATCTTTTCCTTTAAAATATAACCAAGATATCTATAATCATTATATAAGACACAGAGATGAAGGATGGTATAATCCTTATCACCCCGTGCGCTAAGGGAAACCCCTGCCTTCATGAGATAATACATATCTCTGCTGTTCTTCAATTCATAGGCTATAATAATTGGTTTTCTTCCAAGTCTGTCTGCCACCTCAAGGGTAATCTTTTTATCGACAAGAAACTTCATGGTATAATAGCTCTTGCTTCTGATACTGACAATCAATGGTGTATCACCACTATTATTCTTTTGAGTAAAATCAACATTCTTATTGAAGATGGTTTTTATAATATAGCCACTATAGGATTTAGCCCCATAATGAGCTATGGTATTACCCTCATTATCCTTTAAAGTCAGATCAGGATTCTTATCCATAATTGCCTTAAAGACCTTCCAGTTATAGGTCTTTGCAGCCTTCATTACTGGACTTCTGCCCTCTTCATCTGTACCATTAATATCTGCCCCGGCCTTTAGTGCTTTACTGATGAGCCATACTGACTTTTTTTCAATAGCCTTATGAAGATCATCAGTTGATCCTCCAAACAAAAAGGCAGGCATCATTATTATACATATCAGTATTGAAATTTTCATAAAGAATCCTTTCATATTTTATCGTGTATTGAGTGGAATATAGTTCTTAGGATTAAGAGGACTTCCTACAAACATGGGCCCTGTTCGCACCTCAAAATGAAGATGAGCTCCAGTAGAATACCCAGTGGAACCAACGAGACCAATAATATCACCGGTCTTTACGTTTTGTCCTAAACGAACCTTAAAGACGTAGAGATGGGCATAAAATGTATAAAGACCATTGGGATGTTTGATTCCCATGATTCGTCCATAGCCATAGCGGCCATTGTCCTTCAAATAGGTGACCCTGCCTGAACCTGCAGCAAAGACAGGATTACCCTGACCTGTTGCAAGATCAATGCCTGAGTGAAGCTTTCTTCTTCTGGTAACAGGATGAATTCTCATGCCATAGGGACTGCTCACGTAGCCCGTATTATTGCGAATAGGATATCGAAAGGGTCTATCAATCATATCATGAGATATATAATACTTAGGATTACTGCTTAAAAAAGCACCAAAGACCCATCCTTTGGTATTCTGCACCTGAATCTTGACCCAAATAGAGGTCACACCAACAATATTCAATTTTCTCGTATCTCTTTTGAGGATGGAAACCCTTGTTCCATGACCGTAGGTGGCAATAATGGTGCCATACTTACTTGGTTCATCCCTCAGATGTAAAACCTTTGATCGAATATACTTTGTGCTACCATTATAGATATGCTTTGGATCTTCACCAGTGGTTTTACTGGTATTGACAGGATTGTATATTTTATCACTGAGATATCCACCGTAGACCCATCCCCTATAGGTATATTGAGAATAGCTATCATCATATTGCACGTAGGCCCACCGAGAAAACTTACCGTCTATATAGTCCTGATTATCACTATATTTTACAATCTTAACCTTTGCATTTCGAGACAATGAATAAATGGAATAGGCCCCCTGTTTAGGCTCTTCCCGCATATAGAGCGAACTGGCAGTGACATAGGCCCTTTTAGGTCTGTCTAAGATTATATCTCTTGAAGAAAACATAATCTTTGGCTTCTTTTTTTGCAATAGAGAGAATTTCATAAAACCCTCTCGACCATCCTTTAATTTCACCTTTACAATTGTCAATTTCCCCTTATGAGAGCCACCATGATCATCTATCTCATAGAGGAGCTCAACCTTTTTACCAGGCCTCAGGGTTGCTATTATATTTTTTTCCTTATCCTCCGGTGTTCCCCAGAGTTTTACCTTTTTCTTAGTATAAAAGTATTCTTTTTCATCTTTTTTTACCAAAAGGCTTCGTGAAGAAACTCCAGTTTTACCCTTACCTTTCTTTTTGGCTATCTTTTTCGGGGTTACCTTTTCCCCCCTCATTCTCTTTCTCAGATTTTCATCTGTTTTTTGATTTTCAATAACCTCAAATCTCTTTATCACCTTTGCCTTTTCAATAAAAGGCTCCTCAGGTTTATCAACCTTGGGATCTTTTTCTTCTGCAAAAGCAAGGGAAATAGACAAAATCAACAATAAGAATAATATTTGTTTCATAGAGACCTCTTCTATATGACAATAGATTAACATAAAAAATTCTCTTGTCAAGAAAATGTTTTAACATTTAGAGGGCAATATAGGAAGAAATGTTCCCTTTTAGATACTGGTGGGTTTGAAACCAACCAGTATCTAAAAGGAAAATAAGAGGTTGACCTTTTAGAAATTTTTGATAATGGTAGATTATGAAGGCATTTATTGAAGGGACAATAGATTATATAATAGATCACTATAAAGCTATACTTATTGTTCTTTTACTTATCACGGTGCCAATGCTTTACTATTATACTCAGCAAAGCTATATAAATGGTATTGATGTTTATTTTGAGAAAAGTGATCCTGATTATTCTGCCTATAAAAAATTCAAAAAGACCTTTGGCAATGAAGAACAGGTGGTTATAGCCTTTAAAGCAAAGGATGTCTTTAAGCCAGAAATCATTAAAATTATCAAAAATATTAGTAACCAGCTCAACAATGATGTTGATGGTATTCAAAGGGTTTTCAGTCTTACTCTAGCCAAAGAGGCAATAGGCACAAAAGAGACCGTTGAATTTCGAAGATACTTTCCTGAAAATAAAAAAATAACCCAGGAATTGTGCACCTCTGTTAAAAAGCGAATTCTATTAGATAAAACCGTCGTCAATCAACTCATATCACAAAGGGGAACAACCACTGCAATCTCAGCTGAACTTGATGACCTCAAGAATATAGATAAAAAAACAAAGGTGATCAATACAATTAAGGCAATAGCTCTCAAGGCTGCAGGTAAGACTGTTCAAGTTAGATTTTCCGGAGCCCCCTTTGTTGAGGTTGAGATGAACAGACTGGCTAAAAGGGATAACATGAGATTTACCCCCTTCATAATGCTCATAATTTTCTTCATTGTAATGCTCAATTTAAAGAAGGTTTCACTTGCAATTCTCTGTATGATCAATCTCATTGTTATTCTCATCTGGGGAATTGGTTTCTTTGTCTTTGCCGGTAATTCCATGAATCTGGTTACCTCAATAATCCCTCCTGTGCTCCTGGCAATAGCAGTTGCAGATTCAATTCATATTCTCTCTCATTATAAATTTATCTATGATACAAATGGCAATGACCATATAGCTGCAATTAAAAGGGCTGCAAAGGATGTATGGCTTCCCTGTCTCTTTACCAGTTTAACAACAGGTGCTGGATTCTTTTCCTTTGTTACAAGCACCATAAAATCTGCAAAGGTTGTGGGAATATTTACCTTCATTGGTGTTATGTTTGCCTTCATTGTTACCCTTACCCTCTTGCCTACCTCTCTGGTATTTTTAAAGAAAATCATACATAAAAGCAAAGATAACTCAACTGACGATCATCATAAAGAAGAAAAGGCGAAGAAGGATATTCTTTTCAATGCTCTGCATCGCCTTGGGACCATGACAACAAGGAATTACAGGGTAGTTGGCATTCTCTTTGTTTTATTATTTCTTTTTGCTGTTGCGGGAATGACTAAAATAACATTTCAAACCAATGTAACTGAGTATCTTCCTGAAAACCTGCAGATAAGAAAGGACATTGATTTCATCGGCAAAAATCTTGGTGGAACAATCCCTTTTGTCATTTTGATAAAGGCAAAGTCTGAAAAATATGATTTTAAAAATCCTCAAAGCCTGAAACTCATTGATGAGGCACAAAAACATCTCATGAAGAAGATGCCCCACTTTACCTATGCATTTTCAATCTCTGATTACTTTAAACAAATCAATAAGGCTTTTAATGAGGGCAAGAAAAAATCCTATGAAATTCCAAAGAGCAGAGTTGATATTATTGATTATTATGAAATAGGCAATTCAGAAGTATTAGATAGAATTATTTCTTATGACAAAACCACTGCTCGAATATCAATACAATCTCACTGGGGATCAAATGAACGTGGTGTAAAAAATAGTGTCTATATTGATGCCTATCTAAAGAAACATTTTGGAACGAATTATGAGTGCACAAGAACCGGTCTAGCACCTCTTTATTTAACCATGCAGAACAATATGAGAGAGAGCCAGATGAAGAGTTTTGCTTTAGCTTTTTTAATCATCTTCTTTATGATGTACCTCATTTGTAGAAATTTAAAACTTACCATTATAAGCATGGTTCCAAATCTATTTCCTGTGGTTTTAATTTTGGGTATTATGGGATGGTTTGGCTTGCCCATTGATGTATCCACTGTAATGATTGCAAGTATAGTTATCGGTATTGCTGTTGATGACACTGTTCACTTTACGGTATGGTTCAAGAGAAACAGCCTCTCTGGATTAGACAGAGCTTCTGCATTGATGCGAAGTTATTATAATGTGGGTAAACCAATCGTTATTACATCTATTGTCTTATTTCTGGGATTCTTTCTTCTTATTTTGGGAGCAATAAAGCCAACGAAATCCTTTGGAGTATTAACAGCTTTGGCAATGTTATTTGCCCTCATCAGTGATCTCATATTTTACCCCGCACTGATATTGATATTCAAGCCTGACATGAAGAAAGGATTAAAAAAAGGAAAGGATTTATAGACCTATGAACTATTTATCTTCTTTGATATTTTGAATAAAAAACAATAGAGCCCTAAAATTATTAAGTGCTTTGAAATTTTTCATTTCAATCTTAATATCAAATCTATATAGAGAGCCAACCTTCAGAGTTCTTTGACTATGTATAGGACCCTTAAGTGAATAATATTCTTTCTTTTGGTCTTTAATTACAAAGTTGATAAGACTATCAATTATTGTATTTTCATGTGTATTGAACCTGATTTCTACAAAACGTGGCTCATCTTCTGGAACATAAAATTCTATTGTTTCATTATCATAGGCAATATCTTTTTCATCAAGTGCATTAATAATGAGGTTCATTTGTTTATCTCTAAACAAAGAAATGAGCTTTTCTCCATCAATAAATTTTTGTTTATCAGTTTTATCAAAGGAGAGAAGTTTAAACATCTTCGCAATAAGATCATCAACATCAATTGACAGAGGATCTATAAATCTTTTTTCTGCTTTTACCTTTACAAAGACCCTATCAAGGGGTATAGCTAAACGCTTATATCCCAGAGCTATAAAGATTTCACTATCTAAAACAAAGAAATAATCCACATCCTGATTGATAAGGGGATCCATCTTTTTTTTATGATAGATTATAACCTTTTCTCTGAGAATACTTTCAATAATTTCATTGTGGCTTACATTGATATTAATCTTTGCAAATTCATTTGATACAATATCAGCTAAGTAATTAATTTTAAAAACATAATGAGAAATATTCGTTAACTCAGGAAAACTCTCATGAGAATTAAAGAGTAACTCTGTATATTTCTTATCATTTTCATAGAGGGTGTAATCTCCAGAAAGAAGTCTCTCAACGAAATCCTCATATAGTTCTTTTATTTTATTTTCATTATTCATAGAATTATCTTTCAACACAATATATTCATCTATTATAAACTCTTAATACTCTTGGCAATATTTTTTTCTGTTTCAGAGTTTTGCTCAAGACTGGTAATAGAGACCAAGGTCTCCTTTAAACATTTAGCATCCCCAATCCCATCATATATAACTGCCAGTTGTTTATATGCAATAATCTTAGTCTCAGACTTTTGCGATGCTGAAGAGATTGAAAAATAGTGAAGTGCTTTTTGACTATTGCCAGAGTTTTTACAGAGAGTTCCAATCTTCAAGGCCATCTTCTCTCTCTGGTCAGTATCTGTTGAAGCAATATAATCAAATCCCTTTTCATAATTTTCTATAGCTTCGGAGAGATTCCTTTTTTTTAAATAAATATCACCTAAGATATAATAACTCTGTGATATTTCAATGGCTGCCTGTTCTTCTTCATGTATTATTGCTTTTTCTATAGCCTCAATTGCCTTAGAAAGTTTATTTACTTTTTTATAATTCAAGGCTATTTTCTTATAGATATAGGGCATTTGATGATGGAAATTTATTTTTTTTAGTTCATCTAAGCAGTTTCTATATTGTGCATTAGCAGCCTCTAGATCTTCAATTTTTTCATACACAGAGGCTAATTTAATAAGGCTATAGATTTTACCCACAACCACATTATTTTTTTTGAAAAATGATATTGATCTGTTTAATTCATTTTTGGCTTCTTCTATACTATTTTTATCCATATAGTATTGTGCTAATTTTATGCCTGTATAGGAAGCAGTTTTATCATCATTCATATCAAAGGACAACTGCTGTGATTTTTGTAAATATTTTATTGCATTGTCATCATCATTAAGAGCACTGTAATACTTTGCACCACTTGTATATAATTCTGCTGACATTGTACTTACGGGAAACTTCTCACTCATTTCTATCGCACCATTCACTATCTCAAGTGCTCTGTTATTTTTATTCATCATAAAATGACTCTGTGCAATATTTAAAGATCCCTTCATGAATATAGAGGCATCGAGAAACTTTGCCTCATTGAGAGCTTTATCAAAGTTTTGCAATGCAAGATCTACATTGTTTTGTTTTTGATATATCAAAGCACAATTGTAATAGGCAGTATAGAGACCATAGCCATCCTTATCTATAAGAAAATATTTAATGGCATTATCTATTAAATCTATAGCCACATTGTATTCTTCTTTTAGTAAATACATTACTCCACGATTTAAAAATATATTAGATAATTCTTTTGTATCTCTAATCTGTTGAGCTATTTCAAGACCCTGCAAGAAATATTCATCTGCTATTTCCCAACTACGAAGTAGTGAATAGGAATTCCCCAGGTTATTGAAACAGATTATTTCTCCCTTTTGATTTCCAATCTTTTCTTCAATCTTTTGGCTCTTTCGAAAATGTTCGATTGCCTCTTTATATTTTCCAAGAGAATTATAGAGTGTCCCTATATTATTGAGTATTGATGCTTTTCCAAATTCATGATCAATCTCATGAAAGTACTCCATAGCCTTATTATATGATTCAAGAGCTCTATCAAAGTCTGATAATTCTTTAGCTAGATTACCTTTATTAGTAAAGACCTCTGCAATGCCAGAAACATTATTTTCTTTTTCATAATACATAATGGCTTTATCATAGTAGTCATAGGCATTTTGACTTTCACCTAAGAGCTTTTCAATGGTTCCAATATTGACGTAGCATTTTCCTAACTGATTATAATTCTTCTTTTTATCATAGAGTGCCGCTGCCTTATGCAAGGTAGTCAGAGCTTTTTGAAAACTACCCCTTTGCATATAAATCTCACCAAGATTTAGATCAGCATAGGCAATTTCATTTTCAAGTTTAGACTCTACCGCTACTTTTCTTGAGGCAGAAAAAGACTCCTGAGATTTTGAGTATTCACCCTCTGACAATAAGACCTTGCCCTTTTTACCAAGAATATTAGCTAAGACCTTTGGCTTCTTCTTTTTCTTTTTTTCCATTAACGAAAGAGCCATATCAAAGAATTCAACGGCATTGGGAAAGTTATTTAACTGAACAGCCTTATCGCCGGATTTTTCAAAATAATAGAGTGCCTTATCATTGGCATCTGACATCTTATAATGGTATGCAAGAATTTCATAGTAGGGAGTAAGATCACCTTCATTTTCAATGATTTCAGCTATTTTTGCATGTAGTTTCTTTCTCTTAGTTACAGAGAGCAAGTTATATGTAACCTCTTGGACCATCATATTACGAAAGACGTATTCATCTTCATTATCCTTCACAATATAATCTTCTTTAATAATGTCTTCAATTGCACTATCGATATCAATTTTCTCATCAATTAGTTTTTGTAGAAGATCCTGTTTAAAACTTACTCCAAAAACAGAGGCTTTTTTGATGAGATCTTTATTTTTTTCATCTAGTTCATCTAAGCGTGAAAGAATACTCTTGTATATTGAATTTGGCAGTCTTGAATTAATTCCCCTATCTCTAATGGAATTAAGTAATTCAAAAATAAAATAGGGAACACCATGACTTTTTTCCTGAATCTGTTTTTCAACCGTTGAAGGTATCTTGTCAATATGAGGATAGGCATCAATAAAACTATGAATTTCTTTTTCATCAAAGGGCTTCAATATGAAGGTTTCAATATTTCCCTTTAATGATAATTCCTTTCGTGATAGAATGATGATAAATAAATCCTTCACTCCTCTCTTTATTAGGTAGTCTAAAACCTCTATGGTATTATGATCAAACCACTCACCATCTTCACAGTAGAAGATACAGGGGTTTAATTCACATTTAGCCTGAATAAGATGATAGAATGTGCTACATAATAATTCTTTCTTTTCCTTTGTATCTTCAATCTCGAAAACAGGTTCATCCTTATATGCCTTTGAGAGCAAGACACCCAATAGTGGAATTGAATATTTTAGATTATCCAGTTTTAAAAATGAGATTAATCTATCTATCTTTGCCTTAACGGTTTCATCACTATCCTTGGGTATAACTCCGAAGATAAGCATGAGCATCTCTTTTATAGCATGATATTGAATATTTGAGCCAATTGCAAGGCCCCTGCCACCTATGATTTCATGTTCAATAACACTGTTTCGTAAAAACTCCTGAATCAAGAAGGTTTTTCCCATTCCTGCAGGGCCAATAATCTGAGTAGAATAGAAGCTCCCCTCTGCATTGTTTAATCTTTTATCTAGGAGATTAAGCTCTTTCTCTCTTCCAACAAAGAATTCATTCTTTGCTGCATCATGATCTCGAATAGACTCAATGGCATGGATAGACATCTTTTTTGATTTGCCCTTGAATTTCTTTTGATCAGTATATTTTATCTTAACAATGTTTGATGTTTCTTGTAAAATTGAATCAGATATTAATATTTCATTGGCCTTAGCAGCACTCATCAATCGGGCAGAAATATTTACAGAGTCTCCAATTATTGTATATTCCTGTCTCAAGGGAGAACCTACGTTGCCACAAAAGATAAAACCAGAATGAATGCCGGCCTTTTGATGAATTGAGAAATCAACATCATTGACTTTTTTGTCTATGAAGTTCTTTCCCTCTTCCATTATTGAATGCATACATTGAACTGCCCGCTTTTCATCATCTGCATGTGACTGGGGAAATCCAAAGATTATAATTATCTTGTCTCCCTTATCATACATATCAATCTTATTAATAGTACCATCATGACTGGCAACATTTCGCTGAACCATCTGAAAGTATTCATCATATATGGACTGAATTGCATCTTCATCCTGATAGTTAAAATCTTTATGAAGATCACTTAAAAAATAGAAATTAAGAAAAGCAACAGTAACGGGCCTGTATTCACCCTCAAGAACAAGACTCTGCCATGATAGTTTTATCTTATCATAGACACCTCTTATAACAAAATTCAACAGAACATCAAGTCTAGCAAGAATATCATCAATATTATCATAGTCGATTGAATAATGAGACTGTGTAACCAGAGGCATTTTTTTGCTGTCAAAGTCTTCAATGAGATAATATTTTTCTTTTTTTGAGAAGCCCTTAACGTGATCTTGTATTTGACTATAGGTATTTTTATCCAGTAATATATCACCCTTACCTGCCAAACTCTCTAAAAAGGCTGTTTCTTCAACTCCTGAGCCAGTAAGAAAATATTCACTATGAAGGTTTTCATCACCAACTATGGTTTCAAAAAAGGTATTACTATGAACTGACATACTCATCTGCAGACTAAATGAACCAAATTTTGACTCTACCACGGTGAACCGTGACATTGCCTTTTGCATATCATGGGCACATGAAACAGCCTGATATACGTGATCTTCGCCACAAAAATCTTTTTCCATTGAAAAGTATATCATCATGGCATCACCACCATACTTCAGCAAGATGCCTCTATATTGGAAGATAATCTCAACCATTACTAAAAAGAAATCATTGAGTATTCTTGTAATTTCTTCTGATCCCTCATAGCCCTGACTACTGAGTTTTTCTGTAAGAGCCGTAAATCCACTAACATCAGCAAAGAGCAAGGTGCCCTCAACAAAGCGACCGGAATGAGTCTTATCATGAACATCTTCAATCTTAGTAGTAACAATATTTTGGGGGATATAGGTTGATACAATACGAAGAATATTATTATATTTTTTCAATAATTCAAGATTATCGTGGGGAGACATACAGTTGTTTTGTATTTTCTTTAGATAATCATCACTGAGATATTTTCTATATAAACTATTCATTTATTTTTTTACCAATAATAGATTTAATAGTCTCTGGACTTCATCATTATCAATATTTGCTGCCTTAATCCACTGTGCTTTAATTCGATAGAGATGATCACTTTCCTTTGAAATCTCATAGAGTTGTAAAAAATGATAATTATCTACTGTTGCATGATTATCATAAGAGGTGAGATTTTCTTTATAGAAAGAAATTATAGTGTCCAGGCGAATCCTTTTATCAGATAATCCATCAAGCTCTTCTTTATTTGCATTTTCAATAGAAATATTGGCGGTAACAAGGCCTTCATCATCGTGGAAATAGCAAAGAATATTTTCATGTAATTTAAAATCACTGGAAATAAGTACTGAGTTTCTTCTATTATTTTTAGCCTCAGCAATTGCCTTTTCTTTATTCTTATTCCACCACTCATCTAAATGGTTTATATCATTATCACTATCAAGAGAAAGATTCAGATTTTGAGCCATTTCTTTGAGAAAATGTAGGTTATTAATTTTATCATAACCACTAGAATCCTTTACCACGTGAATCATAAAGGGTATAAGTTTTGTAATGTCAGAACTGTGAAGGTTTTTAAGTTCACTTAAGATATGACTCATTTGAAGGTTACCAGTACCAAAGAGAAATACATCGGCAAATAAATCAAAGTCAGAATCATCTTCATTATAGATTTCCAACTCAATAATCTCTTTATCATATTCACCAATATCTTCATTAAAATCATGAAGCAGTTTTTTTAAAGCAGGATTTTTTTTGCTGATCATATGTTGAGAAGAAGATTTTTTAGAATTCAACTTAATTATGAGAAGAACAACCAGTATTAAAAGAAGTAATGCACCAATTACAATAAGAATCCAATAGAGGAACCTCTTTTCTATTGTAGAATTAATTGTCTTATAATCATCAAGTGTGAAATGAAGTTTTTTCGTAAGATTATCACTCTTTCTTTTCAGAGTAATATAGTTATTTTTTTGAAAACCAATACCCTTAAAGGTAAACTGAAACATCTGATCTTTTTTATAAAGATCTAACTTTTTATAGAGATCAATAGCGCTGTTAAAGGTATATGACCCTTGAGTTTTCCGGGCCAGATTTTTTAAGCTTTTAAGATAATCATGGCTTATGTTTGTATAGCCATCAGCAAAGATATGGCTCTGAGACAATCGAGCTTTTTTTATTACATTGTTAATTGTATGTTTAGAGTATTGATCATAACCATCACTGTAGATTAAAATATTCTTTTTATAATTCTTTTTATCTCTATTAAGAATATCAATGGCCTTAAGAATAGAATCAAAGAGCAGTGTTCTCTTGCCGGTTCTTTGAATTTTATTGAGAGCTTTTATTAGCTCTGTTTTGTCATTGGTAAAATCTATGACCTGCACCATGGAATCATGAAATATATAGATTGCACACCTGTCATTATCAGACATGTTCATAATAAATCTTTTTGCTGAAGATTTAATTTTATAGAGATTATCCTGCTGAATAGAATAAGATATATCAATAAGAATCACTATTGATGAGGGAGGTTTCTTTTCTAACTTTTTGATAGAAAAATCAACCATTTGATTATTAAAGTATAGATCATATTGATCTTCTCTGAGATCTGACTGATCTATTGTCTCTTTTGCTGCTACATCAATAGATATAGCTGGTAATGAGGATATATTAAGGCTGACTATATCTATATCTTCTTTTGCAATCAAGAATGGCGGCAATATGAATATGATGATTATAATATATACGAATAATTTTTTCATGTAATACAAAAAGTGCTTATTCCTTAAAAATACGATTTTTTAACATTATACTAAAATAGTCAATTATTGCAAAGCAATTTTTATTTTTATAGTTAAATTAAGACGCTCCGCCGGGTTCCCCCACCTGGAGGCGGAAGTCGTATTCACATATATTTTTCCACAATGCTGTGCATTACAGGGGAATATTTTGAGTATTTCTATTTTTTTTGATGATTATTTCTATTGATGATATTTATTTCTTTCATAAGAATTGTGGCCGAGGACGGGGCGTGAAGCCCCTGATTGTTGTGTTATCGAAACATTTTATCTAAAAGTACTGATGAACCAACTGCCTTCATTGTCTCTAAAAACTCATTCTTCAGATCAGCTTTTTTATCTATGTTATATTTCTGACATAATAATAAGAAAGGAATATATTCTTTTATTTTAAGATCCTTTATGTATAATAAAACCTCTCTCAATGGATGTGCTCTGTCAAAACGAATATCTTTATGAGATAGACTTGATAAAGAAGGACCTCCTCGAAGACTTATATTTTCGAAAGGTACATTCATTTTCTTACTTAATTCTTTTCTGATTTTGAGATAGAGATTCCATTTTTCAGAGGAAAGTGATGTAATATTGATTCGAATAATTACTCTATGGTTTTTCTTCTTTCTAAAATTGAATTTAACATTCTTTTTTAGAAAGACCATTGATTCACAGGATATTCCTTTAAATCTTTTGAGATGATTTTCAGCCTCTTTCTTATATCTTTGCTCTAGACCAATTTTTACATTCCATAGATTTGAATCATATAAAAATCTTTTATCTATGGCATACCAAAAATAAAAGGTATCATATACAATGTCAGAACCAATAATTAACTTTTTTGCCCGAAATACATCGTAAATACTTGAAATAATATATCTTGGATTATGTTGAAGTAGATCAAGTCTATTATAGTTAAGAAGAATTACTGTTAAGAGTATATATGATCTTTTATTTCCAATTATCTTCAAGGTGTCTATCATCAAACTCATTTCAAATTGATGTTCAATCGTAAAAGCATTTCTAGAAATATATTCTTCTACCTCATCTTTTAATTCATAGAGCTTTTTTTCTTTTATTCTTTTACTTATTTCAGAAATAAAATAATGATGATCTTTTTTTATATGGTCTTTCATGTTTTGAATATTATCTTTACTTTTTAAATGAATAAAAGTTATCAAAACATTTTCTTTTGTACAACTTATTAATAGAATAAATATAACACTTGTAATTAGAATTTTAATTTTCATGTGTGATTCTAATTTTGTTTATTCATCTGGCATCTCAATGGTTTTCCAGGTATCTATGGCCCACTGTTTATCTTCATCATTTTCATAGCATATGGTAATAAAACAGAGATTGTTATTGAGAGCAACCTCTCCCTGCAAACACCAAAATTCATCATCTAATTCTTCATTTTTTACAATATGAGCCCATGCTATTATTTTCCCCTTGGTAAATTCAAGAACATCATCACTATCGGGCTTATTGTTAAATATATCTGAAGTTGTAATGGATCTATCTTTTTTGGTTTCGAGAGTCATAGAACCTCCCCGTATTGTTTTGTCTCCAAACCAGTAAATTACACTTGAGCCTTCATTTTCAATGCCATCATAATAATATCCTGGAAGTGTAATGGTCCAGGCACCGGTTAATGGTCTTTTCATGATTCTTTTTTTAAAGCCAATACCAGAGGGTAATGGTGGAGGAGACAACTCTTCATCATCAAGATAATTATTTATTTCATCTATTTCTGACTGAGGAATAACCAGATCAGGATTCATCTCAACTGCCTTTTTAAAACAATCTAAGACAAAGTCATATTCATCTCGTTCTTCATCATCATAGGCAGTATGCCATGGCAAATCAACCCAGGCTTTTGTCAGTGCGCAGTTATACCAGAAACTGTCTGTAAAGCCCTTATTCCACCAGGGAAAAATGGTTGCACCACTCTTTCTCAGAATTTCAATTTTTTCTTTATGAACATCAACGAACCATTCTTTGGTTCTAAATCCCATGGGCGTCAGAATTGAATCTTCTATTAAAGGATATCCAATGGGCATTGAAATTAACATGCTTTCCAGATCAATACTTTCTGCCAGGTGATTGGCGAGGCTCTGTAGCCATGACAGCATATTATCCTGTAAGGCTTCAAAGTCACGTGACTTATAGTAGTCAGTTTCGTCTCCACATATATTTTCTTCATCAAACCATTGCCATTTTATTTCAATTATAGATTCAATTTCTTCAAGTATCTCTATTAGATATGCATGATACCCAGGGCCCGCCGAATTTGTCTTAGCACTAAATGACAAGGCACTTTTCTCAAATATAAACTCAATAGGCTCTTCAGCTGGATGTATCTGTAAAAATAAACTATCCCCTTCTATGTGATGCCAAAAAACATTCTCTTGCAGTTCAACTGGCAAGGATGCCTCGAAATGTTTTGTTAATCCAGTGAATAGATTTGACTTACTATAGGTGTTATCAAAAAAACCTTTCTTTGGTAATGATGCGGTGATACTTATGCCAATGCCCATATTTTGCCTGCCTGTTTTTTAACTAATCTAAAAGGTATATTATCAATACCTGTTTCTCTTTAAAAAATTGCTTAAACTCATAATTATTATATTATTAATAAAGGATTATTTATTATGTGAATTTATTATATCTTTAACCTTTATTTTTGGATTATGATATCGTTGTACACCAATAGTATTTTTTCCATATTGAATTGACTCCTTTGGACACCATTGAAGACATCCATAGCATTGCTCACATTTATTGTGCCATCTTGGCTTTTTATCTTCAAGAGTTATATTTTTAACCGGACACACTTGCTCGCATATTGCGCATTCATTACAATTTTCATCAATGTAAAATGAGTTATCCATAATTCTAATGCGATCGTATCCTAACTTGTAAAGAATCCCAGGATGAACATTAGATTTAAAAAAGGTCGTATTCTTATCATCTCTATGTATCGCTTTTTCATTTACCAGTTTAACAATCTGATCAACTTTAATTTCAGCATTTTCTATCATTTCTTTTTGATCTTCCTCTGTGGGACATCCATAGGGTGTGTAGTTACTGGGCATCTTAATGTTAAATAGTGAAGACAGTGTAAGATTATTTTTATTAAACAAGTCTTCTGTAAATTTTATGCCATTGCCAAGTTCACCTGCTCCGGTAAATACAATGAAAATATAATCTGCTTTTTCAATCCTTTTAATAAAATCGACTACTATATAGGGCAATCTATACATATATATTGGACAAACAATACCAATGATATCTCCTGATATGCTTTTATTATCATTTATCATTTTTGGAATTGAAAGTAACTCTGTGTCATCCAAGGCATCACTGATTTTCTGGGCTATTGATAGTGAATTCCCTGTTCCACTAAAATAATAAATATCTTTTTTCATATTAATTTTCCTATCATTGTTTTTTAATTTGGCATTTGGTAAATGTTTTTAAAAACTATTTTTATTTTCGAAGTAATTCGACATTTTACTTCTTGCTAAACTTCATGTCAATATAAAAGTATCCTTTGGTTGTGTCATGGCAGTATTCTCCTTCTCTAATATTTTGTGGTAAAATATTTATACTGGATTTTACTGTCAGACACAATCAATTATACAGTACCCCCCTTAAGAACCTGGGCACCAGGTTTCCACTCCTGGAGGCGGAGATAGTATTCAAAATTATTTTTCAGCAATGCTGTGCACATTAAATGAAGTTATTGAGTATTATTGCTTTCAGATTTGTTCTTAGTGTATTATTCTCTTTTCTTAATATTGTAGGTGAGCACAGGACATAAAACCTCTGATTGATAAATTTCAAAAAAGTTTTAGAAATTTTCTCCTAATACTAATATTACGTCGGTATTTAGTGTATTGTGATTTTCATTAAAATAAAAACCTACCAAATAATTTCATGAAATTACAAAGCGCGTAGTGAATAAATAGCTCAGAATTCCAAGACCGGAACTCTCAGTAATCAAGTCACTGAGAAACATTTAATCCTCATCAAAAAATCATTCATCATTACTTATTGCACTTTGATTATTCTCATTAGATAGTTTTTTATTTATATCTACAATTTCTTCTTGAAGATTATTCTCTTTAGCTTTTTCAGATTTTTGATTATCTAATGTAAAAAATGAAATGCTTTTATTGAGTGTTGTTGACATTATATCGACTGAATTTGCATCCTCTGAAAGAATTTGTGCTCCTTGAGAGTTATTTTCAGTAATTTCAGTAATCATTGATATAAGTTTAACTATTTCATTGGAAATATTTTTTTGTTCTGATGAGGAAGTTAATATTTCATCAGATCTACTTTTGACATTATTCATCTCTTCATTAACAGATTGATTAGTCTCAATCTGTTGCTTCATGAAATCAGAAACTTGAACCATCATTTTACTCACTGTTTCAAAACCATCTATAGATGTGCTTATAGTATCAACAGTGGTAGAGACATTATCCATCCCTTTATTAATCTCTTCATTGTTAAGCTTTATTAGATTATCAATATTTTTAAGGCTGTTAGCTGTTTGATCAGCTAATTGAGAGATTTCATCTGCTACTACAGCAAACCCCCTTCCCTGTGCACCTGCACGAGCAGCCTCAATAGCTGCATTGAGTGACAAAAGATTTATTTGATCAGAAATATCTTTGATTATTTTGATTATACTGATCATCTCTTTTGAGCTTTTACTAATTTTTTCCATACTAGCTTTCATATTATTGAGAGACATCTCACCACTTCTTGCTTTACCTGTAAAGTCATCAGCTCTTAATTGAGTTCCCTCTACCTCTGCACTCATATTATTGATAATATCTGTTAGTTCATTTACCCTTAACATCATAGTTTTCAGGCTGAAATTCTGTTCTTCAGTTCCCATAGCAATATTGTCGAAACCAGCTATCATCTCTTCAACACTGGCCATAATTTCTTCTGCTGAAGCAGATTGGTTTTTTGCATTTTCAAAAAAATCAGCAGTGGTATTGCTCATTTCATTTGATGAAGCTTTTAGGGAGTTTGATAGTTGAATTATATTGGTCACAACCCTATGGATGTTCTTCATAAACACATTGAACCATGCTCCTAACTCATGCATCTCACGTTTTGAAATTGCTTTGTAAACCAGACATTGCCTGCATGATTTATAGTTATTATCGATGAAGTGTTTGCAGCAGATTTCTTTGTGAAATCTTTTGGCGATACTTCCTATTTCAAAATAACAGAGGCCTTTTGCAATATCATAAGGCTTTGAAAGGCCATCTTTAACCTCAATGATATCAAATAATATTGGATGATCAAGGGGATATCGTACAGAGAGATCCCCAAGAGCGCTTTTTCCAAAAGAATGAGTAAATTGTCTAATTGATTTATGAACACTCTGTGATACAGCCATTGCAAGGAATATTGATAAAATAAGGATTAAAATTCCAGCAATGATATATATGATAATTGTTTTTTGAATTGATGCCAGGGCTTCCTTTCTATCTGCTTCAATAATAAATATCCATTCAAAAAAGCTATACCACTTCCAGACACCAATCACTGTGTTGCCTTTATGTGATATATACATATCATTGCCTGCGTGGCCAGTTTTTAAACACGTTGTAATGCTCTTCACCAAAGACCCATTTTGAGGATTCATGAGATAGTAACCGGATATGCCTGCATGAAATGTGTGGTTTAGGTAGTAATCATAAAATGGAATTGAGCTTCGATTATGTTCATAGTTTCCAGATGATGCTATTACCCGTCCATGTTTATCAACGAGAAAAGATTCTCCTTTTTTGCCAGCATTAATCATACTTACAGAATCATCGATGATTTGCATGTTTAGGCTAATGACTACGTATCCAACTGTTTTTTTATTTATAATAACAGGGTAACTCATTGGTTGAATAATTACTGTTTTACCATTGGTTTTTTGCATGAAAGCCTGGAAAACATGGAAATCATTTGATTTTGAGATTTCCTTTATATGCTTTCTATGTAGCTGATAAATCTTTTTTCGTGATACCTGAAGTTTTATAATTCCATTTTTATTGACAATGGCTATTGAGGTAAATTCACCAAGTTGATTGAGTTTACGTTTTAGATATTCATAGGTTTCCTTTCTTACTTCATTATCTTCAATATTATTTATATTTTTATTTATTAATGGATTTTCTGTCAGGTTCTCTAAGGATTCAATGCTTGATTCAGTCAGAGATTCTATATATTCAAATTGTTTTGCAGCTATCTCCTGATAGTTATGAAGAATTTTTTTCTCTAACTGATGCCCTGTGTAAAACTCTGTAACAAGGATAAATATTACTACTGTAATAAGGCAGATAAAAACAAGACTCAGCCTTACCCTTCTTCGAATGCTCATGTCTATATAGGGGTGAATTATTTTTTTTATATCCATTATTTACTCTTCTTGTGGCAGAGTTTGCACGCCTTGGGGCCGGCTGTTTTTCTATGGCAATCATGACATTGTTGATGAAATGCACCTTTTAGATTGATCACCTTTCCCATATCTTTTTTTAAGTGGCATTCTGAGCATTTTTTCAGTGATCCCTTGTGGTGGCAGTCAGTACATTCAGCATTATAATCCTCCATGTGGGATTTATGATTAAACGTTATGGAGGGTTTTCTGTGGCCGGTTTTTTGTAAAACTACACTTTGCACCAGCTTAGATTTATTTTTCTCTGATACCTTATGGCATTCAATACATCCTATTGGTCCACTCTTCATTTCTTTGTGACAATCTCTACAGAAAATATGCATTGTTCTTGTTCTGCTTTGGTCACTATGACATTGAGAACATTTTTTCTTTGGAGTTTTTTCTCTATGATGACATTTATCACATGAGTCTGTGAGCTTCTTGTGATAATTATGTTGTTTCTTTGTAAAGCTATAGGTATTTTTAAACATCTTGCTAATATCATTATGAGGTAATTTTGCTTTTGATGATTTATGACAAGAACTACATTTTTGGGGTCCATTTTTTTTGATATGGCATGAATCACAAAAATCATGAACCTTTTTTGCACCGGGAATAAGTCCCTTATGACACCATGAACAGGTTTTTATACGAGAAGGATTATTCTTTTTGTGATGGCAGACATTGCAGTTAATATTATTATTTTCATGGAGTGTATGAGAAAATAAGACAGGGCCCATGGTATTGTAGGATTTTCTGACTATTTTATTGTCTGATGCATTAATATAGCTATTGATATTCTTTATCGTCATCAGATCGCGAATTGATTTTTCTTTTGAGCCACTGCAGCTAAAATTTAGTATTGTCAGGAATACGATAAGATATGATAAAGCCTTTATATTCATTCATTGCCTTTTTGCATTTCTTTAATGTATTTTAATAATTAAAGTATTAATGATATTTTAGTAAATCATAAGATTCATTTAACATTATTATCGTTATATTGTCAAAGAAAGATATTAATTAAATACAAAAAAATGACTGACAAATTTGTCATAGTTAAAATGCTTTTTTTGTACAGTTTCTTGCCAGCAATTTTAACCTTTTTAAATTCAGTATTTACAATAAAACGGTTATAAAGTGCGTTATACTCCATTTACCAACATCTGCACTAATAAAGTTTTATACATAGACATCTTTTCTTTATATAGTTAATTAATGGAAAAAATGACAATTTAAATGAGAAAAATTCTTGCATTTAATTAATAAGCATAGAATCTTATTAATCAAAAAAGGAACTATTAAAGACATGGAAATAAGAAAATATGATAATACTATAGTAGTTTATCTGATGGATCGCCTTGATTCGACCATAGCAAATAACTTTCAAAAAGAAATGGAAATTATTATAGAAGAATCAGCAGAATATAATCTCATATTCAACATGAAAGAGGTCACCTATATAAGCAGTTCTGGCATTCGAGTCATTAATCTCGCCTCTAAAAGTCTTAAGTCAAGAGGAAAACTAATAGGAGCATGTGAAATTTCTGAGCCAGTTATGGCAGTTTTTAAAGTGACTGATATGGATGAGAGAATTGATTGCTTCAAAAGTGAAAAAGAGGCTCTTGAAAAAGTCAGCCAGGCAGCTGTTTTAGCTTAGCTTAACAACTCCATGATATGAAGAAAAAGTTTTTTTTCTTCATATCATAAACACCGCAGAGATTGGATCACTCATTTCACAAAACCACTTGTTCCAATAATCCAGTTCCATGGTTTAAAGAGCTTAACGTATAATACTCTTTTTTGATTTTTTTTATCCTGTGGATTATACCAATCATATATGATAAATCCTTGATTTTGCTTCTTACAAAGAGAGACAATTTCTCTGAAAATCTTTTTTCCCTTTATGTCTTTTATATGAGAAAGATCTTTGCCCTCAAGTTTTTTATTATGATGCATAATCATTTTGACGTCAGTGGCAATTATAAAGAAAAAATGATTATTACCATGTCTCAGCTTTTTTAATAGATCTTGAGCCTCCTTTTGGGCCTGATGCAGTGAAATCTTTCCACTTTTATTTTGATCATAGTAGTAGTTAATTTTTGACCATGCCATTTCTGTTGCAGTTTTCAATCGCAGCTGTTGAAGTTCATTATTATTTACACATGAGGTCAGGATGAAGCTTAGACTTAAGATTAAACTGATGAGCATAAAATTTATTTTCATTACAACTTTCCTTTTTATTTCATATTAAAGTATCTATCAATTAATATCTCAAAGAGCCTCTGGGGAACCAGCCTTTTTATAAAGACCGATATTATCTGATCAAAGGATCCCACTGGATAGCGAAAAGCTGGTTTTTTTTTATGTATTATTTTATTTAATAATGCTGCTACCTCTTCTGGATGTGATCCACATCTTTCACTCTTTTCTGCATTTACCAGAATCTCTTTAGTTGTTGATGCATATGAACTTTGATCTGAAAGATTTTTAATCATTGTTCTGTTATCAGTAAATCCTGTATTGAAATCACCTGGCTCGAGAAGAACAACCTTCACATTGAATTTCTTCACCTCCATGCGAAGTGTTTCTGACAATCCCTCTAAGGCAAATTTACTTGCTGTGTAGAAACCCTGAAAAGGAACAGGCATTATACCAGCCAATGAACTGACATTTACTATAAGGCCTGAGGTCTCTTGACGCATTGATGGAAGAACAGCCTTGATCATTCTCATGACACTGAAGAAATTTATGTCAAACTGTTGCAGTGCTTCTTCTATGGAGGTCTCTTCTATTGAACCAAACAAACCATAGCCAGCGTTGTTGACAAGAACATCTATATGACCCTCTTTTTTTTTAATGGTGTTTACTGCTGTTTCTATGGAAGAATCATCTGTGATGTCTACTTCGAGAATAGTACTTCCGGGAATTTCTTTATTCATAGAGTAATATTTATCACGATTTCTTGTAGTGCCATAGACCTTATGGCCATTTTTGGCTAGAAGCTCCAGGGCTTTTTGGCCGAATCCTGTGGTTACGCCAGTGATGAGGATTATTTTTTCTTTCATAAATTTCTTTCTACTTTTCATATTTCGTCTGTGTTTTTAAAAAATCACTAAAGACAATACAATCTGAGCTGTCTTTAAACACTCTTTTCGGAAGAAGGTAGGATGACTTTTCTCCAACGTAAATCTTAAAAAACTTTTCATCCTCTGATATTTTATAAAGCTCATCCCAGGTATACTTCATATTGCCATTGACAGAATGAAACTCAAAGTTATCATCACTTAAATAATATGTTATTTCATTTTTATATATTATATTTGTTTTAATATATTTCTTAGGCCAATAATAGCCTTGAAATAAAACTATAAGAAAGAATATTATTAAGAAAATAGCAGGAATAAATGTATCAAAGAAATAACTAAAACTCAAATCAATATTATTTTCATAGACCAGAAATACTTGAAATATAGTAATGAGTATAATCATTGCTATAAGAATCTTGCTTATGATACTCTTAAAGACCATTGAAAAATAATGATCTCTTAAATCCTTTTCAGTATATTGAACTAGTATCTCTTTATCCATTTCATTATTCCTTCAATATTTTTTTTATTAGAAAACATTAAAAGACAAGAACTGTCAAACTTATTTTATTTCAAGATGGCTGCGACCCTCATGCCAAAGGTGCAGCGTTCACACCCTAGTACCCAATGCCGGGTTTCAGAACCAAGAGTCTGAAGTAGTTTTCATAAATAGTCCCAAACAATGCTGTCCATTGATGGTTTAAGTTCCTTATTCACAGGTTTTATATATATTAAGATAATTTTGTAATATTTTGTGGTGAGATAGATATTTTAAAATTTACTGACATACACCATCAATTTGGAAGTTCCTGTAATTTTTATTCCTTCTGGAGATCCAACTTTATTTAAAGTATCATCTTTGAAAAATAATTTCTTCATTTTTATCTCTATTATATCCTTTATAACTAATATAAGAGAATACATTATTTTTAATAATTATAAGTAATATAATCTCAACAAGGGATAAACCAAGAAGAATTAAAACCACAATATCATCAATTGAAAACAATTTCTTTTCGAAGATTGTTATCAATTCAGGTAAAGCAAATACAATATCTAATCCTAATAAAACAGCTCCACCAAAAAAGAAAAGACCATGAAATTTAAGTATCATAACCATGAAATATACAAAGAGTAAAATTGATATTCCATTTTCAATAATAACTTTACCTGTTACATTTTCAATCTCTAAAATTGACATGAGATTGCCAAGTATAACAATTATTGTTAATACTATAAATAGTATTGATGCAATCTTATGTAAAATTCTATAACCAAATTTAATATCTGGATCTGGAATAGAAGCTAGATTTCCGAAAAGCTCTTCATCACAATCACCATTGTAGCTGATAACTATATGATATTTACTTTTACCTTTTTTTATTTGCTTGGACAAAATTTTTCTTGAATATTTTTTATTCTTCAAGGCCATGATTTTTTCTTTCATTAATAAAATTTCCTATGCCCTCATCCTCCGGCCCCTTCATTTTAGTTAAATTATTCCTCTCGCTTCATTATTTTATTATATAACTCAACATTAATCTCTTTTAGATCTTCTATCTCTTGTGATATATCTTCAATGTCGACTATATTTTGATATAATAGTTGATCTAATGTATAAGATGCCCATTTTCTTATTTCTAAATTTTGATCTTTTATAATAAGAGGATAATATTTTAAACTTTGTTTTGTAACGACAAATCGAAATAGTTCAATTGCAACTGTTTTGTATTCAATATTCTGCTCTTCTGAATATAACTTGAATATATAATCTACGGCATAATCAGACTTTAGCTGGCTTAAAACCAATCGAGCAAGCTCAGATCCATCTTCTGGCAAGTTATATACATAGAAGTTAACAGCATCTTCTATAAATTCTTTGCCCAGGGCTTGGGATATTACATTTTTTGCGTCATCACTTGAATACACATATTGTCCCTCATTGTTACAGCAAAATTTCTCTGTTAGATCATTCCAGTTTATTGACATAGGTTAATTTCCTCTCATCCTTTTCACTTTCTCATTTGGCTTTATCCAACATATTCATTTTATGTGGATGTTTTGTTCCGATGAATCCTTTTCCTTATAAATAAACTTTTATACTTGACTCATCATCTAAATCACTTGTACTAAAAAGGGTAATAGTAAATTTTTCTTTTGGCTTTAAGTTTTTAACTTTTAAAAAATATTGCTTATGATTTATTACTCTCGGTGTTATTTTTTTCCTGTAACGTACTTCTGATTTTTCTATATATCCTTTCTTGAAGGTAATTTCACAATCAATATCATTTAGTGTGTTTTCACTTTTATTTTGTATTATAATATTATAGAGATAAAGGCGCTTATCTGATTCTACATATGGCATAGTTTTATGAATTGAATAAACAAGGTTATGTTTGTTTATATTACAATTACTGAAACATATGATTGCAGGAATCACTACAGCAATAGTTGTTCGAAAGAGCACAGTAAATTACTTTCTCCCCATTATCCTTAATATTCTTAAGAATAGGTTAATTATATCCATATACAAAGCAGCTGCACTATCAACAGCATTATCAACTGTTTTAGGTATTCTTTGAGCTCTACCCCAATCATATCCAATATATCCACAAAAAATAACAACTACAATCCAATCCATTATACCATGATGAGCTTTGAAAATAAATATCATAACTAATTCAACTATAATAACGGCAAAAAGTGCAATTGTTAAAATGCCAATAATCTTTTTAAAGAAAGCAGGGAAAAAAGTTCCAGCAATCATCATAATAAGGGTAACAAGTCCAGTAACTTGAATTGCTTCTAATACAATTGTTGAGTTATACTGTGATACAACAATATTAATAATTAACCCAAATGGAAAAACTACTAAATTGTAACCTACAAAACTAATTAATGGATCTGAAGATTTTGTAAAAATAGCAATACCAGCAAAACAAAGAATAAAATATCCAATTATCAATGGCCAAAAACCAAATTGCATTATAGTTGCAACAGGTATATATTTAACCATAAACCAGTTAACACCAAACCCCCAGCATAATGTAGATCCAATGATAAAATTATATTTATTATCAGATATTTTTTCACCATGTGAATTCGATGCATTTCTCTCAAATACATTTTCCATATAATTCTCCTGAAAAAATTAATTGCATTCTTACTTGACATAATAAAGTATAGTGAGTCAAGATATTAATAATTACAAGTAATGAAATAGTTGAAATTTTTATTCATTATTTCGATCTATGGAATTAACTGCATATAGCTCCTTCGCACAGCTTAAGAGATCCAAGAAGAACTTAATGTGTTTCCAGAAGTAATTATTTAGATGAAATTTTTACATTATATTAGAATTTTATAGATTCAGGTTTCTCGGATCAGCCTGGAGATGTTATTATTATGTACTTTTTTCGTCTCAGCTTTTCCTTCTAATCATGAATAGTGCTTATTCCACATCAACACAAATCAAACAGATATCATCTTCAAAGCTCTGGTTTTTTGTAAATGAATTTAATTCTGCCAGAATTGCATCAAGAAATGCATCAGGATTCAGTGAATGATTCTTCATGAAAACATCTTTCATATTGCCATCTTCAAAGAATGTTCCATCTTTTGCAGAGCGGGCTTCTATGAGACCGTCAGTATAGAGAAGCATTTTACTCTGAGGTTTGAGAGAAACTGCAATATTGCTGTATTTTTTTTCTACCTTTGCCAGTACTGATTTTTCAAAAGCCCCTATTACAGTATTGTCACCCTTTTCAAGCTGCCATACACTCTGTTTATTAATGATATAGGGCTGGAAATGGCCTGCATTGGCATATACAAGAGACCTGTCTTCAGGAGTATAGATACCATAAAAAGCAGTTACAAAGTTGTCAGCAGTATGGTTTAAGAGAACATCATTCATATGACTTATCAGTTCAGCTGGATCCTGAAGCTTATCACCAGCCTGCAGTAGTATTGTTTTAATCATTGATGTAATGAAGGCCGCTGGTACTCCATGACCTGAAACATCACTGAGGAAAATACCGGTTTTATTTGTATCTGGAAATGAGATGTAATCATAAAAATCTCCTCCCACCTTATCCATTGGCCTGTACCGTGAGGTAATATATGAAACTGGTTCTCTGTCAGGTATTAATCTGTCTTGAATCTTTCTGGCAAGTGAAAGATCTTTTTCCATAATATCATTTCGTACCTCAAGCTTGTTTCTTTCAAACTCAAGTTCTTCTGTTCTTACTTCAACCTTTCTTTCAAGGTCATAGTTGAAATTTATGAGCTGGTTTTTCATAACATTGATTTGATCAGCAAGGCCAAGAGATAAGAATATTACAGAGAAGGATGATCCCAGGAGCATGATGTTTTCAGTGATAATATTTGAAGGCAGAATATTTGCAATCTTTAATATGTAAACAGTCACCCCCAGCATAAGTATTGAAAAGGTCATGAGATAAAAGTAGGCCTGTCTCTTTTTTTTGATTATGCCAATTATACAAACAATAAAAAGTAGTATAACAGTTATAATTGTCAATGGGGTTAAAATTTTGTATATAAGTGAATATGGAATAAAAAAAGGAAGAATCAATAGAATTCCCAGAAGCAATACCATTATAGAGAGCATTTTATGAATAATGGGAATGATCTTGGCCGTATCAAGAAACTTTTGTGCAAATACAATACCGCCAATTGCAAAGAAACATGATGAAATGGGAAGTATGGAATTTGCAAACCAGGGATTATTAGACCACAAAAATTTATATGAGTAGCCGGTAAATGAAAAGAACCAGATGCTAATGCCGGTAATAAACAATACATATAAAAGATATGTTTGTTCTCTCACTGAAACGTAGACAATGAGATTGTACATGATCATAATAAATAAAAAACCGAGCATTACGCCATAGATCATGTTTATTGTCATATCATAGGCTGTAAAATCATCATGACTCCAGAGAATTATGGGAACTGCTTCGTGGAGACCGTCATGAGATTTTATTTTAATATAAACGGTTGTTTGAGATTTCTTTTTTAGAGATAGTTTAAAAAGAAAATTTCTGTGGGATATTTCCCTAGTTTTAAAGGGACGCCTATCACCGGTTTTTATTGTTTTTACGACCCTATTACCCTCCACAAGATAAAAATCGATATAGTCAATAGGGGGAAAGCCGATTTCAAAGATACGCCTTTTCTCTGTATCATAGGGATTCTTTATAACAAACCGAAGCCAGAAGGATGATTCTGTAAATGAAAAGTTTATGACATTTTGTTTATTAATTTTCCAGAGATCACTAGGTCTGTTTTGTTTTATATTATCCAGTGTTAATGACCCATCTATATCTTCAAGAAACTCTACTCCTTGACCAATAGATATTTTTTTATTAAATTCATTTATAGTAAAAACAGGTTTTGCCATCAATAGAGATGGTGAAATACATAAAATAATGCACAACAGGAGCTGTTTCGTATATCTTTTTGAATTCATGGAATGTACCTGCATATCATTTTGCAGGGTATAGAATTATAGTCAATTAAAATAATTTCCCTCCACCCGGGTTTCCGAACCTTGAGTAGGAGGTTGTATTAATATATATTTTTGTATTACATAAATCATATTTAGTATTATTGCTTTCATTTAATCTTATAGATAATAACACCAACCAATTCAGAAATAAAAGCCACATAATTATTATCAGGAGAAACTGACAAACTATGACAATTACCCATTCCTGTTCTAAATATTACTTCAGGTTTTTTATTCTTTTTTTGAACTATTAAAGCTGTACTCATACCTATTATTTTTAATTTTATTTTAGTTCCATTTGGAAGTGTAATCTCTCTTTGACCATATTTCTGTTTCTTTTTCAATGGAGCAATATATGATATATTGTAAGGTCTAAGATTTACATAATCAATGACTGCTATGGGCCTATTATATAATATTGAAGAATATGAATGAAGTTTTCTTAAATCTGCACTATACCATTTTCCCATTTTATTATATACAATTTGATCTTTGGAAACCCAGAGGGGATATTCATCAATTGCTTGAGAAGCGACCAAAAGAACAAATTGTGTTTTAGATCTTACAAAGTGATTTTTCAGTTTTGATTTCTTAAGTTGCATGAGTGGCTTTCCACTCTTTATAACCTTTAAAGATTTCCAGATTTCAATCCACTTTCGCTGAGTCATCTCTGAGGTTGTTATATCAAAGGTTATTCTAGAATAAACAACAATGCCTCCTGCTTCATATATAGACAGATATGTTCTCACACTATTTGATATAGTAAAACCTTTCAGCAAATATACTTTTGATCTTTTATTTTTTTCTTGTGATTCATAAAGAAGTACAAGTCTTTTATTTTCAGCAGGTTTGTTTAAATCTTTAAGTTTTTTATCTATTACTGAGAATGAAAGTTTTTTTAATCTGGAGATCTTAAAATAAAGAGGATTCTTTTTTTGTTCAAATTTCTTATTGTAGAAGACTCGTAGATCACCCCACCTTCCGGATTTTATTGAATGTATATAATAGTCTTTCTTTAGTTCTTTCCATTCCAGATGTATGGATGGCAAACTATTTGAGAATATTGAAAATGGGATGATTAGTAGGATGAGTATCAGTTTTAGTTTTAGTTTTAATTCCACTTTAATCCCACCAGAGTGTATAAACATTTTCTATCTCATATTTTTCTTCAATGCCCTTTGGTGCTTCATACATAAAACCTTTTGAAACTTCATCAGGTTTAAAATATTTAAAAGCAGCTCCAATTTCTTTTTCATTCATTGAAGATGTGATTACATAGATAGAATCTGAATAGGGCCACTCTTCATCAATATCACAAATTCTAACATATATTGATTGAACCTTATTGTCTTTTAATAAATTATTTAAAAATCTATATAATTCCTGAGGGTGAATTTCTGGTTCTACATTTGCCATGATAGAACCAAGTACATTGTTCCCATCAAAAAAAATTTCAAAGGGCACAGCTACTTCGTCTTCTTGAAATCCAATTTTTTTGATTCTTTTCAATAAGGATTTTTTTTTCATATAGTTTACCTTTTTATTTATTAGCTTATCATTATATGTGACACGTGTAGCTCCTGGTTGTTGTGGAGCTCAAACTATTTTTCAATTGATTGACTAATGAATCGATTTTTTTTGTTACTTTTGCCATAATGATACCTTCATTAACACCTTTACCATGTCTTTAATCCATTTCTCTTTTTGTACCTGGAGAGATGGCAAGGGATGACAATACATATTTTCATCTTTTTCTAAACCAATGATCTTCTCATATTTTAAACTATCAACAGCAAGACTTATCATTGGTAATAATTTATTATTTAAACCCCATGCACCTATAAGAGGAACTCCATCTTTTCTTTTCAGCTTTCTAACTAATTCATTTTTACGCACTTCTGAAAAAACTGAGTGCATCATTTTTTCAGCTCCAAGGACGGAAACCATTTTCATGAAATCATTGCTGTTGGCGCATCTTAAATCGGAGAGGTTGATAACTCGAACATGGTGCCAATTGAAGAGGTCCATCAATCTCATAATCTGATATTGAGTAATATCAGGTTTTGCTGCAACTAGTTCAATATTCAGATTACTCAAATCATTGACTTTTATGACTTGTTGATTGTATTCATAGTCTTTCTCAAGGGGCCTTGATGAACCGGGATTCATCATTATAAAGACTGCATCTGGCTTATTTTTTGAGAGTTGTGATCTTTCAATAATTGGAACATCTTTTGATATTATTTCAAGAACACTACGGCATTTTTCTAAATGATTTTCATTATATTGCAATGCATAAAAATGACCGTATACATCATATTTCTTTTTTAGTAATTCTGCTGGTATAAATTTCACCATAATCGTAATTTCGAACTCCTACTAACTCATTAATTGATTCTTTATTTCTTCTTTAAGCAAACAACTTTATGGGAATAAAAATGTTGGTGAAAAGATTATTCCATTGTCACAGATTTTTACGGTTAACATCAGCATTGTCAAGTTCCATGAACCGAGTCGCCCCCCACAGTTACTGTACCATATGAGCTTACCATTGCTTTCTATCAATTGATTTTTTTTTCAAAAGCTTTTTTATTTTCATGCACTGTTCTTTGAAAAATAAATTTAAATACAACAATGGGCCAAATCAATGCTATGAGAATCCATATATAGAAGTATTCCATTATCACATCCTTAATTAATTCTTATTAACTTAACTTTTTTTTGATTCATGTTCAATAAGGTTTTCTTTTTAAATTCATGTGAATATTATAGTTCACAGTATTGCATAGTTCAAGAAGAATTGTTTTTATTTTAATTTTAATCTTTTAGTTATAATCGAGTAAGGACTATAAAGACCTTAAATGAAATGCTTTTTGATTGACATTTCATTTGTTATATGCCATTGTAATTATATAGAATCATTAGGATAAAGGGTTATGACCACAGAATTCAACGACTGGCTCAACAAAATACTTTCAAAAGATAAATTTAGTAAATCAACGGCTTTTAACTTCAATTTAAGTGAAGAGAATGATTCTTTTCAAATACAATTTATATCTACTTTTTCATATAATAAAGATGATGAAGATTGGGCCTGTGATGAAGACTACACTTCAAAAAAACTATTTATACTCCCTAGACAAACTGCTGGTGAAACCTGGCAACAGGGCCTTGAATTTTGCAGCAATCTCGTTAAAGAATATTTAAATAATGGTGAGTATTCATATTTTTTGAAAGAAAAAGAAGCTGTTGGCATTGGTTTTATTGATGGTGACATCAAGATTGTTTATGAAAATCCGCGACCTTAGACTAAAGAGTGCTGTGCTACACCCCTTTGAACCCACGCACCAGGTCTATTCGATATCACCCTTATAAATAAATCGCAAAGAATCAAGTCTGAGTCTCGAAGACTCTATGGTTGACTTAAGCAATTCCATATCCCCTTCACAACTCAAAATTTCTTCCTCTTTTATATTATTATTCATCTTTTTCAATTCCTTCAGACGGTTTAGCTCTTTGTTTAGTGATGATATTATATTATTCAATCCCCTGCTTTTTATTTCATCAGCAGAATTATTGGCAATCTCATAAGATGCTTCCACCATCTTTGGGAGTACTTCCTGTTTGATTTTTGGAGTGTCCAGAATTGTGGGCTCATCATAATTTTCAAGATGTTCATTACAAATATTGACTGGATATTTCTTTCCACAATCCTCAAGAGAATGATTCACCATAACACGAATAGGTGTAGGTGGTAAAAAACGATCAATATATAAATTTTTGGGTGCAATACTTTCCAATACAAAAATTGCTTCCAGCAGGATTTCCTGATTCTTCGCATCATGCCATAGTGCTGCCGTACAATTTCCTTTTTCCGTACCAAGGATCAATTCCAGAATGCCGTAAACCATTGGATGGTCCCAGCTTAGAAATTCAATATCTTCATTGAGAAGCGCTGTTTTTCTATCAAAAGTTATCTTTAAATCATCTCTTCTTAACACAGGAAGGGGAAACTCAGTAGTTGACAAAAGGGTGAGATTCAATCTATATGTTTTTTCAGATAGATAATCTTCTTGAATATCATAAAGATCGAAAACCTTCAGCATGAAGTCTTCAAGTTCCTTTTCTTCATCAATGGCTTTTATCTCATTGATTATGGACTTTGCAACTTCAGGCCTAAATGAGTTGAGCTCCAGAAGGTGATCCCTTCCTTCATGTGTTTTTTTTGATACATCAGCAACGAGTTCTTGAGAAGTTTCAATAAATTTTTTTAAGAGGGGAAATTCTCTCTTCATTAGAATTTCCATAAGCTCTTTATTTAATTTTTGATAAACCTGGTACACACCGGGAACATTCACTGAAAAGGCATTGAGACCTTGATGATACCATCGAGCCAATATTTCCTGTTCACTGCCGAGGAGAAATGGAACATGAATATTAATAGTGGAACTTTGTCCAATGCGATCTAAACGACCAATTCGCTGTTCTAATAGCTCTGGATCCAGAGGTAAATCAAACAAAACCAGATCATGAGCAAATTGAAAATTCCGTCCTTCGCTACCGATTTCAGAAGAGATCAGCATTTGTGGACCATCTTCTTCAGCAAACCAGGCGGCATTGCGGTCTCTTTGGAGCAAATTTAAATCCTCGTGAAAAAGTGTTATGTCAATACTAATCAGTTTTTTAAGAATCTCTTTGATAGCAGTGACCTTCTCTTTTGAGTGACATATCAATAATATCTTTTTTTCACTATGCTTTTTTAAAAAAGAAACAAGCCATGTAATTCGCGGATCTTTTTTATAATTGATATTGTTTTTTACATTATCAATATTGTTATCCATTCCAAATTCAATCCTTTGATTTTTTAAATCTTCTTCTGTACATTCTAGTGGAATAAGAAATCCCTGACGTTTTGGGAACCCCTTCATTCCAGACCTATTGTTTCGAAATACAGCGCGCCCTGTGCCAAATCTATCTAGTAAATATTCAATAAATTGTCTAAGATCCTCTTTCTTTTCAGGATAATGTACAATGCCCTCTTTTATATCTGACAATAGGTTCGGTGAAATGGCTTCCAATGATTTTAGTTCAGTCTTATTGAGTCTTCCATTTTTCATGAGCGAATTTATTATCCCTGATATTTTTTCGTATTGCTCTTCTTCCTTCTCGAAAAGATTAAAATCATAATATCTGGCAGGATCCAGTAAATGCAAACGGGAAAAATGACTGCGATGGCCAAACTGCTCTGGTGTGGCTGTGAGGAGCATGAGTCCTGTGGTTTTTTCACTGAGATCTTTTGCCAGACGGTATTGGGGACTATCCTCTAGAAGATGATGGGCTTCGTCAATTATCACCATATCCCATTCTGCTTTAATAGCCAGTTTTTTCCATTCCTTATCGGATGTTAAAAAATCTATGCTGCTGATACACAACTGATCTTCCAGAAATGGATTTTCATGGGAATCATAATTTGTCATGGATTCCTTTAATTCTTCATCGAAAATTCTTACAATGAGGTTAAAGCGTCGTAACAGTTCAACAAACCATTGATTAACAAGAGATTGGGGAACCAGTATTAAGACACGATCTATTCTTTCACTGAGAATCAGACGATGCAATACAAGGCATGCTTCTATAGTTTTTCCAAGGCCCGTCTCATCTGAAAGCAACACCCGGGGAATATACCTTGAAGTTATTTCATTAACTACGTATAACTGATGAGGGATCAGGTCCATACGTCCTCCAACAAACCCTCGAACCGGTGACTGCCGTATACGGTGTTGTAACAGGAGTGAGCGGTAACGTATGTTAAAATCATCATTATGGTCAACAGATCTGTTTGCCAAGCGGTCTTTTGGTGTTGTAAAACTTATGGTATCATTTATCTCTGTTTCGGGAAGATCAATATCACTGCTATGATATATGAAAATTCCATCCTTTGTAGATACGGAATCTATTTTAAATGATAATCCCTGGCGTGATTGAATTATATCACCTGCTAAAAACTCGACTCGCTTTAAAGGTGCAGAAGAAATTGCATATAGACGGCTGCAATCGCTTGCAGGGAAAAAGATTTTAACTGTGCGTCCATCAATTTCCTTTACTATACCGAGTCCTAATTTCAACTCCATTTCGCTTATCCAGCGCTGACCAATTATAAATCTATTCAAAATTTTCCTTCTTTATAATATAATTTTAATCTATGATATGTTTTCAGTAAATCACTAAAAACTGGTTCAAAGTCAAGCTTAAAAATAATATTCAGACACTACCATCAAAGTTAAAGCTGTTCAAAAGACATCTCCTTTACCCTAAATTTTTTCTATAGATGTAATAATAATCTCTATTAATTCACTCATAAAATTCCTCTGTTTTTTCACCACAGAGACACAGAGGCACAAAGGAGGGATAGTTTGCTTAGAGCAATTGATTGAGCTATGCAGTTAAATTAAAATGGTGATATAGATTGTGCTTATCATTTCAAGCATAAACAATTACATCAATCTATTATAAAATAGCAACCACCAGCCCACCAAGCCTTTCTCAGTGCCTCCGTGACTCTGTGGTAAAAAAAAACAGTGTTATATATTTTGAAAGATGGATAAAATATATAACATTGCATGATCTATAAACTCAGTACCGCAATTTCCTTATAGCGGTCAGTAACCACCAATTCAACATCAAGTTCAGGTCGTTTTTCAAGGGCCTCTTTCATAATATTTCTTGCACGTGATGCTGTATTATTGTTTTCAGAAAGGTGAGACAAAAGAAGAAACTTCAAACGAGAAGAAGCATATTTATATATAAGCTGTGCAGAATCAAGATTTGACAGATGTCCCTCTTTTCCACTAATTCTTTTTTTTATATATACAGGATAATCACCAGATTCAAGAAGTTTTTCATCATAATTTGTTTCAAGAAAAACAACATCACTATTGGCTACACTCTTTATAATATTATCACAGGGAAAACCAATATCAGTTAACACTGAAACTGATTTGTTATTAAATGAAACAGTAACACTAAGTGGCTCACAGGCATCATGATATTTTGAAAAGGTACTTAGTTTTAAGTCACCAATTTGTGTTGTGCCATTTTGTTCAATGATGTTAATCAGACTAGGTGCTACATCAAGTGAAGCTGCTCCAAGGGTATTTTGAGTAATATAAACCGGCAAATTACATTTTCTAGTAATCACAGGAATTCCCCGAACATGGTCGCCATGCTCATGGGTAACAACAATACCTTTTATCTTATTAATATCAAGGTTCAATCTTTCCATTCTAGTTATTATTTGTTTAGCAGAGACCCCACCGTCAATCAAAATAGCTTCCTTGCTGTTTCCAACATAATAACAATTGCCATTAGAACCCGATGCGATTGCAGTAAAATAAATAGTATCATTCATATTTGAACAGATATTTGACAATTGACAAATGTGTAAAGGTTTTTATTTTAAGTAATAGTAAATATATCGCTAAATAAAGATACCATTATACAAAGAAAAATGTTTCTATATTTACTCTAACAAAAAAATTATCACCATACAGAATAAAATATAAACACCATCTTACCTAAGCCTAAAAACCATTAACTCGCATCAACAGGGGCCTCACACCACGTGCTCGCCCACAATTTTGAAGAAAAAAATAAAATATCATGAATAGATATAACCATCTACAAAAACAGAAATATCTTTTCATACTACCTCCCGCATCCTGGTTCGGAAACCTGGCGCAAGGTTCCAAGAGGGCAACGTTGCTCCTTTGGCCTTATAGAATCGGTTACCCCTTAATATTAATAATAATCTTACCCTTTGCTCTACCAGAGGCTTGAAGCTTCAAGGCATCCATACTATTTTCAAAACTAAAAGTTCTATCAACTACAGGTTTGATCTTACCCTTCTCAATTAATAATTTGATTTCAGTTAATTGTTCGCCAGAGGGCTGCATTAAAATTAACTTGTATCCTGCATTTTTCTTTTTCATTTCTTTCTTTATCTTTTGCATTTTCAATGATAATATAAATCTGATAAAACCATTAAGACCTAATTCTTTTGCTGTTTCACCATCAACCTCGCCAACACTGCTAATCACCCAGCCATTGTTCTTTAAAATTTTAAATGCATCGAGAGTATACTGACCACCAAGTGTATCAAAAATAATATCCATTTCCTTTGCTATATCTAGATAGTTTTCTTTCTTGTAATCAATTACCCTGTCAGCCCCCAAAGCTTTAACCCAATCAACATTGTCAGTACTTGTTGTGGTGTAAACATAGGCACCCTTAGATTTGGCATATTGAATGGAAAAAGACCCAACTCCTCCTGAACCAGCATGAATCAAAACTCTATCTCCTTCTTTTATCTTTCCTTGGTTTAGTGACTGAAGGCCTGTGAGTCCAACGAGTGGAATACCTGCTGCCTCTTCAAATGAAATATTATTCGGTTTCTTCACAACTACATCAGCTTTAACAGCAATCTGTTCTGCAAAGGTGCCGAAACGTTCTGAGGGCACACGCGAAAAGACTTCATCTCCAATGTTCAGGTGAGTGACATTGTCTCCCTTTTTTATTATTTTCCCACTAACATCAAAACCAATTGGAGCAGGAAAGCTCAGGGGGATGACCTGTTTAAAGTTTCCCTCTATTATTTTGTAATCAATTGGATTTGTACTGACAGCATGAATATCAATTAAGACATCACTAACTCCAACTTCAGGTATTGCTTCGTCTTGAAATTCAAGACTATCTTCAATCTTACCATAGCTGATTATTTTTAATGCTTTCATTATATACTCTCCTAAGTTTATTCTTTATCTATATTTGAAACTGTTAGAGTTTCATTATCTCTGAAAGGGCTCTAATAAAATATAGTGCATCAATCCCAAAGAAAAGAACCTTCTTTCTTTATTGAAAGATCCCCTTGTAATCTAAGTTATTGTAATTTTTGATAAATACAAGCTATAATTAATTATTATAAAATTTTGATCTATTATATGATTAATAGATCAAATAATCTCGAAGAGATTCTATTGCACGAAGTACTAAATAATTTTTCATACAAGCTACAGTCAATCCACCAGGTGCGAAACCCCTGTGATCAAGTTATTAAGGCAGACGCACAGTACCATCCGACCCGAGAGTCACAAAAGACTTGATCTTAGGGTCGAGCTCCCCTACTTCACTATAAGAATAATCAAACCCAAAGGCAAAGGCAGATTAAAAAACAGCATCAGAACGTATAATTTTAAATATCTATAAATTCTATAATACAATACAGACAATATAGCTGAAGAAATAACAATTGCCAGACAAGCCTTAGCAAGTTCAATTAGAGGTTGAAAGTCTATTACAATTCCAAATGAACTTGGGGTTGTTGAATGTCCTTGTGCTACTTCTTTAAATAGGATAAAGACCAGAATATATACCGGCATAAATGTAATGAGTAAAATGAATAATGCATTACCATATCCATTATCTTCATTTTTACTTGAAGAATAAATATAATACACTGCATAAAGTAGAAGTATAACCAAAAGACCATAATAGCTAAAATACATTAATGATATAAAAGAAATAAGCAATAATATCCAGAATAACACTTTAGATTTCATAAAACTCCCTCAACAACTTACAAATATATCAGATGATTAAACCGTCAATCCACAATAAATTCTTTGATATAAACTTCTTTAATCTTTCCTTTGATTAAAAATTTATTTATTAATACTTTAATTTCTTCAGCAAGGAGCACAACCCCTTTGATTGAATTCAAGTCTTTATATTTTTTTTGCATTAAATGAATATTTATCATAAACTGCATATGACTATAATTTTTTTTTAATTCATCTTCAAGAGCTTTAGTCTTTTTATATCCCAGAGAAATAGTGATTGTTACATAATGTAGTTCTGCATCTAATGTTGTTATTTTAAATCGGGGAAGATCAAAGGTATGTAAAGGCTCCGGAGGCCCCTTGGTTACTCTTACTTTTTTATCTTGTTTTTCAATAATGAAATAGCCGTAAAGAGGAGAAATAATCAATATTAATATTATAAGAAAAATAGATTTATTCATATTATATGCATCATATAGGTTCATCAAAACCTGTCAATATCAATTATATTCAATAGATTTTCATAAAAAAAATTTAAAACTAGCAACACAACCACAAGCAGCGTTTTGCACTTCCATGCTTACTACCCAATAATAACCTCGAACCACAGCAAATAGAGGTTTCACAACCAGCTTAGCCTACAAGCTCATGAAAGCTATAAAATATCATAAATAAATATAACTATCTACAAAAACTAAAAGCTACAAAAGATCAAATGCAATACAAAGCATTGTAGAAAAATATCCTTTGATACTACCTCCGAACACAGGTTCGGAAAACTGGAGCTGAGTTCCAAAGGGGCAACGCTGCCCCTTTGGTCTAAACAGAGGGGGAATTTCATGCAATAAATGACCTTTTTTATAAAATTTTACTGGTCAACTGGGCCTTTTATAAAACTATGTCCTCATTAACGTTTAGATAGAAGGTGAAGATTATGAAACAAACAGAGTTAAAAAGACATGAAAGAGAATTACGAAAAGCAACTAAAAAAAGTGATCTTGTTGCTAAACGTACTGATTCTCGTGATTCACTAAGTGTGGGAAATTACATCGACAAATTGTTTAGCTTATTTATGTACGACGAAACAGATATTTTTAATACTTTAGAAGATATAAAGATTCTTGAACTAATAGAAGACCTAAAGACAACACAGCCTGAAAAACAGTGGGACAATATCATACGTAAAGCAATTCGCAAAACAAAAGTGGCAAATTCAGAAAAAGCCTTTGAAAATTTAAAAATGCTGTTTTAAATCAAGCTTTTCAAGCTTATGAAGCTATAGAATTATAACTTCATAAGCACAAAGTGACTTCACGCGCCACCTCCCTCATAGATCAATAAACTCGAATCAAACTAATAGGGGTTTCACACCCCGCCTAGTCCACTATCTCATAATTGAAATTAAAAATTGATCATTCTTGACAAATAACCCCATATATTTTTCTAATAGATCAAGAATAAGGACTCAAAAGAATGGATGACAATCACAAGTGAAGCCTCAATTTGACACAAAACAATCAACCTGCCCACTGTGCCAATCTGAAAGAATATCAGATCATCACAACATTGACTCCTATGAAATAAAATTCTCTACCTCTATCTGTGATTCCTGTAATTTTATATTTATGAACCCTGCACTTTCTGATGAATCTTTAAACAATCTTTATTCCCAGGACTATTACAGTGGAGATTCAGATTACTCCTATATAGATGAAAGAAAAAATGAACACTTTAATGCCATTGTGTGGGATGCTCGTATAAAGAAAATTTCAAGATACGTGGCATCGGGAAATTTTCTCGATATAGGTTCATCCTTTGGAGGATTTTTAAACAGAGCTCGTAGATTCTTTAAACCCCATGGAATTGAGATCTCAAAGATATCAGCACACTATACAGAGAGAGAAAGAAATATCTCTGTACACAATGGAACAATCTATGATCACCCTTACGAAGAATCTTTTTTTTCTGTCATCACCATGATTGAGGTCATAGAACATCTGAAGAAACCATCCTTGGTTCTGGCAGAATGTGCAAAACTTCTCAAGGCAGGTGGACTTCTGGTTATTCAGACAGCCAATATGAGTGGAAAACAGGCAACCACCGAAGGCAAGGATTATGACTACTACATGCCGGGTCATCTATCATACTTCTCAATTGACAATCTCTCAGAGGCATTAAAAAAAGCAGAATTTGATTTTATCAAGGTATACAGGCCCCTTGAATTTGGTCTCATCCCCAAGCTAAAAAAATCAAGAGGCAGCTTTTCTAAGATCACAGACTACTTTGCCTGGTTCAGAATCTCATGGTATCATTTTAAGAGTCTCATTCATTTTAAGAACTGGTCTTTAACCAGTTCCATGGTTATCTACGCTGTGAAGAAAAAATAAAAACTTAGATTTAAATATTAAGTAAAAATCTATTTTACACTTGAGGATTATATGGCTTTAAGAATAACAAATGTCATTTTAGGAATGCTATTGATTGTATCAGCTTTAACAGAATACAGAAGCTATATAAAAGAGATTGGTCATATTACATTACCTGTACTTGTCGTAATAATAGTGATATCAAGCATTGGACTAGCACTTATCTACAGTGGAGTCATGAATAAAAACATATTACATCTTTTTAAAAAAAAATAATATTCACAATTTAGAAGTAATATTTAAATACAAATTCTCATTCATCTAAAGGGAAAAAAAATGTTTAGTTATGTTAATAAAAGTATTAGAGAAAAATTTATAAAGAACGGCAAACTGGTTACCGTAAATAAAGATGGAATCGCCGTAGAAGAAAATGAGGCTACAGCCTTTATTTCTATTTTAGGACCAGTACCAATGCCCATCATGATTGGAGACAATGAGGTAACCTTTTCGTGGTATCCCTTTGTTCGCCGTGTACAACTAAATCACGTTCTTGATGCTGCTAATAAAGTGAAACATGGCGATGAAGAAAATTTCAGAGAACTCATTCAAACAAACATGTCTGTTAATTCACTTCTGGCGAGTCCTGGGTTTTTAAATAATCCAAATCCACCAGTGAGAGTACATTCATGTTGCATGACCGGTGATATCTTTGGATCACAAAGGTGTGAATGTGGCGCACAGCTCAATGGTGCTTTTGAGCATGCATCTAAAAAGAACGGTGCTGTTATATATATGTCAGGTCACGAAGGAAGAGGAATTGGCCTCTGGGCAAAGGCAATGACCTATTTACTCCAGGATGAAGGTCAAGATACCTATGAGGCAAATATTTCTCTCAACCTCCCTGAAGATTCTCGTGACTTTACTGATGCTGCAGTTATCTTGCGCTATCTATTAAAAGGAAAACCCATAGAATTGCTTTCAAATAATCCTTTAAAATTAGATCATCTTCAAGAGGCTGGTCAATCTGTATCTGATGTTATTCCCCTGGTTACTGGTGTGGGCCAACATAATATAAGATATATGAAATCAAAAAAATCAAAGGGCCATATGCTTCCTGATCTTGATTAACAAAGAGCATCTTAAGAAGGATGATTGATGAAATAACATTTTATTATATCAATCCCTTCTTGGGTGATTTCATGTTTACATAAAGATTGACACTCCATATAAGCATCCACGGAAAAACAACTTACATCCATAGAGTAATTCTTACAATTTTCTTAAATAATATTTCAAACCAACTCCTATTCCAACAAGAAGACATGATGCACAGGCAAAGACAAAAGAAAAGAACCACAGATCACCAAATGAATTAATCTTTGCTTTTTGAGGATTTGATGGATTATAATAGACCTCAACCTTTTCTCCAACCTTATATGCAGGAGGATGAGTACTAACATCTGAGGTAAAGGTAACACTCCTTTGATTTTTAAGAGTAAACTCTACAACTGGGGCTGATGTAACATGTTTGCTTCCACTAGTGTTATAAGGTTTTATCATATCAGTTACAACTCCATGAGCCTTTTGTGATGAAATTATAAAGCTAACATTTTTCACTATGATGGCTGATGATCCCATCAAGAGAAGAGCTCCTAAAACAAAAAGACTATACATGGTAAGCTTAACTTCTTTCGGACTAATATTATTTGAGCTCATTTACGACTCCTTGATTGAAATTATTTTAATAAATTTCAAACCATTATTTTATATCTTTTCATTCTCATCCACCTCTCCCCGGTATGATGATGGAGACTCTCCTATAACCTTTTGAAATACCCGATAAAATGTTGACATACTCTCAAAGCCAACGTCATAGGCAATCTGAATAATACTCACCTCAGTTGCAGTAAGCTGCTGAGCTGCATCCTTGACTCTCACCTCATTTATATAATCATTTAAACGCATTCCTGTTACCTTCTTAAAGGATTTTCCCAGGGTATCAGGATTCATAGCGAGGTCATCAGCAATATCTTCACGAGTTATACTTTCTTTATAATGTTTTGCAATATAATCAAGAGCCTCGTCAACCTTTACCTTTGTAAGATCAGTGGGTTCTTTCTTTTTTTGTTTTTTCTTCTCAAGATCTTCTACAGTGAGGTATAGAGCAAGATATCTATTATGGAGAATTATAGAAATGCTTATAATTAAAAAAAGAAAACCAAACTGACTGACTCTGATGAAATTATAGAGTCCCCGATCTACCATGATATCATTGGCAGCAGTAAGAATCAATATCATGAGAGAGATTGCAATATACTTATAATCAGCCTCTTTTTTAATATCCTTAAATAATATTGCAAAGAAATAGGTCAAGGGAATCAACCAGGAGGGTTGAACCCCATAGTATAAAACATAGTGCCAGAGAATATAATCTTCAGAGATAATGATAATAAAGGCTGCAATGGTTGTAAGAACAGCAAATAAATAATGTAAGAAATTTCTTTTTCTCTTAAAAAAAGTCGTTATAAATTCAAAGAGAACAAAGAAGGCAAAGAAGAGAGCCAGATATTCTATCTTCTTCATAACCTGATAATTATCAAAGATAAAGAATTTTATCTGAGTTCTAAAAAAGAAATAGGTTGATGATAAAAAGGTATACATTGAGAAAAGAAGAAACTCTACACCTGCAGATTTTTTCAGATAAAATGACAACACGTAGATACCAACTGCACAGTAGAGAACAATAAATATAATATTAATAAATTCCTCAGAAAGAAGATCACGATGTAAAGACTTAAAGGGGCCAATAAAAAACTTGTCCCTCGTAGGGCCATTGGCATTGGGAAAGAGTCCATGAACTCGCAGGGCTATGACATTTTTAGCCCCGGGCCTCAAAAGCTGCACAGGAATCTCATAAAGACGTTTTACATCATACTTTGATAATCGATAAGGAGGAAACTTTCCCGTCTTGCCAATGAGAACACCATTAAAATAGATCTCATCGGTATCATATATCATTCCAAGGCGAATACCAATGCTATAAGCTGGTTTTTTATCAGGCAAGGTAAGAGTTATTCTATACCAGCAGATCTTTTTATAGCCCGGATAATGATTCATCCAGTTGTCAGGAAGAGAAACAGTTCTCCAGGATGAGTCATCAAAGTCAGGATTCTTATAAAGAGTATCATCCCCCTTATTGAGCTTAAAGATATCTTTACCTGAAAGATTAATTACAGTGCTATAATCAGAAATGTGTAGATTTGAAAAACTCTTATGAGGAATCACAAGAGAAAAGATAAGAGCAGATAGAATGAAAATATGGCGAATCATGAAATATACTTCACAATAGATTTAAAAACAAATCAAGCAAAAAAATGCCCTCTCAGATGAGAGGGCAACTTTATTACATATCGTAGTTGAGAGACTACATGAAAAGCTCAACAAAGAACTGAACGCCTCTGCCAAGCCAGGAGTTAATAAGTCCACGTGGATCATATGGTCTATTGTATAGAGAATCATCATTATTATTTACTTTGTATTCATCATGTCTGCCAAGATTTGTATTATAATGACTGTTAATGTCTTGAGCCATCATATTAGCAATAACTGCATAGGCTGTTGTTGTTAAGTGAATACCATCAAGACTAAATACGCCACCAAGATAGGATACATTCAAAACTCGACCTGTTCTGTTGCCACTGCTGTTCTTGAGATTATATCCATAGGTCTTTATATCTTCAAATACAGAGTTTGCATCAAATAAAACCCAGTTATTTGCATAGGCATGATGTTTTATAGTATCATTAAACTGTGAAGTTCTATTTTTAATGATCTTAACCTCATTGGGATCAAGAACCTCATCATTATCAGAAACACTGGAATTCCAGAAGGCCTTTAAAGACCCCTGAGGAACATCTGGATCATTGGCAGGCTGAAGATAAGCGATAGATGAAACATCAGGAATCGTTGCCAAAAGAGCTCCATCAATAGAACCCCGTGCCTGTATCTTGTTTACTAAACGAGCATATTGACTCTGAAAGTTTGCAAGGCTGGTAAGCTTATCAAGTGTTGTACTGATTGCACATCCCAAAGCATCATTATTTCCAATCCAGATTGACATAAAACTTGGATTTCTATCAAGAGCCTGATCTATCTGTGTTTTTCCACCACCGAGAACCAGATCGTGAAATCCATCCTTATCACCGTCAGCTTCATTTATATCAGTTACATCTGCCCCTGATATTCCAAAGTTATTGAGTTTATTTTGATTGTCATAACCATCCTTACGCTTTCCACCCATAAGAGGAATAACGTATTCATACCAGCTGATGTTTCCTTTTCCCACATCTTCAAAATTGATATAATAACCAGGAAACTTTAATAGAGCCTGAATATATGGAGTCTTCATTAACTGAGCAAGTCTGTTTCCATAGGAATACTTCTGACGAGTCTCATCAACTGCCCCACTCTGCATACCATGTGTTAAGCTGTCACCAACTGACACGTAGTTGTCAAAAAGTGCATTAACGGGCTGTGGAATAGGATCAGGCTTTGGAGCCGGTGAAGAACCTGCAAATAATGATAGTGCAGAAAATAGTATTGTAATGACTAATGTGATTTTTTTCATAAAGCATATCCCCCCAGATATAGTGAAAAACCGTCTGTATGGTTTAAATTTACTATATCTAGTTAATATTGTCTTACCAAAAGCAGACGAAATCTGTAAATGACACAAAAAAATTGGTCGAACCAAAGCATTTGTATCTTTTACAGTTAAAAAAGACAATTATTCAGAGTAAAACTAAAACTATAATTCCTTCAAGAACAACCTGTAGCACCTTGCACCAGAGCAATAAATGTATGCCTCATCTTAATAGAAAGATTGATTATTATTTAAATAAGGTGATTGATAGTCATTTTTCTGACTAGTAAATCCTTAAGCATTTTAAATTATTATCAAATGCCCTGCTTAAAGATTAAAATCACAGGGTTATGGGCAGATACTGAAACGTAAAAAATAAAAAAGGCATTTCTCTTGACGCATAATGGGGTAGATTTTAGGCTTCAAAAAAAAAAGTAACAGGTAAATTAATGAGATTACGGTTTTTTAATTTTGGCATTTCAGGCCTCTTAATAGCTATTACAACGATTTTCACCATTATTTTTCAGCTCATATACAGGGCAACCATACATGATTTAACAATAAATGCCTATGCTCTTTTTAACAGTCTCTCTTTTCCCTATTATCTCATTACAGCAATGAGTTCTGATGTCACATTGATTGCACTGATTTCAATTGTGTTGATACCCTTATCCTTTATTTTAAGAAACAAACCAATGGGCCTCATGGCTATCCACGGCACAATGTTGCTGATAATTTCCAACGCTCTATGGAGTGCAATTGAATTCTTCAGGGTCTATGAAACCACATTTCAGACAAACTTTCTTACCTCTGAAAATAAAAGCGGCATTTTTGAGCTTATTCAATCTTCAATTAGTGAGGCAAGTGCATCCTTCTGGTATAAATCCCTTATAACTACCCTTATAATTATTCTAACTCTTGCTTTAATCTATTACTTTTATAATGAAATCGAAAAACATATCACTAAAATCGCCTCAGGAGTTTCAATAATCATAGTACTCATGATTGCTATAAGTGGCATCTCTTCACTTATTCATGATGATAGCAGCTTCATAGCATCTTTAACAAAGAAAAACAAGAAGAAATATACCTCCACATATAAAGAGCTCAAGGGCAATCCTCTTTTAAATGTTTTAATAGGGGGGGATGAGAGCCAGAAGACTACAATTTCCTATGACAAAAATATCCAAAATTTCCCCATGAATACATCTTCCTTGATATCACAAAAAAGACATGGTAGAATAAATATAATTCCTCGAAAGAAGAAATACAATATTATTCTCTATTATTTTGAATCAACACCAATGAAATATATGAATATGAAGGTAAATAATAAGGCAGTTGTTCCCAACTGGCTCAGATTGTCAAAAAACAGCATATACTTCAAGAATCACTATGCCAATTATCCTCTCTCTGCCAGTGCTCTGTTTTCTACGCTCACATCCTGCTATGCCCTCAATACACGAGATCACGTAATACAAAAGCATCCTCGCATCAGTGTTGATACCATTTCTCAGATATTAAAAAAACAGGGATACAGAACATATCTCATACACACCGGTGGTCTTGGTTACGCTGGACAGAAGCGCTTCTTAAAATACCGCAGCTTTGATAGAATTATTGACTACAAAGAACTCAAGAGAATCTCTGAAAAGAAATACAGAAAAAAGGTAGGATGGGGTCTCGACGAAAGAACCATGATTAAGCCTGCAGTTAAACTTGCTCAAAAAGAATCAGATAAGCCTTTTTTCATGATTTTAATGCCCGTCAATCCTCATCATCCCTATGCAATTCCCCATAAGAAATTTCGCATCACAAAACCAGTATTGAAAAAATACGGTTTTAAAAAAATGAGCTATATGAATTATATTAACTCACTTCACTACGCTGATGCAGCAATGGGTCAACTGGTAAACACTATGGAACAAAAGGGAGTTATGGACAACACCCTCCTCTTTCTCTTTGCAGATCATGGAGAGGCCTTTTATCAACATGAAGGCAATTACAATCATCCCTTTTATCTCTATGAAGAGAATGTTCACGTTCCATTGCTCATCTATAATAAAAAGCTCATAAAAAAGCAGCTCGTTATTAATGCTGTAACCCGTCACATTGATATTGCTCCTACAATTTTAGATATAATCGGAATGAAGCCCTATCACAGCCATGAAGGCATTTCAATGCTCAAATCAAGACGTGCTCAGATGGCCTTTCTTCATACCTACTGGAAGGATGATTACCTGGCAATACGTGATCAACAGTGGAAATACATTAGAAAGATGAAAGATGGCAGTGAAGAGCTCTACAACCTTAACAATGACTCTGGTGAAAAGAAAAATCTTGCCGAAGATCTGCCTGAAATAACAAAACTCTATAGACAATATATTCTTTTTGGAAGATCATATCAGATAGCATTTTACAAAAAGATGCTTAAGAAAAATTAGGGGAATCACATGAGCACTGAAGAATTAGTCAGACAAAATGCAGCATTTTCATGTAGAGAACTTGTTAAAACTGTTGAGGATATGGAAGAATTCAAGAATGAAATAATGGTCCTTGAAACCGCTATAGAATCAATTGTCTTTGATGAAGATACCTCAGATGAATCAATGATGGTCCTTGAAAGATCATTAACCATTTTTATGGATAAGGTCTTTACACTCTATGATCACAATCCAAAGAGTAAATTTCTCAATACATTACAGCTGCGGGTTGACAGTCTGCTAAACAATGTCAGAGACATCTTGACCCAGAAATAAAACAGGCTCTCCATTACTGAAGAGCCTGAAATAATTTTTTTAAAACAATATGGAGTTTAAATCTAATTGTCTTCGATTGTAAAAGTATTTTTGTCTGTAAAGTTTAGTCTTCCATTAAGATAACGCCCCTTAATCTTCATCAACTTCAAGGTATTAAAAGCCATCTCAGCGCGAACACCTGTTTTACAGTATACTATGATTTCTTTTCCCTTTGGAAGCTCAATAAGACGATGAGCAAGCTGGTCAACAGGAATGTTTTTTGATCCCTTAATATTTCCCTTTGAAAACTCATCAGGATTTCTAATATCAAGAATCAGTTTATCAGCTGAACCAATAGCTTTTTTAAAATCAGCAGCACTGATTGAACCAGGCTTTGGCTTTGGAACATAAACAATCTTTGTAGATGCTGCTCCAGAGACTGAAGGCCCATTCCACTTAGCAAAAGGAACTGGTAGAATTCTTACTGCTTTATATCCCCAGGATATAATTGTCTTAGCTGCAACTTTCTTGTTTGGTCCATAAAGAATAATTGGAGCATTCTTCTTCTTAGGAAATTTTGCTTTATATGCATTGAGTTGTGCTGCAGAAATAGCAACTGCACCCTTAATGTGTTTCTTTGTAATTTCCTTTGTTGAACGAAGGTCAATAAGTACGTGAGGAACATCCTTAGCAATAGCCATCTTTAACCACGCTGGAGCAACAATACCGAACTCACTCTTTGACCAGTCAGGGAAACCCTTAGTATAGATAACAACATTCTTATATCCAAGTCCCTTAGTCTTTATTGCAGCTGAAGGACTAAGACATCCACCAACACAATAAAAAACAATGGTCTTGTTTTTATCTTTAGGTAATCTATTTTTAAATTTATCAAAAGCAGGAGCAGGAAGTAGTTTCGCACCTGGTATATGTGCTTCCTTATATTTCATTCCTGGCCTGGCATCAAATACTACGGTATTCTTATCATTTAAAAGCTTTTTAAAGGCAGCCTTATCAACTTTTTTAGCAAGCTTCTTCTCATCAATTGTCTTTAAGATATCAAAACGGGTTATTTTAGTAGCAACCTTCTGCCCCTTAACAACCTTGAAATTAACCTTAAACCCCTTACCTTTGTATGCTCTAATCTGCTTTAAAGAGTCAACATTTTCAAAAGCTACATCTTTGCTGAATTTTATAATCTCTTTTCTTGTCTGAAGATTGATCTGCATGGTTCCAGATTTAAATGCAATATTTTCGAGAAAGCCCCTCATAACTCCAGGCTCATTCTGGTGACAGCTCTGACAAAGTTTTGCCATATTTGATGCTTTTTTTTGAGTTCCACATCCACCCGCAACAGCTGCAACAACTGTTAAAGCAAGAATTAGGAATAAAAATTTCTTCATACTTTCCTCCTGTTTTCCCCTAATATCTATAGTAATTTTCATATAGATTCTATATTGCACAATATAGAATCTGTCAATTATCAACAGAAGAAAAATAGTGTCAAGAAATCTATGAAAAAAAACTGATGTGTTCTCAATTTTATAAAATTTTTAGACGTAAAAAACTAAAATGTATAAAAAAAATCATATTTTTTTTCAAAACATAACATTTTCGAGTATTAATAGTAGGAGGAACTCTTATGAATATTCCATTAAAAACTGATCTTAATACTAATCAGCAAAAAGCTTCTCGAGTAGATAAGAATAAACATCTCATCATTGCCGGTGCTGGTACAGGCAAAACAAAAACCATCGTTCAGAAGGTTATCAACTGCCTCAATTATACCTCAGGAGAAAGAATTCTTCTTTTAACCTTCAGCAAGAGAGCTGCTGAAGAGATGAAAGAAAGAATTGTTTCAAAACAATATGGTGATGCAATGAATATTCATGCATGTACCTTTCATTCCTTTGCTCTGCAAATATTGAAGGACTATAATAATATATTGCTCACAATATCAGGTTTTAGAATCTTTCCCCGAATTATTGACGAGATTGAAGAAAGAACCCTCATATTACAGATCATTAAAAAATATCAAAATGATTTCATGGGTATTCCTGACATGGCAATCCTCTCTTTACTGAAAAAATTTAATACTAATGAAAATATCAAAAAGATCAAAGCTCTCCAAATCAGCTCATTACTAAAAAATATTAAACAAACAATAGAGAGAGAAAAAAAAGAGAGAGCTTTAATTTCATATGAAGATATTATGAATTATTCTGTTAAGATTCTTCAAAGGGATGAGAAAGCCAGAAATGAGTTTCAGAGTAAATATGATTATATCTGTGTAGATGAATATCAGGATACCTCTCATAATAACTTCAGATTATTACAGCTCATTTTATCAGAGAAAACAGGATTCACCGCTGCTTAGCGTCCTCATTCCCCAATTAACCACATTTTTAACATCGTTAGACGATACACCTTCACCGCTTTCTAGGCAGTTAATCATCTCACTACCCTTTTCAACAATCTTCATGAGTCCATATACCCGAATCGCCTTTAACACAGAGAACTCATTGAGATACAACTGACTAAACTTTGGCTGAATATAACTATGAGCACGCATATTAGTCTTCAGGACTCTCTGCATTCCCTCAGCTACGTTATTGTGAACACCATTGCAGCTATACCTATCTCTTCCCCACACATTTCGATTTTGGTTCTTAGCTCTCTTGGAATGGTTGACCTGTCGGCAGTTATGGAAGATTGAATGTCTCTTAAGATATGGAAATCCTTCGTCTGTGAATATAGGAGTTTGAGGTGGTAGGAAGTTAAAGAGAGGCTCTACTTCTACCTGAGATTGTTCCCTTATAGATGTGAATAAACATGGACCTTTCTTTATAGCTAATGTATGAACCAATGTGCCTATTTGAGTGAATCCCCTTTCATACGCAACTTCGTCTGTTAGGTAGATAGATGAGGTCTGTCCACTATGCCTATAACGAGTCCTGAATCCATTTGCACGCCTTGTTGCACTGAATAAAGCTAGAACATCTGAATGGACAACTGCCTTATCTTTAACCTCTTCTGAAACGTCTACAGAAGCATCAGGAAGCTCAAAAACACTGGAAAAATCAGTACTTATAGATTCCTTCATCATTTCTTTTACTACAGGTATAAGGTCACTCAGGAGTATTTGAAGCCTTCTCTTAAGGTTAGTTCCTGAGTTCCTACTAGTCAGTTTTAACTTCCTCATGATGTGTGAAACAGTTAGTGGTTGAGGATGAAGCTCAATAGCTTCCTGTAAGAGATAAGAGAATGTCCAGATAGGCAGTTTATAATGATTCGCAGGTGTTTTTGAGGTCAAAGAGAGGTGAGTTTTACACTCCCTATTCGCACAAAAGATTTCAGTTTCTCTAGTGGATATGGACTTAAATTCTGTTCCATTACATTTTGGGCACTGCTTAGGATATAGGTTTAAGAGTAATGCTCTTGTATAGTCTGTGTAGTATTCTTGGTTAATGCCTATATGCTTTAGGTTGAACTTCTGTTTGGCATTGAGTGGTTTGATTTCCTGAGTTGGTTTATTGCCTACAAGGTGATTTTCATTATTGCTTAGTTCGTTATTAGAAATATTGGAGGAGTTTTCTAGGCATATATCATCGTTACTTACTGCCTGTAGTTTATCAGTGCCTAAATTTTTATGTTTAGTTTGACTTGCCCTCTGGGTGTTATTATTATTAAATTGGGATTTTGTTTGCTCAATATTTGGTTCTAATTGTTCATTTGGTTGAGTTTGGGTGTTGGGGAATGAGGATTGTGAAGATGGATTATGGATATAGGCAAAAGTCATTAAATCCGATGATATTTGGTTGTTTTTAAGGGTCTCTGAAGTAGCCTGTAAATGCATAAAATCCTCCCAATATTATTTACAATACTATACATTAATGTAGATCTAGTCAATTATTTTTAAAGTTAATATATATGAATTAATAATAAATTTGAATCAAGCATTGCAAGTACCATAAGGTTTTGGGCATCTTTCTTATCCAAAGTTAAAATTATTGATTTCTTCAAAGCTGCCTTCATGGTTCCTATGGTTGATGGTTTATACTGCTTCTTCATTTCTTTTATGAACTGAATTACCAGCTCCATTGATACTGGTCGACCATTTAGGAAAGAATTAAACCTGTGAACATAGGAATCATATATTTTGTTTCCAGTAGGTTTGAGAGCTCCTATTTTTCTTATTTCAATTTCATTTTTCATACTATGATTATAATCCTTAGAGAATCTTTTGTAAACGACTGAATATTCTACTTTACATAATGCTGATACTATGTAAATTAGAATACATGACTTGGACATCTGCACATACAAATTGGTTTTCTAAAACTTCAGATAGGCTTAAAACATCTGATGGGAAAAATATCGAAATATGGGAGTTTCAGTATTTAAATGATGAAAGAGTATTTCAATTATGGGCAAAACACTTTCGCAATCATTATTGTTCTGATGATGATATTGACTTTCTCAAGGGAAAACGATCTCGTAAAGATTATTTAAATGATATAAAATTTCCTTCTGCAAGTTCTAAACTTGGTCCTGGTATTCGAGCTGGAGACTTCGGTGAAATTATTATTGCAGACTTTCTTGAATTTCTTCTTGGTTATAAGGTTCCACGTTTTCGTTGGTGCTCAAAAATGATTAGAGATGAATCTCCAAAAGGTTGTGATGTTATTGGATATAAATTTGATCAAGAAGATGAATTTTCTGAAAGTGATAATTTAATTATTTATGAGTCAAAAACTGAATTCTCAAGAACTAAAGAGAATCGTATGCAAAATGCTATCAATGATTCTTCAAAAGATCATATAAGAATTGATGAATCGTTAAATTATATAAAACAAAAATTTTATGAGAAGAACAATAAAGAAGAGGCCTTGTTAATAGAAAGGTTTCAAAGTCCTGTTGATTTGCCCTATAAAGAATCTTATGGTGCAGCATTAGTAGTTTCTGATGATTTATATGAAGTTGATAAAATTCAGTTAGCAGATTGTGAGAAAATTCCTATTAAAAAAAAATCTGATGAATTTAAATCACATCCCCAAAAAGACAAGTTAAAACTACTTATATTTAAAGGGCCCGAGATGATGACTCTTGTACATGAATTATACAGGAGGGCAGCAGATGAAGCCTGAAATAAAATCATTTAGACTTCTTGGTGTAACAAGATCAAAAGCTAAGATGTATGAATATGATGTTCCTGAAGAGCATCATATTGAAATAAAACAAAACCCTAATGCATTATTTACAATAACTATTGGGTTGTTGGGTGATTTATCTGCAACTGTTAATAGAATTGATAATTATATTGAATCCTACAATGAACTCAAAGAACATTTAATATTTTCTGCATACTTTTTTGACTCATATCTTCAATCAAAATTAAATGAAAATATTGATGCATATTTATTTCTATTAAGTTCAGCTTCATATTATCTTTGTGACTTACCTGGAAGCTCTTCTGTTCTAATAAGTGAAGCTGATGAAAAATACCCTAATATTCAAGGATTAAGATTAGAAGATTTAATGTATAGAATTCTTAGAAGCCAAAAAAATGATATTAAAGAAATTGATGGTCCATTCAAAGATTATATAAACCCAGTGTTGCAGTACTATAATGAATTTTATTACAATGGCAATAATGAAGAAGAGCTGTTGAAATCAATTAAGAATCTGAGAGAATACATCTATGAATATGGCACACCACGTCAGCTTTTACTTGCAGATGTTAATATGGCTATAATCAAAAGAAAAATATTTAATTCAAGTTGGAATGCTATACCTTTATACACTGGATTAGGAAGAGATAAATGGATTGATGTTATAAGCAAAAAATCATTCATAAAAGAATTTTGGCCTGCTCAGCATTTACTTGGTAAAGCAGGTATTTTAAAAGGTGAATCTGCTATAGTTCAAATGCCTACAAGCGCAGGTAAAACTAAAGCTGTTGAACTAATAATTCGAAGTGCTTTTCTTTCATATAGAACTTCTTTAGTTGTAATTATTGCTCCATTTAGAGCTCTATGTCATGAAATAAAGAATAGTATGCTTTCCGCTTTCTCTGAAGAAAATATATACATAAATGAATTATCAGACACTCTACAAACAGATTATAGTTTTGATGATTCTGATATACAACAACAAATCATAGTTGTTACACCAGAAAAGCTTTTATATGTTTTACGTCATGAAGAAGAAATTGCCTCCAGTGTGGGATTACTTATATTTGATGAGGGGCATCAATTTGATAATGGCACAAGAGGTATTACTTATGAACTTCTATTAACCTCCTTAAAATCTATGATTTCAGAAGAGACTCAAAAAGTTTTAATTTCTGCAGTTATAAGTAATGCAGAAGCTGTTGGAGAGTGGTTGAATAATGAACCAAAGACAGTAACAGGGACAACATTGACACCAACATTGAGATCAATAGGATTTGTTAGTTGGCTTGATCAGCGTGGTAGAATAGAATATGTATCCAATGATAATATTGATACTGGTAATTACTTTGTTCCAAGAGTTATTGAAAGTTTTCAATTAAATAAAAAACCTAGAGAAAGAAAAATACGCTTTTTCCCAACAAAGTCTGAAAGTCAATCTATTGCATTGTATCTTGGACTAAAATTGGTATCAAAAGGTAGTATTGCTATCTTTTGTGGTCGAAAGACAAGTGCTGCAAGTATATGCAATAAAGTTGTTGATTTGATTGAAAGAGATGCACCCATTACTTTTCCAGCAGAATATTGTGATATCGATGAAATAAAAAGACTACATGCTTTGTATCAAAAAAACCTTGGTGTTGATGCTGATGCTACAAAATGTTCATCAAAAGGAATTTTTTCTCACCATGCGAATATACCCCATGGTATTCGTTTAGCAGTTGAATATGCTATGCGAGAAGACTATATTCGATTTGTAATTTGCACATCAACATTGGCCCAAGGCGTTAATTTACCGATTAGATATTTAATTGTTAGCAATGTATATCAGGGTAAAGAAAGAATTAAAGTTCGGGATTTCCACAACCTAATAGGTAGAGCTGGACGATCAGGTATGCATACTGAAGGTAGTGTTTTATTTTCTGATCCGGATATATATGACACAAGAAATAATAGATATGAAAAATGGAAATGGCAGCAAGTAAAAGATCTTCTTGAAACTAATAACTCTGAACCATGTGTGAGTAATTTACTCTCAATTTTTGAGCCAATTGAGAGTGATGATAAAAAATATTATATTCCGACTAAAGCATTAGATTTTGCAAATGCTTATATAGAAGATTCCCAAAAAATATTAAACCTTTCCGCTGAAATATCACAAAGAGAAAAAGGATTTTCATATAAAAATGTAGAACGTCAAGTTCTTTTCAAAATTGATCTCATAACATCAATTGAAAGTTTTTTATTATCTCATTGGGATGAAAAAAATGAACCACTATCTGAATCAGATATCATGAATCTTGCTAAAGAAACTCTGGCATACTATTTAGCTGATGATGATAAAGGTATAGATATTCTTGAATTGTTTAAACTTCTTTCAAATAATATATCTGACAAAATAACTGAACCACTTAAAAGGAAAATATATGGTAGAACTCTTTATGGGATTAACAGTGTACAGATAATAGAAAACTGGGTTAAGGAAAATATTTCTAATCTTACTAACAGTAGTGATGCTTCTACATTATTCAGTGTTTTATGGCCTATTTTTAACCAATTTATCAAAAACAAGGTGTTTGCAAAAATTGATAATCCAGATATTTTACAAGATATTTCATATAAATGGATAAGTGGTGACTCATTCCAAGAAATTCTTGGACTTGTTCATGATAATGATGTAAAACTTATATGGGGAAAAAAAAGAAGGCACATTAACATTGATCATATAGTAGATCTATGTGAAAATGGCCTTTCTTATGATGGGAGTCTTTTAATAAATGCAGTCGTAGAAGTTCTTGAACTAATTCATGATGATATTGAAATTGATGAACTAAAAAATGAACTTACTTTGCTTCAGAAAAAGATAAAATACGGTTTGCCTAATGAATCAAGTATTATTATCCATGAATTAGGTTTCACAGATAGAGTAATATCCCAAGAAATATCAGAAAGTATTAAGGAAGCGGGTAGTAAAATAGAGGTAAAAGATTTTATAAAGAAGAATCAAGATTTACTAAAAAGTATATTAGAAAACTATCCCTTGTATTACCAATCTATTCTGGAGCAACATTTAAAATAGAAATGGTTTACAAAAGGTACTTTATGTAAACCAATCAGTTAAGTTTAAAACCTTTTCTTGAATTATATCTTAAATTCAAGTAGAATTTGAGGTTCACTTGTTAATTTATTGCAACCTCTTTCTCATTTCAACAATATCTTTTCCATGACAATGTTTATATTTAAAATCTCTACCACAAAAACATTTACTATTTCTTGATTGTCCATTATGTATCATACTTAATATTCCTTTTTTTATTTGAATAAAAGCATTGTATAATGCTGCATCTTTTCCATGAAGCCGAATTTCTCCATGTTGATTTTCTAAATCATCTTTATTGAGATGATTGTAAATCATTTCAGAAAGTATAATTAAATCATCAACAATAAAATTTTCAGAAGTATTCAACCTTACATTATCAACTTGCTTACCTTCATATTTTTTATTTGTTTCAGGGAGAAATAATATTTTATCAGTTTTAATTGGCTTTGGAGTTATATCTATTAGAATTCCTGATGGTGATTTCCATATAGCATGAAATTCAGCTTCAACCATAAATCCATGATCCCATATTTGCCATCCAATTATTTTATCACCACCATCTCTATTAATCTTTTCATGGACAGCAGGGAAACAACCTCCAATCTGAGCATAATTTTCATGTATAACGTCAATGAAAATTGGTTCTGGCTCATTGCATATCATTGATATAAGTTTTTTTATGTTTTGGTCAATTGTTTTAGGAGTCATCTTAAATTTTACTGTAATAATAGTTTATAAATAATTGCTAACATGAGAATCGTTGATGTAAACCATATTCAAAATAATCTTGACATATACCACAATAATTGCAACTCTTTTTTAGGTATACATATAAAAGTTTGAGAAGATTTATGACGAATTTGATTACTAATCTAAAACCAATAGTTCTTGATTCATCTACCTGGATGAATTTTATTGAGAAGGATGCACTCAAAACAGGTGTAAATCTGCTATACACACAAGGTTATATTCCTTTGTTTACTTTACATAATTTTGAGGAACTTCTTAAGACCAATAACGATTCTTTAAGAAAAAAACGTATAGTGGAAATTTCGTCCCTTGAACACCTTTATTCTTTCAGTAATGTAAATACTGCATCTAATATAAATCTCGTTATATATGAATATCAATATATACTTGGACTTGGCAAAAGAGAACTTAATTATAAACTGTTAAATGAATATATAACCAGTATGCTTGAAATAAAATCAGGAGAGAGTCTTCTTGGTGATCTTGATTATCATACAAAAACTCTTCATGAATTTGCTAACAGAAATCAACCAGGAATATACTTTGCTTCTCTTCCTCCTAAACTCCATAATGAAAATATTGATATTGCAAAATTGAAACTATCTGATCTTGATCCTGCAAATATACTGAATTCAGAAATCTTTAACAGACAAAAACAAAGCATTAAGAATAATTTTGAAAGCAGAGGTGATAAAAAAAAGAAACACCAAATAGACAGTGTAGATGAAACCTTGGATGAGTGGAGGAAAAAGGCTGTAGGACTCTCCCGTGATGATATTGTTAATTTTTATGCAGAACTAAATGAAATACCTAGCGAAGAGCTATCACTTGATATGAGCTTAGAGTCATTCCTCAATGTCATAGAGGAGTCTGGTAAAATAAAGGTACTTGCTTCAATGATGAACAGAAATTATATTGATTTAAGGCGAATCAAAATGGATTCTGTACCGACACTTTTACTTGATAAGCTATTTTATGAAGCATACCAAAAAAGAATTCTGTCAGACAAGCATAAGAGAGCTGAAACAAGCTCTATGACTGACAGGTATCTGGCATATTTTTCTATATATTTCGATACTCTTGTTGATAAAAGAACGAATGAAATTCTTAAAAGTGTTCAAAAAGATTTACCATTCGATTTGCACTTCAAACTTGAAAAAGATCTTGATCTGTAGGTCAATTTTAAGTATTATAGTGTCATCCTAATGCGTCTACGAATAATACATTATTTAAACAAATGATTTTTTATGTGATAATATCTATCTCATTTTCTTTTAAAGTATATCTTAGTTCACTAATGAGTTTGTTATCAATTACATAATTAACAATAGAATCTAAATCCATCAAAATATAATGTTGGTTTTGATTTTTCTTCGTATTAAGCCAACCCGATATTTTTTGCTCAACTATTGGATAAATAGTCCCATTAAAGATTAGAATACCACTTTTGTCATCTATCCCTTTATCAATAATAAATTGTGGAGGTTCAACTTCATAAATTTCTTCTAACTGTGGTTTAACTTCTCTCCATGATGAAGTGTTCATGTTGCCAATTTTTACCTGATACATTTCCAATATGTGCTTATTGTCTTTTTTAATTATAGCTATAATATCTTTTCCATGCTCAACAGCACTATGAGTTATCTGAGCATGCTTTGGATATGATGATTGAAATAATCGCAGTAAAATCTTTCTAAATATACCTTCATCAGATATGTTTTGAATTGTCCTGTAAATCCAAGAAGTTTCACCTATGATATTATTATGTATTTTTTTACCTATATCAACATCAAGATTTTGGTATTTTGAATTGACTTCACTAATATATGGTATTTTTCCTAAAAGTTCAATTGCATGAGTTAATTTAGGATTTACTAAACCTTTGGCAGGATTTTCAGAAATTTCGTTTAAGTAGTCAGTCATATATTCAAGAAATAATAATGCATTTTCATCACTTGGATCAATTCCATCTATGTTACATAATGTTTTATATTCTTTTAATCCTTCTTGAAGAGATAATCCAACATCCTTATCATATATATTTGCAAATACACTTATTATAGCTCTGTATTTTAAAACTGGATATGTTATAAAGCCAGAAGTATTGTCTTTTAATGTGTCTGCTGCATTTATTAAGTTTTCTTTTACATCTCCCACGCCAAGAAGGATTTTTGAAAGATAACTTCTTGATTCAAAATAATTTGACCATAAGGTTACATTTGCAGCATTCCAAGTTCTTTTTGAACCAGATTCTAATTCTTTTTTAAAGTTTTCAGATGTATCCTTGGAAAATTCTTTTGAAGCTTGAAAAAAATACTTGTCAGATTCTTTTTCATTAGTATGTGCTAATACAACATTTTTCCATCCTTTCAATCCACATGTATTAAAACTATCCTCAAAATCTATAATTATCATTTTTGCTGCTTCATAATCTGGCATCGTTAGAAAACAATCAAATGCTGATGGCATCCTTTTTGATATTCTACTTCCATTACTTTTTGTTATACCAGGTGATGCACTTAACTCAAATTCAAAGGTCCATAGATCAAGCAAATTAAAAATAATATTGAAGCCATAGACTTGAAAGTTAGACATATAATCATGTTTTTTAAATTCTTCTTGGAGGTATAAAGCTAAACCTTCACTGGCAAATACTTGGTGACGTTTAACTTCATTTTTATCTTTAGCAAACCTTAAAATGCTGTCAAGGCCTGCTTTTACTCCATAAAAAGATAAAATATTTTTTATATGATCATTGGTTACTAAGCTTAAATATTCTTTATAACAATTTATAGATTTAACTGTATTGTTGAATTTTTTTTCAAGATCCAAATGGAAACATATATCTGCGATAGTTTCATAACAATAACCTGCCTCTATATAATCATTACTGCTTTCCCATAGTTCAGCAGCTAAGATAAGTTTATTATATGCTTTAGCACTTGCATCTTGATCAGAATAAATTGTATAATTATTCCAAAATAATGTGAATGCTTCTTTATTCATTAATTATTTACCAAAATGAAAATCCTATATAGAGCTACTTATGTAAACCATATTAAAATTTATACTAAGATAATAGATAAAATCATCAACTGACATATGATAGACCCTAAAATAAAAATGCCCCTCAGTTCTTACTTGAAACTTACCTAGAAATATTAATTTTCATAATATCTTTTTTATGAAATTCCCATTTGCAACCATGAATATTCTTCAAAAATATTTTTCTTTTTTCAAAATTCAATGATTTTTTTAAGTATTTTTTTATAGCAAGCTTAGCATTTTTATTAAAACCAATGGCATCAGCCCAAAATGTTTTTATTCTATAATCCTTTATTAAAGAGAAATTCTTACTGAAATACTTATAATTGTCTTTTTTTTTGGGATCAGAAAGATAAAATAACATTGTTAATATTTCTGAAAAATTATCATTAGGTAAATCATTTTCATTAATTTCAAGGAAATAATGAATTTTTGATTCAACATTAATAACTACTTCTCTGGAATACGTTCGACTTAATGAAATATTATCTTTTATATACTTAATTAATTTACTTTTATTGTCAAACTTTTCCTTTGAAATTGTGTCATTATTATTTTTTTGACATGAAATATGAAATATTAAAATAATGAAAATTACAAATATATACTTTCTCATAAAAATTACAATCTCCAATTGAAAATTAAACATATTATATTATTGTACTGGAAAAAGTAAATTCTTTTATTGGTCACTTACTATAACTAGACATATCCAATTGGCTTCTATTTGTGGTTAAAGAATCTTTAATTCTTGACATACAAATATCTGTATTTTATGTTATTTTTAGTTTGAAGCCCCCCAGATCATACTATTAACGTTAAAGGAAATAATGTCAAAAAAAATAATCAACTATGTTTTCTGGTCCTTTAATTTTTTATTTATTATTTATCTTTTGTTACCAATTAAATGTCCTTATGTAAACAAATCAGGATATAATGAAAATAAAATACTAATTAAATATACTGGATCAACGTGCATGGACCTAATGCCAATTAAAGGTTTAGAAAAATATTCTGTAAATTGTTTTGAAACTAACGGAAAGAAACTTAATATTTCTCTAGAAGCAATAACTGTATCAAATTTTATTTTAGTTGGTAAAATTACCAATAATTCTAATAATAAAATTAGATATGAAATTCATGATTGGTATCCAGAGAAGTACTTACCAAATATATTTTATTCAAAATATTGGAGCTTTATTCTAATTTTTTCAATAATATATTTTCCAACACTACTAATTCTATTTATGATAAAACTTTATAGTAGTCAAAAAAACTAAATTAATTATGAAATTATTTTCTATTACTAAGGCTATCAAACCGGTTTACAATTGTGGTTCAAAAATCTTTAATTCTTGACAGAAATTCATCCGTATTTGACTGATATCTTCAGTTAGAAGCTACTCTGATCACAAAACAAACGTCATATGATATTCTCCAAATAATAACTTTTTTTCATATTCAGAAAATCAACAATTCTTACTAGAATAAATTGATTTTTTCCTTGCTAAATAATTCCTTTTTTATTAAATAAAAGCATATTTAAAAGTTACCCCAAAAGGTTAATATGAATAAATTTATTTTTAAGATTAAACTATTTAACACAGATATTTTTTTCAAATGGACTGTTATTTTTGTATTTGCATATGCATTGATAACTACAAATAAACCAATTGAATTTCCAATCATAGCATTTTTTTATATTATATTAATTTTAATTCATGAACTTGGTCATGCATATTTTGTTAAAATTAGAAAAGCTATTGTTTCTTGGATTGAAATTGACTTTATAGGAGGTCTCTGTCACTACCAAGGCAATCAAACTCAAAAAGATGTATCATTTATAGCTTGGGGTGGAATTTTTTTCCAAATCTTACTTTTTATAGCTTCATTTACTATTCTAACAAAAATGGATCAACTTGGAATATCAGACAATATCTTTTATGAACCAATTTTAAAAGTATTTATTATACTCAATGTTATTTTAATAATTATAAATCTAATTCCAGTAAGAAATTTAGATGGAACTGAAGCTTGGAAATTATTCAAAATACTAATCAATGATAGAAAGAAATCTGATAATAAATTTAATAACAATAAAATAAATGATAATCCAATATTATTTAAAGAAAAAAACAAGAAATATGAAAACGCAAAGAAAACAGTAAATGAATTATTTGAAAAAATAACAAAACATGGAGTACATTCATTAAGCAATGATGAAAAAAAGAAACTTGAAAGAGCTAGAAAAATTATAAAAATACATAAAAAAAACTAGTTGTATTCCATAACTGCATATAACTTGGCATATCCAACCTGCTCCTAATAGTGATTCAAAAATCTTTTTCTTGACATAAATTTATCCGTATTTTAAGATATTTTAAGTTTGAGGCTACTCAGATCATGGCTCATGGGTTTAAAAATGGCTCCTTTTATATTACTAATTACATTAGTTACAACAATTACATTCTTGATATTTGGCATAAAACGATTAATTTAAGCCTTTCGATATAAGGAAAAATCTAAAAGAATTCTAGCATTAAATTTGTTACTTGGACTATTATTTTTGTCTATCCTTATTTATATTATAACAACTATTCTACAAAAAGTTTTGACGAATTGATAAAAAGACTACTTTTTTAGAGACCACCTTGATTCTATCTATTAAAAATTTGCTTATAACTCGGCATATCCAATAAGAACCTAATTGTGGTTCAAGAATCTTTAATTCTTGACAGAAACTTCTCCCCATTTCAGAATTTTAATTGTTTATAGGTCTCTCGGATTAGACCACAAGTGTTTGATGTAATTTTTGAATGAGGAAATATGAACTTAGTACGAATTTTATTAGTCAGTGCTTTAGCAATATATATGACATATTTTTTACTTAAGACAATAATAAATGGTTTTAAAACTGGAAAATTAAGACATACTGATGATAAAAAATATTACGATAAAGATAAGCAACCTATCAGATTTTGGTTAACTGTTATATTATTTATTAGCTTCATTATAATATTTATTTTGCCTGTTTGGTATGTTATCGATGATATATACTTTAGGTAATAAAAATTAAATGAGAAGTAATCCAAAAAGTAATAATAAAATATTCACTGTCAATAATAGGTAAGATATTTATGGAATTTATAATCATTGTAATTGCTGTTGTCGGATTTCTTGTATGGAGAATATCTAATAAAAATTCAACGGATAGTCTCCTGAAACGCACTGCTGAACGTTTCAATCTAAGATATAATAAGAGCTACTTCTTTACACGTGAGTCTGCTTCAGGCAAAATATCAGAGCATGGAATATTTATTGAGACTCATGAAAATAATAATGAAACTTTTTTTAAAATTAAAGTAAAACTTAAGGTTTCAAAGGCAAAATCTTTTCGTATTACTGAAGAGGGCTTTATATCCCTGTCTAAACTTCTTGGTGTCAGAGATCTTCAGACAGGGGACAGAGCTTTTGATCCAGACTTTATTTTGGAATACACAGAGAAGGCATTCCTCTTTGCAATTTTGAATTCAGACATAAGAAAACAGATCAGACATCTGAGAAACAGTGCTAATGAAATGGAAATTAAATCACGGGAAATGACCTTCTCTTTTAATCCAGACAGAATTGGAGATGCTTCTCAATTGAGAAACATTATTGAAGATATTATTGCAGTTTCAAATGAAATTACATCTGATGAATCAATTGTTTCAAGACTTATAAAAAATATAAAAAATGATCCCGAAAAAAATATCCGCATTAATAACCTGAAGGTTTTGACTGATAAATATCTCGAGAAACCTAAAACAAAGGAGCTCTTAATAGATCTTCTTAATGGGGATGATCTTGACCTTAAGATTCTGTCAGCATCATTTATGGGTAAAAAGGGAATGGATGTTCTTCATGAAAGCTTTAATTTAATTTTGAAGATGGATAACATTCTGAAATATGAAATGTATATTAAGGATATTATTTCAGTTTTTAATGAGAAAAAGTCTAAAAAGACTCATAAAGCAGTTAAAAATCTGATGAGGATGAATCTTAATACTGAATTAATAAAACTCTGTTGCTCTTATTGTGAAAGTTCAACGTCAAAGGATTTTATCTCACCTCTTATTGAAGTATACAAGGGGGATAATCATAAAGTTCAAGAATATGTCCTCAATGCTTTGAAGGCATGCGGTGATCTAAATGTTATTGAATCTCTTATAGAAGAAAAGAATGACACTCTCAATCCCCTTAGGAGAAAGAATATTCAGGATACCATTGATGCTATACAGGCTCATCATGCCACTGGAGAGAAGGGATGGGTTTCTCTAGAAGAAAGTACCTGCAATTCTGATGGCTCTCTGTCCCTCTCTTCAGATGGAGAAGGGAGAGTTAGTGTGACTCAAGAGAAGCGTAAAAAAAACTTTTAAAATTTTCAGATTAATTGTATATTGAAAACTATACTTAACTATCATCAATATAGTATTGAAATGAATAGTATAATGATTATTTTCAATCTATAATAGTTGATAAAATATACAAAATACATTACACATAATATTAGTTAAACGAAACTTTCACATGACCTTAAGAGAAAATTGATCTTTAAATTATTTCTATTACAGAATTGGAGTATTTAGAAACATATAAAACTATATTATCATCTTTTTTGTATTTAAAGTAATTAAGAAATCCTACATCATACCTTTTATAATTAACAACAAAATAAAATTCGATTCTAAATTTATAACCTAATCCAATTGGTTTTTTCTCTATCCTTCCGTCAATTTCTATAAAACTTTTATATTTTATATCTTTAAATATTTGATATGTATTCCATAAAAACATTAAAGAAAAAACTGTAAAAAAAAGAATGGCAATTCCCGAACCAACTAAATCAGAATCATCTTCAGAACGTAATTCACCAATTGTAATAAAAACACTAAGGAACACAAAGAAACAAAAATAAAAAATATTTATAATAAACAAAAAGTACAATTTGGTTAACTTAGGAGAATTGATCATAATTAAATAGATTTTCATTATTCATTAACTTGTCAATTCAATATTTATAATAACATGTGAAAACTTCGCCAAATTTAGGTTATCCAACCAGCTCTAAACTGTATTACTATAAATTATTATCTTGACAAAACCCTACTCTGCTTTAGAAATCATTCAGATTCAAGCTTCTCGGATTATGCCTTAGACGCCAAAGGACAATTTATTAAAAGGTACTTTTACTCATGGAACAACAGTTAATAACTATTTATACATTTTCAGATTCATCTGAAGCAAATCTTACAAAAAATCTATTAGAAAACAATGGAATTACATCATTTCTAACTGATGAACACCTTTCAACTGTAAATCCATATTATTCATCAGCAATAGGCAATATCAAATTACAAATTTCATCTCATGATTATGAAAATGCAAAATTAATATTAATTGAAAATGGTTTTAATATATTTGATAAAGATGATGAAAGTAATATTTCTGCACCACCTTGTCCAAAATGTGATTCGAGAAAAGTATATCCGAAACCAATGTCGATGACTTATCTTCTTTTAGGAATTATATTTCTTTTAATTCCAATATTAACAAGAACTAAATATTACAAATGTTATGATTGTAACTATCTATGGAAAGAAACTGCCTCAATCCCAAAGATTATTGTTTCCATCTTTATTGGTTTAATAATCGCTCTTTCTATAAATGAGTTATATAAAATTATTATAGAGCAATAATGGTTAATTGGGAAATTATCAAGCAACATATAGAACCTGATGGATCATTAATAGATATTTTCATTACTGATTTTAATAAATCAAAGTGGATAAAATTAATTGGGTGGTTATTCAAACAAAAGAATATTATCCAAGTTAATTATTACGATTCCCAAATTGATAAAGATTATTTGATATTATATACAAATTATTAGATGTTCCAGAATACAATATGCATGTAAGTTTGCAATTCGGTAATATGGAATTTGTAATTCATTATTTCATTGAAAATGAATGTGAAATGGATGTTAATAGAGAAGCAATACAAACTGAAAATGAATTTGAAAAATTAATTAATATTATAAATACAATTTGTGAAGAAACAAATAGTAATTATTTCAAAATATGTCCTGAAGGTATTGAAGATTTTATTATATATGACAAAAAAAAGTGGTGACTTAATATAACTCGGCATATACCTCAAGCTCCTGATTGTTTTAATAAAATATTCTTATAAATACTTTTTCAATAGGTTATAGTGAAAAATAAAATAATTAAAATATTTGGAGACTACAATAGCATCAATGAACACTCAAAGTTTACTGGCAAAATAATCTTTGAAGATAGAATTGATTGTGTCTATTATACTTGGTCTATAAAATCAAACAATGGTGATTTTCTAGGATCAGTTAGTATGCCAGTTTCAAAAAATATAATTCCTCAAAAAATAGATGAATTTGAATTTGCTTTGAAACATGCTATTGAAAATATCAATCAATATAAAATCAATAGAATTAAAGTCTTCAATGTTTACAAAACCGTCATTCAATAATTTTTATAGTCTAGGGACAAAAGGATTATGAATTGGAATTTAGATTTTAGCAATCTAAGGAACAACTTTAATTACTACAATTAATTCATCCTTACTCTCTGAATTATTATATCAAACTGGCTCTCAATTGCGTCCTAGATGTAATTTTCTTGACAAGAACCCTACTCTATTTTAGAAATTTATTAGATTCAGACTTCACGGATCATGCCACAAACATTACATAAATTAAAATTTCTGTGAGATATTATGAAAAAAATAGCTTTTTCAACAATTATACTTATTTTATTATTATCATGCAACAAAACTGATAAAAAACAAATAAATGTTGGCGAAAATAATCCTAATACTAATCAAAGTGAAACTATAAAAAGAAAACAAAAACCTATTAAAAAAATTCTTATCAATTATCCAGCTCCTAAAAAACTAGGAATTGGAATTGTTATAGGTTCAAAGCTATCTTGCAGAAAAGAACCCAACTTGAAATCAAAAATTATAAAATCATTTCATTATGGAACACCAATAAGATTGATTGCAGTCAATAAAAAAAACCAAACTATTAATTACAAAAAGGCTTTTTGGTATAAAGAAAAATTCTCCGGTGGCTGGGTCTTTGGTGGTTATTTAATTCATACAGAATATAATCCAGATAAATTAGCCAATCTCAAATATGAGTTAATTAGATGCAATGTCGTTTGTGGTGGTTTTTCTTGCTTTAATCATTTTGCGCCAATACTTGTAGGTGATTATTATATAGGCGTGTATGCATTGAGTGATTATCCTGAAGACGATGCACCTGCCTTTGGTATACTAATTGGTAAATATAAAAAATATTCTGATAAATTAGTTCTAAATAATGTATCTGTCTTTGGGGGATTTGATTCGAGTAAAAATTATATACTTTATGCTGAAGAAGAAAATTTTGAGTACAAAGAACAGGTTCTAAAAAAATTCGGCTACACGCTATACAAACATAAAGACAATAATGGTTATTATTATACAAGCTCAAAGAAGGAAAAACACTCTAGAGATTATTATAGAAATCTTTGCAAAGACAAAAAAAATAAAAAAGAAATTTGGGAAAGTGGCATTGAGTATCACAAGAAATCAATAAAGGAACTTCAAAAAATGTTTCCTTTTATCTAATTTTACGATGCTGTCACATTAACATAACTCGACAAATTTAATTGATAGAGGAAACAAAATGAAATTTACTTGGATTGCCTTGATTTTCACAATAACTATTTTTGGGTGTAAAAATGATGATAATGCTATATCAATTGACCCAAATAAAATTCAATTAAATCAACATGTTCACAAGAAATTATCCCCTGAATTATTGAAACGTATAAAGAAAACAACAGATGTCTTTCAAATTATAGATGGAATAACTTATGATAAAGCAGTTGATTTATATAAACGTGATTTAAATCCTGAAAAAAACATAATAATATTTGAAGAAATGGTCCGAGTATATAAAATATTCTGTAAAGATCGTTGTACTTCACACATTGAGCGTGTAGATGTTTACAGAGCTTTATTACTTAGATCTTCATATAATTCATCTGAGGCATTATCTAGATTAAACCGAAATATTCTCACTGAAAAAGAAGCCAAATTTATCATAAGTCAATATAAACTGAAAGCAGAGCCAATAAAAGTTATGATTAAAAACTAATCATTTTTTTCCCTGAGGAAGATGAATTGAAACTATTTTCAAAAAACAAAAATCAAAAGAATAAAAAAAACTTAGATCCAGTTATAAGTTTTGTATTATATAATAATTACAACATTACAAAGTAGAATTACTTTTAAACACTTACAATAAAATATGCTATCCTGAAATGAAAGCAACTAATATTGAATCAAACGATAATACAATAACATTTGATATAGATGGAAATATGGGAATTATATCGTTTTTTCAAGCACCTTATCCATGGGAAGATCTTGAAGGACCATGCAAAACATCATGGATGTGGAAAGATGCTGAAAGTGATTTAAAGCCTCATAAAAATTACATTATTGTAAGTTGGTTATCAAAAAATGATAATTATGATAAAATACTTATAAACACCATAGTATCTCAATTGACAGCATCAGTAGCCGAAGAAGTTGATGCTATAGGAGTTTATTGGGGAAATGCCTGTCTAGTTAATAAAAAAGATGTTTTTTGTAATATGATCTATGACATTAGTAAAGATAATCTACCCTACTTTTTATGGATTGATTTTCGTGTTGAAAAACATCCAAATGGAGAATTAAATCTAATTACCTATGGACTTAAATCATTTGATATCATGGAAATTGAAATTATTAAATCAAAAAAAGAATTTGAAGATTTAATTGACTTTTCACTTAACATTGTAAGATATTTAATTGAAAATGGCAATGTAATAAAAGATGGAGACACTTTGGGTGAGGACGAAAACCAAAAGATAACAGCAAGTCATACTGAATCAGTATGGAGCAGTGATAATAGAGGATTGGTTTTAAGGATAGAATACTAGGCAACTTTTAACTTCATCTTATAACTCAGGCTATCCAATAAGTTCTTAATTGTGCTTACGAATTTACGTTTATTACTTCAGTACAATGATATTTAATCAGTGTTTAATATTATCATTAATCATAATTTTGCCTGATTTTTTCTTCAAATCAATAATTCCCTTATATTTAATTGTTTTCAAATTAGAATTACCTAATACAAAAATACTCGTATTGATTAACTCAACATTTAATTTATCAATTTTGGAATAAGGCAATTCTATTGATATATTATAGGTACACCTACATTTACAAGGCTCATTTTTAATTAAATCTTTTTCATTTATTAAATATACATTTCTTTTTATATCTTTATCAATTCTTATTGAAAGACTAGTGCAACAATTCGCAATATAGTTTTCGTGTGTGATATATATTATTTGATTTTTTATACTATATCTCCAAGAAAAAGCTTCATTGCCACAATACTGTCCTTGACATTCAGAAATTTTACTATTAATCCCTATACCCTGATTACATCCAGTGATAAAAAATAGAATTATCACAAAATAAGATAATATTAAATTTAATTGAATTTTCATCCTCAACACCATAAACTTTTTGATTTTTAAAATTGGACTATTTTTTACAGATATTATTCTTTATTCATTAATAAATTATATTTTTTTTCTGAAGCTCTTTCTAGCTTAAATTTTTCATTTAAAGCAGTACTAATATTGCCACTATTGCTAAAATGTAAAATTTCAAATCTATTGAATTCCATTACGATTTTTGAATTAATAATTTTTTTTGTAGTGATTTTCTTTTTACCATTTATGGTTTTAAAGATAATGATTTTTCCTCGTAAAATAAAACAAGCACCATTGATTGCTTCAACATTCATCACTCCTTTCTTTAAACTGGTATATTCAAGATGTTTTAAATTTCCATCAACCTTTACTTCCTTAACCTTAATTGTTATCAAAGCATATATTTTACTATTTTTTTTAATAAAATCAAAAAAATATATTTCTTTTTTTACATATCTAACTGTTGACAAGCCATAGGAACTCACTGACTTTTTTTCTTTGACCCATTTACCTTTAATATTAGAAAATAGATAATTTTCAATATTATCTGATGCTTTTAAATTTGAAACTAAAAACATTAAAACTATTAATACAGTCATATATTTATTCATATTTACTCCATGTTTTAATTGAATAATTAATTTTGAGCATGTCAATTATAAATTTCCAACAAAATAATTTCAAAAAAATATTAATCATCTCTTCGAACAACTCCTTTATCTGATCAACTTATAATTGAGGTTAATTACACTTTGCTTTTGATATAAATCTGTCTGTATTTTAGATTACTTCACTCTCTAAGACATTAACATCAGACATCAAACGTTACAAGGAAGAAATTACAAAGCTTTTTTTACTTTAATAATTTAGGCAATAAAAACAATCTAAAATAAAGCATTAATAATAAAGAAATAAACAAATATATCGCTAAATATTCAATAGAGTTTTCATTACTTTTCATACCATTTTGGCACCAAAAGCCATGTTCTTGAATAATATTTAATTTATGAATATAAAATCCAAAGATGAATCCAATGATACCAATCATGATAGAATCCCATGCAAATAGATATTTAAAGTCAAAAATTAAGACTACAATTCCAACAATAATTATTGGTATAAAATGCATTGACATGTACCTTGGATCAAATCCTGAATGTCCAGTTGAGTTTCCTGAACAATATAAGAATCCTATTAAAATTGCAGAAATACCAATCATGGATGAGAAGATAGAAAGACTTTTAAAAATTTTAATAAATTTATTCATTAAAAATTACTATACCTTATGAATATCAATTTTAAACTAAGTTAAACTTAATTCTTAAATATGAAATTTTAATGAAATTGCTCCAGCAAATGCCTTCATATAACTCAGTATTCTCAACCGACTTTTAATTATTTTTTATGAATCTTTATTTCTTGACAAAACCTATGCCGACTTTAAAATTTTATTGATTTTAATAATAATAAGAAGAATAACTTGCTTTCGTTAAACGACAATTTCCATATCTAATTAAAAAGTCATGAATGATATTATCAAAAAGTTATACAATGTATTTCCTCAATTAGAATTTACTATTATTGACTATTGTAAATGCGGTTGTTGTAAACATATAAATATTGAAAAATTGACTTCATCAGACAGAGAGTCTATCGATTACCATACACTAGGAAAGTATGCAGACAAAGCCTTAACAACTATAGGCGAGATTGAGCATTATAAACATTTTCTACCTCGAATATGTGAGATGCTAATCCTTGATGAATCTAGATGTGGCATGGATATGTGTCTTCTTTCAAAACTGGAATATGCTAATTTTCAAGACTGGAATCCAAATGAAAAAGACATTATCTCCCAATTTTTCAAATTATATCTTAAAACTGAAGTATCAAGCATTGAAGATGATTCTGATAATATTCAATTATTTATAAAAAAGTACAATATATAAAAACATTTCCAAATTGATACATTTCATTTTATAAAAAGGAAAAATTATTTATGATTGTTAAAAGATTTAAATTCCATCATATAATACATTATTTAATTTTTATATTTTATTTACCTTATATGGCAATTTTTGCTATTTTCCTACCTAAAGAATATATGGTTTATGCTTTTATTTTCTGGGGTTCATTATGGGTTATTAACAGCCAATTTATAGTAAGAAAAGAATGCCCTTTTTGTGGGAAAAAATATTTTAAGACTTTTTTGGGTTATAATATTTGGAAATTCAAATGTGCTAGTTGTAAAAAATCTATATATGATGACTAATAATAATTAAAAGATTATTATGTGCTTGCTTCTTCTTTAGAAATCTTTCTGAATCTTATTAAATCATATATCAACCAAAATAAAAGGAATGGAATATATGTAATTATTAAATCTGGATTATTACTTAAAATAGGTAAAGCAATACAAATAATTAAACATACAGTAAAAGATATAATGCTTCTGATACTAAGATTGAATTTGTTTTTCAAAAAAAAGTTCAATAATCTTGTTACAATTGTTACTAATAAAAAACTACCTATTATAGATCCAATAAAATGTCCGGTTTCAAAAGCATCATTCATGGTAATTACCTTCTAAAAAATATTATTATTCAGGAAAATCTTCAGATTTAGAACTTCTATACAAATCATAGTCAAATCAACTGACAAAGTATTCAGCGCTTCTTGGTAAATTTATTTCACAATAACTCTTTTTTTAATTGTCTATAACTATCTTTTAAATATTCAGATATTTCATTTTTAGCAGGTCCTTTTAATGCTAAATCTATATATTTTAGAGTTTCTTTTTTATTTTTCAAATGATTATATATATTTATTAACATATCTATGGCATCGTAATATTTCTTATCTTCTTGTAATATATTTTTACAATATTCTATAGCTCTATTAAATTCTTTTTCAATAGCATAAGTATTAGCTAATGAAAGAAGTGCTCTTGAATTTTTTGATTCTCTAGAAAGAATAGAATTTATTATATTTTTTGCTTCACTAATTTTTTCTAAATCGATTAAAATTTCAATTTTTAAATGAAGCGCATCTTCATAGTACATTTCTTTTGATAAAATCGCATCACAAATTGCAATTGATTGATTAAGAATTTCAATTCCTTTTTGTTTTGAGTCATCTTCATATAAATAATTTAGCCCATTGAAGTATAAGTCATCTGCCCGATTGAATTCAGATTTTAGTTTTTGTTTTTTGATAAATTTTTTTATTAAGTTCAATGTTTTTCACCATCAGAAAATTTAAACTTTGAAAGTTCATATTACGTCATGAAGTTGATATTAGCAGACTAGTACTTAAAACATCTAAAATTCAGATAAATTTATGTCAAGAATTTAAGTTTTTTGAACCACAATTAAGAGCCGGTTAGATATCCAAAGTTACACGAAAATCTTCAAGCATTTATTAAGAAAATTGTTTGTTAAATTATTTTTTGATTTTAATATTTTTATTAAATCTTGACATTTATTCGTAAGAACATATTTATATGATTAAATTTAATATTTATAACATTTATCAGTCTGGAAAAATACTTATGAATTATGCGAATAAAATGCTAAAAGATTTCTACGAAAATTTATTTGTAGATTTGTTAGAAAGAATTATTGATACAATTGGTGGAGAATTATCTTTTATAATTTTCTTTTCAATATATATAATTAGTATTGCTTTTACATCTAGAAATGAAATTAAATTGTATAAAAAAGGTGAAATTACTTTTAAAGAAATAATCATAAAACATAAATTTATCCTTGGTACTTGGATAGTAATACTACTAATGCTGACTATGATGTTTATTTTTTCAATTAGTGAAATGTAGAATTATGTTTCATTTAGAATCTTTTATTGTTTTTATGGATAAAAATTGAGTTTAAAATTTTCATATAACTCGGAATATCTATAAAGCTTTTAATTATAGATCAAAAATCATTAATTCTTGACATAAACTTGTCTGTATTTTAGGATATTTTTAGTTTCAGGTCTTTCGGATAAGCCTTCAGACGTTAAATAAAATTAAACCTTTTTATTATGAACTTTATACAAAAAAACAATAATTGGAATGCAGAGCCAAATAACCCTTCACCTCGAATAAGAATTGACAAGAACAGTTTGGTCATAGAGTTTTATTTAAACTATCATGAATACTCACATTTCAAAGAAGACCAAAAAGGAAAAATAACATTCCATAATACTTATGCATATAGAATTGGACCACCAAATGATGAAGGTTTTTATAGAAATCAATTTAGATATACTTCTAAAGATTTTGATTGGGGAGAATTTTATCAATTATTAAACACAAAAAAGTCAAATGACTTTGAGCATGAAAGAAAATTAGTAAATTTTACATTAGATGAAGAAGAATTAAATCATTCACTTTTTCCTATGAATAATTTTTGTTACTTCATATAACTTGGTAGATCCAACCCACTCTTATATTTCCATATCAAGAACAAAAGTTTACTCATCATCTTAAGTCTTAAATCAATATTAACTTTTTACTCTTAATTTTCTGATAACATGAGCAATGACTCCCCAAACTTCAAAATCATTAGCCTCTTTAGGTTTGAATAATTCTTTACCATCATAAAGCTGAAAAACATCATCATGTAAAAAATATTTTCTAATAGTAAGTTCCCTGTTTAAGGCACAGACAATCAATGACTCATTAACAGGATAAAGACTTCTATCAATCATAAAAAGATCATTTTTCTTTATATTTAATTCTTCATTATTATAACCTGATTTTATAAAAAAGGTCGAAATCGCATTGTAATCTAGAAGTAAATGAAGATCTGTTTCAGACAATATTTCCATAAGATATATCCTTGAAATGGTATAAAACAACCATGCAACAAGCACTAAACATTTGTAAAGCATTATTATAATTATTGAACTTGACAAAATAGATTCTAAAACCATTATCAAGACAGTATTAAAGTTTGAAAATAATATTTTAGGTATATGATGAAATTAGATAATTCTTTAAGCGGAGCAATAAGAACATTTTCATATTTTTTAGCAAGTGGTACTCATGAATTTATGAAAGGCATAGAATATGTTAGTTTATATGGAAAAGAACCCAGTGCTATAGAAATGGTATATGCTATATTCATTAATGTAATAGAGATAGATGAAAATGGAATATTATTAAATGAAAAGTATGCTGAAAGAAGAGCATTACAATACTTAAAAGATTATTGTGATCCTTCTTATAATGCAGATCCTCCTTTTGAAGATTGGGAAATTACGCTTTATTAATAGTGAAAGTACAATAAAAATAATAGTAACAGGAAGATGAAATGAAAAAAACAAGTATAGTTATATTATTACTAATGCTAATACCTTTATATGTTATGGCAGATGTTAACGATGATTTATTTAAAGGTATAGAAAGAGGGAAAATAAATGTTGTCAAGAATGCATTGGAGGATGGTGCTGATGTTAATGCAAGGGATAAAAAAAGTGGATGGACTGCTTTAATGGTGGCAACTGTCTTCAGAAAGGTTTGCGCAAATAAAGGTTATGTGAAGCTTGAGAAAAGTTATGTAGAAATTATTAAATATTTAATATCAAAAGGGGCTGATGTTAATGCTAAAGCTAAAGGTGGGTCTATTGTTAATAATGCTTTGTTAAAAGGTGCAAAAAAGGGACAATTAAAAGTTGTTAAAAATGCATTAAACAAAGGTGCTGATATTAAGGCTAAAGATAAACGTGGAAGAACTGCAATAATTTTAGCATCTGACTGGAATCAATCAAAAGTATTAATCAAATATTTAATATCAAAAGGTGCGAATGTTAATGATTCTTTGATTGCTGCTACAAAAATTGGGGAAATTGAAATAGTAAAATCTTTAGTATCAAAAGGTGCTGATGTTAATTTTAAGGACTACAAGGGCAGAACTGCTTTAAGTGAGGCATCAAATAAAGGATATTTAAAAGTAGTAAAGTTTTTAGTATCGAAAGATGTTAACGTTAATACTAAGTCTAGCACAGGAATGACTGCTTTAATGCGAGCATCAAGATGGGGTTATTTAGAAGTAGTAAAATATTTATTATCAAAAGGGGCTATTGTTAATACTAAAACTAACACTGGGATGACTGCTTTAATGAATGCATCAAGCGGGGGGCATTTAGAAATAGTAAAATATTTAATATCAAAAGGTGCTGACATTAATGCTAAGGGTAATGGATTGACTGTTTCAAATTGGGCATTAAAATTCCGTAAATTTAAAGTAGTTAAATATCTTAAATCATTAAATAAAAAGTAAATTACAAGCAGTGTACACTACCATAAATTATTGTACACTGCAATTTCAATTCTTCATCAACTTTATTCAGTTTAAAATAGTATAGATTTCCATATCTATTTGGTGCGAGTTTTCGCTCTCAAAGTATTAAAAATTGTATACACAGGAAACTCAACAATGAACAAACCTATTTTTGTTAAAATTGCATTACTATATTTCATACTAGCATCTATAATTCAATTACTAGTAACTACAATTGCGATATTTCAATCTTCATCACCTTTTGCAATATTATTTATAATATTATCAATTCCGTTTATAACTGGAATAGTTACATTATTTAATTCACCAAAAAAATGGCATCATACTTATTGCTCAATTCTTGGAAATATTACTGGATTCTCAGGCATTATAGGATCTCTTTTAAATTTAATATATGATTCTTCTTTTATTCAGGTTATACCTCAATTATTATTTTCTGGAATTACTGTATTCATATTTCTATCATTTGATTTCAACAAAGATACTAGGAAATATTTTGGAAAATAAATAACATAGACTGTATAATGAGTTCAAAGTAACTAAATTTATTAGGAAAAATAATTGATATTATAATGAATTATAAAAAATTAACACAAGAAGAAAGAGATATTATTCTAAAAAATGAATTAGACTCTGAAATAGTCAAAATTATTGAAAAGTTTAATTTAAAATCCTCTGAAGATTTGTATTGGATTTCAGAAAAGGAAAATACTTTTACACATAAAATATTTAAACATAATTATTTGAAAAAGAATTCTTTAATGTCTATTCTTTTCAGAGTGCATGGATTATGTTTTGCTAAAGTTAATTATTTTAAAGAAAATTTGGTTCACTATGAACCATATATCTATGATATTGAAAAAGGTTTTATTAAAACAGAATTATGGAATGCTGAATTCTTAAAACATAAAACAAGTGGATACTATTTAGATTTTAGACAGTTAACTCAAATCACAAAGATTGAAGATTTTATAGAATTGTATGAAAATCTTGAATCTTTTCAAGAAAACGATAGCTAAAAAATACTACGCACAACTCAGGCTATCCAACCGGTACTTAATTACTTTTAAAAAATCTTTAATTCTTGACATAAACTTCTCAGTATTTTACTATATTTATAGTTTCAGGACTCTCGGATCAGCCTGCTGACGTTACATGAAAGAAATTTAAATCAATTTTGTGATAAAATTCAATGTTAAATAAAATTAGAACTAATATAAATTTTCAAGACTTGATATTTGACCTATTACTATACTTATTATTCTTTATATTCAATTCAATCGTTCAAAAAGGAAAAGGGCTAGCCGAAAGCATGAGCATTTGGTTGATATTACTAGTATTAATATCAATTATACTTTTGATACCATGGTATTTAGGTGTTCTATGCAAAACATATTCAAAAAAAGTATTCAGTAAATGGGGGCTTCGTTTTATATATTCAATCGGTTTAACTTTGTCTTTTATATTAACAATTTATCCTCCCTATATGATTTCACTTACAAAAAAACATGAAGATTTTTTTATAATATATATATTTATTTTTATAATATTTGGACTTCCTGCTATTGTTTTAGGTTGGACTTCTGGTCTCAGTTATAAGGATAACATTGACAATCCAAAAAAATCAAGTAGAGGTTTATCAGATTTCTTTAATATAATATTTTTAATACTTGGTCCTTTTGCGGGGTTTATTGGAATTTTCATGTATGCTTTTGAAGGAATTTCAATAACCGCTATTATTCTCATAATAATATTTATTAGCTTTATAATTAATACAAACAGTCAATCAGAAATAGCAAATTATTTTAAATCTAAAAATATAAGATATTACATCTTTCCATTCATTCTTTGCTTATCATTAGTTTTCATTCATGAAATAATTTTAGATATAAACTTTTCACTTAATGAAACTAATTGGAAAAATTCACTAATTGTACTATTTGTGAGTGGATTATTACCTACAAGAATGTTGATGCTTTTTAGTCCACCAATAAAAAAAATCAATTTTATAATGGGAGTAATCTCAATCATCTTGATAATTTATGACTATGTCCTCATTATTAAAATATAATTTCTCTAAAATTTCCTTCATCTATCTTCGTATATTCAACCGATGTCAAGCGTCAACTAGACTACCATTTCAACGACAATTATAATTCCCATTTTATATGAAAAAAACTTATGCTTCTTTTTTCTTATTTTCCAATACATAGTTAGTTCTAAGAGCAAGAATATTATTAATTCTAGAGCGAAATTATGAAAATCAATAATGCTAAATTAATAAAGATTTATTAATCTTATGATGAACCAGAACAATCTATATGACATTATTGCTATAGGGCTAATAGAGCCGAAATTTTAATCCCTGATCCAGTCATCGGTAGTACGGTTCTTGATCGATTTCATTTTGGGTCTTCTTTAGAAGGTTATGTCAGTGAAAATTGACATATTAATGGTTGCATCCAATAGATATATCAGAATATTTTTTTACTGCTTTAATGCACTCTTTATCTGAAATATTATTATTGCTGAGATGAATCTGTTTTAGATAATACAGATTATCAATCCCTTCAATTTTTGTTATTTTATTATCACTAAGCTCAATTCCTTTCAACTTAACCAGCTTGTCTAAGCCTTCAATTTTAGGAATATTATTATTTTTTAGAAGAAGCTCTTTCAGTTTAATCAGCTGATCCAATTTTTCTATTTTAGTTATCTGATTGTAACTAAGAGAAAGTTCTTCCAGCTTGCCCAGCTTATCTAATCCTTCTATTTTAGTGATTTTATTTTCACTAAGCTCAAGCTCTTTTAGATTTCTTAACTTATCTAAATTTTCTATTTTAGTGATTTGATTTCCGGCAAGTATAATACCTTCCAGTTTAACCAGCTTATCTAAGCCTTCAATTTTTGTGATTATGTTATTATCTAGAATAATCCCATTCAGTCTAACCAGCTTATTTAAGCCTTCAATTTTTATGATCTTATTTCTACTGAGGCTAAGTCCATACAAATCAACCTGCTTGCCCAAGCCTTCTATTTTTGTGATATTTTTTCCATTAAGATTAAGTGATTTCAGATTTACAAGCTTATCTAAGCCTTCGATTTTTGTAATCTGATTTACTCTTAGACTAAACCCTTCAAGCTTAATCAGTTTATTCAAGCCTTCTATTTTTGTTACATTATTGTTATCCAGAAGAAGATTTTTAAGATTAACCAGTTTATTAAAGCCTTCAATTTTTATGATTTTATTTTCACTTAGGCTAAGCCCTTCCAGCTTAATCAGTTTATTCAAGCCTTCTATTTTTGTGATATTATTTCCACTAAGATTAAGTGATTTCAGATTTTTCAACTTATCTAAACCGTCAATTTTTGTGATTTGATTGTAACTAAGATCAAGACTTTTTAACTTTATCAGTTTATTTAAACCTTCTACTTTTGATAAATTTTGATTTGTTAATGATAATTTATCTGCATTTTTATTAACAAACTTTATTTTTACCTTTCCATTAATATGCATTTTTATTGAAACATTGTCTTTTCCAAAAGCAGTTGAAAAAAATTGTATTAAATAAAATAATAAAAGAGTTATGAGAATTCTTTTCATAAAATTCGTCCTGATTAAATTTATGCTTAATTATTTTTTAGTTTTGAACAACTTCATGTCCAAAAACAATTGTGATTCTGGTTTTATACTTTTGATAAAATTTTTTAAGTTTTTTAAGTGAGGCTACTGCATCTTCTCTATTTCCTGTAGTAGATATTCCAGTTTCAACATTATTATCAAATCCCCATTTTGAGATAGACGCATCACCTGTTAAAAGATAAACAGTATTTTTAGATTTAATCAAATAGGAAATATGTCCTGTAGAATGCCCCGGCGTTGATATTGCCCAGAATGAGCCATTCCCAAAAACATCAATACATTTACCTAAGATAGGCATATTACTACTTTTCTCAAAATTTACTGTAAAGAGATTCTTTTTACCTTTTAGATGATCACCACCATAAAGAAATGGGTAATTTATATAGGTTTCTTTTTTGTCAAAAACAAAAGATGTAGATGAAGGGAGCTGAGGGACTGCTGACATATGATCAGGATGCAGGTGTGTAAAGAAAACTGTATCAATAGTAAGATTTCTTTTTTTAAGCTGATTGACTATATCCTCACCCTTTTGCAGAGTATAGTTTTCACTTTTAACCAGTAGCCCTTTTATATTTCCATTTTTTTTATAGAAGGATGAATCTAGTCCTGTATCTATGAGATAATTTTTACCATTATATGAAAATAGTATAGTTAACACAGGGATCTCCTTCTTTACATCTTTTAAATCCTTTGTGTTTTTATGTTTAAAATTCAAAATGCCAGAAAGGGATGCTTTCATCATTCCTGTTTTTATTATTTCAACTTTTAAAGAAGGTGTTTTTTCAAAGACATCCTCCCACTTTGAAAATGAATTCTTATGGATATTGAATTCTTTAGTATCAAGACTAGTAGAGGCACCTTCAAAGGCTATAAATCCAATAATTAGTAGAACAATAGAACTAACAATAAAAATTAATTTTTTCATACAAACCTGCATTTGTTATTTGATAGTCATCAACATTAAGTAATTTGCGCAATAGTCAAGTTTTTTAACGGTGTAATGCTAAAATTACAAGCATATTACATAATTCTTTTCTAAGCAATAATCAACTGCCTTGGTCTAGTTATATACTTTTAAGAGAATTGTAAAACATGTAGCGTATTTACTAAATTTCAAAGTGCAACGACTTATTACAACTCAAGCTATCCAACCAACTCGCAATTGTAGTCCAAGAGTCTTTAATTCTTGACATAAATTCCTTCTGGATTTTAAAATATTTTCAATTACAGACTTTTAGGATCAGTCTACGGACGTTAATGTACTTATCAAGAGGAAGCTTTCTACTATGAATTCAAAACTAATAATTTTATCTATTTTACTAATTTTACTCTTTTCCTGTACAAAATCCAACAAACAGGAGAAAAAAACCAAGACAATTGTTGATACAAACATAAGTACAAAAGCTGAAGATGACATTGATAACTTCCCTCCAAATCAACCTTTTTACCATAAGCCTTATAATCTAAATAGTTTTTATGTAATTAAAATAAATGCAAATCAATTTGATCTTATAAATAGAACTGGAACCATTAAACTTACCTCACAACAGTCGAAATTATTAAAAAATAAATATAAAATTTTAAAAATGACAACTCAAAGTGTTCCAAATGGTTGGTTTGAAGCTCACTGGTTCAAAAAAGATACTGTAATTGTTCATAAGTATTCAGTTGATAATTATGATGATTTAATGGATAACAAAATTAAAAATTCTGTAAATATTAAAGAAAATAATGATTACAAAAATGTTGATGTTTATGTTGGCTTATTTGGAAATTTTTATATTGATGGAAAACTAATTACTGAAAAACAAATCATTGATGAAATCAATAAAATTTCAAATCAATATGGTAAAAATAGTTTTGATTTTAGATTTCTGTATTCACCTATGGAAGAAGGGAAACTAAAAAAAACAACATCAAAGAAAGTCAAAAGAATAAAAAAATTCAAAAAAAAGTTACAAGAAGCTTAGCTGACTTGGTAACTACATACAATTCGGTATATCCAACCGGCTCTTGATTGTGCTTCAAGAATCTTTTTCTTGACAAAAATTTGTCCGTATTTTAGAATATTTTATCATTGCAGGCCGCTCGGATCATGCCGCAAACGTTAGATGAAATTATTTTTAGGAGATTTTTTTGTGAACAATTTTACATTAACTTTCAAGCTAAATTCCTTTGAATACTATCAATTTGTACATTGGGCAAATAGAAAAGCATTTAGAGTCATTATTTACATCTTAATTTTTTTCTATATATTAATCAATCTCATTGATCACGAAAAAATTATTAGTGGTAATTATAAAATACTATTTATCAATATATTCCCATTATTATTCGGCTTAACAATATTATTACTATTAACCAAAGTTCACCTAAGAATAAAATCAAAGAAAACATTTCGTAGTGACAAAATTTTAAATTCTGATATAAAACTAATAATAACAGATGATTTTATTGAAGAAACAACAGAATTATCAAATGTGAAAATTGATTGGAAAGAAATTCATGAAATAGTGTTTAGAAAGAAAATAATTCTTGTAATGATTTCTCCTATTCGTGGTTTTATAATTCCAAAAAGATGCCTTGGTAATGATGAAATATTTGAATTTTTGAAAACAAAAAATAGATAATGCATCAATTGATAAATAATAGAAAAAATAACTTCATCTAACTCGGCATATCCATTAAGCTCTTAATTGTGGTTCAAGAACCTTTCTCTTGACAGAAAATTGTCCGTATTTTTGGATATTTTTAGTTTAAGATTACTCGAATCATACCGCAGACGTTGCACGAAAGTAGTGCGATAAGCTTCTCAAGTGAAAATAAGCTTGTCCGTTTAGAATGACAAAGACATACCACACTATTCTTTTTTATAAATTTAAATCCTTCCTAAAATAATTATCTGAATATAACTTCGTACTATTTAAAGGTAAAGATGAAATATTCTTGGCCCATGATATAAACTCAGGCAAAACAAGATTCACAAAATACCCTGAAGATTCATTTTTTTTTGTTGAAAGCACAGAACCACATCTGATATAGAATCTGGGATAAGGTACATTGTCATTAGGTAACCAAAAATGTGCATCGAAAAATATCTCAGAATTTATATAATTCAAATAAGTGTGTATTGTTATATTGTTTTCTGAAAATAAATTTTCAATAAAAGATGATTTAAGTGGATACGAAAAACCTTTGCGTACTTTATCTCTTTCGACAAATATCTTAGTCATTTTGCAAGTCCTCAATTTTTCATAAAGAAATAAAGTGATTTATTCATAAACGTCTTAATCTAAATCAACGTACCCCTAGAAGTTATAAATAATTCAAAAGTGTCACTATCTAATAAATCACTAATATTGTAATTTTATAGGAATCTTCTCTGGTAAAAATTTTTTAAAACAGGAATTTCACAAAGAGATTATATTTTAAAAATTTATTCCTTATCTAGTAACTTGAAGATTCTCTTAAGTTCATCTCTTTCAAGATAAACCCCATGACATTCTACACAGCTATCAATCAATATATTATCAGGTGCTTTGAAAACAAATTCCTTTATCCTAATAGAGCACTGGGGGCATTTAAAGCGTGATGCTCTATCCTTTAGTTGCTGAGAGGGAATATCATTTATTAAGCCTGTTACATCTTTAAGTTCACCAACATTAAACCAAAGCCCCCTACAAAAAGTACAAAATTCAACAATGAGATAATCTGACAAATTAATAGAATTCATCATTCTATTACACTCAGGACAAGTTATTTCAGAAACTGAAAAGACTCCATTATCTACCTGAGAATCAATGTAATTTAAAACTAAAAGATGATCATCTGATATTTTTATTTTACTTATTTCATCTTTTTTAATCTTTTTTAATCTTTTTTAATCTTTTTTAATCTTTTTTTTAACCCTTGTTTTTTGATGAGCAAGAGAAGAAAGCATGGAAGACATATCCAAACCCATAAATAATCCTTAATTTGATCCTATCCATACATTATTTTTTATTGGAATCTTATATTTAAAAAAATCTTATTTATCATAACTATAATTATCATTATCGATATAAGAAATATAAAAAGTCAATAATTTTTCTATATTATTAAATCAAATTATTAAAATTTAACTTCTATATATATAAGAAATGATATTCATGTTTTTTCAGAAATAATTCTGTACAGACGAACTACCTTCGCACAACTCAGGCTATCCAGCTCTGTTTTAGAAATCAATTAGATTCAGGTATCTAGGATCATACCATACATTTTGCAAAATCACGTCACTGCAGTTGGATTTTTAAAGAATTCTCTTTACCCTTAATCTTCAGCTTTTTCTCTAGGACCTTAATTCTTTTTTCAAGGTCCCTAATCTTTTTTCTATCACCATAATGCAGTTGCATTGCCTTATATATCTTGTTGCTTGATGGATAAGAATAGATAGTCTTTTTATATCTTAGCTTTTCTATGCCTTTAAAAATGATAGATTTATCAAGAGCCTTCAAAGTTCTTTCAATTATTGAAATCTGCCGAAATAGAATTATCATTTTAACCTGCTCTTCTACAAATTTCACATTGGACATTTCAATAAACCCTGCAATAATTATACCTCTGCCACCTTTGCCAGCAATGCCGATATCATCGTGTCCACTTTTCTTTGTATGTTTGAAATAGACTGAATTAACCTCTTTAAGACCCTGTACATTTCCAAATAGAGCAACTGCTATCTGTCCCAGAGTAACTTTAGCTCCATTTGAAAACAACCCTGTTATTATGCCATTTTTACCAATACTAAAACTCTCCAAATAACCCATGGGATAGCCATTCTGTTCAACTGCCTTTGTTGTTGAATAAGATGCAAACTGGGTAATCCCAAAATTTTCAAAATGATTCAACAAAGAAGAATCCTGATTTTCACCTAATAGAATAGTCACCTTTTTTTTAAAAAAGCTGTCTGTACTATAAGTAAAAACAACATGGAAATTTCTTTTCCGGATTACATCTCCTGTTGAAAGATCCTTTATATAATCAAGCCTGCCATTGGGGCCGTACTTTAAAATGATCTTTCCACTTTCATTTACCCGGTTACCAGGTGTCACAACATCGAGTTTAATTTTATTTTTTACTCCAGTCAGCTCAGGTCGAACAATCCAGGTATTTTTTCTAATCTTTTTAAATATTAGACCCAGCCTATGGCTCTTTCCCATGCCATCAAATATATCTATAGATGTAGTAACCTCTTCATTGAGCTTCTTTCGTAAATCAAGGTTTATTGAATACTTTACCCCTGTAGTTGCCCGGGGAGCAAGTTTACTGTAAATAGGAATCTTCAAATCAGTTACGTTGCCATAGATTGAAACATCATAGTCACCAAGTCTATTTTTTCTGGATAACCATCCCTGTAACCTGTAGCCATTGTGAGGATTTACAAGAAAACCATCTTTATTAAGGCCAAAGGCCCCTGCCCTTGTGAATAAAACCATTTTCTTCTTTTTAAGAATGAAAAATCCATCACCTGAAAAGGCAAGGTCTGTTTTATTTTCTGTTGACATAAGTGCTCCCTGAAAATATTGAGTCTGTGTATGTTTTTTCAAGAATGCCATGATTTCTATGTCACTCATTTCTATAGAAAGGCTGTTGACAATATTCCTGTAGATAAATCTCTTTCTCTTATAACCAACTGTATTAACATTTACAATATTTGAGAGATAAATACCCATTTCATAATGGAGAATTTTATGGGCAAGAAGAAGCTTTTCAAGCTTTCTGCTTTTACTCATAGATGTACTTTTAATGATCCTGCTATAGTATTTTCCCCTGTTATAACCCTTCTTTTTTGAAAAAGAATCTGTAACAGGAATTACAAAGATGAGAAAGATTATAATTATTCTTAAAATCGATATATGTATTTTCATATTTAATTTTTAAAATATGACATAATAAATTACCAGTATTATTTCATCAAAACCTAGTTTTTTTTTGTTTTAGGATTTTCTTCCATCAAGAATGTAAACCACAAAACACATCGTGTGCTTACCGATTTTCGAGTACCAGGACGCACTGCTTCTGTACAACTCAGGTTATCCATCCAGCTTTTAGTTATGATTCAAAAACCTTTAATTCTTGAAACAAAACTGTCTACATTTTAAAGTATTTTCAATTTCAGTTCGCTCGGATCAGCCTGGAGACGTTATGCGAAAGAGCAAAAAAAGAATATTATAGCTACTTCACACTCATTAAATTATTAAATTTTATTAAATATGAAAATTTTTTTTTAAATTCTTTTTCAATAATTATAAAGTCTTTTTCAGCATTTGTTTTATATGAATAATACTTCTTTATATTAGGATTCTTAAAATAATAATATTCAGTATATTTCTTACCCATATTATAAATATTAATTTTATCAATCCCTTCTGTACCTGGCACCTGGTTTAGCTTTACTTTTCTAGGTTTATAAATCTTTGAAATTTCAATACATTGTTTTTGAAATTTTCTTAAACTATCTTTATTTATTAATAGATTTTTATTTTCAAAATAATCAAACTTCTTTATATCAATTTGCTTAACCATTGAATTGTAATTAAAAGCAGCAATTTCCCACATTTGCATCAATTTAAATATTCTTTTAGTCTCATGACTAGGACTATTACACGACGTATATTCTTTACCAATACAACCATAAAAACTCAAAACATTAAATTTTAAATCATAATAAATTGAATTTATTCCAGAAATTTTTCTTTCTAACCTACAAAATTTTAATAAATCATTTGAATTTTGTTTAGAATTACATGAAAAGAGAAACAAAAAAGTCAATATATACACAACACTTTTATTCATATTAGCATTAATTATGAATAATTACAATAAGTCAATATTATTTTGCTCCTTCACATAACTCGACATATTAAATAAACGCTTAATTGTGCTTCAAGAAGTAATTTTCTTGACAAAAGCACTACTCTGTTTTAGAAATTAGATAAATTCATGCTTCTCTGATCATGCCGAAAACGTTATATAAAATGCCTCAAAAAATTAATTTAAAAATGAATCCAATCAAAACAAAATCTTTAATTATAATATTTACAACTCTCCTTTTCATATTTTCATGTATTCAAAAAAATAATCAAAGTATACAGAAAATCAATTATATTCAACTTGAAAATTTTGTGAAAGAAGGCAACTATATAATTATTGATAAATTCCTTAAAAATAATTCTCATAAATATTTTTCAAAGAAACAAAAGCGAAAACTTCTACTTTACTTAATTCTGTATAAAACAAAATATTCTGAGAAAAGAATGAATTCAATAAGAATTTTATTGAAAGATGATATCAATTTAAACAAAAAAACTAAAATAGTTGATTTTGAATCAAAACCATTTTATACTTTTCCATTAAATGCTGGTGTATATATCAGTGATTTTAATGTTGTTAAACTAATTCTATCTAAAAACGTTAAATTAGATACTATAAGCCACAATATTAAAAATGATAATCTTAAGGCAGATGTTTTCACTCCATTAAGTCCATTATTATTAACATGCACTCCATTTAGTCCTAAATCTAATTCTAATTTAAAGATCTTAAAGTTAATTATAAAAAAAGGAGCTTCACTAAATACTTCTGATTATTATGGCTGGAATGCACTTCATCATGCTGTTGATACTCAACAAATTGATATTATAAAATATCTTTTAAAAATAAATATCAACAAAAATTTGAAATCTAAAATTACTTTAAAATCATTTGAGCAAGATAATATCTATTTTTATCCCAAAAAAATCACTCCTATTGACTTAGCTAAAATAAAAAGGAACAAATATCTTGAAAAGTATAAATATTATATAATAATGAAAAAACATTATATCAAATATAAAAAATTAAAGCTTAGCAAAGAAAAGAAAAAATATTTATTTGAAAATAATTTAAAATTTATTCTAAGCTTAAAACAAATAAATTCAGAAATAACGACATATAAATATTTCAAAAATAAGATGAATTTAATTATTTCTATTCTAGGCAGATAAATCTATCGACACCTTACATAACTCGTGCATATCAAACCAGCTCTTAAGTATAAATCAAGAATCTTTTTCTTGATATAAATTCGTCCATATTTTAAGATTTCATTAATTAAAAACTGCTCGGATCATGCTGCAAACGTTAAGCGAAATTTTAATATTTATCCCACTAACTATTGGAATTATCATTCTTCAAATATCATATTTCTTAAATGCAAAATCTATATCTTTAAGTTCTTGGTTCAATGAAAGTTATTTTATTCTAATTTATATCCTACTAATTATATTTATTATATTATCACTTAAAAACTATGATAAACCTTTAAAGACTGATCATGTAATGCAAAACGAAATAATATACAAATTTTCCGATGAAGATCTATATTTTAAAACTATAAATGGAGAATCAAAATATAAATGGAATGATTTCTTTAAAGTAGTAGAAAATAAAAAATTTATCTTATTTTATTTATCGTCAAATACATGTTTCATTTTGCCAAAAAGAGTAATCATCCCTGATGAGTTAAAAGAATTAAAACAGATTATAGCATCAAAACTCGAAAAAAATAAAAATAAATTAACATAAATAAAACTTCGCTCAACTCCAGTTATCCAAAAATCTTTAATTCTTGACATAAACCTGTTTGTATCATAAGATATTTATAGCTTCAGTCCGCTCGGATCAGCATACGGACGTTGTACTACATTTTGAGAATATATTTTTTTATGGAGTAATAACAATGAACTATAAATTATTCATTACCTTATTTTTTTTGATACCACTTTTTACTTTATGTCAACAAAATGAAAGTTTATCCAATAAAACTATTCTTTTTAAAAGTTATGAAAACTCATCAAAAACAAATATTAGCCCTTGGATTGATTTAACTTGATCAAACAAAAATTTCAATAGAATTATTGCTCCAAATGAAGTAGTAGTTCTGAAAAAAGAAATTATTTTAGTCATAAACTATCCAATGAAACATATTTATATGACAAAAATTCAATCAAAAAAAGGATTCACTCGGTTACAGCTTTTAAAAGCTGTAATTTTACATTATAAAAAAATTTATGAAATTGAAGAAAAAACAGCTACAGTAAAAACAATACCTCGCAACAAATGGATTGGAACATATAATCGCAATGCAACAAATGGAAAATATAGAATTTATGGGCATGACTTAAGTGATTTAAGCATATCTTCTGTAAAACTAAAAAAAGGATCGAATAATAAATATTATCTATTTTTAGAAATAGAATCTTAGAATATTTTTAGTACTCAAATCGTCCTACAACTCAGACTATCCAACCGGCTCTTAATTGTGGTTCTAAAATTTCTATCGAAAAGTCCTTTTAAAAATTTACTTTAATTCATGCCATAAAACAATATTTTCACCAAACGATGAAGAAATAATATCTAAATCACCATCTTTGTCAAAGTCTGAAACAAAAACAGCTGAGGCGTTTTGATAATCTTCTTTTATATAATGCATTGTGAAGTTCATGTTTCCAGTATTTTCCATAAGTATAACAGAGTTACCTATATATGCAGAAGCAACAATATCATAATCACCATCATTGTCAAAATCAAAGACCTTGTGTGATAAAATTCCAGTACCACCAGGACCAATAGTTTTCAAAGTAAAATTTTGCGATCCATCATTTTCTAACCATCTTATATAACTGCTTGTTAAGCCTCCATTTAAAATATCAAGATCACCATCCTTATCAATATCAATTACACTAAGAGACTGAGCATATGATGTAGAAGAGGAGATAATTGTTTGAGTATAATTATTTGCTCCATCATTGACAAACCAGACAACAGAGCCTTCAGATTCCGAAGAAGCAATAATATCAAGATCTCCATCTTTATCAAGATCAATTATTTTAATATCACGCACATCAGCTAAATTAGAATTAAGTTCATGTTCAGTGAAATTGAGACTACCATCATGTTTATACCAGGTAAATTTATTCATACCTCCTGCAACAATATCAAGATGATTATCATTATCTATATCAACTATTTGAACTGCATAAAAAACAGGATTTATTGGAAGTTCAATGTCTTCAAAAACATTTGAACCATTATTTTTATAAAAATGAATACCATCATATACTGTAGAACAGATTACATCTAAATCTCCATCCTTATCAAAGTCTATAACATTGATTGAGGTAGCATAGTCAACATAGTTGCTAATAGTTTTTCTGGTAAACTGCAGTGAGCCAGTATTTTCATACCATGTAAGAACCAGATCAGATCCCACAACAATAAAATCATTATCACTATCCTTGTCCAAATCAACAACCAGAATTTTTTTTGGTTGAATAATAGACGTAGCTACATCATTTTTTATAAACTGCTGTGAACCATTATTTTCATGCCACGAAACAGTATTATCCTCAACTGAAGTTGCAACCAAGTCTATATCTCCATCATCATCTATATCATCATAATCAAATCTATAAGCATCATGTACTTTTTGAGAAATTATTTTTTTGGTAAAATTCCCAGATCCATCATTATCCATCCAGAGTAATTCTGTGGTGTTTGAGCTGAGTAAGTCCAGGTCACCATCTTTATCCAGATCTAGAGAAATCATTGAATATGTATAATAAAAACCTGTAGCAATAGTACTACCCGTAAAGTTTTCTGTTCCATCATTAAAGTAAACCTTCATATCTGCATTAAAATCTGCAAAAGAGGCAATGTCTGATTCTCCATCACCATTGAAATCACCCATAACAATACTTCCGGATTTGAATCCATCCGTAATAATGATTGATTTAGTAAAGTTTTCAGCACCATCATTACTGTATAATTTAATATCACCATCTGTTGCAGCTACAATAATATCATTTGTATTATTTTTATCAATGTCACCACATAGTATCCATGCAGTCGGGTCAAATTCAGCATTAAGATCATTTCTAGTAAATGAAGTATCTCCATTATTTCTATACCAGGCAACCTTACCAGTGAATTCATGGGAAGCAATAATATCCTTGTATCCATCTTCATCAATATCAAAAATAGCAAAGTGATTTACTTTAGAATCTGCTGAGGAAATTGATGATGAAGAAAAATTTTGTGAACCATCATTATAGAAAACGGATAGTGTATATCCATTAAATTTACCAACAACTATATCAAAATCTCCATCATTATCTATATCAACAGCTTCAACTTTAGTTGAATTATCATATCCTGAAGCAATGATTATCTTCGTAAAATTTTCAGATCCATCATTTTTAAACCAAATTAATTCTCCAGAATTGACAGTTGATGTAAGAATATCCTTGTCACCATCTTTATCGAGGTCAACTATATCTATTCCTCTAGGGTAGGAAACATCGGTATAAATATTTCTTGCTTCAAATATCCATGATGAAGGTAGAGTTATATCAACATATTCTGTTTTGGATTCTAATCCTTTTTCTATAATTGCAGTTAGCTGTAAGGATATTGTACCATCATTGATTCCCGGTCTAGTAACAATAACAGTATTTGTATCTAAGACGGCAAATGTTGAGGTTTCTACTGACCAACTAATTGTTGATCCATTATTACTTGTAAATGTAAATGTGAAATCTTGTGTTATATTTTGTAATGTATCTGAACCTGTTAAACTTATGTATGAAGTAATTTCAGCAGCATCACCACTTACTGCTTCAAGGTCAGTCATGGTTGTAGTAGTATTATTATCAAAACAACTCATTGACATTAGTATTAATATAGCTATAATGACACATGATTTCATTTATTCACCCTATTATAGTATTTTTTTACAAAATATAAACAATACTAGCAATCTGTCAATAATATTTTAACTTGCATCACTCTGACTATCAAATTAAGAATTCATACTAACTGACCTCAGTTAAAAGATACCTCAACAGTTAAACTAGAATGCTTAATTTGATGTTTTGGAAGAAAACTCTGCTAAAAATTAGGTAAAAAAATATTCAACGGGTGATTTAATATCAATCTTGTTAATTATAACCTTTCAATTTTTCATCACAACAAACATAATAAACTATTTTGTAGTATAGAAATTTTCTTATTGTTTAAAATTATTCCCTATGAATACTAATCATATGTTTAAAAAAATTCAATATTTATTGATTATCTGTATACTGTCTTTATTTATATTTGGGTGCTTATCCTTTCAAGCAGATGAGTTAAATACAGTAACCTTTATTGCTTGTGGGGATCTTCATATTCAAAGAAAAAGTCAAACTCACATAAAAGATTTTCTTAAGGCCATCTATGCTTTAAAGCAAGAGCCTTTAGTTTGGCAAAAAAATCATTTTGCATCTGGGAACATATTAGCACCACAATCTATAATAATAGCAGGAGATTTAACTGAAACTAATTTATTAGGAATAAATAAAGGAAGAGTTTCTTTAAAATACTATAATTCTATAAAATCTATGATTAAGAAAAAACATAATATAAATGTATATGAAATTTGGGGTAATCATGATTATCCACCAGTATCTAGTAATATATTTTCTGTAAAAGATTATATTACTAAAATTAATCCTTATAGATATGGAATTTCAAATTATAGTAAAAATGGTCATTACTCATGGGAGAATAAATTTATTCACTTCATACATTTAAATTTGAAAGCATCTAATACTATACAAAAAAATCAAAAAAATAGAAATCCCTATAATGCACTAACCTATTTAAAAAATGATTTGCAAATGAATACAAGAACAACAAATAAAAAAGTTATCATAGTTCAACATTATGGATTTATGGGCAGTAATTATGATGGTGATGAATGGTGGACGGATCAGGAATTAGAAATTTTAAAGAAAATCCTTTATCCATTTAAAAATAATATTATAGCAATAATTCATGGACATTATCATAATACATTTTCATATACACGGGAAGGCTATAGGATATATAATGCTGGCTCTCCACTACATAATAATTTGAATGAAAAAAAGTATTATAGTGGTAGATTTTTATATTTCCAAATATCTAAAAAATATATGGATGTACAGGATATATTTTATGGAAAAAACTATAAGTATTCAAATCCAAAATGGGGACCTAATTACAAATCACTAGGATCTGTTCAAATTTATTGAAATTATTTTTAATTTTTAGCATTATAAACGAAAGGACTTTTAGTTGAATAATTAAACGTATATGCACAACTAGACATATCCAACCGGCTCATAATTGTATCACAAAAATCTTTTTCTTGAAAGAAATTTATCCGCATATTAGTATATTTTAAATTCGAGTACGTAAGGATCATGCTTTAATCGTTACATGCAATATTACTTTATGGAATATATTTTTTCAACTAAATAAAGAAATTTACTTAAAAATTCAATAAATAATTTTCGTATTATGCAATTTCTTTTTTAATAATTTAAAGCTTTCTTTTGATATATTTGTATCTCGAATTCTCAATTCTTTTAAATGCTTCATCTCAATTAAATATTTAACACTTTTATCAGTAATTTTATAATTCATACTTAAATCAATTTTTTCTAATGAAACAATTTTACTTAAATACTCAATACCTTTATCACCAACAAATACATCATTGTAATCTTTTGGTAATGAACCTGTTATCATAATTGATTTTAAATTACGATGATTAACTAAATATTTTATACCTTGATCAGTAATTTTATTATAACTGATAATTAAATCTTCAAGACTTGAAATTGCTGCAATTTGTTTGAATCCATAATCTGTAATATTATTTGATGCTATATTTAAGTACTTTAAATTTTTTAATTTTTTTAATAGATGAAAATTCTGATCATTCAAAGAACACTCTGAAACATCTAGATACTCCAAGTTATATATTAAACAAATATATTTCAATTCATCATTATTTATTCTATAAGCTTGATGATTATGATTTTGGAAACATTCATGCCCAAAATTCATTTTTTTTATCAAATGAATTTTATTATAATTTTTATGCTTAAAGGATTTTAACCAAAGACCAAGAGAAGGAATATTTATTTTATTTGAGCAATTAATACTGAAAAATAATAAAAAAATAAAAGCTATATATTTTGACTTAAAAATTTCCCTCAACATTAAAAATTCCTTTTTCATCAAGACTTTATTAAAATAGATTTTTTACAAATAGCTAACATATCACACTTACAAACAACCTTTATATTGATAAATTTAAACCAAAAACAATAATCAATATTTAAATTGCAATATAATAATTTTACTTTTTTTTATAAAAACAATTACCAAAATAATTTCTTAAAATTTTATTTTTAGAATTATAATAATAGTGTACCATCATTGTAAAATCTGTTCTTCTAAATTTTCCATTATCATATATATATACACAAAAACATTCTGAACCATCCTCATGATTATATTTATTTTCATGAATTGTGTATCTATGTCCATTAATTTTTGAAATACTTAAAGTCTTGGCACAATTTTTTTTACTTTTCTCTGATAAAAAGTACACCCCTTCATATGATTCTTTTTTACAAGAAACAACAATTAACAGTAAAGATAATAGAATTGAATAAATATATTTCATAATAAACAATTCTATTTAGAACTATTATGTTTTTCAACCTTTTTTTAACTCCATGCTTTCTTCTAAATCTGAATATAAAATCAACTTCTATCAATCAACCCTTTTACCTCAAACCAGATTCTCTTATAATTGACAATATCAATATTTTCAAAAATCATTTACTTAACTACAACTACTCTTTCAGTTATATATTAAATAACTTTTACAGATCCCTTATCTATTTGACAAATTCAAACAAATACTATATTAGTGACTAATGAAATTTAAATCTTTTATATTTACATTACTCCTTTTACTGTATTCTACATCATTTAGCAAAACATTAATAGTTGCTGAATACAGAATAGACAAAAATAAAGTAGGTAATTACACATACTTATATGGATATAAATTTCAAAAGGGTAAATTCTTGCATAAAACTAAAATCTTCGGAGCACCAACATTTAGAAAAGGAATTCCCGGCTCTTATGTTAGATATGATTTAGGCACTAACTTCATATATCAAAATAGATATGTAATATCTGGAGTTGGGAATGTTATTGATCTAAAAAAGAGAAAACTTGTTGTTGAAGAATCTGATGACTTTATTAAAGCTAAAGGAAACATACTTGTATTTCATAGAAATAATCTCTATGGAAGTGGTTATAAAATATTGAACTTAAATACTGGAAGCTATACATATGCAAAAAATTTTAAAAATTTAAAAGGTATACCTTCACCTGATTTTAAATATGGATTACTTAAAGGATCATACTATAAAAAGAATAAATTCTACTATCAAATCTATATTAATAATAGAAAAAATCAAAGTAAAATCATAGTTAAAAATGCTGGTGTTGGTACTATATTATCCAAGTTTGCTAGTACTACTTCAAAAGTCCCAATGTTATGGATAAATAAATCTAACTTCATTTATGCTCACTACTCTAAAATTAATAAAAATTATAAAGTGAATTTAAGATTAGTGAACATTAATGGAAAGACTAAATCTGTCAAACAAATCAAAAATATATCTCCATCTAGGGTTAATAGTTCATTCTCTAAAGATAAAAAAAATAGAATTATTTTCACTTGTTCAACTGGAATCTTTATAGTTAATATTAATAATGGTCAATTATCACTTACAAAAGAAAATAATCTTTGGAATAGTTTTTCAGTTGATATCAATAATAATGGTTCCAATGAAACTATTAGATTTAATAATAAAATAATAGGAAAATTTTGGTGCAGTGCTTATCAATCCGAGACAACAGAAGGATATATTGCTACAGAATATGGTCCATCTGGTTCCAACTTAGGATATCCTAAAGGAATAAAAATCTGGAATAAATATACTAAGAAATGGATTACTATAGATATTCCATGGGTATGTGATATTATTGGTTGGATAGAATGAGAAGATTATTTATAATTTTATCCATTACTATCATATTAACAGTATCTCTCTATATTATAAATTATATTTTAAAACCTAAACATTATGTAATGAAAACTTATCAAGATTTTATAAAATTAGATACAAATGCTTTAAACAATACATGTAAAAGATTAGAATATAATTTAAACAGAGATCTTTTGATTGGTCCAGAATTAACTGAAATATATAATTGTTTCGATGCAATATGCCAAAAAGGTATCAATACGGGTTGCATATATGCTTATAATATCATCCGAGTTTCTAGCTTTCAGAATCAATTGAATTATCATACTTGGTACTTAGTAAATAAATCTCATAGTCAATTGAAAAAATTTTATTTAGAGATTACACAAAAAATAGAAGGTGGTGATGTTGATTTGATCAAATGTAAAAGTTTAAGAGATGGAAAAAGTGTGAATCTTCATACTTCAATTAAATGTGCTTTAATCTTTGACTTTAACTTTAAGTAAATTATATATACAATACTATAAAACTTAAATTTTTGAGATATGAATACAACCTAATGAGGAATACGTATGAAATCATTTAGAATCTTAATCATTGTACTATTACCACTCAACATCTTCATTTCATGTAAAACAAACACCAAAATTATAAATGGACCTTTTGAATTGTCTCAATATAAAAACAATTATTCAGCGAGAGTTGACTGTAATAGTATTGAATACATCAAGGGATACCATTACAAATTATTTAGTAAATACAAACTATCCGGCAATGGATATTCATGGGATGGAGTTGTTAAACAGATTTTGATGAAAAAAAATCCTGCATTATTAACCCAAATAGAATTTAATTCTGAAGCTGGCATGTCCTGTGTAGAATCAGATAAAAAATCTATAATTAAATTTATAAATACTCTTAATCCCATCTTTAACAACAGACAAATTCTTGAAGACTATTTATCTAAAATAGACCTTTCAAAAATCGACGACTGATTTATTAAAAAAGATATATTTTATATTTTAAAATGGAGAATATAAGCTATGGGGTTATTTAGCAAATTTAACCTTGGAGAATTAAAGAATCTGGATGACATCACTATTGATGATATGAAAGAAAATCCTATATGGGTTAATGATCTATCAGGTGAAACTGTTGAAGGCTATGATGAAAGCTCTGAGAGACCAGTATTGAATACAAATAATGTAACAAAAAAACTTATATCTAAATTCTTTAGTGTGACAATTTTGATTTATTGTGATGAATTAAAGCTTCACGGTGCTGCTAATGTAGAAAGCTTAACTGAAACATCAACACTTGTTTTTTGGAAAGATAGAAAATGGCAAGAAAACAATGATTTCATTGAAAGAGAAAGTATTACTATAAAATGCATTCCTGAAATAAATGGAGCAAAAGATTTTAATTTTAAATATAATATTGAATCTGATACTGGTTCATTATATTAACCATGAACTTTATATAATGTCTCTTGCTATAAAGGAGTAGGATTTGTGAACAACAGTAACATTTTAATTTGGGATTGGAACGGAACTCTTCTCAATGATATAGGAGCATGTATTCTTTGCATGAATGAAATGCTGAGAAAACGGAATATGATAGAGTTAGATAGTTCAAGATATAAGGAAATTTTTGCTTTCCCAGTTATTAAATATTATGAAAAATTAGGCTTTGATTTTCGATTAGAACCATTTGAAAAGCTTGCAATTGAATATATCTCCTTATATCAAGAAAAGTCTATGGATTCTGCACTGTACCATGATGTTATTGAGGTTTTAGATAAATTAAAATCAAATAAACAATCACAAATAATTTTATCAGCAATGGAACAGAGAGCACTTGAGACTCAGGTTAGAGATAATAAAGTCTGTCATTATTTTGAAGAGATTATTGGTCTGGATAATATTTATGCTAAGAGCAAAATTGATAATGCAAAACAGTTCTTAGATAGAAAATCCATATCTCCTGATTTATGTATTGTTATCGGGGATACCTATCATGACTATGAAGTCGCAAAAGAGCTTGGAAGCAAATGCATTTTAATTAATAGAGGACATCAGAATCTCCAGAAGCTTGAGTTTGATAATAATATCATTGTATTGGATGATATTACTGATCTTCTCGATCAGATTCAGTAAAAAAATTTAAAGAACAAAGGATGAATGACAATGAAAGAAATACTCATTAAGCTCTTAGCCTCAGCAGTAATATCAATAGCTCCTGCTTTGATAATTTTCTTCCTTATAAAAGTTGAAGAAATAAAAAAGAGTAAAAGATTTCTTATATGCTATCTATCTTCACTTATCAGTGGCTTCTCACTGAACATGCTTTCAAAAGACGGCACAAACGTTGTATTCTATATACTTGTGCAATTGCTTATCACCTTTATAGTTATGAAACTCTACAAACTGAGTCTTAAAAACAAGTCTGAGAACAAAAATATTTTTACAAAAACACAGATAATAACAGCTACGGTAACCATTTCAATGATTTCAGCTGTGATTTTATTTTTCACAATAACATCTACCTTTTCTTCTGTAGATTCAATACAGTTTACCACCACTCATGAAACAGTTAAAGAAGACATCAAGAAGCTACAAAAGGTCATTAATGTCGATTATTTTAATACATTGAAACATGAACTTGTTGAAAAGTATCCCAAATTAAATAATAAAAATATTAACCGCCTAAACTTTCAATTTAGTACCATTCGACATAACAGTAAAATCAGACTTTATGCTAAATTCAGTTTTACCATAAAAAAATTCTTTTCAAAACTTAATAATAATGATGCTCACAGGGTTGTGATGTATTCTATCTTCAGAACAAAGAAACTGCTGAAAGCGAATAAGTTAAAGTTTGTTGAATGAAATACTTTGACCAATAGTAAATTATTTAATATTGACGAAACGAGTTAGAGCTCACTGAGTTCATATGCTCAGTTAGGTGAAGTATTTCTAATTAAATTGGAAATCTGACAATTATACTCATAAAAATAAAATAATATATAGAATAGTGCAAATACCTAAGGATTTTATTGATTTTTTCTTTTTTAATTTCTTCAATTTTTCTTAATCGATAATAAGCTAAAGGTATAGTTAAAATAATTATAAATAAAATAATAATTAATAAAATCATATTATGTAATATGATGAATATATCTTTGTTATTCATGTCACTTTTTCCATATGAAATTTGTACTAACTTATAATACTATAAAAAATTTACAATTATTTTATTTCTAAATATTATGGTTACATTTGATTCTATATCTTTTATATATGGATTATAAAAAAATTTTAATTTACCTAACTCAGGCTATCCAACCAGCTCTTTATTGTGGCTCAAGAATCTTTTGTTGACAGCAAATTATCCGTATATTAGTATATCATAACTTTGAGACTGCTCAGATCATGCCCCAGACGTTAAATGTAATGCCTAATTTGAGAATGTTAAAGCAACATATATTTCTTTACACAGGTTTTTCAAATGAAACAATATGAAGAAAAAGCAAAAAAGTGGCTTTCTGAAATTAAAGAAAATCAATCCAAATTGACTTTATCTGAAATTTATGATTTAGCACTATTAACTGAAATTGAAAAAAAAGAAATTGATAAATACAAAGATATTCTAGCACCGAAATTATTCGATAACGCAAATTCTTGGTTAGCAAGTTCATATGAAATTAGAAAGCACAACCATATAAAAAAGATAGCTGGTATTTTAGTAAAATGTTCAAACGGTAACTTAGTTGGAGATATAAGATGTTTTCTCAAGATTATGTTTTCTGATGCTATGGATTATTCATACAGACTAAAATCTGATGGATTTACATTAGGTCCAAAATCGAATCAGTTTTTTGATATATTTTTTGAGTTAATTCTTATAGATTTCTTTCTGGAAAGGAATTACAAAATTGATTTAGCAAAAACAAAATTATCCAATGGTAAAAAAGCCGAATTTTGGATTGAGGATACAACATTAGGAACATATATCGAAGCAAAAAATGTTAATTCAGATAAGCTAGATCACATTATTTATTCAAAAGAATTTAGAAAAACAGAAGCAATGGGGGTCTTTTTCCCTTAATGAAGAACAAGAACGTGCAACTCGAGAAGCATTCAAATTTCAGTATCAAAAAGCAAAGCGAAAGTTTATTAATGTTTCAGATAATTATAGTTTATTTATCAATATAAATTTTAAATTAGGAACTCTTGGCCAAAAGATTCAGAAGTATATCAATAAAGTTTTAAATTCTGAATTACCAAATAATTTAATATTTTTCGGCATTTTTGCATTAGATAGGATATATTTATATAATCATCTGACACATTCGATTGAAACAATAGAAAGACAATATTATGTGTAGAAATTATTACAATGCACAAATTAGGTACTACATCTAACTACAGATAAGAGACTATATAAAAATTAAAATTTTCATCAATTTAAGAATTTTATTTTTTTATGTTGAATCTTCTCTATAATAGATTTGTCAATACGTCTTATTTTGCCATCATGCATTATTACTTTGATATTGATTTCTCCATAACTAATTGAAGTTGTTTGATTAGATATCCATTGAAAAAAGGGGATGAGCTTTTTTCTGGAATATCAAAATCTTTTGGAATTGATTTCTTCTCAGAATAAATGCCAGTTTGCCAATTGATATTAAATTTCTTAGCATCAAAAGCTTGCATTTTATCAAGTATCCATTGTTCAATAACATACTCATCATATCTTACTAATCTACCAATTTTAATATGTGGTACTTCATCTTTTAAATGCATTGTGCGAGCTTTCTGAAGGCTAATACCTAGGCGTTCACTAAGCCAGTGGGAATCATGTAGTTTTCTTATATCTTCATTATTCATATTATTACCTTTTATCCTTGATTTGATATTTTATAATCGCAATAATATATTTAAAAAACTACATGTAGACATCTACTTCTTTTTAACAATAATTTCATTCTTCAACCCAGCTAAATATGCTGTAGTTACCAATAATGATGAATGCCCAAGCCTTTGTTGTAATTCATGGACATCCTTCGTTTCATTATAGAAATCAATACTAAATCGATGACGGATGGAATGGCTTCCATATTTCTTATTTTTAAAAAGTGATTTTAGTTCACCAGATGACTGAGTACGCCAAAGCCACATTGAAAAAGCTTTTTCAGTATATCCAGCAAATGGTTTATTTTGACTCAAATTGTATTGCTTGAATAAGGATAAGAATTCATCATCAAGTTCACCATAAACATTATTACCTTTTGATACTGCTGAATAATTTCCATTAGTTTCTATTTTCATATTATTCAAAGCCCCTACCCTTAAACCTGTTTTCCTCAAAACTTTTAAAGTACAGTAAGCAAGGATATTACCTTTAATCTTTTTATCAGATCCCCTGCCTCCGATTGTTTCACCTTGGTTAATTTGTTCAAGAGCATATTTTTCAAGCATATCTAAATCATCATTAGTAGGTATTTGCTCTGATTTTTTAACTGCAATCTTTTTCTTTGGTACCCCCTTTGCTCTCTTAAAAGGATTTTTAATAACAATTTCCCATAGTTCCAAGTCAGAATAGAAAGAACTTAGAGAAGCAATTCTTTGTCTTATAGTATTATCAGATAATACTTTCTGTCCATTCAGGTATGTTATGTATTTAGTAACAACTAATGAATCTACATCTAATATTGATTTACCGTTAAGCCACACTAAAAAGTAATCTAGATTTTTCTTAAAACTTCTTTTTGTATGTTCAGATGTAAAACCTGACAACCAATGTCCAATCAATTCTTCTTGGTTAATTTTAGCCTTCTTTACTTCCTTCTCAAATTCATCTTTGAGAGAATCAATGTAATATGATTTTGCTATAGCTTCAATCTGTTTTTCAGATAGATCATTAAGCTCGGGTGAATCTAATATCTTCTGGACAGATTCAGTAATTTTTTTAGATACTAATGCTTGTGTTTTCTTATCTATTGGTGACATTTTTTCTACCTGTAGTGATAATGTATACTATCATTACAAGAAAATCAACTAAAAATACTAATATAATGGATAAAAAATATCTTAAGTCCAAATATTAATTATTATAATAAACAAATGTCATCTTTGAGGTTTTTTGAAAATCTGAAAACAAAAAGGAATCATCATTAAAAGCATGTAGAATATGCTGAACCATATGAATGAGGTAAACTGTAATTGATTGGAAGTTATTTTGAATTTATAAATTTTACTTTTAACATTATATCTTTTCTTTTTAGTTTTATTCCTACAAAACGTGATATTAAATATTTAGTACCATCTAATTCTTTTATAGTCATATTTTTTTCTAAGTATAAAGTTACGTAAGCTGAATAAACAAACGATGAAGTAATTATATTTTTATTTACAACCAAATCTATTTCGGCTTTATTTATTTTTCTTGATACTGAGCTTCCCCTAAAATAGTAGACACATAGTTAGGCAATTTCTTATATTAAAACTATAGGAGTTGCATATGAAAGATTCAAGAAGAATATTTACTAAAGAGTTCAAAAAAGAAGCTGTAGAACTATACTTAAACGGTGATAGATCAATGCAAGAAGTTGCTGATGGTCTTGGAATTAAAATTTATCACATTAGCAATTGGAAAAAAGAGTATTTAGCTGACAAAGAGAAAGCTTTCCCAGGTAAAGGGAATAGAAAAGACAAAGATGATGAAATTTATCAGCTAAAAAAAGAAATAGCTGACATTAAAATGGAAAATGAAATTTTAAAAAAGTCCATAGCCATCTTCTCCAAACATCAATAATGAAATATGAATTTATTGTGAAACATAAAAACCTGTTTCCCATAGGGAAGATGGCTATAATATTAGATGTTTCCAGATCAAGTTATTATAAATACTTAAACAGAGAAATACCTAATAGAGAAAGAGAAACTGAAAAGATTAAAGAAGCAATCAAAGAAAAACATAAAGATTGCAAAGGAATTTATGGAAGTCCAAGGATTTATGAAGATTTAATTGATTCCGGCTATTCATGTGGATTAAATAAAGTAGCCAATTTAATGAAAACCATGAATCTTAAATCAATTCGTTCTAAAAAATTCAGAGTAGTAACAACTGATTCTGATCATGATTATAGAATTTCTGAAAATATACTGAACAGACAATTTGATGTATCAGAAGCAAATAAAATTTGGGTTTCGGACATTACATATATTGATACGGCTGAAGGGTGGCTTTATCTATGTACCGTTTTGGATTTATTTTCAAGAAGTGTTGTAGGTTGGTCAATGGAAGATCACATGAGAACCGAAATGGTAATTAAAGCTCTTGACATGGCGTATGAAAAGAGAGAACCATCAGCAGGTTTAATTTTTCATTCAGATAGAGGCTCTCAATATGCCAGTGATAATTTCAGAAACAAACTTGATGACTAAAAGATGATTTCCAGCATGAGTAGAAAAGGCAATTGTTGGGACAATGCACCTGCTGAATCATTTTTCAGTTCTTTAAAACTAGAATTGATTTATAATAAAAGGTATAGAACAAGAAGTGAAGCTAAAAATGATATTTTTGAATACATTGAAATGTTTTATAATAGACAAAGAAAACATTCAAAGTTAGGCTATGTTAGCCCAACACAATTTGAGAAAAAGAAAATAGCTTAACTCTGTGTAGAAAAAAATAGGGGAAGCTCAATACTGCTAAATATTCTTTAATTATGTATTGCAATCTAATTACACGATTAATTGAATATTCATAATTATCTGTACATGTAAATTCATCATGGATATCATTGGAAGATAAATATTCTGGTATTGATTTTTCAATCGCTAAAAACATAATAATGTGTTTTTTTTCTGAAGGTTTGATGAAAATATTTTTTGAACTAATAAGTTTAACGTCAAAGTTATACTTTTTTAATTTTTCATATAGACTTCTTGAATCAGATTGTTTTAAGTTTGTAAACAATTTTATGAATTGATTATTTGGATTGCTTTTACAAGAAAATTCAAATAGAGAAAGTATTAATATAATAATAATTGTAAACTTTTTTATCATGGGATATTCAATAATCTTCATCAATGCCTTATCTAAATGACTGTTAATACTTGTAAAGTATAACTAAAATAATGTCAATAGAAATAGTAGGATGTAATTTAAAATCTAAATTATCATAAAATATATATTATTCATAGAATCATTTCTTTTGTGCTCTTTTATTGTGATTGATTTTATTGTAGATTTTTTTGTTTATTATTTTAGGTGGTATAAGTTTTCCTTTCTTTATATCGAAGTAACATTTACCCCACTTACCGTAACTTCTATAAAATATTAATACTGATCCATCATCACTATTATACACCCAAAGGATATCATAGTTCAAATTGTTTATGTTCCAATCCCAATAAGAGTTATGATGTCCTGATAAATTTGATGTTTCATCAATATATACAATTTGACCTTTGTAGTTTTTAATTATAGGGGTCCAAACAGGTGAGCTTAAACGTTTATTTGATTTTCTAATTGGCATGTAAACTTTGAAATTGCCAGAAGGTGAAATAAGTCCTTGTTTTTGACCGTCATTATTTGTTTTTGATATGCATGAAAATAAAGTAAGAATGACTAATGATATTAAAAAATATATTTTCACTTTTGATTTAGCCTATAATGTTTTATAAAAATGTTTCATCTTTGTCTTTTATTTAAATATTACTGTGATTTAATTTGTGATTTATTTCTAATACTTTTCTATACGAAATACCTTTTTGTTGATCTATAGTCATAGGATGTTTTTTATCTAAAATTGAAATAGATGGTACAAAGCCTATTTCATTAGATTTAATTGAAACTTTTTGAAGTAAAGTATCTGGATATATTTCAACTATAGTCATTAAGTACCCAAAATAGGCTCTGAAATTAATTCTATCATTATTTTCCCAATTATCAGACATATGCAAAAAACTTTCTTCACTTACGGAGCACCAAACTGACCATGAAAAAATTTCATTATTATCAAGTATTTTGATATCGATATGACCTCTAATGAAAAACTGATTTCCATCAATTACGCATTGATCACTAGATAGCTCTACTCTATCATTAAAATTCTTTTCATTTAGTGGCGGATCTAATTCTAATAAGTAATAAGGTGCTTCTCCTCCATAGCATAAAGGAACATCGAGATGTTTTTTTTTACATATTGGACATGTCTTATTTAATTTTTCTTGCATAAAGTTGAACTCAACTTATTAAACTTATAATATTAGTTATATAGAACTATGCATTTGTCAATAGAAATAGTAGGATATAGTACAAGACTTATCAAGGTATCTATCTGTTTGGTATAGAAAAACTTTTTGTTGTAAACATAACTTGATTTAGAAAAATTATCTGAAAGTATAATATTTAAAGCCACCCTTTGTTTCAGTGAATATTAGTGAAAGATAGAGATAAAAATTATATAAAGGAACTAATATTGCCATAGACAACCAAGGGCTTCTTTTGATGTCATTTAATCTCATTACTATGAATATCGCTTTAGAGCTTAAGATTAAAATCGACAATACGATAGATATAATTTCCATATTAATTTTATCAAGTCCTGATACAGATAGAAATTCAAAGAAGTTTCTCCAGAAAAAGATTATGAGAAGGTATATTAGAACAAGTATATTATAATACTTCCTACTTATTTTATATTTTACTTTATAAGATGTTATTAGACATGCTACAATATAAATAATAGGATAAATAAATTTATTCCATTCTACAAATTTTGTTATTAAATGTTCCATATATTCTGAACAGCTTCCTTTTACTTTATATAATCACAAATCATTTACCAAACTATATACTTCATAATTTTCAAAATAAAGTTTATCTTTTGATATAACAAAGTTCAAACCTGTGAATAAATCTTCAATAACTATATAAAAAAATAAATCATTGAATGAAAATTCTATATTTTTTATTACTAAACTATATGATTCAAAATTATCACCTCTGTATTCACCTGACATTAAATGATAAACATTGATATCTAAAATTACCTCATTAATAATTTGATATAAGTCATCTCGTTTCGAAATTCTATGATATTCATTTGGTTCGGAATCATTATTAGTTATTAGTTTATGAATTACCCTTGCTTCTTGATCTATTTTTATTTCATCAAGTTTTATATTTTTTATCTTAGTCTCAATTGAGTAAGAAGGTTCAAATAAATCATTTTGGATTGAAAAAGTTTGTTCACCAGTACAAAGTATTATTTCATGGAAAAAATTTTCATGATATGCTAAGATATAGATATCATCAATTTGTTTGCCTAAAAATGATTTGTATTTTTGAAATTCATTTAATTTCATAGGATCATTAAATACATAATTTCAACATGAAGTCCAGAATAATTTTATTTTAGATGATCAACTCTTAAGGTCTCATCAAGTCAGGCAATGTTCAAACGGAATTGAATCTGGTAGAGTTTAAATATTCAGTTAATTGAAGTGGTAGTTTTCCATACTATCATTCCAAGGAAATCAACAATTTTTTTAAGAAATGAATGTTCATTTTTTTACTTTACAAAGACATATATTTAAGAATAATACATATAGTCTGCAAGAAGATTTAATATTGTGTTTCGCAATATAGGGAAAAATTGTTAGATGAAAATTAAAATCCCCAATAGATTAGAACAAGAGTTCCTCTGTGATTTCAATAAAATTTTATTTGAAGTAATTGATTATGAAAATGTAACCATTGATTTCAGTGAACTACACTTTTCAAGACCTTATTCTATGCTTTGTGTAGGTTCGTATATTAAAAGATTTGTTCATGAAAGAAAAACTTGTGGATTAGAGACTTACCAAGCTGGAATTGACGCTTCAACTTCTGCTCATTCATATTTAATGCATATTGGATTCTTTGATTATATAGGTCTTAAACTTGGAAAAAAAATTGGTGAAGCATCTGGTTCTAATACATATTTCCCGATACATAAAATTTCACATGATGAATTACTGATTAAACAAAGCCCTCCCTATACTACATTAGCAGATGTTATTCATATAGAATCAAAATCTCTTGCTAAAGTAATTTTAGGAAATGCATCAAAAGAAAGTTTACTTGTAATTTCTTATTGTTTAAGAGAAATAATAAGAAATGTTTTTGAGCATTCTGGTTCAGAGAATTGTTTTATTTGTGGTCAACAATGGTATGACTCAGTTCAGATTGCAATTATCGATGAAGGTGTTGGAATAAGAAACAGTTTACAGACAAAATATAAAAGTGACAATGACAAAGATGCTATACTATATGCTATACAACCAGGAATCTCTGGGAAAAACATAGAAGAATCAACTAAGAATAAGCATGATAATTCTGGTTTTGGTTTATATATTTTATCAGAAATAGGTAAACAATTTGGTTGGTTTACAGTTAGTAGTGGGAACAGTAAATTAATTTTATCTAACAACAATAAACATGATGAAAAAATTATTCATAACAATGGAACTTCAATTGGATTACATTTAGATAAATATCCTAAGTCATTTCAAAAGACTTTAGATGAAATAATTCATAATGGAGAGTTTGAAGCATATATGGAAGGACGAAGTATATCAGCATCAATAACTTCAAGAACTATTTAAAAAAAAAATCTGACACCCTCTTTAAATGTTGAACTTAACTTCATCTTTCTTTAATAAATAATATGAAAAGTAGCACATTCCACCCTTACTGTGTTACATATGCAAATAAAGAAAATTTAACATTTAAGAAAAAGCTTTTGAAGTTTTTTGATTTAATTCTATTGAAATAGTTCTCAAATGCTTAATAAGATTGTTTGTTAACTCAAGTTGTCTAGTTATGGATTCAGCAGAATAAATATAAGTTTCAATCATATTAATAATTTCATTTTGACTAAAAGTATCTTTTGCATTATCTAATTTTAAATTATTTCTTTCATTAGGCATAGCATCATCCAATAGATTATAAAGTTTATCGAATATATGATCAGTATTATTAGCTACTTCATCTTGTGTTCTTTGAAATGCTTCAAAATCTTCTTTATCTTTCTTACGTTTTTTATCCTTAAAAACTTTTTCTTTTCTTTTTTCAAATTCATCTTTATCAAATAATTTTTGATACATCTTATCATGTTTAGATGTCCAACCATTCCCTTTAATTCCATTGGTAACGAAGTTAGTTAATAAATTTCTATCTTTTATTTCTTGCTTCTTTTTATATTCTTGATGTTCTTCAGTAGTTAACAATTTATTTTCTTCAGGTAAATATCTTTCAAGCCACCTATAAGCAGTCATCCTTGCAATTCCAATATCAATGCAATACTTTTCAAAAGTTAACTTTGTATCATTTGTTACAAGGTCACTTCTATGTCCTTGAGAAGATAAAACTTGTCTAGCAACCCATAGTTCTTCTACTATTTCAGTAGTTAGATTCTTAAGTTTATAAACATTAGGTTTTAATTCTTGAATGGATTTTTCATAATTCCAAGTTTCTATATTATTCATTATTTTTACCGTTATAATTATTTATAGTCACTAACCGAAATTATTAGTGACTATATTTTATTTCATGCAGCACTATACAGCATCATCTAATAATAATAACCTTTTTTGATTAACTTTTACTAATGTTTAAATAAACATTTATTGTCTATTTAAATCAATTGAGATCTTTCTTAAGTACTTAATTAAGTTATTTGTTAATTCTAATTGTCTTGAAACTGAATCTGCTGAAAAAATATAAGAATCAAGTATTTTAATAACATCCTTTTGTTGTATATTATCATTATAATTATCTAATTTAATATGAGATGTTTTAGCTTCATCATTGTTAAGAATATCTATAAAAGTTTCTAAAATTTTTGAATTCTCTTCACTCTTTCTATGCATCTCATCATAATCAAAGCCATCCCCACTAATCTTCTTTTTTTCTTCAGCTATTTGTTGTTTCTTTCTTTCAAGTTCCTCTGCATCTAGATGTTTCTTATACAGATAATCATGTCTTCTTTCCCAACCTACAGGTTTAATACCTGTTTTTAAATATTGATAAAGAATTGTATTATCTTTTTTCTCTTGCTCTTTCTTTTCTTGTCTTTCTATGGTTTCAATTTGTTGATATGCTTCTTGCAAAGATAACATATTGTTACATTTGTCTTCATAGGTATATAATTTCATATATCTTGTTGCTTGCATATGACTCATTTCAAAATTACTTGATAACCAAGGAAGAAATTCCCCATGAGCTAATTCTTCTTTAGCCTCATGGAGAAGATTACCTACTTCAATGGCTTTTTCAACAGACATCTTTAGCACACCATCATTCTATGATTACTAGGTTCTAACCATTTTGCTACATCTTTTTTTGATTTAAAAATCAGTTTATAAATAGCTGATTCTTTGATACACCACATTTGTTGAGTTTTTCTTGCTTTTGATGTGACTGATCAACAACAATTATAATTGTCATTGAGATGAAAGAATAATTGATGCTAGACAATCTTCTTTATATCCGGAAGGTAAATATTTTTTATCTTTTAACCATGATTTCATACAAATGACATAAAACTTTTCACAATTATTTTTCCACGATGATTGAATATAAATGAGCAAAATCTATATTACTTAATAATAGATTTAAATAAACAATTATTCATAAGGAAATACAATATGAAAGCTAATAGTATAATAAATGCGGAAAAAAGATTAGAAATGGTTAAATCAGTTCTAGGTAATTATTTTGAGAATAATGAATTCCCCTTTTCTGTTTGTGGTAAGAATTTTGAGAAAAGATTATCGATATCAAATTGTGATGATCAATATACAATAGTTGATATTTTAACATTTGAGCATTTAGCTTTTCTATGTCATGAGAGTAATGGAGTTATAATTTGGAATTATAGATATGAAATTAATAATAAAACATTTAATGTCAAACCTGCTGGTAAATTTTTTGATAGCGTTCTGATTAATTATAAAAGAGAAGTTAGATATTATTTCTTGTCTTCTTATGATTTTGATATTGTGAAGGAAGAAGATTCCCTTTACCATTTGAAAGAAGAGCTTTTAATCTTTCATGATCAATTTGATAAATTTGAATGGGATGGAATTGAGGATATTCATGATTTTTGTGCTAGAATGAATTCTCCATTTAATGAAATAGTTAGAAATAAGTTAGATATTGATAAACTAATAAATTATGAAATATTCTTAATCACAAAAAAATATTTAAAAATTTTACCAATACATATCCCCAAGGAAGATAAAATTATTGAAATTGTTGATAAAATTTCTGAAGAATTTCGGAAGCAATTAAGGACACATCTTTTTGAATTATGGGAGAATAGATCTTGATTGAACTCTTTTTTGGTTTATGTGTGATGTTGATTTGTAGATATATGGGAGGCTGAATTACATTAGCATCAATAAGTTCAAGAACAATTTGACTGTATCATAGTTACATTTTTATGTTAAGTTTTAAATGAAAATAATTTTGAGCTTGATAGATTTTTTTGATAAAATTATTAATAAATCTACTAGCTAAAAAGATTGTTAAATTGTTGGGTTTTGTTTAATCCATTCTGATACAAAAGAACAATAGTCATTGTAGCCTAATTCATTTACTTTTATTTTTGATTCTTTACACATAATAGGTAGTTCTTTTGAAAATAATTTATATCTTCTTGATATCTCTTCTCCTCCTGGTATAGTTTTTAATTTAGTAGAATTTCTAAGCCATGATGTAACAATTGATATTGATTTATTTTTATTATTCTTATGTGCTAAAATATCTTGTCCTTTTATATCTGAAATATACTTATCATATCTATATTCAGTTTTATCTAGAATTAAACATTGTTTTTTGTTTTGAGGATTATTTCCATAATATAAAGCACCTAAGAACATTCCTAATTCAAGAGGCATATTGAATCTAGGAAGTTTAGTTTTTTTGCAAAGTTCAGTTCTACTAATATCATGGATGCCATATTTTGATTCTTTTATAATCTTTGCAATTTTCTGTATTCTAATATTCGCACTATTGTTTTCTTCTCTCGCACATCTTGCTATAAATCCACAGTCGAAAATGGTAAAAACTATAGCATGAAATATATCATCGTATTCAAGATCAAAAGGACAATTTATGAAAACATTTAAATCATAATTCTTCATGTATAATTATTTTTTTCTTGATTTACTGACTTTAGATACAACTTTTTTAATAGTAGATTTTGAAACGGTTCCACGTTTTGCAGGGCTTTGAACCTGTCGTTGTGATAAAGCACTGCCTGCTGCTGTTTTAGCAGATTTTGTTGCTTTAGGATTTTTTAAAGTTTTACTAGCGGCTGAAGCAGCTTTTTTAGAAGTAACTTTGGTTGGTTTTTTCGTTTGTGATAATGCACTTCCTGCGGCACTTTTTGCTTTTTTAGATGCTGTTTTTGACCGAAGAGTTTTTGATGCACTTTTGGCTGCTTTGGGTTGAGTTGTTTTTTTCTCTGCCATTATTGTAACCTGAAAATAGTAATTTATTTAATAATATATTATATTATATTATAACATGAGAGCTTTGTAAAGAAAAATTTTAAGATGGTAGTTATTGTAAATATATCAATATGATTAAGTAAAGTTCCGTTTTCTCTTACCTTCCTATGGTTTAAATTTTTTGATAAGCTTCATGCAAATTTGTAATTTTGTCATTATATTGGTAAAGCTTCATATACCTCATGCATCAGGTTAAAAACCATATTTCTGGAATTTTTATTACTTTTAATGTAGTATATGTAAAGCATAAATAACATAATTTAATTTTTATTATTCTTCAAGATGATTACTTGTAAATTAAAGTCCTTTAATTTTTTCATGTATAATTTCATCAATATATTTTTGTAATTCTAATTGAAGTTCATTGTAATTGACTTTTTTATGAAATTCCTTTTTAACTATGTTAATATTATAGGTCGTAGGTAGTTTTGAAATATATACATTCAATTTATTTAAAATTTGCATTTTGTTTTGATTAATTGTTTTGTCATATTTCTTTTTTTCGTTTATTTTATTAGAAAAACTTTTTTTACTTCTGGAAGTTAGAATTCTTTTTTTTCTTCTTTGTATTTCAGGTTTATCTTTAATCCAGTCTAGCCATATTTTTTGTAATGTAACGTAGTGACGATCAATTCCTGTTTTTTTAAGTTCAATAGCCATATCTTCAAAGGCTAACTCATTGAGGTGCTTTAAAATGAATTTAAGGATGATTTCTTTTTCATTTTGAGTTATTTCTTTTGGGTGACTATAGTGAGAACGAGATTGATTTTCTAAACTTTTTTCATTTACTCCATCAAATCTTTCTCTCCATTTATAAATATAAGATTTTGATACTTTATAACGTATACATGCATCCTTTACATCATGTTTATAGCTATGTTTAATTATTTTTTGTCTCCATTCAGGATCTTCAAGATATCCATCCGGAAAAAAGAATCTATCCTTTTCAGTATACAATTTAAACTCCCTATTTATATGATTATTACTTTAATATATCAAATTCCACTAAGATCGGCTATATATAAATTACCTCTATATTACCTCTGAAAGTAAAATTTTAACAATAATCAGAATTTTACTAATAAAAAAACGTTAAAAAGAGGTTATATAGTGAGAAAAAAAGAGTCAAATTTATCAATAAATGCAGTAGCAGGTGGTGGAAAATCGACTGCATTAGGAAATATTGCAAAAGAGAAAATAATAAAAGGGAGCAATGTAATATATCTCAGTTTCAATAGGAAAATTATGGAAGAAATGAAAGATAAATTTGGTTTACCACAGGATATAGCTCACACATTTCATAGTTTGGTTAACAATGAATATGGATGTAAAGAATATTTAAAATCTATTTGTCCAGATGAGAATATATTTGAATCGGAAAATAAAAATAAATATTTTAATATGATGATTGAATGGTGGTTAAAAAATCAAAGTGAAAGTAAATATCAGAATATTGATTATATTTTTGTTGATGAGATTCAGGATTTAACACCTCAAATGTTTAGAATGCTAAAGAAGCTTTATAAAATAAATAATAATGAAGTTACTTTTATTTCTGCTGGTGATAAATACCAGAGTATATATGGCTTTCTAACAAAAGCAAAAAAGATTGATGTTTTTGAAAAGATGAAATCTTCATTTGGGTATACAGAAGTTGAAGTAAAGGATATAAGTTATAGAAGTACAAAAAAAATACAAAAGTTTGTTAATGGGTTTCACGAAATAAATTATAACAATAATTATTTTAACATTAAGCATTTGAAGGATGATGAATCACAGGAAGATGTCCATGTTTATACCGAACAAAACACAAGTAATGTATTTGAGAAAGTTAATTCTATTGTTAAAAACAATGCTACTAAAGAGATATTGATTCTTTGCTATTGTAATCATGAAATTAAGAAGTGTAAAGAACTATTATCATATTCCAATAATATTGAAATACAAACTATTCATAAAATGAAAGGTGAGGAAGCTGATGTATGTATAATTGTAAATACTCAATTTAATGATAAGTTTATTGATATGAAAGATTTAAATGTCTGGAATGTTGCTATTACAAGACCAAGAAAAGAACTTCATGTAATCACATCATTTCCAGAATCATCATTTCTTGAACATTTCAAAAAAGGTACCTACAATTTACATAGCAATCAGCAAAACTATGAAGATACTAAAAAGTCATTATCACTAAAGAAGAATTATTCGCTTAACTATAAAAGTGCTGGTATATCAATATCTGATTCAATCATTATTGAAATACCATTTGCAGAATGTCCTTTTATTCCTTTTGAGCAACAAAATTTAAAGAAAAGAGCACCTTATATTACAGACACAAAAAAAACAGAATTAGGATTTAGTTATGTTATTACACGTAATAATCAAAGACTTTCATTTGATTTTAAAGATCTTAATAAATTAAAAGGAAGAGGATATAATGATGATGAGATAATAAATTATATCAGAGAAATTATTAAAAAGTATTTCAATTATCATATAACAGATGCTGAATTAGATAAATGTTCTTTGAAACGATTAGATTTAGCTCTACTGTATAAAAATGATAATTCTGGGATTATTATGAATCACCTTCATAACTTGCTCTATTTATCAAAATCTTTCGATCCTAATGATGAAATGAAAAGGGTTAATGATTGTGAAGGTCAAACTTTTTATTTAAATTCAGTTATAAATGATGGTAAATTTGTTTGTGGTATCAGAATTTATATTCCATCAAGTAAACTAATTAATTCTTTTCCTCCTGAAGATGATAATGTAATAAAGTTTGAGATATATAGAACAAAACAATCAAATAGTACTGGTAAAACATTAGAAATGAGTTTAGGAGATTTATCTGATGTAACATATGATGAGATGATTGATTTGTATTATACATGGATTGAATATGAGTATAGTTATATCTATAAAAAAGAGGTTAAGAATGTAGAATTACAAAAGAATAAAAGAGGTATTAAAGGATTTGATGATGTAATACATCTAATTAAGACAGATAAATTAACTATGAGGGAAAAGCGAATATATTATCATATCTATCTATCTTATTTAGATGAAGATACTATAGAAAGTATAAAATACTTTTTAGATAGAAGAAAGAATAAAGAATCATTAAAGGAAAAAATGTAAAAAAAGGTATATATATTAACCTGATGGTTTTAGGTGATAATTATTAGATTTTAAAGGTGAATATTAGTTTTTAAGGATATACCGTAAACATTGAGGATTTACGGTATATATTTTATGTATCAGAAAATATACTGAATGATACTTTTAAAGCTTTTCCAATAATTCTAAATCAATATATTTAGTACTTGGAAAGGTTGAAGTTTGTTTAACCAATGTTGCAAATATATATTCCCAATTTCGAGGATTTCTTAACCATTTTATTTTACAACCTACAATAGTAAGATTCTTTTTATATGGATTAAAATAAAATTCATTTTTACCTATTTTGAGAGTGATACCTTCTGATGACTTGAATATTGAAAATTTAACTTTATAACCAGAATGAGGAAAAATACTTATTATTGGCTTTCGTAAAATTTGATAAAATTTAAATGATTTTGTCCCATCCTTATAATAGATGGTGCTGTTGATATATTTGGAGAAATGAGGATATTTCTTATTAATATACAGCTTAACTTTATCATCTAATAATGGCTTTAACATTTCTAAAGCTTTTTTTCTATGATCAATGTTATGACTATTTTTCAATATAGAAACAAGTGATTTCATAGAATTTTCATCTACTTCATTCCATTTTTTATTTTCAAGTTTGATAGCTAATAAAATTTTATTTTGAATTCTAATTATATCTTCTTTGTTTTTTGAAAATACAAAATGTTTTTTATCTCTAAAATTATAAATGGTATTTGAAACAGACAGAACTTTTAATGGAGGTATCGTTTTTTTATATCTTTTATTGATACTATCCTTTTGATTATTTAAACCAAGGTACTTTATAAATATTTTCTTTTTATTTTTGTCTTCCAAGCAAAAATAACCTCTAATAAATGAAGTATCTTTAGTTTTTATCATCGGAGTCCAAGAAATAATATTTTCCCCAGTAAATTGCTTAAGATCTCCTGTAACTTTACTATCTTCAGAAAAAGTTATTTTGTGGATAGTATTTGGTGCATCATCATTAGAGAAAATATACCATGTACCTATAATATCATTATAAAATTTAGGTTGATTATCTTTAATTTTTTTTATCATTTTTTTGTTGTCAATTCCTCCAATATCTTTAATTATTCTACCTAAAGATCCACATGACATTATTGATATAATGATGAAGAAAGCAGTAAATTGAAAAAGTCGATAAGATTTGATTGATTTAAACATAGTTATTGAGTGCATAATGGTACTCCTTATATTGAGTTTGTATATTATAAACAGAATTAGATTTCAGCTTATAATATTTTGAAATAACACCGGTGTATTGTAGAGATGATAGATTTTTTGATTAAAAAGATTTATATTCCTAGTAATTCTTTTTTCTTTGAATTGAACTCTTCTTGGTTAATAACTCCAGAATCTAGTAGTTCTTTGAATTTTTTTAATTCATCTGCAGATGATGTCTGATTGACAACTGTTGAAGATTGAGCATTAATTGATGATGTTGCTTTTTGAATATTTTCTTTGATTAGTTTGGCAACATGATCACATTCCTTTTTTGATGCTTCTGAAAAATTCTCTGTTTTGCCATGTATGTTAAGCACAATAGATCCATACATAATTCCCTTTTGGAATTCAACAGATTTAATATCATTATAAAAAAATGAATCATGGGACTTATTAAATAATCCTCTAGCCCAAAGTGATACACGTTGATCAGTTACAATCATGTAATTTCTTAAAAAAGATCCGCCCTTATCTGATTCAATATCATTTATTGCAAATCTTCCTTTTGACTTTGTTGACTCTTCTTTCACTCTACCGATAATAATTGCTTGTAATTGTTCATTATCTGTAAGCATCTCTTCTTCTATCTGTTTTACATGTTTTTTAGATACAGATTTTCCTATTAATGTATTGCTCATTTTTTCTCCTTTGATAGGCATTTATCACGACATATAATTATCCTAAAATCGGATATCCTGATTTGGGATATTCTATGATAGGATATATAGTTTTACAAGTGAAAAATTCAATTTATACATCAGAATATCAATATTTTTTAAAGAAACTAAGAGAAGCAAGACTTGAAACAGGTTTGATGCAGATTGATGTTGCTAAAAAATTAAAACAGCATCAATCATATGTTTCAAAATGTGAGTCAGGTGAACGAAGAGTTGATGTGGTTGAACTTATAAGATTTGCTTTAGTCTATAATAAACCATTGGATTACTTTGTGAAAGATATACTTAATAAAAAATTATAAATAACAATTTATTTCACTTATTTAGTATTATTCTCTTCTTTATCAAATCCTAATGCGTATTTTAATAAGTTTTCCATATAAGTATCTGGACCTATTTCAAATAATTCAATTAACTCTTTTAGTAATTCTTCTTTTGTCTTCATATTTATATCCTCTATTGATTTTTGTTTATTAGTAATAAAATTATGGAAAAATAAAAAATTTATTTGTTAACTGTGCAATATAACTTGATAAAGTTATTATGAAATTGATTTTAGATACTTAAAGATATCTTCAATATCAATAACTTCAATAGGTTTCCGTATAACTTTTCTTTCAATTTTTGTGTTAAGATTGATTTCAATTATTTTGCCATGCTTCAATCATAGGTCCTAGTTTTAATGAAATTCGATATGCAGGTGTACCTCCAAAAATAAAAACTTCAGGATCGTTAAGATACAATTTTGGATTCTCTTTAATAATATGTAATGAATTTATTAATAAGTTGAAGTTATCAAAAATTTGCTTTTTATTAAATGAAACATCAATTTTATAATCTAGGTGATATTTCTGGAATTCGTTATAACTAACAACTATAGACTTTGTTTCTTCTTTGAATTGTTGAGTAGATTTTGGCATTCTTTTCTCCTGTTGTTTTAATAGCTAGGAGAAAGTGTAAAATGTGAGATTGTCTCTTTAGCCATTATTTTTTAAGTGGCTGGCAATCTGAAAATCAAATCCACCACTTAGTCATAATAATACTAAATAATTTTTTAGTTGTCAACTTTTTAAATTTTCATTATATTGAGCTAATCTCTAATTAGCTATAAAATCCATTGGTGTTAAATTTTAATTTAAAAGGATATTTTTATGGCTAAACAAGATGAAAAGAATATTCAAAAACAATCAAATGCTCATATTGCTGCCCATCGGCATTCTATCAATCACATTGATGAAATTTTGCAAAGTGAGAAATGTGGCTGTTTTCATTGTCTAAAGATTTTTAAACCTGATCAAATAGTAGATTGGCATGAAGACACAACTTATACTGCTTTTTGTCCATTTTGTGATATTGATTCTGTTATTGGAGATAAATCTGGATATGAAATTACTAATGAGTTTCTATCTAAAATGGAGGAATATTGGTTTGGTTATCCAAAGTAATTCTTTATTAAACAACTATCAAATTTATTACTTGAAGTAAATCAACCTTAAACTTATCATTAGCTCCTAAAAAAGAAGTTAGAAATCCCTTTATTTAGGAGTTAATGATTTATACTACCCTATTATATTCATAATAAGCAAGGTAATATTTCACTCTTCAGAAGGAGTATAAAATTTTAAATCTAGAGTTAAACCATTATAATTAATATGTTTTACAACTCTTGATTGTTTATTCCAACCAATCCACTTTTTAGTTTTTATAACTTTACCATGAGTTCTTAGTATGACTGGCTTTGCTAATCTACCTGCCTTGATTTTCCCATTTTGATAAAAAACAACACCATCAAGTTTTAGTTTACCTGATGGTGTTTTAAACTCATAAGCTTCAGAAAAGAGTAATGTTTTAATTCTTTTATTATTATAATTTTTAATTCCAATTAAATTATATGTACCTATAGAAGTTTTAACTGTTTTAGTCTTTGTAAAGCGTACTCCTTGAATTCTTCCATTGCTATAAAAATAAATATATTTCACTTCATGTTTACCATAAGGTGTTTTAATTGTTTCAGGTTTTACGAATAACATATATTTAAGCTTACTGTTTTTATAAAATTCAATATCATGGTAAACCATAAATTCCTTTCCAAGGATTCTAATCTTTTGATTCCAATCTAAACTAGCAGATTTCAAAATTCCATTATCATGAAATACTACACTTGTATGCATATCGATTTTTACTCTACCAACAGAGGTATTAAAAAAAGTATTTTCTGCTAACATCAAATGTTCTATATTTCCATTAGAGTAAAAAGTTAAAAAAGCAAAATACCTATCTTCTCTAACTTTCAATTTCCCAGCAGATGTCATAATATATTGAGGTTCTCTTATCAGCAACCTTGATACTTTTCCGTTTCTATGAAAATAAATATTAGATTGCTCATTATTACCAGCGACTTTTATTTCACCTACTTTAGTCTTAACTATGAATGAATTCAAAGTGCCAGCTCCTTCAAAATAGCCATCTTCATCAAAGTCTATATAAGTTAGTATGTATTGACCAATTGGTATTTTTACCTTTTCTGGAGTTGATAGAGTAATTCCCCAAATTATATTTTTTCTAAAAATCACTTTCCTACTCTTGAAATTTCCAATTCTTGTATGTGCTTCTAGATATTGATTTTTTTCAAAATCAATTCTTTTTGGATAACCATTTTTGTGAAACATTATTTCAGGATATTTATTACTTTTATTTTTTTTAATTATAATTCTTCCTATTTTTGGTAGAAATTTAGCATCTTCTGCCAATACTCCTTCATCAAGGTTTCCATTCTTATAAAAAGTAATCCATTTATTTTGCTTAAATTTAAGATTTCCCAACGAAGTCATCAAATAATAATCTTTTGACAATATTATTTTTTTTATTTTACCATTTTCATATAATTGCTTTTTAATGATTGGAATTCTTTTGAAGTCATAAATGATTTTTGAATTAGTACATGAAAAAAAAGAAATAATTAAAATCAAGAGGATATATAATAATTTTGTTTTTGTCATTTGTTCTCTCCACTACTCTTCTATAATTATTTTCATTACTTCAACGATTTTAATTTCATAAAATTCTTCTACTTTGTACAACAAAAAAAGGTTATTATATTATTTAATTTCCTTTCTTATTTGATCACCCCAATAATAGGCATAATTATCAGCAAAATTTTCTGCTTTTTCCTTTTTATAATTTTTACTCCAATATCTTTGATAATAACTATCTATTTGATGACCAACTTCATGCAGTAATAATCCTTCAAGATAATATTTCTTTATTTTTTCTTCAGTCCATTGTAGGTACCATTCCCCATTGTTTTCTTTAAGTTCAGGCTCAAATTTTGAATACCATTTCACAGTTTTTCCACTTGGCTTCTTTCTGCCTAAATTCATAATTAAACTTTTTGGAAATGGATAAAGTACAATTAAATTCACTTTACTCCCACAAATAAAACACCCTTGGTAGCTTCCTTCATCTTCATACTCTTTTTTTGATATTTTTCTTAACCATATATGGGTTATTTTTTGAGTATGTTCAATTGGCAATTTTTTTAAAAAAATCTGTATTTCATCAATCGTTATTGGAAAGTAAAAATCTCGAGAAGGATTATCTACGATATAAATAGGAGTTTTTTCATTCTCAGTTGGGGGAAGAAAATTATGTTGTCGATTAAAGATATTATCAGCTAGTTTTGGACGTCCCCGTCCTCCTTTCACATCTCCAAATTTTCGACTTTTTTTCCATGCTGTTTCTTTTTTTCTTTGTTTCATTTATCTATACACTTATCTTTATCAAACGTCTTTGAGTATCAAATTTTTTATTGTAAAAATAATAATATTACTAACAACAAATATTGTATTTATTTCCATTTGTCAAATCAATAAGCAATTGATAAAGTGAAATGATTGAAAATAAGTAAGTTTTAAATCATATGACATGAACCTTCTTTTTCAAAAGTTGTATCAATTTATTAATATATTTTTCAGGTATGCAACCAACAACAACATCATGAGAATCAGTTCTATCAATCCATGGATTATAAACAAATAGGCATTTATCCTTTAATTCATACTGAAATAAGTCACTAAATTTATTTAATACTGTAGCATCGATAAAAGAATCATTTTGCAAATAAATTGAACATCTAGAATCATTATAATTGAAAGATAAAAGAATGCCATCAACCGTTACTTCTTGCTTAATATTTAATATTATACTTTTGATTCCAGAAATTCTAAGCAGGTTTTGAAATATTTTTGCATAATCAATCTCAACAGGTTGTGCATCTAAAAAGAATAAATTAGAAGAAAGGTAATTTTCATTCTTTTCAGGTGCTGATAATTCAAGAAAAAGTAAATCAAACTCCTGCCGTTCATAATCTTCTTCATCATTTATATCTAGAAGAGATGAGAAATCATCATCATCGTTGATTTCTATTCCACAATCTTTGAGGAAATCTATTTGATCTTGAAAAGAGAATACTTGTTTGTTATGATTCTTATTATTCATGGTTTGATCATTATGTACTTGATACTAAATTTATCAATTCCCTTTCTTCAAAATCAAAATTTTCAATATCAATATTTTGCGGATCTAATTCGATTGTAGATTTTCGCTTTTCATCTTCATCACCTATCCAGCAAGAATATATTTCAATAGACTCCGTTTGCTTCTGCAATTCTATTAAAAATTCTTTTAATTCTTTGATACTTTGCTTACTCTTTATAAAATCAGGATCATCTTTATCTTCATCAACTGAATCATTATAAAATCCACAAGCACAACCATCGTATGCACCTAATATGAATATATTTTCATAAGAAACATGTTTTTTAATAAATTCTATATCTTCTGTGGTTTCATAAATATAGAATGAGTAATCTGTATTTTCATCATATTCTTTAACTTCAATTGGAATATCTGTTGATAAGTAAACCATAGTACACATAAAAACCACCTTAAACTGTTTATGAACATTCCCGCCTACTACTTCTGTTTTTGTTTTGATGATCTATTAAAATACTTTTTTACATTTTTATAAGCTTTATTTTTTATAATTGTTTTTTCATTGCGATTATTGCATCTGTAAATTTGAATAATTGAAACAATTATAAAAAAGATCAATAAATATTTATATATACTTCTATCTTTTTTCATTGTTTACCCAACCTTGCTACATCTTTATTCAATAGATCTGCTTCAATCTTGCTTTGATAATTATTCATAGCTAAGATCATATAATTTAGTTCTAAGTCTGTAAACATATCTACCTACCCCTCAGCATAATCAATGTTTGCCTTTTATACATTGAGACTTAGTATCATGTCAATGTTAATTCATATTCATAAATATCCAATCGATACAGAAGGATAATAATTTCTAATAATGACAACTGCCTATTGACTCTTTATTAGTATATGGCATTATAATACATCAATAACAATAAGGAGTTCAACCTTGAAAAAAATAATACTACTTCTTTTTCTTATCTCAACCCTTTTCTTATCATTTATACTTATGGCTCATCCCGGTAGAACAAATAAAAGTGGCTGTCATACTTGCAGAACTAATTGTGCTAAATGGGGATTAGCTTACGGTCAGTATCATTGTCATTAAATAATTAAACACCTTTCCATTCAATGAAATGTTTCCTCTATAACTTTGATTTAAATTTTCTTCTTATTGCTACAGCAATGAAACCAATGAGAGTAATATGAGCAAAAGTATTTAGAATAAATAGTAAAACAGGCCATCCTTTTTTTATTCTTATATAATCTATTTTATATAGTGGCCTAATTATCCCTTTAAATTGAATAGCAGCTGAGTTCCAAAATCCTTTTAAATCACAACCAACTTGATGCCAATTATTTAGAGAATCTTTATACTCAACAAGTTGAGTAAAATCATATAACACAGCAAAAATTACTAATAAACCTAACATCCAACAAATTGGCCACCAGATACTATTTCCATAATCTGAAATCCAATAATATATATTTGACAAAAGATTCTTTCCCTTCTTTGCTCTCTGCTCAAGGCTATAAAATTTATAGAAGTTTTGAACAAAACCAAACTTAGAAGCAAATTCTTTGAGCTTTACAAAGAATTCATAAGATTCAATTTTGTTTTCAAAAAGTGGCTTGTAAATATTATTCTCAAACCTAACACTTCCATAGTAAGCAACACTATCTCTAAATTCAATAGGTTCATAGAAAGTATTTTTTATAAATATTAGATTGCTATGAAAAATAGTACTCTCAAAGATACTATTACCCTTAAATCTACAATCCCAAAAAGTAAAATCACATCTGTAATCACCTGTACCAAAAACTAATCTATTATTAAATTCACAATCTTTAAAGCCATTCAGTTCTTTATAGTTTTCATTTGACACATTTTGATGAAATAATTTTATTTCATCATTGAAAATTACATTCTGAAATAGAAAACCAGAATGGAAATTACACCTTATTTCAAACTTTTTATTAAAACTCATATTTTTAAAAATTACTTTTCTTTCAAAAGAAGAATTATGCATTGACACATCTTCCTCAAAAACACAATGATCAAAAATGTATTTTTTAACTATGTCATTACGTCCATTTGACCCTAAATTTATTATCTTTATTCCTCGAAATATTACATCTTTAAATATTATTTCTTCTTGTGTATTACCTTGATAGAATTGTTGTAAATCAAGGGACTCACTTCCAACTATAGCTACATCACTAATTAACCCTGTTCTACCGAGAACTAATAATTCATTTGAAGTTGATGTTAAATCTTGCATATCGTACCTCTTAAAAACTTATAAAAAAATTCAATAAAAAAGTCAAAACATAAAAAAAGCCAAAGCAAATTGAAACCTATAATTCAGTTCGTCCGCATTACTCTTTGAAAGGTCTTACTCCTGAGGAGGTACATTCTGGGGCTCATTATACAGATATTAACTACATGAAATCTGTCAATTTGATACAGAACAATCAGAAATCAGTGAAAAGAGAGGTGACATGTACTCTGTGTTAATAAGATAGATGTTTACAATGACCAATTGTTATTAAAATAATTTATAATATCATAATTATTGAATTAATAGCCAAAGAATTTCCGCCTAAATATGAGGTTCTTTACAAGAGACTCTTTACTTTGTTTTGATTTCGTTTTTAGCTGTGGTAAAAATAAGAAGCTAACAATGCTAGCTGTTTCAAATATATTAATTAGACAAATGTATGTAGTCCTTTAGCATATGGCAGATATTCTATGTTATGAAAGAACTGTTACTTTGTATTTTTCTGTTTTTTGTACCATATAACATATAGAATACAACATAAAATTATACTTACTAAAACAATTATTATAACATATTTCAAATAAGGTGTGATATTTTCTCTCTTATGTTTTTTTAAAATCGTCAATATCTGTTCATGTTTATTAAGTTTAGCATAGTCTAGAGCATTTCTACCTGAAACATCAGTAATACTTGCATCCACATTTTTTTTTAACATTTTCAAAACAATCTCTTCGTAACCTTGTGCAGATGCAGCTATTAACGGTGACATTCCAAAATCATTTTTTTCATAATGGATATTAGCTCCTTTTTCAATTAAAAGCATTGCAATCTTCTTTTTGCCTTCAATAAGTGCCCATAATAATGGGGTTAACCCAACCTTATCATGGACATTTACATCAACACCATTATCTAACAACATTGTAACAATATCAATATTACCTTTATAGATTGCTATCATTAGTATGTTTATATTTTTTTTATATTCAGCATCCATACTAACGTCACTAGAGATTTTTATTGTTTTTAAGGCAACAGAATACTTTAATTTCAGGTTAGCTCCTTTCTTAATTAGTAGTTTTGTAATAGCATTATTATTATTAAAGACTGATAACATTAATGCAGTTTTGCCTGTTGTATTAACGTGGTTGACCTCAACATTTCTATTCAATAATTCTTGAACTATTTTAATTGAATTATTCTCAGAGGCAATCATTAGGAGATTTTTGTCATTACATTTTAAAACCCAATTATAGTTTATGTTATGACTTTTTTTGAGCTTCTCTAACAGCATCCAAGAGTCTGATTTCATAATTGAAGAAACTTTTTCACAAAATTCATCTACATTTAATTCTTTAGCTATAGCACTAATGGAAAAAATAATAATAAAAAAACAAGATAGGAACAATATACTTTTTTTCATAATACACCTTACTTATTATTTAATTCTTATATCAAAGATTTTGGGTAGATTAAAATCTTTACTCTTTTTTAAGGGATTACCTTGAGATGGCAATTTAATTTGCCTATCTTTATCATTAACACGTTTTAAAGCTTCACCTGCTGATATAGTGTCATGTATTCTCATAGATTTTAATTTATCTATTTTTTTTCTTAGTTCTGAATCATACCAAGTACCACTACCCTTTCTTATAAGTTTTTTAAAAACTGCATAACTAGGATCTTTTAATAACTGTTTAGAAACTTCAGTTTTTGCTGCAATATTTCGTATATCATAATATTTATTTTTTTTACTCTTATTTGTATATGTATAAACTCCCATTTTTTCACCATTTCTCGTTAAAATAAATTTTACAGTCGCATTACTTTTTAGTTGCCAAACATCATTAAGATTTCTCACATCTCCTTTGACAAGAATGGGAATAATATCATATTTTACATATTCACTTTTCACCATCATATCAACTTGATTACCCATATTAAACATACTAATAGGATCTATTGGATTTACAATTCTTGTACCAAATTGTTCAAAAAGTTTTGCTAGTACTTCTGTATTCCCATCTGGGTCAGTGACAACAATAGGATTATTACCAGCATATTGATAACAAGCTAAATTCGATGGCCTAAAAACTCCTCCCATTCCTGCTGAAGGCTTTCTACCTCCACTCGGCAAATACTCCCCAGTCATCAATGGAGGATCAGCACTAATCCATCTACTCAATCTTGCATCATAGTAACGGGCACCATAGTAATAAAGTCCAGTCTCCCTATCGAGTTCCTTTCCTGTATACTTAAACTGAATTGTAGTCGGGTCACTCGAACGCCTCTTCTCTATCCAAGTTTCCCCATATGGGAAGTACTCTAGATACTCATGAACCACTCCAGAGGCATCACTTACACTTGATGAAGAACCAAGATGATCCTTATGATAATAATAAGTACCATCCTCCTTCTCTGTTCCATCAGTATTAGTGGTCACCATTTTTGTAGCCACCCTACTCTTTCCAGCAAAGATATGCAGACTCTTAATTGAACCACCTTTTACTGAATAGTTCGGTGTAGCATATATTGTTTCACCATATGGGCCACTCTTTCTAACCCTGTTACCACTAACATCGTATGCATAATTTACAGAAGTACCCGGCTCAGAAGATTTTATCAATCTGTTCTGACTATCCCAAGTATAAGTCCTTGTAAATTGAGCATTACTCACTTGAGAAATCATATTACCATTTGCATCATAAGTATAGGTTTTACCAATTTTTTCATCAGTACCTGGCACTGTACCTTCAGTTTTTGTTACTGCATGAGGTTTATTTGACGGATTATAAGAATAAGTCTGAGTGTATGAACTCATATTATTTGTAACATCATTAACTCTATGATTTTGAGACTTATAGGTGATGTTGCCAATTATATCATATCTAATTTCATTAGTATATTTATTCTTACCTGAATCATGATCTCCATCAGAATTTGTCAGCCTATTAAGGTCATCATAAGAATAATTCTGAATTGTTGTTTTAGTCTCTCCACTTGGCATAATAAAGCCATTATTAGTCTTTCTTATTATATTTCCAACATCATCATATACATATACCAAATTCTGTAGTTTCTTTCCATCACCATTCGTAGTAATTAAGGTCTTTAGGCGTCGCATCTTATCATCATATGAATAATCTGTTATAGTATTATTAGCATTAAATACTTTCATTCTTTGACCATAATGATTATATTGAATGTCAGTAATAATATTTTCACTTCTTCCATTCTTCCAATACATTACTGATTTTAATAGTCCACCCTTATCATAACCATAGGATACAGAGCTATTATCAGGATACACCATACTAAGCATACGACCCATATTATCAAAACGATACCGAGTTTTAAATGTTTTCGTTGTTACTGTTGGCTCAGTAACCTTTATGGTCCGATGGCTTTCTAGAACCTCACCGAGACTTCCATAGAAGAAGGTCTCCTTCATTGTTCCATTGTCTACAGACTCAATACGACCTGCCCTATTATAAACCGATCCTGGATTACCATATTTATATAAAACAGAATCTTTATCAGGAAAAACAATTGATTCCAATCTATTATATTGATATAGATATTGTATCATTTTATTTTGATTTTTTAGATTAGGAGTTTGCTTACTTATTAAATTACCTGCACTATCAAAATTATAGGAAACCAATCCTGTGTCTGGATTGTTAATTGATGTTCGCCTACCAAGTTTATCATAAGTTATTGTAGTCCTATTTAATTGATGATCAATAACTGCAGTAATCTGCTTCATCGCATCATATTCATATTTAGTAATTATATCATTACCTTTTAATTTTTCAACAACAGCAACTGTTAATCCTCTTCCATCGGTAAATGTTTTTTTTATATTGCCAGCCGGATCTGTTACTGTAGTCTGATAACATAAACCAGACATTTCACCAAATTCATATTTCATAGTTACAGATTTACCATCTGGATTAGTAACTTTAGTCTTCCTATCACGAACATCATATTCATAAATTGTTGGATTTATAGGACTTGTTAATGTCTTAAAAGCACCTGAAAGCCCAGCTACAAATGTAGGTTGACCTTGTTTCACAACTTGACCTTTTTCATTATATAAAACTGAACCTGAAACGACAAAACCATTTACAACAGATCCACCTTGAAGCACATCACTTTCTTTTTGAGTTTGCACTACACGTTTCAAACCATCAGTATAAACAATAGTTTCAATATGCTCATTCTTATCTGACCGAGGTTTATTCTTTGTTCGAGCCATTGCAGGAAACATACTTATATTGTATGCAAAGCTAAATGTAGGTGATTTTCCTATATCATTTGGCCCATAGACACTTTTCAATCTTCCGAAATCATCATAATAGTATTCCATTCTATTATTGTTAGTGTCCTTAGTTGTTTTTACAACACCATAAAAATAATCGTATGTAGAAGATGAAGTATAGCCAAAAGAATCCTTGATTCCTGTTACATGGATGTTATGTTTTCCATAACTATATTCCACATAATAACGCTGACCTCTCTTATTTGCTGGACCTATGACTTTTAATAAATTTCCATTCTTCCATACTAAATCAGTAACACTATTTGATGAGGTGTTTTTTTGGATAACTTGAGTCAATTCCCCTGTATCTTTATCATATGATGCTTCTCTAGATCTATACCACTTCCCTTTTCCATTAACAGCAATTCCAATTGGCTTTGATAGTAAATGATGGGGCAAATTTCCAGTGTAATAGCTTATCGTTGCAGTTAAGTCATCATCTTGATTTTTGAAATCTCCATAATCTTTAAAAGTCTTCACATTACCAAGATCATCATAGGTAAACTCCTGACGTGATTGTTTCATTAGACTTGTTGAATAATCAGGAATTTTCTTATCTTCACTATAAGTTGCACTTCCTTCAAAATTATACTGATCCTTCCTTTCTAAAAAAACAAATTTTGATATTTTTTTACTATCAGAAGAAGGGATTAATTCTTTGTCTTTATATAGACTTTCAGTATAACCAAATACCTTAGATGCTGTAGCATCTTTAGACCCTTCATAAACTATAGTTTTCCAGGCTATACCTTTTTTGTATATATCAGAATTATGGTAATATGTTCTTTTAGACATGAACACATTTGGTTTAGATATACTCTTTATGTGTGATTCAATAATATTTTCAAAACCTAAAAATTCTCTTTCTGTTCTATCATGATAGCCATCATAATACTTATAAACTGTAGTGAATTCATGAGGTGATGTTGTACTATCATGACCAGACATTCCATCATTGACCTTTACAGAAGCCATAACCCAACGAGATTGAGGCATATTCACAGTATTACTTGATCGAGTATAATCTATCTCAAAAGATCCCTTTAAGGGGTTTGTCACTTTCTTAAGAAGATTAGTTTTCTTAATAGTATTTAATCGAGCACCTATATTTCCATCTATATCAGAGTAGACATGATCTACTAAACCATCTCCATTAATATCGGATAAAGATGTATCTACTCCACTTTGATTTACATTACCATTTAAACCAAAATTAAAAACTACTGGCCAAACTTTAGGTTCAATTGAAAATGAACCAGACACTGATTCAGATAATGTAACACTTCTTCTAATTGGTTGATTAGGTAAAGATCCTTTCCATACGTATGTTTTTGTAAATCCATTGCCTGTATTAAATTGTACTATCATCCGTACACCATCTTCACATTTTAAGTCATCAAGCTTAACAGCTTTAGCTACTCTATCTGGCAAACCATCCCCATTAATATCTATTAAATCAAATTCTGTAGCATTGACTGAGGAATTCACTCCAGCACTAGCTCCAAAACCAGAGGCCTTGATGGCATAGCCAACATTCCATGAACCAACCTCTGTTAACCCACTACCAGATGCAGTTCTTCTAAAATAATCAACTCCGTCAAGTTTTTCTGCATCACTAAAAGAATAACCTAAGTTATATTTAACATATACCTGTGCATCTTTTATTCCAAACATATTCTTTGCAAAATCTACAGCCGCAATATCACCTTTTACATATATTATATCTAATAAGCCATCTCCATTTAGGTCAACAAAATCTTTCATTACTATTTGATATCCTGCACTACCATTAGCACCTACTGATATACTATGAGGAAAAGTACTTGGAGCAATAAAACGTTCTCCAGGTATACTCATATCAAATGATTGTAATTCAGGCGATCTTCCCCCTAAGCCAACTTTAGCACTTGCATTTAAACTGGCTGCAATATTATGTATTGCTCTAACCTTGGTCGATGCAGAGGTAACTGCACTACTTACTGTTGTCTTACCACCTAAACTACCATCTGGATTTGTATATTTTGTCACACCATTATCATAAAGATGATCAGGATATCGATCACCATTTAAATCAATAACATCTTCATAAGTATTTGAATCACCTGAAGTGACAGTACCTCCTAACCCAGCAAAGCCTGCAGAAGTAGAAATTCCTCCTGCAACAGAAAAATTTACAGAAAGTTTCCAAGGAAATCTTCTTGAAGCAGAACCCGTCCCTGAACCGGGAGTAGTAGTGGATTTTACTTTTGCTGCATCTGCTAATACTAATTGAGAAGTATCTGTCGTTAAATTTTTTATTCCAATTCGTGTTGATGACATACAAAAAATTTGGTTATCACTATCGATATCATCTCTTGAGATAAAACCAATATAAGCATCATCATAACCATGCCATTTCTCATCACTCCCATTAATACTCATTGCTGTAAAGTAAGTTGCTTTTATTGCTGCATCAGCTATATCCTTTTGATTTTTTTCAGTATTATAATTGTCTTCAGTAATTTTCAGATTATTATAAATACTTTGCCCATCGAGATTAAAATTATTAACATCAAAAGGGATATTGCCATTTATTCTTCCATAGTACCAACCTCTGTTTCCCCCTAAGAAACTAATAGTTAAATCTTTAGGAAAAGAAATTGTAGATTCTAATATTATTGAATTCTCAATATCATCATCATAGACTATACTTCCAGAACTCATTGATATATACTTCTGAATATCATCTGCCGTAGAAGTTGCAACAAAATATACTTTATCACCTTCCAACAATGAAACTTGTTTTTCAATAATTATCTCATCCTCTAAGGAATCAAAAACATCTTTTTGTTTATCAATTAAGAATATTTTTTCTGTTGAACCTTCTTTTCTTACAATAATTGCAGCAATTGCAACTGTACTGTTATAACCATCAGGTAATGTTTTTAAATCTTGGGTATCTTGATAAAATGGACCTGAGAATGAATCATCATATTTAGAGACCTTGTATTTTAAGGTAGCTAAACCATCTTTTATAACTGTATAATATGGCTTTTCTCTAAGATTAAATCTGTTGAAATTCATAATCTCTGGAATCAAAATAATTGGTTTAAGTTTTTTTACCTGATCGGAAGTCAATTCTTTCTCACTTTCATCACCAAAAGCTGGCTTTACAACAGTTTGATAAGTAATTTTTCCATTAAATTTAATTGCAGACCAATCAATTTTAATATCTGAAATTAACTCACATGTAATAAGGTCTCCCTCATCAAAACTTACGTTATTCATTTTAAAAGATTCTGTTTCGATAAAATCATTATTAAGTGTCTTTTCGATAATCAGAGTACCATTTCTTTTTATGTGAAGAACAATATTATCTGCAGTATATTTACTCTTTTTTATACTACCACTAATAGTTGCTGTTGATTTGTATGGTATCTTAATCTTTTTCTCAGAACCTGATAGAGCAAATCCCTTGGAAGCCTGATATTTATAAATTGAATTATTGTTTTCATCAAGTATATCATTACTGAAAGCAGGGTATGATATTACTGGATCCCATTTAACTATATCATTTTCACCATTATCAATTGAATTGACAGTGAAATATAATTTTTCTCCCTTTTCAATCCAAACATCACTCATATTTTGGGGAGTTATTTCTTCATTATTATCTCGTGCAATGGTTCTACTCCATAATAAATCATTATTTCTAAAAACCTTAACTTGTACGCCATCTTCATTCTTATAATTAATAACTCCATCAACAGCCTTTTTGGGTAATAACTGGCATATTCCTTTAATTGAAATGAGTCCACCAAAAGGGGCTTCCCACATAAGAACTGGGTCATCAAGAAAATATTTTTTACTCAGTTCATCCTTTGATGTATTTGGTAACTGAACAGAGATTACATCCAATGTACCAGTATTTTTGAAACCATCTGGGACTGATGGAGTAAAGTTATGCATACCTGTAATATTATCTCTATGATTAAAGTAAACATTTGTGTCTTTAATAAAATCAACTAATCCATCTCCATTTACATCTAAAAAATAATCTTTTTCTGTTGAAATATTCCAACTCACATCGGCTATAGCTGAAAAACCTAAAGTACCGGAAGAATTCTGTGCATGGAATTGAGCACCAACTGAGAGATTTACTCCATCAACATAACCTACATTATTAAAATTTGATGTAACTCCTTGAGTAGTTGCAAATTTATATTCACCACTTGCACTTAAATTTCTATTATAGGAAAGAGTCGAACCGACCATAAATACCTGATCTGGTAAACCATCTCCATCTATATCAACCATAGTGCAATATTTTCCAGATCCACTACCACTTGCAGCTACTTTAATCCCTGCTGAGTAATTCTTTGTAAAACCTAAACCTGCGTAAAAGCTACCACCACCACCGCCACCAATTGAAAAGCTTAATGATTTTTTTCTTACACCTGCACCTTCAAAAGTTTTCGCACCAGTCCATTGTTGAGTATTTTCACTAAAACCCTGAAAAGATGAATCTGTATTATCATATATGTTATCATTGTGATATTCAAATGTATGATCATGAAATTTCACTGAACCACCTTTACCATATTGGGAAGCAGTATTTAGAAGTGTTTTAAATAATGTTGTTTCATCATTCTTGTAATAAAATCCATATTTTCTAATTATACCACCATTATATGAAACATCGATAGATTTCAACAAATGTTGAGTTACAACCTTAAAACCTCCTCGACAGTTAATCCTCACATCTGTTCTTTTTCCATCATCATAAGTAAAATTTACTTTATAATTTCCACCGGCATATAATATTTCTTTTAGATAAACATTTCCACCGACTGCTCCTTTTTGAGGAGTTTGAGAAACATAAACATAGTTATATACAATCATATTACCATGAAGATCTTTTACACTTTTCAGGTACCACTTAAATATATTATTATTTGCTGTTGTTGGATTTGAAAGATTGGCATTTGCTGAATTATTTAACGACACAGCTGTTACATTTCCATATGTAAAAACAGTCCCAGATTTATCTGTTACTTTCCAATGATAATCATAAGGATTGTCACCATGACGCTCAATAATACTGAAAGCACGCTCTACTCGAGGCCTATACTGACGAGGCTTACCCTCAACTCTAGGTCCAATTGGAACTAATACCTGACCATTATAGGTATATCTTTCATCTATAGTTTTGCTATAGCGAGGAACACCAAATCGTGTATCTATAGAAATACTATCTACTGATAGATCCCATCCAACTCCCATGACACCGTTCCCACCTGAAGAACTATAACGAACTGAAACCGATGGAGTCATTCCTGCTCTTCCTTTGGGTAACTCAATAGGATATTGAACTGAAGCATCTCCCATATTGGATGCCTGAGGAGCTTTAACAAGATTAACTTTAGATCCTGGGTTACCTGCTTTAATATCCTTCATAGAATTTGGATTATAGCCTAAAGGATCAGGATGTTCGGGTACAACTATAGTTGCATTTATAATATCAGTAAAGTGATTTGTTCTGGCAACAACATAGGAGCTATTACTACTTACTCCTTCTCTATCAAGTCTCTTCCAAATTTTATCCTTTTCATCAAAAAAGAACATATGAACATCTTTATCTTTTTGACCTGGAAGAAATAACTTCTTATCATAACTAATTTTGATAGAGAGATTCTTCTGAAAAACTCCATGTGGTAAAAATCTATATCCAGATGCAGGTGACGTCACATTGGTCATACCTTTATTCATGCCTTGGATATCATCAGATCCCAAAGGTATAATCTTAATTTCTGTAGCTTTGCTTACTGAACCCGCTGGAATATTAAGAGTAACACTACCAAAGGTAATAACCTTTGATAAACTAGGGTAAATCATAGTGGTGAGACCATCATCAGAAACTGTTGTATCTGAATCATCTGAAGACGAGCCACCTGAACCTGATCCTGAATTACCAGAAGAACCACTATCCACAGTAGAATCATCACTCTGTCTTTTATTACTATTAAGTGGAATAATCTTTTGAGTTGTTGTAGTTGAGCTACTGACAACAAGAGTCCATAGATCATTATCTTGTTGGTTTTTATATTGTGTCTTATCCTTATTAACTAATAACTGAAAAGAACCATCGACACTATTAAGAGTTGATGCATTCCCTGCAACTGAAACAAATCCACTTTTACTATTACGAAGAAATCCTCTAATTAAAGCATTTCTTCCATAGAATTCACCACTACGAGGAAAAGATACTACCAGTTCATCATCTGAAAACTGCCTTGCAGTACAGCTGCCAGAAAATAAAACTTCTGTAATATTTACCTTTGATGAAGTACCAGTAAAGGACAAGGTTACCTTATTGGCGATTACAGAAGAATCAATCTTTAATTGATTCCATCCTTGCTTGATATCAATCTCTTTTAAATATGGTGTACCAGGAATAGAATTATTTACCGGTGTTATTGTACATGTTGATTTCATTGATGCAGAAGAATAAAACATTAGAGACCATAATCTATACTGTGCATTCAACTCAACATTTATGTTTTCATTGGATGCAATTCCTGTAGTGATATTCCCATCAGAAAGATTATTCTTATTTTCAATTGTTGTTGTAAATCCATTATTTAAAACAACAACAATCTGCAGATCTTTAATGGTAACAGAGTCTAAAGAACTACTTAACTCTATTTTATTTTGCCCTTGTTTTAACCACTGAGGATTTATCTCTTCAGCAAACCATTGATTCGTTGTTACTTTTTGAGGTATGTCAGCAAGATCTATCCATGAAGCTAAATTTATTCTTCTTTTAATATCACTTGGTTTTTCAATATTAGTTCCATTATAGACAAGATATGCTCTCATTATTTGTTGAGCTGTATAAGGAATATCACACTGAAAAAATGCAGTCTTCTCTGTAGAACCAGAAGTATTTAATAATACAACTTCTTGAGTATCTGCTTTATAGGTTTTTATATGATCATGATATTGTTTAAACTGTGAAAGAATAGCTGTATAGCTTGATGCATTATATAATGAATGAGCAATTGTCCCTGACTTTATGGTACCTTTGATACTATTCCACACTTCAATTTCTGCTATAGTTGAACTGGTTGCCCCAGTCATTGAAATAAATATCTTGTCTCCATCTGCTGGTGTTGAAAATTCAACTCTTTGCCACTGATTTGCCCCAGTAATAGTTCCTGTATATAAAGGTGTATCATTCTTGACACCTTTCAATGATGAATAAACTGTTATATCAATAGTAGAAGGAGAATTTATTTTTAGTCCATTCATAGAATGAGTACCATCAAAAGTCATCTCAACAGTTTCACTACCAGACAAAGAAGCAGTAGTTTTTATAGAATTATCTGTTAAATTCTCTACATTGACAAGCTTGTTTGTTGGCCCTGAGATGACAATAGAAGTAGGAGTTAATTTATTAGATATAAAACCATCATAAGGAATTTCTTGGCCAGAATTGTTTTCTTTATCACATGCTAGAATAAAGATGAAAAGTATTATAGATAAAATAGTAATAGATTTTTTAAGTACCAAAACAGAACCTCATAGTGTTAAGTATTTCTTTATATATTTAATTACTGCATCTGATAACAGATACCCTTATCATTTGTCTTTATTGTCCAAATAATATTATCATTTTCAGTATAGAAACTATTTCCAGTTATAGTATAACCCTTATCATAATTTTGAACGATTGCAACTGGTTCATCAGAGCGTGAGTTATTATCAAAAATATGATCCCAATCCATTTCACCATCTGATTTCAATTTAATGAACCAATAATCAAAGCCTGGTAACCCAGAATATGTTACAGCACAAAGAGCAAATCCACCATCATCTGTTTGAATGACATCAACAGGTTCATCATAACTAGATCTATTAAAAACCTTTTCCCACAAGAGTGTACCTGATGAATCTAATTTTATAACCACAATATTCTTAACACCCTCTGTTTCGGAAGAGCCAATGAGAATAAAACTTCCATCTGTTGTAGTTATTATCTTTTTAGTAACATCCAATACACCATGATTATAGGTTTTATACCATGATTGACTATAATTACTTCTGATGCCCATGGAAAAGAAATCTCCAGAATCTTCTCCAGCATTAGGATCAAGAGAAAAATCACATGATCCAGAGACAACAAAGTCATTAATATTTCTTTTACTTATAGAAGTTGCTGTATCCCATTGTGTTTCCTCATAATAGTTCTCATAATCAAATGCAAGATTAAATCCCAAAGATAATAACAATATATGCTTTCCATCAATTACAGAATCTAAGTAACCAACACCCACTATTCCATTATCTCTAAAAGCTAAATCAACAATTTCATTTTTATTAAAGCTATCTGGCGATGATAAATGTGATACATAGGTAAATTGATTTACAATATTTAAATTTGTATCAGAAGAGATTATCCATGTGTCTCTTCTTTCATTTTCATAAAAATACGAAGCTGCAATATAAAATCCATTAGCGTGACCAATAACTGAATGTGAGATATCATGTTTTGATCCAATAGGTGAATCATAATTAGTCTCTAAAGTTTTGACACCAAGATGATTTACCTTAAAAGCTAATACGTCTGAATCATCGTGATCCTCTATATCATCTGAATCATTACCCATTAAAATATCACCGCACATTATCATTTCTCTATTAGAAATAAAACTGAGATCAGACACCGATCGGATTTTAGTATTATCAGATGAATTAATCCAGGTTATACCAACGAGAAAGGATATATTGTCAGGATCTTTATCTGTAATTTTGATTATTTGTTGTGGTGGAAGAAAGTAGTGATTACTTTTTGAAGGAGTTATTGTGTATGTTCCATCCCACACACCATTGAAAGTAAAATTTCCATTCTCATCAGTAGTTGTAGTGACTGTACCATTAGTTGTACTATGGAGAGTAATCTCAACACCTTGCAGTCCTTGTTCATAAAAATCAAGATGCCCCGTTACTTTAAAATCAGGATCAATAGGTTCATCACATGCAAAAACAAAAAATGCAAGCACAACAAACGAGAACACATGTAGAAAACATCTGCAAAATATCATACCAACCTCCACTAACAACTGTCATTTTGCTTTTTAATTCGTCAATCCATTAATTCAAAAACACGACAAAACCATTGTTTTTGCACTATTTTAATCGAGCTTGCAAATATCCTCTTGACTAAGAAATAATATGTATCTGAAATGACTTCATAAAAATAGAATCATAGTGGTTTAATATGAAAAAAATAATCTCATTTGCAATCTTCATTTTATTATTTAGTTCTTATTCTTTTTCAAAAGAAATGTTTGTTGAATACAATGTTGCTCCTGGCCTTTCTATTCCCGGAGGTTACATTAAAGGTATTGGAGATGATAAAAATCCTGAGGTTCTCTTTGGCATTTCAACTGGTTTTGTTTATGGATATCATTTTTTCACCAAAACAATAAAGCTCTTTGCCTGTGGTGCCCTTGATTATGCTCATCAACCAATTAAAGTTAAAAGAGTTTTTGCAAGTAACCCCTTAACAGATGAATTTACATTTTCATTTATCAATATTAATGCAGGCATTCGTTTAGTTTATAAATTATTATATGTTGATGCTTATTTAACCTATGGTTTTCATATAGGAGATATAAAAAATATAAATATACTAAATAATATAGAGACAACCTTATCAATACCTAATAATTTTCTTCACAATGAATTTGGCATCATACTTCGAATAGGTGCTCTGTATAAAATAAAAAGTTATTTATCTATAAACTGTAGTTTGTCATACAAAACTTCTTTTTTGTCAGTTTATAATGATTCAAGTGACAGCAATAGTGATAGCTTAACTACCCATCTTTTAACACTGTATCTTGGTGTTGCATATCATTTCAACGCTAAACCATCTGAAAAAGATAAGCCAAAAAAAGACCCTCTTCTCGATGACCCTTTGTTTAAAGATCTTTAGATAGTAATTTATGGAGATGTAACCTCTATTGAGTAATCTCCCCCCCTTTTCCAGGAATCTAAAACTTTAATATAATATATATCAGGTTCTGTACAGATAAATACATAAGAGGGATAGACACCAGTATCAATATTATCGACCATCTTGATTAAATTGTCTGTTTTATCCAAAAATTGCAATACTGGTCGTGATTCCACTTCCCATGCAGATAATGTGATAGTGATTTGTGCTCCAGAATAACTACTCAAATCAAGGCGAATCCAATCAGCTTCACCAACTGGAGAAAATCGATGATTCTGTTTTAAATCATTTGGCAACATATTATTTGTAGTTGAATTTAACAAATCATCACCAGCTATATCATATACATCATCATTCTGATATTGAAAGTTGATTGTATAATCACCATCTCGATGACTATACCCTTGTACAAAAACATAATATAATTCATTTGTTTGATGAGTCCACATTATTGAAGGATATAGAGATCCATTATTAGTAATCTTTTTCAACACAATATTGCCATAAGAGTCTAAGAGAGTTATCATGCAATCTGTCTCTTTTATATTTTGAGTTAAATCAACTCGTAGTGCTGTTCCTTCTGGTATAGTCGTTCCATTTATTAAAAATAAATCCACATCAGCACTACCATTGACAGAATGTAGAGTATGATTTTGTGGCAACATTCCATTGTATAAATAATTACCACCGGTTGATTCAATTGATTCAAATTCATCAGCAGAACTTTCAACCTGTTCCAATGAAACCATCTTTGAAATATAATCAGTCCAGTTTATTTTGTTTTCGCTTTCACCAAACAAAAGTATATTTTTATATGTATCAGTTGAGTATTGATACCGTGATCTCCAAATAGGATGAAAAACTGACAGACCACCAAGATTATCATAATTATATGCTTTTGAATACACTACACACTCAGTCAATTTAGTATTCACAAGACTTGCTGCAGATTTTAATGGATCTAATTCTGTAGTATTAGAAATTGCAGTAAAATATTCTTTAGCATCAATATAATAATGGTTGGGTAAAAAAGATACTGCTCCCATACTCGTTGATGCTAATGCTGCATTATTAAAATATTGACCTAAAGCAGCATCATTAGCTAAAGCTGTAGTACTTAAAGATCCATATGCATGTATTGATTGAACCAAAGCATCGACTTTGCTCATATCAATAACACTTAATATAAATGATTTCTTTTCATTTAGTTCTAAATATGCTGAATCAACAAAACCCTTTGCTAGATCAATTGGTGCTATTAATGGATTACTATTTATTAATTTCAGAGCTTCATAAGACCATGTATCTACAGGAAACTCTTCTTCAGAAACAACAAGGTAATCAGTAAGACCTTTTATTTCATAAGCAAGTTCAACTCCCCCCATCAAACATGCATAAGGGAAAAATATATCAGGTTGCTTTCCAAACTCAACTCCAAATGATTCAAGTGTTAACCTTAACTCTTGGTGAGAGAGTGAATCATTATTTGCAGAAGCATCAACAGCAATACTTCGAGATAAACTACCTAAAACTCCAGTTATATCTGGATCATCAAAACCTCCACCATGATTGAAAATACTATAAAGATAATGACGAGCTGGTGCAATACTTTTCACCCACTTGAAAAAAAGCTCTGAGTCTCCTACTGTACCAGATTGCACTTCACTCTTCACTACTTTTAAATCATCATTCAATGTTCCAGTGGCTGATATTAAATAATACCCATCTTTGTGGGGTGAAGTATACTCTATTCCTTCAATATCATTGTTATATCCATCAAAAAGAATACAAACCTGTACATTACCAGAGTTTAGTAATTTAAAATTCTTTAAAGTCAGTATATAGTCAGAGACTATACCATTAATTCTTTCATGAGTATAATCAATATTATTATCAACAGCCATATGAATAAGAATAGTCCAATCATTATCAACAACGGGCAATGTACATTGTGTTGTTTCAGATTCTCCAAAAGTAGAAGAGACGGTTACTTTGAATGTATAAGATTGAGCCAAATCATTACTTACACCAGTTATAATTCCATTTGATGATAAGCTCAGCCCACTGGGTAATTGCCCCGGTTCTACGGTAAATGTACATTCAGAAGTTTCAGATACTTTTAAAGGGATATTACTGGTTGAGCCACGAAGATAGGCAGATATATTGGAATTTATTATTTGAAGAGGATTTACTATTGGAAAATTATCATCATTGCAACTAAGAGTAATAGATAAAAATAAAGAAAATAAAATGATTACAATAGGTTTTCCCTTATCAATAAACATATATTGAACCTTCATTATTCATTGAGAAGTCATCATTCATTGAACCAATAAATTTATATGTGCCGTCTTCTGAAATAGAAATAGAATTACCAAATTGATCATGATTCTCAAGATCTAAGGGTTGAATTAGTTGAATCCATGTAATTGATTCACCATCAATATTAAATATTTCGGCAGCTCCATTGGAAAATAGTGAAGTTTTGTAATAAGGAGATCCCACAACCAAGATTTTACCATCTGGACTTAATGAACAGGATGAACCAAATTGATATCCATTTCCTGAATTATGAGATTCAATAATACTTTTTTCAATAAATTCATCTGTCTCTTTTTCATAATAATACACAAGTCCTTTGTCAGTCCCGTTATTATCAGCTAAGCGAGCACTCACAACAAGTGATGTACCATCTTTTGTAATACTTATATTTTCACCAAAATTATCATTCTTATTTCCATTTGATGCAACTATTGTTGACTGTAATGTCATTGATTCCCATGAATACCAGTAAACACGTCCCTGATTTGCATTAAAATTTGGAGCTCCAATAAAAATCTCCATACCATTACCTGATAACATTACACTATAACCAAATCTTTCCGACATTATTGCATCATCAACAATGAGTGAATGTATTACATGTGTTTGTTGCCAAGTTCCATTATTTGTGAATAAATAAACACTTCCATGAGGTGATTTATTTTCTGCCCCCACAACAAGTTTTGTTCCATCTTCATTTAATGAAACTGAGAAACCAAATTTAGCATATTCTGATTCATCAGAGGCTTTCAGTGTTGCATCAAGTCCCCATTGATTTTCACCACCAGTATTACGATTAAATATATAGACTTTTCCTTGAGCTGTTAATGTATCATAGTCTTGATAAGCACCAACTGCTAATGTATTTCCATCTCCAGATAATGACACGGATGAACCAAAATATCCATTTGTTTTAACATCAATTGAAGAAACTAAGGAAGAAATCCACTCATATGTTGAGTCATTGAATTGATAAATTACTACAGCTCCTTTATTGTTATAGGTATATATGCCTGAAGCAAAGGTCTTTCCATCATATGACGAAGAGAGAGTCTGACCAAGATTTGCATTATCATATGGAGTAGATAAATTGCATTTTTCTATGAGTGTAATTGGAGCAGTAAATGTGATTTCTGTCCCAGGTCCGTTTCTAAATTTAGCTGTTATAATTCGAGGTCCATTTCCCTTAGTTATTTTGTAATTATATGATGTACTATAATTAATCCATCCTGTCCATCCACCTTTATCATCACCAAAACTCATAGAATCAACATTGTATATAGAAATATCAATATGGACATAGCGAGAAGAAGCTACTAAATTACCTTTATTAAATATTATTGAATTGTTTTTGCTTAAATCTTCAGGTTCACGTTCTTTATCATCTAACTGATAAAGATTAATCATATCTGTACAACCCAAAGTTAAGAAAAGGAATATTAAAATTATATAGCGACTCATTAATCAAAACCTCAAAGAACAAAAAGCACTACAATAGTTTTATCAGTCAAGAATAAATTAACAAAATAGCAAATAACATTAAGTATTCTAAAAAAATACTTGATAAAAAGTCGCTATTATAGAATTTTTGGCACTAATATATTACTAAAAATAAAAATAATGAAAAATATTCTATTAACAATTACATTTCTCACTCTATTTACATCATGTTTTGATATAAAGAATCCAGTAAAGTCGATTCCACCATTAGATAATCATGCACCTGTTGCATCTACAAAAACTATAAATTGTGATGAAGATAAAGAATGTGAAATAACTGTAAATGCTACAGATGAAGATGGTGACGAACTCACTTATCATATCTATTCTGTTCAAACAGAAAATACTGTAGAACATGTTACTGGTAATATTTTCAAATATACTCCTGTTCCAAATTTCAATGGAGAAGACACATTTCAATTTTATGCAAAAGACTCAAAGAATGCCTATAGTTCTCAAACTACAGTAACAATAAATGTAGTTCCCGAGGATGATGTCCCAGAAGTCATAAATAATTACCCTATTGGCAATCCTTTGAGAGTGACAGAGGACACTCCTAAAATAATTGAAATCTTAGTAAAAGAGAACAATGACGGTGACACAAGATCTGTCTCAGTCAATCAAAGTGACACAGAGGGTGTTGTTACAAATATAGAATACGATCCAATTAATAAAATTATACGTTTTTTATATACTCCAAAAAAAGATTTTATTACTTCTGATGACAGTTCAACATTTGATCATTTTGAATATACCTTTACAGAGACAAATGAAACCTCTGGTCTAAGTAAATCAATTTCTAATGAAATCTATATAAAAATTGACAACGAAAATGACCCTCCCATTTGTGATAATCCTACATGGAAACCAAACGAAGATGAAAATTTATCATTTTTAATTCCTGCTATAGATGTTGATGGAGATATTCTGACTTTAGTAATAACAGACGGTCCAACTTCCGGTAAAATAATCTGTTCAACTGCAATTACTTGTGATTCAAATGCAAGTAACTGTGAAATTGATCCAAATTACTTAGTTGCATATGATAATAGTCATTGTACATTTGTTCCAGTTCCAAACAACACAACAACACAGGAAATAACATATTCAGCATCTGATGGCATCAGCACTGAATCTGGTAGAATAACTTTAGATATCATTGATCAACCCGACAACCCATATGCTGAAAACTTTGCTGTATATACATACTTAAATAAAACTAAAATAATAAACTTAAAAGGAATAGACCCTGACAATCAAAATGAAAATCTCATATTTCACTTACAAGCAAATCATTTAAAAGGAGCTTGGGATTACAATGTCACAACAAATGAATTTTCATATACTCCTCAAGATTTATTACCTGATGATGATGATTTCATAAGTGAAGAAACTTTTACATATAGAATTGAAGATACAACTGGAGCAGTAAGTGAAACCATAACTGTTACTATTCAAATTGTTCCTGAAAATGTTTTTTTTGTAAAAGCTAATGCATCAACAAATTGCCCTGAAGAAGAAAGAGGAAGATCCTGGGCAAATGCATTTTTGCATCCAAATGATGCTATTGATTTTATCAACAGTAATCGTGATTTATATGGGAGTTATTCTATCTGGGTAGCTCAAGGTACATATACAAAACAAACTGATAAAAGTTCAGTTCTTATACTTCAACCAAATATAACATTATATGGTGGTTTCAAGGGTATTGAATACAAAAAACAGGATAGAGATGACTTGAATTCTACATCCTACCCTTCAACTATTGACGGAGAAGAATTAGTTAAGCACGTTATTCAAGGTGCTGACAACGCAACGCTTGATAGGTTTCACATTACTAGAGGTTTAGCTAATGGTACTGGCTCAGATAGTCATGGTGCAGGTTTATATTTCAACAGCGAACAGATGACCTTGAATGATTGTGCATTCTCTAAGAATAAAGCTATTGACTCAGGTGGTGCTATTTATGTAACTAATGATTCTATTCTAAATCTCACCAAAACAACATTTACTAACAACACAGCATATCGTAATGGTGGTGCTATTTATGTAAATATTGGTTCTAAAATAAATATATCTCAGTCATCATTTCTTACTAATTATGCTGGCAAGATAGATGACGAAACAAAAACAGAAGGTAGAGGTGGAGCTTTATATCTCTATTTAAATTCAATTGTAAACATTGATAACAATACGTCTTTTACAACAAATACTGCAGATGTTGCTGGTGGTGCTATTTTTTCAAATGGTAATCTCACTATTCAAAATTCTACTTTTAATGGCAGTTCGTTTCCCATAGGAAATACAGCAATTACTGGTGGAGCAATATTTCTGGCAAATGGTTTAAGTACAATTGATACAACAACATTTGACCATAATAAATCAATAGAGAATGGATCTGCAATTTATACATTGATTAACTTTACATTAAGTAATTCAACAGTTTCAAATAATAGTGCTGACTTTTCTGGTACAATTTATTGTAATGAGAAGAATGATATTATAATATCAAAGACTAATTTCACAAAGAACAAAGCTACTAAAAATGGTGGAGCAATTTACAATTATAAATCAAATATTACCATTAGTGATGACTCTTCATTTTCAAGCAATCAAGGAGAAAATGGAGGAGCTATATATAACAATGAAAGCTCTCCTAATATAACAGACACAACATTCACCAGCAATACAGCAATAAATGGTGGAGCTATATATAATTATGGTCACTCAAATACTACCCTATCAACTTCAAAGTTTTTAAATAATTTAGCAGAAAACGGAGGGGCAGTATATAATTATTATTCTCGAGTTAGCTACACAGATACACTTTTTAGAAATACTAATTCTAATAACAAAAAAGGTGGTGCTATCTATAGTATGAATTCAGATGAAACTATCACTGAATGTATTTTTCATAAGAATATAATCAATGGGGTGGATGGTTATGGTGGAGCTCTATATTCAAACAACTCAGACATAAAAATACTACATAGTAATTTCACCCAAAACTATGGAAAGTATGGTTCAGCCTTATATCTTGAATCTGATTCCAATTCTACTCTACTTATATTTAATTCACTTATATCTAATAACGTTACACAACCAACCAATACTTATGACAGTGAAGGACATCTTATTTCAACTAGTTATCCAAGTGGCGCATGTCATTCAATTGGATATACACTTAAAATAGGTTATTCAACTTTCTATAATGGTACAAATCCAAAAGCATCTTTATATATAACGAATTTGAGTGATTACAATATATCAAATTCAATAATATATAGTGACACGACTCTAGTTATAGAAGATTCATCAGGCACTGCTACTAACAATGTCGACAATGCTGATGTATCAATATCAACAATAGATGATGTTATAGACATTAAGCCTGAATATACATATACAATAGGCCCCAATCCAGACAATGTAAAAGACAAAGCTATAAATCTTGATTTTCTAACAATAGATGAAGTAAATAGTTATTTAGATGGAAGAATTGTTTTTGAAGATGAAAATAGCAATGAAGAGCGAATAACAGATATAGGTGATTATGATCTTGGCTATCATTATAAATCTAACTGTTTCATAACATGTCCAGAACCACCTCCAGAGCCAGAAGAATAAAAACTTATTTAATTACCATTCTTCTTATATTTACCTTTACATTTCCTGCTTTTAGCCAAGACAAGCAAGTATATCGCAAAAGAAGAATAGGTGTTGTTAACAATACTATCGCTGCTGACTGGAAAATTCCAGCACAACAATTTATAAAATATTTATCAACAAAACATGGTAATAATGTAATTGTACACCCTAAAGTAATAAATAACATTAACAGTGAAGAGATATATAAAATTGGAAAACAACTAAACTTAGATATTGTAATCACCATACAAATTAAAGAAAAACAACACATATGGAATGTCACAGGCTATAAAAATCAGTTATATTTCAAATACCTCTTACAAGCAACAGTTTATGATATTAGGAATAGAAATAAAATTATAAAATCCTATCCAATTATCAAAGCAAATACAAGTAATATCCAACAAATATATAAAAACAAATTTAAAAATGAAGACATGCTGGTTTCAAAAGTTCTAGTAAAAACAATCAAAAAACCAATCAAAAAGGTGGATAATAGCTGGAAAATAAAACACAGCATCTCTTTAACAACAAATGCTTCTTTACCTCTTGGAGATTTACAAAAAATAAGTGATTTTGGTTTAAATGGAAGTCTTTCATATAACCTTTTGATATTGCCTCCTTACCTATCTATTGGATTACAAGTAGATTACCATTACCTATTTAACAAAAAGGATGACTTAGATCATTTCAATACCATAGCACCAATTTTCTTAGTTGGTTTCTCATTGCCAATATATGATTTCACTCTAAGTTTTTTTATTGGAGGTGGTGCAGCTTTTAATCTTTTAGAAACCAACAGAGTTTATAAATATAGATATTATATTGATCCTTTATTTGCTGCAATTTTTGAAGCTACTTATAAGATATCTGATTTAACACATATTGGTTTAAATTTAAAATATAATATAATGTTTGAAGCAAGTACTACGGGGCATGTTCTTTCACCTGGGTTTGCGATAAGGTTTATTTTTTAATTCACTAAAAAAGTTGAATATGGTTCCTAATTTAAAGCTAGAAAATTAAATTTTCATTCAATTAAAAGTCACTTACACTTTCATCACGGGACATGAGGCCCTTGATTGATTTTAAAAATCAAATAAAACTATACATCATAATTATGAGTTATGTTGCAATTACTACATGGAGACTGAAATTTTGCAAACGGTTGAAGACCTGAAAAGTATCAAGTCCTATCCAATTGTTTATGAAGAACCGTTCCGTCCGTGACTCCGTCTTTGTGATGTGGTCTGTGTGTTAAGTAAATTTTATTTATTTAGAACTACTTTTTTTGTGCACAGCAAGGTTTAAATAGCTGTAAAGATTTTAAAAAATTTTCTCTATCCAGAGGAATGATATATCCTTTATTTGATGTTTGCAAACCAGGTCCTTCTATTTCAATATTTAGCGCTTCTAACATAACACTTTTTGAATCCTTATATAATTCACATGTTGATGAAATAGTTGCAACATCTAGACCTGTTTCTTTAAAAACCCACAATTTCTGTATTTTTTTCAAATCTTCTCTATTGGTAACACATAAATTTTTCTGTTTCAATTTTAATTTATCTAAATTAAAAAAATCACTTTCTGCAATAGATATTTTTAAAATCCAAGAACTATAATTAAAATTAAATCCTTCTAATGGAGCAACAATTTTTATATTTTCATTAGGCTTACAACTCACTATTATAAGGAATATAATCATATAAACTTTCGTTTTCTTAATCATTATTGCTTTTCCTTAATACTATACTATTTTCTATAACCTAACTTCATTGAGGTTATCAACTTTAATTTAATTTTAAACAATTGTAAATTAGAGAATATAACTATTTTCTTAATTACATTTAAAAACCAGATATAAGTCTTCATGAAATGATGTAGGTTCTTATGCCTTATTGAAGATAACATTATTATTAGAATCTTTTCTGTTGAATCTACTTATCAATAATTTTCTCAATAAAAGTGAATTTAACTCTTTCAGAAGTCAGTATATATGGAATCCAAATGAGTCCCGAAATAAAAGCTCGAGCCAACTCTTTTATTGTTTCTGGATCAAACATTGGTTCACTAGGCATTACAATAGAAACTATCCACGCATCTAATGGTATCATTATAAATGAAACAACAATGATTATTATATAAATTCTTGGGAAAAGATAATGCTTTGAGAAAAACAAATATATTAAATATACTGAGGCAATCAGAATAATTATATTATATACAATCTCTCCTACAAGTATTGGTCCCCATAATGAATTATATGTTGCTGAACCAACGGTAGTTAATGCCTCCCATGAGCCATCAGTAAAAATTTGACGAAAGACAGGTATAGTGGTTACGAGCAATCTTATAGGGGCAACAAGGATCCCTATTCCAAGTAAAACTAACCAGCCAGATAAGCCCTCTAATTTATTATTATTTTCCATGCTTATTATAACTTTCTCCTTAATTTTTTTATTTTATTTTAGGATTCTTTGAATTAAGACCAATTGAAATTAGAAAAAGTATTCACAAAGTGAACAATTCCTCCCCACTGATGATCATCTTCAAGGCTGTGTTTTCAAAATATAATACTATGCAATGAGACACAATGCTACTTATCAGTTATTAGAATGAATTCCTGTTCTAAAAAATATCTATTTGACCGCAGTTGTTATCTTTTTAATTTTGTATAGTATCAAGAGTCAATTAAAATAAGGCCGAATGTTCCCGGCCCTATTCATCAATATAAAACCAAGTCACAGTAACTTTAACTGTTATTATATTGTAGAGACGACAAATAGTGATGTCAATATAAAATTATTCATTAAAAAATATATTGAATTCTATAATAGCCAAAGGCCACATCAAGGAGTTAATTACATTCCAATAAGTAAGCCTCTTGAGTCAAACCTTATTCATATAAATTAAAAATTCAAGTTATCAAGAAAAAGATTACTGGTGGACTTCATCGTCATAATTGTCATTAGAAGCCGGTTGATGTTAATTTATCGCCTCTATGGAACCGATTGATGTGCTTTAACTTAGGTTTTTACTATACAATAATTAATTGTGAACCAATAATCATTAAAAGAAATCCACCAAACATTGATATTAAATAATAGATTATCAAACTTAAACTAAAACCAGAACTTTTATCAGAAAAATATTTATACATATAAACTATTGAAGAAAAAATCAAGAAAGTTCCTTTATCATATCTTTTTACTAACTTATTATCCATTATATAATTTACAACTGGAGACGAACAGAAAAGTATAGCACCAATTATCAATATAGTATAATTCATTTATTTCACCTCATAATACTTCATATAGTAAGAAACATCAAAAAAGTCAAAACATAAAAAAACCATAACATCATAATAACACTTCAGCCTTCCTCAATCTCTCAATCTATATCTAACTATTCCTCTACAATAGATAAATCATTCAAGTAAGCATCATTATTAAAATAAGTGGAATCAAAAGAAAACAAGCTACTACTGAACTCACTGTAAAAAAAATCTCTGGTTTTCATAAGAGAGAAAATGCAGGAATTGAGAAGTCTGGTCAGAGAGGAGCTGTAATCAATTCCTATCTTGTTGTAATTGAGCTGGTACCAGAAATGGAGAGAAGGAAACTTATTTTAAAATTCATATACTCAAAGATCTAATCTTTATTTTTTTTTATAAAAATGTAATAAAGATGGGTAATGTTAAGATATGAAAGAATAATTATATGAGATAGAAAAAAAATATTGAATAGATAGTAAATATTAACATAATATTTCAAACAAGAAAGATGATAAAATAAAACAAAACCAAGATTTAATGCCAACACAAGAAATTCAACAAAAAGACAATATGTAAATTTTATTAAAGTAATTTGATATAATGTTATTTTGCTACCATAAAGTTTTCGGTCTGTTTCATTTGCTTTTGTTTCCTCAATATTTTCATTTGAACTTGTTGTTAACAATGTGATAGTAGTAATAGAAAAACCGATCATAATTGCACTAAAAGTAAAAATAAAATTTGTAAACTTAGATATACCATAATTTTTTGCATTTGAAAATAGAAAAACAAAAGGTATGGTTAACAAAATGGGAATTACAATTTCCGTAAAAAATTCCATTTTCTTAATTGTACTGAAATAATGAGCTATTGGTTTTACTGAATTAAATAGAGCCATGAAAATTATCCATTGTATTATTAAGATGTTTAAACATTTCTTTTGATATTATTATTCCATTTGTTTTTTCACATTTCACTTTTACATATTTGAATTTTTTATAAATATTTGAATCATAAAAGAATGGTTCAGTATGGTCATCAAAGCCTCTGATTCTTACTCTTTGAAATTTTTTATTTTTTAATTTCACCCATTTAATTGATGATACAATTGGAATACTTTTTTTATATTCAGGTTTGATAACTATGTCAATAGTATCTTTGATTTCTTCAAAATCATTTAAATCTGCAAATGATTCCCAATCATCTTTAATAGCATCTTTTTGTGAAGTTAAAACAAGTTCAGATATTCTAGTACTATTTTCAAGAATATCTTCTATATCATCTGAAACTATAAATTCAACTTGAATATTAAAATATTTATCTTCTGCATCTTTTCTATGTAAAATAATTTTACCGAAATATTCTAAATATTCTTTCAGAGCTTTAAGAGTCAGTCCTTGCACATTAGTTTCCTTTAAAATAGTAATTCTGTAATCATCTGAATCTGCATCAATCAGAATGTGGGTATAATCATTATCCCCTTCATTCATATTTTTATCTGTAGGTCTCTCAGAACCTGTTTGTTTATTTGAAATTGGTGGAGTATATCCTGTTTTAAAACTCACAAAAGTTATTTCAATATATTTATTTTTGTTAACTTTATAACTACTGAGTTTATGTGTTTTCGGCCCAATGTCATATTGCCTATCTTTAACTGAGAGTAAATCAATATGTTCTATAATTTCCTCAATAAATAATGATTTTCGATTAGTTTCATTACCTTCTTCATCTTTTTTCCCATGAAAAGTAAATTCAGCAAACTCAATTTTCCTTTCTTTTTCTGATTTACCCATATCAACTCCAAGTTCATAGTATAATAATTTGTTCTACAATAATTAAAATTTGTCTATCAAAATATCTCAAGAATTGATTTTAATTATAAACTAGTAGGACCTGAAATTTCTTCAGCGGAATAAAACCGGCCACCGTTCCAAGATAATATTTCTTCTTGACAATGATTACATTTTATAGAATCTTTATCTCTCATAGGGCTTTTATATTCAGTTATTTCATATTGAGCACCACACTTTTGACATTTTATCATCTTTTATTATTCCTTATAAAATATTTGTACAAAAGAATAATAATATATCTGCGAACTTTTGTAAATAGAGAAAACCCTATACGATAATAAAAAAAACGCTATATTAAAATAGTTTTACGGATTTCAAACATATTGGGATAAATTAGAAATTTGCAAACTATGAGAAACTGAAAATGTATCAATTCAATCTATACCTAAATTTACGAATATAATTCAGCAAATACATCTTGACACAATACAATACTTATTGATAATTATAATTAAGGATAATCCTCAAAAAAGAATAGGTATTACATGAAAACTATTAAACTATTTTTTATTATTATTTCAGCTGCAATTATTTTAGTTTTTATTACTGGATGCAAAGAATCAACTCCCTCAAATAATAAAATAAAAAACATCTCAAAGAGTATTGGTTCTAAAGAAGAACGTGAAGCTTATATTAAGTTTTTAAATAAACAAGCAGCTAAAATGGATACTAATTCAAAATTTTCACTAGATACAAATGACAACACAACTTTATTCTTGTTTAGAAAAAGTAATCTTCGCCCTGAGGATCTTGGTGGTAATGGTCAATGGATTTATCTAATTACAACTCTTACAAAGAAAATGAATATATCTGAAATCAAATCAAAAGGATTTAATAAAGTAAGAATATATACTAATAGAAGCAAAAATAATTCTGATTATTCTTTACGAATAATTCCATAAACAATTTAATTTATGTAGTTTTGCTTCTATGCTTTAGTGAGTAAGCAAAAACTAATCAATCCCAAATCCAGCAACAATCCATCTACCCACCCCCATCGAACACCAACTGTGAACAAAGAGGTATCCATATCTGAAGTGGTTTCTTCTTTAAACCCGTCTACTATATTTCAACTTCGTTTTTTACTGATCTGCTGAGAAGAAGTTGTTTAAACCAGACCAAAGATCAGATAGGTATTGTGAAAAAACCATTCTTCAATAATAGGTAAATTGAATTTTAGTCATATAATTACATTCTGTAATTATAAAAATATATAAAACAAGACATCATCATTATAGTATAAACAATATATATAAGTATAAATATTTTCAAGTTAATTACAACTTTTTTTGCATATTCACCTTTCAATAATTTTACTACTAGATATATTGACAAAATTGACGAAAGAATGATACTTGTTCCCATGAAGAAAGATGAATATATGACTAAAGCAAGATGTCCATCTTTAGGTAAATTATAATTTCCAAAATGAATATACAACATTATTAGACTTGAAATGAAAAATATTAAACTTAATATTACTATGAAAACTACTTTTTTATAACCACCAATTATTTTTAAAGTCCTAAACATTAGTTTCCCTTTTCCGATTAACAATATATTCAAAAATATGACTTGTGTTTTATAAAGATACATTTCTTCAATCGAAACAATATCAAAAGTTATAGAGTTTTCTCTTAACACCAGTAACATAATAGATTAAATGAGTGGTTCCTTATTAGGACTGATTGTTTTGTTTTGACTAAAGTTTTTGCTGTGAAGAGTTGCTTTGTATATTACAATTATCTAAATATTTTAAATATTAAAAGTATTGTTCCCAAAGAAACTATAAACAAGCCAATAAAAAACATAACCTTTTTCTTCTTCTCAAACTTGTTTAATTTGTCTTCATTTTTTATAAATATAGAAGGCTTGACAGACATAACAATAATTATAACTCCAAAAACTATAGAAATCAATCTATCCAAAATGTCACCTATAAACATAATAATTCTCCCAGTTGCTATTCTTAATTTCAAGAACAGTGACTTAATGTTTTTCACATATTTATACAGTTTCTTAATCTAAACTCATAGCTTCATATTAAAACCCTTTTTTTGTTGTGTTAATAAAAAATAACACTTCACTCTTCTTTGATTTTACCTTTATCTTTTTTTCTTTTAATAAACCATCTAACAAATCCAAAGAATAGAATTATTGCGGTTAATGCAGGAAAAACATAAGGTAATACTACTGATGTACCAATATTTACACTGATAATTACAATAATGAATGGGGCATTATTCCATTTATCCTGAAAAAAAGTCCCCATAATATATGGTATTAAAAATGTAAAAATACAAAATAATAATATTTTATACGAAAATTCATAATACCACATTAAGCCAATATTCATAGATATAAAAATTGAAGATAGTACAATATTTTCTTTTGTAATTTTATTTCCCTTCATTGATTTTACTGATTTTCAATGCATTGAACTTTAATTTTATTTTCAAAAAATTTTGTTATTTTACTAAAATAAGTATAATCAACACACCCCACAACTACATCATAAACATCATCTCTATCAATCCATGGATTGTACACAAATAGGCATCTGTCCTCGAACTCATGCTTGAATAATTCACTGAACTTATTTAATATATTAGCATCAATATATTCATCATATTGTAAACCAATTACTCCCTCAGTACTATTATATCTAAATGATAATTTGATACCATCGCTAAAAACATTTTGAACTACATTTGTTATCTTATCTTCAAATTGGGTTATACGAAGAAGATTTTTGAATATACTAACATAATCTAGATTTAAGGGTTGAGCATCTAAGAAGAAAAGATTTGGAGATAGGTAATTGCCATGCTTATCAGGAGCTGACAATTCAAGGAAGAGTAAATCAAACTCTTGCCTTTCATAATCTTCTTCATCATTTATATCTAGAAGAGATGAGAAATCATCATCGTTGATTTCTATTCCACAATCTTTGAGAAAATCTATTTGATCTTGAAAAGAGAATACTTGTTTGTTAAGATTCTTATTATTCATGGTTGATCATTATGTACTTGATACTAAATTTATCAATTCTCTTTCTTCAAAATCAAAATTTTCAATATCTATATTTTGCGGATCTAATTCGATTGTAGATTCTTGCTTTTTATCTTCATCACCTATCCAGCAAGAATATATTTCAATACACTCCGTTTGCTTCTGCAATTCTATTAAAAAATCTTTTAATTCTTTGATACTTTGCTTACTCTTTAGAAAATCAGGATCATCTTTATCTTCATCAACTGAATCATTATAAAATCCACAAGCACAACCATCGTAGGCACCTAATGTGAATATATTTTCATAAGAAACATGTTTTTTAATAAATTCTATATCTTCTGTGGTTTCATAAATATAGAAAGAGTAATCTGTATTTTTATCATATTCTTTAACTTCAATTGGAATATCTGTTGATAGGTAAACCATAGTACACATAAAAACCACCTTAAACTGTTTATGAACATTCCCGCCTACTACTTCTGTTTTTGTTTTGATGATCTATTAAAATATTTTTTTGCATTTTCATAAGCTTTATTTTTTTTGATTGTTTCTTCATTGCGATTATTACATCTGTAAACTTGAATAATTGAAACAATTATAAAAAAGATCAATAAATATTTATATATACTTCTATCTTTTTTCAAAATTTAACCAACTTTGCTACATCTTTATTCAATAAGCCTGCTTTAAACTTGCTTTGATAATTATTTATAGCTAAAATCAAATATTTTAGTTCTTAGTTTGTAAACATATCTGCCTACCTCTTCGTATAATCAAAGTTTAACATTAAATACTATGAGGCTTTCTTTCCTGTCAATTTAAATTCAGATTCTACATATCCTATCTATACAGAAGGATAATAATGTCAAATAATGATGATTGCCTATTGACTCTTTTATGACATGTACTATAGTAATGTATCAATAACAATATGGAGTTCAACCTTGAAAAAAATAATACTACTTCTCTTTCTTATCTCAACCCTATTCTTGTCATTCATACTTATGGCTCATCCCGGTAGAAGAAATAAAAGTGGCTGTCATACATGCAGAACTAATTGTGCTAAATGGGGATTAGCTTACGGTCAGTATCATTGCCATTGATTGCTTTGATCATCAATATTTTCAATGAAATTCTAATTCAACTTAGGGATTTTTTTTATGCTTAGATAGGGTTTATACTGACTTCTAAAGTTGATTCTTTATATATTTCATATGAATAATGACATATAATTTAAATCTCAATATTGAATAAAAAAAGGTGGAATTTATGACAACAGCTTTAATAACAATTATTGTTTCATTATTAACTGGATCATTAGGATATTACATACGATATAAAATAGATAAAACTAAGGAATTAAATTCCAGTGTCACTGAAGAAAGGAGAGTACATTATCAAAAATTCATTGATATGACTGTTGATCTTTTAGAGGATCAAACAAAAACAAAAAACTTAATTAAAAAAATCTATGATTTTTCAAAAAAATATTTTGCTTACTCATCACCAAAAGTAGTTATTGCAATTGGAGATTATTTTCAATTTTTATATAATGAATTTGATGAATTAGAAAACAATAAATCTAATACAATAAAACAATTTGAACTTTTATCTAAGATTATCTTTGAAATGAGAAAAGATTTAGGATTATCAAATAAAAAATTGGGCAAAAATGGAGAAAGACTATTTAGAATTTTCATTACTGATTATCATGATTTCTTTAAAAAATAATAATTTTTTTTAACAACTAAAAGACGCTTATTGTATATCAACATTACTTGTCATTATAACTTAATATCTAACATACTATTGAAGCTATGAAACAATAATATAAAAAAAAGAGGAGTGTTTTTATGAATAAAGGAGAAATCATTTCCTATAACACATTAACTGATAGAATTCAAATGATGTTTGATAATAATCATGAAGTAATTAAAAGTATTGATATAATTGCTTTTAATGATGAACAGGGTGAAATTAATAAAAATAAATTTGAGGAAGGTAACTTAACAGACCAATTGAACAATTATTTAGTGGAAAAGAAAAATGAATTTTATAGTATTGCTTGTAATGAATTGAAATTACTTTTGAATATTGTTTATATTGTTGGTGCTCATGAAAATAAAAAAATAATAATACTAAAAGATCAGGAACTGGGTAATAAAACGTTTAAGTTTAAAGTATTAGTTAGTTTCTCTTAAATTAAATAACCATATGTTTACTGTGTTTTAAAATAATTTTTTGCTATAAAAAGCCAAGAACCTGTCTTAACATATACCGCTGTTCGGTCTCACTTGAGGTACTTGTAGATAGGTTGTTGGAGGTCTGTATCATCATTACAGTTATGAAAAGACAGCTTGATACTAATAAATCGCCCCTAAGGGAGTCTCTGATGGGGCTTCAGTTTTCTTTTCTCTTTTCATGACGAATTTGCTGAATATTTCACTATAAAATCATCATGATTTAATCTTTCTGAATCTTCTCTAATATATTTGATAGTATTATTTAGGAGAACTTGAAGTACTTCAATTTGCTTTAAATATTGAAAAGAAAATTCCATAATCATTTCAACATCCATATTGTTCATTATCTCAATTTGTTTTGAAATATCATGATCTCTATGTGCTGAAGTAATATCTCTTATAACCTTAAATTTGCTTTCATTTTCATTTTTTAACTTATGAAAAACGCTACGAAGTTCTTTTGATATATTGCTTAATTCTTCATCTGTAATTTTATCAAGGAACAGTTCATTAAACATTCTATTGAAATGCTGTGATATATCACTCAATAATTCAAAACATAAAAGAGAAGCTTGTCTGGCATAGAAACATTGCTGATATACTTTTTGTGATTTTTGATAGTCTATATAAATTATGAATAAATCATAAGACGATAAGAGGGTAAAATATGAAAAATCACAAATCCAAATGATGAGTTTTAATTTTGTTTTATATGCAAATTCTCGATAAATATCAAAAGCTATTATTGCTTCATCATAGTAGTTCGCTTTTTGTAGGAATATTTTATTTATTTCATTATACTCAATCATATCATCAATTCATTTACAAGTTTTCACCTTGTCAAGCTCTAAAATAGTACTTGAAATCATAAACCAGAATTATATATTTTGGTAATGAACTACCTAAGAGACCTCTTCAACAACTTAGACTCAAGAAAAGGTAAAATCTTCAACCTCTTCATTCAAGCCATGATACTCCTGTCCTTGATCTCTTTCTCAATTGAAACATTACCTAAGCTGTCTGATAACATAAAAGTCTTATTAAATTACATTGAAATAGTTACTGTCATAATCTTCACCATTGAATATCTACTAAGAATCATCTCAGCAGAGAAGAAGCTGTCTTTCATCTTCAGCTTCTATGGTATAATTGACTTACTTGCAATACTACCCTTCTACATTGCTTCTGGCATCGACTTACGATCCATCAGAATTATCAGACTCCTACGATTGTTCAGAATGTTCAAACTCATTAGATACAACAAAGCAATAAATCATTTCAAGAATGCTTTCAATATGATTAAGCATGAGCTACTTATATATTTCATACTGACCATATTTTTAATTTACATTGCTTCTGTGGGTATATACTATTTTGAGAACCCAGTACAGCCACAAGTATTCTGTTCCATATTTCATTCTATGTGGTGGGCTGTTGCTACTTTGACGACTGTTGGCTATGGTGATGTATATCCGATAACTGTGGGTGGTAAGATTTTCACTTTTATAATCTTAATGTTGGGGTTAGGTATTGTAGCTATACCTTCTGGATTGATTGCTTCTGCTTTGACTAAGATTAATGATATTGAAGAATATTGATTAAACTAAAAAGAATTAAGTTCATCAAAAACTGAAATCACAAAATTATCTGTCATTCCAGATATATAATAAATTGCACATTTTTTAAATTCTTTTTCATCACTTAAGTTAAATACTTTTCTATTTTTAATTTCATTATCACTTGATACTGTATACTTATTGATCCATGTTTTAAAAGTTTCTCTCAAAAGATCTGATCGAACATTCTTTGGTAATTCTTTTTCTTTTAAAATATGTTGATAATGAATAACAATAGCTTCATAGATAGTAGTAATCATTAAAAAAGCATATTTCTTAAACGGCTCAAGTTTTTCATTAGTATAGATATTTTTTGTATTAAAGTCCTTTATAAACTTCATAAATTTAAAGCTTTTCGCTGACAATTTCAAACCATCATCAGGATTGCTATTATTACAAAGATCAACAATAAAATTATGCATAATATTAGTATTATTAAGATCTTTCATGAGCATTTTTTTTGAAAATATTTCTTGAAAATTTTCCAATAAAGAATCAACATCATGTTGCTCTAAAAACTTCAATGTCAATGCATCTTCAATATCTCTACCTAAGTATGCGATTTTATCTGATATCTTAACAACACAACCCTCCCAAGTATATGATGAATATTGATTCGGTTTTTTTATTTCTTCTAAATCAATAAAATCATCTCTTGGTACTATTTTATCTTCATCTATTTCTCCACAATGACATACAATTCCATCTCTTACAGCATAAGTTAAATTCAAATTTTTATTATATCCAAGATCATCAGGCAATGTTTCAATAAAATCTATAAAAAAAAGACTATTTCTTTCATGCCAAAAAGTATCAACATTTTCTGTTTTTATAATCTCTTTCAATACAGTTTCACCTTGATGTCCAAATGGTGCATGACCAACATCATGTCCAATAGAAATAGCTGAAGTAAGCTCTGTATTTAATCCTAAATATTTTGATATTGTATAGCTAATTGATTCTACATGATTAACATGTTCTATTCTAGTACATACATGATCATTATTAGTAGCAAAGAAAACTTGAGTCTTATGTTTCAATCTTCTATAAGCGGTTGAATGCAAAATTCTTGTATAATCACGGTAAAATTCAGTTCTAATATCATTATCTCTATTATAAATATTTTCAATTCGACTTATACAATTATCATATTTTGGATTATTGGATGTCATTGCAACATTAGAAAAAATTTCTTTCATATTTCCCAACTTATAAATGTAAATTTAAGTAATTTTAATATATCAATTTTATAAATATTTGCCATCAGTTAAAACTCTGAGCAATACGAAAAAATCCCTATTGATTAAAGATTTCATACTATAATGTACATATTTAAATATGACAATAGGCAAATATCACTATTAAAAATTTTTGGTAAATAATTATAATCAGTAATAATTTCTAACCATCACTCTTCTTCAGCCCCGACCTTGGTCAGATTGATGAGACAGCCTAAGATGGAGTTGATGAATTGATCAAAAAGTAGATGCAGGTACTGAGAAGTCTGGTCAGAGAGGAGCTTTAATCTCAAGACTTAGCTTGTTAGGTTTTGGCTCATGTCCCAGAAATGGGGACAAGGGAAATTTCTTGACTAATCCATGTGAAACTCTATCATAGCGACATCAAAATGAGAGAGGAGAAACATGACTGATCAGAAAGATAAGAAAGGTAAAATAATAGAATTTTTGTGTACATATAAATATGTTATACTGGTATCATTTTTTGCCCTTTCCGCTATCATCGCTACAGTTCTTACATATAGGTTTCACTTCAATGGCATAACTTCAACAACTAACACTGACTGGAGGACTTTTGGTGACTTCTTTGGTGGCGTACTTAATCCTATCCTGGCTTTTCTTTCTTTTGTAATCCTACTCTACACTGTTCAGCTTCAGATTAAGGAACTTAAAGAGAATAGACTCCGATATTGAAAAAAACCTAACTAAAATCATTTACAAAAATTTATCTCATGAAGAATGCTTAAGAATGAATAGATTAAATGATATAAAAAGGTTTCAAAATAATTATAAACTATTTGAAAAAAACTTTAGACTCCTTTACATCCAATTAACTCACTTTCTTTCTGTACTAAAAACAATATTAAAAAATCATAGTGAATCCATGATACCTGAATACTATATAAATAAATATATCGAAATTGCTTCACTACTAAATGAACATGTTGAGCACTTTACTCCTTTAGAAGAAATAGATTGGACTCTGGAAAATACAGAAATAACTATTGAGAGAAGAAAAATTAAAATAGATTAACAGATTTAAAAATAAATATAAATAAATTCTTTTGTCATTTAAAGACAATTCCTATTCAGCTGTTTTTGGTTCATAATCCAAAAAGTGTTACAAGCTATTTATATCTGAGGTGCCCCCAGATCAGTCGTGAGATGAAGTTCCAGTCTATTTTTTCTGGAAGCTTAAGATTATTGGCATCATAGTATGCGTCCATGTCATCGAGAAAGTCTTGCATGTAATACAGATGCTCAGCAAGCATTCTTGACCTGTCATAGTCAAGACCTTCAGAATCATCAAGTTCCATTATATACTGCTCCAGAAGATCGAAGAAATCATCTTTGGACTCTACCAGTTTCATTCTTTCTTTGAGTTTCACTGTTAGTCTTCCTCCCACCTAATATGATCTGACATCTTAGAAGTTTTATAAAAGTAAAGGATAGCTTGCTCACCTTTTTCTCTTGGTAAGCAATTCCTGAGAGGAATCTCTGTCTCCTGATTATTAACTTCAAACATTTCTATCTCATCTTTATTATTTATTGCAGGATTGACAGTTGTATAATATGGAGGTTCCATAGTGGAATCTGAGTAGTTGAGAAAAATTAGTTGTTTGTCCAAACCGATTATCAAAACATCACCATCAGGATTTTCAAGCTCAATAATTGGATTTGATACATTAAGAGTTTTAGGAATAGTGCTCAGCGACTCAAGTAGATCTTGTTCAGAAGTGAGAGTTTTCACTTCATCACCATTAAAATATATCTTCCAAATATCTTTCATTAGTTAGATATTAAAATAATTATTTGAAGAATCAAGAAGAAAAAGCAAACACGAAAGTTTAAATTATTAAGTTCTTTTCTTGACAAGCAAAATAAATGCACTACAGTAGATGCAAAGAAGAGGAGATTATGAAAGGACCTGACTTCACACAAAAGACCAAAGACACAGTTGCCAAGAGAGCTGGATATAGATGCTCAAATCCAGATTGCAGAGTAGCAACTGTTGGTCCCAACACAGAGATAGATGATAAATCCACAAACATAGGTGAAGCCGCTCACATCTACGGAGCCAGACCAAATTCAAAAAGATTTAATAAAGAAATGACAGATAATGCAAGGGCAGAAATTACCAACGCTATCTGGCTCTGCGGGAACTGTCACAAAAAGATCGACACAGACGAAAAGCTCTACACATCAGAAACCCTCTTCAGATGGAGGGAGGTACATGAGGAGTACACACTTTCAGAGCTTGGAAATCAGACTGGTAAGATTAGACTTGATGAGCAAAACGAGATGCTCGAACCATTTAAGGGCTATCCTCATATAGTCAAAAGGATTGTGATAGATAAGCCAGATGGTTGGGAGTTCATGCTGACAGCGGAGCTAATGAGACATCTGAATGGTTCCACACTGAGGAAAATTGATGATCTCAAAAATGGCCTATACCTTAAGCCGTTGAAACACATTGACCAAGAAGACTTTCTCGACTGGCTTCACACAAGATTGTCAATGGCATCTGAGCTTCTCAATCCTCTCATGAATCTTTTTAATAAACTTGTGAAAGCTTGGGGTGAGCCTGGTGAGTCCGGCAACATCAAAGAGATTTTGCACATTTCAGAGATGATAAGCAAACACCTTGAGCATTTTATCTCCTTTGAAGAGGAGGTACACTTCGTGAGAGTTCCTGAAGGATTTGAAGGAGCTGTCAATCTACTAAAGAATCAGATCGGCAACCAGCTCAAGGAGGTAGGAGGATTTCCAAATCAAATTGACGATATTATCTCAAGCATAGATCCTGATGGAGATCATTCTATAGACAATCCAATGCAGGCCAAACTCACAATGAATTTTGAACTTTCTGATGGTTGGGAAAAAAATATGGACCGAGAAATAAGAAGAGTCAAAAAGAAACTCGGCTACAAAGTTCCCATGACTGCAAAACAGTGGGCACTTGTAATTGCCATTTTTGTTATACTTTGGATTCTGATAGAATTTATGTAGACATCCTTCTCAATCTTCCCACATATGCATCACGGTAATTACCGGCTCCATCTCATCTCCAGAAGTATTCAAAGATTTTCATTTTATTTATCTACAAGTATAAATAATCAAAAGAATAAACATCATAATAAATAAATATAGTGAAATATTAACCAAATTGTTTTGAGTAAAACTCAATAAAAATTCAGGTTTGAATTTGTGGTCATATTCTTCAGAAAAACTATTTTTTTGAAAAAACTTTTCGTGATTTAAAAAATAGTGGATAAGAGACTCACCCTTTTCTGTTAATTTATTCTCTACAGTCCTAAGATTATCAAAGGTAAATATAGATTCCTGGTAAACTCTATTTAAACTAATTCTCGCAATAATAGAAATACAAATCCCTATTACAGCGATAAGAACTATCAAAGTTTTATCACATTTATTTAAAGATCCTAATTTTAAAAAAGCAAGTAGTCCTGAAATAATAATTGATAAAATTATTAAATATGTTCTCCAGTAATTCATTGATCTTGTGTGTTGATGTACAGCAAATTTCATTAGATCTGTATATTGTTGCTTTAGAAAAGATAAACCATCATCCTTCATTTTTTTACCCTTTTAATATTTGTATATGCTCATTATAAACTTAATAGAAAACTTCAAATCCAGCAACAATCCATCTACCCACCCCAATTGAACTTTAGTGGTTTTGGTGAGGTTGTGATCATGTTATTGATTTGGTTATTGTTATGAACTTAATATTATATACTAATACCTTATTTCTTTTATATACTTTCCATTATCATATATTTCACCATAGTCTTTCTGTCCATTTTGTTTATAATAAATCCAAGTACCATGCCTTTTTCCATTCTTAAAAGTAATTATACTTTGAATTTTACCATCAGGAAAATATGATTTACCAGTTCCTACCATTACACCATTTTTGTAATAAGCATAGCCTTTAATTTTACCATTTCTATAATAAGATCTAAAAATACCATTTCTTTTACCATTTATATATTGATCTTCACTTTTCAATGAACCATCGTCATAATATGTTTTTTCGGTATCAGCTATTTTATCATCTATATAATCTGTTACAGATTCAATTTCACCATTCTTGAAATAAAATGTAGCTTTTCCAGATATTTTACCATTTTGATATGGGATTTTACCATAAATTTTTCCACTATTAAAATAATACTTTTCGATACCATGTTTTTTATTATTTAGATATGGTGTTACAATTTTTATGCGACCATATTTTCTATGATTAAAATATTTTGTTGAAGTAGTTTCCTTACAAAAAATACAACTTGATACTATAATAAATGTAATAATAATTTTATACATTTCATCTACACCACTATGCTTTTTTTCTTCTTCATCTATTTACGAATTTCAGAATTATAAATACTGTTCCAAATGAAATCAAGATAAACCCAATCAAAAGAAAAAAAGGTTTCTTTTTCTTAAAATTCTCTAATGAAGTTTCGTTTTTTATAAATAAAGCAGGCTTAAAAGACATTACAATAATTATAATTCCAAAAGCTATTGAAATCATTCTATCTAAAATATCACCTATAAACATCATTATTCTCCATAGTACTATTTTTTTTAATAAACATGATGTCGATTAAATATTCCATTGTATTTTAATACTTTGTTAAAATTATAAGAATAAATTTGCAGTAGGATAATTAAAATGTCAAGCGTGTTATTTTTATGTTATTTCAAATCTTAGCTGAGTACGTTTTAAATAACCCTCACCATTTAACACCAACTCAGTCAATGAAGTAGTGATCCAGTCTACATTATTCTCTATTCGGTCTTAATTGAGAGAATTTATAGAAGCCGATTCTATACAGTTTTAATTTGGTAATAATTTTGATCAGAGAAAAGACGACAATAGCTGGTTCCACATAATCTTGCCTATAGACAGAGTAAGAAATGAAGTTAATATATAAAATTAAAATTTAACCTTTATTTTATTTTTAATATCAACCAATAAATCATCTGCATCCTTATCACCTAACTTTTTAGCCTTGTTTGCCCAATAAAAAGCTCTATATAATTTCTTCATATCATTAGATTCAGCATAATCATAAGCTAAATTATACATAGCTATTCGATGTCCGTTTTCAGCTGAAATTAATAACCAATATAGACTTTTTGAATTTTCATTCTTTGTAAAGTTATAATAAGAATATAAGCTAAAAGCAGCACTCGAATCACCCAAACATGCTTTTTTTTCAAAATCTTTTATTTCACTCAAAGACATATCAAAAGATGACCCACGATTAATTACATCTTTTCTCATATCCGGAACCTCATTACAACTCAAAAGAAGCAACACTATTATTATGTAACTTTTAATTTTAAACATTATACTTATTTTCTCACCTTACTTTTGGTTTAAATGCAAACTACCAACCTTTCCTTTTAAATCAGGCAATTTTGTTTTTTTATTTTCTGGAGCGACAACAAAATGCTTTCAAAATTTTTTGCAATATGAAGTAGTACATTATAATTTACCTTCTGCACAATTTTATGTTAAATTATTTTTTCGATAACACTTTGTTTTTAATATCAACTATCTATCTCAACTAAATTCACTTACTAATATATTTACCATTTTTAAATATACCTTTATAGATTATTTTCCCATTCTTATCATACAGCATTCCATAACCATGGTATTTTGATTTATTAAAATCACCTTTATATTTTATTACTGGAGGTTTAGATCCATAATGATATGTGGTTCCTTTTCCATTAAGTTTACCATCATCAAACATCCCTTCAGCAATTTTAAACTTACCAAGCATCATTATGCCATTGCCTGTACGTTCATTATCATTAAACCTTCCATCATAAAAAACAGAAAGAAAACCAAGGTCACTTTTATTATACAATACTCCTTTGCCATTTCTTCTACCATTTTCATATTGACCTTCATATGCACCTATGCATCTCCCAAAACCTGAGACCTCATTATTAATATAACTTCCAATAAAAAAAACTTGTTTATGATCATTAAAGAGAACACCTCGCCCTTCTCTTTTACCTTTTTTAAACTCACCAACAAATTTTATCATTCCTTCTGAATACTGTACACCCAAGCCATCATATAAACCATTTTTAAATTCACCACTATAGACAAGTTTATTATCAATACGATGTTCACCATATCCATTTAATTTATTATTAGAGATAAAACCAGTATAATTATTCTTATATGTCTTTTCTCCCATGTAAGTTTTTAATTTTTTTATTTCTGAATATGAACCATAATGATAGCCACTTAATACTGCTTTATCATCTGAAATAGTTTTCATACCAAAGTATACATTAGAAATAATTAATAAAAATATTAGTATGCTTTGGGTAATAATAATTTTAGCATTAATTTGCTTCATAAACTCACACCTCAATAAATATATTCATAGTCGTTTATTAGAATCACAGAAAGTATTTTCATTACAGAATCATTCCTTTTAAAAGTATGTTATTAAAATTTATATGAAAAATAGTTTTTCTTTAGTTGGTGTGATTTTTGATACCAACAATTTCAACAAGCCTAACATATTGATGCCAAAAGACTAGGAATTTATATACCATGTCCTCAACCTTGGAAAGACTTTTAAGTGATTTTTTCATTATTTACCAATATAGATACCATTTCTCCATTTACCTTCAATTATATGATTTGGTCTTAAATATAGAGTACCCTTTCCATGCATCTGGTTGTCTTGCCATTGACCGATATATTTATCATCTAATACCTTTATTTGTCTTTTTCTCTTGTGTTCATTTTTAAGATAACTATAGAAATAAATACCACTAGCAAGTACACCCCAAAATTCCATACCATTAGCTCTTCCAATAAAATTTCTAAAATCAAATATAGGTGTTAATGGCTTTTTCTTTCTATTTTTTTCTTTCTTATCTCTTTCAGGTATAGCAGAGGTTTTAAGCCATGTCATTGTACCACCCCCTTCTCTTTTACCATTCTCCCATTGACCCTGATACATATTACCGTTTTTCCATATAAAGGTACCTATGCCGTTTTGGCAGTTTCCACTAATACAACCTTCTTGAGGTAATTTTGTTTCATTAATTATAATAATATTGTCATTTTGAGAGGAGCATGAGCTTGAAAAAGAAAAACTAATGATTAGAAAGATAGCTATTATTTTTTTATTCATTTTATTAAATTCTCCTGAACCTATGAAAACTTTGAGAATAATTTACTTCGTTATTGTGTGAAGGAATAGAACAATTGTCAATAAATAATCCTAAATTTAAACCTTTGTCAATATAGCATCCCATGATATATATTCAATTCGCTATTTCCAAAAAAATCTTTCTAGCACACTTGATTTTTTCTTTATCTTTTGAAGGTCGTTTAATAAATATATCATTTTCATTGCCGTATCAGAAACAATTACATTGGATAAAGACAATATACCTTTTTCAAAAAATGTCCTAATTACTAAAACAGTGACCTTGTAGTTACCATCTACTCATGAGGTTCATGAATATGAACTAACAACTTCATTTCAGAACAGTTTTTTTAATGGTAGTGTTAGAATTCATTTCTATATAAGGTAACCAATTTTCTTGTGAAACTTTTTTACAATGACTGAACTTTTCAAAATACAAACTCTCTCTAATTTTATTTGCTGCCTTACAATTAGAATTATAACCCTCTCGGCAGATATCACAATGTCTTTTCCATATATAAAAAATATCAGTCACATGATTCTTCAAATTTGGATCTACATTAATAATACAATAACTAATAATTTTTTTAAATTTATCATGATTAATTTGCTTTCCGATACAATTAAACTCTAAAATCAATAGTATAATAAATAATAAACTATGTATTATCTGTTTCATTTCATTTCACCTTATACTCATCAGCTTTATCAGGAAGATAATAATATCAGTCAATTATTATATTTATTTATAGTCCTTTTCAATCTCTTCTCAATCTCATCTCCAACTTTCTTTATACTATCATCAGATAAACGAACTACAATATCTGCATAATCAGTTTCATGATTACTTCCACCTATTAGCAGATCTTTAGTGAAATCATAAGCTGATAATTCTATAATCATTGGCAATTTCATGAATGCTAATTTAATAGCTTCAACATTTACTTTAGAACATAAATATGTTACCATCCAAATATCATTAAGATACTGACTAAGAAACTTCTTTTTATCAATGGTAACGCTTTCTGCATCATGATATAAAATAACTTCTTCAGTTAAATGAATTACAAACCTATCGATATTATATACCATGTCTTCTTCTATATATCCTATTAGTCCCATGACCTCTAACAAAAACTTATAATCTTTGACAATAGTACATATGCCTAAACATGTATTTTTATTATAGCAATCGATGATGGAACTAATTTCATTCAAATCCAAAACATTTTTTTCATCAATATGAAACATAGTACCTTTCAGACTCTTCACCAAATCGAAAATCTTTTTAATACCTTTTTTAATTCATTTGATACAACTGTAATTGTTTTATCATTGTCATTTTCATAATAATTCTCTTTTTTTATCAGTAAAAATGCTTGAGTTATATTCTTTGATTTTGATTTTGCATTAAAAGTTAATTTATATTTAGACATCTGAGTTCTCCTTGTTTATCAGTTTTGAATAATTCTTAATTAAGGTAGTGACTTTTTCTTTATTCTGCTGAATACAGTACCTCCAAGTAAACAGGACATTAAAATTTTTTAATTTTTCCTTATTACACCTATAACAAACTTGCAATGTATCTTCTGATTTTTCTTTCTTTGGATTTCTTTTAAATCTGTTTTTGGTTACAATAATAACTTCATCCCACTTCTCCCCTTTCCTAATTGGAGTAAATAGCCTATTAGAATTAAGGCGTTGTACAAAATCTTTTGAATTCTCAACAGCTACAAATTTCCACAAACTACTCTTCCATTTTTCTGGCTTAAAATCTTTTCCATTAACCTTTTCACAATTAGCAAATTCACAATCATTCCATAAATACAGGGAAGAATACTTCTTATTTAATTTATATAACTGATGACTTAAATAAATATTCCATTCAATTCTATCACGACGCTCTTTTAAATATTTATTATACCTGTATCTCAATTTACTTGCACTTCGACTACGAGCCATACTCCATCTATAAATCTTATTTCTTCTTACAGATGAAATTCTTTCAATCTTACTTTCTGCTATAGCATTTCTTACCCTTATGCATTTGTTTCTCACAACCCATGATGGAAATATTTCTTCTTTATATTTTGTCATTTTATTTACCTCTTTTCTTTAAAACATAACCATACTCCTGACCTCTATGCCTTAGAACATCAGCGCATAAATCTACAACTTCAGTTTCAGATAGGTTCCTGCAAAGAAATCTAAGTTCCCTACATACCAAATAAAAGTTATCCATCTTGAACCTCCCATCTTCTTTATTAGGTTCTCTTAATTCAACTTCACATGATACAGGAGTTAATTCTCTTCCTGTCATATCACACTTACCTCCTTGATTATTTAATAATTCATAAAATTGATCTGCTGTAAATTTAAATGGTTTTTCATTGCTCATTCTGAAATACCTCCTCTAGTATTTTTTTACGTTTATTCTTAGTAATGCCGTACTTTGGTTTTCTTGGATTCTTTGGTGGTTCTTGTATCTCAATAGCTTCCCTAAGAGCTATCAAATCTTCAAGATTAGATCTCTCATAAGTATATAAAAGTGATGGTAGTTTACTTATGTTTGGAGAAACTTTAACATTATATAAGACTCGATTCTCACCAGCTCTTTGAATACATTCAACTTCAGATATTTTTAACTTATGCCAAATCCTTACAATTCTGATTGCTGGTTTGTGTGGTATTGATGCTACATTGCAGATTTGCTTAAGATTTTCATAATTACCTTTTTTTAGGTGAGAGAAAAGCCTTAGTGCATAGGCATTATACTCAGCCTCCTTCTTCCTTATATCTCTAGACTTCTCAAACCAATAGAAGTAATAATCCTCAACAGCAGATTTCAATTCTTCATATTCTTGATACTTACAAAGTTGCCTGATTTCATAAGGGATATCTTTGCGTGTTTTAGATAATGTTACCTTGTTTCTTTCTTCTGGAGTAGCTGGTGGAACATACAAATAATGCGCAATTAAGCCTTTCAAGGAAGTCACTGGTTCACTAGCATTATCAATACCTATTTCTAAGCTTAGCGTCCTCATTCCCCAATTAACCACATTTTTAACATCGTTAGACGATACACCTTCACCGCTTTCTAGGCAGTTAATCATCTCACTACCCTTTTCAACAATCTTCATGAGTCCATATACCCGA